>Ga0308160_10000021_pt1 | contig 572879 bp, 488 predicted proteins | sample PhyFR1_FD_201036 | JGI IMG/M metagenome (GOLD analysis project Ga0308160, IMG submission 201036) | Phyllosphere microbial communities from UC Gill Tract Community Farm, Albany, California, United States - DLSLF.R1 | ecosystem: Host-associated > Plants > Phyllosphere > Unclassified | place... | reverse complement strand
AAAGAGCAGTGCGAACAGTGCGTTAGCGTCCTGTCGCGAGGTGGCGTATATTACGCTTTCCTCCTGCAGAGTCAACCTCTTTCTCAGAAGTTTTTCTCCGGCGGCGCAGTCTCCTGTGCCTCCTGACCCGTTTTCCGTTGCCGGTTTGCCGTGTCAGTGGAGGCGCATTATAGGGAACGGCTCAGATAGCGCAAGTGCAAATTGAGACTTTTTTTCTGTTCGTCTGAAATTTGCACAAAAGCGCCGTTTTACCCCTTTTTAATGCGCGCCGGAAGCTCTGCCAGGCTATTAATCACCCAATCTGCTGCTGCTTCACCTTCAGCAGTGACCGGTTTGCCGCTGCGCACCAGTACTTTCATGCCGACACCGGCAGCCTGCCCTGCCAGCATGTCTTCCAGCTTGTCACCCACCATATAAGAAGCGGCCATATCAATATTCAGTTCTTCCTGTGCCGTCAGCAGCATACCCGGCTGAGGCTTACGACAGTCACAGGCCTGACAGAACTCTGCTACTGTTGCTTCAGGATGGTGAGGACAGAAATAGATGCCATCAAGATCAACATCGCGATCGGCCAGCGACCAGTCCATCCATTCTGTCAGCCGCATAAAGGTATCTTCAGTAAACATACCGCGCGCGATGCCAGACTGATTGGTCACAACCACCAGCGCAAAACCCATTGCCTTTAGTTGTTGCAGCGCTTCAATCGTGCCGTCAATAAACTGGAAGTCATCGATCTCATGGACATAGCCATTGTCGACATTAAGGGTGCCATCACGATCAAGAAAAATAGCGGGGACTTTATTCGCCACGTAGAAACTCCTGCTGTAAAAATTGCCGATCAGTATCGCATGATTGCTATAAAAGGGAGAATGTCAGATTGAATCACTTCCATTGATTTAGACGTCTGGATGCCTTAACATCCATCCAGCTTTTATACCGAATAAAAGCGACGAGGCTTCCCACACCACGGACAACGCAACACGATAATAAATAACATAATGATTAAACTAGAAAATATTACCAAGGTGTTTCAGCAAGGTACGCGGTCTGTTCCGGCGCTAACGGATGTCAGCCTGCACGTGCCTGCCGGACAGATTTATGGCGTTATCGGCGCTTCCGGTGCCGGTAAAAGTACGTTGATTCGTTGCGTTAACCTGCTGGAGCGCCCTACTTCGGGCCGCGTACTGGTAGACGGTGCTGATTTAACCGCACTCAACGAACGTCAGTTAACTCAGGCGCGCCGCCAGATCGGCATGATCTTCCAGCACTTTAATCTGATGAACTCCCGTACCGTCGCGGGCAACGTTTCTCTTCCACTGGAACTCGGTAATCTCTCCCGCGCTCAGATCACGGCTCGCGTAACTGAGCTGCTGGAACTGGTGGGATTATCAGACAAGCATGATGCCTGGCCCGCCAATCTGTCGGGCGGACAGAAGCAGCGTGTCGCGATTGCCCGCGCCCTGGCCAGCAATCCCAAGGTTCTGCTGTGTGATGAAGCCACCAGCGCACTGGATCCCGCGACGACCCGCTCTATTCTGGAATTGCTTAAAGACATTAACCGCCGGCTTGGGCTGACGATTCTGCTGATCACTCATGAAATGGATGTAGTGAAACGCATCTGCGATCAGGTTGCGGTCATCAGTCACGGTGAGCTGATTGAGAAAGATAGCGTCAGTGAGGTCTTCTCTCATCCTAAGACACCGCTGGCGCAGCAGTTTATTCAGTCTACGCTGCATCTGGATATTCCGGATGATTACCAGCAGCGCCTTTCTGCCACCGCCGCTGAAGGCACCGTGCCCCTGCTGCGACTGGAATTCACCGGTAAATCGGTTGATGCGCCGCTGCTGTCTGAAGCTGCCCGCCGTTACAACGTGAATAACAACATTATCAGTGCCCAGATGGATTACGCCGGTGGCGTGAAGTTCGGCATTATGCTGGCCGAAATGCACGGCACAGAAAGCGATACCCGCGAGGCGATAGCCTGGCTGAAGGAGAATCATGTGAAAGTAGAGGTGTTAGGTTATGTCTGAAGCGATGATGTGGTTGCTGGGACGGGGCGTGTGGGAAACGCTGATGATGACCTTCGTCTCGGGCTTTTTCGGTTTTGTGCTGGGTCTGCCGGTCGGCGTTTTACTCTATGTCACCCGTCCGGGCCAGATTCTGCAGAATCAGGGACTTTATCGCGTGCTCTCCGCGCTGGTGAATATCTTCCGCTCCATTCCTTTCATTATCTTACTGGTCTGGATGATTCCTTTTACTCGCGTAATCGTCGGCACCTCAATCGGACTGCAGGCGGCCATCGTGCCGTTGACCGTTGGCGCGGCGCCGTTTATCGCACGTATGGTTGAAAATGCCTTGCTGGAACTGCCAACCGGACTGATTGAAGCATCACGTGCCATGGGCGCTACGCCAATGCAGATCATCCGTAAGGTTCTGCTGCCGGAAGCGATGCCTGGCCTGGTGAATGCTGCGACCATCACCCTGATTACCCTGGTTGGTTACTCCGCCATGGGTGGCGCGGTGGGTGCCGGTGGTCTGGGCCAGATCGGTTATCAGTATGGTTATATCGGATATAACGCCACTGTGATGAATACGGTATTGGTGTTGTTAGTGGTTTTGGTGTATCTCATTCAATTCTGTGGCGACCGCATCGTGCATGCGGTGTCCCATAAATAAGCCAGCAATATCACATTATTAAGAAGGAAAGGATATGTCTTTCAGATTCAAGAAAATTGCCGCTGTGGGTGCACTGATTGGCGCGATTGCGCTGGCAGGATGCGATCAAAAAGAGAAAGACCCTAACCACATCAAAGTGGGTGTGATTGTCGGTGCTGAGCAGCAGGTTGCTGAAGCAGCGCAGAAAGTTGCCAAAGAGAAATATGGTCTGGACGTTGAGCTGGTCACCTTCAACGATTACGTACTGCCGAATGAAGCGCTGAGCAAAGGCGATATCGACGTCAACGCCTTCCAGCACAAACCGTATCTGGATCAGCAGATCAAAGATCGTGGCTACAAGCTGGTTTCAGTGGGTAACTCCTTCGTCTACCCAATCGCGGGCTATTCGAAAAAGATCAAGTCACTGGATGAACTGCAGGATGGCGCTCAGGTTGCCATTCCAAACGACCCGACCAACCTGGGCCGTACGCTGCTGCTGCTGCAGAAAGTGGGTCTGATCAAGCTGAAAGATGGCGTGGGCCTGCTGCCAACCTCACTGGATATCACTGAAAACCCTAAGCATCTGAAAATTGTTGAGCTGGAAGCGCCGCAGCTGCCACGCTCACTGGACGATCAGCAGATCGCGCTGGCGGTTATCAACACCACCTACGCCAGCCAGATTGGCCTGACGCCAGCCAAAGATGGCATTTTCGTCGAAGATAAAGATTCACCGTACGTGAACCTGATTGTGGCGCGCGAAGATAATAAAGATGCGGAAAACGTGAAGAAATTCGTCAAGGCTTACCAGTCTGACGAAGTCTACGATGCCGCTAACAAAGTCTTTAACGGCGGCGCGGTTAAAGGCTGGTAATTCAGCTGTTCATCTCCTTAAGGGCGGCGCTATGCCGCCCTTTCTGTTATTGGGTGCCCTGCCCGACTTGTTATTTATTCTTGTCCTTGTTTCAATAACGCCACTTTTTGAAACCTGAGGATGTTGCCATGCGTTTTTTACCGCTCTGCTTGTTAGCATTGATGCTGACAGGGTGTGTTCATGAGTATCACCCGATAAGCAGCGCACCGTCCCGGCCGCAGCAATCCAGTGAACCCACCCGCAAGCCTGTGTCACGACCGGCACCGGTTAAGCTCTATACCGATGCCGCCGATCTGGTCAGCAAGCCGTTCCGCGATCTGGGTGAAGTCTCCGCTGAAGATTGCCAGATGAGTAATCAGAACTCCCCAGCCAACATCGCTACTGCACGTAAACGTCTGCAGATCAAAGCGTCACAGATGAAAGCCAATGCAGTGCTGCTGCATCAGTGTGAAATCGTCACCGGCACGCCAGGCTGCTATCGTCAGGCGGTGTGTCAGGGTTCGGCACTGAAAGTCAGCAATCAATGAGTGAATTCGCCTTTGCGCAAATTGGGGTAATCCGCTCACCGTGGAAGGAGAAGTTTGCCGTGCCGCGCCAGCCAGGGCTGGTGCAGGATGGCGGCGGCGAACTGCACCTGCAGCCACCTTACAATCAGCCGGAAGCGGTGCGTGGACTGGAAGCGTTCAGCCACCTCTGGCTGCTGTTTGTCTTCCATCAGACGATGGAGGGCGGCTGGCGTCCCACGGTTCGCCCTCCCCGGCTGGGCGGCAATGCGCGCATGGGTGTATTTGCGACACGTTCAACGTTCCGTCCCAATCCCATTGGCATGTCGCTGGTTGAGCTAAAAGATATCAGGATTGAAAAACAGCAGGTGATCCTGCAGCTTGGCAGTCTGGATTTGGTCGATGGCACCCCGGTGGTGGATATCAAACCTTATCTGCCCTTTGCCGAAGCATTGCCCCATGCCCAGGCGGGTTTTGCTCAGGCGGCACCTGCGGCTGATATGCCGGTTCGCTTCTCCGAGCTGGCACAACAGCAGCTCCACCAGCAGTCACGCTACCCCAATCTGGCTCGCTTTATCAGTGAAGTGCTGGCACAGGATCCCCGTCCCGCTTACCGTCAGGGCGAAACGCAGGCGCGGGAATATGCGGCCTGGCTGATGGATTTTAATGTACGCTGGCGCATTGACGATGCCGGTACTGAAGTGATCGCTATCGACCCGCGTTAAAACCCGCTTTTGAGCCGGTGATCTCACTGGTACACTAGCCGCCAGCAAAATTCTGTCTGTGACTTTCCGATCAACTGGAACCGTAATCAATGCGTACTACTCAATATCTGCTCTCTACTCAGAAAGAGACGCCTTCCGACGCTGAAGTGATCAGCCACCAGCTGATGCTGCGCGCCGGTATGATCCGCAAACTGGCTTCTGGCTTGTACACCTGGTTACCGACCGGGGTTCGCGTGCTGAAAAAAGTCGAAAACATCGTGCGCGAAGAGATGAACAACGCGGGCGCGGTTGAGATTTTAATGCCGGTTGTGCAGCCCGCCGACCTGTGGCAGGAGAGCGGTCGCTGGGAGGAGTATGGCCCGGAACTGTTACGTATTGCAGATCGCCACGAGCGTCCGTTCGTGCTGGGTCCGACGCATGAAGAGGTGGTCACTGACCTGATCCGCAATGAGCTGAGCTCTTATAAGCAACTGCCGCTCAACCTCTATCAGATCCAGACCAAATTCCGTGATGAAGTCCGTCCGCGCTTTGGCGTGATGCGTTCACGTGAATTCATCATGAAAGATGCTTACTCGTTCCACGTTTCGCAGGAGTCGCTGCAGGAAACGTATGACGCGATGTACCGCGCCTATAGCCAGATCTTCAGCCGTATGGGTCTGGATTTCCGCGCCGTGCAGGCCGACACCGGCTCGATTGGCGGCAGCGCCTCCCATGAGTTCCAGGTTCTGGCGCAGAGCGGTGAAGATGATGTGATCTTCTCTACCGATTCTGATTACGCGGCCAACATTGAGCTGGCCGAAGCCGTCGCACCCGCTGGTGAGCGCGCAGCGCCGTCGCAGGAGATGCAACTGGTCGAGACGCCAGACGCAAAAACCATCGCGGAGCTGGTTGAGCAATTCAATGTGCCTGTTGAAAAAACAGTGAAAACGCTGATTGTTAAAGGTGCCGAAGAGAGCGGCCACGCGCTGGTTGCCCTGCTGGTACGCGGCGATCATCAGCTTAATGAGATCAAAGCGGAGAAGTCAGAGATCGTTGCGTCACCGCTGGTGTTCGCGACCGAAGAAGAGATTCGCGCCGCAGTGGGTGCCGGACCGGGTTCAATCGGCCCGGTTGGTCTGCAGATGCCTGTTATTGCTGACCGTACCGTGGCGAAGATGAGCGACTTCAGCGCCGGTGCCAACGTCGATGGTAAGCACTACTTCGGCATTAACTGGGAGCGCGATCTGCCGCTGGCCAGCGTTGCGGATATTCGTAACGTGGTCGAAGGCGATTTAAGCCCGGATGGTAAAGGCACGCTGCAGATTAAGCGCGGCATCGAAGTCGGTCATATTTTCCAGCTCGGCACCAAGTATTCTGACGCGCTGAAAGCGTCTGTTCAGGGCGAAGATGGCCGCAATCAGGTGATGAGCATGGGCTGCTACGGCATCGGCATCACCCGCGTTGTTGCGGCAGCCATTGAGCAGAACCATGACGACCGCGGCATTATCTGGCCAGCCGCACTGGCACCTTTCGAGGTTGCGATTCTGCCAATGAATATGCAGAAATCGTTCCGGGTTAAAGAGCTGGCGGAAGAGCTGTATGCCACCCTGCGTGCTAAAGGCGTTGAGGTTATTCTGGATGACCGTAAAGAGCGTCCGGGCGTGATGTTCGCTGATATGGAACTGATCGGTGTGCCACACACCATCGTCATTGGTGATCGCAATCTCGATAATCAGGAGATTGAGTACAAATCACGTCGTGCCGGTGAGAAGCAGATGATTAAGCAGGATGAAATTGTTGAATTCCTGCTGAAGGCTCTGAATAAGTAAGTTCTTAGCGTTAATCAAAGCGGGCTGAATCTGGCCGCAACAGATGAGTTCAACGCGAAGGGAACCGGGTCAGGAGAGGAAAGCGTCCCGCGCCAGGGACGGTGCGGGCCGAGCGGCCATGGATGGCTTTAGCGACTTTCCGATCTGACCCCGTTCCCTGCAGGCTCGATCTCTTCGCCGCTCGCCCCTGACGTTGTAAGTACTCAAACGCCCCGCCTGCGGGGCGTTTTTTATTGCACCTTGCCGCGCATCGATTTAGTTGAACTGCGGCGGGCTTTTCCTTCAAGACGGCGCTCTTTTGAGGCGCGGGTCGGCCGCGTGGCGCGCCGGGCTTTTTCCACGGTACTCAGCTCCTGGATCAGATTAACCAGACGTTGCAGCGCTGCTTCACGATTCATCTCCTGACTGCGATACTCCTGCGCCTTGATCACCACAACGCCATCACCGGTAATCAAATGATGAGTGGCGGTGAGCAGCCGCTCTTTATAAAACGCGGGCAGTGAAGAGGCAGCAATATCGAAGCGCAGATGAATGGCGGTGCTGGCTTTATTGACATGTTGTCCGCCTGCGCCCTGAGCACGAATCGCCGTCAGCTCGATCTCACTCTCCGGAATCTCAACCGAACGGGATAGCATAATCATAAGCTCGCTCCCCACACCTTAACCACGTTGACCTCCGATAACCTGTTCATCAAATTAACCTTTTGTGCTCTGATTTATTCCGCCTCAGACAGCGGAATCTGTCACTTTAGCAGTGATTCGCGCACTGTTCCTGCTTTACGCAGGCTGATTTCCTCTAAATGGCTATGATATAGTCGCCAGTTAACCAGAGTATTTACGCTCTGCCGAGGAGGGCCACGTGCAAAATTATTGTGAGTTAGTTCGCCGGAAGTATGCCGAAATCGGCAGCGGGGATTTAGGTTACATACCGGATGCGATTGGCTGCGCATTGAAGGCACTTAATGATGTTGCCGCAAATACTGAGCTAAACTCTTCTGTCAGGGAACAGGCGGCCTACGCCGCTGCTAACTTATTGGTGAGCGACTATGTTGATAAATGAAGCGTACCAACCTATCAATTGCGATGATTACGATAATCTGGAACTCGCCTGCCAGAACAACTGGATGCTGTCGCTGGAAATGAAGGATGGCGAGCAGCTTAAGGCAAAAGCCAAAGAAATCTTTTCACGTAAGAACGTTGAATATCTGGCTATCGATCTTTCCGGTGAACATCGCGAATTACGTCTCGACCATATCGCCAGCTTCACCCATCCCGAGTTGGGTACGGTGGTTGTCAGCGCAGAGTAACCTACGCATTCAGGGCGGGACCTTTCCGCCCTGTTAAACTTCAGGGCTGCAACGAACTGTAGTACGCCGCTAAATCCGCCATATCGCTGTCACTCAATCCCGCCACAAACGCCTTCATGACTTCAGCCTGACCGCCACTGCGTTCGCCCTTTTTATAGGCCTGCAGCGCATGTTCCAGATAAGGTGCGTGCTGCCCGGCCAGGTCAGGATAGAGCGGCACCGCCGCTTTTCCCGCTGCGCCATGACAGGCCATGCAACTGCCCGCTTTCTGTGCGCCGCGCTGCGCATCACCCGCTGCCCATGCCGGTAACACGGTGACCGCTAAACAGGCGATAAGCCACTGTTTCATTATTGTTGTTCTCCTGCGCCGGATGCCCCGTCCCAGACTATCTGCCAGCCCTGCTGATCAGGGGCCGCGCCATCACGGGTGACAAAGAGAGTCGGAACGCAGACCAGCGTCTGGTTATAAAAAATTAACGGCAGCCGTTCACGCTGCCACGGCGGTATCTGTAACTCCTGCCACAGTTTTTTCATTTCCCTTCCGCCACGACGGCCCACCAGATGGACATGGCCCTGTGCGTGAAACCGCACGCTGACCTGCTCATCCGGCTCAGGATAGCGCAACAGGCTCTGCGACTGGCTGGCACGCAGCGTGCCAAGATTCTGCGGTAACGCCAGCGGCTGGCAGAGATTGGGCCATGCCAGCTCGGTGTCGCGCAGTGAACTGAACAACGGCAGCCAGTAGAGCTGCTGACGGTAACGACGGAGTTCAGCCTGACCGAATCGCAGCCGGGGCTGCGCATCCTCCCGGCTCGCCATCACTTCGTCGTGGATGCGTTTCAGCGCTTCACGGGACGGCATCGCCCCACCCTGTCCGGCGATCCAGCGCCGCAATAAGGCATTAGCACGCAGCTCACTCATGGCCATTAAGGGTGGAAAGTGCAGGCTGCCATCAGGCTGGATCAGCTCTGCCAGTTGCCCGGTGAGCAGTTCATCCAGCAACTGCTCCTGCTCACTGCACAACGCCGCACTGCGGGCCGTTGCCTCGGCAAAATGGGGCCAGCGCTGGTGAAGCTCAGGCAGCAGCCGCTGACGCAGAAAGTTGCGGTCGTAGCGAAGATCCTGATTGCTCTCATCTTCAATCCACGCCAGCTGATGCGCGTCGGCATAGGCTTCAAGCGACTGTCGCGTCTGATTCAGCAGCGGACGCACCAGCTGATGTGAACCCAGCGTGCGTGTAGCGGGCATCGCTGCCAGCCCGGCGGGACCACTGCCGCGCTTCAGCGCCAGCAGGAATGTTTCGCACTGATCGTCGAGGTGCTGCGCAGTGAGTAACACTTCGCCCGGCTGCAGTGCCGCACTCAGCGCCTGATAACGGGCAGTGCGGGCGGCTGCTTCAATGCCGTTTTCCCGACCATCAACGTTAACGCGGAGCACTACACAGGGCAACTGCCACTGCGCGCAAATCGTCTGGCAATGGGTTGCCCAGCGATCGGCATTCGGGCTAAGCCCATGGTGAACATGCAGTGCCCGCAGGCGCAACTGAGGATGCTGCTGCTGCCAGCCGCGAAGCTGATGCAGCAGCACGGTTGAATCCAGTCCACCGCTGAATGCGACCACCAGGGCGGCATCAGGTTGCAACAGAGTGTCAAAAGCGGGCAAAGACATGGCAGAATCCAGAAAATCGGGCCACTGAATGTCGCCCGCTGAGCGCGCTATTTTACGCCTGATAAAGCTCCAGCGGCAAACCATCCGGATCGGCAAAGAAAGTGCATTGTTTACCGGTCAGGTCATCAATGCGAATCGGCTCGCAGATAACGCCTTTATCGGCCAGCGTCGCGACGGCAGCGGCAACATCCGGCACGGTAAAGGCCAGATGACGCAGGCCACACGCTTCAGGATGACTGACCCGCGCCGGCGGCTCAGGAAAAGAGAACAGCTCAATGGTGTAGCGATCCTGTAGGGCAAGGTCGCCTTTCCAGGAGTCCCGCGCTTCGCGGTAATATTCGCCCATCAGACGGAAACCCAGTACATCACAATAGAATGCTTTGCTGCGCTGATAGTCAGAGGCGATGATGGCGATGTGGTGAATAGCGGTTAACTGCAACATGTTCAATTCCCTGATTCGGGCAGGCTGTCCGCAGACACCCTGCCGCTGATAGTTGTTTAAAGGTTTATGCGAGGTCGTTTTTCAGCACGCGGACGCGATACTCGCCCTCTTCGGTCAGGCTGGCACCGTGAATATCCGTTTCGAAGCCCGGATAATGCCGTCCAATGCTGCACAGCATCAGCAGAAAATCGAGCACCGCGCGGCTCTTCTCAGTAATCATCTCGCCTGGCATCACCAGTGGAACGCCTGGCGGATAAGGCAGAATCATATTGGCTGACACCCGCCCGACCAGCTCGCTGAGTTCCACCGTTTCGATATTGCCCTTCACCTGCTGCTGAAACGCCTGATGCGGCGTCATCTTCATTTCGGGTAGGACATCAAATGCCTGCAGCATCAGACGCGGCAGATCGTGATGGCGGATCAGCTGATGGATCCCCTGCGCCAGTGTCTGAATGCGCATATTGCGATAGAAGTCAGGATCTTCGGCATAGAGATCCGGCAGCATGTTTTTCACCCGCAGATTAAGATCGTAGGCGCGTTTGAACTCGGTCAGTCCGCGCAGCACGCTCATTGCTTTGGTTTTGTCGATGCCGATGCTGAACAGGAACAGCAGGTTATAGGGACCGGTTTTCTCCACCACGATGCCGCGCTCATCCAGAAACTTCGCCACCAGCGCCGCCGGGATCCCCTCTTCCGCCATCTTACCCAGTTCGCTCATGCCCGGCGTCAGAATGGTGACTTTGATCGGATCCAGGTACATGTGATCGCGATCGGCCTGAGTAAATCCGTGCCACTCTTCGTCGCCGGGCTGGATCGGCCAGCATTGCGCTTCATCAACCTCTTCCGGCTGCCAGATATCAAAGAACCAGCTGTCAGACTCTTCGCGCAGGCGCTGGATCTCCCGACGGAAGTGCAGCGCGCGCTCCACCGAGCGATTGATCAGTCGTTTACCGGGATTGCCACGCAGCATGGCAGCAGCAGTTTCAATAGAGGAGACGATGGCGTAATTGGGCGAGGTGGTGGTGTGCATCATGTAGGCTTCGTTAAACGTCTGTTCGTCGTAGTCGCCCTTAATGTGAATCATTGATGCCTGCGAAAAGGCCGCCAGCAGTTTGTGGGTTGATTGCGTCTCATACACCACTTTGCCCGGGATGCGGTCGCCACTCATGCCACTTTTACCGGCGTAGATCGGATGGAAATTGGTATAAGGCACCCAGGCTGAATCGAAATGAATCGACGGTACATCCAGTGTCTCTTTGATGTACTGGGTGTTGTAGAGCAGCCCATCATAGGTGGAGTTAGTGATCACAGCATGAACCGGCCAGGTGGCACGGTCGGTGGCAGCCACCTTGCGCGAAATGCTCTCGCGGGTGAACTCCTGCTTCGGGATACCGCCGAGAATACCCAACGCATTGCGGGTCGGCTTCAGCCAGATGGGGATAAGATCGCTCATCATCAGCAGATGGGTCAGTGACTTGTGGCAGTTGCGATCGATCAGCACGGTGCTGCCCGCCGGTGCGGCATACATGCCGACAATTTTGTTCGACGTTGAGGTCCCGTTGGTCACCATGTAACTCTGCTCGGCACCAAAAGTGCGTGCAATGTACTCCTCCGCTTCAAGGTGCGGACCGGTGTGATCAAGCAGCGAACCCAGTTCGGTAACGGAAATTGAGATGTCCGATTTCAGGGTATTGGCCCCGAAGAAATCGTAGAACAGGCAGCCCACCGGGCTCTTCTGAAACGCGGTACCCGCCATATGGCCCGGCGTGCAGAAGGTGTACTTGCCCTCTTTCACATAGGTGAACAGCGCTTTAGTCAGCGGCGGCGTAATGTGGTCGAGATAGTCATCGGTATATTGCCGGATATGCAGCGCGATATCGTCGGCGGCATTCAGCGCGTACTCAAAAAAGTGCAGCGGCATGCGCATCTCATTGACGCTGATGTCCATCTGCGAGTGGGTGTTGATAAAGGCGTACAGCGGCAGGTATTCGTTGAGCTGATTAATCTCACCGCAGAGTTCCGGACTGTTGTGCGCGTCCCAGTCGAAGATGACGCCGCTGATACGCGGATTATGCTCGATCAGTTTCAGCAGATCGTCACTGTTTTTCGGGTAAAGCAGCCTGAAGCCTTGCAGATTTAACGCCGCGTCGAGTTCGCGTAACGGTTCATCTTTATAAAACACGCCGTGCGCGCCCATGATCGCCAGAATATTCAATGCCCATCTCCCTGATTATTGTGGAACCGGACAAGCATAACCGCTAACCCGCGGAAGGTGTAGCAAGGCGGCTATCGGATGGCGCTGAAAGAGAGGGGAATAGCGTGCGGAGATAAACCGGCGGCATAAAAAAAGCGGACCGGAGTCCGCTTTTATGGATGGGGCTAAATCAGGCGTAGCCGTAGCTCATCAGGCGCTGATAACGACGATCCAGCAGCTCTTCAGTGCTAAATCCATCGAGATCGGCCAGATCGGCCAGCAGCTGCTGCTTCAGTGACTGCGCCATATCAACCGGACGGCGATGCGCGCCACCCAGCGGCTCAGGGATCACGGAGTCAATCAGCTTCAGCTCTTTCAGACGGTGAGCGGTAATGCCCATCGCTTCAGCGGCCAGCGGCGCTTTGTCAGCGCTTTTCCACAGAATGGATGCACAGCCTTCCGGCGATATCACTGAATAGGTGCTGTACTGCAGCATATTCACTTTATCGCCCACGCCAATCGCCAGCGCACCACCTGAACCGCCCTCACCGATGACCGTACAGATCACCGGCACTTTCAGGCCAGACATTTCACGCAGGTTGCGGGCAATCGCTTCAGACTGCCCACGCTCTTCCGCGCCCACACCCGGATAGGCACCCGGTGTGTCGATGAAGGTGATGATTGGCATTTTGAAACGCTCAGCCATCTCCATCAGGCGCAGCGCTTTGCGATAGCCTTCCGGTGCTGGCATGCCGAAATTACGGCGAATTTTCTCTTTGGTTTCACGGCCTTTCTGGTGCCCGATGATCATCACCGGACGTCCATCAAGACGTGCAATCCCGCCCACAATCGCTTTGTCATCGGCATAAGCACGGTCGCCCGCCAGCTCATCGAAATCGTCGAAGGCGTTGCGCACGTAGTCAAAGGTGTAAGGACGCAAAGGATGACGCGCCAGCTGAGCGATTTGCCATGCGCCCAAATCGGCGAAGATCTTACGGGTCAGCTCAACGCTTTTCTCACGCAGACGCTGAACTTCTTCATCCAGATTAACGTGTTTATCATCCTGACGACCAATTGAGGTCAGCGAATCGATCTTCGCTTCCAGTTCTGCAATTGGCTGTTCAAAATCCAGGTAATTAAGACTCATAATGTTCCTGTTCTAGTCAAACTCCAGTTCCACCTGCTCCGATCCAATCAACGAGCGCAGATCGTTAAGTAAACGATCGCTGGGCGAAATTCGCCACGCTGCACCAAAGCGCAGCTTCGCTCGCGCGTCGGCTCTCTGATAGTAGAGATGCACCGGAATAGTCCCTGATCGATGAGGTTCCAGAGACTGACGGAGTCGGTTTAATAGCTGGTCATCAATTTGCCTGTCCGTCAGCGAGATAGCAAGTCCGCGCGCGTATTTTTCGCGAGCTTCGTCGATGTCCATGACTTCACGAGCGGTCATTTTAAGGCCACCACTGAAGTCATCAAAGCTGACCTGTCCGCTGACGATCAGAATTCGGTCTTTCTCCAGCAACTGCTGGTATTTATCTAACGCATCGGTAAATAACATCACCTCAAGACGACCGGAGCGATCGTCCAGAGTACAGATACCAATTCGGTTGCCGCGTTTGGTGACCATTACCCGTGCCGCGATCACCAGACCGGCCGCCACGGTAATTTTACCCCGATCGGTAGGATGCATATCTTTCAGCCGCACCCCGCCAACATAACGCTCAATTTCTTTCAGGTACTGATTAATCGGGTGGCCGGTAAGGTAAAGCCCCAGCGTTTCCCGTTCGCCATCCAGCTGCACCTGCTCAGGCCACGGCGTGACGCTGGCGTACGATTTCTCAACCTGTTCCGGCTCTTCCGCCAGTACGCCAAACATATCAGCCTGGCCAATCGCTTCCGCTTTCGCGTGCTGATCGGCCGCTTTTAACGCGTCACTGAGTGAACTCATCAGCGCAGCACGATGCGGTCCAAGGCGATCAAAGGCCCCGGACATGATCAATTTTTCCATTACCCGACGGTTGATCTTTTTGGTGTCGGTACGGGCGCAGAGATCAAACAACTCGCGGAAATAACCGCCTTCGTTACGGGCGTCGATGATCGCTTCGATCGGGCCTTCACCGACGCCTTTGATCGCGCCGATACCGTAAACGATCTCGCCCGCGTCATTAACATGGAACTGATAGAGACCGGAGTTGATATCAGGCGGCAGGACTTTCAGTCCCATCCGCCAGCACTCATCGACCAGGCCAACCACTTTCTCGGTGTTATCCATATCGGCGGTCATGACCGCAGCCATAAACTCAGCCGGATAGTGCGCCTTTAGCCACAGCGTCTGGTAGGAGACGAGTGCGTAGGCCGCAGAGTGTGACTTGTTAAAGCCATAACCTGCAAATTTTTCTACCAGATCGAAGATCTTCATCGACAGTTCCCCGTCGATACCCATGCTTTCGGCACCGTCGCGGAATACAGAACGCTGTTTGGCCATCTCCTCGGGTTTCTTTTTACCCATGGCGCGACGCAGCATATCCGCACCGCCCAGCGTGTAACCGGAGAGAACCTGGGCGATCTGCATCACCTGTTCCTGATAAAGGATGATGCCGTAGGTCGGTTCCAGCACCGGTTTCAGGCTTTCGTGCTGCCACTGAATGTCAGGATAGGAGATCGCTTCACGGCCATGCTTACGGTCAATGAAGTTATCCACCATGCCGGACTGCAGTGGGCCAGGACGGAACAGCGCCACCAGTGCGATCATATCTTCGAAGCAGTCGGGCTTCAGACGCTTAATCAGATCTTTCATGCCGCGCGATTCAAGCTGGAACACCGCAGTGGTTTCCGAGCGCTGCAGCATATCGAAGCTTTTCTTATCGTCCAGCGGGATAGAGGCGATATCGATCGGCTCCAGCCCCTGCTTTTCCCGGCGCGGGTTGATCATCTTCAGCGCCCAGTCGATGATGGTCAGCGTACGCAGACCCAGGAAGTCGAACTTCACCAGGCCGGCATATTCCACATCATTTTTATCGAACTGAGTTACCGGGAACTGCCCATGCTCATCGCAATAGAGCGGCGCAAAATCGGTGATCTTCGTTGGCGCAATGACCACGCCGCCCGCATGTTTACCGGCGTTACGCGTGACCCCTTCCAGCTTGCGCGCCATGTCGATCAGCGCTTTAACCTCTTCGTCCGCGTCATACATGGCGGGAAGCTGCGGTTCAGCAATAAAAGCTTTTTCCAGCGTCATGCCGGGATCGGGCGGGATCAGTTTTGAAATGCGGTCAACGAAGCCGTAAGGATGTCCCAGCACGCGGCCCACATCGCGAATGACCGCTTTCGCCGCCATGGTGCCGAAGGTAATAATCTGGGAAACCGCTTCACGTCCGTACATATCTGCAACGTGTTCGATCACCTGATCGCGCTTCTCCATGCAGAAGTCGACGTCGAAATCGGGCATCGAGACGCGTTCCGGGTTCAGGAAGCGTTCGAACAGCAGGTCAAATTCCAGCGGATCGATATCGGTGATTTTCAGCGCATAGGCCACCAGCGAACCGGCACCGGAACCACGCCCCGGCCCGACCGGCACGCCGTTGTCCTTGGACCACTGGATGAACTCCATTACGATCAGGAAGTAGCCGGGGAAACCCATCTGGTTAATAACGTTGAGTTCAATCTCCAGACGTTCATCATATTCCGGGCGTTTCTCAAGGCGTTCGGCTTCGTCCGGGAACAGGAACTCCAGACGCTCTTCCAGACCCTCACGGGATTTCACCACCAGATAATCTTCGGTGGTCATATCACCGGTCGGGAACTGCGGCAGGAAGTATTCGCCCAGCCGGACCGTGACGTTACAACGCTTAGCAATCTCTACGCTGTTTTCCAGCGCTTCCGGGATGTCCGAGAAGAGCTCGTACATCTCCTCTTCGCTGCGCATATATTGCTGAGGACTGTAGTTGCGCGGACGCTTGGGATCATCCAGCGTATAGCCATCATGAATGGCAACGCGAATTTCGTGCGCATCGAAATCTTCTGCATTGATAAAGCAGACTTCATTGGTGGCAACCACCGGTATTCCCTCTGCAATCGCCAGTTCAACTGCCGCATGCAGATAGCTCTCTTCGTCCTGACGGCCGGTACGAATCAGCTCCAGGTAGTAGCGATCGGGGAAATGTTGCTGGTAAAACGACAGGCATTGCGAAACCAGGGCATTGTTGCCGCGCAGCAGGCTGCGACCCACATCGCCGCGCCGTCCGCCCGACAGCAGGATTAATCCTTCCTGCAATTCAATCAGCCAGTCGCGGTCGATGATCGGTCCGTCCACGCCATACCCACGCTGATAGGCACGGGAGATCAGCAGCGTCAGGTTCTGGTATCCGGTATTACTGGACGCCAGCACGGTAAGCTGTGTCAGTTCATCCCCCATCAGCTCACTGGCAACGTTGAAATCGGCACCAATGACCGGCTTTATCCCTGCGCTGTGCGCGCCACCGTAGAATTTCACCAGGCCACAGAGGTTAGTGAAGTCGGTAATCGCGATAGCCGGCATGCCAAGGGCAGCCGCCTTCTTGATTAACGGCCCGGTTTTCGCCAGGCCATCAATCATCGAATAGTCACTGTGGACACGCAGATGTATAAAACGGGGTTCAGCCATATCAGTTTCCGGTTAAAACAGCGTCAGGCTATTAAAGCGTAAGGGTCTGGCGTGCAGCCAGTACTTCAGCATCGAGCAGCGCATTGCGTACGGGCGCAAAACTGCGACGGTGGTGCGGCGTGACGCCATACTGCGTCAGTTTTTCCATATGCAGCGCCGTCGGATAACCTTTGTGCTGCGCAAAACCATACTGCGGGAACAGCAGATCGAGTTCGGTCATCTCCTGGTCACGCGACACTTTGGCGATGATCGATGCTGCACTGATTTCGGCAACCAGACTATCCCCTTTAACTACCGCCTGTGAAGGCATTGGCAATGCCGGGCAACGATTACCATCAATCAGCACATAATCGGGCTGAATGCCGAGGCCAGCTACGGCGCGCTGCATCGCCAGCATAGTGGCATGCAGAATGTTGAGCTGATCGATCTCTTCAGGCTCTGCGCGTCCCAGACTCCATGCCAGCGCTTTCTCTTTGATTTCGTCATACAACGCCAGGCGGCGCTTTTCAGACAGTTTCTTCGAGTCGGCCAGGCCGGTAATCGGGTTTGCCGGATCGAGGATCACCGCGGCAGTAACGACCGCGCCAACCAGCGGACCGCGCCCCACTTCGTCCACACCGGCAATCAGTCTGGCGACAGGATAGATAAAATCAGGCATTCACCAGCTCCAGTACCGCATCCGCTGCCTGCTCATCGGCGTTCCAGCGGATCTGTTGATGTAATTCATGAAACGTCTGCAGGAGTGTTTCTCGCTCAGGCCCGGCATGCAGCAGCGGATCTAACGCTGCGGCCAGGGCTTCAGGCTGACACTCATCCTGCAGTAACTCTTTGACCAGCTCACGCCCTGCCAGCAGGTTTGGCAGCGAGACGTAAGGGGTTTTGACCAGCCGTTTCGCCAGCCAGAAGGTGGCCGGCTTCATGCGATAACCGACGACCATTGGGCATTTTGCCAGCATACACTCCAGTGCGGCAGTGCCTGACGCCAGGAGTGCGGCATCGCTCGCAATCATCGCCTCACGTCCCTGGCCATCAAGCAGATGCATCGGCAGTTCGGGGGCGGTTTCGGCTTTAATCTTCTCAAACTGTTCGCGGCGACGGGCGTTGACCAGCGGCACCACGATTTCCAGCGCCGGATAGTGACGACGCAGCAACTGAGCGGTTTTCAGAAAATCGGCGCTGAGCATTTCCACTTCCGCACCCCGGCTGCCGGGCAGCAAGGCCAGGCAGAGCGCATCATCGGCAATGCCCAGATGACGGCGTGCAGCCAGCTTATCGGGTTGCAGCGGCATGGCATCCGCCATGGTGTGACCGATAAAACGACAGGGAACGTTATAGCGATCGTAGAAAGCTTTTTCAAATGGCAGGAACGCCAGCACCAGATTGGTGTTACGACCAATCTTAAAGACACGCTTTTGCCGCCATGCCCACACCGAGGGGCTGACATAGTGGATAGTGCGAATGCCAGTGCGTTTAAGATTGCCTTCCAGCGTGATATTGAAATCGGGCGCATCAATCCCGACAAAGACATCGGGTCGGAGTTCGGTAAAACGCCGGGTGAGATCGCGACGGATTGTCAGCAGGCGTCGCAGGCGACCGAGCACCTCGACAATGCCCATCACCGCCAGCTCTTCCATCTCATACCAGGCTTCACACCCTTCTGCCTGCATCAGGGGACCCGCCACGCCGACAAAGCGTGCATCCGGATGACGGGCTTTCAGGGCACGGATCAGACCTGCACCAAGAATATCGCCGGAGGTTTCTCCGGCGACCAGGGCAATCGTTAAGGGACGCGCTGACATGGATTAACGAATTAATCCACGGGTTGAACGGGTGAAGAAATCGTAGAAAGGTTGCACTTCACTGTGCTGCTGTGCGATGGCTTCGATCTCCGGTTTCACTTCCTCCAGCGTTCTGCCGCTGCGATAGAGCAACTTGTAGGCGTTGCGGATAGCGTGCAACGACTCTTTGCTGAAGCCACGACGCTTGAGACCTTCGATATTGATCCCGAACGGCGTAGCGTGGTTGCCCTGCGCAATAACGTAAGGCGGCACATCCTGCGCCACGCCCGAACAGCCGCCAACCATCACGTGAGCACCGATGATGCACCACTGATGTACCGCTGTCATGCCGCCAATAATGGCGAAATCATCGACCGTCACGTGACCACCCAGGGTGGCGTTGTTGGCGAAGATACAGCGGTTGCCAATCACGCAGTCATGCGCGATGTGAGCATTAACCATCAGCAGATTATCGCTGCCCACTGTGGTGACCTGGCCACCCTGCGTGGTGCCGCGATGAATCGTCACGCTTTCACGGATGCGGTTACGATCACCGATCTCAACCCGTGTTGGCTCACCGGCATATTTCAGATCCTGATTCACTTCGCCAATTGAGGCGAACTGATAAATCTGATTATCTTTTCCGATGCGCGTGTGGCCGTTCACCACAACATGTGACTTCAGTACCGTTCCTTCACCGATCTCAACATTCGCACCAATAAAGCAAAACGGGCCAATGTGAACGCGGGCGCCAATAATAGCGCCCTCTTCGATGACAGAACTGGGATGGATAGTGGCTGTTGGATCAATCACGAATTATGCCTCCCGGCTGCGGGCACACATCATGGTCGCTTCACAAACGATTTTACCGTCGACAGTCGCCACGCCTTTAAAGCGGGTCAGACCACGGCGGGTTTTCTCGAAAGTGACTTCCATGATCATTTGGTCGCCTGGTACCACAGGGCGCTTGAAACGGGCACTGTCGATACCGGCAAAGTAGTAGAGTTCGCCTGGCTCCAGTTTACCTACGCTTTTAAACGCCAGAATACCGGTAGCCTGCGCCATCGCTTCCAGGATCAGAACGCCAGGAAAAATCGGTTTACCAGGGAAGTGCCCCTGGAAAAACGGTTCATTAACAGAAACGTTCTTCACTGCACGCAGGTATTTGTGCTCTTCAAATTCCAGCACGCGGTCTACCAGCAGAAACGGATAGCGGTGCGGCAGCAGCTCTAAAATCTCTTCAATTTTCAGAGTATGAGTTTCAGTAGTCAAAATACTCTTCCTGTCCTAAAAATCTGATGACATCAATAACACGGCCTGCACAGATCAAAATGATCTTCCGCAGGCCGCAAATAGGTTCTGTGGCGCCGGGCTTCCCTGCTTAACATTTTTATTATGAAAGCCGGTCAGTTTTGGGATGGCGGTTAGTCGTCTTTGCCGACCTTGCGCTCGATGGCTTTTAAGCGTTTGCTCATGTCATCGATGTTCATCACCAGCGCTGCAGTTTTGCGCCAGGTTTTGTTGGGTTGCAGCGGAATGCCTGATGAATAGACACCAGGCTCTGTGATAGGACGCATGACCATACCCATACCGGTCACCGTTACTTTGTCACAGATTTCCATATGGCCGTTAATGACGCTGGCACCGCCAATCATACAGTAACGCCCAATTTTCAAACTACCCGCCATGATCACACCGCCTGCAACCGCAGTATTGTCGCCAATAACTACGTTGTGAGCGATCTGGCACTGGTTGTCTATGATAACACCATTGCCGATCAGAGTGTTATCCAGCGCACCGCGATCGATAGTGGTGCAGGCACCTATTTCTACGCGATCGCCGATTATCACCGCGCCTAACTGCGGGATTTTCACCCAGTTACCACGATCGTTGGCATAGCCGAAACCATCAGAACCGATGACGGTACCTGACTGAATCAGGCAATCCTGACCGATTTCAATTTCGTGATAAACAGAGACGTTGGCCCAGAGACGGGTACCGCTGCCGATACGGGTTTTTTTGCCAACAAAACATCCTGCACCAATGACCACGTTATCGCCCAGCTCAACATTCGCTTCGATCACTGCATTGGCGCCAATGGCGACGTTGCTGCCGAGTCGGGCTGAGGGATCGATCACTGCACTGGGGGCAATATTTTGCGCTGGCTGTGGCGTGGTATCGAGTATTTGTGCCATACGCGCATAGGTCAGGTAGGGATCTTTGACCACCAGCGCTGCGGTATTGCACCACTCCAGATCCGCTTCCGTCAGCACCACGGCTGAGGCCTTAATCAGGGCGAGTTGCTCGCGGTAACGGCTGTTTGCAAGAAAAGTGATTTGGCCAGTTGTGGCGGATTGCATAGAAGCAATGCCGGAGATGACGATATCGCCATCTCCGTGCAATTCTGCATCCAACTGCTGGGCTAAATCAGCCAGTCGAATAGATGACATGAATTATTTAACCTGTTTCAGCACGTCAGCAGTGATGTCTTTTGCGTTTGACGCATAAGCCACCGCGTTAGCGTCGATCACGACGTCGTAACCATCGCTGTCAGCGACTTTCTTCACGGCATCCTGAATACGGCTCAGCAGCTTGTTACGCTCTTCCATCTGACGACGGCGATTATCCTGCTCAAAAGACTGGGCTTTTGTAGAGAAAGCTTCACGCTGAGACATGACATCTTTTTCCATACGGCTGCGTTCGCTCGCCTTCATGGTAGAACCGTCACGCTGCAGACGCTGCATTTTGGTTTGCAGATCGCGCTCCTGGCTCTGCAACTCAGTTGCACGGCCTTTGAACTCGTTTTCCAGCTGTTTAGCAACAGTCGCACGTTGCGGTAACTGTTGGAAAATGCTGGACACGTTTACCACTGCAATTTTGTCGGCAGCCTGAACACCAGCGGAAACCGCTAAAGCAAGACCCAGACCTGCGGCACACAACAACTTTTTCACTATAAACTCCTTACCATCAACGTTTGTGTCAGCGACACAGTGTTTGCCCCGGAACAGCAACAGGTGCTGTCCGGCAGCAATACTTCAGCTATGCATCCATGCTCAGAACATTACCAGGTTTTACCAATGTTAAACTGGAACTGCTCTGACTTGTCTCCATCGACTTTCTTCATCGGCTGGGCGTAAGAGAACACCAGCGGGCCGAGCGGTGACATCCACTGTAGCGCAACACCGCTGGATACACGGATATTGTTTGGATCGCTGTAGTCAGGAATGCCCGCCGCACGTGTTTCCGCGGTATTTTCCCAATGGGTATCCCACGCTGTACCGGCATCGACAAACACCGAGGTACGAACCGAGTTAGCATACTTCTCGCTCAGGAACGGCGTTGGCGTAATCAGCTCAAGGCTGGCAATCGCCATGGCGTTACCGCCCACCGCATCGTCAGACTTACAGACGCCATTTGGATCGGCGATTCGGCAGTTCGACGAGTTGTTATTTAAGTAGGCTGCTTTCGGTCCAATGGTGTTGGACTGGAAGCCGCGCACGGTGCTTGAACCACCGGCGTAGAAGTTCTCGTAGAACGGCATCTCTTTGCCGTCGAGACCATCGCCATAACCTACGCGACCACGGCCTAACAGCACCCAGGTACGATCCTGGTTAATCGGCACATACTGCTGAGTATCCAGCGTGGCCTTATAGAAGCTGTTATCCGAGCCCGGAATCGTCACCTTACCGTTCAGGTTGGTACGGTTACCGGACGTCGGGAAGAAGCCGCGGTCCAGGGTGTTATAAGTCCAGCCGTAGTTAAAGGTGAAGTCATCTGCTGAGAAATCACCTTCATCATTGAGCTGCTGCGGCTTGCCGACCGAGTCAAGATAACGCCACATCGCCACCTGAGGCTGCATGTTTGACAGGTCATTGTGGACATAGCCCAGACCGACACGAAGGGTGTTGTTTTCGTTAACCGGGAAGCCAAGCGTGCCATCCAGACCATAACTTTTGTTGGTATAGTCAGAAAGGTCCGCGTTATCTGCTTTAAAGTCGTTGTAGAACAGACGACCACCCAGACTGACACCATCAACGGTGAAGTAAGGGTCAGTCAGCGAGAATTCAGCATAGGTCTGGTAATCGTTCTTGGTCCCGCTGATGCCCACGGTATTACCGGTGCCCAGCCAGTTATCCTGCGTGACGCCGACCTGGAAGCTCACACCACTTTCGGTGCCGTAGCCGACGCCGAAGTTAAAGGTACCGGTGTTACGCTCTTTAACCTTGTAGACCACGTCAACCTGGTCCGGCGAACCTGGCACACGCTGAGTATCCACATCAACGGTTTCAAAGTAACCGGTACGGTTCAGGCGCTCTTTACCCTGTTCAACCAGATCGCTGCCCAGCCACGCGCCTTCCATCTGACGCATTTCGCGACGTAACACGGAGTCTTTCGACGTGTCATTGCCTTCGAAACGGACGTTACGGACATAATAACGGTTACCCGCATCCACATTGATATGCAGTTTTACGGTTTTATCGGCGTCGTTGATTTCTGGCTGTGTTGCCACGCGCGGATAGGCATAGCCGTAGCGGCCCAGCAGTTTCTTGATGTCATCTTCCATTTTCGTGACTTTGGCGCCGTTATAAAGCTCGCCCGCCGGAATCTTGGTCAGATGTTCAATTTCTGCTGAATGGCCCGCCATGCTGCCATTGACGATCACGCCAGCGATTTTGTACTGGTCACCTTCGGTGATGTTCACCGTGATGTAGATACCTTTTTTATCAGGCGTCAGGCTGACCTGCGTCGAATCGATGTTAAAGCGTGCATAGCCACGATCCAGATAGAAGCTGCGCAGGGTCTCGAGGTCACCCGCCAGTTTCTGCTTCTGATATTTACGATCGCCGACCACGTTCCACCATGGCACTTCATCGCGCAGCTGGAAGCGGGAAATCAGCTCATCGGAGCTAAAGGCTTTATTACCGACGATGTTGATCTGCTGAATTTTTGCAGAGACACCTTCAGTAAAGACCAGCTTCAGATCCACACGATTACGCGGCAGTGGCGTGACCACGGCTTTCACGTTGGCGGTATATTTACCTACGCTGTAGTAGAAATCCTCAAGCCCCTTCTCGATAGAGGAGATGGTGGTACGGTCCAGCGCTTCGCCGACACGGACACCTGAGGCTTCCAGATTTTGTTTGAGCTGATCCTCTTTCACCGCTTTGTTACCGGTGAAGGTAATGCTGGCAATGGTAGGACGTTCTTTGACCTGGACAATCAGCGTTGTACCGTCTCGCAGGACCTGAACATCCTCAAAGTTGCCAGTAGCGAACAGCGAGCGAATGGTATTTCTGACATCATCGTCATTCACCGTATCGCCAACCCGTACTGGCATGCTCAGCAGAGCCGCGCCGACGGCGACTCGCTGCAGCCCTTCGAAATGAATATCCTTCACTACGAAATCGTCTGCACCGTAAACGGTGGCGCTGCTAAACAGCAGCGACGCTATGAGCAACTTTTTCATCGCCATCGTTGTTATGCGTTTTCCTAACACATCCCTCGAATGTTCGCGTTCCAGCGGTTACAAACGTGAGAAATCATTGAAAAGTGCAAGCCCCATTAACAGCACCAGTAAAATTGAACCGATGCGATAACTAAAGTCCTGAACTCGCTCGGACACCGGTCCACCCTTGATCTTTTCGATCGCCAGGAAGAGCAAGTGCCCACCATCTAAAACCGGCAGAGGGAACAGGTTGATGATGCCCAGGTTGACGCTAATCAACGCCAGGAACATCAGGTAGTAAATCAACCCATACTCTGCTGACAACCCTGCACCCTGCGCAATCGAAATTGGCCCGCTCAGGTTGTTCAGCTTCACATCACCGGTTATTAACTTGCCCAGCATGGAGACGGTGAGCTTCATCAGTTGCCAGGTTTTTACACTAGCTTCACCGATAGCCGCAAACGCGCCATACTGTCTTACCGTCTTGTACTCTTCTGGCAGAGGAACAATGCGCGGAATGACACCCGCAAATCCCGCTTTACTGCCAGATTTCGCTTCTGGCGTCATCGTCAGCGCAATAGACTCACCGCCGCGATCCACCTCAAGCGCCATGCTTTTGCCGGGGTTATCCCGGACCTGCGTGACAAAAGTCTGCCACTGCGATAATGGCTGACCATCGACTTTAACGATCCTGTCGCCTGCTTGCAAACCGGCTTCACTGGCTGGCGAGTTCGCCTGCACTTCTGCCAGCGTGGTCTCAATCTGCGGACCGCGTGGCTGAATCCCTAACGCGACGACCGGATCCTGCTTATCAGGCTCAAACTGCCAGTTACGCAAATCCAGCTGTTTCTGCTGGGTCGCGTCCTCGCCAAATCGAGCCACCGTTAAGGTGGTGCTGCTGTCGCCGATTTTACCCACCAGCGCCATACGCACAGCATCCCAGTCAGGCGTTTCGATACCGTCAACAGCCTTAAGTTCCATGCCGGGCGTAATTTGAGCTTCCGCAGCCACCGAACCGTTTAAAATTTCACCGATTACCGGGCGCACGCCGGGCACGCCGTGAATAAACACAACCCAGTAGGCAAAGATGGCAAAGATGAAATTAGCGACAGGACCTGCCGCAATGATGGAGGCGCGTTGCCAGACGGCTTTGTTGTTAAAAGCCTGATGACGAAATTCGGCTGGCACGCTTTCAACACGCTCGTCGAGCATTTTAACGTAGCCGCCAAGGGGAATCAGCGCGATGACAAATTCGGTGCCGTGGCGATCACGGCGCTGCCAGAGCGACTTACCAAAACCAATGGAAAAGCGCTCAACTTTGACGCCACAGCGACGAGCGACCCAGAAATGGCCAAACTCATGAACGGTAATTAATACGCCCAGCGCAACGATAAAGGCGACGAAACTCCAGAGTATGCTCAACATCTTTGCCTGTCCTTAAAGGGTGCGAAACACCAGCAGCAATAAACAGGCAAACACCGGCACCGCCGCAGTCAGACTATCAATACGATCAAGAATGCCGCCGTGACCAGGAATCAGATTACCACTGTCTTTGATGCCCGCTTCACGTTTAAACATGCTCTCAGTGAGGTCGCCCAGCACAGAGGCCAGCGTCGCGATAATCGCGCAAATCACCAGCGTACCGGTGGAAACCGTCAGTGGCGCCAGCGTCGCAAACAGCACTGCAATCAGCGCCGAGGTGACCAGACCGCCCAGGAAGCCTTCCCAGGTTTTGCCTGGTGAGACCTTTGGCGCCAGCTTGTGCTTGCCAAACATCTTGCCAAACATATAGGCACCTGAATCCGCTCCCCACACCAGCAGCAACACAAACAGCAGCCACCAGGCACCGGCGAAGTGGTCGGTGTCATAGTGATACTGGCGCAACGCCACCATGCCCCAGAAAAAAGGGACCAGCGTTAACACGCCAAACAGTAAGCGAAGGGGACGCGAATGGCGCCAGAAGGCCGCAGAAGCGGGATAGGAGAGCACCAGCAGCAGTGCAACGACCCACCACACCAGCGACGCCCAAAGCGATGTCGCGATCTGTGGCAGATGCACCGTGTGTTGATAAGGTGGCAGCGTAAACTGCATCAGCGCCAGCAGCAGACCACAAAGTACAGCCAGCCAGACGCGCTGTTGCCGTGATGCCATCCCTGCAAACTGACCCCATTCCCAGGCTGCCAGCATGCAGATAACGATGGTTGTCAGGGCGAAGCCAACAGGCGGTAACCAGAACAGTGCAGCTATTACCAGCGGAATTAATATCAACGCGGTAATCAGACGAGACTTCAGCAAAGGTTACCCCCAGATTGCTCAGGCGCCGCCTGGTGCAGCGCCGCCAAAACGACGCTCCCGCAGAGAGAATGCATTCAGTGCACCTTCAAAAACGTGTTCATCGAAATCCGGCCAGAGCACATCGGTAAAATAGAATTCAGCATAGGCAATCTGCCACAGCAGGAAGTTGCTAATCCGATGCTCTCCCCCGGTCCTTATCACTAAATCCACTGGCGCCAGCTCCTGCATACAGAGCTGCGACGTCAGGCTCTCTTCGGTAATCTGGTCAGGTCGCAGTAATCCTTCCTGAACCTGTTCAGCCAGTTTTTTCACGCCTTCGATAATATCCCAACGGCCGCCATAGTTGGCAGCAATGTTGAGCGTCAGGCCACTATTATTTGCGGTCAGCGTCTCAGAACGGCGAATACGTTCCTGAATACGCGGGCTGAAACGGCTGGTATCGCCAATGACGCGTAAGCGAACATTGTGTTTGTGCAGGCTCTTCACTTCACTATCAAGCGCCCAGACAAAGAGTTCCATTAACGCGGTGACTTCCTGCGGCGGACGACTCCAGTTTTCACTGCTGAAGGCGTAAAGCGTCAGGGCTTCAAGATTGTTACTGACCGCAAAGCTGACGGCACGGCGTACCGATTTAACACCAGCTTTGTGGCCTGAAATGCGCAATTTTCCCTGATTTTTGGCCCAGCGGCCATTGCCATCCATGATGATAGCGACGTGGCGCGGACCGTTTCCCTGCTGGTCATCAGTGTTGTTGTGATTGTTAGACGACATAACGCTTAACCAATTCCTTTCATCAGAAATGCTGTGGTTTCTGAATACATTGCGCCCGATTCAAATCCCGACACACTCTCAGTGCCGGGCCACACCGAATTCGGTGACAGACCGTGAAACGCGAGCCAGCGACTATATCATTTTCACCTGAAGCGAACAAATGGCCTCATAACGATCGGCATCACGACGTGAAACGCGGCAACATTTCTGTCGCCAGCGCGCGCGCAGTGCGATCGATTTCAAGGACAGCGTCCACCGAATCCGGCTCCGGACACACTTGTGCCGCCATCACCTCACTATTAAGCGCGGCAATGTCGGTGAAGCGGATCTGGTGATTCAGGAAAGCCGCGACGGCAACCTCGTTGGCTGCATTCAGCGTGGTGGTCGCCGCCTGCCCTGCATCACAGGCATCAATGGCCAGTTTCAGACAGGGGTAGCGACTAAAATCAGGTTCTGCAAAGGAGAGCGCCGACATGCGGGTAAAATCCAGCGGCGTCACGCCTGCATTGATGCGCGAAGGCCAGGCCATGCTGTGGGCAATCGGCGTACGCATATCAGGAGAACCTAATTGAGCCAGCACGCTGCCATCGCAGTATCGCACCATGGAGTGAATCACCGACTGTGGGTGGAGTATCACTTCCATCTGCGCTGCGCTGGCATTAAACAACCAACGGGCTTCAATGTACTCAAGACCTTTATTCATCATGGTGGCCGAATCGACAGAGATTTTTCTCCCCATCGACCAGTTCGGATGTGCACAGGCCTGATCTGGCGACATGGCGCTGAGATCCGCTAAATCTGTGTCACGAAAAGGACCACCCGATCCCGTAAGGATAATCGACTCAATGCCATTATCCCGCAGGTCAGCGTAACCTAACTGATGCTGGATGGTAGCCGGTAAACTCTGAAAAATGGCGTTATGCTCGCTGTCGACCGGTAGTAACTGTGCGTTATGATGACGCACCGCCTCCATAAACAAACGGCCGCAGGTGACAAGCGATTCTTTGTTGGCCAGCAGCACCGTTTTTCCGGCGCGAATGGCCGCCAGCGTTGGCAGCAAACCCGATGCGCCGACGATCGCCGCCATCACCTGATCCACCTCATCCAGCGCGGCCAGCTCACAGGCTGCCTGAACGCCGGAGAGCACTTCAGTATTGACCCTGATTGCTCTCAGTCGCTCACGCAACGCAGCGGCGGATGCCTCGTCTGCCATGCAGGCGTAGCGCGGTGTAAAGGCCGCACACTGCTCGGCCATCAGCGCCACGTTATGGCCGGCAACCAGCGCCGTAATCTGATAAAGCGCCGGGTTGGCGCGCACCACCGCCAGCGTACTGGTGCCGATTGATCCGGTGGATCCCAGCAGAGTTAATCGCTTCATGAAGCTATCCGTGTGAAGTCAGCGTGCCCACAGGCACAATGTAAAACGCCGCCAGATGTCGCATTCATACGAATACCTCTCTGTACGGCGTTTTGTCCGGCAGTGATGGGATTAGAAATCCATCAGCTCCGTCTCTTTTTCTGACAGTGCAGCATCAACTTTCTTGATGTACGCATCGGTCATTTTTTGCACTTCATCCTGCGCACGACGTTCGTCGTCTTCGCTGATCTCTTTATCTTTCAGCAGCGCTTTGATTTTATCGTTGGCATCGCGACGGACGTTACGTACCGACACACGGCCCTGCTCGGCTTCGCCGCGCACGATTTTAATCAGATCTTTACGACGCTCTTCTGTCAGCGCAGGCAGCGGAACACGGATGTCGGTACCGGCTGAACTTGGGTTCAGACCGAGATCGGACTTCATGATCGCTTTTTCGACTGCCGGACTCAGTGAACGATCAAACACGTTGATTTTCAGCGTGCGTGAATCTTCCACAGTGACAGAAGCCAGCTGACGCAGTGGCGTCGGCGTGCCGTAATATTCGACGACGATGCCGTCGAGCAGCGAAGGTGAAGCACGACCGGTGCGCACTTTGCTGATGGTGGTTTTGAATGCTTCAACGCATTTTTCCATGCGCGTGTCAGCATCTTTTTTGATGTCGTTAATCACGTTGAAACCCTTGGATTCGGTTTGACCTGGCCAGTTCCGGCGTAACCGGAAGCGGGATCGATAATCATCGATAATCCTGACTGGTGCGCGATGCATTATCATCGCGCTGACAGAATATACCTTATTTTATCTCGCCTCGGGTATTAATGCGTAATCAGGGTGCCTTCTTTTTCACCCATCACTACGCGACGCAGTGCGCCAGGCTTATTCATGTTGAAAACACGGATAGGTAATTTGTGGTCACGCGCCAGGGTAAAGGCCGCAAGATCCATCACTTTCAGCTCCTGATCCAGCACTTCAGCATAGGTCAGTTGCTCATACAGCGTTGCGTCCGGGCTTTTCACCGGATCCGCAGAGTAGACGCCGTCTACTTTGGTCGCTTTCAGCACGACGTCCGCTTCAATCTCAATGCCGCGCAGGCATGCTGCAGAGTCAGTGGTGAAGAACGGGTTACCGGTACCGGCGGAGAAAATCACCACGCGGTTGTTACGCAGCAGGCTGATCGCTTCTGCCCAGCTGTAGTTGTCACAGACGCCATTCAGTGGAATCGCTGACATCAGGCGTGCATTCACATAGGCGCGGTGCAGTGCATCACGCATCGCCAGGCCGTTCATCACGGTTGCCAGCATACCCATGTGGTCACCCACAACGCGGTTCATGCCGGCCTGCTGCAGGCTCGCTCCACGGAACAGGTTCCCTCCGCCAATCACCACGCCAACCTGGATGCCCAGTTCAACCAGCTCTTTTACCTCTTGTGCCATGCGGTCAAGCACACTCGCGTCGATACCAAAACCTTCAGCGCCTTGCAGGGCTTCGCCGCTGAGTTTAAGCAGGATACGTTGATAAACAGGTTTTGCGTTGGTCGCCATGGTCAGTTCTTCCTGGAAGATTGGGTGTAAAGGAGAAGTAAATTCTGATCGATCATCCGCTTACCGCAATGAAATTGCTATTGGGATGAAACTGAAAACGTATCTGTTGCGATTCACAGACAAAAAAGAACCGCCATCTGGCGGTTCTTTCAAAGCATTAAGACTGTTTGGACATTGCTGCAACTTCTGCAGCGAAGTCAGACTCAACTTTCTCGATGCCTTCACCAACTTCGAAGCGGATGAAGTTGATAACGTCAGCGCCCTGCTCTTTCAGAGCCTGGCCAACGGTTTTGCTTGGGTCGATAACGAAAGCCTGACCAGTCAGAGAGACTTCGCCGGTGAATTTCTTCATACGGCCTTCAACCATCTTCTCTGCGATCTCTTTTGGCTTGCCAGACTGCATCGCGATGTCCAGCTGAACCTGGTACTCTTTATCAACCACGTCAGCAGAAACGTCTTCTGGCTTAACGAATTCAGGCTTGCTTGCCGCAACGTGCATCGCGATCTGTTTGATCAGATCTTCGTTAGCGCCTTTGGTTGAAACCAGAACGCCGATACGTGCGCCGTGCAGGTAGCTGCCCAGCTCTGCGCCTTCCAGGATAGCAACGCGACGGATGTTGATGTTCTCACCGATTTTAGCAACCAGTGCAACGCGCTCTTCTTCGAACTGCGCTTTCAGAACTTCAACGTCGGTAACGCGATCAGCTGCAGCCACATCCAGAACTTTGTCTGCGAACGCCTGGAAACCGCCATCTTTTGCAACGAAGTCAGTCTGGCAGTTTACTTCCAGAATCACGCCGTAGTCGCCAACGATCTTGGTTTTGATTACGCCATCAGCAGCAACGTTGCCTGCTTTTTTCGCTGCTTTGATTGCGCCAGACTTACGCATGTTCTCAATCGCCAGCTCAATGTCGCCGTTCGCTTCAGTCAGCGCTTTTTTGCAATCCATCATGCCAGCGCCAGTACGCTCACGCAGTTCTTTTACCAATGCAGCGGTAATGTCAGCCATTCCAGAATCCTCGGTTCGTGCCTGTGTACGTTTGCACCAGCAGACACTTATTTGCGGAAAATTTACTCTGTCCCGCCGTCCGGTTGGGAGCGTGACAGACTTAGATAAAATAAAGGGGCCAGTATAGGCCCCTTACAGATCACATCTGAATGCTAAGGGCTCTTATGCAGAGCAAACCTTATTAAGCGTTTTCTAAAGACGCTTCTTCAGCTTGCTCAGCCAGGTCCTGAGAGCGGCCTTCGCGAACGGTGGTCGCAACGGCAGTCAGGTACAGGTTTACAGCACGGATTGCATCGTCGTTACCTGGGATAACGAAATCAACGCCATCTGGATCTGAGTTGGTATCAACGATAGCAAATACCGGGATACCCAGGTTGTTTGCTTCTTTGATTGCGATGTGTTCGTGGTCAGCATCGACAACAAACAGCGCGTCTGGCAGACCGCCCATATCTTTGATACCGCCCAGGCTGTTTTCCAGCTTGGCCAGCTCACGCGCACGCATCAGCGCTTCTTTTTTGGTCAGTTTGTCGAAAGTACCATCCTGAGACTGAATCTCCAGATCTTTCAGACGCTTGATTGACTGACGCACGGTTTTCCAGTTAGTCAGCATGCCACCCAACCAGCGGTGGTTTACGAAGAACTGGTCGCAGCTCAGTGCAGACTCTTTTACCGCCTGAGCAGCAGCACGCTTAGTACCTACGATCAGGATCTTACCTTTACGGGAAGAGATCTTGTTCAGTTCAGCCAGAGCTTCGTTGAACATAGGTACAGTTTTTTCCAGGTTGATGATGTGAACCTTGTTACGAGCACCAAAGATGAATGGCTTCATTTTTGGGTTCCAGTAACGGGTCTGGTGACCGAAGTGAACACCAGCCTGGAGCATGTCGCGCATGGAAACAGTTGCCATGATAAAACCTCTAAAGTTTGATTGGGGTTGGGCCTCCATGTATCCCATACGACCGACCTCTTTCAAGGCACCCCGGCGTATGTGTCGATACATGTGTGTTTTATTACACATAATGAGAGTTATGCGTTTCCTGCTGACCGAAACGGCCATACAGAGAATCGTCGGCGCGCTTTATACCACAACCAGCCCAGGGACGCCAATAAATGATCGCTGACGGAGGTCAGCGCGTTCTCTATTTGGCAGCCCATTTGCTGGCTGCTAACATGACAGCACAGAACTTATTATTGTCGAAAATTTCGACAACTGCGGATTAATTTAATGGCAATTTCAATTAAAACCCCTGAAGAAATCGAAAAAATGCGCGTCGCGGGCCGACTGGCCGCCGAAGTGCTGGAGATGATCGAGCCTTACGTAAAACCGGGTGTGACCACCGGTGAACTGGACCGCATCTGCCACGATCACATTACTCAAAAGCAACAGGCTGTCTCCGCCTGCCTCGGCTATCACGGCTTTCCGAAGTCAGTCTGCATCTCGGTGAATGAAGTGGTGTGCCACGGGATCCCCAGCGATGATCGTCCGTTAAAAGATGGCGATGTAGTGAATATCGATGTCACCGTAATTAAAGATGAATACCACGGCGATACCTCAAAGATGTTTATCGTCGGTAAGCCGACCATTCAGGGCGAACGCCTGTGCCGTGTCACGCAGGAGAGCCTCTATCTCTCACTGCGTCTGATCAAGCCCGGCATCCGCCTGCGCGAACTGGGCCGCGCCATCCAGAAATATGTTGAAGCCAACGACTTCTCTGTGGTGCGCGAATATTGCGGCCACGGTATCGGCAAGGGTTTCCATGAAGAGCCTCAGGTGCTGCATTACGATGCCGATGATGGCGGCGTGGTACTCCAGGCAGGTATGACCTTTACGGTAGAACCGATGGTCAACGCCGGGGATTACCGCATCCGCACCATGAAAGATGGCTGGACGGTAAAAACCAAAGATCGCAGCTTGTCCGCGCAGTATGAGCATACTATTGTGGTGACGGAGAACGGCTGTGAGATTTTAACCCTGCGCAAAGACGACACGCTGCCCGCTATGCTTGTCGCCGAAGGGTAATTCCCCCATTACAGATCAAGCCGGCGCTGAGCCGGCTTTTTTTTGGCTAAAAAAGAGAAGAGCTGTATGAGCGTGAGTCTGTCAGAAGATGTGAAAAACGGTCTGGTCGATTCGCCAGCCGAATGGGGTGACGACCAGCTGACACGTGACATTCTGAAGCCGCGGCTGGAGCAGTTTCAGCAACATCTGGCCGCCGCGTTTGATGCCGGTGAACCCGTTGAGCCGCTGATTGATGCCCGCACGCTGTTTATCGATCGGCTGCTGCGTCGCCTGTGGCGCTTTTTTGGCTTTGATGAGATGCCGGCTATCGCGCTGGTCGCCGTTGGCGGCTATGGCCGTGCCGAGCTGCATCCACTCTCTGATATTGACGTCCTGATCCTGAGCCGCCAGCCGCTGAATGAACAGGCTGCGCAGCGCACCAGCGATCTGTTAACGCTGATGTGGGACCTTAAGCTGGAAGTGGGTCACAGCGTCCGCACGCTGGAAGAGTGCCTGCTGGAGGGGTTATCTGACCTGACCGTTGCCACCAATCTGATTGAGTCACGCATGCTGACCGGCGATGTGGCGCTGTTTCTGGAATTACAGAAAAACATCTTCAGCGACGGTTTCTGGCCCTCATCCTGCTTTTTCGCCGCCAAAATTGAAGAGCAGCAGGAGCGCCACAAGCGTTATCACGGCACCAGCTATAACCTTGAACCGGACATTAAAAGCAGCCCCGGTGGCCTGCGGGACATTCATACGCTGCAGTGGGTCGCCCGACGCCATTTTGGCGCCACCACGCTGGATGAGATGGTCGGCTTTGGTTTCCTCACCGACGCGGAGCGCAGCGAACTCAACGAATGTCAGGCATTTCTCTGGCGCATCCGCTTTGCCCTGCACCTCTCCCTGCCCCGCTACGATAACCGCCTGCTGTTTGATCGCCAGCTCAGCGTGGCACAACGCCTGAATTATCAGGGCGAGGGCAATGAGCCGGTCGAGCGGATGATGAAAGATTTCTATCGGGTCACGCGGCGTATCGGCGAACTGAATCAGATGCTGCTGCAGCTGTTTGATGAGGCGATTCTGGCGCTCTCCACCAGCGAAAAGCCCAGGCCTATTGATGACGATTTCCAGCTGCGTGGCGATTTGATCGATCTGCGCGACGAAACGCTGTTCCGACGAGAGCCGCAGGCGATTCTGCGCATGTTCTACGTCATGGTGCGTAACGACAGCATCAAAGGGATCTACTCCACCACCCTGCGTCACCTGCGCCATGCGCGTCGTCATCTTAAACAGCCGCTGTGTCAGATCCCGGAAGCGCGCCGCACCTTTATGTCGATTCTGCGCCATCCCGGCGCGGTCAGCCGGGCGCTGGTGCCGATGCATCGCTACAGCGTGCTGTGGGCTTATACGCCGCTGTGGGGCCATATCGTCGGACAGATGCAGTTCGATCTGTTTCACGCCTACACCGTGGATGAGCACACCATTCGGGTGCTGCAGAAGCTGGAAAGTTTTGCCAATGAAAGCACCCGTCCGCAGCATCCACTGTGCGTCGAGTTATGGCCGCGCCTGCCGCAGCAGGAGCTGTTGCTGATGGCCGCGCTGCTGCATGACATCGCCAAAGGGCGCGGCGGCGATCACTCCATTCTCGGCGCGCAGGATGCGCTCGATTTTGCTGAAATGCACGGTCTTAACTCACGTGAAACCCAGCTGGTGGCCTGGCTGGTGCGTCATCATCTGCTGATGTCGGTGACAGCACAGCGGCGCGATATTCAGGACCCGACGGTGATACAGCAGTTCGCCGAGGTGATGCAGAATGAGAACCGGCTGCGCTATCTGGTTTGCCTGACCGTAGCCGATATCTGCGCCACCAATGAAAGTCTGTGGAACAGCTGGAAGCAGAGCCTGTTACGTGAGCTCTTTTTCGCCACCGAGAAGCAGTTGCGACGCGGCATGGAAAATAGTCCGGATCTGCGTGAGCGGGTGCGTCATCATCGCCTGCAGGCGCTGGCGCTGCTGCGGATGGACAACATCGATGAAGAGCGTCTGCACCAGATCTGGAATCGCTGCCGCGCTGACTACTTCCTGCGCCATACGCCGAATCAGATCGCCTGGCATGCCCGCCACCTGCTGGTTCACGACCTGAAAAAACCGCTGGTGCTGGTCAGTCCGCAGGCCACGCGCGGCGGGACCGAAATCTTTATCTGGAGTCCCGATCGCCCGCACCTGTTTGCCGCCGTTGCGGGTGAACTCGATCGCCGTAATCTCAGCGTGCACGATGCGCAAATCTTTACCAGCCGCGACGGCATGGCGATGGATACCTTTATTGTGCTGGAGCCGGATGGCAGCCCGCTCTCTCCGGATCGCCATCCGATGATCATTCAGGCGCTGGAGCAGGCGATAACCCAGTCAGAGTGGGCGCCGCCGCGTAGCCGCCGTCCGTCGGCCAAACTCAGGCATTTCAGCGTCGATACCGAGGTCAATTTCCTGCCGACGCATACCGATCGTCGCAGCTATCTGGAACTGGTGGCGCTGGATCAGCCAGGCCTGCTGGCGCGGGTCGGTGAAGTCTTTGCCGATCTCGGGGTTTCACTGCATGGCGCACGCATCAGCACTATCGGCGAGCGGGTCGAAGATTTGTTTATTCTGGCCAACAGTGAACGTCAGGCACTGGACGAAGAAATGCGAAAAGCGTTGCGACAACGGTTGACAGAGGCCCTTAATCCAAACGATAAAGTGTGACCAGACTCGATTTGTAAACATTAATCTCTTTACTTGTGTCGGGGTATTGCCCGGCATCGCACATGACAGATCAGGAAAAAAATATGCAACAGTTACAGAGCGTTATTGAATCCGCCTTCGAACGTCGCGCTGACATCACACCCGCCAGCGTCGACAGCGAAACCCGTGATGCCATCAACCAGGTGATCGCCCTGCTGGACAGCGGTGCACTGCGCGTTTCTGAGAAGATCGACGGCGAGTGGGTAACGCATCAGTGGCTGAAGAAAGCCGTACTGCTCTCTTTCCGCATCAATGACAATCAGGTGATGGAAGGTGCAGAAACCCGCTTTTACGACAAAGTGCCGATGAAGTTTGCAGGCTGGGATGAAGCGCGTTTCAAAGAAGCCGGTTTCCGCGTCGTGCCGCCTGCGGCTGTGCGTCAGGGTGCCTATATCGCCCGCAACACGGTGCTGATGCCTTCTTACGTCAACATTGGCGCCTTTGTGGATGAAGGCACCATGGTGGACACCTGGGCGACCGTTGGCTCCTGTGCACAGATTGGTAAAAACGTTCACCTTTCTGGCGGCGTGGGTATCGGTGGCGTGCTGGAGCCGCTGCAGGCGAACCCGACCATCATCGAAGATAACTGCTTCATTGGCGCGCGCTCTGAAATCGTTGAAGGCGTGATTGTTGAAGAAGGTTCCGTGATCTCAATGGGCGTTTACATCGGTCAGAGCACCAAAATCTATGACCGCGAGACCGGCGAAGTGCATTACGGCCGTGTTCCTGCGGGATCCGTGGTGGTCTCAGGTAACCTGCCCTCTAAAGATGGCAGCTACAGCCTCTACTGTGCCGTAATCGTGAAGAAAGTGGATGCGAAAACGCTTGGCAAAACAGGTATTAACGAGCTGCTGCGCACCATCGACTGATTTAAGCGACGGGCTGGTTTCCAGCCCGTCATCTTTTCTTTACAGTGATTCCTGAACAACATGCTTCGCGTCGCGAATTAACTGGTGCGTTTAGTTTTTATCCAGGTCATAATCCGCGCCAGTTAAATCCTGTCGCGCAATGTTCATCCCGCTTATTTATGTCTACAGTTGACGGACGTCATGAACAAGTCTGCGCGCTTCTCACTTTTGATGGAAACAACGCTATGTATGACAATCTGAAAAGCTTAGGTATCAGTAACCCGGACGACATTGACCGCTATAGCCTGCGTCAGGAAGCCAATAACGACATTCTGAAAATCTACTTCCGCAAAGATAAAGGTGAGTTTTTCGCGAAGAGCGTCAAATTCAAATATCCGCGCCAGCGCAAAACGGTTGTTGCCGATCACGCGACCCAGGGCTACAAAGAAGTTCAGGAAATCAGCCCGAATCTGCGTTATGTCATCGATGAACTGGACCAGATTTGCCAGCGCGATCAGGTTGAAGTGGATCTGAAACGCAAAATTCTGGATGACCTGCGTCACCTGGAAAGCGTGGTTTCTCACAAGATCACTGAAATTGAATCGGATCTGGAAAAATTAACCCGTAACGGTCGTTAATTTCCTGCCCGACCAGAGAGGCCAGCATTGCTGGCCTTTTTTATGCCGCAAATCTGCACTTCAGCCCTGCTCATCCAGTTGCAAAGCAACATAGAGCAACAGCCTGTCATCAAAATGGCCAAGATTCAGTCCGGTCAGTTCAGAAATCCGGTTCAGGCGGTATTCCAGCGTATTACGATGAATGAACAGCGCACGCGCGGTGGCGCTCGGCTGGACGTTGTGGGTGAACCAGGCGATCAGCGTGCGGCGCAGCAAGCCGTTGTTATCCATGCTCTTGAGCTTCGCCAGTGGCCGGGCGAGCTCATTGGCCTGCCAGCCACCCCGCAGGCTGTCGAGCAGCACGGGCAGCACCAGATCCTGATAAAAATAGCTGCGTACCTCGGGCATACGTTGTTTACCCACCATCATCGTGGTGCGCGCCGTCCGGTAAGAGCGTGCGATGCTGCCGGGTCCGGTAAAGAAGTTGCCCAGCGCGATACGCATCCGAAGATGACCGCTCTCTTTCATCCGCTGTAGTAACTGCTCTACGCGGCGGCGATGATCTTCCTGATCGTGACGCCCATGCCCATTAAGGGCCGGTTTCAGCACCACCATTTCGGTCAGTGACACAATCGCGATCAGATTGTCCCGCTCCGGCGTGGTCAGCAGCGTTTGCAGCTGCTGTAGCTCTGACATCGCGCTGTCGACGCCGAGCTGACCACTATCCACTTCCACTACGGCGACCACACGCGGCTGATTGAGATCGATACCGAGCCGCTGCGCCCATTCGGTCAGCTGTGGCGACAGGGTATCGCTGCGGATCAGGTTCAGCACCAGCTCTTCACGCAGACGGCTGTCCTGCGCCAGCATATGCAGCAGCCGGGCCTGCTCCAGCATCATCTCTGCGGTCATGCAGACCAGCTCGCCATAATGCCGCAGCGCCAGCGGCTCACCGGTCAGGCCGATCACCCCAACGATGTCACCATCGATGCGCAGCGGCAGGTTAATGCCAGGCCGCACACCATGAAGATGTTTAGCCACGGCCTCATCGATGTCGACAACGCGCCCCTGAGAGAGCACCAGCAGTGCACCTTCGTGCAACTCCCCAATACGTTCCCGGTCACCGCTGCCGATAATCCGGCCCCGCGCATCCATCACGTTGACATTGCTGTCAATAATTTTCATGGTGCGCGCCACGATATCCTGTGCCAGCCGGGCATCAAGGTGATAGGTAGCCATCCATTACTCCTGAAAAAGAGGGGGAGAAACAGAATACGCATGCACAGCACGCAGAACATTGTGCAATTGCACAGAGCCAGGCCGTCATTTGCCGAATTTGCGGCGAGCATCACACTCTGATGAGGCAGAAAGTGGACATAAAAAAGGCGGACCGCAGTCCGCCTCTTCATCCGTTGCTGTTCTCTTACTGCATCAGCAGATAGATACTGCTGTCGCCGCGTTTCACATTCAGCGCCAGAACGGACGGCTTGCTGTCGAGAACTTTGCGCAGCTCACCCAGGTTGGTCACTACCTGCTGGTTAACACCCTGGATCACATCGCCCTTTTTCAGGCCGATACGCGCCGCAGCACTGCCCGGTTTCACGTTATCAACCCGGACACCTTTGGTACCCGCTTCGATATTGCTGAGATCGGCGCCTTCAATGCCAGTGTAGATGGTCGCGGACTGCACTTTTGACTGGCTGCTCTGCTGCAACTTAACAGAGACATCGACCGGTTTGCCGTCACGCAGCAGCCCCAGTTTCAGGGTGGTGCCAACCGGCAGTGAGCCCACTTCCGCACGCAGCGAAGCAAAGCTGCTCAGCGGTTTACCGTTCATCGAGACAATGACATCACCCGCTTTGATACCGGCTTTGGCAGCCGCAGAGTCTGGCAGCACCTGGCTGACAAAGGCACCACGTTGTGCGTCGACCTTCATCGCTTTTGCCAGCTCGGAGTTCAGCTCAGTCCCCTGCACGCCCAGCTCGCCGCGTTTCACCTGACCAAACTCGACCATCTGTGCCGTCAGGTTTTTCACCATGTTGCTGGGGATAGCAAAGCCGATACCGATGTTGCCGCCATCGGGCGCCAGAATGGCGGTGTTAATCCCGATCAGTTCACCGTTGAGGTTAACCAGCGCACCACCGGAGTTGCCCCGGTTAATGGCCGCATCTGTCTGGATAAAGTTTTCGTAGTTTTCCACGTTCAGGCCACTGCGTCCCAGCGCGGAGACGATACCTGAGGTGACCGTTTCACCCAGACCATAAGGGTTGCCGATCGCCACGGTATAATCGCCGACGCGCAGGTTGTCAGAGTCAGCGATTTTGACTGCGGTAAGATTTTTGGCTTCCTGCAGCTGAATCAGGGCAATGTCAGAGCTGGGATCTTTACCGATGACTTTGGCGTCATAGCGACGACCGTCGCTGAGCTGTACCTGAATTTTGGTGGCATTATTCACGACGTGGTTATTAGTTACCACATAGCCTTTTTCAGCGTTAATGATGACGCCCGATCCCAGAGCACGGAATTTTTCCTGCTGGGTATCAGGCACTGGCGCGCCGCCGTTACCGCCTGCACCGTCGCCGTTCTGGCACATCGGTGAACCCTGGAACGGGGAACCATCCTGGCAGAATGGCGAATTGTCGCCAAAGAATTGCTGAAATTGCTGCGGCATACGCGGGGTTTTCACCGTGGTGGTCCCCTCGACGCTGATACTGACCACAGACGGCATCACCTTCTCCAGCATCGGTGCCAGACTTGGCTGTTGCAGGCTATCGGAAGAGGCCGTTTGCGCAGCAGAAACAGTAACAGGGGCGAGCGCCATGCTCAGGCTCAACGCCAGCGCACTTAACATTAAGGTCTTTTTTTTCATTTTTCGTTTCTCAATAAGATTACTGTTCAGACCATTGCTGTGGTCGAAAGGTGAGATAAATGTTTTAGCGCGAAGTTCCTTTAAAAGTTTAAGGCAAAAGTAAAAATTTATTCGCGCTCTTTACAATTGGCGGCTTATTCTACCGCCATCAGTCGTCGGTACTCATCCCAGGCATAGAGATCGGTCATACCACTGATATAATCCTGAATGAGCCGGAAGCGATAATAACGTTCCCACAACAGACGCTGATATTTATGTTCTACAACCAGATTACGCATCTTATGCAAATAGGCTTTACGGTGTTTACCCGAGAGCTTATGAAAAAGCCGGGTTTCGATCGGATGCTGACGCAGGAAATCTTCATTTATCAGCGTGGTAAAGGCTTCGTAATTAAGGCGCATCAGCGGCTGATAGATCTCCAGCAGCCCTTTAATCACCCGGTAACCCTGCAACTCCAGCTGCTCTACTTCAGAATGATTAAAGACCTGCTGGCGCGCAACGGTTTTAAACAATTGCAGTAAGCGGCCCTCTTCACCCTCATCTTCCAGTAGCGCATGGTTAAAACTTCCATCGAATATAGCAGGAAGATTATCAACAAAGCGTTTCACCGCATAGCTTACCAGCACGCTCTGAACATTTACGCGGAGTGACATAAAAAATTGATCGCTGCGGCTTCGGCGTTTTTTACTGCAGGCTTCACGCCAGGCTTCGCCAATAGTCCGGCTGAAAGCGTCATTATTTTTAACCGGCCCCCAGGCTTTATTGAGAAACTCATACAAACTTTCAACATTAAAGATATCTTTTTCTACAGCGTCGTCCAAATCGGCAATACAATAGGAGATATCATCCGCAGCTTCCATTATATAAGTCAGCGGAAAACGGTGGTGCTCTTCCATATTGGTGGCTGCACGCAGGTCGGCAATATAATCCTGCTCAGAGAGATAAAACCCAGGCTTCTTCATGAGTACGCTAAATTCGGCGGGCTTTTCCCCCTGCCACCAGGCAGGCGCGGTATATTTCAGGATGCAGGCGACCTGAGAATAACTGAGATTCAGTTGCAGCAGCGTATGCACCATCCGGATCGCCTGCGCATTGCCTTCAAAGTGACAGAGATCCTGGCGGATCATGGCGTTGAGTTGATCAAAGGCTTTACGCTGTGCTTCTCCTTCCACGCCGGCCACCAGCGGATCCACCAGCTCGGCTGAGAGGTTTTCTTCAAACCAGTCGTTAATCGCCGCCTCGCCAAAATGGCCAAAAGGTGGATTACCGACATCATGCATCAGACAGGCCATCTCAATCAGACTTTCAAACGCGCCTTCCAGCTCATCAAGACCATACTGCGCCAGCCCGCCCTGCATCTTCAGGGTTTGCAGGATCTCTTTGGTGATGTAACGCCCGGTCTGCTGCACCTCCAGCGAATGCGTCAGGCGGGAACGAACGGCAGCGTTACGCTCCAGCGGAAACACCTGCGTTTTTTGCTGCAAACGCCGGATAGCGGCGGAGTTTATAATCCGTCCGCGATCGCTCTCAAAATGGCGCGTAATGTAATATTCGCCTTCCGGTTCCTTGCGGCTGTTATAAGGGCGCGAGAAGCTGATCTTCTTCCTGAAATTGATCGCTGACATGGATTACCCCTTATTTTTTCGTGAATTAATCCCCTGAATGCCATGGTAGACTATGCCCTAAATTTTGATTCTTTACATTAGCGGAACTCACTATGAAAGCAGGCATTATTGGCGCGATGGAGCAGGAAGTCACACTGCTGCGCGACAAAATTGAAAACCGTCAAACGCTGTCGCTGGCGGGTTGTGAAATTTATACCGGCACCCTGCAGGGCGTTGAGGTGGCTCTGCTGAAATCGGGCATTGGTAAAACCTCTGCAGCGCTGGGTACCACGCTGCTGCTGCAGCTCTGCAAGCCGGATGTGGTGATCAACACCGGTTCGGCTGGCGGTTTAGCGCCGTCGCTCAGCGTCGGTGATATCGTGGTGTCAGAAGAAGTGCGTTATCACGATGCTGACGTCACCGCTTTTGGTTATGAGCCGGGTCAGATGGCGGGTTGTCCGGCCGCGTTTGTGGCAGACAGCAAGCTTATCGCCGCTGCAGAAGCCTGTATTCAGCAGCTGGATCTGAATGCCGTACGCGGTCTGGTGGTCAGCGGTGATGCCTTTATCAATGGTGCCGAACCGCTGGCGCGCATTCGTAATCTGTTCCCACAGGCGATTGCCGTTGAGATGGAAGCCACCGCTATCGGCCATGTCTGTCATCAATTCCAGGTGCCTTTTGTAGTAGTCCGCGCCATTTCCGACGTGGCCGATAAGCAATCTCACCTCAGCTTTGATGAGTTCTTAAGCGTTGCGGCGAAGCAATCTTCGCTGATGGTGGAGAACCTGCTGGCGCATCTGGCGCGTGGCTAAAACGCTACTCCTCTGCTGGCTGCTGCTGCTGAGCGGCAGCCTGCTGGCTTCACCGCCACGCGTGATTACCCTCTCCCCTCACCTTACCGAACTCGCCTTTGCTGCCGGGATTACCCCGATTGCGGTCAGCGCCTGGTCCGACTATCCGCCGCAGGCGAAACAGATTGAGCAGGTCGCAAACTGGCAGGGCATCAAGGCTGAACGTATTCTGCAACTTAAGCCGGATCTGGTGTTAGCCTGGCGAGGCGGTAATCCGCAGCGGCAGATTGACCAGCTACAGCAGCTCGGCGTGCCGGTTAAATGGATTGATCCGCTGACGCTGGATGAGATGTTCACGGCGCTGGCCGATCTGGGCCACTGGAGTCCCAGACCAGAGCAGGCAACTCGCGCTGCCCGCCAGTTACGTCAGCAGGAAGCCGCGCTGCGTCAGCGCTATGCTCATCTGACTGCGGTTCCGCTTTTTTTGCAATTTGGTCAGCAGCCCATGTTTACCGCCGCCAGAGCCACGCTGCAGAATGAAATTATTACGTTATGTGGTGGCAGGAACATCTTTGCTGACAGCCGCGTCAGCTGGCCGCAGGTCAGCCGTGAGCAGGTGCTGATGCGCCATCCTCAGGCCGTTGTGACGGGTGGCAGTGCGCAGCAGGCGGAAAACATCCGGGTGTTCTGGCGACCGCAGCTGGATGTACCGGTGATTGCCATCAACGAGGACTGGCTTAGCCGGCCAGGCCCGCGACTGCTGCTGGCCGCGCAGCAACTCTGTGCGGCCCTGCATCCCGATGAATAAATCAGCGAATTGATTAAAGTCACTGCGATTTTTGCCGTTGATCAATACCAGAGACGAACGCGCCACGTATGCTCGCCGTCCTTTTAGCGCTCCGGCGCTTTTTTAAAACACCAGGAACCTTATATGACCAGAGCACTGCTGCTGGCCATAGGGCTGTCGATCGCCGGTTCTGCCTTTGCAGGATCGATAAATGGCTCTATTGGCGCCAGACTTGTCATCTATTCACGCTGTGAAATCAACACGGCTAACGGCCAGCCCGCACCGCAGATCAACTGCGGCAGACAGGCAAGCGCGCAGCCGCGCGTAACAAACGGCCAGATTCAATCGCAGGGAAGTGTGAAGCAAAGTAACCGGCTGGTCACAATAGAATGGTAAACGAGGCCGTCTGTATGACGGCCTGCATTATCAGATACTGAAGGAAGAGCCACAGCCACAGGTGGTTTTGGCATTCGGGTTGGTCACGATAAAGCGTGAGCCTTCCAGACCTTCCGTGTAATCCACTGAACCGCCCACCAGATATTGCAGGCTCATCGGATCAACCACCAGTGAGACGCCCTGCTTTTCAATCGTCATGTCGCCATCATTCATCTGGTCATCAAAGGTGAAGCCGTACTGGAAACCACTGCAACCGCCACCGGTGATATAGACGCGAAGTTTCAACGCCGGGTTCTCTTCGTCGGCAATCAGGTTCTTCACCTTGGTGGCTGCGGCGTCGGTAAACTGCAACGGCAGTGCTACTACTTCATCACTCATGTTTTACTCCGGTAAACGCCCAGGTCAGAAAACGACCTTAATTACACTATTATCAGCCAGCACCTCAGCGCAATCAAGCTCTGCCCTTCGCACTCTGTGCCGCTTTCACTCCTGTTAAGGGCACAGAGGGTGAATCCACCTTTCGTCTGCTGCCCCTCTTCCGTAGAATGGCGCAATATTTTTATGAACCGCTGGAGCCGAAAATGAGTAAGTCCGAACAACTGTTTGCCGAGGCACAACGCCTGATTCCGGGTGGGGTAAACTCGCCAGTACGCGCATTTACCGGTGTGGGCGGCGTTCCGCTGTTTATTGAACACGCTGATGGCGCCTATCTCTATGACGCTGACGGCAAAGCCTATATCGACTATGTCGGCTCATGGGGTCCGATGGTGCTGGGTCATAACAACGCGGCGATCCGTAACGCCGTGATTGAAGCGGCACAGCGCGGCCTAAGTTTTGGCGCACCGACCGAAATGGAAGTGACCATGGCGCAGCTGGTGTGTGAGCTGGTGCCGAGCATGGAGATGGTGCGGATGGTCAACTCCGGCACCGAAGCGACTATGAGCGCTATCCGTCTGGCGCGTGGCTTTACCGGCCGCGATAAAATCATCAAGTTTGAAGGCTGCTACCACGGCCACGCCGATCATCTGCTGGTGAAAGCCGGCTCCGGTGCGTTAACACTGGGTCAGCCGAACTCGCCGGGCGTACCGGCCGATTTCGCTAAACATACCCTGACCTGCACCTTTAACGATCTCGACTCAGTGCGCAGCGCTTTTGAGCAATATCCCGAGTCGATTGCGGCCATCATCGTTGAGCCGGTGGCTGGCAACATGAACTGCATCCCACCGCAGCCAGAGTTCCTGCCGGGTCTGCGTTCACTGTGTGATGAGTTCGGCGCACTGCTGATTATTGATGAAGTGATGACCGGTTTCCGTGTCGCGCTGGGTGGCGCGCAGGCTCATTACAATGTGCGCCCTGATTTGACCTGTCTCGGGAAAATCATTGGTGGCGGCATGCCAGTCGGTGCGTTCGGTGGCCGTCGCGAAGTGATGGCAGCGCTGGCCCCGACCGGTCCGGTTTATCAGGCGGGAACGCTCTCTGGTAACCCAATCGCCATGGCGGCGGGTTTCGCCTGCCTGACGCAGATCGCGCAGCCGGGTACCCATGAGAAGCTGGATGCCCTGACCCGCAAGCTGGCAGAGGGTCTGCGTGAAGCAGCACAACAGCAAAATATCCCGCTGGTGATTAACCATGTTGGCGGGATGTTCGGCCTGTTCTTCACCGATGCTGACAGTGTGACCTGTTACGCCGATGTAACCCGCTGCGATGTGGAGCGCTTTAAAACCTTCTTCCACCTGATGCTTGAGGAGGGCGTTTACTTTGCGCCTTCAGCCTATGAAGCGGGCTTTATGTCGCTGGCGCACAGCGAAGAGGATATTCAGCGCACTGTCGACGCCGCGCGTCGTTGTTTCGCGAAGCTGTAATTGCGGCAGCGTTAGAGGCAAAGACCGGCAGCAGCCGGTCTTTTGTTATTGATGAGGCTTGCCCCGCTCTGTTGTGAGAGGGTGCACGCACAGGAAACAGGGTCAGATCGGAAAGGCGCGAAAGCCGTCATCCATGACTCGCTCGGCCCGCGCGATTACGCACCTCATCCATGAGGTGCGCCCGTTGCCGGGCCAACGCTTCGCGTTGTTCAAAAACGCTCCCGGCGTTTTTGTCCCTGCCGCGGGACGCTTTCCTCCTCTGACCCAATTTCCTGCGCATTGAGCTTCTTCGTTGTTGTCAGATTCACCCTACTTTGGATCTGGCCGGCGTCTGAAACCAGCCTGCTTTTTCCTCTTAACCTGAACGCCGCAGCAGCCAGATAAAGTAAGGCGCGCCTAAAAAGGTCGCCATCAGCCCGGCTGGGATCTGATCCGGGAATGCCAGCATTCGTCCGCACCAGTCAGCCAGCACCATCAATCCCGCCCCCAGTAATCCTGACAGCAGCAGTTGCGGCAACGCCCGCCGGAATCCCAGCATGCGTGCCATATGGGGCGCCATTAGTCCGACAAAACTCAGCGGGCCGATAGTCAGTGTCGCGCTGGCGGTCAGCGCGGCCGCCAGCAGCAGCAGACTCAGCCGCGCAGGCGTCAACGCCATACCGGCCGAGCGTGCGGTAGCGCTTCCCAGCGGCAGCAACGTCAGCCAGCGACTGGCCAGCGGTGCCAGCGACACCAGCACCAGCGCGCAGATTGCGCTCTGAACCGCCTGAGTGCCGCTGATGTTATAGGTCGAGCCGGAGATCCAGCTCAGCAGCCCGCCCATACGCGGATCGCCACTCGCCAGCAGTAGCATCAGCAGGGTGACAAAGGCGCTGTTAAGCGCCATGCCCGCCAGCAGCATTCGTTCCGGCGAAAAGCCGCCCCGACTGGCTACCGCCATGATCACCAGCAACGTCAGCGCCGCGCCCAGCGCACCGGCGGGCAGCAGCCAGGCCAGCGCATCGCCCGGCACAAAGAACATCATCATCACCACGCCAAAAGCGGCACCCGAACTGATGCCCAGCACTTCCGGACTGGCCATGGGATTGCCGGTCAGCCGCTGAATCAGACTCCCCGCCACGCCCAGCATCAGGCCGGTCACCAGCGCGGCCAGCACGCGCGGTGCGCGCCACGGCAGCAGCGATTGCAGCATCTCACCCGCTGACCAGACCCAGCCCTGCGCATCTCGCCCAAACGCCAGACCGCCCCACCCCAGCAGTGCCAGGATGGCAAGTCCCGTCAGCGCCCAGCGCAGCAGGTTCTGTCGCTCGACGGGCACCTTATCACCCTGATTCAGCGCGGGCGGCACCGAACCGGTGCGCAGTCGCGGCAGCAGCCACAGCAGAATCGGTACGCCGAGCAGCGCCGTGGCGGTGCCGGTCGGGATATCGCGCCAGTGAGTGCTGAGCCACAACACGCAACTGTCCGCCAGCCACAGCAGCAGCGCGCCAGTCAGCGGAGCCAGCAGCATCCGGGTGATGAGCCGTCGTCCACCCAGCATCTTCGCCAGCAGCGGCGCAAACAGCCCGATAAAGCCGATGATACCGGCGACGTTGACCAGCTGTGCGCTGAGCAGGATCGCCAGCCCGAGGCCACCGACACGCGCCACGGAGAGCGCAAGGCCAAGGTTTTTCGCTACGCCATCATCCAGCCCCATCAGCGTCAGCGGACGCAGCAGCGCCAGCGCCAGCACAAACGCCAGCAGCAGGCGCGGCCAGAGTTGCTGCACATTTTCCCAGCTCATCTGATTCAGCGCGCCGGTGCTCCACAGAAACATGTTCTGCAGCTGATCGTGATTGAAGATAGCGAAGATTTGATTCACCGCGCCGCTGTAGAGGCTCAGCACCAGCCCGGCCAGAATCAGCGTTACCGGCGACAGACGTTTGCCCCAGGCCACACCAAACACCAGCGCGCCCACCAGCAGCGCGCCACTGAGCGCGGCAAACTGCTGTGTCAGCGCCCCGCCCGGCAGATGCCACAGCGTCGCCACGGTAATGCCCAGCTGTGCGCCGGAAGAGACGCCCAGCGTGGTTGGCTCCGCCAGCGGATTACGCAATATCTGCTGAAACAGCAGACCGGCTAAGCCCAGCCCGGCACCCACCAGCAGCGCCAGTACCGTGCGCGGCAGCAGGCTGTAGTGAAACACCATCTGCGGCAGGCTATCGACCACCGGTGACCAGAGTGCCTGCCACCATTCAGCCTGTGGCAACGCCTGATGCAGATTGACCAGCGTCAGGCTGAGCGCCAGCAGAAACAGCAGGCTGAGGAGGCCTGCGGGAAACAGAGCATGGCGCATCAGTGCGTCTCCAGCGCGCGTTCCAGCACGCGAACAAAGTGCAGCGCCGAGAGCGTCGCACCGTAATACCAGACGGCCGGGACGCGCTGAAAGCGTCCGGTGCGTACAAACGGCAGCGACTGCCACAGCGGGCTGCGCATCAGTTGCTGCATCTCCGCATCGTTATCATGATCAAAGCAGATGACATCCACTTCCCCGACCTGCGCCAGCTTTTCAATGCCGATCACCGCGCTGCCCCAGAAATTTGTTTCGCCCTGCCAGCCATTTTTCAGGCCCAGCAGAGTCATCACTTCCAGAAACAGACTGTTTTTGCCGAAGGTAATGGCGTGACGACTGTCGAGCAGCGACATCAGCAGGATAGTGCGTCCGGCATAGGGCGCCAGCCGCTGGCGGGCCGCCGCCAGCCGCTGGCGGGCCGCCGCCAGCTGATCATCGACCTCGCGCAAATGCTGTTCCGCTCGCGCGCTTAATCCAAGGCGCGCCGCCAGCTGGCGCAGCGATGCGCGCGCGGCAGTGAGAGGTTTCCCGTCGCCGCTGTGGAGGTCGAAGCCCATAATGGGCGCGATGCGCGTCAGTTTCTCTTTAGGCGGGCCGTAGCCGTTGGAGCAGAGGATCAGCGACGGCTGCATTTGCGCCATCAGCTCAAGATTGGGTTCGGTGCGCAGACCTACATCGATCACGCCTTCAGGCAGCGGCGGCTCCCCTACCCAGATGTTGTAGTTGTGCAGATCGGCCACGCCCCAGGGCGTGACGCCTAGTGCTATCAGCAGTTCGGTGGGTAACCACTCCAGTGCAATAATCCGACCCGGATTTGGCGTGGCGGCACGCAGGGGAAGCGCACAAAACAGCGGAGAGACTGCCAGCGCCAGCATCAGTCGGCGGCGATTAAGATCGGGCATCATCCTCTCCTTAACAGACAAAACTGACCGGCGCGCCGCCCTGCGGGTGCGGTAAAATGCCCATCGGAATGCCATAAATCGCACCGAGCACCTCAGGCTGCATAATCGCCTCTGCGTCACCTTCGGCAATCATCGCGCCCTGACGCAGCGCCACCAGATGATCGCAGTAGCGTGCTGCCATATTGATATCATGCAGCACCGCAATCACGGTTAAGCCGCGCTGCTGGCTCAGCGCTTTTATCAGCGCCAGCACCTCAACCTGATGGGCAATATCCAGCGCCGACGTCGGTTCATCCAGCAGCAGACAGCGGCTGTTCTGCGCCACCATCATCGCCAGCCAGGCGCGCTGACGCTCGCCGCCCGACAGGCTATCTACCAGCCGTCCGGCAAAGGCATTAAGCCCGACCTGAGCAATCGCATCCTCTACCCGGTCGCGATCTTCCTGACCAAAGCGCCCCAGCGCGCCGTGCCAGGGATAGCGGCCAATCGCCACCAGTTCACGCACCGTCATCCCTTCGGCTGCCGGTAACTGCTGCGGCAGATAGGCCACCTGACGGGCAAAGGCTTTGCTGTTCCAGCGCCCGACGGGCTGCTGATTCAACAGCACCTCTCCGCTGCTGGCCGCGTGGTGACGACCCAGCATTTTTAACAGTGTTGATTTGCCCGAGCCGTTGTGACCGATCAACCCGGTCACTTTTCCCGGCGGAAAGGTCAGCGACAGTGGCTGAAGGAGAGTCCGGCCCGGCACTTCAAAACTGGCGTTTTTCAGCGTAAAGGTCGCCTCTTCTGCGTGCGGATGCGGCATGGTTATCCCTGTGAACGGGCGCCGAAGCGCCCGGTTAAATCAGAATCTGAAGGTTGCGGTGCCGACAATCTGGCGCTCCGCACCCCAGTAGCAGGCGTATTCACGATAGCAGCTGGCGACGTAGTCGCGGTCAAACAGATTGTTGACGTTGACGCCCACAGTCGAACCCGGCAAACCGAAACGACCCAGATCATATTTCAGCGCCGCATCCACCGTGGTGTAACCGGCAACTTTAAAGTTCTGGTTCTGCTCAGTGCCAGTGCTGTAAAGGCCCTGACTCTCACCGACATAACGCACACCCGCGCCGATCGTCACGCCTGACAAAGCGGTTTCGTGGAAGGTGTAGTCGCTCCACAGTGAAGCCATATGTTTCGGCACCTGCACCGGTGTTTTGCCTTTGAGCTGGGTGTCTTCGGTATATTCCGCATCGGTGTAGGTGTAGGACGCCGTCAGGTTAACGTTGGCATTCAGCGCCGCTTTAGCTTCCAGCTCTACGCCCCGTGACCGGATTTCACCGCTCTGAACGCTGAAAAAAGCTCTGTTTGGATCGGGATCGGCAGTCAGGTTCTTGGTTTTGGTCAGCTGATAAAGCGCGGCGGTGAGCACCACCGGACGATCTTTCGGCACATACTTCACGCCCGCTTCATACTGCTTAGCACGTGACGGATCAAATGCCTGACCCTCATAGGTCGAACCTGCATTCGGAATAAAGGCTTCGCTGTAGCTGAAGTAAGGCGCGATGCCATTATCAAACACATAGTTCAGGCCGCCGCGCCAGGTAAAGGCCTGATCGTTCTGGCGATCAACGCTATCCGCTACCCGATCGTAAACCGAGTTCATGGCATAGTCGTAGCGGCCACCCAGCGTCAGCACCCAGCGGTTCCACTCCATCTGGTCCTGAGCATAGAGGCCGGTCTGACGCTGTTTGTTGAGATGCTGATAGGGATCGGCAAATGGCGTTACGCTGTTATCGCCATATTGCGGATTAACCGCATTCAGGCTGGAGGCAGTGCCAAACTGTGCATCGATATCATTGCGGGTACGCTGGAAGTCCACGCCCAGCAGCAGCGTATGATCAACCTGGCCGGTGGCGAATTTCGCCTGCGCCTGGGTATCGACCGCCAGTTGGTTGAGTTTCTCTTCTGAAACCGCCGAACCGCGCGTGATTTCCTGAGTCGCCGGCAGGAAACCATTGCCATAAATGCTGCGGTAATCGGTGCGCAGGTCGGCATAACGCAGGTTCTGGCGCAGCGTCCAGGTGTCGTTAAAGCTGTGCTCGGCGTTATAACCGACCATTTTGGTGTTGCGTGAAATCTTGTTGCTCTGCTCGCCTTCATCAAAGTTGGTTGGCAGTTTGTACTGGCTGCCATCAGCGCGGGTGATCGGTACCACCGTGCCCTGACGCGGCAGCCAGCCGTAATAACCGGTTTCTGGCTCGTTCTGGAAATAGGTCAGCAGGTCAATGCGGGTGCGATCGTCGGGACGCCAGCTGAAAGCCGGTGCGATGGTGTAGCGCTTCTCTTTGTTCATCGCCTGCTGCGCATCCTGACTGCGCGCCTGGCCGGTCAGGCGATAGCTGTAGACGCCGTCGTCGTCCAGCGCGCCGCCAAAGTCAAAGCCGGTCGAGAAGAGGTTATCGTTGCCCATCTGGAACTGCACTTCGCGCAGCGTTTCCTGGGTCGGACGCTTACTCACCAGCGAGACCACACCGCCGGGATTGCTCTTACCGTAGAGCACCGAAACCGGGCCGCGCAGCAGTTCAGCGCGTTCCAGGAAGTAAGGATCGATGGCAAACTCAGAGTAGTTATCACCCTGCAGTTTCAGACCATCCAGATACTGATTGGTGTTGGTTTCGCTGAAACCGCGAATCGACAGCGCATCAATCACGTCTGAGCTGCCCCGGTTACCGGTCAGCACGCCAGGCGTGTAGTTAAACGCCCCTTTCACGCTGGTTACGTTACGCATCTCCATCTCTTCACGGGTGACCACGGAGATGGACTGCGGATTTTTTTCAATGGGGGTATCAGTTTTGGTCCCGGTGGCGCTGCGTTTCGCTGCCACGGTGGGTGCTGGTCCCCAGGCGCTTTCCGCCTCGACGCCGCTGCCGCCATCAGCCGAGACGACCATCGTCTCCGCCTGCGCGGCGTGAAGAGAGGAGCTCAGGCTCAGTGAGATCATGATGCCCAGAAGCGGTCGGGAAAATGTTTTTTTGGTGTTGTCAGAAAAAGTCGTTCGCGCATTCATAAAAGTGTCTCTTAACAATAGGCTCAGGCAGGCGAATCGAAACGATAATGATTATTATAACGCTTAGATAATATGCGAAATTCAGCAGGCACTGCAAGCAGAAATCCCAGTAGTGACGCCGTTTGCAGGCCGATTGACGCGTATTGATCAGGAACAAAAAAAGGGCGCCGAAGCGCCCTTTTTAACCTGTCTGACTGATTTATTTGCCAAACATATCTTTTATCCACCCTGCTACGCCGTCGCTATCTTTCTGCTCCTGCTGTTGCTGGGCCGGTTGTTGCGGCTGCTGCTGTTGCTGTTGTTGCTGCTGATCGAAGAGCTGTTGTTGCTGCTGAACCTGCTGTTGCTGTTGCTGACACAGCGCATTCGGATCCAGCGCCCACACCGGCAGAGAACGCCAGGTGCTGCTGCCCGTGCCGCAGACAAAGTTACCGGCAGAATCCACATTCATCAGCGACACATCTTCCGGTGGCGTCAGCTGCAACGGCATCGGGGCCTGAATGTCCAGGTAGCGACGGTAGAGCTGCATCGCGCCGCTGGCACCATAGAGTTTGGTCGGCTGGTTGTTATCGCGTCCCACCCAGGTGATCGCCACTTCTTTACCATCAATACCGGCAAACCAGCTGTCCACCAGATCGTTGGTGGTACCGGTTTTGCCCGCCAGATGCGCATTCGGGAAACGCGCGCCCAGTGCACGGGCGGTACCGTGGTCAGCCACCTGTTGCATGGTGTAGAGCGTCAGATAAGCGGCCTGCGCCGGCTCAACACGCTGCGCCTGCGGATAGCTCTGATAGAGCACGCTGCCATCTTCCGCAATCACCGAACGCACCGCTGACAGCGACGCGCGGTTGCCGCCGCTGGCAATCGACTGGAACGCCTGAGCCACTTCAACCGGCGTCAGGTTTAAGGCACCCAGCAGCATCGATGGCACCGGATGCAGCTGCTCTTTCGGCACGCCCAGCTTATTCCAGGTATCCACTACCGCATCCAGCCCCAGCGTCATGCCGAGGTTTACGGTCGGCACGTTCATTGAGTTGGTCAGCGCATCCACCAGCATCACTTTGCCGCTGAAGCGACGATCGTCGTTCATCGGTTTCCAGATGCTACCGTTTGGCTGTTTCAGCGCAATCGGTTCATCGGCGATCCAGCTGTTCAGCCGGTAGCTGTTTGGCTGACTCAGCGCGGTCAGGTAAGTCGCCGGTTTCGCCAGTGAGCCGATAGAGCGGCGTGCCTGCAGCGCACGGTTGTAACCCGCATACTGTGGATCGGCACCGCCGACCATAGCGCGGACTTCGCCGCTGAAACGGTCAACCACCACCATCGCGGTTTCCAGATCTTTCAGACCACGCTGTTTTTTCAGCGTCGGAATGCCATCGATCACCGCCTTTTCGGCCGCATCCTGCGACACCGGATCCAGCGTGGTGAAGATTTTCACCCCGGAGAGATCTTTCACCTTGTCGCCCAGTTTCGCCTGAAGCTCGTTACGCACCATCTGCATAAAGGCCGGCTGCGGCGTAATCACGCCGCCTTTCGGCTGCACGCCCAGCGGACGGGCCGACAGCATGTCATACAGCTCCTGGTCGATCACTTTCTGCTGCTGCAACAGGCGCAGCACGAGGTTGCGTCGTTCCAGCGCCAGTTTCGGGTTACGCCACGGATTATAGAGCGACGCGCCTTTCACCATGCCGACCAGCATCGCCTGCTGATCCAGACTCAGCTCATCAACCGGACGGCCAAAGTAGTAGAGGCTGGCCAGCGGGAAACCGCGGATCTGATCGCTGCCAGCCTGACCGAGATAGACCTCGTTCAGGTAGAGCTCCAGGATGCGATCTTTGCTGTAGCGCGCATCCATGATCACCGCCATGTAGGCTTCACGCGCTTTACGCCACAGCGAACGCTCGTTGGTGAGGAACAGGTTCTTCACCAGCTGCTGCGTCAGCGTACTGCCGCCCTGCACCGCTTTCCCGGCCGTGATGTTCGCCAGGAAGGCGCGGCCGATGGAGTAAGGGCTGATGCCATCATGCTCATAGAAATGGCGATCTTCGGTGGCGATCAGCGTATCGACCAGCAGATCCGGGAAACCGGCGCGCGGTACGAAGAGTCGCTGTTCACCGTTCGGCGACTGCAGCATGGTGATCAGGCGCGGATCGAGGCGGAAAAAGCCAAAATCACGGCCGGTTTCGAGGTTTTTAATCTCGCTCAGCTCATCTTTACTGAAGCTCATGCGCGCGTGGATCTGCCCCTCTTTACTGTCGGGGAAATCAAACGGGCGACGCAGCAGATCGATGGTGTTGCCCTTCACCGAAAACTCGCCAGGGCGGGTAATACGGGAGACTTCGCGATACTGAGTACCTTCCAGCAGCGCCACCATTTCACTTTTGTTGTAGGCCATGCCGGGTTCCAGGCTGACCATGCGGCCATAGACGGTGGCGGGCAGTTGCCACACTTTACCGTCAATCCGGCTGCGAATTTCCGAGTCGAGGTAGATGCCCCACGCGGCCATGACCACCACAAACACCAGGAACAGTTTGATTACCCATCCCAGCCAACGGCGTTTGCCGCGCGGCGGTTTTCCACCTTTACCTTTACGTGGCACCGGCGCTTCCTCCTCGTCATCATTAAAATCGTCCTGATCGATATCCTGTTCGATATCCCTGCGTCGTCCCCGGCCCGCACTGCTGCGCGGCGGCAACGGTTTACCTTTGCGCCCTATTGGTTCGCGATCGTTCCCAGACATTACTTTTCTTCTCCAGGCAGTGCTTACGGCAGCGCCGCTACTCTAACTGCTTTCTCGCGTGCCGCATGGCAGAACCCTCTGAATTCGATCCAGCGGACTCAACCCTGCGGGGACATTTTTTTGGTTCGCCTTGTTGGCAAGGCGGTGGCCGGATCCTCGGGCCAGGGATGTTTAGGATAACGTCCCTTCATCTCTTTCCTGACCTCCGGCCAGGCACCGCGCCAGAACGCCGCCAGATCGCGGGTGATCTGCAACGGGCGCTGGGCGGGCGATAACAGCTCCAGCACCAGCGGAATTCGTCCTTCCGCCACGGTGGGATTCTGCGCCTCGCCAAACATCTCCTGAATCCTTACCGCCAGCGCGGGCGGCTTCTCCGCATCGTAGCGGATTGGCAGCCGGCTTCCGGTGGGCACAGTGTAATGAGTTGGCAGCACAGTATCCAGCCGCTGACGCTGTGACCATGTGAGTAAATGTAAGAGTGCCGTGGTCAGGTTCACCGCCTGCAGGCTGTGGAGATCGCGTACCGCTGACATCTGCGGCAACAGCCACTGCGGCAGGCTCTCAAGCAGGGTTTCATCGTCGGTCGCGGGCCAGCTCTCTTCCGGCAGCCACCGGGCCGCACACTGGATGCGCAGGCGCAGCTGTTCGGCCTCCGGCGTCCAGCCCAGTACCGACAGACCTTTTTCGGCGATCCAGCGCAGCATGGCCGCGTGCAGCACCTCCGGTTCCGGGCGCGCCATCGGCTGGGTTTTCAGTATCAGCGCGCCAATCTGCTCACGTCTGAAAGCACGCAGCGTGCCTTTCTCTTCGTCCCATTCCACTTCGGTCCGGCGCTCAATCAGGGCGGGCTGCTGCTGGCACAGCGTTTCAATATCGACCGGCAGTGCCAGCAACATCCGGGCATCCGGTGTGGCACTGCCCTGCAACAGAGCAGGCGCAATCAGCCACTCATTACGCGTCAGGCCATCCTGCTCATCGAGTCTGGCGCCCAGCCCGTTGGCCAGCTGATAGCGACCACTCTGATCGCGTCGCCGCGCCAGCCGATCGCCAAAGCCCACCGCCAGCAATCCGGCGAAACGATCTTCATCGATGCGCCCGCCACGGATTTTAAGCCGCTGCTGCCACTGCTGCGCCCGCCGCTGCCATTGCGCCTGCGGCCGATGCAGCGCATCACGCAGGTCGGCGCTGCCGCTGCGGGGAGGATCTTCCAGAATCGCCACCAGCAGCGCGGCGCTGGCGACCGCATCCGGCTCATCGCCTGCGGCACACAGTATGGCGGCGAGTCGGGGATCGCATCCCAGCTGCGCCATGCGCCGTCCCAGCGTGTTGAGCAGGCCGTTGTTGTCCAGTGCTCCCAGTCGGGTCAGCTGCTGCTGCGCCGCATCCAGATTTCTGGCGGGCGGCAGATCCAGCCACTGCAGCTGTTGCGGCTGGGTACAGCCCCACTGCAGCAGATCCAGCCACAGTGACGAGAGATCGCTGTTAACGATTTCCGGTTCGCTCTGCGCCGCCGCTCGTGATGCCTGCTCCTGCGGCACCAGATGCAGGCAGAGCCCCGGCATCAGTCGCCCGGCGCGACCTGCACGCTGGATCATCGATGCCTGGCTGATTCGCTGGGTCTGCAGACGCGTCACGCCGCTGCGGGCGTCAAACAGTGCGCTGCGTTCCAGCGCACTGTCGACCACCAGCCGAATCCCCTCAATGGTCAGGCTGGTTTCGGCGATATTGGTGGCAAGCACCACTTTGCGGCGGCCGTCGGCGGCAGGCAGAATTGCCCGGCGCTGCGCCGCCAGCGGCAGTGCGCCATAGAGCGGCGTCAGATCAACGTCGTCACTGATGCGTGATTCCAGCTCGCGCTTCACCCGTTCGATCTCCGCCACACCCGGCAGAAACAGCAGCAGCGAACCGCTCTCATCCCGCAGCAGCTGGGCGACTTCACGCGCGACCGCCTCTTCAAAACGCACATTCTGATTCAGTGACGCGTAACGCCGCTCAACCGGATAGCTGCGCCCTTCTGAGACGATCAGTGGCGCATCCGGCAGCAGCGCCGCCAGCCGGGCGTTGTCCAGCGTGGCGGACATCAGCATGATTTTAAGGTCGTCGCGCAGCCCCTGCTGTACATCAAGCAGCAGCGCCAGCGCCAGATCGGCCTGCAGGCTGCGCTCGTGAAATTCATCGAGGATCACCAGCGACACGCCTTCCAGCATCGGGTCGTGCTGAAGCATGCGCGTGAGCATGCCTTCGGTCACCACTTCCAGCCGGGTCTGCGGCCCGACGCAGCTTTCGCCACGCATCCGGAATCCCACCGTGCCACCCGGCTGCTCGCCGAGTTGCTCCGCCAGCCGCTGCGCCACATTACGCGCCGCCAGCCGACGTGGCTCCAGCATGATGATCCGTCCCGGCAGCGCCGCCTGCTGTAACAACTGCAGCGGCAGCCAGGTCGATTTGCCCGCGCCGGTTGGTGCGGCCAGCAGGATTTGTGGGGCGTCACTCAGCGCCGCCAAAATGTCAGGCAGCACCGCGCTGACCGGTAAATCGCTCACAGCAAACTCCGCTTCTGCCTGTGCTAAGATGGCGCGCATTGTAGCATCCATCCGTGATATTTGCCGGAGAGCGCCATGGCGACACAACGCTTATTTTTTGCCATCAGCCTGCCTGACGAGATGCAGCAAGAGCTGGTGCACTGGCGGGCCGATACCTTTCCTGCGGAGGCGGGCCAGCCGGTGGTCGCGGCGAATCTGCACCTGACGCTGGCGTTTCTGGGTGAAGTTGCGCCGGAAACCTCACAGCGCCTGCAGACGCTGGCCTCCCGTATTGTGCAGCCCGGTTTTGATCTCGACCTGGATGATGCCGGACACTGGCCGCGCCCCGGCGTGGTCTGGCTCGGCTGCCAGCGCGCGCCACGCGGTCTGTTGCAGCTCGCCAGCCTGCTGCGGGCGCAGGCCGCCCGGCATGGCTGTTACCAGAGCCCCCAGCCGTTTCATCCGCACATCACGCTGTTACGCCACGCCACGCAGCCGGTGACGTTACCGCCGCGCGGCTTTCACTGGCGTTTTCGCGTCTCCACCTTTTCTCTGTTCGCCTCTGAATATGCCCGGGGCCGCACCCGCTATCGCGCCCTGGCTAGCTGGCCATTACATTCTCAGGATCCACATGCACTTCTCTCCGCCCCTTAAACCCGCCCGTCTGATCGTCCGTTATAAACGTTTTTTGGCCGATGTGGTGACGCCAGAGGGCGACGTTCTGACGATTCACTGCGCCAATACCGGCGCCATGACCGGCTGCGCCACGCCGGGCGATCGGGTCTGGTATTCGACGTCCGACAGCCTGACGCGCAAATACCCCCACAGCTGGGAGCTGACCGAAACACAACAGGGCCACTGGATCTGCGTGAATACGCTGCGCGCCAACCAACTGGTGGCTGAGGCGCTGGAGCAGGAACGGCTGCCGGCGCTGGCCGGTTATACGCATCGTCAGGCGGAAGTGAGATATGGCACTGAAAAAAGCAGAATTGATTTCCTGCTCAAAGCAGAGGCCCGGCGCAACTGCTATATTGAGGTGAAATCCGTAACCCTTCTACATGAAGGAAAAGGGTATTTTCCGGATGCGGTGACGATTCGAGGACAGAAACACCTGCGTGAACTGGCGACAGTTGCGGCAGAGGGTCATCGGGCCGTTTTGTTGTTTGCCGTTTTGCACTCGGGGATTGAGGACGTTTCTCCGGCACGTCACATTGATGTGGCGTATGCAGAACAACTGGCTCAGGCGCAGCAGGAGGGCGTAGAGGTTTTAGCGTATCAGGCAGACTTATCGGCGGAGGGAATGTTTCTTAAATCGCCGATCAACGTAACCTTGTAATATCTTTTGCAATTTTATGTGTTAAGAATGTTCTGAGCTAAGGGCCAATTACGCTGTTCCTCACAGGCTTGTCAAGGTGTGTTCATGAAGAATTGCCAACCCTGACTGCTTCTGTTATTTATAGCGGCCTGTTTTTTTCCCCAATGGGGGATCGATGTACCCCGCAGACGTCAAATGCAGGCTGGCAGCAAGGCCCCTGCGAGACGAATTTCGAAGGGTATAGTGCGTGTTATCCAGGAGAAGCAACATGCAAGAAGGTCAAAACCGTAAAACATCGTCCCTGAGTATTCTCTCTATTGCTGGCGTCGAACCTTATCAGGTGAAGCCTGGCGAAGAGTATATGAATGATGCGCAGCTGACCCATTTTCGCAAGATTCTGGAAGCCTGGCGTAATCAATTACGGGACGAAGTCGATCGTACCGTTTCTCATATGCAGGATGAAGCCGCTAACTTCCCGGACCCGGTTGACCGTGCCGCGCAGGAAGAGGAGTTCAGCCTGGAGCTGCGTAACCGCGATCGCGAACGTAAACTGATCAAAAAGATCGAGAAGACGCTGAAGAAAGTTGAAGATGACGACTTCGGCTATTGCGATTCCTGTGGCGTTGAGATTGGTATCCGCCGTCTCGAAGCCCGTCCTACTGCCGATCTCTGCATCGACTGTAAGACGTTAGCAGAAATTCGTGAGAAACAAATGGCCGGCTGATGCCGCGTCCAGCCTGTTACCACGCAGTGGAACAACTGCTGTTTTGTCCGCTGCGTGGTCACTTCTGAAACCTATGTCATCCTCCTGTATCGGTCGCTTCGCCCCTTCTCCCTCTGGTGAACTCCACTTCGGATCGCTGATTGCTGCCCTGGGCAGTTACCTGAGCGCGCGTGCGCAAAACGGCGTCTGGCGGGTGAGAATTGAAGATATCGATCCGCCACGGGAAGTACCGGGTGCCGCCAGCCGTATCCTGCATCAGCTGGAGCACTACGGTTTAGAGTGGGATGGCGAGGTTCTGTGGCAGTCACAACGTCATGAGGCCTACCGTGACGCGCTGGCCTGGCTGCAGCAGCATCGTCAAAGCTATTACTGCACCTGCCCCCGGCGTCGCATTCAGCAGATTGGCGGTTTCTATGATGGTTACTGCCGTGAACGGCAACGCGGACCGGAGAATGCCGCGCTGCGTTTACGCCAGCATGCGCCGGTCTTTGCGTTTGACGATCGTCTGCGTGGCCGTGTGGAGGCGGACAGGCGTCTGGCACAGGAAGATTTTATTATTCACCGCCGTGATGGCCTGTTTGCCTATAACCTGGCGGTCGTTGTCGATGATCATTTTCAGGGCATTACCGAAGTGGTTCGCGGCGCAGATTTGATTGAGCCGACGGTGCGACAGATTGCGCTCTGCCAGCAATTTGGCTGGCCGGTGCCTGACTGGCTGCATCTGCCGCTGGCGCTTAACCACGATGGTCATAAGTTGTCGAAGCAGAATCATGCACCTGCGCTGCCGGATGACGATGCCAGACCCCTGTTGGTGGCGGCGTTACGCTTCCTCGGACAGCCGGTTTCAGGCGGCTGGCAGGACTTAACGCAGGACAAACTGCTGTCTGATGCGGTGTCGCAGTGGAATATCGCTTTGATGCCGCAAGAGAACGCCCTGAAACCGGATGCATAGACAACAGCATTCTCAAACGGTTCTCAACAGGCTATGATTAGCCGCTGATTTTACCTACACCCTAATTGCCACTGTCGAGGTGTCCCATTTTTACCCGAGTAGCTAATTTTTGCCGGAAAGTCCTGAAGCGTGATGAAGAGGAAGCCCCAGCAGAGGTTGAACCAGAGCGTCTGATGACCATCATTCCTCGTGAAAGCCATACCATCTCACGTAAAGACATCAGCGAAAATGCCCTCAAAGTGCTCTATCGCCTGAACAAAGCCGGTTATGAAGCCTATCTGGTAGGCGGTGGCGTGCGCGATTTGCTACTGGGGCAAAAACCCAAAGATTTCGACGTGACCACCAATGCCACGCCTGAGCAGATGCGTAAGTTGTTCCGCAACTGTCGCCTGGTTGGCCGTCGTTTCCGTCTGGCGCACGTGATGTTTGGCCCGGAAGTGATCGAAGTCGCCACCTTCCGTGGACATCATCAGGCGGAAGAGCCGGAAGAGGATCGCAACAGCTCGCAGCGCGCCCAGAGCGGCATGCTGCTGCGCGACAACATCTTCGGCTCTATCGAAGATGATGCCCAGCGACGCGATCTCACCATCAACAGCCTCTACTACAGCGTGGCTGATTTCAGCGTGCGTGACTATGTCGGCGGCATCAGCGATCTCGAGCAGGGCATCATTCGCCTGATTGGCGATCCGGAAACCCGCTACCGCGAAGATCCGGTCCGCATGCTGCGCGTCGCACGCTTTGCTGCCAAACTCAATATGAGCATTGCGCCGGAAACCGCCGAGCCGATTCCACGTCTGGCCTCGCTGTTGCGTGATATTCCGCCTGCTCGCCTGTTTGAAGAGTCGCTGAAGATGTTGCAGGCTGGCTACGGCTACAGCACATATCTCAAGCTGTGTGAATATCAGCTGTTCCAGCCCCTGTTCCCGACGCTGGCGCGCAACTTCACCGAAAACAGCGATAGCCACATGGAGCGGATGCTGGCGCAGGTGCTGAAAAACACCGATAACCGCATTCACAACGACATGCGCGTTAACCCGGCGTTCCTGTTTGCCGCGATGTTCTGGTATCCGCAGCTTGAAACGGCAGAACGCATTGCGCAGGAGAGTGGCCTGACCTACTTCGAAGCTTTTGCGATGGCGATGAACGATACGCTGGACGAAGCCTGCCGTGCGCTGGCGATTCCGAAACGTATTACGTCGCTAATTCGCGATATCTGGCTGCTGCAGTTACGCATGTCCCGCCGTCACGGTAAACGCGCCTGGAAACTGATGGAGCATCCGAAATTCCGCGCCGCTTACGATCTGCTGGCGCTGCGGGCGGAAGTGGAAAATAACCCGGAACTGCTGCGCCTGAGCCAGTGGTGGGGTGAATTCCAGGTGGCTGCGCCGCCGCATCAGAAAAACATGCTCAATAACCTGGGTGACGATCCGGTGCCGCGTAATAAATCGCGTCGTCCGCGCCGCCGTCCTTCCGCACCGCGTCGTGACAACCAGAACGTCTCATGACACGGGTTTACCTCGCGTTAGGCAGTAACCTGGCCGATCCGCTGCATCAGGTTGATGCAGCGCTGACCGCACTGGATGCGTTGCCGCAGACGCAACGCATCGCTACCTCGCCATTCTACCGCACGCCGCCTTATGGCCCGCCCGATCAGCCCGATTTTCTCAATGCCGCCGTGGCGCTGGAGACCGATCTCAGTGCCGAAGCGCTGCTTGACCATACCCAGCGGATCGAGCGGGAGCATGGCCGGGTGCGCAAGGCAGAACGCTGGGGTCCGCGCACGCTGGATATCGATCTGATGCTGTTTGGCGAGGCGCACATCAACACGGAGCGGCTGATTGTGCCGCACTATGATCTGCTGAATCGTGCGTTTATGCTGGTGCCCCTGCTGGCGATTGCGCCAGACGCCCGCCTGCCCGACGGCCGCGCACTCAGCACAATCCTGGCTACCCTCGACAGCAGCAGCATCGTGCTGTGGCACGGCTGAGCAGACAAACGCACATCTCTGATTCCGCTCTTTCACGCTATCCAGTAAACTGCGCCCATCAGAATTCCTGAGTTGAGAGCGCCATGAAACCCACCACGATTTCACATCTGCGTCAGGCGAAAGCCAGCGGTAAAAAATTCGCGACCCTGACCGCCTACGATTTCAGTTTCGCCCGCTTGTTTGCCGATGAAGGCATTCAGGTGCTGCTGGTTGGTGATTCTTTAGGGATGACGGTGCAGGGGCATGATTCCACCCTGCCGGTCACGGTCAGCGACATCGCCTATCACACCGCCGCCGTGCGCCGTGGTGCACCACAGGCACTGCTGCTCGCCGACCTGCCGTTTATGAGTTATGCCACGCCACAGCAGACCTTTGACAACGCCGCGCAGCTGATGCGTGCCGGTGCTAACATGGTGAAGCTGGAAGGCGGCAGCTGGCTGGCTGAGACCGTGCAGATGCTGACCGAGCGGGCCGTTCCGGTGTGTGGTCATCTGGGCCTGACACCGCAGTCGGTCAATATCTTTGGCGGCTATAAAGTACAGGGCCGGGATGAAGCCGGTGCAGAGCAGTTGCTGGCCGATGCGCTGGCGCTGGAAGCCGCAGGTGCACAGCTGATGGTGCTGGAGTGTGTGCCGGTATCGGTAGCGCAGCGGATTACCGACGCGCTCACCATTCCGGTGATCGGTATCGGTGCCGGCAATGTCACCGATGGTCAGATTCTGGTGATGCATGACGCGCTGGGCGTAACCGGCGGCCACATTCCCAAGTTTGCCAAAAATTTCCTGGCGGAGACCGGCGATGTTCGCGCGGCGATTCGCCACTATATCGCCGAAGTCGAGGCCGGAACCTATCCGGCGGCAGAGCACAGTTTCCAGTAATCCAGGAGAGTCACCGTGTTGATCATTGAAACGCTGCTGATGCTGCGCCAGGAAGTCCGTCGCTGGCGCCAGCAGGGTAAACGCATTGCGCTGGTGCCGACCATGGGCAACCTGCATGAAGGTCATCTGACGCTGGTGGATGAAGCACGGGCGCGCGGCGACATCGTGATTGTCTCGATCTTTGTCAATCCGATGCAGTTCGATCGCGCCGATGATTTAGCGCGCTACCCGCGCACGCTGCAGGAAGATTGTGAAAAGCTGAATCGCCACCAGGTTGACGTGGTCTTCGCCCCCTCACCTGCTGAAGTCTATCCGCAGGGCGCGCAGAATCAGACCTTTGTTGAGGTGCCGGTGCTCTCTTCCCTGCTGGAAGGGGCCACACGTCCAGGCCATTTTCGCGGTGTGGCCACTATCGTCAGCAAACTGTTTAATCTGGTACAGCCCGATATTGCCTGTTTCGGTGAAAAGGATTTTCAGCAGCTGGCTATCATTCGTAAGATGGTGGCCGATATGGGCTTCGACATTGAGATTGTTGGTGTGCCTACGGTGCGCGCTAAAGATGGCCTGGCGCTGAGTTCGCGTAACGGCTACCTGACGGCAGATGAGCGTAAGCTGGCTCCGGTCCTGAGCCAGGTGATGCATGAGATGGCGACGCAGCTGGAAAATGGCGAGCGTCATATTGACGAGATCATTGAGGCAGCCAGTGAGGCACTGCTGGCGCAGGGATTGCGTCCTGATGGCCTGGCGATCTGTGATGCGGAAACGCTGCAACCGCTGACGGTGGACAGCCAGCGCGCGGTGGTGCTGATGGCCGCCTGGCTGGGCAAGGCCCGCCTGATTGATAATCAAACCGTTGACCTGACGCAGTAATTCATCCCGCTGCAGGTTATTTTATTTCTCTGACAAGGTTTCTGGCTATGATTCGCACAGTTCTGCAAGGCAAATTGCACCGCGTGAAGGTGACGCAGGCGGACCTCAATTATGAAGGTTCCTGCGCTATCGATCAGGATTTCCTGGATGCTTCCGGCATTCTGCAATATGAAGCGATCGATATTTATAACGTCACCAACGGTCAGCGCTTTTCCACCTACGCTATCGCGGCTGAGCGTGGCTCGAAAATCATCTCGGTCAACGGTGCGGCCGCCCGCTGTGCCTGCGAAGGCGATATTTTAATTATCTGCTCCTATGTGCAGGTAGACGATGCCGAAGCGCGTCAGTGGCAGCCTAAGGTCGCCTATTTTGAAGGTGACAACCAGATGAAGCGTCTGGCGAAAGCGCTGCCGGTGCAGATTGCCTGATTACAACCTGATTAAAAAAGGGCCGCCGGTAAAACGGGCGGCCCTTTTTATTTCTGCTGCAGTAATTAAACCGGTTTGGTTGTCATCGGCTTCGATGACTTTTTCATCGTAAAGAGGAAATTAAACCAGCCGCGTTTTCTCATCAGACATAATGTCCACGGTAACGCCAGCGCCACCAGGAATGCCGAAATAAACTTCAGGTCATTTACCCAGGCAGACGGGCTTTCAAACTTCACAATCTTACTGAAGAACTGAATCGCCAGATAATGCGACAGGTAGAAGACGATAGAATTGACGCCTATGTAGTAGACCAGTTCAGACTTCAGTTTCAGCGCAATCCAGACAAAGAACGGAACCGATAATAGTGCCAGCGGTGACAATAACGCCTGGGAATGACGTTCCAGTACAAAGATATTCAGGCAGGAGAGCAGCACAAAACTAATTACCGAGATTAACAGCGTCGGACCATGCTGCACTTTCTCTGCGATATCCACCTGCTTTCTCACGACGTAATCGCCGAGATAGAAGAATACAAACAGATAAAGCGATTTATTGATGTGGGTATTGTCGAAGCTGGCAAACACGCCATCCGCCTCAATCGCTGGCAGCGCCCAGCTCAGCGTCATACAGATGGCAAACACCAGCAGGAACGGCAAGTGACGGGCAAAGATAATCACAATAAAGAAGATAAACAGCGAATGCAGGAACCAGGTCATATCACCGCCACCGGTCAGGTGGGAGAGAATAATATTCATCGGTGATTGCGGCGTATTAGCCATCGAGCTGAACAGGATTTTCAACCCGCCGTAGACGGCAACCCAGACCACAAATGGATAGAGAATACTGCGCACCTTGTTATTAAAAAAAGGACCCAGGCCTTTTCTTAACCCGGCATCGACAAATAAACCCGAAACAAAGAACATCAGCCCCAGCCTTACCGGTGCCAGCATCTCATTTAACAGGCCGCTGAAGGCGGTAAAGTGTCCGGCGTTATTATGTACGGCAATAGTGCTGTGCAAAAAAATGATTGCGAGAATACTCAATCCCCGCAGATTATCGATCCACGTTATACGATTCATCTTTTCCTGCCTTTGATTAAAAACTGGCCCTGATTCGGTTGCCATTTTTCTTATTAAGAAGACTCTTAGCCTACTCATTCGTCCCTGAGCAGAGGAATAACCTTATTCCGGCGCTATTCTGATAATTCATAATCAAATAAACAACAGCCAGACTTTAAGGCTATTCTTAAAAAATATTTAATAGTTAAGAATCATTCAGATAGCGAAAGATGTCAGAGTATTATCAGATAATACTTAGGGTTATTTTTTGTGAGCAAGGGTGTAAGCGAGGCGTCGGGCGGCTTCAGAGACAAAATATAACGAATGAGGCGGGTTTTAAGGTGATTTTTAAGGCCAGGCAGAACCGTAGTCAGCGTGATTTGCTCTCCACCCAAAAAAAAGCCACGCCCTTATCGCAGCGTGGCCCTTACCATTCAGCTTAACGTCAGGTGCGTAATCCGCGCCCGCGCTGTATCAGCGCATAGACCAGCCAGTAGAACACCAGAATAAAGGCCACCAGCACCGAGAGGGTAAACACCAGCGGCACATCATTAATGCCGAGGAAGCCATAACGGAATCCGCTAATCATATAAACGATTGGATTGAGTTTAGAGACAGCCTGCCAGATCGGCGGCAGCAAACTCAGTGAATAGAATACGCCGCCCAGATAAGTCAGTGGCGTCAGCACAAAGGTCGGGATCAGGCTGATATCGTCAAAGGTGCGCGCAAAGACAGCGTTCAGCAGACCTGCCAGTGAAAACAGAATCGCGGTCAGCAGCAGCGTGACCGCTACCATCGTCCAGGAATGCACGTGGAACGGCACAAAGAACAGCGAGATGGCCGTCACCAGAATACCCACGCAGACACCACGCGCCACCCCGCCGCCAACATAACCGGCAATAATGATGTGGGTCGGCACCGGCGCGACCAGCAGCTCTTCAATATTGCGCTGGAACTTGGCGCTGAAGAACGACGACGCCACGTTGGCATAGGCGTTAGTGATGACCGCCATCATGATCAATCCCGGCACGATGAACTGCATATAGCTGAAGCCGTGCATTTCACCGATGCGCGACCCGATCAGGTTGCCAAAAATGATGAAATAGAGCGTCATGGTGATGACCGGCGGCACCAGCGTCTGGATCCAGATGCGGGCGAAACGGTTAACCTCTTTGGCCCAGATGCTTTTCAGCGCCACCCAGTAGAGATGTGTCATGCTTTTGCTCCTGTTTTTCCCTGCGTCGTCAGACCCACAAACAGCTCTTCAAGACGGTTGGCTTTATTGCGCATACTCAGCACCTGCACACCCTGCGCGCTAAGCTGGCTGAAGACGCTGTTGAGCCCCTGCTCACGCAGCACTTCCACTTCGAGCGTTGAGGTATCGGTCAGCCGGTACTGGAACCCTTCCAGCCTGGGCAGCGGACTGCGGGGTGCCAGATCCAGGATAAAGGTTTCTGATTTGAGCTTGGAGAGCAGCCCTTTCATTGAGGTGTTCTCCACCAGCTCACCGCTCTGGATGATGCCGATGTTGCGGCACAGCATCTCCGCCTCTTCCAGATAGTGGGTAGTGAGAATAATGGTCGTGCCTTTGGCATTGAGATCTTTCAGGAACACCCACATCGAGCGTCGCAGTTCGATATCCACGCCAGCGGTGGGTTCATCCAGAATCAGCAGCTTAGGCTCATGCATCAGCGCACGGGCGATCATCAGGCGACGCTTCATCCCGCCGGAAAGCATGCGTGCACGTTCAGCGCGTTTTCCCCACAGATCGAGCTGCTTCAGATACTTTTCTGCCCGCTCATTGGCTTCACGACGCTCAACGCCATAGTAACCCGCCTGATTAACGACGATTTGCATCACCGTCTCAAACGGGTTGAAGTTAAACTCCTGCGGCACCAGGCCGAGCTGGCGCTTGGCATTCACCACATCTTTTTCAAGATCGTAGCCAAACACCCGCACGCTGCCCTCGGATTTGTTAACCAGCGAACTGATAATTCCGATGGTGGTCGATTTACCGGCACCGTTTGGCCCCAGCAGCGCATAAAAGTCACCCGCTTCAACGTTAAGATCGATGCCCTTCAGCGCCTGCACGCCGCCGGGATAGGTCTTGGTCAGCCGGGAAAGTTCCAGTGCATAAGTCATTCTGCATCCATACCCTGTTTTGATGGCATTGCAATGCCGTTTAAATTTATCAGGCCCTGTCATATAGTACGCGCGCGCACTCTGCGCAGTAACCGGTCGCTCAACACCATGACAGACATCAACACCCTGATCAGAAACAACCGCGAATGGTCAAAATTACTGGTTGAAGAAGATCCCAGCTTTTTTGAGCGGCTCGCCCAGGCACAAAAACCGCGCTTCCTGTGGATTGGCTGTTCTGACAGCCGGGTTCCTGCCGAACGTCTGACCGGGCTCGAACCCGGCGAACTCTTCGTTCACCGCAACGTGGCCAATCTGGTAATCCACACCGACCTGAACTGTCTGTCCGTGGTGCAGTACGCTATCGAAGTGCTGGAAGTGGAACACGTTATCGTCTGCGGCCATTACGGCTGCGGCGGCGTGCAGGCGGCGATGGATAACCCGGAACTGGGATTAATCGACAACTGGCTGCTGCACATCCGCGACCTCTGGTACAAGCATAGCGTGTTGCTGGGGGAACTCCCGCCGGATAAGCGCCTGGACAAACTGTGCGAAATCAACGTTATTGAACAAGTCTATAACCTGGGGCACTCCACCGTACTGCAATCTGCCTGGAAACGCGGAAAGGATGTCTCCCTGCACGGCTGGGTATACGGCATTCAGGACGGCTGTCTGCGTAACCTTGATGTGACGGCAAACAGCCGGGAGATCCTCGAACAGCGCTACCGCCACGGCATTGCTAATCTGCGGAAGAACGGCGAGGCCTGAGCCGATCGCAGCGTAAAGCGCGGCATAGCCTACACCAGGCAACAGGTGCAGGCCTTGGAAGAATGTGCGGTAGAGCGGTATCAGGATTCCAGCGGCACCACTTTGCCAATATAAGGCAGATGGCGATAGTGCTGAGCATAGTCGATACCAAAGCCCACCACGAACTCGTCCGGAATCGCAAAGCCGACATATTCGACGTTCACTTCGACTTCACGGCGCTCTGGCTTATCCAGCAGCGTACAGATCGCCAGGGATTTTGGCTGACGCAGTTGCAGAATCTCACGCACTTTGCTCAGGGTGTTGCCGGAGTCGATGATATCTTCGACGATCAGCACATCCTTGCCACGAATGTCTTCATCCAGATCTTTCAGGATTTTCACATCACGCGTGCTGGACATCCCGCTGCCGTAACTGGAAGCCGTCATAAAGTCGACTTCATGCGGCACATCGATGGCGCGACAGAGATCAGCCATGAACATAAAGGAGCCGCGCAGCAGCCCCACCAGCACCATATCGCTGCCGCTGTCGCGGTAGTGGTCGTTAATCTCTTTGCCCAGTTCAGCGATGCGCGTGGCGATTGCCTGTTCAGGGATCATCACTTCAACAGTGTGTTTCATTGCGTTCAGCCCGGTTACGTCAGAAAAGCCCCGGAGTCTATCACAGACGCAGCAGCGACGGCTGCGCGGCCCCATAAGCAAACGATTACGTCGCGAAAATTATTACCCGCCGCCTGCGGCTCGCTGAAATGCGCATTACCTTAGAACATTCTGGCATTTACCAGCATGATTCGCTGCATGGTAGCCTTTATCCAACAGATCGTTACCCTACTCGCGCCGCTGGCCGGAGATCACAATGACTTCATCTTCAAGCAAAAAAACGCATATCGGCGACAGGCCGCTGCACCCTGAAACCCAGATGCTGAACTATGGCTACGATCCCCGCCTCTCTGAGGGTGCGGTGAAGCCGCCGGTATTTCTGACCTCGACCTTTGTCTTTGACAGCGCCGAAGAGGGACGGGATTTCTTTGATTACGTCTCTGGCCGACGTGAGCCGCCGGAAGGCAAATCGGGTGGGCTGGTCTATTCCCGCTTTAACCACCCTAACAGCGAAATTGTAGAAGATCGGCTGGCGGTCTATGAGCAGGCGGAGAGCTGTTCGCTCTTCTCTTCCGGTATGGCCGCCATCTCCACTGCCCTGCTGACGTTTGCCCGTCCGGGCGAGGTGATCCTGCATTCCCAGCCGCTGTATGGCGGCACCGAAACCCTGCTTAGCAAGACGCTGCACAATCTGGACATCAAAGCGGTGGGTTTCAGCGACGGCAATGATGAAGTCAAAGTGCGTGAAGCCGCTCAGCAGGCGATGGCCCAGGGCCGGGTAGCGGTGATCCTGATTGAAACGCCAGCGAATCCCACCAACAGCCTGGTCAATATCCGTCTGATGGCGCGTATCGCTGATGAGATTGATCAGCAGCAGGGTTCACGACCGATTATCGCCTGTGACAACACGCTGCTCGGCCCGCTGTTCCAGCAGCCGCTGACGCTGGGCGCTGATCTGTCGCTCTACTCGCTGACCAAGTATGTTGGCGGTCACTCTGACCTGATTGCAGGCGCGGCGATGGGCAGTAAAGCGCTGATGGCGAAAGTGCGCGCCCTGCGCAGCGCAATCGGCACGCAGCTGGATCCACACTCAAGCTGGATGCTCAGCCGCTCGCTGGAAACGCTGTCGCTACGCATGGAGAAAGCCTGGCAGAATGCGGAAGCGGTCGCAGCGTTTCTGCGCGATCACCCTAAAGTGGCGAAGCTGCACTGGCTGCCCTATCTGGATGCGGAGAGCGCCGAAGGGAAAACTTATCGCGAGCAGTGCAGCGGTGCCGGTTCGACCTTCTCATTTGATATCGTCGGCGATCAGCCCGCTGCGTTCCGTTTTCTTAATGCGCTGTCGCTGTTTAAGCAGGCGGTAAGCCTGGGCGGAACCGAGTCGCTGGCCAGCCATCCTGGCAGCACCACCCACTCCGGCGTGCCGCAGGCGGTGCGTCAGCGTATTGGGATCACTGACGCCACGGTTCGGCTGTCGATTGGCATCGAAAACGCCGGCGACCTGATTGAAGATGTGAAGCTGGCGCTGGATCAGGCGTAATCAGCTGACGGTAAAGCCCAGCATCATGCCGGTGTCTTCATGCTCCAGCAGATGGCAGTGGGCCATGTAAGCGTGTTCTGCGGCGGCGACATAGTTGAAGCGTACCAGCACTTCACTGCGCCAGCCGTCGATATTCACCATATCCTTCCAGCCCTGCCGGTGCGGGGCTGGCGGTTTGCCGTTTTCTGAAAGAATACGGAACTGGGTGCCGTGAATGTGGAACGGGTGCAGCATCGCATCGCCTTCACCTGAAATCGTCCACTTCTCGTAATCACCCAGCTTCACCGCAAACGACGGCTTCGTCATATCAAAGGCCTGGCCATTAATCTTATTGCCGTTGCGGAAATCGTAACCGGCGGGCGGCGTATTGCCGTGCATGCTGTGATCCATGCTTTCCATTGGTGGCATCGGCTCTGCCGTCGTTTTCTCCTCCGGCGTCTGCGACATCGTGTGATGACCGCCCTTGCCCATCGCTTTCTCGCCGTAGCGCTGCATCAGCGCCTGCATGCCCTGCTGGTCCAGCTGCGGGTCCATCATCAGCTGCAGCCAGCGTGTCGTCAGGCCGTCTGTTGAGGGTAGCGCTGGCAGCGTCGCCAGCTGATCCGGCAGCGTGGCGCTGGCCATCACCCGCAGCGGCAGGATCTGCACCAGCGGCAGCGGCTGGTCAAACGGCGGCAGCGTCATGCCCATCTGCTCTGTCGGCAGCGTCACCAGATCGAAGCTGTTACCGTCAGAAGTATCGATCATCACCTCAAAACGCTCGCCCGGCAGGATCGGCAGCGAGTCGAGCTTTACCGGCTCGGCCAGCAGGCCACCATCGCTGGCGATCACGTAGAGAGGACGTTTATCACTGGCGGCAATATGCAGCGAACGGGCATTGCAGCCGTTGAGCAGGCGCAGACGCAGCCAGCCGCGCGGCACCGCATGCTGCGGATAGTGCATGCCGTTGGTCAGCATCATGTCGCCAAACCAGCCTACCGCGGCGCGCATCACGTCGAGCTGATAATCAATGCGGCTGCCATCTTTGGTCAGTTGCTTATCCTGAAAAATCAGCGGCACATCATCCACACCCCACTGCGAGGGCAAACGCAGCGTTCCGCTCTCTTTATCTTCCAGCAGGATCAGTCCCGCCAGCCCCTGAGCCACCTGATGCCCGGTCTTGCCATGCAGATGCGGGTGATACCAGCAGGTTGCAGCGGGCTGATCGGGCGTAAAAGAGACCTGACGCGAGCCGCCAGGCGCAATCACCGCCTGCGGGCCGCCATCCACTGCGCCGGGGATTTCCAGCCCGTGCCAGTGCAGTGTGGTCGCTTCGCTGAGCCGGTTATGGATGTTCACCGTCACCGGTTTACCACTCTGCATCTTCAGCACCGGCCCCAGCAGGCTGCCGTTATAGCCCCAGGTCGGCACCGCTTTGCCGTTCCACTGGGTGGTACCCTGCATCGCGGTGAGGCTGTAGCTGCCCCTGGCATCGGGTTCCAGCAGAGACGGAATCGGCAGCAGCGGACGGGTGGCTGCCATCAGCGAACGGCTCCAGAGCGGTAATGCTCCGGCTGCACTCAGTGCGGCAGTGAGTTTCAGGAAATGGCGACGTTGCATGGTGATCATCCTTGTGGCATCAGAGCGCACAGCCTAAACCCTGACCTTATGGGAAGGTCAAGTCTTACCCGTACGAATCTGACGAAAAAAGGCGGTGCAGCAGCCCACAGCGGCAAATTAATCGAAAACCTGAGAGCAACTGTGCTAACGTCATTAGCAATATCCATTGAAGAGAACGACTATGAAGCAAAGTATCAGGATCCTGCTGCTGACGGGACTCCTTGGCTTCTCCTCCACCAGTTTTGCCCTGAGCGAATCCGAAGCGGAAGATCTGGCCGATCTCACGGCGGTTTTCGTCTATCTGAAAAATGATTGTGGCTATCAGGATTTACCGGACGCGCAGATTCGCAAAGCGCTGGTCTTTTTTGCTCAGCAGAACCGCTGGGATTTAAGCAACTACAGCAACTACAACATGAAAGCGCTGGGTGAAGATAGCTATCGCGATCTCAGCGGCATCGCCATCACCAACGACAAAAAGTGCAAGTCACTGGCCCGCGATTCGCTGAGCCTGCTGGCCTACGTCAGGTAACGATTCTTCCCTCTGCAGCCGGACATTGACCGTGCAACCACGGTCAGTGTTAGCTATCATATGCCGCCCATCTTCATGGCGATGTCATCAGAGGAGAGCACCATGGCCCACAATGAAACGTGGTATGAAACCCTTCATGCCGGTTTTGGCCAGTATTTCACGGTTGATAAAGAGCTGTACCGTGAGAAGACTGCGCATCAGGATTTAATCATTTTCGAAAATGCCGCGATGGGCCGCGTAATGGCGCTGGACGGCGTCGTTCAGACCACCGAACGCGACGAATTTATCTACCATGAAATGATGACCCACGTTCCGCTGCTGGCGCACGGCGCGGCGAAGAGCGTTCTGATTATCGGTGGCGGTGACGGCGCAATGCTGCGTGAAGTGTCACGTCATCCCGGGATCGAAAAGATTACCATGGTGGAGATCGATGCGGGCGTGGTGACCTTTTGTCGCCAGTATCTGCCGAACCACAGCGCGGGTGCCTATGACGATCCGCGCTTTACGCTGGTGATTGATGACGGGGTGAACTTCGTTAATCAGACGCAGGAAAAGTTTGATGTCATTATCTCCGACTGCACCGATCCGATTGGTCCGGGCGAGAGTCTGTTTACCTCGGAATTTTATGCCGGGTGCAAAGCGGCCCTTAATGAAAATGGCATCTTTGTGGCGCAGAATGGCGTCTGCTTCCTGCAGCAGGATGAGGCCGTTAACAGCCATCGTAAGCTGGGACATTACTTTGCGGACGTCAGTTTCTATCAGGCGGCGATTCCGACCTACTACGGCGGCATTATGACCTTTGCCTGGGCGAGTGATAATCCGGCGCTGCGCCAGCTCGACACCGCGACCTTAAAGGCGCGTTTCGAGGCCGCTGGCCTGACCTGCCGTTATTACACGCCAGCAATCCATACCGGCAGCTTTGCCCTGCCGCAATATCTGTTGAATGCGTTATCTGCCGCGTGCTGATAGTGCATTTCTAAGGGGGTGAACGAAATTGCAAAAGCTAAAACTACATGGCTTCAACAACCTGACGAAAAGCCTGAGTTTTTGTATTTACGATATTTGCTATGCGAATACTGAAGCTGAACGCGATGGTTACATCGCCTACATTGACGAACAATATAACGCTAACCGTCTGACGGAAATCCTGACCGAGACCTGCTCCATTATCGGGGCTAACGTGCTCAACATTGCGCGCCAGGATTATGAGCCGCAGGGGGCCAGCGTCACGATTCTGGTCAGCGAAGAGCCGATCGATCCGAAAGATATCGATAACTCAGAGCACCCCGGTCCGCTGCCCAACTCGGTGGTGGCTCATCTCGATAAAAGTCATATCTGCGTGCACACCTATCCGGAGAGCCATCCGGCAGGCGGTCTGTGCACCTTCCGTGCAGACATTGAAGTCTCAACCTGTGGCGTCATTTCGCCCCTGAAAGCGCTGAACTATCTGATCCATCAGCTGGAGTCCGATATTGTCACCGTCGATTACCGGGTGCGCGGTTTTACCCGTGACGTGAAAGGGATGAAGCACTTCATCGATCACGAGATCAATTCGATTCAGAACTTCATGTCTGAAGATATGAAAGCGATGTATGACATGGTGGATGTGAATGTCTATCAGGAAAACATCTTCCATACCAAGATGTTGCTGAAAGAGTTCGACCTTAAACACTACCTGTTTAACACCCGCCCGGAAGATCTCACTCCGCAGGAGCACAAGCGCATTACCGATCTGCTCTGGAAAGAGATGCGCGAGATCTACTACGGCAGAAATATCCCCTCAGTGGGCCTGAAGACCCTCTGATTATCAGGCGCGCAGCGTTATAGCCCATAACCTGCGCGTCTGCCCTCCTTGTTCCCCCTGCTTTTTCATCACGGCAACCGCCGGAATGAGGTTTGAGCGGGTTTCGGTGGACGCCCCCGCGATTACGTGCGAAGAGAATGATACCTACGCGCGATAAGGGCACGCGTTAACGGCGAGAGTTAAAGATAAACGCGCGGTGCTGTTCTCGTCCTGCTGATCAGGTCAGAGCAACACGGCGCGTTCTGTTCAGGCGGAGGTCAGCGCCAGCGTAATCCCGCGCTCGCGCAGCGTGCGGCAGACAGCCTCATCTAACCGGCTGTCGGTCACCACATCGGTCAGGTCATCCACCGGAGAAGCGCAGAATAACGACCAGGAGCCATATTTACTGCTGTCCGCCAGCAAGACCCGACGAGCCGCATTGGCCAGAAGATCGTGTTTCAGCCCCGCTTTCTCCTCAGTCGGCGTGGTAATGCCGCGCTCAAGGCTCCAGGAGTTACAACTGACAAAGGCGATATCGGGATTGATGCTGCGCAGCAACCGCCGTCCATGTTCGCCCACACAGGACTGACTGGAGTCGTCGATACGTCCGCCGATAATCGTCACTTCGATCTGCTTAAACTCAGACAAAAACAGTGCAATGTGCAGATCGGCAGTGATCACCCGCAGCGGCAGATGCGTGAGCTGCCGCGCCAGCTCCAGCATGGTAGTGCCCGCATCCAGCACGACCGCATCGCCCGCCCGGACAAAGCTGGCGGCACATTCTGCAATCGCCTGCTTCTCGGCCAGGTTACGCTGCATCTTCTCCAGCGTGGTCGGCTGGGCAGGAATAAAACGATTCAGGGTAACGCCGCCATGACTGCGGCTGATCACGCCCTCTTTATCCAGCTTAATCAAATCACGGCGAATCGTGGCGGGTGAGGCGGAAATTGCACTGACCAGTTGCTCAACAGTCACCAGATTATGGCTTTTCAGGTAATCCATAATCTGGTCAAGACGGCTCTGTCCCTTCATATATCCCTATGCGAGCTGCATCGCGAGTTTAATAGAGATCGCCATGCTGTCAGACTTCGCTTTACCTGTCCAGGCGATATCAAACGCGGTGCCATGGTCAGCAGAGGTGCGGATAAACGGCAGGCCTGCGGTGATGTTGACGCCATCATAAAAGCCCAGCAGTTTAAGCGGAATATGCCCCTGATCGTGGTACATCGCGACCACCATGTCATACCGTCCATCCTGGCACTGCAGGAACACCGTGTCCGGCGGACAAGGTCCGTAGACATCAATCCCCTGCGCTTTCATCGCCTCAATAGCGGGTGCCACGGTGGTGATCTCCTCATCGCCAAACAGGCCGTTCTCTCCGGCGTGCGGATTAACGCCCGCTACGGCGATACGCGGGGCGCTGTAACCGACACGACGCAGGAAAGTGTCCGCCATACCAATCACGGTTTTGATGCGCGTCTGGTTCAGCGTGTCCAGGAACTTACGCAGCGCAATGTGGGTCGTGACATGAATCACTTTCAGCTTATCGGTGTAGAGGACCATGGCGTAATCTTTGGTCCCGGTAAGATGCGCCAGCAGTTCGGTGTGACCAGGATAGAGATGGCCCGCCGCATGCAGCGCCTCTTTGTTCAGCGGCGCGGTGGCAATGGCATGCACGTCGCCCGCCAGTGCCAGCTCTGTAGCATGCTTCACGCAACGCCACGCCAGATCTCCCGCCTCTTTCTGCACCACGCCAGGTTTCAGCGCGTCGGGATCGGCCAGGGGCTCATCGATGACGTTGATGATGCCGGGCGCAAACCGCGCATCCTGCACCCGGTCCAGCACCCGCAGCTCGGCCTGTGGCGTAATGTTCATCGCCATAATGCGGCACAGCGTACTGGCACAGCCAATCACCACCGCCGGGATGCCATTCAGCTCACCTTCAGAGAGTGACTTAATGATGATTTCCGGACTGATGCCCGCCGGATCGCCCATGGTGATCGCAATAATTTTACTCACTCGACTTCTCCTCAATAAAACCAATGGCTGCTACCAGGGTATTTTCATCACCAAAGCCACCCGCTTTGGTCATCACCGGCAGAGTAAATTCACTGTTAAGCAGAACCCCGTGCGGCACACAGCCCGCCACCAGACCCTGAATTTTAAAGCCGCTGGCCCCCAGTGCCTGGGCAACGGCAATCGCCACGTCGCCTCCAGACAGATAGAGCGCATGCGGCAGCTGTGTCCGGCACAGGCTGTGGGTTATTTCGCCCAGCAACTGACTGATCGCTTCGCCCAGCTGCTGGCGGGTCACGCTGTGCTGCTGGCTGAGATGCTCAATGTCGTGACGCTGGGATTCATGCTGGCAGGTGCGGATCACCGTATGGCGACCGGCACGCAGTGCGGCGGCAGCCTGTTCGATCCAGCGATCCCGATCAGGCCAGGCGGGCTGCTGAAACAGCTGACGGATATCGACATCTACGATCTCAACTGCCCGCTGGTTAAGCAGCGTGGCGATCTGCTGCTGCGCGCTGCTGCTCATCGATCCCACTACCGCCAGCACGGGCCGCGACGGGCGAACAGAGAGCGCTGTGCCCAGCGCATCGCTTAATCCGGCGGCGCCCACCAGCAGCGGCTTCTCTGTCAGCCGCGCCGCAGCCGTTATCAGTCGCGCCAGATCGGCTTCATTTTCGGCATCCACCACCACCACGCCGTGCGCCGCCGCTAACACCGCATCAAGCCGATCGCTGCGCAGCGTCGGGAGATCGATCTCCGTGCCGTCGATCTGCATCTGATCGAGTACGCGGGGGCTGAGGATCGGGGTTTTAGGATCGCTGGCAAATTCGGTGTCTGTCAGTAACCGCTGATTGACCCACACTTTACCTTCGCGTGTGGTGCGGCCCAGTCGTGGCACAGCCGGCGCAACCAGCGCCAGCCTTTTGCCGCTGGCCCGCAGCGCAGCCGCGGTTTCAGCACCGACGTTGCCGCGCAGCGTGGAGTCGATCTTTTTAAACAGCCAGCCCTGCTGAAGCTGTGCGGCGAAGTGCTGCACCACTTGAGCCACGCGCTCTGCGGCCTGGCTGGCGCTGACTGCCCGACTGTCGGTGCTGATAACCAGCACATCCGCAGCGTCCTCTGGCAACGGCGCCTCAGTGCCAAACAGCACCTGTACGCGGGCGCCAGCCTGTGCCAGTCCGCTACCCGCATCGTTGGCACCGGTAAAGTCATCGGCGATGACCAGCACCGGGGTTTTCCATAATGATGAGCCCATCCTCACTCCTGTCAGGCGATTGCCGCTGCATTTGATTATATTCAATCATGATTGATTATATGTGAGCAAGTTCAAATTAATCGAAATCGATATGCCTTATAAAATTAGCCACAGAGAGTGACTGACTTCGCATTGCGCTGAGCAAGATTAATCATCCGCTCAGACAGGACAGAAATAAGGGTATGAAATGAACATTAACAGCACGGTGATTAGCGGTTATCAGGCGTTAAACGACATGCGCTATCTGCTGAAGGGGATATCGACAGCAGTCGTGGTCACTGACCGGAACATTGAGGCGATTCCGGCAGTGCAGGCGCTGATGGGTCAACTTCGGGATCAGATTCCGGGTATCAGCGTGGTCAACAGCGTCCCGCCTGAACCAAGCCAGCATGATGTGGCAGCGATTATCGCGACGCTCTCCCGGCCCCAGGTCGATATAGTGATTGGCATCGGCGGCGGCAGCGTGCTGGATGTGGCGAAGCTGCTCTCAGTGCTGTGCATCGACGCCGCGCCTTCGCTGGACGCCCTGCTGGCAGGCGAAAAACCGCAGCGCCGTACCCGTTCAATACTGATCCCTACCACCGCAGGCACGGGTTCTGAGGCGACGCCCAATGCGATCCTGGCGATCCCGGAGAAAGAGACCAAAGTCGGCATTATTTCACCGGTGATGCTGCCCGATGTGGTGGCCCTGGTGCCGGAACTGACCACCAGCATGCCGCCACATATTGCCTCTTCAACCGGTATTGACGCCCTCTGCCATCTGATTGAGTGCTTTACCGCCAATGTCGCCAACCCGGTCAGCGACAACTATGCGCTGATTGGGATGAAGAAACTGTTCGCTAATCTCGAAACCACCCTGCGCGAGCCAGAAAATTTGCAGGCACGCCTGGAGATGCTCTGGGCCTCTTATTATGGCGGTGCATCGATTGCCCATGCCGGGACACATCTGGTGCATGCCCTCTCTTACCCGCTCGGCGGCAGATATCATCTGCCACACGGCGTTGCCAACGCCATCCTGCTGGCTCCCTGCATGCGCTTTGTCCGTCCGGCGGCGGTGAGCAAATTCGCTCAGGCCTATGATCTGCTGCCCGACGCCGACGTCCGTTTAAGCGATGAAGCGAAATCACACGCGCTGGTCGACTACTTCACCGCGCTGGTGGCGCGGCTGCAGCTGCCTGCCAGTCTGGAAGCCCTGGGCATCAGCCCGGATCACCTGCCCTGGTTAGTGGAAGCCGCGCTCGACGTCCAGCGTCTGATGAACAACGTGCCGATGGCGGTCACCGCCGACGATGTGCGCGCCGTCTACCTGACGCTTTTCCCTTCCTGCCAGGCGTAATGAGGATTGTCATGAATAAGAAAATAAACGGCGTACTGACCGCCATCGTCACCACTTTTGACCGGGAAGGTGCCTTTGATCCGGAGAGGCAGCGCGAACAGGTCAGACGCCAGATCAACGCCGGTAACGGCATCTTCTGTGGCGGAACCAACGGCGAATTCTTTGTGCTGAACGAGCAGGAGAAGATCGCGGTTACCACCACCTGCGTCGATGAAGTTAACGGCAAGGCGTCGGTGGTGGCGCATATCGGGGAGATTTCGACCCGTGAAACTATCCGGCTCGGCAAACAGATTGCCCGCCTTGGCGTAGATGCTGTTTCCGCGATCACGCCGTGGTTTGTTCCGCTTAAGCAGCAGGAGCTGATCGACCACTATCAGCGCGTGGCTGACGCGCTTACGGTGCCGCTGTTCCTCTACAACATCCCGTCGCGTACCGGCAATACCTTGCAGCCAGAGACCGTTCGTACGCTGGCCGCGCACCCGAACATCATCGGCATTAAAGATTCAGCAGGCAGCTATGAAAGTCTGAGCGGCTTTCTGCAGGCTACCGCCGACTGTCAGGACTTTGATGTGCTGAACGGCCCGGATTCGCTGATCCACCAGGGTTTTGTGGATGGCTGCTCCGCCTCAATTTCCGGGCTGGCAAACGTGGCACCGGAGGCGATTAACGCCATCTGGGCGCGCTTCCATGCGGGCGATATTGCCGGTTCGCATCAGGCACAGGAGAACGTCACCGGCCTGCGCACCGCGCTTTACAGCATCGGTTTCTCACCGGCCGCCGTGAAAAAAGCGGTCAGCCTGCAGGGCTTTGAGGTGGGTGAAAGCCGCTATGCGGTGCAGTTCAGCGCCGAAGAGCAGCAGCAGATCCGCCAAATCGTGAACCACTACCTGCAATAACGTCCATCACCTTTGCACCCTACCGGTCAGATGAGAACGAACCTGATGGTCGCCATCTGCCAGAACAATCGAGGTCATGATGAAAGCATTTTCAACTGAGAGCACCTTACTGATCGTCGGCATGGTGGTCGCCTATATCCTGTTCACCACCTGGCTCACCTGGCGGCTGCGCAGTAAAACCAGCGGCGACTTTATGGAAGGCTCGCGCGCCATGCCTGCTTTTATCGTCGGCATTATGCTGATGTCTGAATATATCGGGGCAAAATCCACCATCGGCACCGCGCAGGCGGCCTTTGAAGATGGCTTCGCCGCCTCATGGTCGGTGATTGGCGCGGCAATTGGCTTCCCGCTGTTTGGCCTGATACTGGTCAAACGCATCTACAACACCGGAAAGATCACTATCTCCGGTGCTATCGCCGAGAAATATGGCAGTTCGACCAAAAATATTATCTCGCTGATCATGATCTATGCGCTGTTGCTGGTGAACGTCGGTAACTACATCAGCGGCGCGGCGGCGATCTCCACCGTACTCAAGATCGACCTGACCCAGGCGGCTTTTATCACTGCGGTGGTCAGCACCTTCTACTTTGCATTTGGCGGCATGAAAGGCGTGGCCTGGGTCACGCTGCTGCACAGCGCCATCAAGTATATGGGGATCCTGATTATCCTCTATGTGGCGCTGAAGATGACCGGCGGCGTCGCCCCGATGATGGAGAAAATGCCGGCGTTCTACTGGACATGGGATGGTCACGTCGGTGCCAGTACCATTGTGGCCTGGCTGATCGGGACCGTGGGTTCGATCTTCTGTACCCAGTTTGTGATCCAGGCGATCTCCTCCACCAAAGATGTGAAGTCAGCGAAGCGCGCCACCTGGGTCGCCTTCTTCTTCTGCCTGCCGATCGGTCTGGCGATGGCGCTGATTGGCGTGGCAGCGAAGTTTGCTCACCCGGATATCAAGAGCCTCTATGCGCTGCCGGTGTTTCTGCAGGATATGTCACCGTGGCTGGCGGGCATTGTCACCACCTCGCTGGTGGCCTCGATTTTCGTCAGCGTCGGTACCGTGGCGCTGGCCATCGCCTCGCTGGTGGTGAAAGACTTTTACGTGCCTTATCGTAACCCGACCCCAGGGCGCGAATTTAAAATGACACGCTGGATCTCGATTGGCATCGGCTTCTTCCCGCTGCTGTTTGTTCTGTTCTTCCCGGAAGTGCTGAAGCTCTCGTTCTTTACCCGTGCGATTCGTCTGTCGATTACCGTTGTGGCGATCATGGCGTTCTACCTGCCGTGGTTTAAGAGCACACGCGGCGCCAATGCCGGTCTGATTGGCGCCTGCGTTGTCACTTCCGTCTGGTTCCTGATGGGTAACCCGTTTGGTATCGACAATATGTACGTGGCGCTGATCACCCCGGCAATTATTATGGTGATTGACCGCTGTATCCCGTCACGCCAGTCTCAGCCTCAATCGCAACACAATGCACAAAACAGTGGAGCCTAAAATGACTCAGGAAACCGTCACCGCAGAACGCACCGGCCTGCTTGCGCCTCACCCGCAGGATAGCGCGCAGCAGGTTGCGATGCTGCCCTCCTCCTGCCCGCAAAACCACGCGGCTAACCTGCTGCCGCTGCCCGATGGCGATCTGCTTTGCGTCTGGTTTGGCGGCACGCAGGAAGGGATTGCCGATATCTCTGTCTGGTGTTCACGGCTGCGAAAAGGCAGCGATCGCTGGAGTGAAGCCCAAAAACTCTCTGACGATCCGGGCCGTTCAGAACAGAATCCGGTGCTGTTTCTCGATCCCGACCAGGTGCTGTGGCTGCTGTGGACGGCGCAGAAATCGGGCAATCAGGACACCGCAATTGTTCGCTATCGCCAGTCTCACGATCTGGGCCAGAGCTGGGGGGAGATCAAAACGCTGCTGGATAAGCCTGGCACCTTTATTCGCCAGCCGATTGTGGTGCTGCCCAACGGTAACTGGTTGCTGCCGGTGTTTTACTGCCTGACGCAGCCTGGCGAAAAGTGGGTCGGCAGCTATGACGTGAGTGCGGTAAAAATCTCAGAAGATAAAGGCCAGAGCTGGCGCGACGTCAGCGTGCCTGACAGCACCGGCTGCGTCCATATGAACGTAACCCTGCTGGATGATGGCTCGCTGCTGGCGCTCTACCGCAGCCGCTGGGCCGACCACATCTATCAGAGCCGCTCACTTGATCAGGGTGAAAGCTGGAGCGCGCCACAGCCGTTGTCGCTGCCCAACAATAACTCCTCAATTCAGGTCACGACGCTGCGCAATGGTCATCTGGCGCTGGTGTTCAATGCCATGAGCGCCGAAGGTGCCAGCGAACGCCGGTTGTCGCTGTATGACGAAATTGAAGATGATGAAGAGGAAAGTGATGTTGCCGTCGCCGCTGAGCCGGTGGTGCACAGTGGTCGCACCGCTTTCTGGGGTGCGCCACGTGCGCCGATGACGCTGGCTATCTCAACGGATGGCGGTAAAAGCTGGCCGCTGCAGCGCAATCTGGACGAGGGCGATGGCTACTGCATGACCAATAACTCCCAGCAGAAATTAAACCGTGAGTTCTCCTATCCCAGCATTAAACAGGGCCTGGATGGCGAACTGCATATCGCCTACACCTGGTATCGCCAGGCGATTAAATATGTGCGGGTCGCGGAGTCATGGGTGAAGGGAGGTGATGCGTGATTGAACGGATGGCGCTGGTGACCGGGGCCAGCTCCGGTATCGGTCAGGCGATTGCTGACCGTTTACTCGATGAGGGCTGGCAGGTTATCGGCCTGAGCCGCTCGGCGATAAGCCGGGCAGAAGCGGGCTGGCAGAGCCATCAAATCGATATCAGCGACAGCGCGGCACTGCAGGCTTTACTGGACGCGCTACCGGTGCCGCAGGCGGTAATCCATGCAGCCGGTATGATGCAGGCCGCGCCGCTTGGGGAGCTGGATCTGAACGCCAGCGCACGCTTATGGCAACTGCACGTTGCCGCTGCTGAGCAGCTGGCGAATCATTTTGCACCGCGGATGCGTGTGGGCGGCAGAATTGTGCTGCTGGGCAGCCGGACATCAGGCGGTGCGGCGGGCCGCAGTCAGTATGTCGCCACCAAATCGGCGATGATCGGTATGGTGCGCAGCTGGGCGGCGGAACTCGCTCCGCGCGGCATTACCGCCAATATTGTGGCGCCAGGCGCCACCGAAACGCCGATGCTGCAACAGCCGGGCCGTGCCAGTTCACCGCCCCGTCTGCCTCCCATTGGCCGCTATATTCAGCCGCAGGAAGTGGCCGGGCTGGTCGATTTCCTGCTCTCCCCTGCGGCGGCGGCGATCACCGGCCAGCAGCTGGTAATGTGTGGCGGTGCATCGCTGAGTTAGTTAACAGGCCGGGCTGCTGAGTTCGCCCGGCCTTATAACCGTAAAGGATTGCCTTACTGTCTTACCGTACGGGTTTGCCGTACTGGTTCATAAACTGGCGATAAGCAGCGATCACCAGCTGAAAATCTTCAATGCCGCAGAACGAGAGGCTCTCTTCGTCATAGTAGTTCATCCCCTCTTCCATACCGTCATCTTCCAGAGCCAGCAGGTTGGCGCGGATCATCACCTCCTCTTCATCCAGCAGAATGGTGTACTCGCTGCCGATCCGCTGCCACTGACGTACGCTGCCTTTGACATCTTCAATGGCGGCTTCAACTTCATCCAGCAATCCCGGATCGTTTTTGACCTCTTCGTTGAACCAGTGGCCGACCGCTTCATGATCCATCGACATGCGAACCTTAATCTGTCCGGTCACATCGCGTAAAAATTCATATTCCATCGCCCGTTCCTCTCAACGTCGTCGTCTCACCTGGTAAGTGTCCGTGCTGCTCTCGCGGCAAAGTGTGACACGTCGCGCATTATTACAGGCTGTCTGCCGAAAGCCAGCTTTTGATTGTCTCTCTACCCCATGCTGAGACGAAAAAAAGGGGCGAATCATCGCCCCTTATTCATGCCTGCAAGGTGAAGAATCAGACCGCGGTCTGGAAAATCACACCATCAGCTTTGTCGGTGTACTGCGTCAGCTGGTCGAAGTTGAGATAGCGATACGTGTCGCTGGCCGTTTTATCGACCTGCGCCATGAATTGCTGATACTCATCCGGCGTTGGCAGTTTGCCAAGCAGAGACGCGACCGCAGCCAGCTCCGCTGACGCCAGGTAGACGTTAGCGCCGTTACCCAGACGGTTCGGGAAGTTACGGGTCGAAGTCGAAACCACCGTCGAACCATCTGCAACACGTGCCTGGTTACCCATGCAGAGTGAACAGCCCGGGATCTCGATACGCGCACCGCTTTTGCCGAATACGCTGTAGTAGCCCTCTTCGGTCAGCTGTGCCGCATCCATCTTGGTTGGCGGTGCCACCCACAGACGGGTTGGCAGCTGGCCTTTGTGGCTATCCAGCAGTTTACCCGCAGCACGGAAGTGACCAATGTTGGTCATGCATGAGCCGATAAACACTTCGTCGATCTTCTCACCCTGAACGTCAGAGAGCAGACGTGCATCGTCCGGATCGTTTGGCGCACAGAGGATTGGCTCTTTGATTTCAGCCAGATCGATTTCGATCACCGCGGCATATTCAGCATCGGCATCCGGCTCAAGCAACTGAGGATCGGCCAGCCATTTCTCCATACCTTCAATGCGACGCTCCAGCGTACGACGATCGCCGTAGCCTTCTGCGATCATCCACTTCAGCAGCACGATGTTGGAGCTGAGGTATTCGATAATCGGCGCTTTATCCAGCTTGATGGTACAGCCCGCAGCGGAACGTTCTGCTGACGCATCGGACAGCTCAAACGCCTGCTCGACTTTCAGATCCGGCAGACCTTCAATCTCCAGGATGCGACCAGAGAAGATGTTTTTCTTACCTTTCTTCTCAACGGTCAGCAGACCCTGTTTGATGGCATACAGCGGAATGGCGTGAACCAGATCGCGCAGGGTAATGCCCGGCTCCATCTTACCTTTGAAGCGCACCAGAACCGATTCCGGCATGTCGAGCGGCATTACGCCAGTCGCGGCGGCAAACGCCACCAGGCCTGAACCCGCCGGGAAAGAGATGCCGATAGGGAAACGGGTGTGCGAGTCACCACCGGTACCGACGGTATCCGGCAGCAGCATACGGTTCAGCCAGCTGTGGATAATGCCGTCACCCGGACGCAGTGACACACCACCGCGGTTCATGATGAAGTCTGGCAGCGTATGGTGCGTGCTCACATCCACCGGCTTCGGATACGCGGCGGTGTGACAGAACGACTGCATCACCAGATCGGTCGAAAAGCCCAGGCAAGCCAGATCTTTCAGCTCGTCACGGGTCATCGGGCCGGTGGTATCCTGCGAGCCAACCGAGGTCATCTTAGGTTCGCAATAGGCGCCAGGACGAACACCGGTCACGCCACAGGCGCGGCCAACCATTTTCTGCGCCAGCGAGAAACCACGGGTGCTCTCCGCGACATCTTTCGCCTGACGGAATACGGTGCTGTGCGGCAGACCCAGCGACTCGCGCGCTTTGGTGGTCAGACCGCGACCGATGATCAGCGGAATACGGCCACCGGCGCGCACTTCGTCAATCACTACTTCGGTTTTGAGCTCGAAGCTGGCCAGCAGCTCATTGGTTTCGTGGTTGCGGACTTCGCCTTTGAATGGATAGATGTCGATCACATCGCCCATGTTCAGGTTGTTTACGTCCACTTCAATGGGCAGTGCGCCCGCATCTTCCATGGTGTTGAAGAAGATGGGTGCAATTTTGCTGCCCAGCACCACGCCGCCGCCTTTTTTATTTGGCACGTTCGGGATGTCGTCGCCCATAAACCACAGCACCGAGTTGGTGGCGGATTTACGTGAAGAACCAGTTCCGACAACATCACCGACATACGCCAGCGGGAAGCCTTTGGTCTTCAGAGCTTCAATCTGTTTGATCGGGCCGATATTGCCCGCGTCATCAGGCTCAATGCCTTCACGGGCATTTTTCAGCATCGCCAGGGCGTGCAGAGGAATGTCTGGACGTGACCAGGCATCCTGGGCCGGAGAGAGATCGTCGGTGTTGGTTTCGCCAGTGACTTTAAACACGGTAACCGTGATCTTCTCTGCCAGTTCAGGCCGTGACAGATACCATTCCGCATCTGCCCAGGATTGCATCACCTGCTTCGCGTATTCATTACCCGCTTTCGCTTTCTCTTCGACATCATAGAAGTTGTCGAACATCAGCAGCGTGTGTGAAAGGGCTTTCGCGGCAATCGGAGCCAGTTTGCTATCGTCCAGCGCCTCAATCAGCGGATGAATATTGTAACCGCCCTGCATGGTGCCAAGCAGTTCAACCGCTTTTTCAGGAGATATCAGAGGAGAGGTTGCTTCGCCTTTGGCGACAGCCGCCAGGAAACCGGCTTTGACATACGCCGCTTCATCGACGCCAGGTGGGACGCGGTTGACCAATAAATTGATCAAAAATTCTTCTTCACCCGCAGGTGGATTTTTTAGCAGTTCAACCAGCGCGGCCATTTGGGAAGCCTCTAAAGGCTTAGGTACAATTCCCTGGGCAGCACGCTCGGCAACGTGCTTACGGTATTCTTCTAGCACGACGTTATCCTCGCTCTCATTATGTAGGGCTTTCCGACCACCTTGCTCACTTATGGAGAACAATCTTCCCTTTCTCGTCCAGGTTGAGGTGCCCGGTTTCGCGGAGGGCAGAATAGCAGTATTTCGTCTGTTTGTTAATCTGTTTACAAAAATACAACATAATCCACTACGGCCATTCTGCCCGCTTAACTCCCTGCATCAGCCAGCTGAGTCGGCTGAATGGGTCTCTCTGCAGCGTACCGCATTCCACACAAATGGCTGCAGGTTTATGTCAGTTTTGCCGTGGCTTTAGCGAAGTGATTCAGGGAAATAGATAACTGGCAGGAATAGAAGCCGGCGTGTTTATGGGGTACAGCGGAGTTGAGCTCAGGAGGATAACAACACCAGGCCGGAAATCAGCCTGATGCAACTGACACCGAATCTGTCCTGCTGATTACTACTGATAAAACCCTGGTCGGTAAATCTCTTTTCCATCCTCGCAAGTTACACGTCAGAAGCTACAAGACAGAAACTGCTATTCAGAAGAGGTCGTCATGACCTCTTCTGTGCATGCTTAATTTTTCAGATTTTCCGGAAAATTCGCTGGCAGCTGGTCTGGCGGGCAGTCGATCACGCTTTCGTTATTTTCACCCACATCGCGGATTACGGTCAGCGTCGCGAACTCATCAATCACTTCGGTTGGATAAGCCGGACCCGCTTCGCGGAATTTTGCCATCTCTTCCAGATGATCATTCTGGAAGCAGACGGTTTTCTCCGGATTATTCATTACCCAGCGCGGGAAGAAGATGGTGCCGTGGAAAATTTTATCAGCCAGATTAACGGCCAGGCTGACATCGGTTCCGGTTGGTTCAGTCCAGGAAACTTTATAGACATCCTGCGCCAGACGAACGACATAGACATGCTGATTTTTAACCCAGCGATTACCGACCATACCGCTGTGAATGCGATAGTCGATGGTGCTGGCATTTTTAATGTAGAGCTCGTAATTCCAGCCGTTGTCATAGGTGTAAACCAGATGTTTGCCGACGATGCCAGACAGGTCATGTTTATCGAAAGTGCTCATAGTTAATTCCTCATTTGTTTTCCTTGAGAAGATTATTGCGCGTTACAAAACAGATGAATAACGCTATTTTTAGCACTAAATCATTTAATTTTTAGATGAGTTATCATGTACAAGACAACACTCGAACAGTGGTATCTGCTCGACGCAGTAGTGAATGAGGGGAGTTTTGCGCTGGCAGCGGAGAAGAACAATCGCAGCCAGTCATCACTGAGTTATCAGCTGAGCCTGTTACAACAGCGACTGGATTTGACACTGTTACAGCAGGAGGGCCGCCGCGCTGTTCTGAGTGCAGAGGGACATCAGTTGCTCGCGCAGGTGCGTCCGCTGCTGGAGGGATTCAGCGCGCTTGAGGCGCAGGCCAGTGCACTGCAACGCGGCGAACGGTCGCGTATCGATCTGATGGTCGATGCGACGCTGCCCAAACCCTTGCTGTTTGATGTGCTTCAGACCTTTCAGCAACGCTATCCGCATGTCCGCATCTGGTTTAGCGAAATCGTCCGAAGCGAAACGCCTGACAGACTGGCGGAAAATCAGGCTGATCTCTGGCTGGTGGCACAATATGGAGACACGCCGTTAGCAGGCGAAAGCCTGATGAGTGTCGATTTCGTCGCCGTCGCCCATCGCGACCACCCGCTGCACCGCGAATCCGCCCCGCTTAGTGCTGCTACGCTGGCACGCTGGCCCTGCATTACCATTCTGGATCGTCAGCAACAGCAGCAGTCAGAGGTCAATGGCGATCAGGCGGAGAACTGGTCCTTCACGACGCTGTCGGCAGCCATTGAAGCGGTCCAGCATCAGTTAGGTTATGGCTGGCTGCCGGAACAGAATATCACCGCGCAGTTAGAGAGCGGTGAGCTCCGTTCCCTGCCGCTGTTACAGGGCCGCCGACGCAGTAGTTCGCTGGTGATGTATATCAATGAAGAAAGACTGCCCGGCAACAGCGCCATTGCTGCACTGGCACAGATGTTTATTGAACGGGTGGCGCAGGAGAAGAGTGTGACTGAGTGAAGGATTTGTAGTGGTTTGTGAAGGATAGACCGGGCATTGAAAAATAATATCGGCAGGGATTTGCCGGAGTGTTCCCCGCTGGCGTGGGGAACACCAACATGTCACAGCAGAACGCCAACACCACGGCGGTTTATCCCCGCTGGTCGGGGAACACGACATGGGCTTTCCATCACCGGCCACTGACTACGGTTTATCCCCGCCAGCGCGGGGAACACGCCGATTATGACATCCGCCTGGAATGCAAAGACGGTTTATCCCCGCTGGCGCGGGGAACACGTCGCACACGTTCACCGGCTGGATTGTGCTGTCGGTTTATCCCCGCTGGCGCGGGGAACACTCCAGTACGTTGAGAATCGTCCCTCTCGCGTCACGGTTTATCCCCGCTCACGCGGGGAACACTCTAAAACTATCCTGCTGATTAAAATGCATTTTTTCAATTTTGATAATTCCACCAGATTTTATACCCTGACTTAACCTGAATGCACACTTAATATCCAGGACAGAATCCGGCATGTACAGCACCAAACTCCAGGCGAAAAAAAAGCCCCCATAACGGGAGCTTTCTTCTTTAGTAGCAGAAAGTTATTTCTTCTTCGCTTTCGCGTTAGGCAGATCGGTGATGCTGCCTTCGAAGATTTCTGCCGCCAGACCGACTGACTCATGCAGGGTCGGGTGAGCGTGGATGGTCAGCGCAATATCTTCCGCATCACAACCCATCTCAATCGCCAGACCGATTTCGCCTAACAGCTCGCCGCCGTTAGTACCGACAATCGCGCCACCAATAATCCGGTGCGTCTCTTTGTCGAAAATCAGTTTGGTCATACCGTCTGCACAATCAGAAGCGATAGCACGGCCTGAGGCTGCCCACGGGAAGGTGGAGGTCTCGTAGCTGATGCCCTTCTCTTTCGCTTCTTTCTCGGTCAGACCGACCCAGGCAACTTCTGGCTCAGTATAGGCAATTGAAGGGATCACTTTCGGATCGAAGTAGTGCTTCAGACCTGAGATCACTTCTGCCGCCACGTGGCCTTCGTGCACGCCTTTGTGCGCCAGCATTGGCTGACCGACGATGTCGCCGATAGCATAGATGTGTGGCACGTTGGTGCGCATCTGCTTGTCGACGCGAATGAAGCCGCGATCGTCCACTTCCACGCCCGCTTTACCGGCATCCAGACCTTTACCGTTCGGCACACGACCGATGGCCACCAGCACCGCGTCATAACGCTGCGCTTCGCCTGGTGCTTTTTTACCTTCCATTGAAACGTAAATGCCATCGTCTTTTGCTTCAACGGCGGTCACTTTGGTTTCCAGCATCAGGTTAAATTTCTTGCTGATTTTCTTGGTAAAGACTTTCACCACGTCTTTATCCGCAGCCGGGATAACCTGGTCGAACATCTCAACCACATCAATCTCTGAACCCAGCGCATGATAAACCGTCGCCATTTCCAGACCGATGATGCCGCCGCCCATGACCAGCAAGCGCTTCGGCACTTCTTTCAGTTCCAGCGCATCGGTAGAGTCCCAGACGCGTGGATCTTCATGTGGAATGAATGGCAGTTCGATTGGACGTGAACCCGCAGCGATAATGGCATTATCGAAGTTGATGGTGGTCGCGCCGCCTTCTCCTTCAACCACCAGGGTGTTAGCACCGGTGAATTTGCCGAGGCCGTTAACCACGGTGACTTTACGACCTTTTGCCATTCCTGACAGGCCGCCAGTCAACTGGTTGATAACCTTCTCTTTCCAGCTGCGAATCTTGTTGATATCAGTAGATGGCTGGCCAAACACAATGCCGTGCTCTTCAAGGGCTTTCGCCTCTTCAATCACTTTAGCAACGTGCAGCAGCGCTTTAGATGGGATACAACCGACGTTCAGACAAACACCGCCCAGGGTGCTGTAACGCTCTACCAGTACGGTTTCCAGACCTAAATCCGCACAACGGAAGGCTGCAGAGTAACCTGCAGGACCTGCCCCAAGTACTACGACCTGGGTTTTAATCTCTGTACTCATCATGACCTCTTAATTGATATCCGGCGGGTCAGACTTTCTTATAATGCCCTTGTTCCACCGGGACTTTCACCGCAAGAGTTTACAGAATTGTTAACAAACTGCCAACCGCGGCGCGACGAATCGTTACAGGAAGGCCGGCTTCCGCCGGCCTTCTTTACATTTACATAACTAAACGACGAATGTCAGACAACATATTGCCGATGATGGTGATGAATCGCGCACCATCAGCACCGTCGATTACGCGGTGGTCGAAGGAGAGAGAAATCGGCATCATCAGACGCGGAGTAAACTCTTTACCGTTCCACACCGGCTCCATCGCCGATTTAGAGACACCCAGGATAGCCACTTCCGGCGCGTTCACGATCGGCGCGAAGTGTGTGGTGCCCAGGCCGCCCAGGCTGGAGATGGTGAAACATCCGCCCTGCATGTCACCCGCTGTCAGCTTACCGTCACGCGCTTTCTTCGAAATCGCCATCAGTTCACGAGACAGCTCGGTGATGCCTTTCTTGTTCACGTCTTTAAAGACCGGAACTACCAGGCCATTTGGCGTATCAACCGCCACACCGATGTTGATATATTTTTTCAGCGTCAGTTTCTGCGCATCTTCAGACAGCGAGCTGTTGAAGCGTGGCATCTGCTCAAGCGCCGCCGCGACCGCTTTCATGATGAACACCACCGGGGTGTACTTCACATCCAGCTTACGCTTCTCTGCTTCAGCATTCTGCTGCTTACGGAAGGCTTCCAGATCGGTGATATCGGTTTTGTCGAAATGCGTAACGTGCGGGATCATTACCCAGTTACGGCTCAGATTCGCGCCAGAAATTTTCTGGATACGACCCAGTTCGACTTCTTCGATTTCGCCAAACTTACTGAAATCAACTTTCGGCCATGGCAGCATGCCTGGCAGACCGCCGCCGCTGGCTGCAGCTGGTGCCGCTTCAGCGCGTTTCACGGCCTCTTTCACGTAAGTCTGCACGTCTTCTTTCAGAATGCGACCTTTACGGCCGGTGCCTTTGACTTTCGCCAGGTTAACACCGAACTCGCGCGCCAGGCGACGGATCACCGGGGTAGCGTGAACGTAAGCGTCGTTCTCTGCGAACTCACCTTTGCTATCCGCTTTAGCTGGAGCGGGTGCCGCGGCTTTAGCTTCAGATTTGGCAGCAGGAGCCGGTGCAGCTTCCTGTTTCGCGGCCGCAGGGGCAGCCGGAGCAGCACCTTCGACTTCGAACACCATGATCAGTGAGCCGGTGCTGACTTTATCGCCGGTCGCCACTTTCAGCTCTTTGACGGTACCTGCAAACGGCGCAGGCACTTCCATAGAGGCTTTGTCGCCTTCAACCACAATCAGTGACTGCTCAGCTTCAACTTTGTCGCCGACTTTGACCAGGATCTCGGTAACTTCAACTTCATCACCGCCGATATCCGGGACGTTAACGTCTTTGGCGCCTGCAGCCGCGGCAGGTGCCGATGCCGCTTCTTCTTTCACTTCTGGCTTCGCGTCAGAGGCCGGTGCTGCGCCTTCTGCTTCAAAGACCATGATGGCTGAACCGGTGCTGACCTTGTCGCCGGTAGAAATAGTGATCTCTTTGACCACACCCGCGAACGGAGCCGGGACTTCCATCGACGCTTTATCGCCTTCCACCACAATCAGTGACTGCTCGGCTTCGACTTTGTCGCCAACCTTAACCAGAATCTCAGTGACTTCAACTTCGTCACCGCCGATATCCGGCACAGCCACTTCTTTGCTGGCAGTGGCCGCAGCAGCGGCTGGCGCTGGCGCCGCGTCCGCTTTTTTCTCTTCGGCGGCGGCAGGTGCTGCTTCCGCAGCGCCTTCAGCATCAAACACCATGATCAGTGAGCCGGTCTCAACTTTGTCACCGGTAGAGATTTTGATCTCTTTCACTACGCCAGCCTGCGGCGACGGCACTTCCATTGAGGCTTTGTCGCCTTCCACGGTGATCAGCGACTGCTCGGCTTCCACCTTGTCGCCAACTTTCACCAGAATCTCGGTGACTTCAACTTCGTCAGACCCGATATCCGGTACCTTAATTTCGATAGCCATTACTCTATTACCTCTTAAGCCAGACGCGGGTTAACTTTATCGGCATCGATATTGAATCGGGTGATCGCGTCGGCCACCACTTTCTTCTCGATCTCGCCGCGTTTAGCCAGCTCACCCAGCGCGGCAACCACCACATAAGATGCATCAACTTCAAAGTGATGACGCAGGTTCTCACGGCTGTCAGAGCGACCAAAGCCATCGGTACCCAGTACGCGATAATCGCTGGCCGGGACATAGCTACGAACCTGCTCAGCGAACAGTTTCATGTAGTCGGTTGAGGCGACAGCAGGTGCGTCGTTCATCACCTGAGCGATGTAAGGTACGCGCGCTTCTTCTGTCGGATGCAGCATGTTCCAGCGCTCACAATCCTGACCATCACGTGCCAGTTCAGTGAACGAGGTGACGCTGTAGACATCAGAGCCGATACCGTAATCTTTCGCCAGGATCTGCGCAGCTTCACGCACATGACGCAGGATAGAACCTGAGCCCAGCAGCTGCACTTTGCCTTTGCTGCCGTCTACCGTTTCCAGTTTGTAGATACCCTTACGGATACCCTCTTCTGCACCAGCGGGCATTGCTGGCATATGGTAGTTTTCGTTCAGCGTGGTGATGTAGTAGTAAACGTTCTCCTGCGCTTCGCCATACATACGCACCAGACCGTCATGCATGATGACAGCCACTTCATAGGCGTAAGAAGGATCGTAGGAGATACAGTTCGGGATAGTCAGCGACTGAATGTGGCTGTGACCATCTTCATGCTGCAAACCTTCGCCGTTCAGGGTAGTACGACCTGAGGTGCCGCCGACCAGGAAGCCGCGCGCCTGTTGGTCGCCCGCCAGCCACATCAGATCGCCGATACGCTGGAAGCCGAACATCGAGTAATAGATGTAGAACGGGATCATCGGCAGGTTGTTGGTGCTGTAAGAGGTCGCCGCAGCCAGCCAGGATGAACCTGCGCCCAGCTCGTTGATCCCTTCCTGCAGAATCTGGCCTTTCTCGTCTTCTTTGTAGTAAGCAACCTGCTCGCGGTCCTGCGGGGTGTACTGCTGACCGTTAGGGCTGTAGATACCAATCTGACGGAACAGACCTTCCATACCAAAGGTACGCGCTTCATCGGCGAGGATCGGAACCAGGCGATCTTTGATCGACTTGTTCTTCAGCATCACGTTCAGGGCACGTACAAAGGCGATGGTGGTTGAGATCTCTTTGTTCTGCTCATCCAGCAGCGCACTGAACTCTTCGAGTGCTGGCATTTCCAGCTTTTCAGTGAACTTCGGCTGACGTGTTGGCAGGTAGCCGCCTAACTTCTCACGCTGACCGTGCAGATACGTGTGCTCTTCAGAGCCCTTTTCAAAGGTCACGTACGGCAGTGATTCAATTTTGTCATCTGCAACTGGCACGTTGAAGCGATCACGGATATAGCGCACGCCATCCATGTTCATCTTCTTCACCTGGTGGGCAATGTTTTTGCCTTCCGCGGTGTCGCCCATACCATAACCTTTGATGGTATGCGCCAGGATCAGTACTGGCTTGCCTTTGGTGTCCTGCGCTTTTTTCAGTGCCGCGTAGATTTTCTTCGGATCGTGGCCGCCACGGTTCAATGCCCAGATTTCATCATCGGACAGATCTTTAACCAGCGCGGCGGTTTCCGGATATTTACCAAAGAAGTGCTCACGCACATAGGCACCATCACGGGATTTGAAGGTCTGGTAATCGCCGTCGACGGTTTCGTTCATCAGCTGAATCAGCTTGCCGCTGGTATCTTTGCGCAGCAGCTCATCCCAGCGACCGCCCCAGATGACCTTGATCACTTCCCAGCCAGCGCCGGCAAAGATGCCTTCCAGCTCGTTGATGATCTTGCCATTACCGGTCACCGGGCCATCCAGACGCTGCAGGTTGCAGTTGATGATGAAGACCAGGTTATCCAGTTTTTCACGGGTCGCGATGGTGATCGCGCCTTTGGATTCTGGCTCATCCATCTCACCGTCACCCAGGAAGGCGTAAACGGTCTGAGCAGAGGTATCTTTCAGGCCACGGTGTTCCAGATACTTCAGGAACTTCGCCTGGTAGATAGCCGACAGCGGACCCAGACCCATTGATACGGTCGGGAACTGCCAGAATTCCGGCATTAATTTCGGGTGCGGATAAGAAGAGAGGCCTTTACCGTCAACTTCCTGACGGAAGTTATTCATCTGGTCTTCGGTCAGACGACCTTCAAGGAACGCACGGGCATAGATGCCGGGAGAGATGTGGCCCTGGAAATAGACCAGATCGCCGCCATCCTTCTCACTGCGCGCGCGGAAGAAGTGGTTGAAGCACACTTCATAAATCGTCGCAGAAGACTGGAAGGAGGACATGTGGCCGCCGAGTTCCAGATCTTTCTTCGATGCGCGCAGCACCGACATGATGGCGTTCCAGCGAATTGCGGAACGGATACGACGTTCAAGAGAGGTATTGCCCGGATAATCGGGTTCATCTTCAACGGCAATAGAGTTGATGTAGTTGCTGATTGCAGAAGATCCTGCAGCCACGTTTACGCCGCCTTTGCGGGCTGCACCCAGTACCTGATCAATCAGATACTGTGCACGTTCAACACCTTCTTCACGGATGACCGATTCGATCGCCTGTAGCCAGTCACGAGTTTCAATCGGATCCACGTCATTGTGTAAACGTTCTGACATGGGTGTGTTCCTTATCTGTGTCTAATACGTTGAATAATCGGGAGCCTGTTAAAGCAGATGCAGGCAGGCTCGTCTGATGTCAGTACGATCTTTGTCGCACGTTATTCCTTACGTTGCTGTAAACGACGCAGGGAGCGTTCTCGACGGCTCTGCTCCCGACTTCTGTCCAGCAAGATTTCCTCTATGAACGCCAGGTGACGGTGTGAAGCCTCGCGCGCTTTTTCTGGCTCACGAGCCACAATCGCCTCAAAGATTCTGGCGCGGTGACCGCTCACTTTTGCCAGCATTTCCCGGCGCGAGTAGAGCAATTCGAAATTCTGGCGAACGTTTTGTTCCAGCATAGGGCCCATTGAGCGTAGCAAATGTAAAAGCACAACATTATGGGCCGCTTCTGTGACAGCGATCTGATACTGCATCACTGCGTCCGCTTCGGCGTCTAAATCGCCGCTGTCCTGCGCCTGCTGGATATTCACATGGCAGTCGCGAATGCGCAGCAGGTCTTCCTCTGTGCCGCGCAGTGCCGCGTAATAGGCGGCGATGCCTTCTAAGGCATGGCGCGTTTCCAGCAGATCAAACTGTGATTCCGGATGGTCGGCGAGAAGCTCAACGAGTGGATCGCTTAAGCTTTGCCAGAGATTCTCCTGCACGAACGTTCCGCCACCCTGTCGGCGCAGCAATAATCCTTTGGCTTCTAAGCGCTGGATCGCTTCGCGGAGAGACGGACGTGAGACATCGAATTGTTTGGCGAGTTCGCGCTCAGGCAGCAGCTTCTCTCCCGGACGCAGGGTCCCTTCCATAATCAGCGATTCGAGCTGTTGCTCGATAGCGTCGGAGAGCTTAGGTTGGCGAATCTTACTGTAAGCCATCATCCCTTCTTATTAAGCCAATCGTCCGGAGTAAATTGGTAATACCAATTGCAAAGAGGTGCCGGTAAAGTAACAAAGTATTCACCTTGTGTCTATATGGTGTCTGCGACATTCACCTGCCCCCAAAGCCTGTGCTGGCGCTAACTTGCGGTTAAAAAAATGAAAAATTCGCGTTACCGCAAATGTTAAATAATTTCACTTTTACCAAACCTTACACCCGCTTAGCGCGTTAGCGCAGCGGCAGACATAAGTGAAAGCTATTCGTCATTAACGGAATTTCATGGCAGAAGTTGCTGTGGGCAGACGTGACCAGGACGGCGTTTTTTCAGTCAACTCTCAGCACGAAAGGCGAAAGCAGGTGCAAAGCGATTCGCTTATCACTATTCTTGTCGCCAGTGTAGCAGATGGCACTATTCAGCACGCCAGATACCGTAAAATAATCAATACGTTATTGTAACTACTTCATTACAGCGTCCTGCGCTGCGAACGAAGAATAAAAACATCACGAGGTTTGTATGGAACAACAGCAAGGCGAAGCGCTGAAACGTGGTCTCAAGAACCGCCATATTCAGCTCATCGCGCTGGGTGGTGCAGTGGGAACCGGCCTGTTTCTGGGCAGTGCATCGGTCATTGAATCCGCCGGACCGGCCGTAATTCTGGGCTATGCAATTGCCGGTTTTATTGCCTTTTTAATCATGCGTCAGTTAGGTGAAATGGTCGTGGAAGAGCCGGTCGCCGGCAGCTTCAGCCACTTCGCGTATAAATACTGGGGCAACTTTGCAGGCTTCGCCTCGGGCTGGAACTACTGGGTGCTCTATGTGCTGGTCGCCATGGCGGAACTCACCGCCGTTGGCAAATATGTCCAGTTCTGGTGGCCAGACTTTCCGACCTGGGCTTCGGCTGCCATCTTCTTCGTGATGATTAACGCCATTAACCTGACCAATGTGAAAGTGTTTGGTGAGATGGAGTTCTGGTTCGCCATCGTTAAAGTGGTTGCGGTGATTGGCATGATCCTGTTCGGAGGCTGGTTGCTGTTCAGCGGTCACGCGGGTCCGCAGGCTACCGTGCGCAACCTGTGGGAACAGGGCGGATTTTTCCCGCATGGCATCGGCGGTCTGGTGATGGTCATGGCGATTATCATGTTCTCCTTTGGTGGCCTGGAGCTGGTGGGTATCACCGCCGCTGAAGCCGATAACCCGGAAGTGAGCATTCCAAAAGCGACCAACCAGGTGCTGTGGCGTATTCTGATTTTCTATATTGGTTCGCTGGCGGTGCTGCTGTCACTGATGCCGTGGACGCGTGTCACGTCAGAAGTCAGCCCGTTTGTCTTTATCTTCCACGAGCTGGGCGATGCCATGGTAGCGAATGCGCTCAACGTGGTCATCCTGACAGCGGCGCTGTCGGTCTATAACAGCTGCGTTTACTGTAACAGCCGTATGCTGTTTGGTCTGGCACAGCAGGGTAATGCGCCGAAAGCGCTGCTGAAGGTCGACCGTCGCGGTGTGCCGGTATTAACGATTCTGGTCTCTGCTGTCGCCACTGCGCTGTGTGTGCTGATCAACTATCTGATGCCGGGTGAAGCGTTTGGCCTGCTGATGTCGCTGGTCGTCTCTGCGCTGGTGATCAACTGGGCGATGATCAGCCTGGCGCACCTTAAGTTCCGTCGTAAGAAAGATAAGCAGGGCGTAACCACCCGCTTTAAAGCGCTGCTCTATCCGGCCGGTAACTGGATTTGCCTGATTTTCCTGGCGGCGATTCTGGTACTGATGGCGACCACGCCGGGCATGGCGATCTCTGTCTGGCTGATTCCGGTCTGGCTGGTCATTCTGGGCGTGGGTTACTTTATCAAGAACCAGACACAGAAAGCCTGATGCTTTACCACGTGCTGCGACCTCCTGCGGGGTTGCAGCACGTCACCCGCGCCTCTCTGTCCGTCTCAACTGCCCCGATCCAGTTCACACTTCTCTCCCCGCAACTGTTTTGTCCATCTTCATAACGAATTACTCCCGTTCATCTCGCTGATTTCCTGCCAATAATTCCTGTTCACACTGGATGCGCAGGAGAAAACCATGAAAGGTACAGCCCTCCCGTTTCGGGAAAAACTGGGATATGGCATGGGCGATGCCGGATGCAACATGATTGGCGGTGCCATCATGCTGTTCCTGAACTACTTCTATACCGACGTTTTCGGCCTGGCCCCGGCGCTGGTGGGAACCCTGCTGCTCTCGGTCAGAGTGCTCGATGCGGTAACCGATCCGATTATGGGCGCGATCGCCGATCGCACCCAGAGCCGCTGGGGCCGTTTTCGTCCCTGGCTGCTGTGGGTTTCCGTGCCTTATGTCGTCTTCAGCGTAATGATGTTCACCACGCCAGACTGGACCTACCACAACAAGGTGATCTGGGCCTTCGTCACCTACTTCCTGATGTCGCTGACCTACACGGCGATTAACATCCCTTACTGCTCTCTGGGCGGCGTGATTACTAACGATCCCGGTGAGCGCGTCTCCTGCCAGTCTTATCGCTTTGTCATGGTCGGCATCGCTACGTTGATACTCTCTCTGTCCCTGCTGCCGATGGCAGAGTGGTTCGGTGGCGAAGACAAAGCGCGCGGCTACCAGATGGCGATGGCGGTACTGGCAACCATTGGCCTGGCGATGTTTCTGTTCTGCTTTGCCACGGTACGTGAACGTATCCGCCCTGCCGTGCCGAGCAATGATGACCTGAAAAAAGATCTGCGTGACGTCTGGAAGAATGACCAGTGGGTACGCATTCTGCTGCTGACCTTCTGTAACGTCTGTCCCGGCTTCATCCGTATGGCGGCCACCATGTATTACGTGACCTGGGTCATGGGCCAGTCGACGCACTTCGCCACGCTGTTTATCAGCCTGGGTGTGATTGGCATGATGGTCGGCAGCACGCTGGCGAAATTGCTCACCGATCGCTGGTGCAAACTCAAAGTCTTCTTCTGGACCAATATCGCGCTGGCACTCTTCTCCAGCGGTTTCTACTGGATCGATCCCCACGCCACCGTGATGGTCGTGATCGCCTACTTTGTGCTGAATATCCTGCATCAGATCCCCTCTCCACTGCACTGGTCACTGATGGCCGATGTGGATGACTACGGCGAATGGAAAACCGGCAAACGCATCACCGGCATCAGCTTCTCCGGCAACCTGTTCTTCCTCAAGGTGGGACTGGCGGTTGCCGGTGCGATGGTCGGCTTTCTGCTGTCGATCTATGGCTACAATGCAGGTGCTAAGCAGCAGTCACCTGAGGCGATTAACGGCATCATGCTGCTGTTCACCATTATTCCTGGCGTCGGCTATCTGATTACCGCCGGTGTGGTACGACTGATGAAGGTCGACCGCAAAATGATGATTACCATCCAGCAGGATCTCGCGCTGCGCCGCGAAAACTTCCATGAGTTACACACCGTTCGCCTGCGCGACGGTGTTGTCACGCCAACCGGAGATGTTAAATGACCGCAATCTTGCCGAATCCTTTTATCGAGCAGCGTGCCGACCCCTTTATCCTGCGCCATGAACAGTTCTATTACTTTGTAGCATCAGTGCCAGAGTATGACCGGCTGGAGATCCGTCGCGCCACGACGCTGGCTGGCCTGCGCAGCGCCGAGCCGGTAGTCGTCTGGCGCAAGCCCGAGAGCGGCCCCTTTAGCGAGTTAATCTGGGCACCTGAGCTGCACTACATTGACGGACAGTGGGTCATCTATTTCGCGGCAGCACCGACGCGTGAAATCAAAGAGGGACTGTTTCAGCACCGGATGTATGCGCTGGTGTGTGAGGCGGAAGATCCGCTGCAGGGGGAATGGCAGCCCTGCCGCCGGGTCTTCAGCCAGTTCGACAGCTTCTCACTGGATGCCACCCACTTCGTGCATCAGGGTAAAAACTGGTATCTCTGGGCGCAGAAAGATCCATTGATTCCCGGCAACTCTAACCTCTATCTGGCTGAGTTGCTTAATCCCTGGACGCTGAAAGGCACGCCGGTGATGCTGAGCCGGCCGGAATATGAGTGGGAGTGCGCAGGCTTTAGCGTTAATGAAGGACCGGCGGTTATTCGTCACGGGGATCGGCTGTTTGTGACCTACTCTGCCAGCGCCACCGATGAGAATTACTGTCTGGGGATACTGTCGATTGACGTTGATGCCAATCCGCTTGATGTCGCCGCATGGCAAAAGTCTGCACGGCCGGTATTTGTCTCCAGCTGGGACAACCATCAGTATGGACCGGGTCACAACAGTTTTACCCAGGATGAGGCGGGACGCGACGTGCTGGTATACCACGCGCGTAACTACACTGAAATTGAAGGCGATCCGTTATGGGATCCGAACCGCCATACCCGACTGAAATATTTCAGCTGGCGGGAAGATGGCACGCCTGATTTCGGCGTGCCGCCTGCCGATTACACCAGCGTGCCGTAAATCGTCAGCAGCGCGACAGCGACCACCAGTACCAGTGAGGTACGTTTCGCTAACGCCACGGCAACCCGTGGCGTTTCGACTTTATCGGTGTGCGGATCGCGTGACAGTGAGAACTGCGCCAGGGTCGTCAGCACCTGATACTGAGAACGATGCCGATCGGTCAGCGAAGCAAACCAGGCGGGCAGCGCTTTCTCGCCATGACCCAGCAGGGCGTAAGCCACACCCGCCAGCCGCGCCGGGATCCAGTCGAGAAGATGCAGAATGGCATCCACGCCAGATTGTGAACGCGCCATCGGTGTTCCGTGCTTTGCCAGCCAGCCTTGCCAGGCCCGCAGAAAAGCGTAACCCACCAGCAGCACCGGTCCCCACGGACCGCCCACCACCAGCCAGAACATTGGCGCAAGGTAGAAACGGAAGTTTATCCAGATCAGGGCATTCTGCAGTTCACGCAGGAACTCGCGCTCGCTGCATTCCACCGGCACGCCATGAATCAGCGTCAGTTCAGCCGCCATCGCCTGATGCGCAGCGTCGTCATCATGACTGGCCGCTTTCAGGTAGCTGTGGTAGTGCTGTCGCACCGAACCGGCACCGATACAGAGCAGTCCGGCAACAATCCAGAAGAGCAGTTGCAGCACGCCAAACAGCAGCCCTTTCAGACTCCAGATCACCAGCGCGGTCAGCGCCATCGCCAGCACGGTCATCAGCAGGGTACGCATCATTGAGAAATGGTGGCGCTGGCGAAAGATCGGCTCCAGCCGGTGTTCGAGCTGCCAGTGCTCGCCCAGTTTAAACAGGCGCTCCCAGCCTAAAACCAACAACAAGGTAAACAACGTCATACTGACTCCGCAAAAATCAGGATTTTTGCTGCGTTAACAGCTGTTTGTAGTAGTCCCAGTCAAAAGCAGGTCCGGGATCGGTTTTGCGTACCGGTGCGATGTCACTGTGCCCCGTGATACGTGCAGGCGTTAACGGGTAGTGTTGCAGCAGTAATTGCGTCACCTGCTGCAAGGCCCGATATTGCGCCTCGCTATAAGGCTCACTGTCTGTCCCTTCCAGTTCGATGCCTATGGAGAAGTCGTTGCAGTTCTCACGTCCTTCGAACTGCGAAATGCCTGCATGCCAGGCGCGTTTATCAAAGGGGACATACTGCACGATCTCCCCGTCACGGCGAATCAGGCAGTGTGCCGCCACTTTCAGCGCGGCGATATCCGCAAAATAGGGATGGGCATCGGGCGGTAAGGTGCCGGTGAACAGTTTATCGATCCATGGCCCGCCAAATTCACCGGGTGGCAGGCTGATATTGTGGATCACCAGCAGTGAAGGTGCCTCATTATCAGGGCGTTCGTTGCAATGCGGCGACGGCACATGACGCACGCGGGTCAGCCAGCCCTGTTTGATTTTCATAGCGGTTTTCCTTATTTCACCTGGCTGAGAATAGCATGAATAATAAAGGATTCTTGCTTCTTAGTGTGCCGGTCTGATGACATTCACGCACTACGTGTTAAGGATACTAAACAAAATGGTATCAGTTGCTGGAACCGAATGGCGGTTCAGGCTATTGTGACCGCCTCTGTCATTTCCCTTTCTGGAGTAAAACGCCTATGTCATCCCGTGGTTATGATCCCGACAGCCGTCGTCAGGCGCTGATTAAACGCATTGAAAGTGACATTCCGGATAGTGTTGCGCTGGCGTTAAAAGAGGATCTCGGAGGCAAGATCGACGCTGACCGCGATATCACCGCGCAGCTGTTACCCGCCGATACCCAGGCCGATGCGCAGGTCATCACCCGCGAAGCCGGTGTTTTCTGTGGTAAACGCTGGGTTGAAGAGGTGTTCATTCAGCTCGGCTCAAACGCGACCCTGATCTGGCATGTCGAAGATGGTGATCAGATCGAGGCTGACCAGCTGCTGTTTGAAATCGAGGGACCTGCCCGGCTACTGCTGACCGCCGAGCGAACGGCGCTTAATTTTGTGCAGACGCTCTCAGGCGTTGCTACCGAAGTCAGCCGCTATGTCGCGCTGCTGGCGGGAAGCCAGACGCAACTGCTGGACACGCGTAAAACCCTGCCCGGACTGCGGACTGCGCTGAAATATGCCGTGTTGTGCGGCGGTGGCAGTAATCATCGGCTGGGCCTCTCTGACGCTTATCTCATCAAAGAGAACCATATTATTGCCAGCGGTTCGATTCGGCAGGCAGTGGAAAGAGCGCAATGGTTGCAGCCCGATGTGCCGGTTGAAGTTGAGGTGGAATCGCTGGAGGAGTTACGTCAGGCGCTGGAAGCGGAAGCCGATATCGTGATGCTGGATAACTTCAGCCTGGAAGCGATGCGTGCCGCCGTCGAACTTAATCAGGGTCGGGCGTTGCTGGAGGTCTCCGGTAACGTCACCGAAACCACCCTGCCACAGATCGCCCTGACCGGCGTGGACTATGTTTCGGTTGGCGCGCTGACCAAACATGTGCGGGCGCTGGATCTCTCGATGCGCTTTAAACAAAAATAGCCTGCCTCGCCGTCACTCAACACGGCGATTTTGCGACCCTGCTTCCGGCGCAGTTTCGACTGCGCTGTAAGTCTGAAATCTGTTCACATCACGCTTTCCAGTTTGCCCATCTCTGCCTGTCTTTTACTGCCCCCGATTTTTAACCTGTCGCCTTCTTAATACGGAGACGATGTGATGAATTATCAACGTGGATTTACGCTGGTTGAACTGATGATTGTGGTGGGTATTGTGGCAATCTTAAGTGCCATCGGCCTGCCCGCTTATCAAAATTATCTGCAGCGTGCTGCCCTTACTGACATGCTGCAAACCATGGTGCCCTATAAAACCGCTGTTGAGCTTTGCGCCATGGAGCGCGGCGGCCCGACGCAGTGCCAGGCCGGAGAAGCGGGTATTCCTGCTGCCAGGGGATCGCGCTATGTCTCAGCACTGAGCGTGACCAACGGGGTCATTACGCTGACCGGCCAGGAGAGCCTGAATGGGCTGAGCGTTGAAATGCTGCCTCTCTGGGACAGCACCGAGGGCGGCATCAGCTGGCAACGCAGCTGTACCAGCAGCAACAATAGCCTGCGTGACAATTGCCTGCAGCAGTTCCGCTTTGCGGATAAAGGAGCCAGCGATGAGCAAGCCTGATGAGGCGATCGCGGCATTATGTCAGCGCTATCGCGCCCTGGTTTTGCACCATGATGCCAGCCAGCTGCGTGTTGCCGTCGCGGAGAGCGTGCCGCCAGGGCTGGCTGAAGCCCTCCATTTTGCCAGCCAGTGTCAGATTGAAATTGAATGCTGGCCGCAGGCCCGGCTCGACCAGCTTCAGCACGCTGACACACCGCTGGTGGCGCGCGAAGAGGCACCAGCAGAATCAGCGATCGAAGCGACACAGCTGATCCTGCGTCAGGCGCTGGAGCGTCGCGCCTCTGATGTCCATATCGAACCCGGCCGTGATGGCCTGCGTGTGCGTCTGCGTATCGATGGCGTATTGCACCCTCTATCTTCCCTGCCCGTCACCCAGCCTGCTGCGCTGCTGGCGCGACTGAAGATCCTCGGCGGACTGGATATCGCCGAACGCCGGTTACCGCAGGATGGTCAGTTCAGTCTGGAGATCGCCGGTAAACCTGCCTCTTTTCGCCTGGCGACCTTACCCATCTACGGTGGTGAGAAAGCGGTGGTCCGGCTGTTGCAGAGTGAAAGCGCGGCGCTGTCGCTGGATAAGCTCGGCTTACCCGCCGCGCAGTTGCGCCTGTTCTGCGCCGCGCTGGCGCAGCCGCAGGGGCTGATTCTGGTCACCGGGCCTACCGGCAGCGGCAAGACGTTTACGCTCTATAGCGGACTCAGTGCCCTGAATACCCCGGAAAAAAATCTGTGCAGCGTTGAAGATCCAATTGAGATCCCGCTGCCCGGCATTAACCAGACGCAGATCCATGCTAAAAACGGCCTCGATTTTAACCGCGTGCTGCGGGCGCTGCTGAGACAGGATCCGGACGTGATCATGGTAGGAGAGATCCGCGATGCTGAAACGGCGGAGATTGCGGTTAAAGCGGCACAGACCGGGCATCTGGTGCTGTCGACGCTGCACACCAACTCCACCGCCGAGACCCTGACCCGGCTACGACAGATGGGGATTCCCGGTTATCTTCTGGGGTCGGCGCTGAAACTGATTGTTGCTCAGCGTCTGGTTCGACGCCTCTGTCCGCATTGCCGTCAGCCCGCTCAGGCGGTGGCGCACTATCCTGCGGAACTCTGGCCCGGTACCTTGCAAACCTGGCGAGCTCCCGGCTGCGACCACTGTTTTTCCGGCTATTTTGGCCGTCTGGCGCTGTTTGAACTGCTGCCGATCAATGCCAGGCTGCAAAATGCAATCGCCGCCGAAATGCCGCTGGAGAATCTGCTCAGCCTGGCGAAACAGCAGGGATTACGCACTCTGCTGGTGTCTGGCCTGGAAGCAGTAAGCCGGGGCGATACTTCGCTGGAAGAGATGCAACGGGTGATTGGGCTGGACGATGGCTGATGCGTCTTTATTTCGCTGGCAGGCGGTCGATAGCCAGGGCCAGTTAGTCAGTGGCCAGCTACTGGCTATCGACAGTGATAACCTGCTGCTGATGCTGGCGCAGCGCGATCTTCTGCCGGTGAGCTGGAAGCGAGAAAAAGTGTGGCGTCAGAGGGAGTGGAAGTGGCAGCACAAAACCGATCTGATTCGTCAGCTGGCAACCCTGCTCAAAGCGGGACTGCCGCTGGCAGAGAGTCTGGCTTTGCTGGCTGAGGGCCATCCGCATGCAGGCTGGCGTGCTCTGATGCTTGTCCTGCATCATCGGGTACTCAGCGGTGCTCCTTTTTCTCAGGCTTTACGCGAATGGCCGCAGATTTTTCCGGCACTCTATCCGGCCCTGATGGAGGTGGGCGAACTGACCGGTCAGCTGGATACCTGCTGCAGTGAACTGGCCCGGCAGCAGATCCGGCAGCAGCAGTTATGGCATCAGGTGGCGAAGGCGCTGCGTTATCCTCTGTTCATTCTGCTGGTGGCGATTGCGGTCACCTGCGGCATGCTGCTGTTCGTTCTGCCAGAGTTCGTTGCCGTTTATGACTCCTTTGATGCCCCCCTGCCCGCCTTTACGGCAGCGGTAATGCAGTTATCTGCCGCGCTTCAGGAGTGGGGAGCTGTGTTAGCCATCGGCGTATCGCTGATGCTGGTGGCGTGGCATCAGTTACGACGACGCTCTGCGGGCTGGCAGCGCCGTGAGCAGGCGATTTTCCTGCGCATCCCGCTGCTTTCCGGGTTATGGCGTGGCACGCAGCTGACGCAGATCTACACCATTCTGAATCTGACACAGCGCGCCGGGTTAACTTTGCTACAGGGACTGGCTGCCGTTGAAGTGACGCTCTCATCATTGCTATGGCGGGAAGCAATGGCCGGACTGCAGCAGCACATTGCTCAGGGGAATCCTCTGCATCAGGCGCTGATGCATCATCCGCTGTTCACACCATTATGCGGTCAGCTGGTTCGCGTCGGCGAAGAGGCGGGCGCGCTGGATTTAATGCTGGCTCGTCTGGCGGAATGGCATGAGGCAGAAACCCGTGAGCGCGCTGACACACTGGCTGCTTCGCTGGAACCGATGATGATGGTGGTGATTGGCGGCATTGTCGGCACGCTGGTGATTGCGATGTATCTGCCGGTGTTCGGGCTGGGTGATGCGATGCATTAAGGGGCGCAGGCTGCGCCCCGGATGACTATCGGTTGAAAACGCGGTTTTCCTGTTCATTAACCCGGATAAAGGTGGTGCGCTTGGTCAGCTCTTTCAGCCGCTCCGCGCCCACGTAGGTGCAGGCGGAACGCAGTCCACCCAGAATATCGCGCGCGGTGTCAGCTACCGGGCCACGCAATGGCAGCTTCACCGTTTTACCTTCTGCTGCGCGATATTGCGCCACACCGCCAACGTGACGCTTCATCGCCGATTCGGAACTCATGCCGTAAAACAGCATAAAGCTTTCGCCATTCTCTTCGACCACCTGCCCTTCACACTCATCATGTGCCGCCAGCATACCACCCAGCATCACGAAGTCGGCACCGCCGCCAAACGCTTTCGCAATATCGCCAGGCACTGAACAGCCGCCATCACTGACAATCTGTCCGCTTAAGCCATGCGCCGCATCGGCACATTCAATGACAGCGGAAAGCTGCGGATAGCCCACGCCGGTTTTCACCCGGGTTGTACAGACCGAACCCGGGCCAATGCCGACTTTAACGATATCCGCGCCAGAGAGAATCAGCTCTTCCACCATTTCGCCCGTTACCACGTTACCGGCACAGATGGTTTTAGCCGGGAAGGTTTCACGGGCGCGCTGCAGAAAATCAACAAAATGCTGAGAGTAACCGTTGGCCACGTCGATACAGATAAACTGCAGATCGTCTGACAGCGCCATAATCGCGACCAGTTTATTGAGATCGGCCTCCGAGGTGCCGGTTGAAACCATCACATTTTTCAATAAAGTCGCGGGGACGCGCTGAATAAACGCGCGCCACTCATCTACGCTGTAATGCTTATGGACTGCTGTAAGGATATTGAAGCTGGCCAGCGCCTCAGCCATTGAAAATGTGCCGACGGTATCCATGTTGGCGGCGATAATCGGTACGCCGCTCCAGCTCAGGCCCGAATGTCTGAAGGTAAAGCTGCGTTCCAGCTCAACCTGTGAGCGACTTTGCAGCGTGGAGCGTTTGGGGCGGATTAAGACATCTTTAAAGCCCAGTTTTAAATCTTCTTCAATACGCATAAACAGTGTCCTGGTAAGTGGCAATGAATCGTCGTTCACGAAGTAAGCACAGCTCCAGTGACGTTATGATACGCGCCTCTCGCTGCGCAACAAGACTGCGAATTTCACTTTATTTACGCTACAATCCGTTAAATTTAATTGTGCTTTATCGGTGTGATCTGACGCGCATTTTTGCGTTTTTTATACAGATCATTACCCTGAAGCCCTGTCGAAAAGAGAAGTCAGGTGAGAAACATGCCCTATATCGTCGCGCTTACAGGGGGGATCGGCAGTGGTAAAAGTACGATTGCCCAGGCATTCGCAGCGTCTGGCGTGGAAATTATTGATGCTGACCTGATAGCACGTGAAGTTGTCGAACCCGGCACCCCCGCTTTGCAGGCCATTCAGGCGCGCTATGGCACGTCGATAGTCACTGATGAGGGGAAGCTTGATCGTAGCCGGCTTCGCGACATTATTTTTCAGCAGCCGGAAGAGAAAAGCTGGTTAAACGCGCTGCTGCATCCACTGATTAATGCCCGGACGCGTCAATTGATCGCCGAAGCCACCACACCTTATGTGCTCTGGGTGGTGCCGCTACTGGTGGAAAATCAGTTACAGCACCAGGCTGATCGGGTACTGGTGGTGGATGTTGATGAGGCAACGCAGTTAGCGCGCACCCGGCAGCGTGATCATCTTTCCGACGCGCAGGCGAAACGCATTCTTGCCGCACAGGCGACGCGCCAGCAGCGCCTCGCCTGTGCCGATGACATTATTGATAACAGTGGCGAGCCCGACGACGCCTTGCCGCAGGTTGCCGAACTCCATCAGCGCTATCTCAGGCTGGCGGCAACGAAACAGGATTAATACCATGAGCACACCCGTTCTGTTTGAACACCCTCTGAATGAAAAAATGCGAACCTGGTTACGGGTTGAGTTTTTGATCAATCAGTTAGATGAAATTGTCCCACTGGATAAAACCGTTAATGCGCTGACCTTTTTTCGCCTGATTAGCGAACTGCTCGACATTTTTGAGCGTGGCGATATGCGTACTGAATTGTTAAAAGAGCTGGAGCGTCAGCAGCAAAAGTTACGTGCATGGGCTGATGTGCCAGGTGTTGATATGACGCTGGTTAATGCCCTGCGCGATAAACTCAAAATTCAGTCAACGCAGTTGATGAATGCCCCACGTATGGGCCAGCAACTCCGCGAGGACCGTCTGATTGCCCTGGTGCGGCAGCGTCTGAGCATCCCTGGAGGATGCTGCAGCTTTGATTTGCCAGGCCTGCACATCTGGCTCCATCTGCCGCAGGAAGCACGCGATGCGCAGGTCGAAGCCTGGATGCTGACGCTGGAGCCACTGCATCATGCGCTGGCGATGATACTGGATTTGATCCGCCAGTCCGGCGCGTTTCATGTGCAGACCAGCCTTAATGGTTTTTATCAGGATAATGCCGAAGGCGCCGATCTGCTGCGACTGCAGTTGTCGCTGGAGGATGCGCTCTATCCACAGGTGTCCGGACATAAAAGCCGCTACGCCATTCGTTTTATGCCGCTTGATAGTGAGCGTGGTGAAGTTCCGGCCCGCCTTAATTTTCAACTGGCCTGTTGTTAGAGGTAAAAATGCAGCAAGAAGTGATGACCGTTGCCTGTCCGCAGTGCGGCAAAGATGTGATCTGGGATGAACTCAGCCCGTGGCGCCCCTTTTGCAGTAAGCGCTGCCAGCTCATTGATTTAGGTGAGTGGGCCGCAGAAGAGAAACGCATTCCCAGCCGCGACGATATGAACGACAGTGACAACTGGAGTGAAGAAGATCGCTGACAGCCGAACCGGATGGGGCGCGCTGCCCCATCCGCTCAGAGTTCGCCGGCGATCAGACGCGCAATCAGCTGATGATTCGCGGGCGGAAACTCCTCCGCGACCAACGCATGCTGATCAACCCAACGCTGCGGCTGACCCTCTTTGCCCCACGGCTCTCCTTTCCACCCTTCAACCAGAAAGAAATGCAGCGTCACCCGCAGATCGTCATAGCTGTGGTCTGCATGACCAATCGGGCGTGCCTCGGTGACCTCAATCCCGGTCTCTTCCTGAAGTTCCCTTATCAATCCCTGTTCGGCGCTTTCGCCCGCTTCAATCTTACCGCCAGGAAACTCCCACTTGTTCGCCATGTAAGAGGTCGCCGCGCGCTGGGCAAGGAAAATTTGTTTACTGGCATTGCGAATGATGCCAACTGCAACCTGCAGGTGCTTCATGGAGACTATCCGGTAGTAATGGGTGAATGAAGCCTGATTTTAGAGCATGCCGTAGCGGATGTTAACCGCTTTAGCTCAGCGGAGTCGCTGTTGCCTGGGTGTCAGAGACCATAAAAAAAGGAGCCAGCGGCTCCTTTTTTATTAGCATTCAGTCTCAGGCGATGCGGCCATGACACTGCTTGTACTTTTTACCGGAACCACATGGGCAGGGATCGTTGCGGCCGACTTTGCGTTCACCACTCTGCTCCGCCACAGGCTCTGCGGCTGCCAGCAGATCCTCTTCAACATGGCTCAGTTGCTGTTGCTGTGCCAGACGTTCAGCTTCTTCGCGACGTTGTTGCTCCATCGCTTCAACTTCCTCTGGCATGCGCACCTGCACTTTGCTCAGCGTACTGATCACTTCATATTTCAGTGATTCAAGCATCGCGGCAAACATGGCGAAGGATTCACGCTTGTACTCCTGCTTCGGATCTTTCTGCGCATAGCCGCGCAGATGGATGCCCTGACGCAGATAGTCCATCGCGGCCAGATGCTCTTTCCACAGCGAATCCAGCGTCTGAAGCATCACGCCTTTTTCGAAGTTGCGCATCATCTCTGCGCCAACGATCTCTTCTTTCTCAGCGTAGCTTTCCATAGCATGGGTCATGATGCGCTCACGCAGCACTTCTTCATGCAGGTCAGGCTCTTTATCCAGCCACTCTGCAATCGGCAGGTTCAGATCGAAGTCAGTACGCAGACGCTCTTCCAGGCCTGGCACGTCCCACATCTCCTCCAGCGACTGCGGCGGAATGTAAGTATCAATAGTAACTTTGTAGACGTCGTGGCGAATGCTGTTGATGGTTTCGCTAACGTCAGACACATCCAGCAGCTCATTACGCTGACTGTAGATCGCGCGACGCTGGTCATTAGCCACATCATCATATTCCAGCAGCTGCTTACGAATATCGAAGTTACGGCTCTCAACTTTGCGCTGGGCATTGGCAATCGCTTTGGTGACCCACGGATGCTCAATCGCTTCGCCTGGCTTCATGCCCAGTTTACGCATCATATTCGAGACGCGGTCTGAGGCAAAAATACGCATCAGCGCATCTTCCATCGACAGGTAGAAGCGAGAAGAACCGGCGTCACCCTGACGACCTGCACGACCACGCAGCTGGTTGTCGATACGACGCGATTCGTGACGCTCAGTACCGACGATGTGTAAACCACCTGACGCCAGAACCGCATCATGACGAATCTGCCATGCCGCTTTAATCTCTTCGATTTGCGCTTCAGTTGGCTCTTCCAGTTCGGCCACTTCAGCGTGCCAGCTGCCGCCCAGCATAATATCCGTACCACGTCCGGCCATGTTGGTGGCGATAGTGACCGCACCCGGCTGACCAGCCTGCGCCACGATATCCGCTTCGCGGGCGTGGAATTTGGCGTTCAGAACGTTATGTTTGATACCGGCACGGGTCAGTTCGTTAGAGACCACTTCTGATTTCTCAATCGAGATGGTTCCCACCAGCACCGGCTGACCATTGGCTGTGCGCTCACGGATATCTTCGATAATGGCATCGATCTTCTCTTTCTCGGTCATGTAGACCAGGTCAGCCAGATCTTTACGCACCATCGGACGGTTAGTCGGCACGACAATGGTGTCGAGCTTATAAATAGAGCTGAATTCAAATGCTTCGGTATCAGCGGTACCGGTCATACCGGCCAGCTTCTCGTAAATACGGAAGTAGTTCTGGAAGGTGATAGAGGCCAGCGTCTGGTTCTCGTTCTGGATCTCAACGCCTTCTTTCGCTTCAATCGCCTGATGCAGACCATCAGACCAGCGACGACCCTGCATGGTACGGCCGGTGTGTTCATCAACAATCACCACTTCGCCATCTTTCACGATGTAATCCACATCGCGGGTAAAGAGTGCGTGCGCACGCAGCGCCGCGGTGACGTGGTGCATCAGCATGATGTTGGTCGGAGAGTAGAGTGACTCGCCCGCTTCCATGATGCCCTGGCTGACCAGCAGCTCTTCCACTTTGACCAGACCGCGCTCAGACATGTGAGCCTGACGCGCTTTTTCATCGACCCAGAAGTCGCCTTCACCCTGATGGGTTTCGGTATCTTCTTTATCCTGGCGAACCAGATGAGGGATGATCTTGTTCACTTTGGTGTAAAGCTCAGAACTGTCTTCCGCCGGACCAGAGATGATCAGCGGCGTACGCGCTTCATCGATCAGGATGGAGTCGACCTCATCCACCAGCGCATAGTGCAGTTTACGCTGCACACGCTCTTCCGGGCTGAAAGCCATGTTGTCGCGCAGGTAGTCGAAGCCATATTCGTTGTTGGTGCCGTAGGTGATGTCTGCTGCGTAAGCTTCACGCTTTGCCACCGCCGGCAAGCCCGACATGTTGATACCAATGGTTAAACCCAGGAACTCAAACAGCGGACGGTTATTTTCCGCATCACGCTGTGCCAGATAGTCATTGACGGTAACCACGTGAACGCCTTTGCCGGACAGCGCATTCAGGTAGGCTGGCAGCGTTGCGGTCAGCGTTTTACCTTCACCGGTTCGCATCTCAGCAATGCAGCGATCGTTCAGCACCATACCGCCGATCAGCTGCACGTCGAAGTGACGCATCCCGAACACGCGTTTACTCGCTTCACGCACGGTTGCGAACGCTTCCGGGATCAGGCTTTCCAGCGATTCACCTTTTTTCAGGCGTTCGCGGAACAGATCAGTTTTCGCTTTCAGTTCATCATCAGAGAGCTTCTCAAAATCGGGCTCCATCTTATTGATGACATCCACCACTTTACGCATACGACGCAGGGTACGATCGTTACTGCTACCAAAAACCTTGGTTAATATTTTGCTTAACATAGTAAATATATTCTCAATTCAGCCGGAGCATTCCGGACTGCGAAATCTTAACAGAGTGAATAAAACCAAAAATATTAGCAGAACAATCGGGCAGGTCCGGCGCGAATGCCATGCACGCTGGCATGCCACTCTACCCATGAACGGGTAACGGCCGTGAAAAGAGGCGGCGTAGAGATCTGCTGCGGTGCAGTGTGCAGCGCAGAATGTGATGTCAGTAAACTATGCAGTGAGTCGATCAGCGCCAGCTTTTGTGCCGCCAGCGGTAATGTCTGTTGCTCCGCCTGCGCCTGGGGCGCCAGCGTGAAAGAGAGATGACGAATAACGGTACGGATGGCGTGCTGATGCCAGTAATCCACGCTGAAGCTCGGGCGTCGGGATGCTTCCTGCAGCCGGATCAGGTGATCAAAGCGTGTGGCATTGCCAAGAAAGAGACTGCTGGCCGGAGATTCAGACGACGCGTTGAGTTCGGAGCTTTGCGCACAGGCTGGCAGGCCAAAGCTGGCCGCTACCATCCCTAACAGGAGATGAGGCCAGAAGTAGCGTCTACCTAATTGTCGCCAGCGCAGAAGAATCCCGATCACAACCTTTCCATCGCGCATGCTCTGTTGCGCTCTTGTTTTCTGGTACCCGCCGCGAGCCGCAACGGATTTCGGCCTGTAAAAGCGCCACAGATAGTATCATTAATGTGGGGCATCCACACCTGGGATTAAAGTGATGGCGAGAGAAAACACGTGTGATTGTTCAGCAAATCAGCAGAACAGACAACGCTTTGCGAGCGAGGTCGCAGTCATCAGGCGTGTGATAAGAGGCAATAAAAAACGGCTGGCGCCGCTGACCGGAGAGGGTGTCAGCATAACCAGCCGTTTCACGTTCCGGGGTAATTAAGCCAGAACCAGATTCGGTGCTTTGAATGCCAGCGGCAGTTCAGCTTCGTCTTCGAAGGTTGCCCATTCCCAGGCTTCCTGCTTAGCCAGAACCGCTTGCAGCAGCTTGTTGTTCAGCGCGTGGCCCGATTTGAACGCAGTGAATGCGCCAATGATGTTGTGACCACACATAAACAAGTCGCCAATCGCGTCCAGCATTTTGTGACGGACAAACTCGTCCTCAAAACGCAGGCCTTCTTCATTCAGTACGCGGAAATCATCCAGACCTATCGCACAATCTAAGCTACCGCCCAGGCACAGGCCTTTAGACTGCAGATATTCGATTTCACGCATAAAGCCAAATGTACGCGCCCGGCTGATTTGACGAACAAAGGCGTCAGCAGAGAAGTTCATCGCATAACGCTGTGAGCTGGAATCGATAGCCGGGTGTTTGAAGTCGATGGTGAAATCAAGCGAGAAGCCGTTAAACGGTTTGATCTCGGCCCATTTGTCACCCTCTTCCACACGCACGGTCTGCTTAACACGCACAAATTTCTTCGCGCTGTTGAGCTGCTCGATGCCCGCATCCATCAGCAGATAGATAAACGGTGCTGCGCTGCCATCCATGATCGGGATTTCTGGCGCATCGACTTCAACAATAATGTTGTCGATACCCAGACCCGCCAGGGCGGCATTGAGGTGTTCAACCGTTGAAATACGCACGCCTTCATCATTCACCAGGCAGGTACTCAGCATGGTGTCGCGCACGTATTTTGCATCAGCCGGAAAATCTACCGGTGGATTCAAGTCGGTGCGACGATAGATGACCCCGGTATTAGCCGACGCAGGGCGTAATGTCAGGGTGACTTTTTTGCCGGTATGTAAACCGACACCAGTCGCCTGAACAATACGTTTTAATGTCCTTTGTTTGATCATCGTATTATCTCGCAATATCACCTGTCCGACCGCCAGTATACTTTACCAGCGGACAGAGACTTTAGCACAAAGAGCGGAGAATCCCAATTATAGGGTTAATCCTAATCGGCCTGCTTACGTAAAAAGGCCGGAATATCAAGATAATCGGGCTCTTTGTTCGACTGCGCAGCCTGGTCGTTAACGACTTTGGCAGCAGGTTTCTGCTCCTGCGGCAGCGGTGACATACCGTGCTGCTGATAGCGATGATCCATCACTGGCTGACTGGCTGGCTTGTTGGTTACCAGGGTGATTTCAGGACGCTTGTCCATGCCGATACCGGTTGCCACCACGGTGACGCGCAGTTCGTCATTCATTTCCGGATCCAGTGAAGTACCGATCACGACGGTCGCGTTGTCAGAGGCGAAGGCGCGGATAGTGTTACCCACGGTCTCGAACTCATCCAGACGCAGGTCGAAGCCCGCCGTAATGTTGACCAGCACGCCACGCGCACCAGAAAGGTCGATATCTTCCAGCAGTGGGCTGGAGATCGCCATTTCAGCCGCTTCTTCCGCACGATCTTCACCGCACGCGACGCCTGAACCCATCATCGCATAGCCCATTTCGGACATGACGGTACGCACGTCAGCAAAGTCGACGTTCATCAGGCCAGGACGGGTAATCAGCTCAGCGATACCCTGAACGGCGCCTTTCAGCACGTCATTAGCTGCACCAAACGCATCCAGCAGAGAGATACCACGGCCCAGCACTTTCAGCAGCTTGTCGTTTGGAATGGTGATCAGTGAATCGACATGCTTAGAGAGTTCGGCGATCCCCTGCTCGGCAAACGCCATGCGCTTTTTGCCTTCGAAGTTGAACGGCTTGGTGACAACCGCCACCGTCAGGATACCCAGCTCCTTAGCCACTTCAGCCACGACAGGCGCTGCACCGGTACCGGTACCGCCGCCCATACCTGCTGCGATGAAGACCATGTCTGCCCCTTCCAGCGCAGAACGCAGTGCTTCGCGATCTTCTTCTGCAGAGTTACGGCCCACTTCCGGGTTCGCACCCGCACCCAGACCTTTGGTAATGTTATTACCGATCTGAATGGTCTGGCCGACAGCTGTTTTACGCAGCGCTTGCGCGTCGGTATTCACAGCAAAGAATTCCACACCTTCGATACGCTCGCGTACCATGTGCTCTACGGCGTTACCGCCGCCGCCACCGACGCCGATGACTTTAATCACCGCGTCGTTGGTTAATTCCATAGGTTCAAACATGATTTCTCTCCGTTATGTGCCTGTCGCCTGGAGATCACTAAAGAAAACAGCATGATCCCCTTTCACAAAAATTAAAACTCTTTTTTTAACCAACTGTTAATACGCTTGAACCAGTTACCTACTGAGACCCGTTTTTCGGTCTCTGCATCACCGTTCATGTGCGACTCTTTGCCGTAATGCAACAGTCCCACGGCAGTGGAGTAGTACGATTCCTGCGCATAGTCAGTCAGGCCGGTAATATTCAGCGGCTGTCCGATACGCACCTGCGTATGGAATACGCGTTGCGCACAGGCCGCCAGTCCTTCGATTTGCGCTGCACCACCGGTCAGGACAATGCCTGCGGCTAAGTGATGCTTCACGCCCTGCTGACGCAGTTGTTCCTGTAACTGCAGAATCTCGTCATTGACCAGATTCAAAAGTTCGGTATAACGCGGCTCAATCACTTCAGCCAGCGTCTGACGTTGCAGGCTACGTGGTGGACGTCCGCCCACACTCGGCACCTCAACGTTCTCATCTTTGCCGACAATCGAGCCCAGCGCGCAACCATGGCGCACTTTGATCGCCTCAGCATCCGTTGGTGGTGTGCCAAACGCATAGGCGATGTCGCTGGTAACGACGTTGCCTGCATACGGAATAACCTTAGTGTGCCGTAAAGCGCCGCCGGTATATACGGCTATGTCCATTGTACCGCCACCAATATCGACAACACACACGCCCAGCTCACGTTCGTCTTCAGTCAGAACGGCAAAACTGGAGGCGAGACCGGCAAAAATCAGCTGATCCACTTTCAGCCCGCAACGCTCAACGGCTTTAACGATGTTCTTCGCCATATCGTTGTGGCAGGTGATCAGATGCACTTTCGCCTGCATACGCACGCCAGAAAGCCCGACCGGATTTTTAATCCCTTCCTGATAGTCGATGGCGTATTCCTGAGGAATGACGTGCAGGATGCGATGCTCGTCACGTACTCTCACCGATTTGGCGGTATGTACGACGTTCTCTACATCATCCTGAGTCACTTCCTCTTCGGAAATCGGAACCATCCCGATTTCGTTCTGACAACTAATATGTTTGCCCGATAAAGCAAGGTAGACGGAGGAGATCTGGCAGTCTGCCATCAGCTCAGCCTGATCGATGGCGCGCTGAACGCATTTCACCACCGACTCAAGGTCGTTTACGCCACCTTTATCCATACCGCGGGAAGGGCAGCTGCCCACCCCAATAATGTTGACCATACCATCGGGCAGAACTTCCCCAACCAGGGCGGCAACCTTCGCAGTGCCGATTTCGAGTCCAACTACCAGTTTTCTGTCCGTTGCCTTGATCATTGTTGTTTAGCCTGTGCCTGGTTCTGTTGCTGATTACTGTCCTGTGGCTCCATCACGATCGGTGTCCAGCCAACAGAAGCGCCAGAGTCGTATCGTAAATCCACGTAGCTGATACGTTTGCTCTCGTTCTGACCTTGCTGTTGCAGCACCGGGTAGAGCTCAATAAAGCGATTCAGTCGTTTCATGGTGTCGCTGCGGCCCAGTTCGATACGAACATCGTCGCTGGTGACCAGCTGCCATGAACGCCGCGCCGTCATCGACGCCACCTTCAGAGTAAACTTCCGGGCTTTCAGCACATCATCCATGCTGTGATAGCCCGCCAGGACCTCTTTCTCACTCCCTTCCGGCCCGTACAACATCGGCATTGTCTCTTTGCCGACATGACTGGCGGGTACGCTGAAGGAGACACCCTCAGCATCCACCATGTGCAAATCGTTCCAGCGCGCCACCGGTGTGTACTCCACAAGGTGGATCTTCAGTTCGTCCGGCCACTGCTTACGTACGCTGACCTGCTTAATCCAGGGCAGCCGCTCAATCTGCTGCTGCAGGATGTCCACGTCCTGAGACATAAACGTACCAGGCGGACCCAGCGACAAAATCGCCTGACGAATATCATCGTGTGTGGTGTAGTGCGTCTGTCCTGTCACCACCAGTTTTGACAATGGCAGCCGGGACGCATCGTTCATCCACTTCAGTACCACCAGCCCGCCAGCAACCATAATCCCGATGACGATCAGCAGAAAAATAATGCCGAACAGTCGGGCACCGTTACTGCGCCCGGTGCGAATACGCTCCTGCGGTTCACGGTTTCGAACTCTCATCGCCGCCTGTGACATATCAGTCGGCCAGCTCCAGAATATGGGCAACCAGCTGCGGGAAGCTCATGCCCGCCTGTTTCGCTGCCATTGGCACCAGACTGTGGCTGGTCATGCCCGGTGAGGTATTGGCTTCCAGTAACTGAAAGCGCCCTTCCCCGTCGGTCATCACATCAACCCGTCCCCAGCCGCGACATCCCAGCGCACGCCAGGCCGCCAGTACCAGCTGCTGTAATTCCGCTTCACGTTCAGCGCTTAAATCGGCCGGACAGACGTACTGAGTATCGTCAGAAATGTATTTAGCTTCATAGTCATAGAACTCGCTGGCGCTCTTTATTTCAATCGAGGGCAGAATACGATCGCCCACAATCGCGACGGTATACTCCGCGCCGCTAAGAAACGCCTCAACCAGCACGTCATTGTCGTGCTTAAACGCCATGTCCAGTGCCGCCGGCAGCGCGCTCAGATCGTTAACCCGACTGATGCCCACGCTGGAGCCTTCACAGGCTGGCTTGACGAACAACGGCAGGCCAAGTGCCGCAATTGCCGCGTTGTTTTCTGCGTCCAGACCGGCATCAAACTGCTGACGCGTCAGCCAGACAAACTTTCCTGACGGTAAACCACGTCCCTGCCACAGCAGCTTGGTGCGCAGCTTATCCATAGTCACGGCCGATGCCATCACCCCGCTGCCGGTGTACGGCAGTTGCAGGAACTCCAGCACCGCCTGCAGCGTGCCATCTTCGCCGCCCCGGCCATGCAGTGCGATAAAGGCTTTGGTAAAGCCCTGCTCTTTCAGCGTCAGCACAGAGACATCACGGGTATCGATGCCATGCGCATCAATGCCCATTTCCCGTAATCCGGCGAGGACGGCCTGACCTGAGTTCAGCGAAACCTCACGCTCTGCCGAGGTGCCACCCATTAATACTGCAACTTTATCCGCCATGACGATCCTCCGCTTTGCGTTCCGGCTGGAGCTTAGTGTCAGCCAGCTTGCGGGCAACCTTGCCGACGTTACCGGCTCCCTGCACCAGAATCAGGTCATTGCCTGACAGTAGCGGTGCCAGCATCTCTGGCAGCGCGTCATGTTCCGGCACCAGAATCGGATCCACCTTGCCGCGATTACGAATCGCACGGCACAGCGAACGGCTGTCAGCACCCGGAATAGCGGTTTCACCGGCAGAGTAAACATCCAGCATCAGCAACACATCCACATGCGACAGTACGTTGGCGAAATCATCAAACAGATCGCGGGTACGGCTGTAACGGTGCGGCTGAAACACCATCACCAGTTTTTTATCCGGCCAGCCTGCACGCGCGGCTTTAATTGTCGCGTCCACTTCGGTGGGATGATGACCGTAATCATCAACCAGCATCGCGGTGCCCGGCTGTCCGTTGACCGGCTCTGTCGGGAATTCACCCAGCAGATCAAAGCGACGGCCCGTGCCCTGGAAACTCTCCAGCGCAGCCAGGATAGCATTGTCTTCAATGCCCTCTTCACTGGCGACGGCGACGGCGGCTGCCGCATTCAGGGCGTTGTGGCGACCCGGCGCGTTCAGCGTAATCTGCAGCGGTGCTTTATCCTGACGGATCAAGGTGAAATGCCCCTGCGCGCCACTCTGTTCATAATTTTCAATGCGCAGGTCAGCATCATCACTGAAACCGTACGTGGTGATATGGCGTCCCACGCGTGGGATCAGGTCACGAATAACCGCATCATCCACACACATCACCGCACGACCGTAAAACGGCAGGTTGTGCAGGAAGTTAATAAACGTCTGCTTCAGGTTCTCAAAATCGCCCTGATAAGTGTCCATATGATCAGCTTCGATGTTGGTCACAATCGCCACCATCGGCTGCAGATGCAGGAACGACGCATCACTCTCATCCGCTTCAGCAATCAGATACCGGCTGTGACCCAGACGGGCATGGGTGCCTGCTGCTTTGACCAGTCCACCGTTAACAAAAGTCGGATCGAGACCCGCTTCCGCATAAATACTCGACACCATCGCCGTGGTGGTCGTTTTGCCATGGGTACCCGCAACGGCGATGCCGTGACGAAAACGCATCAGCTCAGCCAGCATCTCCGCGCGACGGATCACCGGGATACGCTGTTCACGTGCCGCCACCAGTTCTGGGTTATCCTGCGAAACGGCGCTGGAAACCACCACGACGCTGGCATCGGTCACGTTTTCGGGGCGATGGTTAAAATAAATGGTGGCACCCAGCGCAATCAGGTTCTGCGTCACCGGGTTAGGGGCCAGATCTGAACCGCTGATATGGTAGCCTTCATTTGCTAACACTTCGGCAATACCGCCCATGCCAGCACCGCCGATGCCGACAAAGTGGATGTGCCGGACGCGACGCATCTCGGGCACGATAGAACGCAGTTTTGCCAATTGTTGTGTATTCATCGCTCTCAGTTACCTGCTATTTCAGTTTGTACCCAGTCCGGGTACAGGTCAGACGCGCTGACCGGAATGATTACTTTGCGGCGCGAGCCACTTCCTGAGCGACCCGTTCAGTCGCATCGGGGATCGCCACCTGACGGGCCTGCTCAGCCATCGTCAGCAGTGTTGCGCGATCCCAGTGGCGTAGCTGATCCGCTACAGCCTCCGCAGTAAATTGCGGCTGCTCAAAAATTCTGGCGGCGCCCGCTTTCTCCAGCGGCAGCGCGTTCCAGTACTGCTGGCGATCTTTGTGCTGAAATGGCACGAAAATCGCCGGTAAGCCAGCGGCAGCGACTTCGCTCACGGTTAACGCGCCGGAGCGGCACACCACCACATCAGCCCAGGCGTAGGCGGCAGCCATGTCATCAATAAACTCGCTCACCTTGTGCTGCGTCTGCCCGACCTGCTGATAAGCTTTCTCTGTTTCGGGCAACGACCCTTTACCGGTCTGATGCCACAGGGTGATCTCATCACCCACCAGCGCGGCAACCTGCGGCAGCGTCTGGTTCAGTATCCGCGCACCCTGACTGCCACCGATCACCAGCACCCGTATCGGGCCATGACGATTCGCGAGACGTTGCGCGGGTAAAGGCAGTGCCAGTACATCAGTGCGAACCGGATTTCCCACCACATCGGCGGCGGGAAACGCGCCCGGGAACGCCTGCAATACTTTCGTAGCGATTTTCGCCAGCCATTTGTTGGTCAGCCCGGCAATACCGTTCTGCTCATGCAGCACCACCGGAATACCGCAACTCCAGGCCGCTAAGCCGCCAGGACCGGAAACGTAGCCACCCATGCCCAGCACCACATCCGGCTGCCAGGCTTTCATGATGCGACGGGCCTGACGCCATGCATTAAAGATGCGCAGCGGTGCCAGCAGCAACGCCTTCATGCCTTTACCACGTAATCCGCTGATGCGGATGAAGTCGATGTCGATGCCGTGCTTTGGCACCAGATCGGCTTCCATACGGTCGGCAGTGCCTAACCAGCGGACCTGCCAGCCCTGTTCCATCAGATGATGGGCGACAGCCAGACCGGGAAAGACATGTCCGCCGGTTCCGCCTGCCATCACCATCAATCGCTTACCGCTCATCGACCACCTCGGGTAAACGCCTGCGCTTTCGCCAGGCGCGTTTCATAATCTATGCGTAATAAAAAGACGATGGCAGTCGACATAATGATCAGACTTGACCCACCGTAACTGATCAGCGGTAAGGTCAGACCTTTGGTCGGTAACATACCGGCTGCCGCACCGACGTTAACCAGCGCCTGAAAGCTGAACCAGACTCCGATTGAACAGGCTAAAAAGCCGGAAAAACGCTGATCCAGTTCCAGAGCACGACGGCCAATCGACATCGCACGAAAAGCGACGAAGAATACCATTAAAAGTGCCATTACCACACCGACGTAGCCGAGTTCTTCCCCGATGATGGCGAAAATAAAGTCGGTATGCGCTTCGGGCAGATATTCCAGCTTTTGCACGGAGTTACCGAGCCCCTGGCCCCAGAATTCCCCGCGACCAAATGCCATCAGTGACTGGGTCAGCTGGTAGCCACTACCAAAGGGATCTTCCCACGGGTTCCAGAACGAGGTCACACGGCGCATACGGTAGGGTTCTGCAATGATCAGCAGGATCACCGCAAAGATGCCGGAACCGATGATTGCCAGGAACTGCCACAGTTTGGCGCCCGCCAGGAACAGCATCGCCAGGGTCGTCACAAACAGCACAACCACCGTACCGAGATCCGGCTGCGCCAGCAGTAACACGGCCAGCACCACCATCACGCCCATCGGCTTACAGAAGCCCCAGAAGTTGTTACGCACCTCTTCCACTTTGCGCACCAGATAACTGGCGAGATAGCAGAACAGAGAGAGCTTCGACAGCTCTGCAGGCTGAATACGCAGCGGACCCAGCGCGATCCAGCGCGATGCACCGTTAACCGAGCTACCGACTACCAGAACAATCAGCAGCATCGCGACCGTGACCATCAGCATCACGTTGCTGTAGCGCTGCCAGAAATCCATCGGCACCCGCAGCGTGACCAGCGCCATACATACAGCCAGCACGATGTAGAAGGCATCGCGCTTGGCAAAATAAAAGAGATCGTCATTCAGACGCTGACCCACCGGCATTGAAGCCGACGTCACCATCACGAAACCAATCACCGCCAGGCCCAGCGTCAGCCATAGCAGTGTGCGGTCATAGAGCACCAGCGAAGAGTCATCACTTTCGCGTGCGCCCATGACCCAGTCTTTCAGGCGTCCTGAGAAATATCCCGCCAGTCCGGCGCCAGGAATACGCATCAGCTCAGCTCCTTCGCCAGTTGCGCGAACTGCTCACCGCGCTGCTCAAAGTTACGGAACTGGTCAAGGCTGGCGCAGGCTGGCGACAGCAGAACCATATCGCCTGCTTTAACCTGCGGCGCAATCTGCTCCATCGCCTGGCGCATGGTCTCAGTGCGCACGGCGATCTCCGGACGCAGCGCCGCCAGCGCATCGCCATCGCGACCAAAGCAGTAAAGGCGCACATTGTCGCCCTGCAGCCAGGGGATCAGCGGCGTAAAATCGGCCGACTTGCCATCACCGCCCATCAGCAGCCACAGCGTTCCCTTCACCTGCAGGCCATTCAGCGCTGCTTCGGTGCTGCCGACGTTGGTCGCTTTGGAGTCATTGATCCAGCGCACGCCCTGATGCTCATGAACCAGCTGGAAGCGATGCGCCAGACCGTTAAAGTGCGTTAAGGCGGCCAGACTGGAGGCGCGTGGCAGACCCACCGCATCGGCCAGCGCCAGCGCAGCCAGCGCATTGGTGTAGTTGTGCTGTCCCACCATCTTCATTTCAGCCGTGTTCAGAACTTTCTCGCCTTTCACCCGCAGCCAGATACTGCCCTGCTGCTTGTTAAGGTGGTAGTCCCCGAAATCGACACCAAAGCTGACGCAGCGGGTGTCCGCGCCGCGTACCGGCATCGTCAGGGCATCATCGGCGTTAACGATGCAGACCTGTGCATTCTCATAGACCCGCAGCTTAGCGGCGCGATACTGCTGCATACCCAGCGGATAGCGATCCATATGATCTTCGCTGACGTTAAGTATGGTTGCCGCCGCGGCTTTCAGACTGTGCGTGGTCTCCAGCTGAAAACTGGAGAGTTCCAGTACATAGAGTTGCGCCGGTGACTGCAGCAGACTCAGCGCGGGCAGACCAATATTGCCGCCGACGCCCACCTGCCAGCCTGCGGCTTTCGCCATTTCACCCACCAGCGTAGTCACCGTGCTTTTACCGTTGGAGCCGGTGATCGCCACGATCGGCGCCTGCGCCTCGCGGCAAAAGAGCTCAATGTCACCGACAATTTCAATGCCGGCTTCGACGGCTTCGCTGAGAATCGGATGCGCCAGCGCGACACCAGGGCTGGCAACAATCAGATCGGCCGCCAGCAGCCAGTCGCCGTTGATGCCGCCCAGATGGCGTTCAACCTGCCCGGGCAATTTATCCAGCCCCGGCGGCGAGACACGGGTGTCCATCACGCGAGGCGTTACGCCCTGCGCTAAAAAGAAATCAACACAGGAGAGCCCGGTGAGGCCCAGCCCGATGATGACGACTTTTCTACCCCGATAGTCAGCCATGATTAACGCACCTTCAGCGTGGCCAGGCCAATCAGCACCAGCATTAGCGAAATAATCCAGAAGCGCACAATGACGCGCGGTTCCGGCCAGCCCTTAAGTTCATAGTGGTGATGGATCGGCGCCATGCGGAAAATACGCTGGCCGCGCAACTTAAACGATCCCACCTGCAGGATCACCGACAGCGTTTCAACCACAAACACGCCACCCATGATCACCAGTAAAAATTCCTGACGCAGCAACACCGCAATGGTGCCCAGCGCGCCGCCCAGTGCCAGCGAACCCACGTCGCCCATAAAGACCTGAGCCGGATAGGTGTTGAACCACAGGAAGCCCAGCCCTGCCCCGACAATGGCGGTACAGACAATCACCAGCTCACCGGCGTGACGCAGATAGGGAATATGCAGATATTCAGCAAACTTCACGTTACCGGTGGCCCAGGCAACCAGCGCAAAGCCCGCGGCGACAAAGACGGTTGGCATAATCGCCAGCCCATCCAGGCCATCGGTCAGATTGACCGCATTACCCGTTCCGACAATCACAAAGTAAGCCAGCAGCACATAAAACAGACCTAGCTGCGGCATGATGTCTTTGAAAAAGGGCACGACCAGTTGGGTCGCGGGGGTATCTTTGCCCGCCGCATAGAGCCCGAACGCGACGCCCAGCGAAATTACCGACATCCAGAAATATTTCCAGCGGGCGATCAGGCCTTTGGTGTCTTTGCGTACCACTTTGCGGTAGTCATCGACAAAGCCGATGATGCCAAAGCCGATTAACACGAACAGCACGCACCAGACATAGGGATTCGACGGATATGCCCACATCAGCACCGAAATGGTGATGGAGGTCAGAATCATGATGCCGCCCATGGTCGGCGTGCCGCGCTTACTGAAATGCGATTCCGGGCCATCGTTACGGACGACCTGGCCAATCTGTAATTTCTGCAGCCAGGCGATCAGGCGCGGCCCCATCCAGAGAGAGATGAATAACGCGGTCAGCAGGCTGACAATGGCGCGAAACGTCAGATAGGAAAAGACGTTAAATCCCGAATAAAAAGCGACCAGATGCTCGGCCAGCCAAACTAACATGTTCCTTTCTCCTTTAAGCTCTGTACTACCTGCTCCATGGCGGCACTACGTGAACCTTTTATCAGGACGGTAATTTCTGAGTGTTCGGACAACAATTGACGCAAACGTTCAGTCAGCGCAGTCTTATCGCTGAAATGTTCGCCAACTTCACTGCTTTCACTGATGAAATGGCTGAATTTTCCGGTGCTCAGCACGCGATCAATGCCTGCGTCACGTGCCGCTTGCCCCACTTCGCGGTGACAATTTTCGGTCTCTTCACCCAGTTCCGCCATATCCCCCGTGACCAGCACCCGGTAACCCGGCATTTCTGACAGGACCTGAACGGCCGCAGTCATCGAACCGACGTTAGCGTTGTAGCTGTCATCCAGCAGAAGCTGATGCGCAGAGAGGCGAACCGGGAACAAGCGACCTGGCACCGACTGCAGGTTTTTCAGCCCCTGCTGAACGGCGCTAAGCGGTGCATCCACTGACAGGGCCAGTGCCGCCGCCGCCAGGGCGTTGGCGATGTTATGCCGACCCGGCAATGGCAGCACGATCTCAGCTTCGCCACGCGGCGTTTTCATCACAAAATGGGTGCCGTCCTGAGCAATGCGGATATCACGGGCGGAGAATTCACATTCTGCCGCCTGCGGTGAGAAACGCCACACGGTTTTATCCTGCAGCGTGCTCTGCCAGTTGGGCCAGTCATTGCTCTCTGCGTTCAGAATCGCAATGCCGTGAGCCGGTAAGCCCTGGAAGATCTCGCCCTTGGCCTTAGCGACACCGGCCAGCGAACCAAAGCCTTCCAGATGCGCCGCGGCCAGGTTATTCACCAGCGCGCTTTCCGGTTGAACCAGATCGGTGGTGTAAGCGATTTCGCCCTGATGATTGGCGCCGAGTTCGATGACCGCATACTGATGTTCTGCAGTCAGCCGCAGCAGTGTCATCGGTACGCCATAATCGTTGTTGAGATTACCTGCGGTGTAGAGCGTCTCGCCGCACTGACGCAGAATCGCCGCCGTCATCTCTTTAACCGAGGTTTTGCCGGAGGAGCCGGTCAGCGCCACTACACGGGCGTTCGACTGCTGACGAACCCATGCGCCCAGCCTGCCAAAGGCGAGACGGGTATCTTCAACCACCACCTGTGGCACAGCGACAGGTAAATGCTTACTTACCAGCAGCGCCTGTGCGCCATTCGCAATGGCATCGCCGGCGAAGTCGTGCGCATCAAAGCGTTCGCCCACCAGCGCAACAAACAGGCTGCCCGCCGTGACTTTGCGGGTATCGGTGGTCACGTCACTCAGCGTTAAATCACTGCCGTGCAGCGTGCCGCCGGTGATCTCCGCCAGGGTTTTTAATGAAACCGGAATCATGCAACGCCCCCCAGCAGTGCCGCAACGGTGGCACGATCGGAGTAGTCGAGACGGCGGTTGCCGATGATCTGATAATCTTCATGGCCTTTGCCAGCCACCAGCACGATATCGTCGGGCTGCGCCTGCATAATGGTGTTAGTGACCGCCTGCGCACGACCAGAGACCACGCGGGCGCGGCCTGGGTCCAGCAAACCGGTCAGAATATCTTTTACAATCGCCTGCGGATCTTCGCTGCGCGGATTGTCATCCGTAATCACCACCACATCCGCATATTGCTCAGCAATCGCGCCCATTAACGGGCGTTTGCCTTTGTCACGGTCGCCGCCGCAGCCAAACAGGCACCAGAGTTTTCCTTTGCAGTGCAGGCGTGCCGCTTCCAGCGCTTTTTCCAGCGCATCCGGGGTGTGGGCATAATCCACGACAACCGTCGGTTTTCCTGCGGCGCTGAACACTTCCATACGCCCGTTGACCGGCTGCAACTGCGGTGCAACGCTGATTAGCGTCGCCAGCGGATAATCCAGTGACAGCAGCGTCGCCAGCGCCAGCATCAGATTGCTGACGTTGAAGGCACCCATCAGCGGACTGTCGATTTCGCCGTTGCCCCAGCTGGAGCTGAAACGAATATGTGCGCCGTTATCGTGGTAATCCACCGCATCGGCTTTAAGCCAGCGTCCGTGGCAGCCCGGCTGGAGGTTATCCTCCATGGTGACCGCAACGGCATCAGGTAAGCGCGCCAGCCAGCGACGGCCGACTTCGTCATCCGCGTTAAGAATCGCCTGCCCGACCTGATGCTCAGAAAAGAGCAGCCATTTAGCTGACTCATAGCTCTGCATATCACCGTGGTAATCGAGGTGATCGCGACTGAGATTGGTGAAGACCGCCGCGGCAAACGGCAGCGCAGCGACGCGATGCTGAACCAGTCCGTGTGACGAGATTTCCATTGCGGTCAGGGTCGCCCCTTTTTCAGCCAGATCGTGCAGCAGATGCTGAACATCAACCGCTGAACCCGTGGTATTTTCTGCCGCCGCTAAGTGACCTACCAGCCCATTACCGACGGTGCCCATCACCGCGCTGGTCTCACCCAGTAGCGTCGCCCACTGCGCCAGCAGCTGGGTGGTGGTGGTTTTACCGTTGGTGCCGGTGACGCCAATCAGCTTCTGTTTTTCGCCCGGCTGCTGATAAAAACGGCCTGCCAGGGCCGAAAGGCGCTGATGCAGCTGCGCCAGATAGATAACCGGTACGCCGTGCATTTCACGGATTTCGCCGTCGACCGCTTCACCCTCAGCTTCCGCCACCACAGCGGCAACGCCCTGCGCAATTGCCTGCGGAATGAAACGGCGTCCATCAACCTGATGGCCTGCAACAGCGACAAACAGATCGCCAGAAGCCGCAATGCGGCTATCCAGGGTCATGTCACGCAGTGGGCGCGCCGGCGCGCCTGGCACCCAGGGGCCGAGTAAATCGCGCAGGTTACGATCTGTCACTTGATTCCTCACTTCTGTTAGTCACCAGCTCATTCTTGTCATTGGTCGGTAACGCGTCCGGCTCGATGTTCATGGTACGCAGTACGCCACCCATGATGGCTCCAAATACCGGTGCAGAGACCGCACCGCCGTAATACTTGCCGGCCTGGGGATCGTTAATCACCACCACCAGCGCGAATCGGGGATGACTGGCAGGCGCGACGCCTGCGGTGTAGGCAATGTATTTATTGACGTAGCGTCCGTCCGGCCCGACCTTTTTCGCCGTACCGGTTTTTATCGCAATGCGATAACCCTTGATTGCCGCTTTGACGCCCCCGCCACCGGGCAGCGCCACGCTTTCCATCATGTGCATCACGGTTTTCACCAGTGACTCATCGAAAACGCGTTGTCCCGCGACGGGCGGATCCACTTTGGTGATCGACAGCGGGCGATTAATGCCATAGCTGCCAATCGTTGCGTAGACTCGCGCTAACTGTAACGGCGTTACCATTAGCCCGTAGCCGAAAGAGAAGGTGGCCCTCTCTATGTCAGACCACCGTTGTTTTTTAGGGTATAAGCCACTGCTTTCCCCGACCAGCCCCAAATTGGTCGGTTTGCCCAGTCCAAAGCGCGCGTAAGTTTCTACCAGCGCTGAGGAAGGCATCGCTAACGCCAGACGTGAAACACCGACGTTACTCGACTTCTGTAAAACCCCTGTCAGGGTCAATTCGTTGTAGCGCGCCACATCTTTGATCTCATGACCATTGACGCGGTACGGCACGGTATTCAGGACGCTGTTCTCTCTCACCACACCACGCTGCAGCGCCGTCATCACCACCATCGGCTTCACGGTAGAGCCAGGTTCGAAAATGTCGGTGATGGCGCGGTTACGCATCAGATCTTTTGGCGTGTTGCCGAGATTGTTCGGGTTGTAAGCCGGGCTGTTGGCCATCGCCAGCACTTCACCGGTATTGACATCCACCAGCACCGCCGTACCCGATTCCGCTTTGTTAAAGGCAACGGCGTTATTCAGTTCACGGTAAACCAGCGCCTGTAACCGCTCATCGATGCTCAGCGTCAGGTTATGAGCGGCCCGGCTGTCCACCGAAGAGATATCCTCGATGACCCGACCGTACCGATCTTTGCGCACCGTCCGCTCGCCGGGTGCACCGGTCAGCCACTTATCAAAGCTCTTCTCGATGCCTTCAATGCCCTGCCCGTCGATGTTGGTAAAGCCAATGAGATGGGAGGTGACCTGCCCGGCAGGATAGTAACGGCGCGACTCTTCGCGCAGATGAATACCGGGAAGTTTGAGTTTTTTAACGTAGTCGCCGATAGCCGGATTGACCTGGCGCGCCAGATAGACAAAGCGGCCTTTGGGATTGGCATTCACGCGGGCGGCCAGTTGATCAAGGGGAATAGAGAGCGCATCGGAAAGCGCCTTCCAGCGGCTGTCCAGCGTCACGCCGCCACCGGCGTGCAGCTCTTTGGGATCGGCCCAGATAGCGTTGACCGGCACGCTGACTGCCAGCGGGCGTCCGGCGCGATCGCTGATCATGCCGCGTGAGGTGGGCACCGCCTGAACACGCAGCGAGCGCAGATCGCCCTCTTTTACCAGCTTGCCAGGATTGATCACCTGCAGCCAGGCCACACGTGACAGCAATCCACCCAGCGCCAGTAAAATACAGCCGCACAGCAACGCAAAACGCCAGCTTACAAAGCTGGCTTTATCTTCCGGTTTCTTCAATTTCAGCGTTCTGCCTGTGCCGCTCATTCGCTATCTGAGGTCCTTATTTCTGCACCACGATATTTTCTTGTGAAGGATCAACGTGCTGCAGTTGCAGCTTCTCGGTGGCGATGCGTTCAACACGGCTGTGATCGCCCAGTGCATTCTCTTCCAGGATCAGGTTGCGCCACTCGATATCGAGTGCGTCACGCTCCAGCACCAGCTGTTCGCGCTGCGCGGTTAACAGTCGTGTTTTATGGGTGGTAGTCACCACCAGCACGGCAGAAACCACCACAGCGATCAGCAACAGCACCGGAATCTTGCCTTTTCGCAGCAGATCCCCGCCGATAACGGCAGGCAGACTGTGACGCTCATTACCGATCATGCGTCGGTTTTCTCCGCGATACGTAATACCGAGCTGCGCGCACGTGGGTTCTCAGAGACTTCAGCATCACCCGGCGACATTTTGCCGAGCAACTTCAGTTCACGCCCACCCAGGGCACGCAGCTGATGTTCAGTCATGGGAATCCCAGGCGGCACCTGCGGCCCGCGACTCTGATCGCGCATAAAGCGCTTCACCAGCCGATCTTCCAGTGAATGGAAGCTGATAACAGAGAGGCGGCCCTGCGGGGCCAGCACTTCAACAGCGCCTTTCAGGGCAATATCGATCTCTTCCAGTTCGCTGTTAATCCAGATACGAATCGCCTGGAAGCTGCGCGTAGCCGGATGCTTAAACTTATCTTTTACCGGCATGGCGATTGAGATCACCTCAGCCAGTTCCCGGGTCCGGGTCATCGGCTGTTCACGATTACGCTCGACAATGGCCCGAGCGATGCGTTTGGCGAATCGCTCTTCACCGTAGGTCTTCAGGACAAACGCGATATCCGCCTCTTCTGCGTGCAGCAACCATTCTGCGGCGGAGTGCCCGCGCGAAGGGTCCATTCGCATATCCAGCGGTCCGTCACGCATAAAGGAGAAGCCACGTTCGGCGTCATCCAGCTGCGGTGATGAAACCCCCAGGTCCAGCAAAATGCCGTCAATCTTTCCGACCAGATCCCGTTCGGAGACATACTCTGCCAGCGCGGAAAAAGGGCCATGAATAATTGAAAAACGCGGGTCGGTGATCTCTGCGGCAGCGGCGATAGCTTGCGGATCACGATCGATGGCGATCAGCTTTCCCTTCTCTCCCAGCTGCGAAAGAATCAGGCGTGAATGGCCACCACGACCAAAAGTGCCGTCGATGTAAATACCGTCTTCCCTGATATTGAGGCCGTTAACCGCCTCATCCAACAGCACGGTGGTATGTTTGAAATTTTCCTGCATAGCTATAGCGACAAGTCCTGCAACCGCTCAGATAAAGGCTCCTGAGCCGACTGTTCTGCGTCAATATCGTCCCTGACTTGTTGATACCAGGTCTGTTCATCCCACAGCTCAAATTTATTGAACTGTCCAACCAGCATCACTTCTTTGGTTAATTTTGCGTGCTGCCGAAGCGTATTCGCCAGCAGCAGGCGGCCTGCATTATCCATCTGACATTCACTGGCATGCCCCAGCAGCAAACGCTGCACGCGGCGCTCAAGTGGATTCATACTGGAAAGGCGTGCCAGCTTTTTTTCAATGATTTCCCATTCGGGCAGGGTATAAAGCAACAGGCATGGCTGGTGGAGGTCGATGGTACAGACCATCTGCCCCTGAGACTCCCCAATCAGCAAATCGCGATATCGCGTAGGTACGGCGAGCCGCCCTTTGCTGTCGAGATTGACTAACGTTGCTCCGCGGAACATGCCAGTCTCTTCTCCTCATCACCCATTTACGCCACTTTATCCCACTTTTTACCACGAAACGAGTTTAAGGATCCCATGAAATCCTTGTCAAGCCGGAGCGGCAGGTGAATATCACTATTTACAGAGTGAAGAATTAATCTCTGGCGACGATATAAACGAATAAAAGGGGAAAGTAAAAATTAAGCCGATGAATACCTGAATAAAAAAAACGACCCGGGAAAAAACGACTAAAAATGAAACAATGTAAAGGGCTAAATATTAATCGTGGTTTCTGAGACAGCGGCGGCATTTTAGGGGATTTCCGAAAGGAAGCCCAGCGGCTTAAGGCCAGACGGGAAAGTAAGTTTGTTGAAGTTGTAAGCAGATAATAAAAATAACCCTTTCTGCTTTGTTAGATTTGATGAGCAGAATTTACGCTTTTTTACGTCGACCTGTTTATTTAATCAGTTAAATCGTTAAATAAAATGGGCGGGCAGCGTAATACTGCCCGTGACTCATTTAACTTTTCGGCTTAATTGTCCGCGGCGGTATAAATTACGGCGAATGCGGGTTAACCCGGGTTTTGGTTTTCTGGGTTCATCCAGCGAGGCTAAAACTAATTCCAGCACGCGCTCTGCCACGTCGCGATGACGCTGACCCACCGCCAGCACCGGACACTCAAGAAAGTCCAGTAATTCGTGGTCGCCAAAGGTGGCGATGGCCAGCTCGGTCGGAAGCCGTCCGTCTCGTTTCAGCGTCACATCCATCACACCCTGCAGCAGACCAAATGAGGTGGTAAAAAGCGCCTCCGGCATCGGGTGATCTTCAAGGTATTGTTCAAACAGTGCTGCGGCGGCTGTGCGTTCGAAGCTATTGCAGTAGATATAGTCAATCGGCCGGGGATCGTCTTTCCATGCATCGCGGAACCCCAGCTCGCGCAGGAAACTTACCGACAGCTCGGGTAACGCACCGAGGAACAGCACATTTTTGACCTCAAGCTGACGCAGTTCAGCCGCCAGCATATGGGCATCGTCCTGATCGGCACCGACTACGCTGGTGAAATGTTCACGATCCAGGGCGCGATCTAACGCAATAATCGGCAGGGGATCGTTGATCCAGCGCTGATAAAAGGGATGCTCTGGCGGTAACGAGGTAGAGACGATGATCGCATCGACCTGGCGCTGTAACAGATGCTCAATGCAGCGCATCTCGTTATCGGGCTGATCTTCAGAACAGGCGATCAGCAGCTGATAGCCGCGCTGACGGGCCTGCCGCTCAAGATAGTTCGCAATACGGGTATAACTGGTATTTTCCAGATCGGGGATCACTAACCCAATTGAGCGCGTACGCCCGGCGCGCAGCCCGGCAGCCACCGCATTGGGGTGATAATTATGCTCACGTACCACCGCCATGACTTTCTCAACGGTTTTGTCGCTGACACGATACTGCCGCGCTTTGCCATTGATCACATAACTGGCCGTGGTGCGCGACACGCCTGCCAAACGCGCAATTTCATCCAGTTTCACGATAACCCCACCATCAAATCCGCTTTTACGGCAGAAATAGCCGCAGTTAAGCTATGGATAACTCATGGCTATCATCTAACAGCAGAAAAGTGCGCGGAGCAACCGCTTTTCTGAATGTAACTCGCCTGGCGCATAAAAAATAAAAAAACCCGGCATTTCGCCGGGTTAGGTGAGGATTGATGATGACGCTGCGTGATTAACGCATGATACGATCGCCGCGTGAAACGCCGACGATACCGGAGCGTGCCACTTCAACAATTTCGGCAACATCGCGGACGGTACTCAGGAAGGCGTCCAGTTTGTCACTGGTGCCTGCCAGCTGAACCGTGTACAGCGTCGGCGTCACGTCGATGATCTGACCGCGGAAGATCTCGGCGTTACGCTTCACCTCTTCGCGGCCATAACCGCTCGCCTGAATCTTCACCAGCATGATTTCGCGCTCAACATAGGCGCCCTGCCCCAGCTCGGTAACGCGCAGCACATCTACCAGCTTGTGCAGCTGCTTTTCAATCTGCTCCAGCACCTTCTGATCGCCCACCGTCTGAATGGTCATCCGCGACAGCGTAGGATCATCCGTTGGTGCCACGGTCAGGCTCTCAATGTTATAGCCGCGCTGTGAGAACAGGCCGACGACACGGGATAATGCGCCGGATTCGTTCTCCAGCAGAACTGATAAAATACGACGCATAATTATGTCCTCTCCGTTTTGCTCAACCACATCTCATCCATGCTGCCACCGCGAATCTGCATCGGGTAAACATGCTCGCTACCGTCAACGGTGACATCCACAAATACCAGACGTCCCTTCGCCAGGGTTTCCAGCGCCAGCGCCAGCTTCTCTTCCAGCTCAGCCGGGTGCTCAATCGCGATCCCGACGTGGCCGTAGGCTTCCGCCAGACGCACGAAGTCAGGCAGTGACTCCATATAAGACTGGGAGTGACGACCGGAGTAGATCATATCCTGCCACTGCTTCACCATGCCCAGCACCCGGTTATTCAGGTTCAGCACCAGCACCGGCAGATCGTACTGCAGCGCGGTGGAAAGCTCCTGAATGTTCATCTGGATACTGCCATCGCCCGTTACGCAGATGACTGTTTCGTCCGGCAGCGCCATCTTCACACCCAGCGCAGCGGGCAGGCCAAAGCCCATGGTGCCCAGACCGCCGGAGTTGATCCAGCGGCGCGGTTTATCGAAAGGATAATAGAGCGCAGCAAACATCTGGTGCTGGCCCACATCCGAGGTCACATACGCATCGCCTTTGCTCAGACGGCTGATGGTTTCAATCACCGCCTGCGGCTTGATTTTGTCGCTGGTGCGATCAAATTCCAGGCAGTGACGACTGCGCCAGCCCTCAATCTCCTGCCACCAGTCGTGCAGGCTCTCAGCGCGCTGGCTTTCGCTTTGTGCCAGTAACTCCAGCATCTGCTGCAGCACCTGCTTCGCATCACCGACAATCGGGATATCCGCCGCCACCGTCTTAGAGATAGAGGTCGGGTCGATATCGATATGCATCACTGTGGCGTTGGGACAATACTTCGCCAGGTTGTTGGTGGTGCGGTCATCAAAGCGCACACCGATACCAAAAATCAGGTCGGTGTTGTGCATCGTCATGTTGGCTTCGTATGTGCCGTGCATACCGAGCATGCCAACGCACTGACGATGAGTGCCAGGGAACGCGCCCAGGCCCATCAGCGAGGTCGTCACCGGAATATTCAGGCTTTCGGCCAGCTTTAACAGTTCCGCTTCGCAGCCGGCGGTAATGGCACCACCACCGGCGTAGATCACCGGCTTCTTCGCGGCCAGCAATGTGGTCAGCGCACGCTTAATCTGACCTTTATGGCCCTGAATAGTCGGATTGTAGGAGCGCATGCTCACCGTATCCGGCCAGTGATAAGGCAACTTGTTGGCCGGATTCAGAATATCTTTCGGCAGATCGATCACCACCGGCCCCGGACGTCCGGTGGAAGCCAGCCAGAACGCCTTTTTCAACACGGTTGGGATCTCTTCGGTACTTTTCACCAGGAAGCTGTGCTTCACTACCGGACGAGAGATGCCGACCATGTCGCACTCCTGAAAGGCGTCATAGCCAATCAGCGACGAGGGAACCTGACCCGAGAGGATCACCAGCGGAATCGAGTCCATATAGGCGGTGGCGATACCGGTAATCGCATTAGTTGCGCCGGGTCCGGAGGTGACGAGCACCACGCCGACTTCACCGGTGGCGCGCGCCAGGCCGTCAGCCATGTGCACCGCACCCTGCTCATGACGCACCAGAATGTGATCGATACCCCCGACGGTTTGCAGCGCATCATAGATATCCAACACTGCGCCACCCGGATAACCGAATACCTGCTTAACGCCCTGATCGATTAACGAACGGACGACCATTTCGGCTCCTGACAACATCTCCATCTTCTGCCTCCAGGCTTGAGGACCCGGCTCTGTTAATACGCCCGTTAGCGCGTACCACAAAGCCCCGGTGCCTGCTTTGCCAATCAAAATCTTATGTTTATGCATGACAGCGGAAACAACTGCCGCTGTCCGGTTACAGAGAAATCTGTTGAGTTTATTTTTCTGAGAGTAGGTCGATTACCATAACCGCAGTTAACCGGGCAGGCAAACCGCAAACCCACGTAAATTAAAAGGCAGGGGCGTAAAGGCTCTGCCCGATAAGAATTGGCTGCGCGGATTAAACTAATTACGCGGCAGAACCGCAGAGGAAAATGCTGATTAAGAAATTATTTTCAGCGTGATCTAAGAAATAACGAAAACTTATTACCCGGCTGCCCTGGCCCACAATCGCCTGACACTTTTCTTTTCTGGCGTAATTAACCAGTAAATCGTTGAAGCACATTCGATTATGCTAAAGAGCAGGTGATATATCCTGTATCCTCGTGAGACACCTTCCCGGTAAAGTCTTTAATTTTCAACACAATAAAATCAAAGACCCGCAGAATCAGTGCTCATTCCCGGGTCGATTGCCTCCGCAGCCACTACGGCGCTGTTCATTACGCTGCCTGACCGTTAAATAACAGAATATCTTCCTCTGACACCACTAAGAATACCCCTGCATTGAAGGTTGACATCCCTGAGTGATTCCAGTACCAATATGTACAGCACAACATTTTATAAGGTTTGAATCCATGTTTCGTTCTGTTCGCCTTCTCGGTCTACTACTAAACGCACTCAGCTTGCGCGGTAGACTTGTGGGCGGAATCAAACACTGATTCAAACCTGCTGAAAGTTAAAAACCCGCGCCTGTCGCGGGTTTTTTTATGCTCGTTGCCAGGCCAGAAAAAGCATAAGGATGATTACGATGAGCCAGCAAGTCATTATTTTCGATACCACTCTGCGCGACGGTGAGCAGGCATTACAGGCCAGCCTGAGTGTGAAAGAAAAATTGCAGATTGCTTTAGCGCTGGAGCGCATGGGCGTGGATGTGATGGAAGTCGGTTTCCCGGTCTCCTCACCGGGCGACTTTGAGTCTGTGCAGACCATTGCGCGCACCATTAAAAACAGTCGGGTTTGCGGTCTGGCACGCTGTGTGGAAAAAGATATTGATGCGGCGTACGAATCACTGCGCGTTGCCGAAGCCTTCCGTATTCATACCTTTATCGCTACCTCACCGATGCACATCGCCACCAAACTGCGCAGCACGCTGCCGGAAGTGATTGAGCGTGCGGTGCATATGGTGAAACGTGCGCGTAACTACACCAGCGACGTTGAGTTCTCCTGCGAAGATGGCGGCCGTACCCCGATTGATGACCTGTGCCGGATGGTAGAAGCCACGATTAACGCCGGTGCCACCACCATCAACATCCCGGATACCGTTGGCTACACCCTGCCAGGCGAGTATGCCCACATCATCAGTGAGCTGATGAATCGTGTTCCTAACATCGATAAAGCAATTATCTCTGTTCACACTCACGATGACCTGGGTATGGCAACCGGCAACGCCCTGGCTGCCGTACAGGCGGGCGCGCGTCAGGTTGAAGGAACGATGAATGGCCTGGGTGAACGTGCCGGTAACTGTGCGCTGGAAGAGGTGATCATGGCGATTAAAACCCGCCAGCAGATCATGAACGTGCATACCAATATCAATCATCAGGAAATCTACCGTACCAGCCAGATGGTCAGCCAGATCTGCAACATGCCGATCCCGGCGAACAAGGCAGTGGTCGGCTCTAACGCCTTCGCTCACTCCTCGGGTATTCATCAGGATGGCGTGCTGAAGAACCGCGAGAACTATGAAATCCTGACGCCGGAATCGATCGGCTTACACAAAATCCAGCTGAACCTGACCTCACGTTCTGGCCGCGCGGCGGTAAAACATCGTATGGAAGAGATGGGCTATGCCGAGCAGGATTACAATCTGGATACGCTGTATGACGCCTTCCTGAAACTGGCCGATAAAAAAGGGCAGGTTTTCGATTACGACCTGGAAGCGCTGGCCTTCATCAACAAACAGAATGAAGAGCCGGAACATTTCCAGCTGCACGAATTTAACGTCCAGACCGGTTCCAGCATCACCGCCACCGCCTCTGTCAATCTGGGCTGCGGCGATGTCGCTAAATCGGATGCAGCCACCGGTAACGGCCCGGTTGACGCGGTCTACCAGGCGATTAACCGTATCACCCAGTTCGACGCCGAGCTGGTTAACTACAAGCTGACCGCGAAAGGCCACGGCGAGAATGCGCTGGGTCAGGTCGATATCGTCGTGAGCTACAACGGCCGCAAGTTCCACGGCATTGGTCTGGCGACCGATATTGTGGAGTCCTCCGCCAAAGCGATGGTCAACGCTCTGAACAATATCTGGCGTGCCCGTCAGGTTGAACAAGAATTGCAGCGCAAATTTAAAGATCAGAAGGAAACCGTATAACCATGTCCAGCTCATCTCATATCGCAGTTTTACCCGGTGATGGTATCGGCCCGGAAGTGATGGCGCAGGCTATGAAAGTGCTGGATGCCATTCGTCAGCGCTTTGATATGCAGATCACCACCCAGGAGTATGCGGTCGGCGGCATTGCTATCGATCAGCATGGTGAACCCCTGCCACCCGCAACGATTGCAGGCTGCGAGCAGGCCGACGCGATCCTGTTTGGTTCCGTTGGCGGCCCGAAGTGGGAGCACTTACCGCCGGCATCGCAGCCGGAGCGCGGTGCGCTGCTGCCGCTGCGCAAACACTTTAAGCTGTTCAGTAACCTGCGTCCGGCTGCACTCTACAGCGGACTGGAGGCGTTTTGCCCGCTGCGCGCCGACATTGCTGCCAAAGGCTTCGACATTCTGTGCGTGCGTGAACTGACCGGCGGCATCTACTTTGGTCAGCCGAAAGGACGTGAAGGCAGCGGCCCGGAAGAGCGTGCATTTGATACCGAGGTTTATCACCGTTTCGAAATTGAGCGCATCGCCCGCATCGCGTTTGAATCGGCGCGCAAACGCCGTAACAAAGTCACCTCGGTTGATAAAGCCAACGTGCTGCAGACCTCCGTGATGTGGCGTGAAATCGTCAACGAAGTGGCCAAAGAGTACCCGGACGTGCAGCTGAGCCACATCTATATCGACAACGCCACTATGCAGTTGATCAAAGACCCGTCGCAGTTTGACGTGCTGCTCTGCTCCAACCTGTTTGGTGACATTCTCTCTGATGAGTGCGCCATGATCACCGGCTCAATGGGGATGCTGCCTTCCGCCAGCCTGAATGAAGCGGGCTTTGGCCTGTTCGAACCCGCGGGTGGCTCGGCGCCGGATATCGCCGGTCAGAATATTGCCAACCCGGTCGCCCAGATCCTGTCGCTGTCGCTGCTGCTGCGTTACAGCCTGAATGCCGATGAGGCTGCCGACAGTATCGAACGCGCCATCAGCCGTGCGCTGGAACAGGGCTACCGCACCAAAGATTTAGCCGGTGATGGCCCAGCGGTCAGCACAGATGAGATGGGCAGCATCATTGCCCGCTTTATCGCCGAGGAAAAATAAAAAAATGAAAACCTTATACCAGAAGTTATTTGATGCACATGTCGTCCACGAAACGCCAGAAGAAACGCCGTTACTCTACATTGATCGCCATCTGATCCATGAAGTGACCTCGCCCCAGGCCTTTGATGGTCTGCGCGCCCACGGACGTAAAGTCCGTCAGCCGGGCAAAACTTTTGCCACCATGGATCACAACGTCTCAACCCAGACCAAAGATATCAATGCGTCGGGCGAGATGGCGCGTATTCAGATGCAGGAACTGATGAAGAACTGCGCTGAGTTTGGCGTACAGCTGTATGACCTGAATCATCCGTTCCAGGGCATCGTCCACGTTATCGGTCCTGAGCAGGGCATGACGCTGCCGGGCATGACGATTGTGTGCGGCGACTCGCACACCGCCACGCACGGTGCGTTTGGCTCGCTGGCCTTTGGTATCGGCACCTCTGAAGTTGAACATGTGTTTGCTACCCAGACCCTGAAACAGGGTCGGGCAAAAACCATGAAGATTGAAGTACTGGGCCAGGCGTCAACCGGCATTACGGCTAAAGATATCGTGCTGGCGATCATCGGCAAAACCGGCAGCGCAGGCGGAACCGGCTATGTGGTCGAATTCTGCGGTCCGGCGATTCAGGCGCTGAGCATGGAAGGTCGTATGACCCTGTGCAACATGGCGATTGAGATGGGTGCGAAAGCGGGCCTGGTGGCACCGGATGAGACCACCTTCAACTATCTGAAAGGTCGTCAGTTCTCGCCGCAGGGTGAGAAATGGGAGCAGGCCGTTGATTACTGGCGCACCCTGAAGTCTGACGAAGGCGCGAAATATGATGCGGTGGTAACGCTGCATGCTGAAGAGATTGCACCGCAGGTCACCTGGGGCACCAATCCGGGTCAGGTTATTGCCGTTGATCAGGTGATCCCAAATCCGGCCTCGTTCGCCGATCCGGTTGAGCGCGCCTCAGCTGAAAAAGCCCTGGCCTACATGAACCTGCAGCCAGGCATCAAACTGACCGATGTGGCGATTGATAAAGTGTTTATCGGCTCCTGCACCAACTCACGTATTGAAGATCTGCGTGCCGCCGCCGCCATCGCCAAAGGCCGCAAAGTCGCGCCTGGCGTGGTCGCCATGGTGGTGCCGGGTTCCGGCCCGGTGAAAGCGCAGGCCGAAGCGGAAGGTCTGGACAAAATCTTCCTGGAAGCGGGCTTTGAATGGCGTCTGCCAGGCTGCTCAATGTGTCTGGCGATGAACAATGACCGCCTGAATCCGGGTGAGCGTTGCGCGTCAACCAGCAACCGTAACTTTGAAGGCCGTCAGGGCCGTGGTGGACGTACTCATCTGGTCAGCCCGGCAATGGCCGCGGCGGCTGCCGTAACCGGCCACTTTGCCGACATCCGTGAACTGACGACAGGAGCTTAAGTCATGGCGAATAAATTTACTCAGCACACCGGCATTGTTGCGCCGCTGGATGCCGCGAACGTCGATACGGACGCAATCATTCCCAAGCAGTTTTTGCAGAAGGTCACCCGCACCGGTTTTGGACAGCATCTGTTCCACGACTGGCGCTTTGAAGATGACGCGGGCACCGTGCCAACGCCCGGCTTTGTGCTGAACAAGCCTGAGTTCAAAGGCACCAGCATCCTGCTGGCGCGTGAAAACTTTGGCTGCGGCTCTTCACGTGAACATGCGCCCTGGGCGCTGACCGATTTCGGTTTTCACGTGGTGATTGCGCCGAGCTTCGCGGATATCTTTTATGGCAACAGCTTCAATAACCAGCTGCTGCCGGTGAAGTTAAGCGAAGAGGAAGTGGATGAGCTGTTCAGACTGGTTGCGGACCAGCCCGGCATCAGCTTTACGGTAGACCTGGAAGCGCAGACGGTCACCGCTGGCGATAAAGTCTATTCGTTCGAGCTCGACAGCTTCCGCCGCCACTGCATGATTAACGGCCTGGACAGCATCGGTCTGACGCTGCAGCACGAAGCCTCCATTTCGCAGTATGAGCAGAATCAGCCCGCCTTCCTGCGCTGATTGAGTTAAAGCAGGGCGACATCGGGTCGTAATGCTGATCAGTTAAGATTAGATTTGTAAAGGCTGTCACGGTCAAACGTGGCAGCTTTTTTTCCGGGCGAGCGAGCCGCAGTGCGGGCCAGCGCACCTCTGCTGCTGCCGGGCCGTCCTCGCGCCGCTCACGCGGTACCTTCGGCTTTTAGCCTCCACTCTCGTGCCCTTCTTAACAATACACACTGAAGTTTCAGAGCAGGCCGGTGCCGGGCAGGGGCAGGCAATCCGCAGCGCTGAACAGAATGAGTCTGCCAGGAGAGCCCGCAGGACGCGGGCGAAAGGCGGGGCGGCACAGGATGTGCCATCCCCGGCGGTCCGTCAGGCAGAGGAATGAAGTGAAGGAACCGCGCAGCGGCGCGAGGACCGCCAGCCCCTGCCCGGCACCAGACTGCGTTATCACCTGTCGCTTAACTGACTGGCATTACGCCCTTCTTCTTTATACGTCGCGCACTCGTGCCGACATCACCAGCGCCACAATAGCCAGCCCGAATGCCAGCCAGTAAACCGCCTCATGTCCCAGTCGCTCACTGAGCGTTCCCTGAATCACCCCAGCCAGAATCATGCCGGTCGAGATCGAGTTGGTGAACATGGTGGTCGCTGCACCAGGCCGTCCTGGCATCAGATCCTGAAACCACAGCATCCCTATGCCAGCAATAATCCCGACAAACACCGCGTTAAACAGCTGCAACACCATCAGCGACGTGCGGGAATTGAATAGCACCAGCCCCAGATAAAACAGTACGCCAGCCGCCACCGCGATCAGCATTAACCGGCGCTTGCCGATACGCCGCGCGTAATGTCCGGCCAGCAGCATCACCGGGATCTCCAGCCCTGCCGCCGTCCCCATCAGCAGACCGGCCAGCTTCTCGGGCAGGCCCAGCGTGGTGCTGATATAGAGCGGCATATCGATGATATACATCGTGTTGCAGGTCCACATCGCGACTGAGGCCAGGAACAGTAAACGCACATCCCGATCGCGCCAGCCACTTAGCGGCAGACCGCCGCTTTGCATCAGGGGCTGCGAACGTGGCACCGACGGCACGGTGAACCAGATCAGCAGGATACAGATCAGAAACAGCGCGGCGGCCACCATAAATAGCGTCACAAAGCCGTAGTTCAGCGCCAGCGCGAAGGAGAGCGGCGGCCCAATCACCCACGCCAGCGACAGCTGTGCACGCATCACCGAACTGAACATCACCGCTTCACGCGCCGACTGATCGGCATATTCCCGCGCCAGCGCAAACAGCTGAGGCATCGAGACGCTGGCCAGCGCCGACAGCAGCACGCCCAGCGTCAGCAAGGTCAGATAGTGGCGGGTAAAAGCAAACAGCAGCGCATTGACCAGCGCCATCAGGCAGCAAAAGAGAATGATATGACGACGATCGCCGACGCTGTCAGAACGCTTTGCCACCAGCATGCTCACCACGATACCGGCCACCGCATTGATGGTGAAAAACAGTCCGACCCAGAAGGGCCGCGCCTGCACCTCGCGCGTCAGAAACAGGCTGAGCGTCGGCGCCTGCAGTGCGCCCGCGATGCCCAGCATGAACGAGGCGACCATAAAAGCGAGGTAAACCGGATTGATGCGGCGCTGCCGCGTTAACAGCGATTTCATACCGAAATCCCTTACAGAACAAACAGAGGGGAAAAAGAAGGGTAGACGATACCGCGCAACATGAAAAAAGCCAGCAGAGATCATCTGCTGGCGGTGTAAATGCACCCTACTCAGAAAAGCACTCCGCTGAACAGCGAAGTCAGGGTCGAACGCCATTCTGTGCTGAATGCCTCCCGCTCTTCCCATAACGTAAAGTTTGCTCTTAAAATAGGGCAAGAAAAACAGAGCGCTTTTCATCGGGAGTTCCTCTTTTATGTCCTCATCACGTCTGAAGCAGCAGTTCATTCGCCTGTGGCAGAGCTGTCAGGGGCAAACGCAGGAGATTACCCTTAGCGAACTGGCTGACCTGCTGCACTGCTCGCGCCGCCATATGCGCAATCTGCTCAACCGGATGCAGGCCGCGGGCTGGCTAATCTGGCAGGCGGAAGCCGGACGCGGCAAGCGTTCACAGCTTACCTTCTGCTATACCGGACTGGCTTTGCAGCAGCAACGTGCCGAGGATTTGCTGGAGCAGGATCGCATCGATCAGCTGGTCCAGCTGGTGGGCGATAAAAATCAGGTACGGCAGATGATCGCCGCGCATCTGGGCCGCAGTTTCCGTCAGGGCAAGCATATCCTGCGGGTGCTCTACTATCGTCCGCTGCTCAATCTGCTGCCCGGTTCGCCGCTGCGGCGCTCCGAAACCCACATTGCGCGACAGATTTTCAACGGCCTGACGCGGATAAATGAGGAAAACGGGGAAATCGAGCCCGATATTGCGCACCACTGGCAGCAGACTTCCCCGCTTCACTGGCGCTTCTTTCTGCGTCCGGCGATTCGCTTTCATCACGGCAGAGAACTGGAGATGGAGGATGTGCTGGCCACGCTTGAGCGTCAGCGCCCCCATCCGCTCTTTTCCCATATCGAGCAGATCGACTCGCCCGCGCCCTGGACGCTGGATATCCGCTTAAGCCAGCCCGACGAGGGATTACCCTGGCTGCTGGGCAGCGTCAGTGCGATGATCCTGCCGCGCGAATGGCCGACGCTGCACGATTTTGCCCGCCAGCCCGTTGGCACCGGTCCTTACCGGGTGATCCGCAATCAGGAGAGTCAGCTGAAGATCGAAGCGTTTGATGACTATTTTGGTTTTCGCGCCCTGATTGATGATGTCTCTATCTGGGTACTGCCCGACATCAGCGATGAGCTGGTCTATGCCGGTGTCCGTCTGCAGGGCGATGGAGCCGATGAGGTTCAGGAGGAGAGCCGCCTTGAAGAGGGCTGCTACTATCTGCTGTTCGACCAGCGTTCAGAACAGGGACGCAACGAGGCGGTCCGGCGCTGGGTCAGCTACCTGTTTAATCCTATCGCCCTGCTCAATCACGCCGGTGTCGGCTACCAGCGCTACTGGTTTCCGGCTTATGGCCTGCTGCCGCGCTGGCATCATCGGCGCGACCTGACGTCAGTGGAAAAACCGCCCGGCTTAACCCACCTGACGCTGACCTGGTACAGCCAGCACGTGGAGCATGAAGGCATCGCTAACGCGCTGCGTCCGCTGCTGGCAGAGCATGGCGTCACGCTGGAGACCCGCGAGATCAGCTACGAAAACTGGTATCAGGGCGAAGCGGAAAGTGATATCTGGCTTGGCAGCGTGAACTTTACCCTGCCGCTGAATTATTCTCTGTTTGCGCAGCTTTATGAGATCCCGTTGCTGCATCACTGTCTGCCGATCGACTGGCACAGCGATGCGGCCCGCTGGCGCGAGAAAACGCTGCCGCTGGCCGAATGGAGTAAACAGTTAATCGAAGAAGCGGGTCTGCATCCGCTGTTTCACCACTGGCTGCTGCTTGAAGGTCAGCGCAGCATGCGCGGCGTTCGGATGAATACGCTGGGCTGGTTTGATTTTAAATCCGCCTGGTTCGCGCCACCCGCGCTGTGAGGCTTTCGCCCCGGCGCTGAAATGACTAGAATGTGACGTTCTCAACGGGGTGCCGCCTGCCACCAGCAAGCAGCTGAGAGATACCCGTCGAACCTGATTCGGTTAATACCGACGTAGGGATTTGGGAGGCCTCTGTGCTCAGATCCTTTGCGACTCATCCCCTATTCTCCTGAAGGAGCGCAAAGTGTTAAACAAAGTTCTGCCGGTGCTGCTGTTACTCTCCGCCCCCGTTCTGGCGGCTAAGCCGGTTCTCACGGTCTACACCTACGACTCCTTCTCCGCTGACTGGGGCCCTGGCCCGGCGGTTAAAAAAGCCTTCGAGGCGCAGTGCAACTGCGAGCTGAAATTCGTCACGCTGGAAGATGGCGTGTCGCTGCTGAACCGCGTGCGCATGGAAGGGAAAAACAGCAAAGCCGATCTGGTACTGGGGCTGGATAACAATCTGGTACAGGCGGCGCAGAAAACCGGTCTGTTTGCCGAAAGTCAGGTCGATACCTCGACATTAAAACTGCCCGGCGGCTGGCACAACACCACCTTCGTGCCGTTTGATTATGGCTACTTCGCGTTTGTCTATGACAAAACCCGGCTGAAGAATCCGCCAAAAAGCCTGAAAGAGCTGGTCGACAGCCCGGAGAAGTGGCGGGTGATCTACGAAGATCCCCGAACCAGCACCCCCGGCTTAGGCCTGCTGTTGTGGATGCAGAAAGTCTATGGCGATCAGGCACCGCAGGCGTGGCAGAAGCTGGCGCAGAAAACCGTGACGGTGACCAAAGGCTGGAGTGAAGCCTATGGCCTGTTCCTCAAGGGCGAAGGCGATCTGGTGCTGAGCTACACCACCTCACCGGCTTACCACATCATCGAAGAGAAAAAAGAGAGCTATGCCGCCGCCCCGTTTGCAGAGGGCCACTATCTGCAGGTTGAAGTTGCCGCGCAGTTAGCCAGCAGCAAGCAGCCGGCGCTGGCACAGCAGTTTATGAAGTTTATGGTGTCACCCGACTTCCAGCGCACGATTCCCACTGGTAACTGGATGTACCCGGTAATCGACACGCCACTGCCTGCCGGTTTTAGCGCGCTCACTGTGCCCGCCACCGCCCTGCAGTTCTCGCCGGAAGAGGTTGCCAGCCAGCGTTCAGGCTGGATCAGCCAGTGGCAACGCGCCGTCAGCCGCTGATGCCGCGCTGGCTTATCCCCGGTTCGCTCGCCACGCTGCTGTTAATCAGCGTGGCGCTGCTGGCCTTCGGTGCACTCTGGAGCGCCGCGCCAGAGAATGACTGGCGCAGCGTGCTGCAGGATGATTACCTGCATCACGTTATCGCCTTCTCTTTTGGTCAGGCGCTGCTCTCCGCGCTGTTGTCGCTGCTGCCAGCGGTGCCGCTGGCGCGCGCGCTCTATCGACGCCGTTTCCCTGGCCGTCAGCTGCTGCTGCGTCTGTGCGCCATGACCCTGGTGCTGCCGGTGCTGGTGGCGGTATTTGGTCTGCTCACCGTCTATGGTCGTGTCGGCTGGCTGGCGCAGCTGTGCCAGCTGGCAGGGATTGATTACCACTTCTCTCCCTACGGTCTGTCGGGCATTTTGCTGGCGCACGTCTTCTTTAACCTGCCGCTGGCGACCCGCCTGATGCTGCAGGCGCTGGAGAGCATTCCGGCGGAACAGCGTCAGCTGGCGGCACAGCTCGACCTGCGCGGCTGGCACCATTTTCGTCTGCTGGAGTGGCCATGGCTGCGGCGTCAGCTGCTGCCGACCGGCGCGCTGATCTTCATGCTCTGTTTCGCCAGCTTTGCTACCGTGCTCTCACTGGGCGGCGGCCCGCAGGCGACGACCATCGAGCTGGCGATTTTCCAGGCGCTGAGTTATGACTACGATCCGGGGCGCGCAGCACTGCTGGCGCTGATCCAGCTTGGCTGCTGCGTGACGCTGGTGCTGCTCAGCCAGCGCTTCAGCAAGGCCATTCCCGCCGGAACCAGCCAGCTGAACGGCTGGCGCGATCCGCAGGATTCGCGCGGGGCGCAGCTGGTTGATGCGCTGCTGATCCTGCTGGCGCTGATCCTGCTGCTGCCCCCGCTGGCGGCGGTTATCATCGATGGTCTGCACGGCGGACTGCGCGGCGCGCTGGCGCAGCCTGCACTCTGGCAGGCGACGTTTACCTCACTGCGTATCGCCACCGGCGCCGGTCTGCTCTGTGTGGTGCTGACCATGATGCTGCTGTGGAGCAGTCGCGAGCTGCGCCTGCGTCAGCGCCCGGCGGCGGCAATCCTTATCGACACCAGCGGCATGCTGATTCTGGCGATGCCAGGCATCGTGCTCGCCACCGGCTTTTTCCTGCTGTTTAACGCCACCATTGGTCTGCCGGCGTCGGCGGACGGGCTGGTGATCTTCACCAATGCGCTGATCGCCATTCCCTATGCGCTGAAAGTGCTGGAGAACCCGATGCGTGACGTCGCGGAGCGTTACGGCAGACTCTGTGATTCGCTGGATATCCACGGCTGGAACCGGCTGCGGCTGATTGAACTGCGGGCGCTGAAACGTCCGCTGGCCCAGGCGCTGGCCTTTGCCTGCGTGCTGTCGATCGGTGATTTTGGCGTGGTGGCACTGTTTGGTACTGCCGATTTCCGCACCCTGCCGTTCTACCTTTATCAACAGATCGGTGCCTATCGCGGTGCTGACGGTGCAGTGACCGCGCTGCTGCTGCTGCTGCTCTGTTTGTTGCTGTTCACCCTGATGGAAAAATTACCAGGCCGCCATGCTGACACTGAATAACCTCACGTACCTTTATCAGCATCTGCCGATGCGCTTTAGTCTCAACGCCAACCGCGGCGAGCGCATCGCGATCCTCGGCCCCAGCGGGGCCGGTAAAAGCACCCTGCTGAGCCTGATTGCCGGTTTCCTGCCGGTGAAACAGGGCACCCTGATGATTGACGGCCAGGAGCACACCCACAGCGTGCCGGCCAGACGGCCGGTTTCGATGCTGTTTCAGGAGAACAACCTGTTTCCGCACCTCAGCGTGCAGCAGAACATGGCGCTGGGATTGCACCCCGGACTGAAGCTGAGCGCCGGGCAGCGCCAGCAGCTTGCAGCGCTGGCCGATCAGGTGGGATTAGGCGATCTGCTGACGCGCCTGCCGGGCGAGCTGTCAGGCGGACAGCGACAGCGCGTGGCGCTGGCACGCTGTCTGCTGCGTGACCGTCCGGTGCTGCTGCTGGATGAGCCTTTTTCTGCGCTGGATCCCGCGCTGCGTGGAGAGATGCTGCAACTGGTGCGTTCGGTGTGTGAAGCGCGCAGCATCACGCTGCTGATGGTGTCGCACAGTCTGGAAGATGCCCAGCAGATTGCGCCGCGCAGCGTGGTGATTGTGGATGGCCGGGTTTACTGGGATGGCGAGACCCGACAGTTACTGTCGGGCGACACGCGGGAGGCCGAAGTGCTTGGCATCCCGCGTCGTTAAGCGATTCAGGCGAAGAAAACCTGCCACAGCAGATGACGGAAAATGGGCATCATCGGATGGAACTGAATGCCGACGAAAGCCGCGACGGCAATCACCAGCCCCAGCGGCCCTGCCCAGCGCAGGCGCTCAGGCGGCAGCCAGGCCGATGCCCAGTCGCGACTCTTGCCGCTGCGCCACCAGCGCCAGCATAACCAGACACCCAGCCAGATCAGCAGTGCTGCGCCGAGTAACAGCCATTTAAAGCTGCCACCTTGCGCGGCTTTGGGCACATCGATCGCCACACCCGCCAGAATACCGGGCAGCAGATAGAGCGGCGGCCAGAGAATGCAGCCGATAATGTTTGGCGGCAGGAATTTACGCACCGGCAGCTCCAGCATACCGGCCGCCAGCGGGATCAGCGGACGCGTGGGGCCAACAAAGCGTCCGACCAGAATCGTAAACATGCTGTGCTGATGCAGGGCGTGCTCGGTTTTATCCAGCAGGCCTTTATACTTTTGCAGATACTTCCAGCGGTGCAGCGGCCCCTGAAATTTCCAGCCGATGCCGTAGGAAACCCAGTCACCAATCAGGCAGCCCGCAAAGCCGGCCGCCCAGGCCGGGTAAAGGCCAAGTTCGCCACTGCCGACCAGCGCGCCCAGACTGGCCATCATCACCGTACCTGGCAGCAACAGCCCGACCAGCGCCAGCGACTCCAGAAACGTCACCAGCGCAACGGCAAACAGCGCCCACTCCAGGGACTGCGTAATCAGTTGTTGAATCCAGGCTTCCATAATCATCCTAAGTAAAAGCAGAAGGCTGGATTGTCCTGAGCCAGCCACACAGCGTCAAGGCAAGAATTGTAGGACAATGTTGACAAAAGCGGGTGGCGGGAACTGTATAAATATCCATGTTATACTGAAGCGGTTTTCTCATCCTGAAATGCTGAGTCCGGAGAACATCTGAATATGCCCCGCGCAGGTTTTCTGCTCACCCGCCACTGGCGCGACAGCCCGCATGGCACCGAAATTATCCTCTGGCTCGCGACCGATGCGGGCGCGCAGCGCGTGGTGCTGCCGGTGCAGGAGTCCGTCGCGTTTATTCCTGAGGAATTTCAGGCGCAGGTCAGCGAATTACTGAAAGATGAACGTCAGTTTCGGATTCAGTCGCTGGCGCTGAAAGATTTTCGGCGTCGCCCGGTTTTCGGCCTCTACTGCCAGCAGAATCGCCAGCTACAGCGCATTGAAAAACGGCTGCGCGAAGAGGGTATTCCGGTCTATGAAGCCGATATCCGTCCGCCGGAGCGCTACCTGATGGAGCGTTTTATTACCGCGCCGGTCTGGTTTGACGGCGAGCAGCGCGGTGACAGCGTGGTCAATGCACGGCTCAAACCCCATCCCGACTATCGCCCGCCGCTGAAATGGGTCTCGCTGGACATTGAAACCACTCAGCATGGCGAGCTTTACTGCATCGGGCTGGAGGGATGCGGTCAGCGCCAGGTCTTTATGCTCGGCCCGGCCAACGGTGATGCCAGTACGCTGGATTTCGAGCTGATCTATCTCGACAGCCGGCCGCAGTTACTTGAAGCGCTGAACCAGTGGTTTGCAGAGCATGATCCGGATGTCTTAATTGGCTGGAACGTCGTGCAGTTTGACCTGCGGGTGCTGCAAAAGCATGCCGATCGTTACGGCATTCCGCTGCGCCTGGGACGCCAGCAGGCCGCGCTGGAGTGGCGTGAACATGGCTTCAAACCCGGCGTATTTTTCGCTCAGGCCAGTGGCCGGTTGATTATCGATGGTATTGACGCGCTGAAATCGGCGTTCTGGGATTTTCCCTCATTCAGCCTGGAGTCGGTGTCGCAGCAACTGCTGGGAGAAGGAAAAGCGATTGATAATCCCTGGCAGCGCATGGAGGAGATCAACTGGCGCTTTGCCAACGATAAACCGGCGCTGGCGCGCTACAACCTGAAAGACTGCGAACTGGTGACGCGCATTTTTCACAAAACGGCGATTATGCCGTTTCTGCTGGAACGCGCGGCGGTCAATGGACTGGCGGTGGATCGCCACGGCGGTTCGGTAGCGGCCTTTGGTCATCTCTATATTCCGCGGATGCATCGCGCCGGGTTTGTCGCCCCGAACATGGGTGATGTGGCCCCGGAAGCCAGTCCTGGCGGTTATGTGATGGATTCGCGCCCCGGCCTGTATGACTCAGTGCTGGTGCTGGATTACAAAAGCCTCTACCCGTCGATTATCCGCACCTTCCTGATTGACCCGGTGGGTCTGGTGGAAGGGCTGGCCCATCCTGATGATGCCGATTCGATTGAAGGTTTCCGTGAAGCGCGTTTTTCGCGGCATACCCACTGCCTGCCTGCGATAGTTGAACAGATCTGGCTGGGTCGCGAAGCGGCGAAAAAGCAGAATAATCAGCCGCTGTCCCAGGCGCTGAAAATCATCATGAACGCCTTTTACGGCGTGCTGGGCACCAGCGCCTGCCGCTTCTTTGATCCGCGACTTGCCTCTTCTATTACGTTGCGCGGTCACGCCATCATGCAGCAGACCCGAACGCTGATTGAGGCGGAAGGCTACGACGTCATCTATGGCGACACCGACTCCACCTTTGTCTGGCTGAAGTCGGCGCACAGTGAAGAAGATGCCGCCGCGATTGGTCAGCAGCTGGTGCAGAAAGTGAACGCCTGGTGGCGCGACCATCTGCAGCAGACGCAGGGGCTGACCAGCACACTGGAACTGGAGTATGAAAATCACTTCTGCCGTTTTCTGATGCCCACCATTCGCGGCGCGGAACAGGGCAGCAAGAAACGCTACGCCGGACTGATTCGTGACGCCGCCGGTGAGCGCATGGTCTTTAAGGGGCTGGAGTCGGTGCGAACAGACTGGACGCCGCTGGCAAAATCGTTCCAGCAGCAGCTCTACCACCGTATCTTCCACCGTCAGCCGTGGCAGGATTATATCCGTACAACCGTGGCGCAGCTGCTGGCGGGTGAACTCGACGATCAGCTGATCTACAAAAAGCGGCTGCGGCGTCCGCTGAAAGAATATGAACGAAACGTGCCCCCGCACGTGCGCGCCGCCAGGCTGGCCGATGAGCACAATCGTAAATTAAACCGGCCCTTGCAGTACCAGAATGGTGGCCGGATCCGTTATGTCATCGCCACCGCAGGCCCCGAGCCACTGGAGGCGCGCAGCACGCCGCTGGACTATGACCACTACGTGACGAAGCAACTTCAGCCGGTTGCAGAGGGGATTCTGCCTTTTGTCGAGGGGGACTTTGCTACACTTATTACCGGACAGCTGGGGCTTTTTTGACAGGTGACGAACGTCCTGCCATCCAGTACCATAGCGCCCTTCCTGAAACTCACCGCTCTTAAGTACGCTCCAGGCCTTGTTGTCTGGCGGTAACGCTATTGCCTGAGCTTTGGGAACACCTCTAAAAACGTTAAAATTCGAGCAAAAAATATATGGTTTTTACATTAGGTCAGCGCTGGATTAGTGATACGGAAAGTGAACTGGGACTGGGCACCGTGGTGGCGATCGATACCCGCATGATCACCCTGCTGTTTCCGGCCACGGGGGAAAACCGCCTCTACGCCCGCAACGATTCGCCGGTTACCCGCGTCATCTTTAATCCGGGTGATACCATCACCAGCCACGAAGGCTGGCAGATGCGCGTCGATGAAGTACGCAACGAAAATGACCTGATGACCTATATCGGTACCCGTCTGGATACCGAAGAGAGCGAAGTGATGCTGCGCGAAGTCATGCTCGACAGCAAGCTGGTGTTCAGTAAGCCGCAGGATCGCCTGTTTGCCGGCCAGCTCGACCGGATGGATCGTTTTGCCCTGCGCTTCCGCGCCCGTAAATACCAGAGTGAGCAATATCGCCTGCCAATCAGCGGATTACGCGGCATGCGCACCAATCTGATCCCTCACCAGCTGCATATCGCCCACGATGTCGGCCGTCGCCATGCGCCGCGCGTCCTGCTGGCCGATGAAGTTGGCCTGGGTAAAACCATTGAAGCCGGGATGATCATCCAGCAGCAGCTGCTGGCTGGCCGTGCCGACCGCGTCCTGATCGTGGTACCTGAAACTTTACAGCATCAGTGGCTGGTCGAAATGCTGCGCCGCTTCAACCTGCGCTTTGCGCTGTTTGATGACGATCGCTATACCGAAGCGCAGCACGACAGCGATAACCCGTTTGAAACGGAGCAGCTGATTATCTGCTCACTGGACTTCGTGCGCCGTAACAAGCAGCGTCTTGAGATGCTGGCCGATGCCGAATGGGATCTGCTGGTGGTCGATGAAGCGCACCATCTGGCCTGGTCAGAAGGCGAGCCCAGCCGTGAATATCAGGTTATCGAACAGCTGGCTGAGAAAACCGCCGGGGTTCTGCTGCTGACCGCAACGCCTGAGCAGCTGGGCATGGAGAGTCACTTCGCCCGTCTGCGCCTGCTCGACCCTAATCGTTTCCATGACTTTGCCGCCTTTGTTGAAGAGCAGCAGCATTTCCGTCCGATTGCCGATGCCGTCACGGCTCTGCTGGCCGATAAAGCGATCTCCCAGGAGGAGATGAACCGGATCAACGATCTGGTCGGCGAGCAGGATATTGAGCCACTGCTGCAGGTCGCCAACAGCGACCGTGACGGCAAGCTGGAGGCGCGTCAGGAGCTGATCTCCATGCTGATGGACCGCCACGGCACCAGCCGCGTGCTGTTCCGTAACACCCGTAACGGGGTTAAAGGCTTCCCGAAACGCGAACTGCACCAGATCCGCCTGCCGCTGCCTGCGCAGTATCAGACGGCGATTAAAGTCTCCGGCATTATGGGCGCGCGCAAAAGTGCAGAAGAGCGGGCGCGTGACCTGCTCTATCCGGAGCAGATTTATCAGGAATTTGAAGGCGACAGCGGCACCTGGTGGAACTTCGATCCGCGCGTGGAATGGCTGATGGGCTATCTCACCACCAACCGCAAAGAGAAAGTGCTGGTGATCTGCGCCAAAGCGGCCACCGCGCTGCAACTGGAGCAGGTACTGCGTGAACGCGAAGGTATCCGTGCAGCGGTGTTCCACGAAGGTCTGTCGATCATTGAACGTGACCGTGCTGCCGCCTGGTTCGCCTCAGAAGAGAATGGCGCGCAGGTGCTGTTGTGCTCCGAGATCGGTTCTGAAGGCCGTAACTTCCAGTTTGCCAGCCGTCTGGTGATGTTCGACCTGCCGTTTAACCCGGACCTGCTGGAGCAGCGTATCGGTCGTCTGGATCGTATTGGCCAGGCGCACGACATCCAGATTCTGGTGCCGTGGCTGGAGCAGACCGCACAGGCGGTGCTGCTGCGCTGGTATCACGAAGGGCTGGACGCGTTTGAACATACCTGCCCGACCGGCCGGACAATCTATGACAGCGTCCATTCGCAACTGATCGGCTATCTGGCCGCGCCGGAAAACAGCGAAGGTTTTGATGCGTTTATCACCGACTGCCGTAAACAGCATGACGCGCTGAAACTGCAGCTGGAACAGGGTCGCGATCGCCTGCTGGAGCTGAACTCCAACGGCGGCGAATCGGCTCAGCTACTGGCCAATGCCATCAGCGAGCAGGATAACGACACAGGCCTGGTGAACTTCGCGCTCAACCTGTTTGATATCGTTGGTATCAATCAGGAAGATCGCAGCGATAACCTGATCGTGCTGACCCCTTCCGACCACATGCTGGTGCCCGATTTCCCTGGCCTGCCGGAAGATGGCTGCACCATCACCTTCAACCGCGATCAGGCGCTGTCGCGCGAAGATACCCAGTTCATTACCTGGGAACATCCGCTGATCCGCAACGGTCTGGATCTGATTCTGTCGGGCGATACCGGCAGCAGCGCACTGTCACTGCTGAAGAACAAGGCGCTGCCGGTGGGGACGCTGCTGGTCGAGCTGATCTATGTGGTTGAAGCACAGGCACCGAAGCATCTGCAGCTGACCCGGTTCCTGCCGCCAACGCCAATCCGTCTGCTGATGGATACCAAAGGCACTAACCTGGCGGACAAAGTGGAGTTCGAAAGCTTTAACCGTCAGCTGAATGCGGTTAACCGTCATACCGCCAGTAAACTGGTGAATGCGGTGCAGCAGGATGTGCATGCGATTCTGACCCAGGGCGAAGAGAGCGTGGTCAGCGAAGCGCGTGCGGTGATTGATGCAGCGCGTGCCGAAGCGAACGAGAAGCTGGGCGCAGAACTCTCCCGTCTCAACGCGCTGAAAGCGGTGAACCCGAACATCCGTGACGATGAAGTCGAGGCGCTGGAAAGCAACCGTGAACAGGTGCTGGAAAGTCTCGATCAGGCCAACTGGCGTCTCGACGCGCTGCGCCTGATTGTGGTGACACACCAGTAAGCTCAGGGGCCGCATGGCCCCTTATTTTTGGAAAGCCCCATGGAACCTTACAATCCACCGCGTGAACCCTGGCTGCACATCCTTTATCAGGATGCGCACATCATGGTGGTGAACAAACCCAGCGGTCTGCTCTCGGTACCCGGTCGGCTGGACGAACATAAAGATAGCGTGATGACGCGGGTTCAGCGTGATTTCCCGCAGGCTGAATCTGTCCACCGACTGGATATGGCGACCAGCGGCATAATGGTCGTGGCGCTGACTAAGGCTGCTGAGCGCGAGCTGAAACGACAATTCCGTGAGCGGGAGCCTTCCAAGACTTACGTGGCCTGCATCTGGGGTCATCCGGCGAAGGAAGAGGGATTGGTTGATCTGCCGCTAATTTGCGACTGGCCAAATCGTCCGAAGCAGATGGTCTGCTTCGAGACCGGCAAAGCCGCGCAGACGGAATATCAGGTGCTGGAATATCGTGCGGATAACAGTGCGCGTGTTTCGCTGAAACCGATTACCGGCCGCTCACACCAGCTGCGGGTGCATATGCTGGCGCTGGGCCATCCGATTCTGGGGGATAACTTCTATGCGCATCCGGAGGCCAAAGCGATGGCGCCCCGTTTACTGCTGCATGCGGAGTCACTGACCATTACCCATCCGGCATTTGGTAATGCCATGACGTTTCGTCAGCCCGCCGATTTTTAAGGTTTACTGCTCGCCAGTCAGTCACCGTGGCCTCCTCTGTTGCAGAAGCGGCCACGGAACATGGTGTTTACTTAAAGCCTTTCTCTTTGCGAATCAGATCGTACGCCGCCTGAATTTCCTGCGCTTTCTGCTTCGCCATCTCCATCATCTCTGGCGGCAACCCTTTCGCTACCAGCTTGTCAGGATGATGTTCGCTCATGAGTTTGCGGTAGGCGCGTTTGATAGTGGTGGCGTCATCGCTGCTCTTCACACCCAGCACGCTACAGGCATCTTCCAGCGTTGGCCCGCGCTGCGCCTGCTGAAAACCGCCTGAACTGCGCTGACCACCGCCAAACTGCTGGCCACCTTCCATCATGCGCAGGAACTGATCAAACTGACCGCGTGAAATGCCCAGCTCTTCGGCAATCACATAGAGCACCTGTCGCTCATTAGGATGCAGTGAACCGTCGGCAAAGGCGGCCTGAATCTGGATCTCCAGGAACATCCGAATCAGATCAAACCGGCCAAAACAGGCGCTGCGCAGTTCACGCAGTTTGCTGCGTAACGGATAATCCGCCTGCTTGCCTTCGCGGAACGCGCGCTGGGCAGCCGTGCGAGAGTCACCGTGCAGCTGCATCCGCTCCATTAACAGCGAAGCAATCTGAATATCCGCTTCCGTGACGCGCCCTTTTGACTTGGTCAGATGGCCCATCACCTGAAAGGTGGTGCTGAAAAACAGCGTCTGTCGGGTCTGATTATTTGAGAAGTAAGCCTTGCCTTGCGCGCCGCGTACTTTGTCAATCATATGGCCAATGATCAAACCGATCACAATACCCCAAAAGCCTGCGCCGGAAAGTAATCCCACCGCCAGACCCACAACTTTTCCCCAGTAGCGCATAAACTCCTCAATTCGCCATGCTTGCGGCTGAAAATTGCATTATCATACCTGTCATTTATCTCAGCGCCTAACGGCAACGCTGACTGACCAGGATTAACACTGGCGCAACGCCGGGCAGTAAGTTAGTCTCTGACCCGATTGTCGGCATGATGCCAGTTTTCATGGAATTCTCGATACCGCGTATGAAAAAACATATACCTACCCTGCTGGCCACACTGATCGGCGCAGCCATTAGCCAGCAAGCCTTTGCCGACGATTTGATGTCGCAGTGTATGTTAGGCGTGCCGAGTTATAACCGCCCGCTGGTGAATGGCGATACGAATCAGATGCCCGTCACCATTCACTCCGACGCCGCCAAAGGGAACTATCCCAACGATGCGGTATTCACCGGTAATGTGAATATTGAGCAGGGCAACAGCCGTATGCAGGCGGATGAAGTCCAGCTTCATCAGCGTCAGCAGGAAGGCCAGACCGCGCCCGTACGTACCGTCGATGCGCTGGGTAATGTGCACTACGATGACAATCAGGTCATCCTGAAAGGTCCGAAAGCCTGGTCAAACCTCAACAGCAAAGATACCAACGTCTGGAATGGTCAGTACCAGATGGTAGATCGTCAGGGACGCGGCGTCGCAGATCAGATGAAGCTGCGCGGCGATAACCGCTACACCATTCTGGAAAACGGTACCTTTACCTCCTGTCTGCCCGGCTCCAACAGCTGGAGCGTGGTGGGTTCAGAGGTCATCCAGGATCGCGAAGAGGAAGTGGCGGAGATCTGGAATGCCCGCTTTAAAATCGGTTCCGTTCCGGTGTTCTACAGCCCCTATCTGCAGTTACCGATTGGCGATCGTCGCCGCTCCGGTTTCCTGATCCCGAATGCAAAATATGGCAGCAACAACGGCTTTGAGTTCATGCTGCCCTATTACTGGAACATCGCGCCGCAGGCCGATGCGACCATCACGCCGCACTATATGAGTAAGCGCGGCATGCAGTTCCAGAACGAATTCCGTTATCTGACCACGCTGGGTGCAGGTCTGGTTGAATTCGACTACCTCGGCTCGGACAAACAGTACGATAACGACAAAGCGGTGCGCGGCATTGCCGAAAATGACAGCTCCGATCGCTGGCTGTTCTACTGGCGTCATGCCGGTGTCTATGACCAGAACTGGCGTTTCAGCGCGGACTACACCAAGGTCAGTGATAAGTACTACTTCAACGATCTCGACTCGAAGTACTACAGCTCCACCGACAACTACGCCACGCAGAAATTCAGCATCGGCTATGCGGACACCAACTGGGACGCCACGCTCTCCACCAAAGATTTCCAGGTGTTCGGCGATACCACCAGCAATAACGTCTACCGCGCCATGCCGCAGCTGGACGTCAATCTCTATCAGAACGATATCGGCCCGTTTGATGGCCGGGTTTATGCCCAGGCGGTGAAGTTCACCAATGTCAGCAGCCGCTATCCCGAAGCGACCCGTTTACATGTTGAGCCAACGCTGAACCTGCCGCTGTCAAACGGCTGGGCCAGCCTGGATACCGAAGCGAAGTTCCTGGCGACCCATTACCAGCAAACTAACGTTGATTATTACAACAATAACTTTGCGAACAATAACGGCAAAAGTGGCGATCTGGATGAGTCTGTCAACCGCACCCTGCCGCAATTTAAAGTTGATGGCCGTCTGGTGTTTGACCGCGATATGAACTCGGCGGTGGGTTATACCCAGACGCTGGAACCGCGCGTGCAGTACCTTTATATCCCGTATCGTAATCAGAGCAATATCTATCCGTACGACTCAACGCTGCTGCAAACCGACTACACCGGTCTGTTCCGCGATCGTACTTATAGCGGCCTGGATCGCATCGCTTCCGCCAATGAAGTGGCTACCGGCGTCACCTCGCGTATTTATGATAACGATCTGGTTGAACGTTTTAACGTTTCTGTAGGTCAAATCTACTCGTTTACCCCTTCTCGTACTGGTGTGAATCAAACCAGTAAAGAAGATGATACCGGCAGCCTGATCTGGGCTGGCGATACATACTGGAAAATCAGCGATCGCTGGGGCGTGCGTGGTGGGCTGCAATATGACACCAAACTCGACAACGTCTCCCAGGGCAATACCGTACTGGAATACCGTCGTGATGCCGACCGCATGGTGCAGCTGAGCTACCGTTACAGCAGCCCGGAGTATGTTGCGACCGCGCTGAACGATAGCAGCCTGGTCACAAATCCTATCTACAAAAATGGGATTTCACAGGTAGGTACCACGGCCAGCTGGCCGATTGCCGATGCATGGTCTGTGGTAGGCGCTTACTACTACGATACCCGCAACACGCGTCCGGCTTCACAACTGGTTGGCCTGCAATACAGCTCATGCTGTTACGCTATCCGGGTCGGTTACGAACGCAAAATTAACGGTTGGGAAAACAACGACAGTAAGTATGACAACCAAATCTCATTCAACATTGAGCTGCGTGGTCTGAGTCCGAACTATGGCTTAGGCACCAACGATATGCTGCGTCAGGGCATTATCCCTTACCAGCCTGCTTTCTGATGTTGTGATGTTTGACAGGCAATCCCGCAGTGCGGAACCAACAATGGATAAAGTATGAAGAACTGGAGAATGCTGATTCTTGGTGTGGCAATCAGTGCCAACACCGCGTTCGCAGCACCACAAGTCGTTGATAAAGTTGCAGCCGTGGTCAATAACGGCGTGGTTCTTGAGAGTGACGTGGATGGCATGATGAGCACCGTTAAATCTCAGGCCCAGCAGGCTGGTCAGCAGTTGCCGGATGATAAAACGTTGCGCCATCAGATTCTGGAACGTCAGATCATGGACAACATCATCCTGCAGATGGGTGATAAAGCGGGAATTCAGATCAGCGACGAGCAGCTGGACCAGGCTATTCAGAACATCGCTGCGCAGAACAAGATGAGCCTTGATCAGCTGCGTAGCCGTCTGGCTTATGACGGCATGAACTACAGCGTGTATCGTTCTCAGATCCGCAAAGAGATGACTATCGCCGAAGTGCGCAACAACGAAGTGCGTCGTCGTGTCACGATTCTGCCGCAGGAAGTGGATACGCTTGCTACCCAGATCGGCTCTCAGAACAGCCAGGGTACTGAACTGAACGTCAGTCATATTCTGCTGCCGCTGCCGGAAAACCCGACGCAACAGCAGGTTGATGAGCAGGAAACGCTGGCGAAACAGCTGGTTGGCGAACTGAAAAATGGCGCTGACTTCGGCAAGATGGCCGTGACCTACTCTGCCGACTCCCAGGCGCTGAAAGGCGGCAACATGGGCTGGGGTAAAATCGAAGAGTTACCGACCCTGTTTGCTCAGGCACTCTCAAGCGCCAAAAAAGGCGATATCGTCGGGCCGGTGCGCTCTGGTGTGGGCTTCCACATCCTGAAAGTGAACGACCTGCGTGGCGAGAGCAAAAATGTCTCGGTCACCGAAGTCCATTCGCGTCACATTCTGCTGAAGCCATCGCCGATCCTGACAGACGATCAGGCACGCGCGCAGCTGGAGCAGATTGCTAACGATATCCGCAGTGGCAAAACCACCTTTGCGGCGGCGGCTAAACAGTATTCTGACGATCCGGGTTCGGCGAACCAGGGCGGCGACCTCGGCTGGACCTCTCCGGAAGTCTTTGACCCGGCGTTCCGTGACGCGCTGCTGCGCCTGCAGAAAGGCCAGACCAGCCAGCCGGTTCACTCCTCTTTCGGCTGGCATCTGATTCAGTTGCTGGATACCCGTCAGGTGGATAAAACCGATGCGGCCCAGAAAGAGCGTGCTTACCGTATGCTGTTTAACCGTAAGTTCGCGGAAGAAGCGCAGACCTGGATGCAGGAACAACGTGCCAGTGCCTACGTGAAGATTCTGGATGGCAATGCGCAGTAATGCCCGTGTGGTGATCACGCCCGGCGAACCTGCCGGGATTGGTCCCGATCTTACCGTTCAGCTGGCCCAGCAGTCGTGGCCGGTTGAACTGGTGGTCTGCGCCTCGCCTGCCCTGTTGCAGCAGCGTGCGGCGCAACTCGGTCTGCCGCTGACCCTGCGGCCCTACCAGCCTGGTGTGGCAGCCGAGCCACAGCAGGCGGGTACACTGACTATCCTGCCAATTGAAACGGCAGCGCCGGTCACACCCGGCGAGCTTTGTGTTGCCAACAGCGACTATGTGCTGGCCACGCTGACGCGCGCCTGCAACGGTTGTCTCGACGGTGAATTCGCTGCCCTGATTACCGGCCCGGTGCATAAAGGCGTGATTAACGATGCCGGCATCGCCTTTACCGGCCATACCGAATTCTTCGCCGATCGCGCAGGCGGCCATCGGGTGGTCATGATGCTGGCGACAGAAGAGCTACGAGTCGCACTAGCCACCACCCATCTGCCGCTGAAAGATGTGCCCGCTGCGGTAACCCGTGAATGTCTGCATGAAGTGATTACGATTCTGTATCGTGATCTGCAGCAGAAGTTTGCCATTGCCGAGCCGCATATTTACGTCTGTGGTCTTAACCCTCATGCCGGCGAAAGTGGTCACATGGGTCGGGAAGAGATCGAGACCATCACGCCGGCACTTAATGAACTGCGTAAGCAGGGCATTAATCTGACCGGCCCGCTGCCTGCGGATACCCTTTTCCAGCCCAAATATCTGCAATACGCCGATGCGGTGCTGGCGATGTATCACGACCAGGGCCTGCCGGTACTCAAATTTCAGGGGTTTGGCCGGGCGGTAAATATCACCCTGGGCCTGCCCTTTATCCGGACTTCAGTTGACCACGGCACCGCGCTTGAACTCGCTGGCCTGGGTCAGGCTGAACCGGGCAGCTTCATCACGGCGCTTAACCTCGCCATCACTATGATCAAGAGCAGTAATGAATAATCGCGTCCATCAGGGGCACTACGCCCGTAAACGTTTCGGGCAGAACTTCCTGAACGATCAGTACATTATCGACAGCATTGTCTCCGCCATCCATCCTCAGCGCGACGAAGCGCTGGTGGAGATCGGCCCAGGCCTGGGTGCCTTAACCGAGCCGGTAGGCGAACGCCTCGATAAATTAACGGTGATAGAGCTGGACCGCGATCTCGCTGCGCGTCTGGAAACGCATCCGTTCCTTGGCCCGAAACTGACTATCTTCCAGCAGGATGCCATGACATTCGACTTCGCCGCGCTGGCGCAGGAGAGAGGCCAGCCGCTGCGGGTATTTGGTAACCTGCCGTACAATATTTCGACCCCGCTGATGTTCCACCTTTTCAGCTATACTGGTTCGATCAAAGATATGCACTTCATGCTGCAGAAAGAGGTGGTTAATCGTCTGGTTGCCGGTCCGGGTAACAAGACTTATGGTCGTCTGACGGTGATGGCGCAGTACTACTGCCAGATCATTCCGGTGCTGGAAGTGCCTCCGCACTCTTTCACGCCACCACCGAAAGTGGACTCTGCCGTGGTGCGTCTGGTGCCGTATGCCGAGCCGCCGTATCCGGTCAGCGATGTGCGTATCCTGAGCCGTATTACCACTGAAGCGTTCGGCCAGCGTCGTAAAACGCTGCGCAACAGCCTGAGCCAAATGGTGGCCGCCGGTGCGCTGGAAGAGTTATCCATAGATCCAACCCTGCGTGCCGAGAACGTCTCGGTGGCGCAATATTGTCAGCTGGCGAACTGGCTGGCGAATCATCAGGGAAAATCGCAGGAGTAAGTCATGAGTGAAACGGCCCGCGTCTCCGTCCATGTGCAAAGCCAGTACGTCGCCTCACAATCCTCACCGGATGATGATCGCTACGTCTTCGCCTATACCATTACGATACGCAATCTGGGCCGTTCCTCAGTGCAACTGCTGGGACGCTACTGGTTGATTACCAACGGTAACGGCCGCGAAACGGAAGTTCAGGGTGAAGGCGTGGTCGGTGAACAGCCGCTTATCGCGCCAGGCAATGAATTTCAGTACACCAGCGGTGCCGTGATCGAAACACCGATGGGCACCATGCAGGGGCACTATGTGATGGTCGACGAACAGGGCGACACCTTTCACGTAGAGATCCCGGTGTTCCGCCTCGCCATTCAGACCCACATTCATTGATTCACACGCTTTTTGCCCGTTAAGTCGGGCACCTTCCTGATGGATAAAACGTTATGAGCACATACCTGATTGGCGACGTTCACGGTTGCTACGATGAATTACGTGCATTGCTGCAACAGGTCGACTTCAATCCTGAGCAGGATACCCTGTGGCTGACCGGCGACTTAGTGGCGCGCGGTCCTGGCTCACTGGAAGTCTTACGCTACGTAAAATCGCTGGGCGACGCGGTGCGTCTGGTGCTGGGCAATCACGACTTGCATCTGCTGGCGGTCTACGCCGGCATCAGCCGTAACAAGCCTAAAGATCGCCTGACCCCGTTGCTGGAAGCGGATGATGCGGATGAGCTGATCAACTGGCTGCGTCGTCAGCCGCTGTTACAGGTTGATGAAGAGAAAAAGCTGGTGATGGGACACGCCGGTATCACGCCGCAATGGGATATTGAGACCGCGAAAAAGTGCGCGCGTGAAGTCGAAGCGGTTCTCGCCAGCGACAGTTATCCGCTGTTCCTGGATGCCATGTATGGCGACATGCCGAACAACTGGAGTGAAGATCTGACCGGCCTGGCGCGTCTGCGCTTCAGCACCAACGCCCTCACCCGCATGCGCTACTGCTTCCCTAACGGCCAGCTGGACATGATCTGCAAAGATGCCCCGGAATCGGCGCTTCCGCCGCTGAAACCCTGGTTTAACATTGAGGGGCCGGTCGCACGTGACTACACCATCGTCTTTGGTCACTGGGCCTCGCTGGAAGGCAAAGGCACGCCAGAGGGCATTATCGGGCTGGATACCGGCTGCTGCTGGGGCGGAACGCTGACCCTGTTGCACTGGGAGACGCAGCGCTATGTGGTGCAGCCCTCTAATCGCGAAAAAGCACTGGCCTCCAGCGACAGTCTGGCACCGCCCACGCTATAACGGCGATGCTGGCCATCAGGCCAGCATCCTGTTTTATGCGCCGATAATGCCGCCATCTTCACGGGTGATCATAATCACCGACGACCGCGGACGCGGACTGTTGTCCGGGAAGTGCGAGTCACCCTCTTCGCCGGGATGCTGCACATTCACGAACAGCGTTTTGTAATCGGGCGTGAAGGTAATACCGGTCAGCTCGCACGATTTTGGACCGACCATAAACCGGCGGATTTCGCCACTATCAGGATCACCCACCAGCATCTGATTATTCCCCTGCCCCTGATAATCCTCTTTGTTGCTGTATTTGCCGTCGGTCAGGATCCATAACCGCCCCTGCGCATCAAACCCCAGCCCATCCGGACTGTTAAAGGTATTCTCCGCGGTGATGTTCGGTGTGCCACGATAGATCCCCTCAGGATGCGCTATCGGGTTGCCACACAGCGCATAGATATCCCACTCAAACGTCTGCGCGGTAGCATCGCCTTTCTCATCCCAGCGAATAATCTGACCGTAGATATTTTTTGGCCGCGGATTCGCTGCATTGACCGGCATGCCTTCATTTCCGCGCTTGTTGTTGTTGGTCAGGGTGCAGTAGGCACGGCCGTCATGCGGGTTAACCGCAATCCACTCCGGCCGGTCCATTCGCGTTGCGTTGACCACATCTGCCGCGGCACGCGCATTGATCAAAACATCTGCCTGGCTATTGAATCCCTTTTCAGCGGTGAGTCCATTTTCGCCCCACTTCAGCGCCAGCCAGCGCCCGGTGCCTTTAAGCGGCGTGCCCTGCGCATCGCCGTTGAACTGCGCCACATAGAGCGTGCCCTTATCAAGCAGTCCGTGATTGGCTTTAGCATCATCCGGAGTGACCTTATCATCTGAGACAAATTTATAGATATACTCGCCGCGCTCGTCGTCGCCCATATAAACCACCAGCTGGCCGGTTTTCGCGACCGTCACGGCGGCATTCTCGTGCTTGAAGCGGCCCAGCGCGGTCCGCTTTACCGGCACGGAGTGAGGATCGAAAGGATCGATTTCGACAATCCAGCCGTGACGGTTGAATTCGTTGGGATTCTTAGCGATATCGAAGCGGGGATCAAAGTCGGCCCAGTTGCGCTCCGGCTCAGCGGCATTCAGGGTATAGCGCTTCTGCTGTGGGGTCGGCGTAAGGTCCGCCTGATGGGTGCCAAAGTAGGTGTCGTAGTTCTCTTCACAGGTGAGATAGGTGCCCCACGGCGTTTTGCCGTTGGCGCAGTTACCAAAGGTGCCCAGGACATTCATTCCCTGTGGATCGGCGGCAGTCTGCAGCGCTTTATCCCCCGCTGCCGGACCGGAGAAGCGCATCGGGGTATTGGCAGTAATGCGGCGGTTATAGTCAGAAGGACGTACCACCTGCCAGCGATTGTCCTCACCTCGTTTGACTTCAACGATGGAGATACCGTGCGCCGCCTGCGACTTTTTGACATCTTCCAGGCTGGTCGCTTTACTGCCGCCGTGGGCGAACAGCGTCGGCTCATTCACATATTCATTGTTAATCGCCATCACGCCGCGTTGGTCATTAATCGCGAAGAAGCTCATACCGTCGTTGTTGTCACCGAACTGCTTTTCCTGGTCTTCGGCGCTGTTGTTGCCCTGCGGATCAAACGCGGCTGCGCCATTCACCAGTGGATCACCCCAGGAGATCAACACGTCGGCGCGATAGCCAGGGGCCACCACAATCTCATCGGCCGTGGACGCGGCAATCGCCTGAAAGCCCAGCAGTGGGCTGCCCGCAGGCTTCTCCTGCGCCAGTGCACTGCCCGAGAGCGTCAGGCCGCCGCTGAGAAAGCCGGTCAGGCCGATAGCACCGGAACCGGCAAGGAATTTACGACGCAGTGGATCAGGCAGGCGGTCAGTGCTTAATGCGGAGAGTTCGATTTTCATTAGTGATTGCTTCCTTTGTGTCGATCCCAGAAAAGAAGCAATGCTAATGAATAAAGATGACAGCCAGGTTACAGCCCGGCAGGGGTGGGATTAGCGACGACGGTCAAGGATCTCAAAGCAGTAGCTGTGGGAATTTTGCTCGTCAGCGTCGTGGAATTCGCTGAACGTTGACTGCCACTCATCCGGCTCGTAATCCGGGAACTGCGTATCACCTTCGACTTCCGCATCAATGTGCGTCAGATAGAGACGATCGGCACGCTTCAGCATCTGCTCATAGACGCGGCCACCGCCAATCACCATGATCTCTTCAGCGTCACCGGCTGCCTGTAACGCCTCATCCAGCGAAGTGACCCAGGTAACGCCTTCGGTGGTGCCCGGCTGGCTGCTGACCACGATATTCAGTCGGCCAGGTAACGGACGGCCAATAGATTCAAAGGTCAGTCGGCCCATAATCACCGGTTTCTTCAGCGTATGGCGCTTGAACCACGCCAGATCTGCAGGCAGGTCCCACGGCATGGCGTTCTCCATTCCAATAATGCGATCTGCTGCTAATGCCGCGATAAGACTAATCATGTTAACCACTCACTGAAAAAAATTGGCGCCATGATACGTAAAGGTGAAACTTTCGTCGATAGGGGGAAAGGTCTAATTGCGTAAAGCTTTTCATGACGTCGTTTTTCACGGCCTGTGCAGCGTTTTTCACCGCCTAATCGCGTCAGTTTGCCGCAGCTCGCCAGCGATCGGCCTCAGGCTGGCACAAAAGTCGTGCGCAAAAGAAAACGGCTCCCGGAGGAGCCGTCAGGGTTATCAGAAGTCGTAGCGCAGACGCACCAGATTCATATCACCCAGGTTATCGGTGCTGGAGGTAAACACATGTTCGTAATCGACACGGAAACCGTAGTCGAGGAACAGCACCACACCCAGACCGTTGTCGATGCGCTGATAATCACGGCCTGTCGCATACTCAATGCGATCGCCCATGACATATGGCTGTACCGCTTTCAGACCATACTGCCCCACCGGAATCTTGTAACCGGCGAAATATTCAATGCCCCATGCGTCGCCGGCAAAGTAGTCATGCACATCTTTGCGTTTGGTGGTCATGAAGTTCTCATACCAGCCACCGCCGGCTGACAACGTCCAGTTGCCTGGGGTCCAGCTCAGCGCGGTGCCGTAGATGTTCTGATCGTAATCACGGCTGTCGCCGTTGTTCGGGTTACGCATCGCCGCGCGGGTGTAGTTCCACGCCGTGCCCCAGCTCAGATCGTCCGTGATGTGGTAGTCCACACCCAGCGAGCCGCCGCCTTTGCGCTTATAGCGCAGGCCGTTGCCTGGCAGATACTCGTTATCTTCGAACAGATAAGAGGCGTAAAGATCCGCATCGCCGAAGCTGTTTTTATACTTCAGCTGTTTGCGTGAGCGGTAAGATCCGTCGTAGTCGCCGTTGATCCCGTTACCCGGAGCCTGGCCGACCATGTCGTAATCCCAGATATCGGTCTTGGCGCCCACGGTATCGTAATAGACGCTGTTCTGCTGACCGAAGGTAAGCTGGCCCCAGGTTTTGCTTTTCAGACCGGTGTAGAGCTGACGACGCGTGGTGTTATTGGCACCGTCCGCATAGTGACGATCCCAGCTGAAGACCGCCGGGACGTTAACGCCCAGCTCGTAGTAGCTGATCCAGCTGACGTCATCAAACAGGTAGTAGTCAGCGCCGAAACGGAAACGGGTGCCGCCGTCAAAACCGTCGCGCTTGTAGGATTTGTCATCCGCGCCGGTCTGATGATTGAACTGAGCACGAATGCTGCCGCCAAAAGTAAAGTTAAGACGGCTAAGCGGATCGCCTGCCTGCGGATCCTGTTTTAACAGGGTAATTTCCGCCTGGCTGGCGAAAGGAAGAATTGCCATCAGTGCAGCCACTGCACTCAGAGAAAAAGTACGCATTTTCATTTTTTATTTATGTCCTGATACGCTCCAGTGATGAGCGGCAGGCATAGTACTGACGAAAAATCCGCACAGGAAGTGTTTATATTATAAATTTGTGCGAACCGGCCTTATTCGCACCTATAGCTAAAAAATTAAGCCAAATCAGTCACTTTAACGCAAACTCTTTGCTTTCCCTGGACCCTGTTTTCGGATTATCGCCAATAAGATGGTCAAAAAAACGGCTCCCGCAGGAGCCGTTTTTCACATTACATCGCCTTGATCTGGGCATGCATCTCCTGAACGGAGATAACCTGTTCCGTCGGGTCTGCATTCAGCGCCATCGCGGTGGCGAAGCCGCCGTTCAGCGTGGTGTCGTAGTGCACTTTATACTGCAGAGCACTGCGGCGAATCAGTTTCGAATCTTCAATCGCCTGACGACCCGCCGTGGTATTGACGATATAGCTATACTCGCCATTCTTCAGACGGTCCTGAATGTGCGGACGCCCTTCGTGCACCTTGTTCACCAAGCGCGGGTTGATGCCCGCTTCGCCCAGCACAACCGCCGTGCCGTGAGTCGCATCCAGTTCGAAACCAAACTTCTGCAGCTTAGCGGCCAGGTCGACAATACGTTTCTTGTCGCCTTCACGCACCGACAGCAGCGCACGGCCCGACTTCTTCATGTTGCTCTGTGCGCCCAGCATCGCTTTGGAAAACGCCTCAGCGAAGGTGCGGCCCACGCCCATGACTTCACCGGTAGAGCGCATTTCTGGCCCCAGAATCGGATCAACGCCCTGGAACTTGTTAAACGGCAGCACCACTTCTTTGACAGAGTAGTAAGGCGGAATCACCTCTTCAGTGACGCCCTGCTCTGCCAGCGTTTTGCCTGCCATCACGCGCGCGGCAACTTTCGCCAGCGGGACACCGGTCGCTTTAGAGACGAACGGCACGGTACGCGCCGCGCGAGGGTTAACTTCGATCAGGTAGACTTCGTTGTCTTTCACCGCGAACTGGACGTTCATCAGGCCACGAACGTTCAGCTCAAACGCCAGCTTCTCAACCTGCTGACGCATCACATTCTGAATCTCCTGACTCAGGGTGTAGGCCGGCAGTGAACAGGCGGAGTCACCGGAGTGGACGCCAGCCTGCTCGATGTGTTCCATGATGCCGCCAATCAGCACCCGCTCGCCGTCGCAAATCGCATCAACATCCACTTCGACCGCATCATCCAGGAAGCGATCCAGCAGCACCGGTGCATCGTTGGAAACCGAGACCGCCGTCTGGAAGTAGCGCTTGAGGTCGATCTCGTCGTAGACGATCTCCATGGCACGGCCACCCAGCACATAAGAAGGACGCACCACCAGCGGATAACCCAGGCCCGCGGCTTTCTCAACCGCCTGCTCCAGTGTGGCCACCGTGGCGTTGGCGGGTTGCTTCAGGTTCAGGCGATCAACCGCCTGCTGGAAACGTTCACGGTCTTCAGCACGGTCGATGGAATCCGGGCTGGTGCCGATAACCGGTACGCCTGCGGCTTCCAGGGCACGCGCCAGTTTCAGCGGAGTCTGACCGCCATACTGCACAATCACACCTTTTGGCTGCTCAATGCGCACAATCTCCAGCACATCTTCCAGCGTGACCGGCTCGAAGTAGAGGCGATCAGAGGTGTCGTAATCGGTCGAGACTGTTTCCGGGTTACAGTTGACCATAATGGTCTGGTAACCATCTTCACGCAGCGCCAGGGCGGCGTGAACGCAGCAGTAGTCGAATTCGATACCCTGACCGATACGGTTTGGCCCACCGCCCAGAATCATGATTTTTTCGCGATCCGGACTTGGATTGGCTTCGCACTCCTCCTCATAGGTGGAGTACATGTAGGCGGTGTCTGTCGCGAACTCTGCGGCGCAGGTATCCACGCGCTTGTAAACCGGGTGCAGGTTAAACTGCTGACGCAGCTTGCGGATTTCGCTCTCTGCCACGCCCGCCAGTGTCGCCAGCCGTGCATCAGCAAAGCCTTTACGCTTCAGGGCGCGCAGGAACGTCTCATCCAGACTATTAACCCCTTCACGGGCAACCTGCTCTTCCAGCCGCACCAGCTCTTCGATCTGCACCAGGAACCAGCGGTCAATATTGGTCAGGTTGAACACGCCATCCACTGACATGCCGGCACGGAAGGCGTCCGCGATGTACCAGATGCGGTCTGAACCGGCATCTTTCAGCTCACGGCGGATGCGGGTTAATGCTTCCGGGTCGTCGAGGTGGACTTTCGGGTCGAAGCCGTTAGCGCCTACTTCCAGGCCGCGCAGCGCTTTCTGCATGGATTCCTGGAAAGTACGACCAATTGCCATCACTTCCCCGACCGACTTCATCTGCGTGGTCAGGCGATCGTTGGCACCGGCAAATTTTTCGAAGTTGAAACGCGGGATCTTGGTGACAACGTAGTCGATGGAAGGCTCGAACGAGGCAGGCGTTAAACCGCCGGTGATATCATTCATCAGCTCGTCGAGGGTATAGCCGACCGCCAGTTTGGCCGCCACTTTAGCAATCGGGAAACCGGTCGCTTTGGAGGCCAGCGCCGAGGAGCGTGACACGCGCGGGTTCATCTCAATGACAATCAGGCGGCCATCTTTCGGGTTAACCGAGAACTGCACGTTGGAGCCACCGGTTTCAACACCGATCTCACGCAGTACCGCCAGCGAGGCGTTACGCATGATCTGATACTCTTTGTCGGTCAGCGTCTGGGCAGGTGCCACCGTGATGGAGTCACCGGTGTGGATCCCCATCGCATCGAAGTTTTCAATTGAGCAGACGATGATGCAGTTGTCGTTTTTATCGCGCACCACTTCCATCTCATACTCTTTCCAGCCAATCAGCGACTCATCAATCAGCAGCTCATTGGTCGGTGAAAGGTCCAGACCGCGTTCGCAAATCTCTTCAAACTCTTCGCGGTTGTAGGCGATGCCGCCACCGGTTCCGCCCATAGTAAATGAGGGACGGATAATGCAGGGGAAACCGACATCTTCAGCCACGGCCAGCGCTTCTTCCATGGTGTGCGCAATGCCGGAGCGCGCGGTATCCAGACCGATGCTTTTCATCGCCACGTCGAAACGACGACGATCTTCTGCTTTGTCGATCGCATCAGCCGTTGCGCCGATCATGGTGACGCCAAACTCTTCCAGCACGCCATGACGTTCCAGCTCCAGCGCACAGTTCAGCGCTGTCTGACCGCCCATGGTCGGCAGTACCGCGTCCGGGCGCTCTTTTTCGATGATTTTGCGCACCACTTCCCAGTGAATCGGCTCAATGTAAGTCGCATCAGCCATTTCCGGGTCGGTCATGATCGTCGCCGGGTTGGAGTTCACCAGAATGACACGGTAACCCTCTTCACGCAGCGCTTTACACGCCTGCGCACCGGAATAGTCAAATTCGCAGGCCTGGCCGATCACAATCGGACCGGCACCAAGAATCAGGATGGATTTTAGGTCTGTACGTTTTGGCATGAATTAGCTCCTGATTACTTCGCTTGCAGACGGAATGCGTCAATCAATTCAATAAAGTGGTCGAACAGCGGCGCAGCATCGCCTGGGCCCGGGCTGGCTTCCGGGTGTCCCTGGAAGCTGAATGCGGGCTTGTCGGTGCGGTGAATGCCCTGCACGGTTTTATCGAACAACGAAATGTGTGTAACACGCAGGTTAGCGGGAAGATTGTTCTCATCGACCGCAAAACCGTGGTTCTGCGCCGTGATCATCACGCGATTGTTATCGAGATCTTTCACCGGATGGTTGCCGCCGTGGTGGCCCAGCTTCATCTTCACGGTCTTAGCCCCGCTGGCCAGCGCCAGCAGCTGATGACCCAGACAGATTCCGAACACCGGGATCTCTGTTTTCAGGAAGGCCTGAATTGCGCTGATAGCGTAGTCGCACGGCTCCGGGTCGCCAGGACCGTTGGAGAGGAAGATGCCATCCGGATTAAGCTTCAGTACTTCTTCGGCAGGCGTCTGTGCCGGAACGACGGTCAGACGACAGCCGCGATCGACCAGCATCCGCAGAATGTTGCGCTTGGCACCGTAATCGTAAGCCACCACATGGTAAGGCAGTGATTCAGCGTCGGCCTGCTCTGGCAGCCCTCCCTCCAGCGTCCAGCTGCCCTGCTGCCAGCTGTAGGTCTCAGTGGTGCAGACCTCTTTCGCCAAATCCATCCCTTTCAGTCCCGGGAACGCCTGAGCTTTTTGCAGCGCCAGCGCGGCATCCGGATTATCGCCCGCAATGATGCAGCCGTTTTGTGCACCTTTCTCACGCAGCAAGCGCGTCAGCTTGCGGGTATCGATATCGGCAATCGCCACGATGTTGTTGCGCTGCAGGTAGGCGGATAAGCCCTCTTCACTACGGAAGTTGCTGGCAATCAGCGGCAGGTCACGGATAACCAGGCCCTGCGCATGAATCTGGCTGGACTCTTCGTCGGCGGCATTGGTTCCGACATTACCGATATGGGGATAAGTGAGAGTAACGATTTGGCGGGAATAGGAAGGATCAGTGAGGATTTCTTGATAACCGGTCATTGAGGTATTGAAAACGACTTCTCCCACTGCCGACCCTGTTGCCCCGATGGCCCGACCGTGGAATTGGGTTCCGTCTTCCAGAACCAAGAGCGCTGACTTAATCAAAACATCCTCCAGGGAATAAACAGTCACAATATCTGCATATTAATTCAAAATAGCCGCCTGAATCAATGCAAAAACCGCCTGAATTGTCGATTTTTGGCAAATTGCGCGCATTCTAATGATCGCCCTGGCCATTGTCTACCCTGCGGCGGGATTTTTTCACCCTTATCTGCCTTCTGAGGAAAATAACGGGCATAATCAGCAAAAAGAGAGGAAAACTCGGCGGAATAATCGTTTGCCAGGCAGCGTAAAAGCAAAACAGAAGCAGAGCGGCCTTTATTTTTGACCAAATGGTCAAAAATAGCTTCCAGCAGAGCAAATAAATGAAGAAAACAGGCAAAAACAGAAGTCAGAGATAAATTTATATCGGTAAGGCACATTTCAGATAAAATTAAGGGCAATGAAAACATTGCCCCTTTTCAATCAAGCGATTATCGATTGAAACAACCACATCACGATGGTTCACAACACTTACAACATCGACAAATCCAGCACATCCCGCATATCAAACAGGCCAGATTTCTTATCTTTCAACCATAAAGCGGACTTAACCGCGCCATTTGCAAAGGTCATACGGCTTGAAGCCTTGTGGGTTATCTCTACGCGCTCGCCAATATCTGCAAACATCGCAGTATGCTCACCGACGATGTCGCCCGCGCGTACTGTTGCAAAACCGATGCTCTGCGGCTGGCGTTCGCCGGTGTGGCCCTCACGCGTATAGACCGCATGCTCATCCAGTTTCCACTGCATCGCATCGGCAATCGCCTCACCCATCGCCAGCGCGGTTCCGGAGGGCGCATCCACTTTATGGCGGTGGTGCGCTTCAACGATCTCAATATCTGCGTACTCCCCCATCACTTTGGCAGCCTTCTCCAGCAGCTTCAGCACCAGGTTAACCCCCACGCTGAAGTTAGCGGCGAACACAATGGGGATATCTTCTGCCGCGGCACGAATGGCCGCTTTGCCTGCTTCATCAAAACCGGTGGTGCCGATCACCATCGCTTTGCCCTGCTTACGGCAGATCGCCATATACTCCAGCGTGCCTTCCGGGCGGGTGAAGTCGACCAGCACATCAAAATCGTTAATCACCGCGCGTAAATCGTCAGCGATGATGATGCCATTTTTTCCGATGCCCGCTAATTCACCAGCGTCGCTGCCGGTCAGCGATGAGCCCGGGCGAGCCAGTGCCGCACCCAGTTCTGCGCCTTCTGCCTGCTGCGTCGCCTGAATCAGATTACGGCCCATACGGCCTGGCGCGCCCACAATAGCAATGCGGATTGTGTTCATATTTATTCATTCCTAAAACAAAACTATGCATCCAAAGCGTCATCAGGTTAACGATGAGTTAACAGTCACGCCACTATTAATCCGTGATAATAAGAATTTTATGCCAGCCGCCCGTGATTATCAGTAAAAGCAATCACCGCAGCAAATAACGGCTTTTTTTGTCAGATTCAAAAAACAAAAAAGGCCGAACAGAGTCGGCCTTTTTATCAGTAATATCGATGAGTTACTGCACGTTACGCACTTCGACACGCAGCTCTTTGGGCACTTCGAAGACAATATTCTCTTCACGGCCAATCAGCTCAATTGCCGCTTCGCCGCCCAGTTCACGCAGCCGCTGGATCACCTGCTGCACCAGAATATCGGGCGCTGACGCGCCTGCGGTGACGCCGATGCAGGCCACGCCTTTTACCCACTCTTCCTGAATATCATCCGCAGAGTCGATCAGCTTCGCCAGCTTACCGGCACGCTGAGCCAACTCAGCCAGACGGTTAGAGTTAGAGGAGTTCTTCGACCCCACCACCAGCACCACTTCCGCATCTTTAGCCAGAGTACGAACCGCTTCCTGACGGTTGGTGGTGGCGTAGCAGATATCATCTTTACGCGGCCCGATGATCGCCGGGAAACGCTGACGCAGGGCATCAATGATGTCAGAGGTGTCATCCACAGAGAGCGTGGTCTGCGTCATGAAGCTCAGATTGTTTTCGTCTTTTACTGTCAGTCTGAAGACATCTTCCGGTGACTCCACCAGATACATGCCGCCATTAGGGTTGTTGTACTGCCCCATGGTGCCTTCAACTTCCGGATGACCCGCATGACCAATCAGTATTGCCTCAACGCCTTTACGGCTGGCGCGAGCCACTTCCATATGCACCTTAGTCACCAGCGGACAGGTGGCGTCAAACAGCATAGTCAGATTGCGCGCTTTGGCTTCGGCACGCACCGCCTGAGAAACACCGTGCGCGGAGAAGATCAGAATCGCGTTATCCGGCACTTCACTGATCTCTTCAATGAAGATGGCACCGCGCTCACGCAGGCTGTTTACCACGTAACGGTTATGCACCACTTCGTGACGGACATAGATTGGCGCGCCATACATCTCCAGCGCGCGCTCAACAATACTGATGGCACGATCAACGCCAGCGCAGAAGCCGCGCGGATTAGCTAACAGGATTTGCATCGTTGGCCTCCAGTGCGGGATCGATTTCCAGCACCTCTACATCAAACTGAATACGACGACCTGCCAGCGGATGGTTGAAATCCACAGTGATAGAGTCACCGGAGATTTCACGGATCACGCCAGGCATTTCACTGCCGCCCATGCCGCTGAACAGCATGATGGCTCCCACTTCCGGCTCACCCGCATCGATAAAGTCCCGACGCGAGAAATACTGGATCAGGTCAGGGCTGACGCCGCCAAAGGCGTCGTCCGGTTCCAGGGTAAACTGTTTAGTTTCACCCGCTTTCAGCCCCAGCAGTGCCTGCTCAAGTGCCGCAGAGAGGCTGCCATCACCGAGACGGAACAGCGCGGGCTTGCCGTTTGCACGGGTCGATTCCGCCGTCGAGCCATCTTCCAGCTTCAGCGTAAAATGCACCAACACCGCGCTTTCGCGCTGTACGGACTCAGTCATCACTTACCCTTTCTGTTTAGCCTGTTTGCCGTTCGGGCTGAAAAAGCCCTCCAGCACCACCAATGCAGCACCGATACAGATGCCGCAGTCAGCGATATTAAATGTAGCGAAGTGCCAGTTACCGACATAGAAATCGATAAAATCGACCACAAAGCCATGGTATGAGCGATCAAACAGATTGCCTATCGCGCCGCCGATGATCAGGGCATACGCGATGTTAGCGATCTTCTGACTGGCATGATTACGATACATCATCACGACCAGTGAGATCACGATAGCCAGCGCAATACCGGCAAAGAACCAGCGCTGCCAGCCGCCTTTGTCCGCCAGGAAACTGAACGCCGCGCCGTAGTTGTGCGCGTAGAACAGGTTCAGGTAGGGCATCAGTGGCTGGGTTTCATGCAGCATCATGTTGTTCATCACCCACTGCTTACTGGCGAAGTCGACAACAATCACCACCAGCACCAGCCACAGCCAGCGCAATCCGGTTGATAAAATAGGTTTACGCATCAGGCAAATTCACGCTGTTCGCCGTCACCGGCTACGTTAGTGTAACAACGACCACAGACCTCAGCATGCTCAGGATTCTGTCCGACGTCGGTAGTGTAATGCCAGCAGCGCTGACATTTCTCGCCTTCCGCCTTGTGCAGCGCGATTTTCAGACCTTTCAGCAGCTCACTCTGCTGCGCTTCGTCGTTCGCCAGGGCGTAATCAGCCACCTGTGCGCCAGAGGTCAGCAGCACAAAGCGCAGCTCATTACCCAGCGCCTGCAGTTTAGCCGCCAGCTCCGGATCGGCATAGAGCGTTACCGTTGCTTCCAGTGCGCCACCGATACGTTTATCCGCACGCGCCTGCTCGATCACCTTGTTCACTTCGCCACGCACTTTCAGCAGCTCAGCCCAGTAGGCGTCATTCAGCGCTTCATCTTCAGCCAGGCCAAACAGCCCCTGATACCACTCTTCGGTGAAGACATACTGCGCACGTTCGCCCGGCAGGTAGCCCCAGATCTCATCCGCCGTAAAGGACATGATCGGTGCCATCCAGCGTACCAGCGCTTCGACGATATGCCACAGCGCGGTCTGGCAGCTGCGACGCGCCAGGCCATCGCCTTTCGCGGTGTACTGACGATCCTTGATGATGTCGAGATAGAAGCTGCCCATCTCAATTGAGCAGAACTGCATCAGTCGCTGGATCACTTCGTGGAAATCGTAGTTCTCGTAAGAGGCAACGATATCGGCCTGTGCCGCCTGAGCGCGACCGACGGCCCAGCGATCCACCACCACCATCTCTTCCGGTTTCACCAGATCGGTCGCCGGGTTAAAGCCGCTGAGGTTAGCCAGCAGGAAACGCGCGGTGTTACGGATGCGGCGATAGGCATCGGCAGAACGTTTAAGGATCTCATCGGAGACCGCCATTTCGCCCGAGTAGTCGGTTGATGCCACCCACAGGCGCAGAATATCGGCGCCCAGTTTGTTCATCACATCCTGCGGCGCAACCGTGTTACCGATCGATTTCGACATCTTGCGGCCCTGACCATCCACGGTGAAACCGTGTGTCAGTACCTGACGATAAGGCGCTTTGCCCTTCATCGCCGTGGAGATCATCAGCGAGGACATAAACCAGCCGCGATGCTGATCGGACCCTTCCAGATAAAGGTCAGGCGCATGTCCGCCAAATTCCGGACGCGCATCAACCACGGAATAGCTGGTTGAACCGGAGTCAAACCAGACATCCAGCGTATCCGGCACTTTTACGTAATGATCGGCATCGTCGCCCATCAGCTCGCGCGGATCGAGATCCCACCAGGCCTGAATCCCCTCCTGCTCAACGCGCTGCGCCACTTTTTCCATCAGCGCCAGCGTGTCCGGGTGCAGCTCTTCGCTCTCTTTATGAACGAACAGCGCCATCGGTACGCCCCAGGTACGCTGACGAGAGATACACCAGTCAGGGCGGTTCGCCACCATCGATTCGATACGCGCCTGGCCCCAGTCCGGGATCCACTGCACGCCTTTGATCTCCTTCAGCGACTGCGCACGCAATCCTTTCTGATCCATGCTGATGAACCATTGCGGCGTGGCGCGGAAGATGATCGGCGTTTTATGGCGCCAGCAGTGCGGGTAGCTGTGCAGCAGTTTCTCAACGTGCAGCAGCGCGCCCTTCTCTTTCAGCAGCTCAACGATCATGTCGTTGGCTTTAAAGACATTGACCCCATCCAGCGTTGGATAGGTGCCTGGCAGATAGCGGCCATCCGGTCCGACCGGATTGGCGGTTTCGATGCCATATTTCTGACCGATAACATAGTCATCCGGGCCGTGGCCAGGTGCCGTGTGGACTGCACCGGTACCCGCTTCCAGGGTGACGTGATCGCCCAGCACCACCAGCGACTCAAGCGCCAGGAACGGATGCTGGAATTTCTGCAGCTCCAGCGCCGCGCCTTTGCATTCGCCCAGTACCTGCCATTCGCTGACGCCCGCGCGCTTCATCACGCTCTCGACCAGATCTTTTGCCAGGATCAGCGCGCGACCGTCGTTCTGCAGCAGCTGATACTCAAATTCCGCGTTTAACGAGATGGCGCGGTTAGCCGGCAGCGTCCACGGTGTCGTCGTCCAGATCACCAGTGAAATCGGACCATTAACCTGTGCCACACCAAACGCCTGACGCACCGCGTCGGCATCAATGGCGTTGAACATCACATCAATCGACGGTGACGTTTTGTCGTAATACTCCACTTCCGCTTCTGCTAAGGCAGAACGGCAATCCAGGCACCAGTGCACGGGCTTAGCGCCTTTGTGCAGGTGGCCGTTGCCGATGATTTTACTCAGCGCACGAATGATGTTGGCTTCGGTACCGAAATCCATGGTCAGGTAAGGGCGATCCCAGTCGCCCAGCACACCCAGACGGATAAAGTCCGCCTTCTGGCCTTCAACCTGTTCCGCGGCGTATTTGCGGCACGCTTCGCGGAATTCAGCAGCGGTGACTTTCTCGCCTGGCTTGCCGATCATCTGCTCAACTTTGTGTTCGATTGGCAGACCGTGACAGTCCCAGCCCGGCACATACGGCGAGTCATAACCCGCCATGCCTTTCGACTTAACGATAATGTCTTTCAGAATCTTGTTAACGGAGTGACCAATATGAATGCTGCCGTTCGCATACGGAGGGCCATCATGCAGGATAAAGGTTTTTTTCCCTTTTTTGGCTTCGCGGATGATGCCGTACAGATTGTCGGCATACCAGCGTTGCAACATTCCCGGTTCGCGTTTGGCCAGATCGCCACGCATCGGGAATCCCGTTTCCGGCAAATTCAGGGTAGATTTATAGTCACTCATCAGATTCTCGATTCCGTTTTTCGCTCAGGTTAAAGCAGCCCAAAGAACTGCCGGGCCGTTACCACATCGTTCGCAATTTGTTCTTTCAACGCCTCCAGTGAGGCAAAGCGCTGCTCGTTTCGTATTTTCTGTTTCAGCACCACATCAATGTGACGACCATAGAGATCCATATTGATGTCGAGCAGGTGAACTTCAAGCTGCTGGCGTAAACCTTTTACGGTCGGACGGGTGCCGATATTGGCGACACCTGGCAGTGGCTCGGGCGTCAGACCCCGTACCTCTACCGCATAAACCCCTTTCACCGGCGAGACGCTGCGGCGTAAAGGGAGGTTCGCCGTGGGGAAACCCAGCGTGCGTCCCAGTGCATCACCGTGCACAACGCGGCCGGAAATAGTGAAAGGGTGACCAAGCAGCGACTGCGCCAGCGCTAAATCATCCACGGCCAGCGCCTGACGCACGGCAGTACTGCTGATTCGCTTACCGCCATCACAGAAGGTTTCGGTGCTGACGACCTCAAAGCCGTACTCCGCACCGGCTTTCTGTAATAACAGGAAATCACCCTGGCGACCAGCGCCGAAGCGGAAATCATCGCCTACCGCAAGGTACTTTACGTCCAGCTTTTCGACTAACAGGTCACTGATAAAACACTGGGCGGACAAGGCCGCAAAGCGACGGTCGAACCGCACGCACAACACTTTATCGACGCCGGCTTCCGCCATGTATCGCAGTTTTTCACGCAGACGCGTCAGACGAGCCGGTGCTTTGTCACCGGCAAACAGCTCCAGCGGCTGTGGCTCAAAAACCATGACCACCACCGGCAGATTACGCTTACGTCCCTCTTCACACAGCCGCGACATCAGCGCCTGATGCCCACGGTGCACGCCATCGAAATTACCAATGGTCAGAACGCAGCCGCGATGCTGCTCGTTAAGATTATGAATACCGCGGATAAACTTCATGGCTGGCCCAAACCGGTGGAAATCGGCGGATTATACCCTTGAAAGCGACTCAGGTTAACCCGTCAGCACGCCTTTCATGCTTTAGGCGCTGCATTTCCTGTTGCAGAAGCGCATGTTAAGAATTTTGTCGCGAAATACTGTATTCAGCGAGGGGAAGCTGGTAGAATCCTGCGCCATCAAATACGTAACCGAGTGCCGCTCTCAGGGCGACGCTTATTTGCACAAATCCATTGACAAAATCAGGTTAGAAGGGCATAGTCCTCGGCCTTTGATTTGTCTCTATAGAACACATTTGGGAGTTGTACCTTGGCTAATATCAAATCAGCTAAGAAACGCGCCGTAACATCTGAGAAACGCCGTAAGCATAACGCTAGCCGCCGCTCTATGATGCGTACCTTCGTTAAGAAAGTATACGCGGCGATCGCTTCAGGCGACAAAGCTGCTGCGCAGAACGCATTCAATGAAATGCAACCACTTGTGGACCGTCAGGCTGCTAAAGGTCTGATCCACAAGAACAAAGCTGCACGTTATAAGTCTAACCTGACTGCACAGATCAACAAACTGGCTTAATCGCCTGTTGTTAATCGCTTTGTTAAAAAAGCCGGCGCTTACGCCGGTTTTTTTTCGTCTGTCCCCTGGCGGGGAAAGAGTTCGCTGAAGTCTGCGTGACAGAGTCGCTGCACCGCCGGATGCTGAATCATCCGCTCCGCGAAGAGTATGTGATACTCCTCTGATACCGCGTCGAGCCGCCCGACTTCATATATCCCCTCACGTTGACCCATCTCCAGCAAAGGCGCGACAAAAATCGCATTCTGTCGCGCACCAAACGCCGTCATCAATGCCGCATCATCAAACTCACCCAGAATCTCCACCTGCAGCCCCTGGGTGCTGATCCAGTTGAGGATTTTGCGCCCCAGCATGGAGCGGCGCCCCGGAATCAGCAGGGGACGCGTCTCCAGGCAGGCCGGAAAAGAGAGATCGCTGAGCGGCTGGGTTGACCAGAAACTGATCGCACATTCCCCCAGCTTCACCGAAAACAGCCCTTCCTGTTGGGTGGGGTCGATGGAGCAGTCAGAGATAATCATATCCAGCTTATGCTGACTGAGCTGCTCCAGCAGCATTTCGTGGGTCGATTCAAAACAGCGCAGATGAATTTTCTCCTCTGCGACCACTGCCGTCTCCAGCACCTTGCTGACCAGCTGCTTTGAGAGCGCATCTGCCACGCCAACATCCAGCAGCAGATGGGACTCTTTGCGGTAATTCACAATATCCAGCATCTCCTGACTCAGCATAAACATGCGGTCAGCATAGCGAAAAACCAGCTGCCCCAGCTCCGTCGGTACCAGGCCCCGTCCCTGACGCCGGAACAGCTTGCCCTGCAGGCGCTCCTCCAGTGCCTTAATCTGCCCGGTAATGGTCTGTGGCGTCAGGGAGAGTGCCTCTGCTGCCGCCGTAATTGATCCCGCACGGCAGGCGTGCCAGAAGTAGTAGAGATGATTGAAATTGAGCTGATTCATAGAAAAAAAGGAGGCTTGCGCCTCCTCTCCATTAACGCAGTTTAATTCGCAGCAGCGTATAGCCGATGACGGCTGAAAGCAGAGAGCCGGTCAGAATGCCCAGTTTAGAAAAGGTCACCAGCTGTTCATGCGCGGCATCAAAGGCCAGCGAACTGATAAAAATTGACATAGTGAAGCCAATTCCGCACAGCACACCAATCGCCATAATATCGCGTATGGTTGTGCCGTTGGGTAATACTGCCAGCCGCAGTTTTACCGCCAGCCAGCAGAAGAGCGTAATGCCTAATGGCTTACCGATTAACAGGCCGAAGATGATGCCTGACGGTTCAGGCGAGAGGACATCACTCAGCGTAATGCCAGCAAGTGAGATACCGGCATTAGCAAAGGCAAACAGCGGCAGAATCATCCAGTTCACCCACGGCATCAGACCATGCGCCAGATGTTCCGCTGGAGAGTGCCCCTCTTTCTTCTCCAGAGGCACGAAAAAGCCCACAATGACGCCAGCCAGGGTTGCGTGGACGCCCGACTTCAGCACGGCGGTCCAGAGTACGATACCCACCAGTATGTAGACTGAGATTCTACGGACGTTAAAGCGGTTCAGGAGTGCCAGCACGACAATTGCGCCAGCAGCCACGCACAGGGAGAGCACTGAGAGGTCACTGGTATAGAACAGAGCGATAATCACAATGGCACCCAGGTCATCAATAATCGCCAGTGCCATCAGAAAGACTTTCAGCGCAACGGGAACACGACTGCCCAGAAGGGCCAGCACACCCAGCGCAAAAGCGATATCGGTTGCGGTGGGAATGGCCCAGCCGTTACGTGCAATCTCATCACCATGGTTGAAAAGCAGGAAGATCAGGGCGGGTAACGCCATGCCGCCTATTGCCGCGATGACCGGGAAGATCGCCTTGTCACGGCTGGCAAGTTCGCCGACCATCAACTCACGCTTTACTTCCAGGCCAATAACCAGAAAGAAAAGCGCCATCAGCGCATCGTTGATCCACAACAGCAAGTTTTTGCTGATATCCAGCGCTCCGAAGCGGATTTGTACCGGTTCATTCAGCAACGCCTGGTAACCCTGGGCGGTAGCGGCCGTATTGGCGAGGATCATCGCCGCGACCGCCGCCACGATCAACATCACGCCATTGCTGGCATCACTTTCAATAAAACTTTTTAGCAGATTTTTTAATTTGCGCGGCTTGTTCAACGTTCATCTTCCTGAGCAGAGACAGAATGTTAAACAGTGTAACGATTCATATAGTTCGTTAAAAGCAGCTTATACCGCGCTATATGCTCGGTTTCGCCGAGCAGTAATAGCAGTAAACGTCGACATTTTTATGAGTGCTGCGGTGAGGGAGAGATAATGCAGCCATCACAGGCAGGGGATTTAAAGTAAAAAAAAGCGGAGCCGGGGCTCTAATGCTGGTCAGTTAAGATTAGATTTGTAAAGGCTGTCACGGTCAAACGTGGCAGCTTTTTTTCCGGGCGAGCGAGCCGCAGTGCGGGCCTGAGCACCTCTGCTGCTGCCGGGCCGTCCTCGCGCCGCTCACGCGGTACCTTCGGCTTTGACGGCGTGCCGACGAACCGTTCGGGGATCGGCCCTCCCTGGCCGGCCCCGAACTGTCCACGCTTCCCGGCGTGGACTTCTGGCCCGCCGTCACGCCTCAGCGCTGCGGATAGCCCTTTCAGCAGCAGAGGCGCTCAGGCCTCCACTCTCGTGCCCTTTTTAACACTACACACTGAAGTTTCAGAGCAGGCTGGGGTCGGGCAGGGGCAGGTAATCCGCAGCGCTGAACAGAATGAGTCTGCCAGGAGAGCCCGCAGGACGCGGGCGAAAGGTGGGGCGGCACAGGATGTGCCATCCCCGCCGGTCCGTCAGGCAGAGGAATGAAGTGAAGGAACCGCGCAGCGGCGCGAGGACCGCCAGCCCCTGCACGGCACCAGACTGCGTTATCACCTGTCGCTTAACTGACTGGCATCAGAGCCGGGGCTCCGCTTTTTATCAGGCAGACTTAACGAGTCAGATCATCAAAGAATTTTTTCACGCCGTCGAAAAAGCTCTTGGAGCGTGGGCTGTTATGCTCGCCGCTCGGGCCGCCAAAACTCTCTTCCAGTTCACGCAACAGCGCTTTCTGTTTCTCATTCAGGCTGACCGGTGTTTCCACCACGACACGACACAGCAGATCGCCGACCGCGCCGCCACGCACAGATTTCACGCCACGTCCGCGCATGCGGAACAGCTTGCCGGTCTGAGTTTCTGACGGCACTTTCAGCTTCACGCGACCATCCAGGGTCGGTACTTCAATCTCACCGCCCAGCGCTGCCATCGCAAAGTTGATCGGCACTTCACAGTAAAGATTGTTCTCTTCACGCTCGAAGATCGGGTGTTTCTTCACCGAGACCTGAACGTAGAGATCGCCTGCTGGTGCGCCCTGCTCGCCCGCTTCGCCTTCGCCGCTCAGACGAATGCGATCGCCGGTGTCGACCCCTGCCGGGATTTTCACTGACAGCGTTTTCGACTTCTCAACGCGGCCATGACCATGACAGGCGTTGCACGGATCTTTAATCACCGAGCCGCGACCATGACAGGTCGGACAGGCCTGCTGAACGGTGAAGAAGCCCTGGCGCATCTGCACCTGGCCTGCACCGTGACAGGTTGAACAGGTTTGTGGCTGCGTTCCCGCTTTCGCGCCGCTGCCGTGGCAGACGTCACACTCTTCCAGCGTTGGAATGCGGATCTCTTTGGTCACGCCGCGTACCGCTTCTTCCAGCGACAGCTCCATGTTGTAGCGTAAATCGGCGCCACGGGATGCGCGCTGACGGCGTCCACCACCAAAGATGTCACCGAACACGTCGCCAAAGATATCGCTGAAGTCTGCGCCGCCGCCACCAAAGCCGCCGCCGCCGTATCCACCGCCACCCATACCGCCCTGTTCAAAGGCTGCATGACCATATTGATCGTAGGCCGCACGCTTCTGCGCATCGGTCAGGATTTCGTACGCTTCCTTGACCTCTTTGAATTTGGCTTCGGCTTCTTTGTCACCGGGATTACGGTCCGGGTGAAATTTCATTGCCAGGCGTTTGTAAGCCTTTTTGATTTCACGCTCGTCCGCGGATTTGGCGACGCCTAAAATCTCGTAGTAATCACTCTTCGCCATGTTTATTTAGCCCTTAACATGATCGCACGGGCGTGGAGAGATCTCCTACGCCCGTGCTGGTTTCAACGGCTGTCAGGCCAACCGTCGCGCCCGGTCAGGGGCAATTATTTCTTGTTGTCTTTCACTTCTTCGAATTCAGCATCGACAACGTCGTCATCTTTCTTCGCTGACGCGTCACCGGCATCCGCTGCACCCGCCTGAGACTGCTGTGCCGCTTCCATCAGTTTGCCGGACACTTCCATCAGCGCCTGCATTTTGGCGTCGATTTCCGCTTTGTCTTCGCCTCTCAGCGCAGTTTCCAGCGCGGCCAGAGCGGCTTCGATTGGCGCTTTGTCATCAGCTGACAGTTTGTCGCCGGCTTCTTCCAGCTGCTTACGCGTGCTGTGGGCAATCTGATCGCCCTGGTTACGCGTCTGTACCAGCTCTTCAAACTTGCGGTCAGATTCAGCGTTCGCTTCCGCATCACGCACCATTTTCTGGATCTCTTCATCGCTCAGACCTGAAGAGGCTTTGATGGTGATTTTCTGCTCTTTACCGCTGTTCTTATCTTTCGCCGACACGTGCAGGATACCATCCGCATCGATGTCGAATGTCACTTCGATCTGCGGCAGACCGCGTGGCGCGTTCTGGATACCGTCGAGGTTGAACTGGCCCAGTGACTTGTTGTCATTGGCGCGCTTACGCTCACCCTGCAGCACGTGAATGGTCACGGCTGACTGGTTATCTTCAGCAGTCGAGAAGACCTGGCTGTGCTTGGTTGGGATGGTGGTGTTCTTGCTGATCAGCGAAGTCATCACGCCACCCATGGTTTCGATACCCAGTGACAGCGGGGTAACGTCCAGCAGCAGCACGTCTTTCACGTCGCCACCCAGTACACCACCCTGAACCGCAGCACCAACCGCGACCGCTTCGTCCGGGTTCACGTCTTTACGTGGCTCTTTACCGAAGAACTCAGTCACTTTGGCCTGAACCAGTGGCATACGAGTCTGACCACCCACCAGGATAACGTCGTTGATGTCTGAAACAGACAGTCCGGCATCCTGCAGCGCAACTTTCAGTGGCGCGATTGAGCGAGCAACCAGATCTTCAACCAGTGACTCCAGTTTAGAGCGGGTCACTTTGATGTTCAGGTGTTTAGGACCGGTCGCATCTGCCGTGATGTATGGCAGGTTAACGTCGGTCTGCTGTGCAGAAGAAAGTTCGATTTTCGCTTTCTCTGCCGCTTCTTTCAGACGCTGCATCGCCAGTGGATCGTTGTGCAGATCGATGCCCTGGTCTTTCTTGAATTCAGCAACCAGATAGTTAATCAGGCGGCTATCGAAGTCTTCACCACCCAGGTGGGTGTCACCGTTGGTCGCCAGAACTTCAAAGGTTTTTTCGCCGTCAACTTCGTCGATCTCAATGATTGAGATATCGAAGGTACCGCCACCCAGGTCATAAACCGCGATGGTGCGGTTGCCCTGGCCTTTATCCAGACCATATGCCAGTGCAGCAGCAGTCGGTTCGTTAATGATACGTTTGACTTCCAGACCTGCGATACGGCCGGCGTCTTTGGTTGCCTGACGCTGCGCATCGTTGAAGTAAGCCGGTACGGTAATAACCGCTTCAGTCACTGGCTCACCGAGGTAATCTTCGGCGGTCTTTTTCATTTTCTTCAGCACTTCAGCAGAGATCTGCGGCGGTGCCATTCTCTGACCTTTCACTTCCAGCCATGCGTCGCCGTTGTCAGCGCCGGTGATTTTGTACGGCATGATTTTAATATCACGCTGTACTTCTTCGTCCTGGAAGCGACGACCGATCAGACGCTTAATTGCGAACAGGGTATTCTGCGGGTTGGTCACTGCCTGACGTTTAGCCGGTTGACCGACCAGAATTTCGCCATCCTGTGTATACGCAATAATTGAAGGCGTGGTGCGATCGCCCTCGGCATTTTCCAGCACGCGTGCTTTAGTGCCATCCATGATCGCAACACAAGAGTTGGTTGTACCCAGGTCAATACCAATAATCTTACCCATCTAAACATCTCCCACTTAAATTCGTTGCCAATTTGGGTTGTGAACCTTTTATGTGGGCGGGTTGTTTGCATTCAACTGCCAGCACATGCTTTTTTTCCAACGTTCACAACGCTCGATGACAAGTAAATGGGGCCGCTTCGATGCGCATCAAGGGCTAAACCAAAAAAAAATTTTTACCTTTGGCCCTGTCGGGATCAAAGAACGCTGCCACAACGCTGAATATGATGCGTCGCCTTGCTCCCCTCAGGGAGCAGGACGAAATCCGTTTATTACATCAACGATCATTTTACTGCCGAGGAACTATGGCAAATTCAACGCTGGCTAACCCTGCCCCGCTGGGATTAATGGGATTTGGCATGACGACCATTTTGCTGAACCTGCACAACACGGGCCTGTTTGCCATGGACGTGGCGATTTTAGCCATGGGCATTTTTTATGGCGGGATTGCGCAGGTGCTGGCCGGTCTGCTGGAGTTTAAAAAGAACAACACTTTCGGGCTGACCGCCTTTACCTCTTACGGCATGTTCTGGTTAAGCTTTGTGGCGATCCTGCTGTTACCTGAAATGGGACTGGCAAAAGTGCCAGACGAACGTTTCCTGGGGGCCTGGCTGGCACTGTGGGGCATTTTCACGCTGTTTATGTTCGTCGGTACGCTGAAAGGTGCGCGGATGCTGCAGTTTGTTTTCGGCTCGCTCACGCTGCTGTTTCTGCTGCTGGCCGTGGCTCATCTTATGCACCTGCCGGCGCTGGTGGTCTCCGCGGGCTGGGTCGGGATACTCTGTGGTGCCAGCGCCTGCTATCTGGCGATGGGTGAAGTGCTGAACGAAACCTTTGGCCGCACCATTCTGCCGATTGGCGCGAAACCACTCTAAGCCTGCCTTTACGCATAAAAAAGACGCGGAGCCTGGCTCCGCGTCCCCGCATTACAAAGAGTTAATCCCCTGCTGCAGGCCAGGCTCGTGGCTGACATCACGCCGCAGCCAGATCCCCGTCAGCAATCCTACCAGCGCCAGCGCCATCACATACCAGCAGGGTGCCATCTCTGAGACGTTCATCAGCAGCGACACAAAGATGGGTGTCAGCCCGCCGAAGATCGCATAGGAGAGGTTGTAGGAAAATGAGAGTCCGGTAAAACGCACTTCTGCCGGAAAGGCGCGCACCATCACAAAGGGCACCACGCCGACGATACCGACGCTGAGACCCGCCACACCATAAAGCAGGAAGAGCTGCTGTGGATAGAGGGCGGTCAGGTGATAAAACTGCCAGCTACAGATCGCCAGCAGCAGGCTGCCGACACACAGCGTACGACTGGCACCAAAGCGATCGGCAGCGAGCCCGGCAATAATGCAGCCAATGCAGAGCATCACGGTAGCGATGCTGTTGGCCTGCAAGGTCAGCGCAGGCGCGATGCCCTGCTGTTTTTGCAGCCAGACCGGCGACATCAGGATCACCACCACGATGCAGGCGGAAAGCAGCCAGGTCAGCAGCATAGAGATGACAATCGACTTTTTATGCTCTGCCAGCACGGTCTTCAGCGGCAGAGTTTCAGCCAGCGCTTTACGCTGCTGCATCTCGATAAACACTGGCGTCTCATGCAACCAGCGACGCAGGTACATCGCGACCAGCCCGAACACGCCGCCGAGGAAGAACGGGATGCGCCAGCCGCCATCATGGATCGCCTGCTGCGACATTGAGGTATTGATCAGCGTGGCCACCAGCGAACCCAGTAAAATGCCGATAGTCAGCCCGGCCGTCAGCGTGCCGCAGGCGATGCCGATACGTTTATAGGGCACGTGTTCCGCGACAAACACCCAGGCGCCCGGCACTTCACCGCCAATCGCCGCGCCCTGTAACATCCGCATCAGCAGCATCAGCAGTGGCGCAGCAATGCCAATCGTCTGCCAGGTGGGTAAAGCGCCCATCATCAGGGTCGGCAGCGCCATCAGCAGAATGCTCAGGCTGAACATCTTTTTGCGCCCGAGCTTATCGCCAAAATGCGCCATCACGATGCCGCCCAGCGGACGAGCCAGATAGCCTGCGGCAAAAATGGCAAACGTCTGCAACTGACGCAGCCATTCCGGGATATCCGAAGGGAAAAAGAGTTCGCCAATCACGGTGGCGAAGAAAACGAAGATGATGAAGTCGTAGAATTCCAGCGCGCCGCCCAGCGCGGCCAGCGCCAGGGTCTTGTAATCCTTACCGGTCAGACGCTGAGTGTGAGTCGGATTCATAATATTCCAGAGGCAAAAGAGATAAGGTTGTAAAGATCTTATTACTATACCGTCAATCTTTTGCCACACCAGCAAGGCTATAGCTTATGCCTGAAATGGGGAATATTTAGTTATTTATCTCACGTATCGCGCTTTTAGGCCGAAATGCTGCTACTACGCTGGAATGCGTTTCGACGTAAGGCCCTTCCAGCAACTGTAAACAATAAGGTACAGATGCAAAGATGCCGTGAACTTTTACGTTGCCCTGCTCATCCTTCAGCCCTTCCAGCGTCTCTTTGATCGACTTCGGCTGACCAGGCAAATTGAGGATCAGCGACTGCTTGCGGATCACCCCGACCTGACGCGACAGAATCGCGGTCGGCACGAACTGCAGGCTGATCTGGCGCATCTGCTCACCAAAACCAGGCATTTCACGATCGGCAACGGCTAAGGTGGCATCGGGCGTGACATCGCGTCGGGCCGGTCCGGTGCCGCCGGTGGTTAACACCAGATGGCAAAAACGTTCATCGACCAGTTCGCAAATCGCCTGCTCAATCATCGGCTGCTCGTCGGGCACCAGTCGGGACTCAATCTCAAACGGGCTGCTGATTGCGCTGCCGAGCCAGCTCTCCAGCGCGGGAATACCCTGATCCTGATAAATGCCGTTCGCGGCGCGATCGGAGACCGAGATCAGGCCAATGCGTAATGTATTCATGATTAGCTTCGCTGTGATTTACCGCGGTGCGGTTGGAGTAAAAGAGGAATAGCCGAGAGGATAATATAAAGTGAAAGGGTCGGAAAAGGGAAAACCGTGGCAGCCTGCGCCGCCACGGTCAACGGATTACAGCAGTTCTGCCAGCATCTTCTCAAGTTTGCCCTGATCAACGGCAAAATTGCGGATACCTTCTGCCAGCTTCGCAACCGCCATCGGATCCTGGTTGTGCTGCCACAGGAACTCAGACTCGGTCATGCGGGCCGGACGCGCTTTCACTTCGCCGCTGTAGCTCAGTTTACGCTCCAGGGTGCCTTCGCTCTCCGCCAGCTCTTTCAGCAGCGCAGGAGAAATGGTCAGACGGTCACAGCCAGCCAGCTCGATGATTTCGCCGACGTTACGGAAGCTGGCGCCCATTACCACGGTTTCATAGCCGTGCTGCTTGTAGTAGTTGTAGATTTCAGAAACTGAAACCACGCCTGGATCTTCGTGCGCGGCATACTCTTTCTTGTCAGTATTGGCTTTGTACCAGTCGAGGATACGGCCAACAAACGGAGAGATCAGGAACACGCCCGCTTCGGCACAGGCACGCGCCTGAGCAAAGGAGAACAGCAGCGTCAGGTTACAGTTGATACCCTCTTTTTCCAGCTGCTCTGCAGCACGGATGCCCTGCCAGGTAGAGGCCAGTTTGATCAGGATGCGGTCGTTGCTGATACCGGCATCATTGTAGAGTTTGATCAGGCTGCGGGCTTTGGCGATGCTGCCTTCAGTGTCGTAAGAGAGACGCGCATCCACTTCCGTCGAGATGCGGCCTGGGATCAGTTTGAGGATTTCCAGACCAATGTTCACGGCCAGCTTGTCAGAAACCAGCTGCAGCTGCTCTTCTTTGTTGCTGCTCTGATCACGCGCCCAGCCGATCGCTTCATCGATCAGTTTACGGTATTCAGGAATTTGCGCGGCGTTGAGAATCAGAGAAGGGTTGGTGGTGGCGTCTTGTGGCTGATACAGCTTCATGGCTGCAATATCACCGGTGTCGGCGACGACGGTGGTGAGCTGACGCAGGGAGGTAAGTTTGTCCGTCATGTTCTTTTCTCTTAGTTAACTGTCAGTGTGAAAAAAGGCTGTTGCGATAATATCACGCGGCAACGGTGGCGCAAGGTCAGGGAATGCCGTTTACGATAGCGCGAACAAATAGGTGTGATTCGTCATTCTTTGCGGCTTTTTTGGTACACTGCGAAGCCTGATAAGCAGCCAATGCCCTGTTAAACCAGGCATTAACCGAGGAAGCAACTATGTTAATGGTGATCTCTCCCGCCAAGACGCTGGATTATGAAAGCCCGCTGGCGACAACGCGTTTCACCCAGCCTGCGCTGTTAGAAAAGTCACAACAGCTGATTGAAATTGCGCGCGAGCTGTCACCCGCCAGCATCGCCTCGTTAATGGGCATCAGCGATAAACTGGCGCACCTCAATGCCGAGCGCTTCAACAGCTGGCAGCCCGATTTTTCCCCTAAGAATGCCCGTCAGGCGATCCTGGCATTCAAAGGTGATGTCTACACCGGTTTACAGGCAGAGACCTTCAGCGATCAGGATTTCGATTTTGCTCAGCAGCACCTGCGTATGTTATCAGGCCTGTATGGCGTACTGCGTCCACTCGATTTAATGCAGCCTTACCGTCTGGAGATGGGCATTCGCCTGGCGAATCCGGCGGGCAAAGATCTCTACACCTTCTGGGGCGATCTCATCACTGAAACGCTGAATGCCGCACTGGCGGAACAGGGCGATGAGGTGCTGATCAACCTCGCCTCGGACGAATATTTCCGGGCCGTTAAGCCGAAGACGCTGCGGGCACAGATGATTAAGCCGGTGTTCCTCGACGAAAAGAATGGCAGTTACAAAGTGATTAGCTTCTATGCCAAAAAGGCGCGTGGATTAATGAGTCGCTATGTGATTCAGCAGCGCCTGACGAAGCCGGAACAGCTAAAGGCGTTTGATCTGGATGGCTATCGTTTTGATGCAGCCAGCAGCAGCGAGAGCGAGCTGGTCTTTAAGCGCGCAGAGCAGTAACACCCCGCGCCCTCTGCTTTCCACAAACAGGCTTCCCGCAACCGGGAAGCCTTTCACAGGTTTACTTCAGCAGAAACGCCCGCAGCGAGGCGAAATCACCCTTCATCTGATGCGACAGCAGCGGCAGGTCGGCGCGCTCCGCTAACTCCGGCGGCAGCGTCAGGGTCTGTTCAAGGATCGCTTCCACACTTTCGCGGAATTTCGCCGGATGCGCGGTTCCCAGGAACACACCATACTCCCCTTCCTGCAGCTGATCGCGCAACAGACGCCAGGCAATGGCGGCATGCGGCTCGGAAATGTAGCCCATCTCAGCCAGTTCACGCATGGCGGCGCGCGTGGTCTCATCCGAGACCGCACCACAGGCCAGATCGGTTAAGCGCCAGGTTTTACGGCGGAACAGCTCTTCCACACGCGGCCAGTTATTAGGCTGGCTGACATCCATGGCATTCGACAGCGTAGAGACCGTCTGGTTTGGCTGCCACTCGCCGTTGCCCAGAAAGCGCGGCACCGTGTCGTTGGCGTTGGTGGCGGCGATAAAACGTTTGATCGGCAGGCCCAGCGATTTCGCCAGCAGACCGGCGGTCAAATCACCAAAGTTGCCGCTCGGCACTGACACCACCAGCTGATTACGTTTTTCCTGAGGCAGCTGTGCAACCGCTTCAAAGTAGTAGCAGATCTGCGCCAGCAGGCGGCTGATGTTGATGGAGTTAGCCGAGTTCAGGCCAATCGCGCGCTTCAGATCTTCATCATCAAACGCCTGTTTCACCAGCGACTGGCAGGCATCAAAATCGCCGTCGATAGAGATGGTTTCGATGTTGCCGCCCAGAGTACAGAAGAGTTTCTCCTGCAGCGGACTGATTTTGCCCTGCGGATAGAGGATCACCACGCGCACGTTCTTCATGCCGTAAAAGGCGTGCGCCACGGCCGCGCCGGTATCACCGGAGGTGGCGGTCAGAATGGTGATCTGCTCATCTGAGCCTGAGACATACGACAGCATCTGCGCCATAAAACGGCCGCCGAAATCTTTAAACGCCAGCGTCGGGCCGTGGAACAGCTCCAGACAGGCGATATCTTCGCTAACGGCTTTCACCGGGGCCGGAAAAGCAAAAGCGGCTTTAACACGCTCATGCAGTTGCTGGGCCGGAATCTCGTCACCAATGAAAGCCGAGAGAATTTTGCTGCTGCGGCTGACAAAATCCATCTCCAGCATCGCGTCGATGTCGGTCAGTTCAAACTCCGGCAGTTCCAGCGGAAAGAACAGACCCTGCTGCGAACCCAGACCCTGTTTCACCGCCTGGGCGAAGCTGACCTGCTCGTTGTGATCCTTAAGATTGTAGAGTTTCATGCGTTATCCCAATTGTCGTGCGCCAGCCGTGTCGAGACGGCAGATATGGACGAAGCCTTCATCATTCTGCAGATAGTGCTGGCTCAGCCAGTCAGCCATCCGCTGTGCCGTTTCCATCTGATTGCAAACGGCGAAAAGTGTCGGACCAGAGCCTGAGATACCGCACGCCAGTGCGCCAATATCTTTCGCGGCCTGCCGCGCCTCGGTGAAGCCTGGCAGCAGCCGGGTCCGGTAAGGTTCGGCAATCACATCCTGCATAAGTTTAGCTGCCAGCTGCGGCTGACGCGTATGGCAGGCGTGAATGAAGCCAGCCAGCAAGCGGCCATGCCTGATGCAGTCCTCTTTGCGGTACTGCGCCGGTAAAATGGCGCGCGCTTCTGCGGTTGAGACTTTAATGCCCGGATAGGCCATCACCCACAGCCAGTCATCAAAGCCCGGCACCGCCTGGCTGATAATGTCATTTTCCTGCAGCATCAGCTGAATGCCGCCGAGGAAGCAAGGGGCGACATTATCATAGTGCACGCTGCCGGAGATTCGCCCTTCCAGCTCACCCATCAGGGTCAGTAACGTGCTGTCGCTGAGAGGCTTGCCGCAAAACTCGTTCATCGCCATTAAACCGGCCACCACCGAGCAGGCGCTGGAACCCAGCCCGGAGCCGATGGGCATGTTCTTCTCCAGCGTCATCGCCACCGGGATCGCTTTGCCGATTTCCTGGCAGAAACGCTGCCAGCACTGGTAAACAATATTCTCTTTCGGATCGGCGGGCAGCTTACTGACAAAACGTCCGGCGTTGGTCAGTGAAAACTGCTCTGCCGCTTCCACGGAGACGCAGTCACCCAACAGGGAGCCATCTACCGGCGAAACCGCCGCGCCCAGCACATCGAAGCCGACGCTGACGTTACCAATCGAGGCCGGTGCGTAAATTTTTACCATGATTAAACTCCCAACTTCCATGACAGTGTCCGCAGCAGGTCGGCAAAGACACCGGCCGCTGTGACATCATTTCCTGCACCGTATCCGCGCAGCACCAGCGGAATCGGTTGATAGTAGCGGCTGTAAAACGCCAGCGCATTCTCGCCGTTTTTCACCTTATAGAGTGGATCGTTGCCGTCAACGGCGTCGATCTTCACTTTGCAGATGCCGCCCTCTTCAATCACGCCAACATAGCGCAATACTTTGCCCTCATCCTGCGCCTGCGCAACCCGGGCGGCAAAGGCGTTATCCAGCTCAGGCAGACGCTGCATAAACTGCTCAATGTCCTGGATTTCGGTCAGGCTGGCGGGCAGCAGCGGCTCAATCTCAATGTCGCTCAGCTCCAGCTGATGACCCGCTTCACGGGCAAGGATCAGCAGCTTACGCGCCACATCGGTGCCGGAGAGGTCGTCACGCGGATCGGGCTCGGTAAAGCCCATCTCACGCGCCATCGTTGTCGCCTGCGACAGTGACATTCCGTCATCCAGCTGGCCGAAAATGTAGGACAGCGAGCCAGAGAGGATACCGGAGAAGCGCAGCAGCTCATCACCGGCGTTCATCAGGTTCTGCAGGTTTTCGATCACCGGCAGTCCGGCGCCGACGTTGGTATCATAAAGGAATTTACGCCGCGATTTGGCAGCGGCGGCGCGCATCTGCTGATAGTAATTCCAGGATGAGGTGTTGGCCTTTTTGTTTGGCGTCACCACATGGAAACCTTCGCTGAGAAAGTCAGCATACTGATCGGCGACCGCCTGGCTGGAAGTACAATCCACAATCACCGGATTGAGCAGGTGATACTCTTTAACCAGACGGGTAAGACGACCGAGATTGAACGGCTCTTTCGCTTCGCCTAATGCCGCCTGCCAGTTGCTTAAATCAATGCCGTGGACGTGGGTTAACAGCGCACGGGAGTTAGCGATGCCGCAGACGCGCAGGTCGATATGCTTTTTCTTCAGCCACGCCTGCTGGCGATGTAACTGATCCAGCAGCGCGCCGCCGACGCCGCCGACGCCGACCACAAACACTTCGATTACCTGATCGGTGGCGAACAGCATCTGATGCACCACGCGAACCCCGGTGATCACTTCATCATTGTTCACCACCACCGAGATTGAACGCTCGGAGGAGCCCTGAGCAATCGCCACGATATTGATATTGGCGCGCGCCAGCGCCGAGAAGAATTTGGCTGAAATGCCGCGCAGCGTGCGCATGCCATCGCCCACCACCGAAATCACCGCCAGGTTTTCAATGATATCCAGCGGATCCAGCAGGCCATCTTTCAGCTCCAGGTAGAACTCCTCCTCCAGCACCTGACGCGCCCGCGCCAGCTCGCTCTGCGGCACGCAGAAACTGATGCTGTATTCGGAAGAGGATTGGGTGATCAGCACTACAGAGATGCCGGTGCGCGACATCGCCGCAAAGACTCTGGCCGCCATCCCGACCATCCCTTTCATGCCAGGACCGGAGACGTTGACCATCGCCATATTATTCAGGTTGGTGATGCCTTTTACCGGGTTCTCATCCTGTTCGCCTTCTGCTCCAATCAGGGTGCCGGGTGCCTGCGGATTGGCCGTGTTTTTGATCAGGCAGGGGATCTGGAACTGAGCAATGGGCGCGATGGTGCGGGGATGCAGTACTTTGGCGCCGAAATAGGAGAGCTCCATCGCCTCCTGATAGGACATCGACTTCAGCAGGCGCGCATCCGGCACCTGACGCGGATCGCAGGTATAGACGCCATCCACATCAGTCCAGATTTCACAGCAGTCGGCGCGCAGACAGGCGGCCAGCACAGCGGCTGAATAGTCTGAACCGTTACGGCCCAGTACGACCAGCTCGCCTCGCTCGTTACCAGCCGTGAAGCCTGCCATCAGGATCATGTTCTGCGGCGGAATCTGACTCGCTTCAATGCGGCGGGTTGATTCGGCGATATCGACAGTAGATTCAAGGTAGTGGCCAACCGCCAGCAATTTTTCCACCGGATCGATCACGCTGACCTCATGGCCGCGCGCCTGCAGCAGCGCTTCCATGATCGCAATCGAGAGTTTTTCACCGCGGCAGATAATCGCCGCGTTGACGCTGTCCGGGCACTGTCCCAGCAGGCTGATACCGTGCAGAACCTGCTTCAGCTGCGCAAACTCCAGGTCAACGCGGGTTTTCAGTCGATCGTACTCAAAGCCCGGCTGCGCGTCAGCCAGTCCCTGCAACAGCTCGCTGAAGATGCGTTCGGCGTCGCTGATATTCGGCAAAGCATCCTGACCACTGATGGTTTTTTCAATCATCGCCACCAGATGGTTAGTGATCTTTGCTGGCGCAGAGAGCACGGTTGCAACCTGTCCTTGTTGCGCATTACTTTCCAGAATGTCAGCGACGCGAAGAAACCGCTCCGCATTCGCTACCGAGGTCCCGCCGAATTTCAGCACTCGCATAATATAAACTCTCCTGAATTTAAGCCGAAAAAAAAGCCCGCACTGTTTAGGTGCGGGCTTATTTTCTGTTTTTCCTGTATGCGTCAGCCCGCACCGTTACCTGTGGTAATGGTGGTGGTAATAATTGTGGTGTTCAGGCTGATTTTACGCATTTAGATTTATTTTCTGTCTGTTTTTGTCTGTCCGTCTTGCTTCCAGAAGTAAAGCAAAGCGCACATTAAGTCAACCCGATTTGTCCGGCGGACAGATTTCCACCACTGCGCACAGCCACCGGTGAAAGCGTAAAACGCTGTTCGATCGGTTGCTATGCAGAAATTCCCTGCGATCTGTTGCTGTAAAATCAGCTTTTTGCCGAGGATTTATCTGTGAGTTTTTTTTCAATATCGTGCAGCAGACGATGCAGCATCGCACTGTCGCGCTGTTCCAGCAGCCCCACCCGCTGATCAATCCAGTCTGACAGCTTCTCATCATCACTGACCTCCAGTTGCGCCAGCAGCTGATGGAAACGCTGACGCAGCGCCTGCAACTGCTGCCCATCCGCCGCAGAGGCTTTTGATGCCTCAACCTGATTCAGCTTCGACAGCTGATAGCAGTAGACCATCACCGCCTGTCCGAGATTGAGTGAAGGATAGTCATTCGCCATCGGGATGCCGGTCAGCAGGTCTACAAGCTCCAGCTCCTCGTTGGTCAGCCCGCTATCTTCGCGGCCAAACACCAGCGCCATACTGTTTACCCACTGGCGTTTCTCCAGCAGTTGCGTTTCAACCTGCTCCGGTGTGGCGTAATAACGAAACTTTGCCCGGCTGCGCGCGGTGGTCGCGACCGAAAAATCGATGTCCGCTAACGCGTCGGCCAGGGTTGCAAAGGTCTGAACGTTGTCGAGAATTTCGCCGGCACCATGTGCCACCCGGCGCGCGGCGGGATCCTGCCAGGCGTCACTGGCAACGATGCGCAGCTGGCTGAATCCCATGGTTTTCATGGCACGCGCCGCAGCGCCGATATTTTCTGGCCGCGCGGGCGAGACGAGAATCAGGGGAAAAAGCATATTTATTCCATTGGTCCATTAACATAACGCCATATTAACATGGCTGTTAATGATTCAGTCGCCAGAAGGTAATAAGAAAATCGTGTGTTAACCATGTTAAAACTGGTTAAAAGTGATGGCCTGAATCTTTTTATCCCTGAAACGAGCTTTATTAAAGAAATCATTATTAAACCATTTAACTTCAACGAGATAGAATGTGATTTCCGGCGGGTTTTATTTTGGCCCGACTGCGTAAAAAATGTAACGAAAATGATGCTTTTTGTGAGCTAAACAGGCAATCTGCGAGAAGTTTTTCACAAAAGTGTTAACGTGCTACAATTGCATTTGATATAAGTCAACGAAGCGTTGTTTTTATGCTTATCGGTTGTAGTTGGTGCTGTTAGGTTGCTGTTAATACAGTTAGGATATGCGCCATTATCATTAACGCCCGGGGCATGCAATTTTCATCCTGACTGGCTGAGCTAATACTGTTGTTGACGTTGATAGATGGCTTATCAAAATATGATTTCGTACAACGGTTCAGCGCGGCCCGCCGCTCTCGATGATGGAGAACGCCATACCGCTGTACGCCCTGTTTTCAATTTGTTGGCAAATTTTAGGTAGCTAAACATGCAGACCCCGCACATTCTTATCGTTGAAGACGAACTGGTCACGCGTAATACCCTCAAGAGTATTTTTGAGGCGGAAGGTTATGTGGTGTATGAGGCGACTGATGGTGCTGAAATGCATCAGGTGCTGACCGACAATGACGTTAACCTGGTCATCATGGACATCAACCTGCCCGGTAAAAACGGCCTGTTGCTGGCCCGTGAACTGCGTGAGCAGGCCAATGTCGCCCTGATGTTCCTGACCGGTCGTGACAACGAAGTCGATAAAATTCTTGGTCTGGAAATTGGCGCTGACGACTACATCACCAAACCGTTTAATCCGCGTGAGCTGACTATTCGTGCCCGCAACCTGCTGTCGCGCACCATGAATCTGGCCATGCCAGGCGAAGAGCGTCGTCAGGTAGAGAGCTACAAGTTCAACGGTTGGGAGCTGGATATCAACAGCCGCTCACTGATCAACCCGAACGGCGAGCACTATAAACTGCCACGCAGTGAGTTCCGCGCCATGCTGCACTTCTGCGAAAACCCGGGCAAAATTCAGACCCGTGCCGATCTGCTGAAAAAAATGACCGGCCGCGACCTCAAGCCACACGATCGCACCGTTGATGTCACCATTCGTCGTATTCGTAAGCATTTCGAATCAACGCCGGACACGCCAGAGATCATCGCCACCATTCATGGTGAAGGTTATCGCTTCTGCGGTGACCTGCAGGATTAAGCCCCTGTCAGACGCGGCAAATAAAAAACGCCCCTGCGGGCGTTTTTTTTGTCCTTAGCGTGACGGCATAATCAGTGCCACGGCATAATTGGCACAGCGCTAATCGCATTTTTCGGTGAGCCATCAACCACTTTATCGGAATAGGTCAGATAGACCAGGGCGTTGCGCTTTTTGTCGAAGAAGCGTACAACCTGCAGCTTTTTGAAGATCAATGAGGTGCGCTGGCGGAATACCACTTCACCCTCTGCTTTGCCCTGCGCGATTTTATCACTCAGTTCGACCGGACCCACCTGCTGACAGGAAATCGCGGCATCAGAGGTATCTTCTGCCAGACCCAGTCCGCCTTTAATACCCCCGGTTTTCGCCCGGCTGATATAACAGGTTACATTTTTAACGTCCGGATCATCGAAAGCCTCAACGACAATCTTGTGGTCAGGCCCGAATATCTTGAATACCGTATCAACAGAGCCAATCTGTTCGGCAAACAGCGGGCTGGAAAAGGTCAGCGTGGTCAGCGCAGCGATCATAAGTCGGAATATTGTCATGGAGTTACCATTGCAAATGGAATAGATGAGAATGTAATGTACTGTTAATCGAGTTAATGACCAAACCAAAACGGGTTGAAGCCCGTACTGATTTAGCACAACCTTCCCCGGAAAACGGCCCACGTCTTTTGAGCAATGAGTGCTAATATTCTTCGAATGCGTTTAGCTGCACCACCAGAGTATGAGGATGTTTTATGGACCAAGCCGGTATCATTCGCGATTTGCTTGTCTGGCTGGAGAGCCATCTGGATCAACCCCTTTCACTGGACAATGTTGCCCAGAAAGCCGGTTACTCTAAATGGCATTTACAGAGGATGTTTAAAGACGTAACCGGACACGCAATAGGTGCCTATATTCGTGCGCGTCGTCTGTCTAAAGCCGCCGTGGCGCTGCGCCTGACCAGCCGCCCGATTCTGGACATCGCACTGCAGTATCGTTTTGATTCACAACAGACTTTTACTCGCGCATTCAAGAAGCAGTTTGCTCAGACACCGGCGTGGTATCGCCGCTCTTCAGACTGGAACTCATTCGGTATTCGTCCCCCTATTCGCCTGGATGATGAGACGCAGCCGGAACCGGCTTTCGTCACCTTACCGGAGACGGTGCTGGTAGGACAAACCCAGAACTACACCTGTATTCTGGAGCAGATTTCCAGCTACCGCGACGAAATGCGTATTCATTTCTGGAAGCAGTTCCTGCTGGAAACCGACACGGTGCCGCCGGTACTGTATGGCCTGCATCAGGTGCGCGCCAGCCAGGACAAAGATGATGAGCAGGAGATTCTCTACACCACGGCGGTGCCTGCTGACAGCGCGGTCAACCTGCACTCCGGCCAGAACGTGATTCTGGAAGCGGGCGACTACGTGCAGTTCACCTATACCGGCCCGCGCGTCAATCTGCAGGAGTTTATCCTGCTGCTCTATGGTACCTGCATGCCGACGCTGGGGCTGACCCGCCGTCAGGGACAGGACATCGAACGCTTTTACACCGATGGCGGTAAAAAACGCGCTGAGCCACCTACCGAGATCCGTTGCGAATATCTGATTCCCATTCGCCGCCAGACCGTAGCCAGCTGACATTAAGGCTGCCGTCATCGCGACGGCAGCCTTAAGTAGATCAGCGTTGAAGCTCGTCGAGTGCAGGCGCATCCAGATGGGAAATATCCCCCGCCGTCTCGACAATCCAGCCTTCTGCCAGCCAGGCGCTCTGCTGATAATCAACACGTGAGAGTGAGCAGTTACGCAGACGCAGACGACGTTCCGCATAGGCGGGCAGACCGAGGATCGTGCTGACCAGCGCCCCCAGCGCCATACCGTGACTGACGAGCAGTGGACGGCTTCCGGCTGGAAGATCAATACAGGCATTCAGCGCGGCGTGCATACGCGTCGCCATCTCAGTCATCGACTCCCCTTCAGGAATACGGCCCCCTTCGGTACCGTTGACCAGCGTGGCGCGCCACTGCTCTTCTTCCGCGGTTAAGCCATCCAGCGGACGCTTCTCCAGCACCCCCATATTCAGCTCACGCAACCGCGTATCAAGCGTGACTGAGCAACCGCAGGCATCCGCAATAATCTCCGCGGTGCGGCGCGTACGCCCCAGATCGCTGGCAATAATGTGCGTAATGCCCAGATGTTTCACGCGCTCACCCACCTGCCAGGCTTGCTGCTCACCTTTTTCCGTCAGCGGACTGTCGGACTGACCCTGAATGCGACGCTCCGCATTCCATACCGTTTCACCGTGACGAACAAGATAGACCTGTAGCATGTTAGTTTCCGTTATACTGCGACAAAAATCGCTTTAGAGCTTACCCCATCAGGCGTCATTGTTGCAGTCAGTCTGCACACGGAGAGCGCGAAACAACCGGCGCGTACGGAAAGTACGTGAGGATTGTGAGCACTGCCCGGGTTCAGAATGACAAATCAAACAGCCCGATGGACCAGGCGCTTAATCACCTGAGGGTTCAACCAATTATGTACCATGTTGTCGCAGCCACCACCAATCCAGCGAAAATTCATGCGATTGCTCAGGCATTCAACGACGTTTTCGGCGAGGGATCCTGCCATATTGAAGGGGTCGAGGTCGATAGCGGCGTAGCAGCACAACCGTTAACCCATCTCGAAACGCGAACTGGCGCACGTCAGCGCGTGATGAATGCCCGGCAGGTCCGGCCAGAAGCGGCGTTCTGGGTAGCGATTGAGGCGGGCATCGAAGATGACAGCGCGTTTGCCTGGATGGTGGTAGAAAATCAGAAGCAGCGCGGCGAATCGCGCTCGGCCAGTTTCACCCTGCCGCCGGTGGTGCTGGCGGGTCTGCGTGAAGGCCGGGAGCTGGGCGAAGAGATGGCGCGGTTAACCGGCATCGAAAATATTAAACACCAGGGTGGCGCTATCGGGGCGTTCACAAACGGCCTGCTCAGCCGCTCCAGTGTCTATCATCAGGCACTGATTCTGGCGCTCTGCCCGTTCATCCATCCGCTTTACCAGCAGTGATCAGGCGCGTCCCAGACGCGCCTCCAGCCAGCGTTTCAGCTCCGGCGGCGCCTCTTTCAGGCTGTTCGAGCCACGGGTAATGGTCGCAATGCCAACGCCGAGCTCATTTTTCAGTTCACGCTGGCTCATCTCGCCGTTCATTAACTCTTCGATAATCCGCAGGCGGGTGCCGAACGCTTCCCGCTCGTCGGGCGTCATCATCAGTTGCATCAGTGGCAGCGCATGACCATCAGCAAAGGCCTGCTGCATCAGCACGACAAAGCGCTGCCAGCTATCTTCTGCCGGATGCGCATCGGTGGGGGAATCAGAATGGGTCATGAAGAGGCTTCCGTACTCACTAAAGAGTACGGAAGCTTAGCACAGCTAGTAACGGCGATTCCACTCAGCATCTGACAGGATCTTGTCAGGCTTGCCCATGAAGTGACGATAGTAGGCGTCGTACGCCAGCACATTCTTCACATAGCCACGCGTTTCAGAGAACGGGATGGTCTCGATAAACGCGACGGCATCAAGATTGCCCGCACTGGTTTTCTGCCAGCTTCGCACCCGGCCCGGCCCGGCATTGTAGGCCGCCGAGGCGAAGATCCGGTTCTGATTGAACTGCTGATAGACATATTCCAGATACTGGGTGCCGATCTGAATATTGGTTTCCGGATCGAGCAGCTGGCTGGTGTTGCTGTAGCCAGGGATGTTGTACATCTTCACGGTATGCGCCGCCGTGGCAGGCATAATCTGCATCAGACCGCTGGCGCCGACCGGTGAACGCGCTTTCGGATTCCAGGCGCTCTCCTGACGCGAAATCGCCATCGCATAGCTTGGCGGGATCTGCTTCACCGCGGTGTTGCGCTCATAGACGCTCTGCCACGCCAGCGGGAAACGCTCTTTCAGGCTGTCCCACATTTTGGCCGTGATGGTCGCCTGCACGCTGAGATCCCACCAGTCCTGCTCATTGGCGTAGCGCGCCAGCATCTGCTGCTGCGTGTGCGTGCGGCTGCCGATGAGATTGCTCCACTCGCTGCGCGCCAGGTTATCCAGACCCCAGTACATCAGCTCGCGAACGCGGGCCAGCTCCGGTCCCTGCACCGTGGCACTGTCAGGCTTCGGCGCTTCATCCACCTGCAACGGGTAGTCAACGCCCAGCCGCTGTGCGGCCACCATTGGATAGAAGCCACGCGCCTGCATCAGTTTGCGCAGGATCTCTTCCGCTTCCTCTTTGCGATCTTTCTCAAACAGCAGATCGGCCTGCCAGTACTGCCATTCATCTTTCTCTTTGGCTTCCAGCGGCAGACGGGCGATCCAGGTGTTAAGGCCGCGTCGGTCATGCTGAGAGAGTGCCAGTCGTACCCGGCGTTCTACCAGCGCGGTAGACTCGCTGTTCATCACCACCGCATCGCGCCAGCGTGCCTGCTCAGAGGTGAGATCACTGCCCATCATGCGCCAGACCACAATCTCCTTCAGCGCCTGCTCATCCTCCGGCCCCATCTTCTGCGCCCGGACCAGGATCGGAATCAGGCTGCGGGCATTTTCCATGTCCTGCCGCGCCACACGCGTAAAGGCGTAAATCGTCGCCTGGCGGGTAAAGTCGGTTGGCCCGACGGCGCTGGCGAAGGTGCTGACCGTTAACGGGTCCTGCTGCAGGGCCTGTATCGCGTCAGACATGGTCTGATAGTCAGTAGGCAACGTTTTCGCCAGATAGCTCACCAGGCTGTCGTTGCCTGCTTTCATCGCCAGCCGGATACGCTCCAGGATCGTAATTGGCGAAATCTGACCGGACGCCTGCCAGACCGAAAAGAGCTTATCGCAGTCCGCGGGCAGCGCCGTGCCGCGCAGCCAGATCTGCTTCGCGCCGTCAAACGCGGCCTGCTGCTGACCGGTGGCCCATTTGGCGTAATACCAGTTACAGCGTGCCTGCACCGGCTTAGGTTCGGTCGGACTGAAGTTCAGCACACCCTGCCAGTCCTGTCGGTAAGCCAGCACATTAATAAAGCGGGTGCTGAGCGAACGCGCGGGTGGCAACGTTGGATACTGGCGAATAAAGTTCTGTACCGCCAGGGTGGTCTCCTGATCGAGATCCTGTGCCAGCAGGCGATATTGCAGATAAGGATAGAGCGGATAATCCTGTAGCGTGGGCAACAGCTGATCCACGGTGGCCATCTGATTGCTGTCCCAGGCCTGTTTAATTTGTTGATAACGTTGCCGTTGTTGATCAAGCGAATCGGCCCATGCGCTGCTGGCCGTGCCGGCCATGCAGATCCCTATTATCCAGTTACGCCACTTCACCACGTAAATCTCCTCTGTTGCTGGGGCCGGCGAGTTGCCAGACAGTCTTCATGCTAACCAGGCCACCGGACTCTTGCCATGTTCTTCACAAAATTTACGCATACGAAAGGTAAACGCACCGTCATCGTTCAGCGTGCGCGCCGTAATTGTGCAAATTATCATCAGAAAATCTTATCACTGAATGCATTAAACTGTTGAATCATTGCGTTAAAAAAGTGGCACAGCCTTTGCTCTGTTGAATTCCATCTTGTATACCAGCTGGAATTCTTCGTATGACTTCAACCTTTGGCCTGACGCTTCACGCCTGGCAGCAGCGCTATCAGCAGGCGCCGCAACAGATTACTTCGCTGCTGAGCGCCCACCTGGCGGCTCTCGACACGCACGATAATGCCTGGATCTATCTGGCGACACCGGAGCAGTTAGCGGCTCAGATTGAGCCACTGCTGGCGCACTATCAGCGCGATCCCGGATCGCTGCCGCTGTTTGGTGTTCCCTTCGCCGTCAAAGACAACATTGATGTGGCGGGCTGGCCGACCAGCGCCGCCTGCCCCGCCTTTACCTATACCGCCAGCGAAGACGCGGTAGCGGTCGCCCGGCTGAAAGCCGCCGGCGCGATAGTCATCGGCAAAACCAACCTCGATCAGTTCGCTACCGGCCTGGTGGGCACCCGCTCCCCGTTTGGCGCGGTCAGTAACACCTTTGATGCCGATTACGTCAGTGGCGGCTCCAGCTCCGGCTCCGCGTCGGTGCTGGCTCGCGGGCTGGTCGCCTTTTCACTGGGCACCGATACTGCGGGATCGGGCCGCGTTCCGGCGGGCTTTAACAATATTGTCGGACTGAAGCCGACCAAGGGCTGGTTCTCTGCACGCGGCGTGGTGCCCGCCTGCCGCCTCAACGACACGATTTCCGTGTTTGCGTTGACGGCAGAAGATGCCTTTAGCGTCGCCAGCGTCATGGGTGGCTATGATGCCGGTGACGCCTATTCGCGCATTAATCCGCGCACCGCCCCGGCCAGCCTGCCCGTCCATCCCCATTTTGCGGTACCTTTGAACCCGGAGTTTTTTGATGATGCCGCCGCCGAAGCCGCCTGGGACCAGGCGCTGGAGGCGTTGCAGGCGGGTGGCGTGACGCTGCACCCTATCGACTTCACCCCGTTCCGGAAGCTGGCTGAACAGCTCTACTACGGTGCCTGGGTCGCCGAGCGCACGGCGGCGGTGGGCGGAATGCTCGATCGCCCGGCGGAGATGGACCCGGTGGTACACGAGATTATCGCCAGCGGCCTGAAATACAGCGCAGTCGATGCCTATAAGGCGGAGTATCTGCGGGCCGAACTGACGCGCCAGATTCAGCAGACGCTGGCACAGTTTGACGCGCTGGTGGTGCCGACCTCGCCCACGATTCATACCCTGGAGGAGATGAAGCAGGAGCCGATTCACTACAACTCGCAGTTTGGCACCTATACCAACTTTACCAACCTTGCCGACCTCGCCGCGCTGGCGCTGCCCGCACCGTTTCGCAATGACGATCTCCCGGCAGGCATCACGCTGATTGCGCCCGCCTGGCACGATCGGGCGCTGGCTGAGTTTGGCATTCGCTGGCAGCAGCAGCTTGCTCTGCCGCTGGGCGCGACCGGCCAGCCCTGCCCTGCCTGGCGCACCAGCCTGCCCGCCTCCGCCGACCATGTCCGGCTGGCGGTAGTGGGCGCGCATCTCACCGGAATGCCGCTTAATTTCCAGCTCACCGATCGCCATGCCGTCTGGGTGGAAGAGACGAAAACCGCGCCACACTATCGCCTGTTTGCCCTGCTGGAGGGCGCGATCAAAAAACCCGGCCTGATGCGTGACGAACAGGGCGCCGCTATCACCGTGGAGCTGTGGGATATCCCGCTGGCGCGCTTTGGTGAGTTTGTGGCGGAGATTCCCGCACCGCTGGGCATCGGCAGTCTGACGCTGGCGGATGGGCGGGTGGTGAAAGGCTTTATCTGCGAAGGCGCGGCGCTGAACAACGCGCTGGAGATTACTGAGACGGGCGGCTGGCGCAACTGGCTGGCATCACAGGGGAGTCACTGATCATGTTCACCACCGTACTGATTGCCAACCGCGGCGAAATCGCCTGTCGCGCCATTCGGACGCTGAAGCGCCTTGGCGTCAAAAGTGTCGCGGTCTATTCAGATACTGACCGCAACGCGCAGCACGTTAAGCAGGCGGATATCGCTATCGCGCTGGGCGGCGATAAAGCCAGCGACAGCTATCTGCGCATCGACAAAATTCTGGCGGCGGCTCAGCAGAGCGGCGCCCAGGCTATCTGGCCGGGCTACGGTTTTCTTTCAGAAAGCCAGCCGTTTGCCGAAGCCTGTGAAGCGGCGGGGATCGCCTTTGTCGGCCCCACCGCGCAGCAGATTGGTGAGTTCGGCCTTAAGCACCGTGCCCGTGAGCTGGCAGCCAGTGCAGGTGTACCAATGACGCCCGGCACACCGCTGCTTGCGTCGCTGGAGGAGGCGATGCAGGCGGCCGATAAGATCGGCTATCCGGTGATGCTGAAAAGCACGGCGGGCGGCGGCGGCATTGGCCTGACGCGCTGCGCCGACGCCGGTGCGCTCGCCAGCGCCTGGGAGAGCGTACGCCGTCTTGGCGAGCAGTTCTTCAGTGATGCGGGCGTGTTTCTGGAGCGCTGCATCGATCGCGCCCGCCACGTAGAAGTGCAGATTTTTGGTGACGGTAACGGCACTGTGGTCGCGCTGGGTGAACGCGACTGCTCACTGCAGCGCCGCAATCAAAAGGTGGTGGAAGAGACGCCCGCGCCCGGCCTGTCTCCGGCGACGCGTGACGCCCTGCTCGCCTCGGCGGTGCGGCTCGGCGAGCGGGTAAACTACCGCAGCGCAGGCACCGTGGAGTATATCTACGACGTCGACCAGCAGGCCTTTTACTTTCTGGAAGTGAACACCCGCCTGCAGGTGGAGCATCCGGTCACTGAGTGCGTCACCGGACTCGATCTGGTGGAGTGCATGTTGCAGGTGGCGGCGGGCGATGCGGTTGACTGGTCACGTCTGCAGCAGGCGCCGCAGGGCGCCGCCATTGAAGTGCGGCTCTATGCGGAAGATCCACTCAAGAACTTTCAGCCCAGCCCCGGCCTGCTAACCGGCGTAACTTTCCCTGACGGCGTGCGGGTCGACAGCGGCATCGAAACCGGCAGCGAGGTCTCCAGCTTCTACGATCCGATGATCGCCAAACTGATCGTGCATGCCGACACCCGCGATGCTGCTCTGGAAAAACTTCGCCATGCGCTGGATGCCACTCAGCTGCACGGCATCGCCACCAACCTCGACTATCTGCGCCAGATTACCGCCAGCGACGCGTTTCGCAGCGGCAACGTCTGGACGCGCTACCTCGACAGCGTGGTGCCTGCCTCCTCCGTGGTGGAAGTGCTGCAACCTGGTACCTTCAGTTCGGTTCAGGACTATCCAGGCCGCCTCGGCTACTGGGATATCGGCGTGCCGCCTTCCGGCCCGATGGATGACTTCGCTTTCCGGCTGGCTAACCGCATCGTCGGTAATCATGACGCGGCGGCGGGGCTGGAATTTACCCTGCAGGGGCCGACGCTGCGTTTCCACTGTGATGCCATCGTGGCGCTGACCGGTGCTGACTGCGACGCCACGCTGGAGGGCGAACCGGTCAGCACCTGGCAGCCGCTGGCGGTGAAAGCGGGAGAGACTCTGGCGCTGGGACGCGCCCGGACGGGCTGCCGCAGCTATCTGGCCGTGCGTAACGGCTTCGACGTGCCGGCGTATCTGGGCAGCCGCAGCACCTTTTCGCTGGGCCAGTTTGGCGGTCACGCCGGACGCACCCTCCGGGTTGCCGATATGCTGGCGATCTCCCAGCCTGAGCGGGCAGCCTGCACCACGCCTGCCCCGGTCAGCGATCCGCAGCCGCTCGATGCGGCGCTGATTCCGCACTACGGCAGCGAGTGGCGCATCGGCGTGCTTTACGGCCCGCACGGCGCACCGGATTTCTTCACCCAGGCCGCCATCGATGCGTTCTTCGCCAGTGACTGGCAGGTGCACTACAACTCCAACCGCCTCGGCGTGCGGCTGGTCGGCCCGAAACCGACCTGGACCCGCGCCAACGGCGGCGAAGCGGGCCTGCATCCCTCCAACGTTCACGACTGTGAATATGCCATTGGCGCGGTCAATTTTACCGGCGACTTCCCGGTGATCCTGACGCACGACGGCCCGAGCCTCGGCGGCTTTGTCTGTCCGGTGACCATCGCCAAAGCCGAGCTGTGGAAAGTGGGCCAGGTTAAACCTGGCGACACCATCCGCTTCCACCCCATCACCGCAGACGATGCGCTGGCGCGGGAAAAAGCGCAGATGCATCTGATTGAGACATTGCGGCCTGAGCATCCGCCCACATTTGCCGTGCCGTCACTGGCCGAAACCGCCCACGGTTCCGCCACGATTCTGGCCGCTCTGGAGGCCACGACCAGCACGCCGAAAGTGGTCTATCGCCAGGCGGGCGACAAATATGTGCTGATTGAGTATGGCGACAACGTGCTGGATCTGGCGCTGCGTCTGCGTGTCCATCTGCTGATGAATGCGCTGACGGCGCAGGCGGAGCCCGGCGTAGAGGAGCTGTCGCCTGGCGTGCGTTCGCTGCAGGTGCGCTACGACAGCCGCATCATTAACCAGTCCCGGCTGATGTCACTGCTGCTGGCGCTGGAAGCGACGCTGGGCGACGTCAGCACGCTGAAAGTGCCTTCCCGCGTAGTGTGGATGCCGATGGCATTTGAAGACAGCGCCACGCTGGGTGCCGTCAGCCGCTATCAGGAGACGGTGCGCGCCAGCGCCCCCTGGCTGCCCAACAACGTGGACTTTATCCAGCGGATTAATGGCTTAAGCAGCCGCGATGAGGTGCGCGATACCCTGTTCAACGCCAGCTATCTGGTGCTGGGGCTGGGCGACGTCTACCTTGGCGCGCCCTGTGCCGTTCCGATCGATCCACGCCATCGCCTGCTGAGTTCCAAATACAGTCCGGCGCGCACCTTCACCGCCGAAGGTACCGTAGGGATCGGCGGCATGTACATGTGCATCTACGGCATGGATTCGCCCGGTGGCTATCAGCTGGTGGGCCGCACGCTGCCCATCTGGAACACCTTCCTGAAAAATCCGCAGTTCGCTTCCGATGCGCCGTGGCTGCTGCGCTTCTTCGATCAGGTGCGCTTCTATCCGGTGAGTGAAACCGAACTGACCCAGCTGCGCGAAGATTTCCGCGAAGGCCGCGCCAGCCTTCGTATTGAAGAGACGCAGTTTGATTTTGCCGCCCACCAGCAGTTCCTCGCCGACCACGCCGCTGAAATTGCAGCGTTCCGCCAGCGCCAGGCCGCCGCCTTTGAACAGGAAGTGCAGCTATGGGCGCAGGAAGAGCAGAACGCGCCGCCGGAGGATGAAACGCGCGCCAGCGTCAGCGAAGAGGAGGAAAACGGGCTACCGGTGCAGGCGGATCTCAATGGCAACATCTGGAAAGTGCTGGTGCAGCCGGGCGACGAGGTCAGCGCCGGGCAGACGCTGATTATCGTGGAGGCGATGAAGATGGAGCTGGCGATTGTCGCCCCGCAGGCCGGTCGTGTGACGCGGATTGCCTGCCAGGCGGGCCGTCCGGTCAGTCCTGGCGATAACCTGCTGTGGCTGGAATAAGGAGCGGTAATGACAACGCAACCCCACTCCCCTAAAGCCCGCCCGGAAGCGCTGGCGGAACGGGTTTATCAGGCGCTGAAGGACGATATCTTCGCCTTTCGCCTGATGCCCGGCGATCGCTTCAGCGAAAGCGAAATCGCCGGACGGATGGCGGTCAGCCGCACCCCGGTCCGTCAGGCGCTGTTCCGGCTGGAACGCGAAGGCTTTGTCGACGTCTGGTTTCGCAGCGGCTGGCAGATTAAGAACTTCGATTTCGCCTGGTTCGAATCGCTGTATGACCTGCGCACCGTGCTGGAGTGCGAGGCGGTCAAACGCCTCTGCGCCCTGCCCGCGCCGCAGTGTGCCGCGCTGTTAAACGAACTGAACCAGTTCTGGTGCGAGGCGGAGGCGCTTACAGAGGGCCTGGTGGTGTCGCAGCATGACGAAGCGTTTCACATGACGCTGGTGGCAGCAGCAGGTAATCCGGAGATGGCACGCATTCACGCCGAACTCACCGAGAAGATCCGCATTATCCGCCGGCTCGACTTCACTCGCGACGATCGCATCTGTGCCACTTATCAGGAACATGCACAGATTTTACAGGCAATTTTTCAGCAGCAGACCGCCGGGGCGCAACGCATCCTGACCGATCACATCGCCGTGAGTAAGGCGGAGGTCAGAAAGATCACGCTGCACCGCCTCCAGCAGGCCCGGCTCCAGCTCACCGAATAACACAACAACTACTCAGGGGTTTCAGATGATGAAAAGACGTTCGTTGATCAAGGCTTTCGCCCTCTCCGCCACCGTTGTCAGCATGGGGTTCGCCTGGAGTGTGCAGGCGGCTGACACCATCAAAGTGGGGATCATGCATTCGCTCTCAGGCACCATGGCGATTTCGGAAACGCCGCTGAAGGATGTGGCGCTGATGACCATTGATGAGATCAACGCCAAAGGAGGCGTGCTGGGGAAAAAGCTGGAGCCGGTGGTGGTCGATCCCGCCTCTAACTGGCCGCTGTTTGCCGAGAAGGCGCGGCAGCTGCTGACTCAGGATAAGGCGGCGGTGGTGTTTGGCTGCTGGACCTCGGTGTCGCGCAAATCGGTGCTGCCGGTGTTTGAAGAGCTGAACGGCCTGCTGTTCTACCCGGTGCAGTATGAAGGGGAAGAGATGTCACCCAACGTCTTCTATACCGGCGCTGCGCCTAACCAGCAGGCGATTCCGGCCGTGGAGTATCTGATGAGCGAAGATGGCGGCAGCGCGAAACGCTTCTTCCTGCTTGGCACCGACTATGTCTATCCGCGCACCACCAACAAGATCCTGCGCGCCTTCCTGCACAGCAAAGGCGTGGCGGATAAAGATATCGAAGAGGTCTACACGCCGTTTGGTTACAGCGACTACCAGACCATTGTCTCCAACATCAAAAAGTTTGCGGCTGGCGGCAAAACGGCGGTGGTGTCGACCATCAACGGCGACTCCAACGTGCCGTTCTACAAAGAGCTGGCGAACCAGGGGATTAAAGCCACTGACATTCCGGTGGTCGCCTTCTCGGTGGGCGAAGAGGAGCTGCGCGGCATCGACACCAAACCGCTGGTGGGTCAGTTAGCCGCCTGGAACTATTTCGAGTCTATCGATAATCCGACCAACGCGAAGTTTGTCGCCGACTACCGCGCATATGCCAAAGCACATAACCTGCCGAACGCCGCCACCGTCGTCACCAACGACCCGATGGAAGCGACCTATGTTGGCATTCATATGTGGGCGCAGGCGGTGGAAAAAGCGGGCACCACGGATGTGGACAAAGTGCGGGCGGCGATGGCCGGTCAGACCTTTAAAGCGCCGGATGGCTTTACCCTGACCATGGATCAGACCAACCATCATCTGCATAAGCCGGTCATGATTGGCGAAGTGGAAGAGAACGGCCAGTTCAGCGTGGTGTGGCAGACCGATCAGCCGGTACGCGCGCAGCCGTGGAGCCCGTACATTGCCGGTAACGACAAAAAACCCGATCACCCGGTGAAGACCGCGCAGTAATCGCGGGTTGCTGATAGATACGCAGCGTCACCCGCTGTGAAGCGGCAGCACAGCACCCCGCCGTGCTGCCCTCCCCTGACGAGGCTCCTTTTATGAATCTATGTCGCTGCTTTTTCAGCCTGCTGCTGCTGATGCCGCTGTTGGCCAGTGCCGGACCGGCGGCTGACTTTGCCGCCGCCAGCCGCAGTCAGCAGGCCACGCTGCTGCTGCAGTGGGCCGCCGCACCGGACAGCCATCGCCTGCCGCTGCTGGAAGCGCTGCATGCCGAAACGGTGGTCATCGACCAGAATAAACAGCCGTTCAGCCAGCAGGGATCCACGCTGCAGCCGCTGGATGCGGTGGCGCAGCCCACGGGAAACCTGAAAAAGCTGTTTATGAACAATCGCCTGCGCGTGCTGGTTAACAACGCGCTGGCCGCCCACCAGCTTGTCAGCACTGATACGGCCCTGCGTCTGCGCGCAGCGCAGCAGCTGCAAAGTGAGGGCGTTGCTGACCAGTTACCGCTGCTGGAGCAGCGTTTTGCCGCCGAGCAGGACAGCCGGGTTCATGCCGCACTGGCATTGGCGCTGGCGAACCTGCAACTGGCGGATGGCGAGCCGATGGTGCGCCTGCGGGCGGTGAAACTGCTGGGTGAGTCCAGCGATCCCAATACGCAAGCCAGCCTGCAACGCCTGACCCAGCCCGCGAATGAGCCGGACGCCACGGTACGGGCCGCCGCGGCGGAAAGTCTGCAACAGATTCAGAAACGGCTGATGTGGGGCGATCTGCTGGGGCAGGCCTTCAGCGGCCTGTCGCTGGGTTCCATCCTGCTGCTGGCCGCGCTGGGTCTGGCGATCACCTATGGCCTGCTCGGGGTGATCAACATGGCGCACGGTGAAATGCTGATGCTCGGTGCTTACGCCACCTGGTGGGTACAGAGCCTGTTTCAGCAGTTTGCGCCGCACTATTTAGCCTGGTATCCGCTGCTGGCGCTGCCGGTCGCCTTTCTGGTCACCGCCGCCATCGGCATGGCGCTGGAACGCACGGTGATCCGCCATCTCTATGGCCGTCCGCTGGAGACGCTGCTCGCCACCTGGGGGATCAGCCTGATGCTGATCCAGCTGGTGCGGGTGCTGTTCGGGGCGCAAAACCTGGAGGTGGCGAATCCGGCGTGGCTCTCCGGCGGCTTACAGCTGCTGCCCAATCTGGTGCTGCCGTGGAACCGCATCGCGGTGATCCTGTTTGTGGTGTTTGTGCTGGCGCTCACCTGGCTGCTGCTGAACCGGACCCGCCTTGGCATGAACGTGCGCGCCGTGACCCAGAACCGCGCCATGGCGGATTGCTGCGGCGTGCCGACCGGTCGCGTCGATATGCTGGCGTTTGGACTCGGCTCGGGCATTGCCGGGCTGGGTGGCGTGGCGCTGTCGCAGCTCGGTAACGTCGGACCGGAGCTGGGCCAGGGCTACATTATCGACTCGTTCCTGGTGGTGGTGCTGGGTGGCGTCGGTCAGCTGGCGGGCACCGTGGTTGCCGCGTTCAGCCTGGGCATTCTCAACAAAGTGCTGGAGCCGCAGATTGGCGCCGTGCTGGGCAAGATCCTGATTCTGGTGATTATCGTGCTGTTTATTCAGAAACGTCCGCAGGGGCTGTTTGCGGTAAAAGGAAGGGTGACTGACTGATGACGCAACCCATCACGCTTCGCGTGGCGCGCACCGCGCCGCGCCTGACCATCAGCATTGGCCTGGCGATTACCGTAGCGCTCCTGGTGATGCCGTTTCTGGCGCTGCTGCCCGCCACGCATCCGCTGGCGATCTCCACCTATACCCTGACGCTGGTCGGCAAAATCCTCTGCTACGCGGTGGTCGCGGTGGCGCTGGATCTGGTGTGGGGCTACGCCGGACTGCTGTCGCTGGGCCACGGCATCTTTTTCGCCCTGGGTGGATATGCCATGGGCATGTACCTGATGCGCCAGGCCGCAGGCGAGGGTTTACCCGCCTTTATGTCCTTTCTCTCCTGGCGGGAACTGCCCTGGTTCTGGACCGGCACCGACTATTTCGCCTGGGCGCTCTGCCTGAGCATGCTGGTGCCGGGCCTGCTGGCGCTGATTTTTGGCTTTTTTGCCTTTCGCTCGAAGATCAAAGGCGTCTACTTCTCCATCATGACCCAGGCGCTGACCTACGCCGGGATGCTGCTGTTCTTCCGCAACGAAACCGGTTTTGGCGGCAACAATGGCTTTACCGGCTTTACCACCCTGCTCGGCTTTTCGGTGACGGCAACCCCCACCCGTATCGGGCTGTTTATCGCCACGGTGCTGCTGCTGCTGCTGAGCCTGGCGATCGGCTTCGCCCTGGCGCGCAGCAAATTTGGCCGGGTGCTGACTGCGGTGCGGGATGCGGAGAACCGCCTGATGTTCTGTGGTTACGACCCGCGCGGTTTCAAGCTGTTTGTCTGGACGCTCTCCGCCGTGCTGTGCGGCCTGGCCGGGGCGCTCTATGTGCCGCAGGTCGGCATTATCAATCCGGGTGAGATGTCACCGGCCAACTCGATTGAAGCGGCAATCTGGGTGGCGCTGGGCGGACGCGGCACGCTGATAGGCCCGCTGCTGGGCGCGGCGATTGTGAACGGCGCACGCAGCTTCTTCACCGTCGCCTTTCCCGAATACTGGCTCTTTTTCCTGGGGCTGATGTTTATCCTGGTCACGCTGTTTCTGCCGCACGGCGTGATTGGCCTGCTGCGCCGGAGGAAAAAATGAGTGATGTCCTGTTTACCCAAACTCAGCTGGCGGATCGCCATCGGGTGCAGCGCGATCCGGTGCTACAACTGGAGAAGATCAGCGTGTCGTTTGAAGGCTTCCGGGCGCTGACCGATCTTTCGCTGCAGATCGGCGTCGGGGAACTGCGCTGCGTGATCGGCCCCAACGGCGCGGGCAAAACCACGCTGATGGATGTGATCACCGGCAAAACCCGGCCCGATGCCGGCCGGGTGATCTACGACCAGGACAGCGATCTGACCCGTCTCTCACCGGTGGAGATCGCTCGCGCCGGGATCGGCCGCAAGTTCCAGAAGCCCACGGTGTTTGAGGCGTTAACCGTGTTCGAAAATCTGGAGATCGCGCTTAAAGCCGATAAATCGGTCTGGGCCAGCCTGCGCGCCCGCCTCAGCGGCGAACAGCGTGACCGCATTGATGAGGTGCTGAAACTGCTGCGGCTGGGCGGCGAACGCCAGCGTCGCGCGGGCCTGCTGTCGCATGGCCAGAAGCAGTTTCTGGAGATCGGCATGCTGCTGGTGCAGGAGCCGCATCTGCTGCTGCTGGATGAACCGGCCGCGGGTATGACCGACGCCGAAACGGACTACACCGCCGAGCTGTTCCGCAGCCTGGCGGGCAAGCATTCGCTGATGGTGGTGGAGCATGACATGGGCTTTGTCGAAACCATTGCCGACCACGTGACAGTGCTGCATCAGGGTCAGGTGCTGGCCGAGGGTTCGCTGCGCGACGTGCAGGCTAACGAGCAGGTTATCGACGTTTATCTGGGGCGCTGAAATGTTACAGGTTACTGAACTGAATCAATATTATGGCGGCAGTCATATTCTGCGCGGCCTGTCTTTTGAGGTAAAGATTGGCGAAATCACCTGTCTGCTGGGGCGCAATGGCGTGGGGAAGACCACGCTGCTGAAATGCCTGATGGGGCTGATCCCGGCGAAGTCGGGCGAGATTCACTGGCAGCAGCAGCGCATGAATGGCCGCAAGCCGCACCAGCGGGTGCAGGCTGGCATCGCCTGGGTGCCCCAGGGGCGGGAAATCTTTCCGCGTCTGACGGTGGAAGAGAATCTGCTGATGGGGCTGTCACGCTTTCCGGCTGCGCAGGCGCGTGAAGTGCCGGAGGAGATCTACCAGCTCTTTCCGGTGCTGCTGGCGATGAAGTCACGCCGGGGCGGCGACCTCTCTGGCGGTCAGCAGCAGCAGCTGGCGATTGGCCGGGCGCTGGCCTGTCGGCCCCAGCTGCTGATCCTTGATGAGCCGACCGAAGGGATCCAGCCTTCGGTGATCAAAGAGATCGGCGCGGTGATCCGCCAGCTGGCGCAACGGGGAGATATGGCGATCCTGCTGGTGGAGCAGTTTTATGACTTCGCGGCGGAGCTGGCGGACAGCTATCTGGTGATGTCGCGCGGAGAAATTGTGCAGCGTGGCCGCGGCGACACCATGGAAGCAGAGGGTGTGCGCGGCCTGGTGGCAATTTAAACCCGGCTCAGAGTAAGCCGGTCTCGACAGAAAAGTGGCGCTGTTCACCGTGCGCCAGGGTGATCAGCGTGCCAGCCTGCTGCGCGGCAAGAAAGCCCTCTGGCCGGCAGGTGGCGGGCAGGATATAGGCCGCCACCTGCTGATCGTGGTTGTGCAGCAGCCAGCGAGTGGCGTGCGGGAACTGTGCGGTGGAGAAGCGCGTCATCAGCGCATAGCCCTGCGGCGCATGCAACTCAAACTGCACCTCATCGCCATACTGCGGCAGATCGTCCGCGAAGAAGACGATCTCCGGATCGCAGAGCTGCGGCTGATCGAGCTGCTGTAACGCCTGCGGATCGCGCGCCAGCCGATCGGTGTAATCCCCCCAGGCGGGCGTCGGTCGCAGATGCGCCGGGATCGAGCGACGCAGCTGGAATGCCTGTTCGGGGATCGACTGCCGGAAGCGGCCCTGATCGATCCACGCGCTGTTAAGGTGACACATATACTGCAGCGGCATCGGCGCGCCAGCCAGATTAGTGACTGTCATTTCAATCGTCAGCCGGGGCTGATCGGCCGGAATGCGGACGGCGGGTGCGGCCAGGTAGTGATGGCCGAAGCCTTTGACATATTCACACTCCCCTTCCAGCGACAGCGTCTGATCCTCCAGCACCAGCCAGGCGCTGTCCATGCGGGCGCAGGCCATCTCACCGTGCAGCGGATGATCGTCCTCAGGTGCGGGACAGCCGTTGGCCAGCAGTCCCGAATGAAACGCGAAACAGCCATAGGTGTCGATGATCGAATTTGCGGGCAGTGGCTGCTTAAAACTGTGGCCCATGGTCAGGTTGTGATCGTCGAACTCTGCGTCCCAGATCATCTGCCCGAGAAACGGCAGCACGGTCACGCTGCCGCGCCGGTTATGAATGCGCACCGCCTCAATGCCCGCCGGATAGCGAAACAGCTCAACCCGGAAATTATCGCTTTCTAAAAGCACCCAGGGTGTGGTGTGAAACTGTTCACGCGCTAAGGGTAAACGGGTTTTCATGGTAACTCCTCCGCCAGACGACCGGTCGCAACCGGCTGTTTTTTATGGCGCAGTTCGCCATAGAAGTAGAATCCGACCCAAGCGAAACAGAGCAGCGAGACGCCAAATGCCAGCTGCATAGAACCCAGTGAGTCCGAAACCAGGCCCTGCAGCGCCGGGACAAAGGCCGCACCGACAATCGCCATCACGATAAACGCGCCCGCGACTTCGGTGTATTTGTTATCGACCGTCGCCAGCGTTCCCGCGTAGATCGTCGCCCAGCAGGGACCAAACAGCACGCTGACAAAGACGGCGGCGTAGACGGCGGTAAAGTTCGGCACCAGCATCACATAAGCCAGCGTCAGCACGCCCAGCACCGAATAGGCAATCAGCACCTTCTCTGCGCGGAAACGGGTCATCAGGAAGTTCGCCACGAACTTGCCGATAAAGAAGCAGATGAAGCTGTAGATCATAAAGTTCGAGGCGTGACGTTCATTAGTCGCCCCCAGCGTCAGCGCCAGACGAATGGTAAACGACCAGACGGCCACCTGCATGCCGACATAGAGGAACTGGGTCACAATTCCGCGTTTAAAGTGTCGGTTGCCAGCCAGATAGCGGAAAGTCTCGCCCAGCGAGGGGCGCGACCTCTCGCTGCTTTCGGGTTTACAGCGCGGATAGCGGGTGAACATAAACAGCAGCATCACCACCACCAGCACCATCACCAGATATTTGTAGGGCTCCAGCGTGTGTTCCAGCATCGTCAGGCGGAACGCATGCGCCTGCTCTGCCGTCATGGTCGCCATCTGACTCTCCAGGCTGTCGCCATCCTGGAACACCAGATATTTGCCCAGCACGATCCCCATCAGCGCACCGATCGGATAGAAGGTCTGGCTGACGTTGAGGCGCAGCGTGGCGTGATCACGATGGCCAATCATCGAGCTGTAGGTGTTGGCGGCGGTTTCCAGGAAACTCAGGCCGATGGCGATGGCAAATATCGCCGCCAGGAACATGGTGTAAGTCGCCATGTGCGAGGCGGGATAGAAGGCGATACAGCCGGCAATGTAGAGCGCCAGGCCGATCATGATCGCCATCTTATAACTGGTCTTGCGGATCACCAGCGACGCGGGGATCGCAATCAGAAAATAGCCGCCATAAAAGGCACTCTGCACCAGTGCACTGGCAAAGTCGCTCAGGGCAAATACGCTTTTAAACTGGGTGATCAGGATATCGTTAAGACTCGCCGCACAGCCCCAGAGCGGAAAGAGGCACGACAGCAGAATGAACTGGAACAGCGGCGTTTTATTCAGATAGCCATCAGATTGCTGAACAATTTTCTGGTGCATGGCAGAACCTCAGTTACGGTTGAGAAAACGCTGGAAACTCTCTGCGTCGGGATAGGCGCGCTGGGTGCCGCGCCCGGTGACGCTGCAGGCGGCATAGGCAGACGCCTGGATCATGGCGGCGGCCACATCGCCGGTTTCCACCAGCAGATACGCAAAGCAGCCGATAAAGGCATCGCCCGCGCCGCTGGTGTCGACCGCCTGAACCGGTGTGGCATCCACGCGATGGATCTCGTCGCCGCTCATCCAGACCGATCCCCGGCTGCCCAGGGTGATGATCAGATTTTTAAGGCCGCGTTTCAGCAGCGACTGTCCGGCGAGGATCACCTCTTCATCGCTGCTGACCGGCAGGCCGGTGAGGATCTCCAGCTCGGTTTCGTTGGGCATAAAGAAGTCGCATTTGCAGGCGTAATCAATATCAAGCGTGGCGACGGCCGGCGCCGGATTAAGGATCACGTTGATCTGATGCTGGCGGGCAAAATCGATGGCGTAATAGACCGTCTCCAGCGGGATCTCCAGCTGCAGGATGATCAGCTGGCAGGCTTTCAGCGCTTCAGCCGCGTCGTCGATATCGGCCGGTTTCAGCTGCTGGTTAGCACCTTTGATAATCAGAATGCGGTTCTGCGACTGGTCATCGACAAAAATCGGTGCCACGCCGCTGGAGGTGCCCGGTGCGGTGGTGACGAAGCGCGTGTCCACGCCCTGCTGCTGAAGATTTGCAACGGTGTTCGGAGCAAAGAGATCGTCACCGACCTTGCTGACCATCATCACGTTGCCGCCCATTTTTGCCGCCGCGACCGCCTGGTTGGCCCCTTTACCGCCGCAGCCAATGGCAAAGTCGGGCGCTTCAAGGGTTTCGCCCGCTTTCGGCAGGCTGTTGGTATAGGTAATCAGATCGACCATGTTTGAGCCGATGACCGCAATTGTCATGACCTTTTCTCCCGGATGTTTTTTAAACTTAAAATGTTATTAAAGTAACAATAACAATTCTTAAAGGTTAAATATGTGACAAAAAACACATCCTGAAGCGGTGAGAATAGGCAAATTACGCCATAAAATGGGATTTTCAGTGTTATTATTATAACAAGTTAACATCACTGAACGCGGTGGATGAAAGCCACAACCGCCTGTGGTGACGTGCCGATATCACCACGCGCTGACAGCACGGCGGAGGTTTGCGGCCCTCACGGAATGCGGGTAAGATTGACTGCCAGCCTGGCGGATGAGACGCAACTCATTCAAATCTGTGAGGTTTGTAGCGTATTGACGTCGATCCCGGCGTCTTTCCTCCGCACTGCAGGATAGGGAACAGAGAGATGACCATGGAAACCCGGCGCGATGAACGCATTCACAAGCTGACGCAGGCGCTGAAACGCACCGACAAACTGCATCTGAAAGATGCGGCCCAGCTGCTCGGCGTCTCAGAGATGACGGTTCGCCGCGATTTAACCGAGCCGGGCTCCAGCGTAGTCCTGCTGGGCGGCTATATCGTCAGCGATCCGAAAAGTCATGCCAGCCACTATTTTGTCAGCGATCAGCATGGCCAGAATGCCGCCAGAAAGCAGCGACTGGCACAGGCGGCCGCCAGCCTGATCAATGAGAACGATACGGTCTTTTTTGACTGCGGCACCACCCTGCCCTACATCGTGGATGCGATTCCCGACACCCTGGCGTTTACCGCCATCTGCTGCGCCATGAATACCTTTCTGACGCTGAAAGAGAAACCGGCCTGTAACGTGATTCTCAGCGGCGGTGAATTTCATGCCGACAACGCCCTGTTTACGCCGATTGGCGTGCATACCATCCTTGACGATCTCTGCCCGACGCTGGCCTTTATCTCTGCAGCGGGCATCGACAAAGATCAGGGCGCGACCTGCTACAACACCAATGAGCTGATGATGAAGCATCACGCCATGCTGCGCGCCCGAAAGTCGGTGCTGGTGGCTGACAGCAGTAAATATGGCAAGGTGCTGCCTGCCCGCATCGCCGAGCTGCAGCGCTTTGATCTGCTGGTGAGTGACAGCGCGCCCGATCAGGCGTTGCAAAACTGGCTGGCCCAGCAGGCGATCCCGCTGCGTCTGCCCTGATGCCTCTTTCTGACATCCTCTCCTGACTCTGTCAGCGATTGAGTGTGGAAATCAGTCAGTTATGCCTGGATCGCCCGGCATCGGCTCCGCCACGCTAATATTCGCCGCCCCCCGGCTGGGATTAAACGGTGAAAAAGGCTAAACTTCGACATCATTCAAACGACCAACAGACCCAGAGGCTCAAACCAACGTGGCTCAATTCGTCTATAGCATGCATCGCGTCGGCAAAGTGGTTCCGCCGAAGCGACATATCCTGAAAAACATCTCGCTCAGCTTCTTCCCTGGCGCAAAAATTGGCGTACTCGGCCTGAACGGCGCGGGTAAATCTACCCTGCTGCGCATCATGGCCGGCATCGATAAAGATATCGAAGGGGAAGCGCGTCCGCAGCCAGGCCTCAAGATTGGCTACCTGCCGCAGGAACCGCAGCTTAACCTTGAACACACCGTGCGTGAGTCGGTAGAAGAAGCGCTGTCAGAAGTCGTTGGCGCACTGAAGCGTCTCGACGAAGTCTATGCGCTCTATGCTGAAGAAGGTGCAGACTTCGACAAACTGGCCGCGGAACAGGGCCGTCTGGAAGAGATCATCCAGGCTCACGATGGTCACAACCTGAATACCCAGCTGGAACGTGCTGCCGATGCGCTGCGCCTGCCTGACTGGGATGCGAAAATCGCCACCCTTTCCGGTGGTGAACGTCGTCGCGTCGCCCTCTGCCGCCTGCTGCTTGAAAAACCAGACATGCTGCTGCTGGACGAACCGACGAACCACCTGGACGCCGAATCTGTCGCCTGGCTGGAGCGCTTCCTGCACGACTTCGAAGGCACCGTCGTCGCGATTACGCATGACCGTTACTTCCTGGATAACGTTGCAGGCTGGATTCTGGAACTTGACCGCGGCGAAGGGATTCCGTGGGAAGGTAACTACTCCTCCTGGCTGGAGCAGAAAGATGCGCGTCTGGCGCAGGAAGCCTCCTCTGAAGCCGCTCGTCGCAAGTCGATTGAGAAAGAGCTGGAGTGGGTGCGCAAAGGGCCAAAAGGCCAGCAGTCTAAAGGCAAAGCCCGTCTGGCACGCTTTGAAGAGCTGAACAACACCGACTACCAGAAGCGTAACGAAACCAACGAACTGTTCATTCCGCCAGGTGCCCGTCTGGGTGACAAAGTGCTGGAAGTCAGCAATCTGCGTAAGTCTTATGGCGACCGTGTGCTGATTGACGATCTCTCGTTCTCGGTACCGAAAGGTGCGATTGTCGGGATTATCGGTCCGAACGGCGCGGGTAAATCAACGCTGTTCCGCATGATGTCTGGTCAGGAACAACCTGATTCCGGCGAGATTGTACTGGGTGAAACCGTGAAACTGGCCTCTGTGGATCAGTTCCGCGACAGCATGGATAACGCCAAAACCGTGTGGGAAGAAGTTTCCGGCGGTCAGGACATCATGCGCATCGGTAACACCGAGATGCCAAGCCGCGCCTATGTCGGCCGCTTTAACTTTAAAGGCGTCGATCAGGGCAAACGCGTAGGCGAACTGTCGGGTGGTGAGCGTGGTCGTCTGCACCTCGCGAAGCTGCTGCAGGTTGGCGGCAACATGCTGCTGCTCGATGAACCAACCAACGACCTGGACATTGAAACCCTGCGCGCGCTGGAAAACGCCCTGCTGGAGTTCCCGGGTTGTGCCATGGTGATCTCGCATGACCGCTGGTTCCTGGACCGTATCGCCACACACATTCTGGATTATCAGGATGAGGGCAACATCGAATTCTTCGAAGGTAACTTTACCGAATATGAAGAGTATAAGAAGCGTACCCTCGGCGCCGAAGCGCTGGAGCCGAAGCGCATCAAGTACAAGCGTATGACGAAGTAACGATGTCAGGGGGAGGCTCAGGCCTCCTCCTGCTTCACCAGTGACGTTTTAAGGGCTGAACGCAATGAAGAAAAAAGCTGAGCGGCCAGTGGCTAAAAAAGCTGAAGCGATTTATGAAGCCACTAAAGTCGCAAACTTTGCCGCAAGTTCCCTGCTGGAGGGGATACGTATTTCAGCAGATGCTGAGTTATCGACCCTGGAACAGGTTCGACGTCGCTATAAGCAGTAACAGGAAGCCAACGTGAATCGTTATCTTGTCTGGCGAGATCACTACTGTTATCCCGATTCCGATGTGCTGATCAATCGCTATGATATCCGCGAACAAACCCTTCTGGATCAGGCTGAGCGTGCTGTTACCGCGCTGACCATTCACACCATTAAGCTCTCTCATCCTCCTTTTACCCTTCAGTCACTGTGTCACATTCATTACTGCCTGTTTAACGAGCTTTATAGCTGGGCGGGGCAGATACGTGATATCTCTATCAGCAAAGGAGAGACCCGCTTTTGCCAGCCCGCTTTTATTCTGCGTGAAGCGGAGAAATTATTTGCAAAACTGGCGTGCGAAAGATGGCTGGAGCAGGCTGACCATGAAGCTTTTTGTCATCAGGTTGCCTGGTATTACTGCGAGTTCAATATTCTGCACCCCTTTCGGGAAGGAAACGGTCGGGCATTACGCATTCTGTTCGAACATATCATTCTTCACGCAGGCTATCAGGTGAACTGGGAAGGCGTGAGCCCCAGCGACTGGTTAGCGGCAAATATCGCGGGTTACCAGAGTGGCCCGGAAAAAATGGCGGCACTGTTCCTGCGCCACATTGTACCGGTCAGCGATAAAACTCCCTGAACACCGGTGACTGCAGCGCGAACTCAATAAACCGCGCCAGCGCAGGTGAATTCAGTTTACGGCCCGGATAGACCAGCCAGAGCTCATTCCCCTCGATTTCCCATTCCGGCAATACCGGCACCAGCCGGGGATCCGCCATCGCCCCGTCGGTCAGAAAGTGCGGCAGCAGCGTAATGCCCGCATCGCCCAGCGCAGATTCGCGCGCATAGAGTAAATTATCCGTGAGATGGCCTGGCGGCAGCAGCCAGCGGTAGAACTCATCATCGCGCTGCAACACCCATTCATTCCAGGCACGATGCGCAATACAGCGGTGGGCAGACAGCTGCTGTGGATGAACCAGCGGCGGATGCTGATCAAGATAGCGCTGTGAAGCGACCAGCAGTCGCGGACAGTTGCCTATCCGGCGGCCAATCAGCGAAGACTCCTGCGGCTGACCGGTGCGCAGCGCCACATCAAAGCCCTCCTGCACCAGATCACGCATCTCATCGGAGATCGAGACATCCAGCGTCACATCGGGATAGAGACGTAAAAACGCCGCGTTACAGCGCGCCAGCAGCGTGGCACCAATCCCCGCCGGGCTGGTGATACGCAGACGCCCGCTGGGATTTTCACGCAGGCTGGCGATCGCCTGATCGGCGCGTTCACTGGCCTGCATCATCTCCTGGCAATGCAGCAGATAGCGCTCACCGGCAAAGGTCAGATTGAGCTGGCGGGTGGTGCGGTTCAGCAACCGAATTCCCAGCCGCTGCTCCAGCTGGCTGATGCGCTGACTGACGCTCGATTTTGGCAGCCCTGCACGTTCTGCCGCGCCGGTAAAGCTGCCGCACTCCGCCACCAGCGCAAACAGTGCCATATCCTGCCACTGGCGAAATGCCATTGTTCACCTCAGACGAACACTCTATGAAAGATTGTCCATCTTATCACTGCTAAAATCAGGTTCTACACTTAAAGCCTGTTCCGAATCATCAGCCAGTCTGCCACGGACAGCGTGGCACAGCCCCTGCGGAGTGTGAGCACTCTTCAGGGCCAGAATGGCAACCACCAGATCCAGGCTTCCAGCCTGACTAAACAGGAAAAATGTATGTCTATTCGCGCTATCGCAATTAATCCGGAAAGTCCTGAAAACTTCACTGAAATTTTCCCTGAAACCCCAGCGCCAGGGGAGTATGACCTGCGGGTCGAAGTCAAAGCCGCATCGGTAAATCCGGTCGATACCAAGGTTCACAAAGGGGCGAAGAAGAACGGATTAGAGCAGCCACGCATCCTCGGCTGGGATGCCAGCGGTGTGGTGCTGGAAGTGGGCAGCAAAGTCAGCAACTTTAAGCCAGGCGATAAAGTTTTTTATGCGGGTGACCTGACCCGTCCTGGCAGTAACAGCACCGAGCAGCTGGTTGACTCACGCATTACCGGTCACAAGCCAGAGAGCCTGGACTGGGCGCAGTCCGCCGCGATCCCGCTGACGGCCCTGACCGCCTGGGAAGGACTGTTTGAGCGACTGAACCTGGAGTCAGCAACGGAAGATCAGACGCTGCTGATCGTGGGCGGCGCAGGCGGCGTCGGATCGCTGGCGATCCCGCTGGCAAAACTGCGCAGCAAGGTGAAGATCATTGCCACCGCTTCGCGTGAAGATTCCGCGCAGTGGTGCCGCGATCGCGGCGCCGATCTGGTGATCAACTACAAAGATATGATTGGAGAGCTGGAAAAACAGAGCATTAAGCAGGTCGATTATATCTTCTGCCTGAATGATACCGACGGTCACTGGGAAACCATGGCAAAGCTTATTGCCCCGCAGGGTCATATCTGCACCATCGTGGAAAACGAACATCCGCTGTCGATGGATCAGCTGAAGCTGAAGAGTGCTGCCCTGCATTTCGAGCTGATGTACACCCGCAGCATGTTTAACACGCCGGATATGGCGCGTCAGGGCGAGATTCTGGATGCCGTCTCGGCGTTGCTGGATGAAGGTAAGCTGCAAACCACACTGAGCGAGACGCTGCACGGCTTAAGCGTTGAGACCTTAACCGCCGCCCATCAGCGCGTACTGGAAGGCCACATGCGCGGCAAAGTAGTGATGGTGTATTAATGCGCTGACCCGGCTGCCCTGCGGCAGACCGGGTTACAGCATGCGTTACGGCTGGGCGTTTTTCTCGCCCAGCATCGCTTTCACCAGTTCAATGCAGCGCAGGAAACGGGTGTCATAATCATCTTCCTGCACGTGCAGGAATTCGATGTTGTTTTCCCGCAGCATCGTCACCAGCATCGACTGAAACTCGCGTCGATCCACGGAACTGCCCAGGCTGCGCAAGCCATCCGCAACCCAGGGCACGTTGTTCTCCAGCAGAATCACCAGATCAAAGCGATATTCATCAATCAGTGCCTGCACAAACGGATGTTCACGCCCTTCATACTTCAGACAAAACGCCTGCGTGGTCACAAAGTCGGTGTCGATAAACGCCACTTTATTGGCATATTTAACCGCGAAATCGATGTACTGCGCCTGGCCCAGCGCGATCTTGTCGTAATCTGAATATTGCAGCGCCATTTCATCACCGCCCAGGTGGGAGAAGACATAGTCGCGGCCATATTCCCAGGCACTGGTGGTATTGAAAATGTTGGCGAGTTTATTCACCAGCGTCGATTTACCGCTCGACTCCCCGCCGAGGATGGCCACGGTGCGCACAAAGAAAGGTTTCACTTCGGTCGGGATATAATCCCAGAAGCGGAACGGATCCTGACGGATCTGCGCGCCGCTGATGCTCATAAAGGATCGGCTGGGATCGACCAGTACGGTCTGAATGCCCAGATGCTGCTGATACATCTCCGCATCGGGCGCTTCGCTGGTGTAGATGCAGTCCGGCGCAATACCGTGCTCGCTGAGAAACGCGCTGACGCCCTTACTCCAGACATCCCAGCCGTGTGGATAGGGCTCAATCCCCTCCTCATCAAAGGCGTGAATGCGGATATTTTTCTGATACTTAAAGGTCTGCAGCAGCCAGCGCAGTCGATCGCTGACCGTGGGCTGTTGTGACATCGCGCTGTTCTCAAACAGTTCGCGGTCACGTGGCTCGTCGTAGCCCATAATGATATGCAGCTCATCGACCTGGCTACAGGCGCGCTGAATCAGATAGATATGGCCGGTGTGCAGCGGATAGAATTTACCAAACACCACGCCGACCGTTTTATCGCGGCGCGGAAACTCCAGACCCAGAAAACGGTGCAGCGCCTCCAGCTTTTGCGCGCTGGGGCTTTTGATTTTGGCATTGAGCAACTGGCTCAGATAGCCTTTGGTCATGCCGCTGGCATCAGCGACCTGTTGCAGCGTGTGGCCCTGCTGGCGAATGGCCGTTTTCAGATAATCAAATGACGACATGTCGTGCCTCCTGCATCAATGCGGTTAAGGTGGGAGCGGCCTGCCAGCGGCTTTTCGCTGGCGGCCGCAGGCGCGTTACAGATCGTCCAGAATCGCCAGCGCATCGGCCAGCTTCTTCGCGCTGAAAACCTGCATCCCGGCAATCGGTTTTTTCGGTGCATTCCCTGCCGGCACAATGGCGCGTTTGAAGCCATGCTTCGCCGCTTCAGCGATGCGCTCCTGACCGCTGGGCACCGGACGGATTTCGCCCGCCAGTCCCACTTCGCCGAAGATCACCAGATCCTGCGGCAACGGACGATCGCGCAGGCTCGACACCATCGACAGCATCAGCGCCAGGTCAGCACTGGTTTCAGTGACTTTGACGCCGCCGACCACGTTGACGAACACATCCTGATCCGCCATCTGCAATCCGCCGTGACGGTGCAATACTGCCAGCAGAATCGCCAGACGGTTCTGCTCCAGACCCACTGCCACGCGGCGTGGATTGCCCATCATCGAGTGATCGACCAGCGCCTGAATCTCCACCAGCAGCGGTCGCGTTCCCTCCCACAGCACCATCACCGAACTGCCCGAGGTGATCTCTTCGCCGCGCGACAGGAAAATAGCTGACGGGTTGCTGACTTCACGCATGCCCTGCTCGGTCATGGCAAACACACCCAGTTCATTGACCGCGCCGAAGCGGTTTTTATGACTGCGCAGGGTGCGGAAGCGGGAATCGGCATCGCCATCCAGCAGCACCGAACAGTCGATACAGTGTTCCAGCACTTTCGGTCCGGCCAGGGAGCCATCTTTGGTAACGTGACCAACCATGATGATCGCCACGCCGCGCGTCTTGGCGAAGCGCGTCAGGTAAGCGGCGGTTTCACGCACCTGGGCGACGCTGCCGGGCGATGACTGGATCTCCGCCATGTGCATTACCTGGATCGAGTCGATCACCATCAGTTGCGGCTGCTCCTGTTCGGCGATCAGGCAGATCTGCTCAATGCTGGTTTCCGACAGCATATTCACATTTTCGGTGGGTAATCCCAGACGATGGGCGCGCATCGCCACCTGCTGCAGTGACTCTTCACCGGTGACATACAGGGTTTTCATCCCCTCTGACAACCGGCACATCACCTGCAGCAGCAGCGTGGATTTGCCTGCGCCGGGGCTGCCGCCAATCAGAATGGCGCTGCCCGGCACCACCCCGCCGCCCAGCACCCGGTCAAACTCTTTGAAGCTGGTCGAGAAGCGCGGTAACGCCTCCAGGCTGATTTCAGAGAGCTTCTGCACCCGGCTGGTGCCGGCGCTGCCGGCATAGCCACTCAGGCGCTCGTTACGCGCAGCCGCGGGCGAGGCGGCAATGCGCACCTCGGTGATGGTGTTCCAGGCGTGACAGGCGCTGCACTGCCCCTGCCAGCGTGGGTAATCTGCGCCACATTCGTTACAGACAAATGCGCGTTTTGCCGCTTTGGCCAAATCAATACCTCAGTTAACGCTCTTCGTGGATCAGGCTGCCGGTGAGGATGCAGAACACCCCCATTAAATCGGCATGGCGAATGGTGACCGCAGTCTGCTCATTCACCTTAGGTTTAGCATGGAACGCAATGCCCAGTGCTGAGGCTTTGATCATCAGCAGGTCATTGGCACCATCGCCGATCGCCACCGTCTGTTCCGGCGCGATGTCAAAACGCTGCGCCAGCTTCTTCAGGGTATCGGCTTTGTATTGTGCGTCGACAATTGGTCCCAGCACGTTGCCGGTCAGTTTGCCGTCGCGAATTTCGAGTTCATTAGCCACCACCGCCGACAGATGCAGCTTGTCGCGCAGGTATTCGGCGTAGTAGGTAAAGCCGCCAGACGCGATGGCAACCTGCCAGCCCAGCGCCTGCAGCTTCTGCGTCAGGGTGGTTAAGCCTGGCATCAGCGGCAGGGCATCACGCACCTGTTTCAGAATATTGGCGTCCGCGCCCTGCAGCGTGGCCACGCGCTGACGCAGGCTGGCGGTGAAGTCGAGTTCGCCGCGCATCGCACGTTCCGTGACTTCCGCCACCTGCTCGCCACAGCCCGCCAGTTTTGCAATCTCATCGATGCACTCGATCTGAATCGCGGTGGAGTCCATATCCATCACCAGCAGGCCTGGCGTTTTGAGATGCGGGATTCTGCCCAGCGGCGCGACATCCAGTCCGGCGTCGTGCGCCAGCTTGCTGGCAAACGGCGTCAGCGATCCCGCCAGGCGAATCACCTGATACTCATCGACGTTCCAGGCGCTGACGATCACCATGGCGGCACCCAGCTGGTGCTGGTAATCGGTCAGCCGCTGCTTATCCAGCCCGCGGCCATACAGCAGCCAGCCGGTACGGCCAGCGCGATAATCCAGCGGCATCACTTCATCACCGCTAAGAGAAAGGGGCAAACCCGGCCAGAGGGAGACATCGGCGGGAAGATCGCACCAGGTTAAACGATTTGGCATCAGAGCTCCTGTAGGGACAACAAAACCACGCAAGAGGCTACCTTGTCTGCGCCGCTTCTGGCAACATAATCTCCAGGCTTTCTGTTGTGATATGACCCGGATGATTAATGGCTAAAACCGCACTGAAATTTCGCTTACATCGTACCGTGATCGTTCTCATCTCGATGGCGCTGCTGGTCGTGCTGATGCAGGGCGCATCCTGGTTCAGCCTCGGCCATCAGGCGGCGCGTTCTGAACAGGTCGAGGAGCTGGCGCATACGCTGACCAGCCAGGTGGCGTTCAGCCTTAAGCCGTTGATGGACAACAGTGAAAATAACCGGACTCAGATAGAAGCCATTCTTAATCAGATGACGGCTAACAGCCGTATTCTGGATGCATCGGTCTATGACGGCGACGGCAGCCTGGTGGCGCACAGCGGTGAAAACATCAATGTCCGCGATCGGCTGGCGCTCGACGGCCAGCGCGCGGGCAGCTATTTCAACCATCAGATTGTGCAGCCGCTGGCCGGAAATGAGGGTCCGCTGGGCTTTTTGCGCGTGACGCTGGATACCCACGTGCTGGTCACCGACTCACATCAGGTCGATAACACCACCAATATTCTGCGTCTGATGATGCTGCTGGCGCTGGCTATCGGCATTATTCTCTCACGCACCCTGCTGCGCCACCGCCGCACCCGCTGGCAGCAGTCGCCGTTCCTGCTCACCGCCAGCACCCCGGTGAAAGAGGATCGGGATGAGGACGACGAGAAGAAAGAGTAACGCTCCGGCTGCGGTAAAGATAAAACAAAAAAGGCCCGCACAACGGTAATGCTGGTCAGTTAAGATTAGATTTGTAAAGGCTGTCACGGTCAGACGTGGCAGCTTTTTTTATGGGCGAGCGAGCCGCAGTGCGGGCCAGCGCACCTCTGCTGCTGCCGGGCCGTCCTCGCGCCGCTCACGCGGTACCTTCGGCTTTGACGTCGTGCCGACGAACCGTTCGGGGATCGGCCCTCCCTGGCCGGCCCCGAACTGTCCACGCTTCCCGGCGTGGACTTCTGGCCCGCCGTCACGCCTCAGCGCTGCGGATAGCCCTTTCAGCAGCAGAGGCGCTCAGGCCTCCACTCTCGTGCCCTTTTTAACAATACACACTGAAGCTTCAGAGCAGGCCGGTGCCGGGCAGGGGCAGGCAATCCGCAGCGCTGAACAGAATGAGTCTGCCAGGAGAGCCCGCAGGACGCGGGCGAAAGGCGGGGCGGCACAGGATGTGCCATCCCCGGCGGTCCGTCAGGCAGAGGAATGACGTGAAGGAACCGCGCAGCGGCGCGAGGACCGCCAGCCCCTGCCCGGCACCAGACTGCGTTATCACCTGTCGCTTAACTGACTGACATTACCGCTGTGCGGGCCTTTTTTATGGGAAAGATGCTGATTTGCGAGGCGTCTTGCGTTAGCCGATGAGCAGCGCTTCCAGCTCGCCCAGTGATTTGACCTGCCAGGTGGGCTTAATATGTTCCGGCAATGGCCGGGTGCCATGATCGAGCCAGCAGGTTTTAATACCGGCATTCATGCCGCCCAGAATGTCTGACTCTGGCGTATCACCCACCATCAGCACCCGCTCACGATCCGGGTTGCCCATCAGATTCAGTGCGTAATCAAAAATCTCTGGCGCCGGTTTTGGCTGGCCGACCTGCTCGGAGATTACCAGCGCCGAGAAGTAATCACGAAAACCGGTGCGCTCCAGACGCGTCTGCTGCAGCGCAGTAAAACCGTTGGTGATGATGCCCATTTTCACCCGGCCATGCAGCTGGTTCATCAGGCTGACCGCGCCCGGCAGCGGCGTACAGATCTCTCCCATTGCGCTGAGGAAGCCGCTGTTGAGGATCTCCGGCGCAACGCTGAGCTTTTCGCTCCAGTGGTTGAAACGCTGAGTCTGCAGCTGTAACGCGGAGATAGCACCGTTCTGATAATCGACCCACAGCGGCTTATTTATCGCCTGATAATCGCTGTAATCCTGGTCGGTGAACTGCACGTCATAACCGGCGAACAGGCGCTGCAAACCGGCATAGGCGTCGAAATGAAAAAGGGTATCGTCGGCATCAAACAGGATGCAATCCCAGTTATCAATCATTAAAGCTCCTTAACACCGCTACGGCGTCAGTGCCATGAGAATGGCATCTTCACGGCCGCTGGCGGTGGGATAATAGTTGGGGCGACGACTGACCTGATTGAATCCAAGCTGCTCATAGAGCGCGATGGCGGGCAGGTTCGAGGCGCGCACTTCCAGCCACAGCGTCAGTACGTCGCGTTTGATCAACTCATCGATCAAATGCTGCAACAGCTGGCGGCCCAATCCCCGGCGCTGAAAAGCGGGATCGACCGCGATGTTAAACAGCGAGGCTTCGTCCAGTACCACCTGCGTAATCGCAAAGGCGGCCATTTTGCCGTCAACGTCGAGACGTAAATTGATAAAGCGCTCGCCCTGATTGCTGGCAAACGTCTTTTCACTCCAGGGAAACGCGTGACTACGACACTCAATGGCGAAGGCCTGCGCCAGATCGTCAGGGGTGAGTAAAGAGATGGCTGTCATGGTTACACATCTGTTGCCAGAGCGCGCGTTTGGCGACGCCGCTGCTGATCAGTTCATTAAAAGAGGCGCTGGTTAATGCCACGCCATTGAAAGTCTGTTCGCTCTCTACGCCGAGCAGCCAGCCCGCGCAGTTTAGCGTTTCCGGCAGCATTTGCAGCTGATCCGGTGTCACGGTCATTACCTGAGCGGGTTGCAGATTGAGGGCATGCAGCACATCGCGCATCAGCGGTTCATGTAAACCGGGGGGCGCGTCAGCGACAATAATTAACTGCGTGTCCGGTGCCAGCGTGACGGCAATTTCGCCCTGAAGCACGCGCGGGCGGCGCAGTTGGTACTGCGTAATTCCCATTTGCTGTAAAAGCCAGTCGCGCCTGGACGTCATGGTGTTACCTGTTCTGCTGCCTGAATGCGACGCTATGCTAGCAAACCCATCGAACATGCGCCAACAAACCACTATAATCCCCGCTCAGATCTTACAGGAGCCCTACATGTCTGCTTTTACACCGGCCAGCGAAGTCATTCTGCGCCACAGTGATGAATTTACCGCCCGCCATGTTTTATTTGCTGGCGATCTGCAGGATGACCTGCCCGCTCAGCTGGAAACCGCCTCATCGCGCGTTCACACCCAGCAATATCATCACTGGCAAAACCTGAGCCGCCGTATGGGCGAACAGGCGCGTTACGGAATGGTTGCGCAGGCCGAAGATGTGCAGGGCTGCGATACCCTGGTCTACTTCTGGACCAAGAATAAGCCGGAAGTGCAGTTCCAGCTGCAGAACCTGCTGTCGCTGCTGCCGGTGGGCTGCGACGTGTTCGTGGTCGGTGAAAACCGCAGCGGCGTGCGCAGCGCCGAAGGCATGATGGAGTCGTGGGTGAAGCTGGAGAAGATCGACAGCGCGCGTCGCTGTGGTCTCTACCACGGTCGCCTCGACAAACAGCCTGAATTCGATGCCAGCACCTTTGGTCACCAGTATCAGCTCGATGGTCTGACGATTCATACCCTGCCTGGCGTCTTCAGCCGTGACGGTCTGGATAGCGGCAGCGCCCTGCTGCTGTCGACCTTTACCCCACACACCAAAGGTAAAGTGCTGGATATGGGCTGTGGCGCGGGCGTGATTGCCGCCTCGCTGCCTGCCCGTTCGCCTAAAGTGCGTCTGTGGCTGTGTGACGTGCATGCAGCGGCGATTGAAGCGAGTAAAGCGACGCTGGCCGCCAATGGCATCGAGGGCGAAGTCTTCGCCAGCAACGTCTTCTCTGACGTAACCGGTCGTTTCGACATGATTATCTCTAATCCGCCCTTCCATGAAGGCACTCAGACCAGCCTCGACGCCGCACAGGCGCTGATTCGTGGTGCGGTGAAGCACCTGAATACCGGCGGCGAGCTGCGTATCGTTGCCAACACCTTCCTGCCCTATCCGCAGGCGCTGGATGAAGCCTTCGGCAGTCACGAAGTCATCGCGCAAACCGGCCGCTTTAAAGTTTACCGTGCCGTCTATGGTCGCGGTGCCAAAACGCGCTAAGGGTTTTTCCTGCCGTTAACTGCTTTGCCGGGCTGAAAACGTTGCTTTTTACAGCGATCGTTTCAGCCCGACGAAATAGTTGTTGACGCAAAGAGTAAAATCTCTAGAATGCGCCTCCGTGGTTGTAACATTCTCAAGGTGTTACGGGTATGCGAAGGTGGCGGAATTGGTAGACGCGCTAGCTTCAGGTGTTAGTGTCCTAACGGACGTGAGGGTTCAAGTCCCTCTCTTCGCACCAAAATCACAAGTTTCATATCGCGAGCACTGCGCGAAGGTGGCGGAATTGGTAGACGCGCTAGCTTCAGGTGTTAGTGTCTTAACGGACGTGAGGGTTCAAGTCCCTCTCTTCGCACCATTGCGGTGATATGAACAGACAACTCGATGCGAAGGTGGCGGAATTGGTAGACGCGCTAGCTTCAGGTGTTAGTGTCTTAACGGACGTGAGGGTTCAAGTCCCTCTCTTCGCACCAACGTTGTCATCTTCAGGCCTTTCCCGCTCATCTCTTCTGTTCCCCTGTAGTTTCGTTTTACCCCCTGCTCGTTTTACCTTTTTCAGTTGTTCTGTTTTCCGGTCGCTTTACCTTTTCCAGCCGCTTTACCCTGTACGCCGGTTTTAACCACTCCGCTTATGTTAATTCAGATGAAAATTCACAGAGACAGCCGCCAGTCCGCCCGCTAACGCCAGACAGGATGGCAGCAGCAGATAGTGACGCAGCCGCTGGTTAAACAGCATCACGACAGTCAGCAGCAGCGCAACCGTCATCACCATCCGCCACTGGCTGAAGCTCGGTTCCCATAAGGCGAACAGCGGCAGCGCAATGCACGGCAGCAACACGCCCCACGCACTATCCAGCTTTTTACCCAGCGCCCAACTGACTCCCCACAGGCCGCAGGCCGCGATAATCGCTATCCCCATGACACCAACCTCAAATGATAAGCATTCCCATTATCATATGACAGTTTTGCCTGCTCTGCAGCCTGTTTTTGTCACGCCCGGCAACGAAGATGACAGACCAGTTGGAAAATGCTAGATTGCGGCCGATAACACCTTTAATAACAGCAACAGCAATAATTTGCTCATTGTCTGGCAGAACCTGGTTTTGCCAGCGTGCGCTTTGGTATTTCAGGGTCGTCACGAGTACTTATAATGAAATTACAATCTTATGAAGAACTGAAACAGAGTAAATACCGGCTTTCAGTGATGCTTTTTCTGTTTCTGAATATCGCCGTTTCGCTATTTCATCTGCTGCCAATAATGAGCAGTGAGCAAAGTGAGACGACCCTGCCGGTAATGAGTGTCGCGGCCTTTAGCGTCATCATGTTAATTTTTCTTTTAATATGGCCTAAAGTAAAACTTCCCCTGTTAAATCCTGTAGCGCTGCTGCTTGGAATGCTCTGGGCCTGGCATATTAATTATCGCTTTCATCAGGTGTTCTATTTTGATGGTGGCTTTCTTATTATCAGTTTGATTAGTGTGTTATTTATCAGTGCCATCGCCCTGAGCGACTATCTGGGGGCTTTTTGTCTGCATGTCACGCCACCGGTGCTCACCGTTTTATTGCTCGACAATGCGCAGCACCTGCCGCTGATCCTGCTGACCATTACGCTGCCGCTGATTGGTTTTTCACTACAGCATCTGATGCGCCGCCGTGCCGACAACTTTACTCTGCGCCTGATGCATCAGCTCTACGAAGAGAAAGAGACATTCAGCGACCTCAGCATGCTCGACCCGCTGACCGGGCTTTATAACCGTCGTGGTCTTAAGAACCGGCTGGATAATATTCTGGAAAACCATGCTGGCAGCCACTATGTGCTGCTGCTGGATATCGATCACTTTAAGTCCTATAACGACAATTACGGGCATGCGATGGGCGATCAGGCTCTGGCGCGGGTCTCTGTCGCAATTCGTGATGCGGTACGTTCACGCGATGTTGTCACCCGCTATGGCGGCGAAGAGTTTCTGGTATTGATGACCAATGTGAACAGTTCCATCGCCATGAAACTGGCAGAGCGAATCCGTCAGTACGTGCTGGATTTAGAAATTCCTCATCTTTTCAATGAAACCGTTTCAACCCACGTCACCATCAGTGCCGGCATCGCGCCTATTTACGATAATGAATTTGACCTGGCGGTCGCCAATGCTGACAGCGCATTATATGTGGCTAAAAATCAGGGCCGGAATACCATTCTCGCCTGGGAGGATTTACCCCGAAAACAGCATCAGACCGCCAGTGAACATGCATAATTAAGCGTAACGCCATCGGTAATAACGGAGGCTTCGGCGCGATATGCCCGGCTCTCTGCTGCTCTGTCCGATCGGATAACTGACCTCAACCCCGCCGTTTTCCCACCCGCAACGACGATTTTTTACACGACTTGTAGAGTTAATCAATAACGATTATCATTTGCTTTCTTATCTACACTTTTCGCGAGTCGTCATGGCAACCGTTTCAGCTCAGGAACAGCGTTTTAACGCTCAGTCGATGATCTTCCGGCAGAATGACCGTCCACTGGCGGAAAGTCTGCATGAGCGGCTGCAACAACAGCGCAGCTATCTGCTTGAATCGACGAAGCTCAGCCAGCCTGCGCCGCGCGACACGCTGACCCTCGCCGCCTGGTCACAATCAGAAGCCTTTACCCCAATTATTCAGCGCTACAGCGATTATCTCTATCGCGATCATCCTGATGCGGTTCGTGAAGCGAAACCGGTGCTGTCACTCTGGGCGCAATGGTATTTTGGCCTGCTGCTGCCAACACTGATCATGGCGCTGTTGCAGGAGTCGCGTGCGCTGGACTGCTCGCCAGAGCATATCCGCGTCGGTTTTCATGAGAATGGTCATCCGGCCACTTTCTGGATCGATGTCCAGGAAGATGAAGAAGCGCGCTACCTCAACCCTCAGCAGCGTATCGATCGGCTGATTCAGCAGCATCTGATCCCGGTGGTCAATGGTATTACGCAGCATGGTGATATCAACGCCCGACTCATCTGGAACAATATGGGCTACTCATTCCAGTGGTTCCTGGGTGAACTGAAAAGCCAGATCGATGAGTCGCTGGTGCTGCAACTGGAGCAGGCGCTGTTCTTCAACCAGCGGCTGCTGGATGGCAGCGAAAACCCGCTCTACCGCACCATGATCCCGCGCAACGGCGAACTGGTCCGTCGCAGCTGCTGCCAGCGTTATCGCATTCCCGATGTCGAACAATGCGGCAACTGCACCCTGAGCGGCAGCTAAACAGACTTAATTACGCTGAATTCTCCGTTTATCTCGTTTACAGGCACTGAGGCTTGTGGCAATTTTTACGCCTTCGATCAGCCTGGAGAGAAAGATGAGCCTGGAGTCCGTGCGCCAGTTCTTCGCCGAACACGCCCCTGAAATTGAAATTATTGAACTGGCCGAAAGCACTGCGACGGTCGGGATGGCTGCCCGCGCCCATGGCGTGACGCCAGGAGAGATTGCCAAAACCCTGTCACTGAAAGTGAAAAACGACGTGGTGCTGATTGTGACACGAGGCGATGCCCGGCTGGATAATCGCAAGCTGAAAGCGGCGCTGGGGGCGAAAGCGCGAATGCTGAGCGTGGACGAGGTGATTAACTGGACCGGCCATCCGGTGGGCGGCGTCTGTCCTTTCGGCCTTGAGAACCCGCTGACCGTTTACTGTGATGTCTCACTGCGCAGTTTCGAGGAAGTCCTGCCCGCCGCCGGCGCTATCCACAGCGCCGTCCGCATTACCCCACAGCTGATGGCTGAACTGACTAACGCCCGCTGGATCGACGTGTGCGAAGCAATGTAATGCCGGGTATCAGCTCACACAAGCCCTGCACCTTCTGCCCGCGTCCTGATGCGGCTGACAAACTGACGGATACCGTCAGCGTTTGATGGCCACCGCGCCCTTCTGGAAACCGATCCGCTGCCGCCAGCACGCGGGCGAGTTAATCGCCCACGACATCAGGATTTCAGGCGCTTAAATGCCTGTTCAATAATCGATAACAGCAGCGTGTTATCGACACGATGCAGCACATGTACCGATGCGCCGCACTGCTCAGGCACGCCGACAGTGAGCCGAAGGGGCTGACGATAACGCCAGCTTTTGCCGCGCGTCGCACCGGGACGCAGTTCGATATCCACCCGGTAATCGATGCCTGAAGCGACCCGCTGATTCAGCAACCAGGCGACCACCAGCGCATCGTGGATCCAGCATCCCGCCAGCTGCCGGGTCGCCATCGAATAGTCGATCCACGGACGCAGCGTGTCGCGCACAAATTCGGTCAGTGGATGATCGACGGCGGTCAGGCGGGTCAAATCCTGCTGGGTCAGCAGCGTCTGCGTGGTGACATCCATCGGAACCAGCGTTACTGCTGCACCACTGTGCAGCACCTGATGGGCCGCTTCCGGATCCAGTCCAAAATTGGTATCTTTGATATAATCATCCAGCGTAAACACGCCGCCCATGATGACAATTTCTGCCACAGCGTCGGCCATGGCGGGATAGCGCTGCATTGCCAGCGCCACATTCGTCAGCGGGCCAATCGCCACCAGGGTAATCTCGCCCGGATTGTCGCAAATCAGTTTGCCGATAGCGTCAGCAGCATCAAACGCATCCGCCGCGATATCCGCTGGCTGACGCACGCCCTGCCACATCTTACCCAGCGCAAGCTGATTGACCCGGTTATCCAGCGTCTCGCGCCACGGCGCAGGATCTTCCTGTAGCGCCTGCGTCGCCCCCTGGATTACCGGGATAGATAATCCCAGCCGGACGATCAGATCTTTAGCGACGCGCGCGCCGACTTCACATGGCGTGTTACCGGCCACGGTGGTGATCAATTCCAGCGACAGTGCAGGTGAAGCTAAGGCCAGCGCAATCGCCAGCCCATCATCGGTGTTGGCACCCGCGATACCGTTGCCGGGATCGCAGTCAATAATAATTCTTTTCATATTTTTATAGGCTAACTCTGGCTTTGCAGCTTACAGCCGCAGGATTCACCGATTTCAAGGTAGTGTGGAAACTCCTTTAATTGCGCTTCGCTCTGTCCCTCTTTCAGCATATGAATCGCAGAGCGAGCCATCTCACGCAGTGGCTGGCGCACGGTCGTTAATGTCGGGACGTGAAACGACGAGTGATTGGTACCGTTAAAACAGACCAGCGCCACATCCTGCGGCACACGGATCTGATGTTCGGAAAAGGCGCGAAGCGCACCAATCGCCTGACCTTCGTTGCTGGTAAACAGCGCACGAGGCACACGACCCCGGGCGATCATGCTTTGTGCCGCAGCGTATCCGCCCTGTGGGGTGTAGCTGGCGGGAAACATCAGCGATTCATCAATCGGCAGACCGCGATCCTGCATGGCATCACGCCAGCCCTGAATACGATCCTGCGCGTTAAGCATATCCACCGGGCCGCTGATTATGCCGACCTGCTGATAACCGTGACTCAACAGATGTGCCGTCACCTGCCAGGCGGCCTGACGCTCATTGACCCGCAGCATGTTAACGCCCGGCTGAGGCTCAACCCGTTCCAGCATCACCAGTGGCGTACCGCTGGCTTTAATCAGGTCAATGTAAGGATGGCGATCAACGCTGTTGTAAAAAAGTCCATCGACCTGCCGATTAAGCAGTCCCTGAATTAACTCCAGTTCGCGCTTGCGGTCATCACCTGCATCACCCAGCAGCATGACGTGGCCGTGATTCATCGACTCCTGCAACAACACGTGCGCCATTGAGGCCACAAAAGGATTGCCGATGTTGGGCACCACCAGTCCGAAGGTTTTGGTGTTGCCGGATGCCAGTGCGCGTGCTGCCGCATTTGGCCGGTAACCGGTCGCTTTAATCGCCTCCAGTACCCGCTGACGGGTCGCCTCGGCGACCGGACGAGGCCCGTTATTGATGACATAACTGACAACTGCCACTGAGGTGCCTGCCGCTTTCGCAACTTCACTTCGGGTCACTTTTCCCGTTAACGACTTAGGCACATCACGTTCCTCCATAAAAAAACAGGCCGCTTTACACGGCCTGCTGCTTTTCGCGCTATCCTAGCAGATGGCATCCTCAGGCAAAGCTAGATGGCATCTTCAGGCAGATTGAGATCCCGCCCTCGCGTTTCAGGCGCGACAAAGGTGGTAAAGAACCCAATTGCGGCCATCGCCGAGAAATAAACCGCAATGGGCCACCAGTGACCGGTATAAGAAAGCATAGCAGCGGCAATAAGCGGTGCGGTTCCGCCGGACAAAATCGAGCCCAGTTCTTTAGCTACTGCCATTTTGGTGTAGCGATGATGAACGCCGAACATCTCCACGCCCCATGCCGCCTGCACACCAAAAATACCCAGCGACGCCAGCGCCATACCGACCACGATAACCGGGATCACCAGCATCGGTTCACGCGTGTCGAGCAGCGTAAAGGCGGGCCAGGCGTAGAACATCAGTAGCAGACAGAACACGCGATAAACCACCCGGCGACCAAAGCGGTCAGAGAGCCAGCCCGCTAAAGGAATGATCAGGAAACCCAGCAACGACGCGAGGAACACCGCAGTGGTTGGTACGGACTTGTCGACCATCAGCACCTTCGCGACGTAACCGACGATGAAGCCCTGCGCCAGATAGGAGGGGCCATTTTCGCCGATACGCAGGCCAACCATGGTCCAGAAGGCACGGGTACGCTGGAAGAAAGGCCGCTGATCCACCACCGGAGCGGCCAGTACGCCTGCGCGTTCTGCTTCCATCTCCGCTTTTCTGCGCTCAAACACCGGTGTTTCGCGCAGATGACGTCGAATCCACAAGGCAACCAGCGCAATCAGCGCACTGCTGAGGAACGGAATACGCCAGCCCCACTCCAGCAGGCTTTGCTGATCCATTTGTACCACCAGCAACCAGACCAGCGAAGCCAGCAGTGTGCCGCTGTTAGAACCCAGCGCGATCACGGAAGAGATCAGTCCGCGACGCTCTGTCGGCGCATATTCGCCCAGCATCACCGTGCCGCCCGATAACTCCGCGCCAGCGCCGAAACCCTGCGTAAAGCGCAGCAGAACCAGACAGGCAGGCGCCCAGACGCCAATAGAGGCATAGCTCGGGATTAGGCCGATCAACGTCGTGGAAGCGCCCATCAGAATGATGGTGGAGATCATCACCACCTTTCGGCCTTTGCGGTCACCGAGCCAGCCGAAAAAGAGTGCGCCGATAGGCCGGGCAACAAAGCCGACTGACCAGGTAGCAAAGCTGGAGAGCAGTGCCATGGCAGGGGTTGATTCCGGAAAGAAGACGTCGCCGAAGATAATACCGGCCGCCAGGCCATAGAGCGCGAAATCCGCGTACTCCATTGCCGTTCCGAGCCAGCATGAGAAAGTGGCGCGCCAGAAATCTTTGCGGCCTGAAGGGGTGTTAAACCGCTCATCGGCGGCTGAAGTGGATGACAGTGATGCCTGCTGATTAACGGAGTTGTGTGCCGTCATAACCCTATCCCTGAATGAGTATGCAGATCGATAAACGCCCGTCCATGGGTCGATTCCCTGATAAAAGCGGAAATTCCCCGGTGACGACGTTCAGTTGACTAACCATGATGAAAGGTTAAAGGATTCCCTGGTGTTGGAATCTTGTTCTTCGCCCCATTTCGCCGGTGTATTTTTCACCGGTCGCTTAAACTGAGCGAATGTAACTTAACAATCGATGGGCCTACTGTGCATCGGGCACCGTGAGCAATCACTGGGGACCTAGTGTATCTACGCGCGTAGATAAATCAATAGATCCTGATGAAAATTATTAGTAAAACTTCACTATAACATCCCGTCATCACGCATTTTTAGCGCAAATTCAGCCAGTTACCCGCAACACATCGCCTGAAAAAAATCACCATCGACTATAAGTTACCATTTTCTCTTATGATTAAGCGTTATAAGACTGACTAAAATCCTTTCATCGGGCTCTGTTGTCGCACACGCCTGTGACCGTGAGATGACACGTGTATTTATTCTGAAAAATCGCTGTAAGCGCAGACAATACGTTACCCTGACAAAAAGGGCGGACAGAGATGCTATGAAAATTATCCTGATGCGACACGGTAAACCTGACCACCAGGCTGCGGGTCGCCAGAGCGTGCAGGCACTGGCAGACTGGTGCGAAGCCTACGATCTGTCACAGGTTAGTGACGGACCGCCGCCGCGCAGCATCGAAATTGCCCGTCAGGCTACGTTTATTGTCTGCAGTCCCCTGCCCCGCGCGCAATCCTCCCTGAGCCAGCTCGGTCTGCAGCCCCATGAGGTTGATGCCGTGTTCAGCGAAGTCGCCGTGCCACTGCTGCGAACCGGCGCGGTGCAGCTGCCTACCCTGTGCTGGCTGGCCCTGTTGCGGCTATTGTGGTTCTGCGGGTATGCGGGTGAAGCGGAGTCGCTGCAACATGCGCGCAGCCGCGCCTCCGCGGCGGCAGAGAAGCTGATCGATCACTCACGGCATGGCACGGTGCTGCTGCTGGGCCACGGCATCATGAATAAGATGATTGCGCGCGAATTACGTAAACGCGGCTGGCAGGCGGAGAAGCACGCCAGCAGCCGCCACTGGAGTTCCGCGATCTATCATCGTCCGTTTATCTGACCGATTGGAAAATAACCCAGCACCTCACAGCCCGTTCCGACACGCGGCGTGGCAATCACTTTACGCTGCGCCAGATCGATCACGCTCAGCGTGCCATCATCCTGATTGGCAATCAGCAGCTGTTGCCTGTCTGGCGTAAAACAGCCGTCCATCGGCATGTTACCTACCCGGATGTCGCCCAGCGGATTCAGCAGATCGTCAAACAGCGTCACCAGCGGTTCCTGATCCCCTATCGCCACCAGTTGCTCGCCATCGGCGCTGAAGCGTACCACCTGACAGGGCCGTTCATGACCCGGCAGCGTCAGGCGCTGGCGAATGCGGTGGCTTTGCCGATCAATCACATAGAGCAACGGTGCATCAGCGGCGCTGGCGACCAGATAGGGGTGTTTCGGAGAGGCAGCGATGCCCGCAATCGGCCCGGGCAGCAGGATGGTGTCGATGACCCGCCCCTCTGCTTCACAGAGATCCACCACGGTGATGGTCGCATCCTCTTCGTTATCGGTGAACAGCTTGCGGCCGCTGGGTGACAGCGTCAGGCGATGCGCGTTGTGAGAAGGAATTGGAATGATTTTTTCCACTTTGTCGCTCTGCGGATCGATCACCGCCACTGCGGCACTCTGCTCACAGCAGAGATAGACTTTGCCATCGCGGCCCAGCTGCCCGCTGTGGGGTGCCCGCAGCGGCGACAGATCGATAAAGCCACTGATCTCCCGACGCTGTAAATCGATAATCGCCACTTTGTGACCCGGATGCGGGTTATTACCATGAACGCCGTCGCCAAAAATGGGTACATAGGCTTTACCCCAGGGGGCCAGCATCAGGAGTTCATGCGGCCGCGGTGGAAAAGCGTTCAGTTCCCGCTCGACCGCGAAGGTTTCCGGATTAAGAAACAGGACGCGATTACCCTGCTTATCAACCGCCAGTAACCCGTAAGATTCACTCTGCATGCGCGCTCCTTTCTCAGTAAGTTCTTCTTAAGCGTAGACAATCCTCTTCAGGCTGTCTGATTCCGCGGATTGATGAGCCGGGCTTACACCACCAGTTAAGTACAATAGCCACTGTTCCTGTGGCCCGGGCCGCAGGATAACGCGCAGGTTAAGAATAATATTCAGATATTCCTTAACTGCGTTTATTCCCGCATTTAAATAAATGATTAACAGTGACGACATTATTATTTTCATAACGTGACCGGATTATTTCCGTATTATCCTAAAGTCAAAAAAAGACATAGCTAATGTGTAAATAATGTTTTATTAAAAAGGTGCAGTGCAATTAAACAGCCGTGAGGAAACTATCGCGCGCTCCAGCACTGCGTCGCCACCAGGGAAAACTATTCATTAATTCCCGCACTCATCGGGATTGCAGTCAGTATGTAATTCCGGCCGTTCCCGCCGCTGGCGGAACGGGCAGAGCCTGCACTATGACGGGAAAATAAAAATAACAGGTGTACCATGACTTTACATCGCCAACGTCCAGCGCATAAAATCTGGCGTAACTGGAAAAGAATATCGTTCAGTAGCCAGATGTTATGGAATAGAAAACAGCAGAAACTCTGTCGGGCACCGGAATATGATCCGGGTCAGGAAGATAATGTCGTATTGATCGCGCAGCAGAAAGATCTGCCGGAGATTCCAAAAATCGTCTGGATGGTCTGGCATAACGATCACCTGCCTGCCTCAATGGCGCTGAATATCAGTAAAATCCGGCGGGACAACCCCGACCACCAGGTTTATCTGATTACGCAGCGCACCCTGTCGCAGTGGCTGCCCGATCTCAACTTTATCTCTTCCGATCTGACGCTGGCACATAAAAGTGAAATCATCCGGCTTGAGCTGATTCACCGTTATGGCGGCATCGGCATCGATTGCAGCACATTGCTGTTTGAGAATCTCGCCTGGGTGCATCGCGTTCACGAAGCGCGGTCAATGGATCTCATTGGTTACTATGGCGAGCAATCGACGCTGAACCTGCTTGCACCGGTCACCGAGAGCTGGTTTCTTGCTGCCGCCCCGCAAAATCCGTTTATCCGCGAATGGCTGAAACAGCTGGCGCCGGTTAAAAACGTCGGTATCCGCAACTATTTCCATGAGCTGAAGAAGCGTGATGATTTTCCGCTGATTGTGCAGAATATGGAGAATCCGTCTCGTCAGCTCCTGTCGCTGGCGCAGCAGGTTGCGATGCGGGAATACCGGCGGGCGAATCTCTATCTGCGTAAAAGTGAAGCCAGCGCCTGGTTCTATCAGCGCCTGCATGCCGACAGCAGCAGCGCCTTTGCGCAGTCTGTGATGTTTCAGCAGCGGCCACAGACGCCGCCACCCATTATAAAATTAACCGGCAACGAGCGGCTGCATCTCGACTTCAATCTGCGGCTTGGTTTATATAACCGCAGCAGCCTGATTGGCGAGATGATGCACACCACGCCACCTGCGCTGGCATTGCCTTCAACGGTCAAAGCGCGCGCGTAGCCAGTGCGTAAACGTGGTGACCGCGCGGGGCACCTGCGCCGCCCAGGGTCGTACGATCCACAGGCGGGCGGCAAAGGCCTCAACCGGCTGCCACGCAGGCAACACCTGCTGCAATGATCCCGCTGCCAGCGCCTCCCGGGCGCTGAAATCGGGCAGCATAGCGATCCCTAACCCCTGCAGGGCCGCATCGCGTATCGACTCGCTGTTGTTAGTGGCAAAGCTGCCCTGAATCCGTATCTGGACCTGTTCGCTATCCGCGGAGGTGGTAAATCGCCAGCGCGGTGATTCGACGCCGCGTGGATAGTAAAGGCAGTTATGCTGCGCCAGATCCTGCGGCGTACGCGGTATTCCCTGTTCGTTGAGATAGGCGGGTGATGCCACCAGTAATGTCCGCGTGTCACACAGTGGCAGTGCCACGTGGGTTTCCGGCAGGGTGTCGCTGTGTCGAATGGCCAGATCAAATCCCTCGCTGCTCAGCGACACAATGCGGTCAGTCACATCCAGCTGCAGACGCACCTGCGGATAATCACGCAGAAATTCACCGATAATCGGCACCAGTTGCTGACGGGCAAACGCCACCGGTGCGGTAATGCGCACCAGGCCACGCACCGGCCCGGCGGTGTCCCGCACGCTGAAAAAACTCTGTTCGATGCGGGCAAAAGGCTCGCGTAGCTCCTCCACCAGCTTCTCACCGGCAGAGGTCAGCCGCACGCTGCGCGTAGTGCGTTGTACCAGCAACACACCGGCCATCTCCTCAAGCTCTTTGATTTTCTGACTCATCGCCGCCTTGCTGACGTCGAGCCGCTCTGCCGCGCGGGTAAAACTGCCCTGCTCTGCCAGTACGGTCAGCCAGTGCAGATGATCCCACAGCGTATCCGTTTTCATCTCTTTCATCTTGATTGTTCACTATAGTGAATAATCATTTCAGGCTACGCGCTTTTTCCCGCCGGATAAAGGGGTCACCATAGGGTTCTTAATCACCGGGAGGAATCCGCTATGCCACTGCTGCAATTTGATGTTATCCAGGGTCGTTCAGAATCAGAGCTTCGTACACTGCTGGATGCGGCACACCGCGCCGTGCTCACGGCCTTTAAGGTGCCGGAACGCGATCGCTACCAGATTGTTCAGGAAAACAAGCGCTATCAGATGGTGTTCCAGGATACCGGACTGGGATTCAGTCGTAGCGATAATCTGGTGATGGTGCGGGTCTATACCAGCCCACGCAGCAGTGAACAGAAACAGCTGTTTATGGCCGAGCTGGCGCGTGAGCTGCGTGAGCATTGTGGTGTGCAGGGCAACGATTTAATGATCAGCTTTATCACCAATGACAAAGGTGACTGGAGTTTTGCCGACGGCGAAGCACAATATCTCACCGGCAAACTCTGAAAATCGCCCTGACTTCTGCTCTGCTGACGGTGCGCGCCAGCCACCGTCACGCCTGATAACCTCACTTCTGAAATGACAATAAACCAATCTGCTCTTCACCGCACAAATCGGGCCGGATATGTTGCAGCCGGATTACAGCCAATATAGATTGTCGAAAAACCATCCCCCGAAGGTGGCCGGTTGCGTGAAGCCTCGCGTAGCCCTGAAGAGAGGATTTGCCGTTGTCCGAATTGGTGTCCGTCGCGTTGTTTCTGGCCGCTATTGCAATCTATTCCTGTAAAGCCGGGCGTAACAAATTCTGGTTTATTGTCGTTCTTATTCTGCTGGTGCTTTTCGTTGTGCTGAACGCCACCCTCTATGCCAGCAACTATTTTACCGGTGACGGCATCAACGATGCGGTGCTCTATACCCTGACCAACAGTCTGACCGGCGCGGGTGTCAGTAAATATGTGGTGCCGGCGATTGGGCTGATCATCGTGCTGTTTCTGCTGTTCTGCCTGCTGTCGTGGATTCTGCGGCGGCGTAAGCGTCCGCATCACATGGGCTGGTCGCTGCTGGCCGCCGCCTGTGCACTCGGCTCGGTGCAGACTACCCCGGCCTTTCGCCAGGTCGCGACCCTGATTGTGTCGCATACCCAACTGGCAGATTCTGACTTCGACAACTTCTATAAAGTGCCGCGTAATCGCATTGAACAGCCGCACCTCAACGTGGTCTACATCTATGGTGAAAGCTTAGAGCGCACCTATTTTGACCCTATCGCCTTTCCCGGCTTAGCGCCTGAGCTGAGCCGGCAGAAAGAGCAGAGCATCGACTTCAGCGAAACCGAACAGCTGCCAGGTACCGATTACACCATTGCGGGCATGGTCGCCTCACAGTGTGGCATTCCGCTGTTTGCCCCATTTGATGGCAATGCGTCAGCATCGCTCTCCAGCTTCTATCCACAGAACGTCTGTCTGGGCGACATCCTGAAGAACTCTGGCTACCAGAACTGGTTTATTCAGGGTGCCGATCTGCGTTTCGCCGGGAAAGATGTCTTCCTGAAATCACACGGTTTTGATCCCGCTAACCTTTATGGTTCGCAGGAGCTGAAAAGCCGCGTCGCCGATCCCACCTACCGTAATAACTGGGGTTATTACGACGATACGGTAATGGATGAGGTGTTTGAGAAGTATCAGGAACTCTCTCAGGCCGGTAAACCTTTTGCGCTGTTTACGCTGACCGTCGACACCCATCATCCTGACGGATTTATCTCACGCAGCTGCGATCGCAGGAGCTACAGCATTGAGGGCAAACCGAATCAGTCATTCAGTGCGGTCGCCTGCTCGCAGGAGCATGTGGCGCGCCTGATTGCGCGCATTAAAGCGTCGCCGTGGTTCAAAAACACCGTGATTGTGGTGAGCTCGGATCATCTGGCGATGAACAACACTGCGCATCCGTGGCTGGTCAAACAGCCTCGTCGCAATCTTTTCATGGTGATCCGTGGTGACAAGCCGCAGGCGGAGTTGATGGAGGCGAAGCGCAGCACGCTGGATAACGGCGCCACGCTGCTCGATATTCTCGGCGGCGATAACGCGATTGGCCTGGGCCGCAGCAGCCTCTCATCGCTTTCACTCTCCACCCAGTTCGACGATATGAAGAGTAAGGTGGCGAGCTGGAAGCCCGACATTATCCAGCTGTGGAACTTCCCGAAGAAGATAGACAACTTCACGGTGGATCAGGCGAAGAATATCTTCAGCTTCTCGGGAACCACCTTCAAATTGCCGATTCTGTTCCGCATCAGTGATAAGCATGTCGAGCCGATGCCGGAGGGGGAATATTCGGCACCGCTGCGCTATCAGCTGGCGGATTTCGCCTCAGCCGATAAATTCCTCTGGGTGGATCGCTGTTTTAAAATGGCGCGACTCTGGCAGCCTTCGCTGGCACTTTCCGGCGATCTCTGTGTGGCGATGGGACAGCTCGGCGGCACGCCGTCGGTGACGCATGTCGACAAACCGCAGTGGAAAGGCAAAGTCCGTTTCCCCGAGGGCGCTATCAGCGATGCGCGTTACCAGCAGAACCTCGCGCAGATCCGTATTGAAGATAACAACATTCGCTACAGCGCCGATAGCTTCAGGCTCGACGTGCCTGGCGCGCCGGAGAGTGTTAAAAGCTTCAGCGGCATCTCACGGCCAGAGAGCTGGGGACGCTGGTCTAACGCTAATCTCGCGCCCGAGGTTCATATCGACTATATCGATGCGCTGCCCGCGAAGTTCGATCTGGTGATCACCGCGCGTGCGTATGGCCCCAATGCGCACCGGGCGATTCCGGTTCGGGTGGGCGATCAGCAGCAACTGCTGTCGCTGAGTGAAGAGATATCGACACATACCCTGCATTTTGATAACCCAGGCGCCAGCCATCGTCTGGTGATTGCACCACCTGAACCGCAGCTGAGTAACACCGGCAATATCACCGGTCAGGATCCGCGCAAACTGGGCATCGGCATGGTTGAAATTAAAATCGTGCCACAGCCCTGACGCCCGCTTTTCTCTTTCCGACTCTGCGGATTTCCGCAGAGTCGCCTCATCCTGCCATCAGCTAAATGTTGCGAGACAGCCCGCACTCTGTTGCACGTTACTTGTTGTACTAATTGATATTTTTCGGCGAGGCGCGCAAAATATAACCGGCTTAGTGGCGATACGTCTTTTGCCTGTCATGATGCCGTTATCGCTGAAGTGCACAGGGAGGTGTCGTGATGACAAGCACAATGATGAGTACCCACAAAGCCTTTAAAGCGCTGCAACAGGCAGGGATCGACGATCAGCAAGCGGAGGCGATGGTGGAGGTGTTTACTGATATGCAGCAGAGGCAGCCAGGCGGACAGATTGGAAAGCAACTCGGTCAGATTCAGACCAAAGCCAACCATATAGATATTCGGCTCGGGCAGCTTACAACCAAAGTCGATCAGATAGATGAGCGGCTTGGTCAGCTCACAACAAAAGTACATCAGATAGACGAGCGGCTTGGCCATGTTGAAAGAAAAACGGACAAACTGGCCATCCGTTTTAATCAGTTAGAAGCCAAGGTGGATAAGCTGGATGTCGCTCTCAGTGAAATGAATTTCCGATTAACTTCGGCTGTGGACAGCCTCAGAAATGACGTTGTTACCCTGACCACCGATATGCGCTGGATCAAACGGTTATCTATTCTCATGACCACCACCCTGCTGGCGGCGGTCCTGAAAGATATTGTAATGTGATCCCGTTATCACCCTGTCAGGGTCTGTCGCGCAGCGCCTCCAGCTTTTCGCGCTGCTGACCGTCGGCGGTAAAGTTATCCTCCGCCAGCCAGCGCTGCAGGCCCTTTTTCACCTGCGGCCATTCGCTATCGATAAGCGAGAACCAGCTGGTGTCACGTGAACGCCCTTTGTAGATGATTGCCTGACGGAAATCGCCTTCATAACGAAAACCGAGACGTGCCGCTGCCTTACGGGAAGGGGCATTACAGCTATCGCATTTCCATTCATAGCGGCGATAACCCAGCGTCTCAAAGGCGTAACGCATCAGCAGGAAATGCGCCTCCGTTGCCATGCGGGTCTGTTTCAGCCGGGCCGAAAACATGACATGCCCGACTTCCATCACGCCATGTTCCGGCTGGATGCGCATTAACGACAGGCTGCCTACTGCCTGGTCGGTGGCGAGCTCGATCACGGCAAAATGCAGCGGATCACGACTCATTTCAAGCTGTGCGGCATACGCCTGCCATGCCGGACGTTCGGTAAAGGGACCGGCAGGCAGGTAAGTCCAGTCACGCCCATCTTCAGCCAGCGCCCATGCCTCAAACAGTGCCTCAGCATGACGCGCCACACTGAACGGCTCCAGCCGACAAACTTCGCCAGTAAAAACCTGATGCTGGGGCAGAGGCCGGGGCTGCCAGTCTGGCATTGGCTCACCGACCGGCTGTCCGTAATGATTGGTATGTTGTGGCATGTTGCCTCCTGGCTGCAGATAGAGGTCAGTAGATTGCCACGATGCTGGCGGATTATGCACCTGGATTATTAGAAAAGGGTTATTCCGGCGCAGGCCGATGGCGGCTGTTGAAGCATCACATGAGGAGTCGTAGGAGAGGCAGAGCAGGAACAATCGCGGCGGGCAGGTGAAATTTCTGCTGGGAGCTAAAAAAAAGCCGGTCATCACGACCGGCTGATTTTAACCGCGCTTATTTTAACCGCGGAAGAAGATATCGCCCGATTTACCCATGACGATTTTACCGGTGTCATTGGTAATAAGAATGTAATTGGCGTTGATATAGGCCCAGTGGGTATTTTCCTGCGGAGCAGGCAGATTACGCTTTTGCCACTCATTGATGGTGTACGTTTTATCGGTGTACTTCTCTGGCACTGTGTCACCGATTTGGTACTGTTTGTAGTCGATGATGATGGTGCTGAGGTCGTAATTAGGGTGCGCGCCATTGGAAGGTGCCGGCGTGGTCGGCGTAATACCATCATTAGATTGTGAGCTGGTCGGCGCCTGGCTTTGCGCGGCACCGGCATCCGGCTGAACGCTGCCCGTATCAGGCGTAGCGGGCTGCGCATCCGGATTAGCAGGCTGAATCTGCGGCGGTGGCGGAACGGTATCCGTTGCTTCGCCAGCGGCTTGTACAGCGGGGATCAGGCTCAGCGAGCCAACCAGTAATCCCATTGATAAAAGTACACGTTGAGTCCTGCGCATAATGATTTCCACGTTGAATTTTGACAGTCAGGCTAAAGACAATGTTTATCGCACTTCAGTTCCGGCGCACTGACGCTATGTGTAAGGAAAAACAGCGCTATTCACTTTACTGCACACAGGCCAGGTAGCGGATCACTGTCCGACCACTTTATCCTGAGTTGCCAGATCGACCAACAACGCAATGCCTAAATAGTTACTCCAGTTAAAGCCGTTCTGCAGCACCACAATCGCATTGCCGTTACGTTTATCGTAGCCGATAAAACTGGCATAGCCGCCGATATAGCCCACCTGATAGGTGATCTGCTGCCCTTCGAAAGTGTCGGTCACCCAGGCGATATTCTGCGCCTGCGCGCCCTGCTGATACCACGCCTGGTCTACCGCCGCGAAAGCCCGGTCCCGCGCAGCATCACCGGTAGCGCTGAGATGTGCGCGCAAATAAGCACTCAGATCGCGCGCGTTACTGTAGAGACTGGCCGCGGCCACCATGTTGCCGTGAAAATGCCAGTCAGGCGTCAGCGTGCCGCGGCGAATAAATTTCGGCTGATCGCCTGCATGGCCCAGCGCACGCAGCGGATAGCCCGTCAGCGTTTCCGGTACAAAACTGCTTTGATTCATCTTTAACGGTGTGAAGATAAGCTGTGATGCCAGCGTCTGAATATCCTGATGACAACGCGTGCGCAGGATATAACCGAGCAGCGCATAGCCGAGGTTAGAGTAGTGTGGCATGCGTACCGCGGGTGCAGAGAAGTCCGCCAGATAACTCAGCAGCTTGTCGCTATCAAGATTGCCATAGAAGTTCTCGCCGGTGTCCAGATAACGAACGAACTGCTGCAGCATCGTCAGATCCATATCCTGTCGCGGCAGACCCGAGGTGTGCGTCACCAGCTGCAGCAGCGTGATGCGCCGCGCGTCAGCGCTGAGGCGAACGCCTTCCGGCAGAAGATCCGCCAGTGTATCGCTCCAGCGCAGCTTACCCTGATCAACCAGCTGGATAATCACTTCTGCCGTCACGCCTTTACTCAGCGATCCCAGCGCAAACAGGGTATCGGGCGTGATCGGATAGCGATGCACACGATCGGTGACGCCAAAAGAGTAATAGCGGGTCGGGCCACCGCGATGAATGACCGCAATGCTGATGCCGGGAACCTGCTTCTGTTGCATGTAATGCTGCACGATGTCGTCGACATTTTCATGAAAGGTGGCGTGTGTCAGATAAACGCGGTCGCCCACCGGGGCGGAGGTTTGCGACAGGGTTCCACATCCCGCCAGCAGGAAGATAAAGGCTGGCATGAATCGCGTCATTAATCTGCTGATCCACTGGCCGCCAGGGGTCAGCCGTGCAAGGGAGACTGCAACAGCCGGCCTGCCAGTAAATCCATTTTTCATATATTAATCATTTACTTATTATTATTTAACACGCAACTGTCTGGCTGGAGCGCAAAAATGTACCATAAAGTGCTGTGGGCTATCGCCTGCACAACGGGGTGAAAGTGGTGCTAAACGCGGTTTAATCACCGCAGCTCGCCCGAACAGGGTTAGCTGTGTTGCAGTCCACAAGGGTGTACACTGCTGCGGTTTTAAGGCTCAACGCCGCTGAAATTTTGAAATGCCCGGGAGGCAACCGCATGAAAGAAGGCCCACTGTCCGAAAAAGAGCTGCAATGGCTGGAAGATATGCTGGAAAAATATGGCAGCGAAGCATCGATTATTGATGTCTCCGAGCTCGACGGCCTGCTGACTGCCGTTCTCTCCGGTCCCGTCACCGTCGAGCCAAGCCAGTGGCTGGTGGCACTGTGGGGTGGCGAGAAGCAGATCCCAAAATGGAGCAACGAACGTGAAATGACGCGCTTTATGTCGCTTTGCTTCCAGCATATGAATGATGTGGCTGACCGCTTATCTGAATTCCCTGAGCAGTTCGAACCGCTGTTTGGCATCCGCGAAATGGAAGGTCTGGAATTTACCGTGGTGGAAGAGTGGTGCTTCGGTTACATGCGCGGTGTCGCGCTGACCGACTGGTCTGCCCTGCCGCAGGACCTGCAACCCGCGCTGGACGCCATCGCTCTGCACGGCGTGGAAGAGAATCTTGAAAAGATCGATGCCATGACGCCGGACGAGATGGAAGCCAGCATTGAAGCTATCCGTCCTGCTGCGCTGGCGCTGCACGATCACTGGATCTCCCAGCCAGAAGCGATCCCCGTTCCCCAGAAGCCTGTCGCGGCAGAGAAACTGCCCGGCCGCAACGATCCCTGCCCGTGCGGCAGCGGCAAAAAATATAAGCAGTGCTGCCTGCACTGATCGGCTCCTTAGCCTCACGATCTGCCGGGCGGCGATTCAGCCCGGCATGCATTTCTCACGATCCACGACAGTTTGACCTGCATCATTCTACCCACTCCCTGACCTGAATAGACTGCTCACGACTTGAACAGCTTCGTGCTTATCGCTAAGGTAAGCGCGATTTTACCCGCCAGGAATAAACATGATCACCATCGCGCTTATTGACGATCACCTTATCGTCCGCTCCGGCTTTGCCCAGTTGCTGGGCCTGGAATCGGATTTCCAGGTCGTAGCGGAATTTGGTTCTGGCCGTGAGGCGCTGGCAGGTTTACCGGGCAGGGGCGTTCAGGTCTGTATCTGCGATATTTCGATGCCAGATCTCTCCGGGCTGGAGTTGCTGAGCAAGCTGCCGACGGGCCTGGCCACCATCATGCTGTCAGTCCATGACAGTCCGGCCCTGGTAGAGCAGGCGCTTAATGCCGGTGCGCGCGGATTCCTCTCTAAACGCTGTCGTCCCGATGAGCTGATCGCGGCGGTGCGCACGGTCTCCACAGGCGGCTGTTATCTGACGCCAGAGATTGCGATCAAGCTGGCCGCCGGTCGGCAGGACCCGCTGACCCGACGCGAACGTCAGGTGGCGGAAAAACTGTCACAGGGCATGGCGGTAAAGGAAATTGCCGTTGAGCTGGCGCTGTCACCGAAAACCGTACATGTCCATCGCGCGAATCTGATGGAGAAGCTCGGCGTCAGCAATGATGTGGAGCTGGCGCGCCGCATGTTTGATGGCTGGCAATGAGCCCCTGTGTTTCGCGGCTGATCTCCATTGTCGCCAGCTTTTTCATCTTCTCGGCGGCCTGGTTCTGCCTGTGGAGTATCAGCCTGCACCTGGTGGAACGCCCGGAGCTGGCGGTGCTGCTATTCCCGTTTGGCCTGCGTCTGGGGCTGATGCTGCAATGTCCACGCGCTTACTGGCCGGTGTTGCTGGTAGCTGAGTGGATCATGCTGATCTGGCTGGCGAAGGTGGTCGCGCTGGCGCATCTGCCGCTGTTAATGGCAGGCAGTGTACTGACGCTGCTGCCGGTGGCGCTGATCTCCCATTACCGCCATCAGCGTGACTGGCGCACGCTGCTGAGCCAGGGTGCGGCTCTGATCGCCGCGGCGCTACTGCAGTCCCTGGCGTGGGCGGGACAGCAGGAGATGCTGAACGCCCTGCTGCTGACGCTCACCGGTGGTCTGACGCTGGCCCCGACCTGCCTGGTCATCTGGCACTACCTCACCAGCACCCGCTGGCAGCCGCTGGGGCCGGCGCTGGTCTCGCACCCGGTCAACTGGCGCGCCCGGCATCTTATCTGGTATCTGCTGCTGTTTGTCATCAGTCTCTGGTTGCAGCTTGGCCTGCCCGCTGAACTGTCGCGCTTTACGCCATTCTGTCTGGCGCTGCCGATTATTGCGCTGGCCTGGCACTACGGCTGGCAGGGTGCACTGATCGCGACGCTGATGAACGCTATCGCGCTGATCGCCAGCCAGACCTGGCACGATCATCCGGTCGATCTCCTGCTTTCGCTGCTGGCGCAAAGCCTGACCGGACTGCTGCTGGGTGCCGGTATCCAGCGGCTGCGCGAGCTGAATCAGTCGCTGCAGAGTGAGCTGGCGCGCAACCAGCGCCTGGCGGAACGACTGGTCGAGACAGAAGAGAATGTGCGCCAGGAGGTGGCGCGCGAGCTGCACGATGATATCGGTCAGACGATTACGGCAATCCGCACCCAGGCGGGCATTGTGCAGCGCCTGGCGCCGGATAATTGCCGGGTGATCCAGAGCGGCGTCCATATTGAGCAGCTCTCACTGGGTGTCTACGATTCAGTGCGGCGACTGCTGGGACGTCTGCGACCCCGCCAGCTAGATGACCTGTCACTTGAACAGGCAGTGCGCTCCCTGATGCGTGAGATGGAGCTGGAGGATTGCGGCATCGTCAGTCACCTTGAGTGGCGTATTGATGAGACGCTGCTGAGCGAAGCGCAGCGCGTCACGCTGTTTCGCGTCTGTCAGGAGGGGCTGAACAACATTGTGAAACACGCCAGCGCCAGCGCCGTGATGCTCAAAGGCTGGCAACAGAATGGTCGCGTTTTGCTGGTGATTGAAGATGATGGCTGCGGTCTGCCGCCAGGTTCCGGTCAGCAGAGCTTTGGTCTGGTCGGGATGCGCGAACGCGTGAGTGCGCTGGGCGGATCGCTGACTATCTCCTGCACCCATGGAACCCGCGTCAGCGTGCATCTGCCGCTGCGTATGGCCTGAGGAACCACCGTGTTTAACTTTCTGAAAACGCCCGCTAACGCCGCTCCGCTGCAGGACAAAAGTGAGATTGACAGCCGCTATCGCTACTGGCGACGGCACATCATGTCGACCATCTGGATCGGCTATGCCCTGTTCTACTTTACCCGCAAAAGCTTCAATGCGGCAGCGCCGGAAGTGATCGCCAGCGGCGTGATGATGCGCACCGATATTGGCCTGCTGGCGACGCTATTTTACATCACCTACGGCCTGTCGAAGTTCTTCTCCGGCATCGTCAGTGACCGCTCCAACGCCCGTTACTTTATGGGGCTGGGGCTGATCGCTACCGGCGTGGTCAATATCCTGTTTGGCTTCTCGACCTCACTGTGGGCCTTTGCGCTGCTGTGGACCATCAACGCCTTTTTCCAGGGCTGGGGCGCGCCGGTCTGCGCGCGCCTGCTGACCAGCTGGTATTCACGTAACGAGCGCGGCGGCTGGTGGGCATTATGGAACACCGCGCACAACGTTGGCGGTGCGGTTATCCCGATCGTTATCGGTGCAGTGGCGTTGCACTATGGCTGGCGAATCGGGATGATGATTGCGGGCAGTTTAGCGATCCTCGCCGGACTGTTTCTCTGCTGGCGTCTGCGCGACCGGCCTCAGACTGTCGGCCTGCCCGCGGTAGGCGACTGGCGACAGGATGAGATGGAGATGGCGCAGCAGCAGGAAGGCGCAGGTCTGAGTCGCAAAGCGATCCTGACCCGCTACGTGCTATTCAACACCTATATCTGGCTGCTGTCGTTGTGTTACGTGCTGGTCTATGTGGTTCGCGCGGCGCTCAATGACTGGGGAAATCTCTACATCTCCGACACGCTGGGGGTGGATCTGGTGACGGCCAACTCGGTAGTCACCCTGTTTGAGCTGGGCGGTGTGATAGGTGCGCTGGTCGCGGGCTGGGGCTCGGACAAGCTGTTTAACGGCAACCGCGGGCCGATGAACCTGATTTTTGCAGCCGGGATTTTGCTTTCCGTCGGCTCACTGTGGCTGATGCCCTTTACCAGTTATGTGATGCAGGCTGCCTGCTTTTTTACTACCGGTTTCTTTGTCTTCGGCCCGCAGATGCTGATTGGTATGGCGGCAGCCGAATGTTCCCATAAAGATGCGGCAGGCGCGGCAACCGGCTTCGTCGGCCTTTTCGCCTATCTTGGCGCGTCACTCTCCGGCTGGCCGCTGGCGTGGGTTATCGACGTCTGGCACTGGAGCGGCTTCTTTGCGGTGATTGCCACGGCGGCGGGGATATCCGCCCTGCTGCTGCTGCCGTTTTTAAATGCTCAGGCACCACGTCCCCTGCCTGAAGCGTGATACGCCTCTCCTTTTTGCCCCGAGTGGGGCAAAACTAAGAAATTTTCCTGGTTTCGCCTGGATGCTGTCTCAGGCCAGTCTGGCGGCAGGTTTTTACAATGCCAGCCATTCGCTGCCTATTGCAGCTATTCCAACCAGGAGAATCCCCTTCCATGCTGGCATTCCTCAAACAGGTGCGCAGACCGACGCTGGATCTGCCCATCGAACTGCGGCGCAAGATGTGGTTCAAGCCGTTTATGCAGTCCTATCTGGTGGTCTTTATCGGCTACCTGACCATGTATCTGATCCGCAAAAACTTCAATATCGCGCAGAACGATATGATCACCACCTACGGACTGAGCATGACGCAGCTGGGGATGATCGGTCTGGGCTTCTCCATCACCTATGGCGTCGGGAAAACCCTGGTCTCCTATTATGCTGACGGCAAAAACACCAAGCAGTTCCTGCCGTTTATGCTGATCCTCTCGGCCATCTGTATGCTGGGTTTCAGCGCCAGCATGGGCACCGGATCCGTCAGCCTGTTTCTGATGATCGCCTTTTATGCCTTAAGCGGATTCTTCCAGAGTACCGGCGGCTCCTGTAGCTACTCCACCATCACTAAGTGGACGCCGCGCCGCAAACGAGGTACTTATCTTGGCATGTGGAATATCTCCCACAACCTCGGCGGTGCCGGTGCGGCAGGCGTTGCGCTGTTTGGTGCCAATGTGCTGTTCAACGGCCACGTAATTGGGATGTTTATCTTCCCGTCTATTATCGCGCTGATTGTTGGTTTTATCGGCCTGCGCTACGGCAGCGACTCCCCGGAATCTTATGGCCTGGGCAAGGCCGAAGAGCTGTTTGACGAAGAGCTGAGCGATGAGGACAAAGAAGCCGAAGATGAGTCGATGACCAAATGGCAGATCTTTGTTGAGTACGTACTGAAGAACAAGGTGATCTGGCTGCTCTGCTTCGCCAACATCTTCCTCTATGTGGTGCGCATCGGGATCGATCAGTGGTCAACGGTTTACGCCTTCCAGGAGCTGAAGCTCTCTAAAGAGGTGGCGATTCAGGGCTTTACCCTGTTTGAAGTCGGCGCACTGGTGGGCACGCTGATGTGGGGCTGGTTATCCGATCTGGCCAATGGCCGCCGTGCGCTGGTCGCCTGCGTCGCGTTAGCGCTGATTATTGCCACGCTCGGGATCTATCAGCATGCCAGCAACCAGTATGTCTATCTGGCATCGCTGTTCGCTCTGGGCTTCCTGGTCTTTGGCCCACAACTGTTAATCGGCGTCGCCGCGGTCGGCTTTGTGCCGAAAAAAGCGATTGGCGCAGCGGATGGCATCAAAGGCACCTTCGCCTATCTGATTGGTGACAGTTTTGCCAAACTGGGCCTGGGCATGATTGCCGACGGCACGCCGATATTTGGCCTGACCGGCTGGGCGGGCACCTTTGCCGCACTGGATGCCGCCGCTATCGCCTGTATCTGCCTGATGGCGCTGGTTGCCGTGATGGAAGAGCGTAAGATTCGCCGCGAGAAACGATTGCAGCGTTTGAAGATGGCGTAAAGATAGAATCAGGCCCGGCGTAAGCCGGGCTTTCCCGCCAGGTTCTGCCCTCAGCCATTGATGTAGCCCCACCAATCTGATCACTGCCAGTCAGCCCGCCAAACCCTACCATTCCCTTTCACTTATTCTTTCACCTCGTCGCCGATTATTTAAGAAATTCACTGTCAGGTGGTCAGCCTGACCACCAGGTTGTGGCCATGTTTTAATATTTACATGGCATAGTGCCTTTGCTTAGATGATAACTGACAAGGCGAATAACGGATTAAGCGGAACCTGATGATGATGAAGGCGCTGACTGAACGGCAACTGACGATTATGCGACAGCTTATTTCTCATAACAGTTATGTGAGCCTGCACGCTATTTCAGAAAAAACGTCTATTACACCCAGAACTCTACGCCGCGATATTGCCGACATTAACGAAAAACTTTCTGACCAGGGAATCAATCTCAGCGGAAAAAGTGGGAGAGGGATCACAATTAAATTCGCTGATGCGCAGTCGGAAATAGCCGCGCGCCGGATTTTCTCAACCAAGGTGGATGATTTCAGCAGCAACTTCAGGATGCTGAAAATAGCATCGGATTTATTAATGCTGTCACCAAAAAGTTCATCCATCAGCGAACTGGCGGATAAATATTTTATCAGCCGCGCCTCGATAGTGAATGATTTAAAAACATTAGAAGCATGGTTACATCAGTTTGATTTAACCTTGTTAAAAAGCCGCGTCGGGACCAGCATAAAAGGCAGTGACCATAATATTCGCATGGCGATGAAAGCGCTGGTGTTAAAATCGATTTATAACCGTCAGGACATGATGGAAAGCCGTCTGGATGAAAGCACGCTGCAGGAGCTTTCAGAGAAGTTTGGTCAGCAGGCTGTCCATTTTACCCTGCAATTAATTAATTTTATTGAACAGCAACTGCAATATACGATAAGCGATCCTTACTACATCAATTTATTTACGCATATTCTGGTACTGATCCACCGCAGTCACTCGCCGATGCACAGGACCGACGCCCGCGCGGTGTCGATGAACCGGGTGAGCGACCATCACGCCTGGCAGGTTTCACTGGCGGTGATAGAACGCATTGAGACCGCTTACAACACGGTACTGGTGGCCGAGGAGTCTCACTCCATCTATCAGTATCTGGTCTCTTCCGGTAAGGCGGGCGGTGAGTCACCACAGCACGATGACTCCCTGATTTCAGAGCGTGAAACCCGCTTTGCTGAGGCGCTGATCGCCCGGGTGGCGCAGCGCATCAACATTGAAATCACCACCGACCAGAACCTGCAGGCGTCATTGTCCTCGCATATCAAGCCGATGCTGAACCGCCTCAGATATCACATCCGGATTAAAAATCCGCTGCTGCATGATATCCAGACCGAGCTGGGAACGGTGTTTGCCGCCGTGAAAGCGGTAATCAGCCAGCTGACGCAGGAGTACAGCCTGGATGAGATCAGTGATGACGAAGTGGCTTACCTGACGGTGCATATTCAGGCAGCCATCGAAAACAGCATCAAGGTAAAACGGGTCTTGCTGGTCTGCTCCAGCGGTCTGGGCACCTCGCAGCTGCTTTACGGACGCATTATCCGCGCCTTTCCCGACTGGAAAATTATCGACATCGTGCCAGGGAAAAATATTGCTGACTCCCTGAAACGACATGAGTGTGACGTGGTGATTTCCACCATCCGGCTGGAACCGCTGGAAAAACCGGTGGTGTATGTCTCTGCCCTGTTCTCGGCGAAAGATATCGCTAGAGTAACGGAGTGTCTGGTATCGAATTCGATTAATTAATGATAATGGAGAAGCAAAATGACGACAGCCGTGGCTATTAACGAAGTATTAAAAGAAGAGTGCATTATTCTCGATGTCGATTGCCAGACCAAAGAGCAGATTATTTCTCAACTGACCGATCTGCTCTGCCAGACCGGGGCCGTCACTGATAAAGCCGCTTTCCTGAAAGATGTTTATCTGCGTGAGGAATTAGGCTCCACCGGATTTGAAAATCATATTGCTATTCCGCACGGCAAATCTGCCGCCGTCGCCAAAACCCGCATTGCCGTGGGTCGTTTACGCCAGGATATTCCGTGGGAGACCATCGACGGCACCAAAGTCCGGCTGGTGATTCTGTTCGCGGTAAAAGAGTCCGATAAAGATGTAGGCCATATCAAAATGCTCGCCAAAATATCTATTGCGTTAGGCGATGAGGATGTTGTCGAGCAATTACTTAATGTCCCGCATCGCGAAGAGATGTTTCATTTACTGTTATCCCGATCGGGAGCCTGAATAAACCGGAGAACAGCATGAATTAAAAATAAAGGAGGTATTCCAGGTTGTAGTCATCCCTTCAGACAGAAAAACATAAATATAAAATTTTCACTGGAGAACATTTATGAACATTATTGCCATTACCGCCTGTCCTACAGGTGTCGCCCACACCTACCTTGCCGAAAGTAATTTAAAAAAAGCGGCTAAAAAACTGGGCCTGAATGTATTAGTTGAAACCCAGGGCGCGATTGAAAGCGAATATATTTTCAGCGAAGACGATATTCATCAGGCCGACATAGTGTTAATCGCCGCAGATAAAAAAGTTGAGATGGCGCGCTTCCAGCATAAAAACGTGATTGAGGTGCCCGTTACCCGTGCCGCGAAGGATGCTGAAGGCCTGTTAAACGCCATTGTTAACGGCGAGCTGGCTCCGAGGCTTGCCGACTCCGCCCCACAGGCCAGTGCATCGGAACCGGCTAACAGTGCCCGTGAGACGTCGGGTTCCCGTTCCTGGATTTCAGAGATTTATGTGCACCTGATCACCGGCGTGAACCTGATGATCCCGTTTGTGGTGGCGGGCGGCATTCTGATCGCGCTGAGTTTTTCATTCGGGATTACGGCGGCCACACCAGGGGACGCGAACTTCAGCCCGATAGCGAAGATGCTCTCTGACATTGGTGGCGGTTCCGCCTTTGCCCTGATGCTGCCGATTCTTGCGCTGGGGATCAGCCAGTCTGTCAGCGGCAAAGCGGGCATCGTGGCGGGCGCCGTGGGTGGGATGATGGCGATCCACACCGGCTCCGGCTTTCTCGGCGCGCTGATTGCCGGCTTCCTGGCCGGATACATCACGCTGCTGATCAATAAGCATATCCATCTGCCCAAAGCGGTCGCCGGACTGAAACCTATTTTAATCGTGCCTCTGCTGAGCGTGCTGCTGACCGGCGCACTGATGGCGCTGCTGATTGGTGAGCCGATAAAAATGCTGCTCGGCTGGCTGACCGATTTCCTCAGTTCGCTGGGTAACACCAATGCGGCCATTCTCGGCCTGCTGTTCGGCATGATGGTGGCCTTTGATATGGGCGGCCCGCTGAATAAGACCGTCTGTATGTTTGCGATTGGCCTGATGTCGAGCGGGGTTTACGGTCCGATTGCCGCCTGTATAGCGGCGGGCATGGTGCCACCACTGGGCATCGCGCTGGCAACCACCCTCTTCCGCCGCAAGTTTACCGAGCAGGAGCGGGAAACCGGCAAGGTCACCTACATCCTCGGTCTGTCATTTATTACCGAAGGCGCGATCCCATACGCGGTCGCCGATCCGCTGCGCGTCATCCCGGCCATCGTGGCGGGCTCCGGATTAGCGGGCGCCCTGTCAATGATGCTGGGCTGTGCTTCCCGCGCTCCGCACGGCGGCATTTTCGTCATCTTCATTCCTAACGTGATCAGCAATGTCATGGGTTATCTGTTTGCGATTGCCGCAGGCAGTTTGCTGACAGCGCTGATCCTGCTGTTCCTGAAAAAAGATATCTCCGTTCCTGCAAAACAAGGATAAAACCTATGCTTTACAACATGAAAGATCTGCTCAGCGTTGCCCGACAGCATCAGTTTGGCGTTGGTGCGTTTAACATCGCCAGCGCGGAGTTTGGACGTGTGGCGGTTGAGACTGCCGAGCGACTGGATTCACCGCTGATTCTGGAGATCCATCCTGAAGAGATGGCGTTTACCGGCCCGGAATTCATCAGCTATCTGCGTACGCTGGCGATTCAGGCGCGCGTGCCGGTGGTGATCCATCTGGACCATGGCCGCTCGCTGGAAGAGGTGATGAAGGCGATCTACGCCGGTTTTACCTCGGTGATGATTGACGCCTCCTCTCATCCTTTTGAGCAGAACATTGCGCTGACGAAAAAGATTGTCGAGATAGCGCACACGATTAATGTCTCTGTGGAAGCGGAGCTGGGCACCATCGGTGTAGCAGAAGGCAGCGGCGAAGGCGGCAGTAACGAGATTCTCTATACCGATCCGCAGCAGGCCGAGACCTTTGTGCGCGAGACCGGCACCGATACGCTGGCGGTCGCCATCGGCACCTCGCATGGCCTCTACCCCAAAGGGAAGCAGCCGAAGCTGGATATCGAGCGCCTGCAGCAGATCCGTAAGGTGGTTGATATTCCGCTGGTGCTGCATGGTGGTTCGGGCAACAAAGACAGCGAGGTCGCGGAATCAATTCGTTATGGCGTCGGTAAAATCAATATCTCCAGTGATATGAAGAAGGCGTTCTTCGTGGCACTGGAGCAGGAACTGAAGCTTGGGGGTCACGAGCCTAATTCCCTCTTTGTTAAACCGATGCAGGCGGCGAGTGAAGTGGTCGCGGCGAAGATGGCGCTGTTTAGTTCGGTGGGAAAAGCGGCGTTGTATCGGTAAGGGGTTTTGTGGTGGATGGCTGGGGTGAGGTTTAGTTACTTCTCGGCTGAAACGTCAGCTGGCGGCGTTGAAAGAATATCGCAGCGTTTATCCAGTAGCGACTCAACGGACGCCCGATTGCCCTTATCCCAGCCGCGCCGGGTAGTTAGCAGGATAAACCCTTTCTCTCCCGAAAACGTCGCCGGGATGAGCGCCACGCCAGACTCTGCCAGCTGCGGCGGTGACAGCCGGAAATGGCGTGCTACGGAGGAGACAGGATAGATCCCCATCGCCGTCGGCTGCATAACGCGACGGGCATAGTAGGTGTGGTTCAGCAAACGGTCGGGCAAGGGTCGCCAGTCATTATTAATATAGGGGCGCTCGGCCTGAAGCTGGCGATAGACATCTTCCCGCAGGCAGGTCAGATGAATATGCAGTTGATTCTGGCTGCGGCCATAAGCGGAATTCAGCGCCATGCCGAGCCGATCCTCAGGCACTTTAGCGCCATAGGCCGCCATCAGACGATAACGCATTAACCAGGCGTAGCCGAAATAATCGGGACGTCCGGGGCGCGTCAGCGCGATGCTCTCAATGCCGGACATCGCCTCCGTGGGCACAAGAATAAAGTGCAGCCTGTGGCGAGGATTCTGGATGATGCTGTAGCCCTGTGTGCTGTCCTGCGGCAGATAGATTTGCTGGCAGGGAGCCGGATCGCGACGATAGTGATAGTTATTCATGCAGAGGTCATGCGTTATCGTCCACAGCGCGTCAGAGCGGGCGCATCCTGTCAGCATCAGCGCGATGACCAGCGGCAGAGACCGGCATCGCCACAGTAATTTCCCGTTCAGCGGATGGCGTCCGGTCAGGCGACTCAATGCAGGTACAACCTCATCAACAAGGGTTCATATTGGGGGAGCGTTTATCCAGTTTAGCACGGAGCCAGTGGTAACCAGCTTCGGGTTGGTTAGTATAGCGCTGGTGTTGCAGGGTGGTTAGGGCAACTGAGTGAATGTTCTGCCTCCTTATTCTTTGGAATAAGAAAAATCAGCAGTGACTAAATGCGACGCTGATTTATCAGATTGAACATCATAGGCGAAATAGTAACGTTCTCCAGTTGTGAACTTAAACCCGAACACAGGAAGGCACTCACCTTTTGGAATATAAACAGGCTTGTCATCAAAAATTTTGTGAAGAGAGTTGCTTTTATCGCTGTTGATTTGAATGGCAGTAATCCTTTCTTGTGGCTCCAGTGGCGACACCACACAAACCTGCTTGTCTTTGATAAATGCCGTTGTAGATTCGCGCGCCACCATTCGGTCGCCAGGCCCAGGGCATCCCGTTAAGAGAAATACGACACCCAGCATCATCTTGTATTTCATGATTAACGCCCCTTCCCTGTTACGATTTGCTGATAAAGCGAGGGGACATCCTGCAACATATCATTGCCCCTGTATATCCCCATGCGCCCTGGCCTCTGATAGAAAGACCACTTACTCATCCCATAAACCAGTAGTAACCAATAATCCGCTAAAATAGAGACTTGCTGTTCAGGAGAGTAATCAGATTACTGGCATACTTACACGACCTGATGTGCCTCCTGCTGATTAACACTCGCTTGTCATCATCTATATGGCCAGTGAAAGCGCAGGCGTTAAGCCGGCTGCAGGGTTGACCTGAACGTTTGCCATCAGGCCCTATGTCCAAAACCCACAGGGGTTAGCGCAGCAGAACTGACGACCCGGTAACGCCGGGGAGCCGAAGGGGAGCATGAGCATCAGGATTTAAAAACCGTCAGCAGTCAGATACTGACTCGGTGTCTGTTTAATTACGCCTGCCAGCATGATTTTTGTTATGATAAATGCTGCTGTCGGTTCACTCCAGTCAGCAATAACTTAAAATCGCGAATCATTATTCGAATATTCCTGCTGTCCCCGCAGATTTTTGTGAATCCCGATAATCCATCTGTAGTCTTGTAAGCTGGTCTTTCCATCCGTTTTGTAAAGCAAAAATATTCAGGATATTGCTGGCAGATGTCGTTTGCACCGTCCGTAGCTGGTTTAAAATACGATTAGCAACAGCTAACGAAGCGGATTATACTGGTTTATCCACTCATCCCGGAGGTAGAAACTGACGTGAAGGATACATACTACAACGATAAAAGAATCAATTTGTTAATCCAGAGTGAACTGAATGAATTCTTTGAGGATTACAAGGGTATTATCTATGCCTACGCCATTATGAACAAGAAAGACCCTTCACAGATGCGTATTATTAATAACAACCCTGAGTGGTTCGATATATACCTTGAAAGAAAATATCAGTTTATTGATCCTGTCATTATTCAGAGTTTACGTTGTGTTGAAGATTTTTTTTGGGAAAACAACGTCATTCTGTCAGGCGGCTACAATCTCACGCGAATTTTTAATGAAAGTTTTCAATATAATATTTTCCAGGGGCAGACATTCCCTCTGCATGACTACCTGAACAACCTGGCTTTGCTATCCATTATCAGTCAGAAAGATTCTGGTATTGACATGGAAAAAAATCGTTCGAAAATAGTTAGTTTTCTTATTAAATTGCATCAGAAGACGCTTAACTTATACAGTCAACACCACCAGAAAAAGAACGTTTTTTTGTCACCGCGTGAGCGCCAAATACTTAAGTGGGTCGGCGCCGGGAAAACATACGCCGAAGTTGCGGTCATTTTATCTATTGCGGAACGCACCGTAAAATTTCATATGGGCAACGTCATGAAAAAGCTCGGAGTGAATAACGCCACACATGCGGTAAAACTAGGGACGGAGCTCCGGCTGCTGGACAACTGAGCCAGCGTTACTGGTTAAAGATGGCGTAAATGCCGGGACATCTCACGAAGCCAGCCACTGGCTTTGTCCCTGGTGATAATATCTTCCACGATGCTCATGCTGGCAGGCATGAAAATGTAGTAGATAACTTCCCCTTTTTCAGAAAGGCATTTCTGAATAACTTCTATTTTCCAGTTTGCATGGCGAAATATTGCATACATGCCGCGACTTGCCACAGCGTACATCCCCCGATAGTTTCTCTTCATGCAATAAAAAATCATTGCAAGGAATAACACTTTACTGGCGGGCAAGCCATGCAGGCCTGCAGAGTCACGTCTTTCTTTATCTAAAAACAGCCGGCTAATCTCACAACAGGGGATATCGGTGGGGAGACCACTTATACCCTCGAAATATTCATGAAAAATTTCGCTCATCATCGTCGGCTGCGTCGAATCTATAAACCGTGCACCACATAGCAACTTCCCGTTATGCATGCCCAGCAGGTAAGTCGTATTTTCGTTGTCAAATTGATCCTTTTCCATGCCGTCAATGCATTCGACTTTCCAGTCGAGCCTCTCACGAAATGTTTTTCTTCTGAGCCGGTAGAGTTCGGTTGATAATTCTGGCGGAAATTCATCGTAATCACGCAAAAAAAACTCAATAGCAGAATTCATTCATTCATTCCTGATAATCACACATGGGAACCATTACCCCTGTCTTTTAAGACAGCTTTTATTACACCTGCGCAGACCCTATACTTAAAAAAGTACCTGACCACCGGGCACTCACCATGCTCAGCGGTCAGGAGGTCAAAGACCAAGTCAACACCAGGGAAAACCCACCCGCGATTATCTGATATTTCAGGTACCGGGTACAGAGTGCAATAAGCGCTCAAACGATAATTATATTAAAATACGAAAAACATCAATTAACTATAGTTTAATTATTGCCCTTTATAATTTTAAGGGGCAAGCTTTCCTGTTGCATTGACTAAAGCAACTATTATCTAATCTGTGATACAGGTTAACCGGGGGTTTCCCCGCCTTACACTAATCAGTTGCTGAAGACATCACCACCAAACTGTTCAGCGTTATACGAAACCCCTCACTATTATCGTTACAGATACCGCCAGCAGCGAGTAACCGGCCGACGTTTTTGATGTTAAGCGTTCCGTAGGTTACTGGCTGGCTGTGTCTCCCGCCTCCCACGCTGAGCTACCTTAATGAGGTTGGCGCAGGTTTTCCGTCAGAGCGTCGGTGATCGCGCTTACTCACTGCAGGATTAAATGCACCGATAGTGTTTTCGCTCCACCGAATCTGAAGGCATTTTCATCGCCGCAAATTAACTTACCGTTGTCGTTAATGTAAAACAGCCCGGCGGACAGAACAGACACATCATTCAGGCATACCACATCACCACATTCTATCATGGCTTTTAGTTGTTCCTTTGACCGCTCTCCGTGTCTGGATAGCGTTCCGGCAAGGGGATAGCTGGATTGTGGTTTGATATTGACGTTATAGCGCTGGTGATGTCAGCGATCATCAAACTGGTAGTCCTGTCCGGCGTGGCGCCATGCAGCAAAAGGACTAATGATACGTTCAAACGATTCCGGCGAAAGATTATTCCCCGACAGGCAAATAAGACGGTTTTCTGGCAGGCCCAATCCCATATAAGCATCCCTGTGTTGTCTCTTTCATTTCCAGCGGGATAATCGGACTGCAGGTAAGTGAATTAAACAATCAGGCAACGAAAACCCGATGTCCCGGTGGAGGTACACCAGAAAACAGTGAGCAGGTTACAATGCAACTCAATCAATTGCGCATGCACGTATTTTTTGGCAAGAAAATCTAAGAGTTAGCCGTACATGTCATAATAATTTAATGCACAATGTGAGCGAATTTACATCATTCAATTTATAATTAATTTTTCAACTTCTGCAAGAATTAATTCACACCTTATAAAATCATTGCTTAGTGTTAATTTTCTTCTCAATGACTCTGACTATAATCTGATAACCAATGAGCGTTACCATTGTACATATCACTAATAGCGCAATACCCACGAAACCCTCAATATCGCGTTGATTAAATAGCTTTGCTAACTCTGTCCAAAACTGCTGCTCTCCTTGTGTCGATGGATCTGACGGTCTTACCAGAAGGAACGTCATTACAAACAAAGATACTGCGATAAGGATTCTAAACCCCGCTGGGACACGTTTTGCTTCCATTTAAAACCACCTCAATTGTGCCAAAAGACATTAGTCCATTACGTAATTTCACTTGTGAAGTAGAGAGTAATGCTTGCCGAATAGCGATGAAATCAGTTCTGTGTTGCAAAGTGATACAGCCTAAAGATACACCAAGAGGCCCGCGAGGATGTAGTCTGAAATTCCCGCGCTCTATTTTACGCGTCCTGATAGTTAACCGCTCCCGATGCGATGTCGGGAGCGGCTTTCCATTCAGACGACTTTCTGTTTACCGGTAATGACCTGAATAAACTCCTGCACCTGCTTTTGTTTCCGCGCCGACAATTTGCATACCTGGCGCAGAGACTGCATCAGTTCGCTCTCCTGCCGGGCGGTGAGCACAATACAACCTTCCATTACCTTTACATCGACTTTTGTGCCAGTGGGAAAACCGGCAGCTTCCAGCCATTGTCCTTTCATAGTGATGGCGGGTATCCGGCTGTAATCCGGATAGCGGCTTGCATAGCTAACGGTTAATTTCCGGTTATCTGCAGGAGAGACTTCTGGTTCAGACGGTTGTGCAATAGAATGGGCGTCAGTCATGATTACTATTCCTTTTCAATAGTGATTGTGATTAGCGGCGCGGGTGTGTTGGCGCACATCCGCGCCGCGCTAAATACCTGTATATATCATCAGGAAAGAGAAGAAAAGTCCAACTAAAAACAGTGTGAAATAAGTAAGTTATAAAATCATTTTAATATAAAGCGTAAGTTTTATCTGGCAGGAAATAATAAGGAACACGCCAGGAAAACAGCTAAAGATCATTAACCCTGGATATCATAAAATTACCAACAGCTACTCTTCCTGAATCAATAAATAGAGAGTTATCAGGGAGAGTTTAACTTTCGTCCTCATTGTATTCTCCCCAGGTTACTGTACTAATCCTTACAATCTCATATTGTTGCTCATGAGATGGTGTTTCAATACATTTAAGAATTTTCACGGCCTCAATTTTTCAGTGTATGTCTTAAAGCCGATTTCTCCCATTTATCGAGGTTAAAATTGTTCTTTCTGTGCCGTGATTCAGTCAGGTTTCCATTTAATGCTGCAGCCAGTTCAACTCACTCAAACCAATACCTTCAACCCATGCTTCTGCACTACGGTAAGCAATTTCAGCGATAATCCACCTGGACGCTTTACCCCACTTTCCCATTTCTTCACCGTTGACACACTGGTGTTCAGATAGCTGGCAAAAACGGGCTGGCTGACGTTCAGCTTCTCACGCAACGCCTTAATCTCGATGTGTTGCAGCTCATCCACATTGTTGAGGCACGCTTTATCAAAGTTGCGCATCGTTTCCTGCGGGATAGCATCGACGCTTAATAATCCTGAAGCCGCGCTGTGGATGGCCTCAAATGCAGGACTCTTAAATTTACTTTTTGCAGTCATGACAAATCTCCACCAGTTCTTTACTCTTAATCAGTGCCGTGATCTTTTCATCGCTAAGAGCAGCATAGTGCTTTGCTAACTCGCGAAATCCGGCCAGCTCGCGATTATCAATATTTGCCATATCCTGTTTGGCATAAAGGAACATATAAAACCAGTGCTCCCCACCTTTCGCCAGGATAATGGCGCGATCGAGATTCTGGTTCAGGCGCTTCTTGTAAACACCACCACCAGGATCGTCAGCCTTCCCCTACACTACCGCCTCTATAGCCCGACATAACTCACTATCTTTAATGGCGTGAGATTTCGCTGCCTTGCTGAACCATTTAGTTTTGAAGCCCTCCCGGCGCAATAACTGCCAGATCCGCCGGTAACCAAAGCGGCGGCTTCCCGCCTCCGGTCTGTCTTCAGAACTTTCGGCCCAGAGCCACCTGAAGCGCCTCCTTATCCAGCATGGCTTCAGCGAGCAGTTTCCTGAGTCGGGCGTTCTCCTCTTCAGGTAACTTGAGCCGCTTTACTTCGGGGATTTCCATGCCGCCGAGCTTCTTACGCCAGGTATAGAAGGTAGCGTCTGAAATAGCATGCTTGCGGCAGAGTTCCCGGGCCGAAACCCCGGCTTCGGCTTCGCGGAGAATACTGATGATCTGTTCGTCGGAAAAACGCGTCTTCATGAGGATGTCCTCATGTGACTGATGAAGACATTACTAACATCGCGGTGTATTAATCAACTGGGAGCAGGTCACAGCTCGGGGCAATGCAAACAATCCACCATCGTTGTATAGTTCGAACAATTGTTACTACGCAAGGATGTGAAAATGTCGACGTTTGATAGTACTAAGCTTCCGCTTAAAGACCTTCTTAAAGATATTGTTGAAGGGAAAATCCAGTTACCAGATTTTCAACGAGGTTGGGTATGGGACGATGAGCATGTTCGTAGTCTACTCGTCAGTCTTGGTCGTTCATTCCCAGTGGGCGCAGTGATGCTTTTGGAAACAGGAGGTGAAGTACGTTTCCAGGTCAGACCGGTAGAAAATGTTCCCTCCTCCGGTTTGCCATCCCCAGAAAAACTAATCTTAGATGGGCAGCAGCGGCTAACAACATTAACCCAAGTGCTAAAACTTCAAGGTCCAGTAAAAACAACGACCGATAAGGGAAAACCTATCGATCGCTATTACTATATTCATATTCCCACTGCTCTTGCGGGAACGGACAGGCTGGATGATGCAATTATTGCGACTGATGGTACTCGTCAAATACGCAGTGATTTTGGCCGAAAAGTTGATATCGATCTTTCTACCCGAGAACTCGAATGCCAGCAGCTTTATTTCCCATGCTCAGAAATCCTCGAAGCTATGGCTTGGTTACAAGATCTCTACACCCACAATGCCAATGCTGTACCACATTTCTTTGAATTCAAAACACAGGTACTGGATGCTTATAACGATTATCAAATTCCCTTAATTATTCTGAAAAAAGATACTACCAAAGAAGCTGTATGCCTCGTATTCGAAAAGGTAAATACGGGTGGTGTACCACTGTCTGTATTTGAGCTTGTTACCGCAAGCTATGCAGCTGATGGCTACAATCTTCGTGATGACTGGTATGGCAGCGAAATTAGAAATATCACCTCGCGCAAAGAAAGGATTTCCGAAGAAGTGATTCTAAATGGCATTGAAAGCACAGACTTTTTACAAGCCATCACAATGTTGCATACCTTGGAAAAACGTAAAGCTGATTTAGCTGCAGGTAAAACTGCTAAACAAGTCTCTCCCGTTAGTGCAAAACGTGCCTCTGTTCTTGAGCTACCATTAGACGCTTACCTAAATTGGGCTGAAGTTGTAGAAAGTGGATTTAAAAATGCTGCAAAGTTTCTTCGCCAGGAACGTTTTAGTTCTCAGCGTGAATTACCGTATCGCACCCAAATTTCTCCTCTAGCAGCAGTCATGACCATCATTTGCAGCAAAGATGAAGAACGTTGGAGAGAACCACAAATTCATCAGAAACTTGTCAGATGGTTCTGGTGTGGTGTATTGGGTGAACTTTACGGTGGTGCGGTAGAAACGCGTATTGCCAATGATGTTGAAGAGCTACTTAAATGGATTGAAAGTAAAGGGGATCTTCCTCGAACAATTAACGATGCCAACTTCCAAATTGATCGCCTAGACTCTCTCACATCCAGACTGAGTGCAGCTTATAAAGGTATAAACGTTCTAGTCTTACGCGATGGTGCTCAGGATCTTTACTGGAAATCGAAAATCCGTAGCCTTGAGGCCGACGAAGTTCCAGTGGATATCCATCATATTTTCCCGAAAGATTGGTGCGAGAAGAACGGAATACCAAGACGTAAGTACGATTCTATAATTAACAAAACACCGATTTCATTTAAAGCAAACAGAATGATTGGCGGTTCGGCCCCATCGGTTTATCTAGCGTCGTTGCAATCTCACCCCCAAGTACAACTAGCTGACGCCGCGATGAATGATCTCTTGAGAAGTCATCACATCCCAGTAGCCCCATTACGCACTGACAATTTTGAAGCATTCTACGAGCAGAGACAAAAAGAATTACTTGGACTGATAGAGAGGGCAATGGGTAAGGCTTTGAACCTAAACTGATTCTCCTCGGCACAATTCAATGTGGGATTTACTGTAGAAATCCACTGTTCGCTGGAGGTAGCTTTAAAACAAAAATTCGTACAGGTCAATTCAGTCTTTGGCTTACAGTACCATTCGCGACAGTAAACTAGGTAAAGGATGGCATCGCTACCCTCATGAAAGACTGCCAAACTGTCTTCAGAAAATGGCAGTTGGCAGTTGGCAGTTGGCAGTTGGCAGTTGGCAGTTGGCAGTTGGCAGTTGGCAGTTGGCAGTTGGCAGTTGGCAGTTGGCAGTTGGCAGTTGGCAGTTGGCAGTCTGTAGACTGCCACGCTGTTTTTTTGAGGGAACTAGCTATGTGGATGGTGGATCATTACAGGGAAAACGGCTACATCGATTAAATCATGGCAACAATCCAACAAGATATCGCTTTAGCGTTTTCATATGCGGTTCGATGTAGGATTTCACCATTGAGGCATATTGCCGGTTAGGTTTAGAGCAGGCATGCAACTCATCGATATCCTGCCCAATCTTTATTAGGCAGCGATCTCTCGCTTCACAGGCTGGCATAATCGCTGTAATGTCTATTAGCTGGTAAATATTTTTTACTTGAACTTCAATCTGTTGTAACACTGCCGCCCGCTCATTCACCAGTCCAAGTCTGTTTAACCCCATGATTCCAATGCTACTTACACCCTTCTGATCCGGCTGTACCCCCGATAATTTTGCCAATAGGATCGGCGCCTTCGTATTACTGATATGCCAACTAAGATGGTCATCAGGATCATGTTCGCAGGGGTTGATCAATAGAGGGACTTCAAGGCCGAGGTTATCTTGGCTATTCCACGCCCGGTAGGCGCCGGAAACAGGAAAGGCACATTCCTTACCAGCATTTTCCATCGTACCGGTGAAAACAATAGTGCCATCTGCCTGTAAAACAGCGATCTTCTGTCCGCGACGGCGATTGCAGTCTGTGCACGAGGGCAATAAATTATCCCAATCAAGGGCTAACCACCAGTAGCCTGGGTGTGTCTGACTTTCATTTACTTTTCCTTTGGGGCGGTAATGCTCTACATCCATTTTCTGGGTGCCGATGTATTTACTCTCACAATAGGCACATTTCCCATGAAAAAGGCGTTCTAAAGCTTCGACGATATCATCTTCTTTATATCGCTTAAATTTATAAGTTTTACTAGGGGCTGGTACAGCTGTGTAATAGTTTTGCGCGGCACTACGTTCATTATCAACAACATTACCCGCCATGGTTAGTGAGGCCGGTACCGGCTCGGCTGAACGATCAATTTTAATCATGATCAATAACCTTTTTGAACTAGGACGTTAAGGATAGCTCTGATGGCATCCTCTTTAATATCTTTGGCTTCAGGCTGCTTTCGCGTTACGGAAATCAAATATCGTGCCAATGCCTCATGGACTACACGCTGGCTCAGAGTCGTGCCAAGCACAGTCATTTCACTGAGTTCCTGTTCTACCTGACGAATATATTCCGCCTGACGGTCCCCCTCTTGTCCGGCAATATCTTCTAGCCTCCGTTCAAGATCCGGATCATTAGGTGTAAGAAGACCAAAATACTCAGATGTTAGAAGTTGTTCCGTTCTCAATCCCTGAAACCTAGGCAGATCGTCTTCCTCGGTGATTGAGTGCATTTCATCACGTTTTAACACATGCACTTCACCATCAAACATTCCTCGCAAACATAGAGGGTCGTGGGTCGTAAATATGAACTGGATGCCTGGCATTGCTCGCCGGAAAGCGCTCACCACCTGCATTTTCCACCGAGGATGCAGATGTGTTTCAATTTCATCAATTATTACAATTCCGGAAGCATATTCTAGGTTGTCCCAGCGCTTAAGCATATGGCGCATAATGTCGATAGCCACATAAAACAAAGCCTTGTAACCATCACTCATATTTTCAAGCGGGGTGTTACGCTTGTGCGCACGGACCATGATATGTCTTTGGTCATTGCGGAAAATGATATCATCCTGTTTTAGAGCAAGGATCTCCTTCATTGCCCTAGCAACTGAAAGAAACACTTCATCATCACATTCTTGTAACCATCCGGTTGGATTTGACAACAGAGCAACTGGATTGAATAACGTATTACTGATAATACTATTCCTTAAGCCTCCTTGCTTAAGTGGTTTCACAAAGCGTCTTGCCCCATATGCCAGAAAAACAATGTTGCTAACACCTTCCCCGATGGCATTGAAATTTTCATCGATACGAAACGTGCTACTCGTACCATCATTAAATGTAAGACTAACCTCAGCAGGTTGAATATGATCAACAGTCCACTCACCATTGTCCCGGGCAATAAAGTCGTCATAGAGCAGGTTCAGTTTTTTACGCTGAGCTGCAGTCATCATTGCTAGAGCAATAGATTGAAGAATTGAACTTTTGCCTGTCGCATTTTCTCCTAGTAGCATCATACTGGGGGCAAGAGATTTCGACTCACTGTGTTTCAGATTCAGGGTGAAGTGACAAAGGCCTTTAAAATGATGAATATCGATTTTTTTCAAATGACGAGAGGCCTGACTTTCATAATCTAAGATGCTGGCAAATTTGTCATATTCAACGTCCCTGTAAGTCAGCAGCTCAATTTCCTCAAATATCTCTCTTGGGGTATCCGCATTGTTATCAAATGCAAAGTACCCAAGTTTCACGCTGTCGTTGATAAAGGATTCTACTTTGTTTGTGGAACGGCATTGCCTCCCCCCAACATGTTCCTTCATAAACATAGCTATGATCAAATTTACTACACCCTGAGGGCAATCATCACTTAAATAAAATTTTTGGAATTCATCGACAGAACCTTCCCTTCCGGAGAAAAAGGAATGGACATGATTGATTTGTTTTTTTCGGGCAAAAATCAGGTCAGTTCGGTTGAGATCAAAAAGCATGAGGGTGTGCTGCCCCTTATCTGTTAAGGCCACCAGTGTCGCATCACGGCTGAGCGACAGGTGCCGAATGGGGTCATCCAGACAGGGGTTAATCAACAATACCGTTTCTAGAATGTTAGCATCTCTCCACGTCGAAAGAACTGGAGCTCGTGCTGACCCAACAGGGAAGTAATTACGACGCACACGATTACACCCTGAGCACGACAAAAAAAGATTGTCCCACACATATGCCAACCAACCGTAAGAATCCAAACTTTCCTCTTCCTCTAGCCCTTTTGCGTTACTGAGAGGGCGAAAATGGACAATTTCCCCATCATGTGACGCAACATGGGTTTCACACCAAGCACAGCGGCTATGAAAGGTTTTCTGCAATGCAGACCAAACGCTTTCAGAATAAAAAATTTCTTTATTAATGGGAGGACGGCTGTGACTACGCAATTTAGGTGACTGGAGAAAATATTTTCTCAACTCGCTTTCTTCTTGAACAATACGAGCCGGTTTTAAATCGTCAGGGATGTCGGCGTTGAGTCTTTTAATCTTTCTCATGAAAATCCTGGCAAGTTAGTCGGCGTGACGTAATTACGAATGGTTTGAATATTAAGCATAATCGTACGCCTGTTTTGTTCATATTGCAGCAGCTACCCTACAGATGAAGCCTAACGCAACATGCCCAAAACCACGTAGCTATACATTCACTATTGTGAGAGAAACCAACGTCCCTGTGCCCAAGTTTCTAAGGCTCATTCTTACTACGAATGGTTCAGACACCTCATAGAGATGATCTCTTCTTGCCGTCAAAACGAAAAAAAACTATGATTAAATCTGCTTAACGCAACCAGGGTATCTAAATGAGTAAAGATGAAGTACAAAAGGACATTAGCGGACTGATCGTAAATGCTTTTCAGCGAGAATTCTGGCTTAACATCCAAGAAGAACTCCATACCGCATACGTGGCTGCAAATGCGCTTACAATGGGAAGCATCGCAAAACTAGGTGAGCCAGAACAATCACGCTTTCGCCCTCAAGCACGACATTATGTACTGAATGCGGCTTTTCGAAGAGCTGCAGAAAACTCGGGTATTGTTTGTTGTGACGTGGACACGACACCTAAAGGTGAGAGCTACATCATAGTAAACTCTGCAGGAGTGAAGATTAGTCGAATCGGGCTGAACTATGATGAAAAGTGCATTCGAGGTGCAAAACATCGTTCTTTATTAGCAGAATTAAACGAGAGTTTTGAAGGATATACGCCAGATTTATTTAGCGAACGTGATCAATCTGAAGTTGGAGTTGGAGTTGGAGTTGGAGTTGGAGTTGGAGTTGGAGTTGGAGTTGGAGTTGGAGTTGGAGTTGGAGTTGGAGTTGGCACTCTAGGAATGTTGGTCTTAAATATCAACCCACCTCACGGTCATTCGCAAGATAACATGCTGGACCTAAGGATTGTCGTTCCCTTTACAAATATGAAGGGGTATCACTTTAACCGTTCAGTAAGTGAGCTGCTTGAGCTTTACCATACTGAACAAGCTGTGGTCATACCAGATAAGGTTATTCCACAGCTGAAGAAACGCCTGAAAGAACAGGAAGGCTAACGTGGTGAAATTATGAGAGTGGGAATAACGGGATTTCAGCCGGAAAGGTTAACTCAGCTTCGTGAAGCGCGAGGGTTATCTAAAATTAATTTGGGTCGTTTGGTTGACCGTTCCCCCTCTACGATTACAAAATGGGAGAATGGCAGTCATTCTCCCGATGCAGAAGTCATTGCGATCTTGGGACAGGTTCTGAACTGCCCTGTCGCATGGTTTATCAAACCAACTGTGAAAAAAGAGAATAATCCAGTTTTCTTCAGAACTATGGCAAACACAGCGAAAGACCTGTGCAATGCCTCTGAGTGTTACATGGGGTGGTTGCAGGAAGTTTCTGCAACTTTACAGGAATACCTTGATTATCCTGAAGTAGATGTTCCTCATTTAGAGGTTACAGATTATCGTGCAATTGATGATGAAATGATCGAATTGATGGCTGCAAAATGCCGTCAGCAGTGGGGATTGGGTATAGCCCCTATTACCGATTTGCTTTTGATTATTGAAAATGCCGGAGTTGTATGTTCTCGTTTTGAACAGGGAAGCGCAATGATGGATGGATATTCTCAATGGAATGAGTCAGAGAGTCGTCCTTACATTATTCTTGCCAGTGACAAAGATAATTATTACAGAAGTCGTTTTGACGCTGCACATGAGCTTGGACACGTAGTGTTGCACAGATATGTCGAAAGGCTTGACTCTGTCAATTTTAAACCAATTGAGGAACAAGCTCATAAATTTGCAGCATGTTTGATGTTACCAGAGGAAGCATTTTCGATAGAATTACCTCCGTTCCCAACGCTTGAGAACTTTATTTCATTGAAAACTCGTTGGGGAATGTCTGCTCAATCCATGATTCATAGAGCTAAATCATTGGAACTCATCTCTCCCCTAGAATACCAGCGCCTATATAAAAGCGTTTCTGCTCGAGGCTGGAGAAAAGGTGAGCCACTTGATGATCTTCGCAAACCAGAGTCAGTGAGATTACTGCCTCGATGTGTCAATTTGTTGTTTGAAACAAACACATTCTCTAAATCAACCTTACTTGAAACTTTAAGCATGTCACGTATTGATGCCGAAGATATTCTTTCTCTTCCGCGCGGATATTTAGCAGACAAACCATTACTTGATATTAATTCAAAAATTAAACTCAAGAATAGTCTGACACCTGCAGTAAGAGAAGATGAAAAATCAAATGTTATTGATTTATTCACTCGAAAATCTTAAATAACAGATGCTGCGCTGAGATTGTCGATGAAGGCTGACGCTACAATTCCTAGGGTAGTGTCAGCTTAAATTTACTAGAGCAACACTTGTTATGTGGAGAAAACTTATACAGAATCAGAATATTCAAATCATAGCCAAATGATTTCCACTCGCTTCATGAATGACCAGTATCTCCCTTCGCCACAATTTTCCCTGTCGTATTGTCCATTCGATATTGCGAAATTGTACCGTCAAGAATGTACTTGATCACAGAGAGCACAGTCGCTAAAGGCGCATGAAACCATTCGCGGGGATGATAAGTTTGTCCATCTAAACCCCGTAATGTGATATTGAGCCGTTGCTTACCTAAAAAACCGTGAATAAGCGTTTCAAATTTGTGAGTGTTGATATTGAAGCATTGCGTAGTCATGACTATACGAACGGGTGCTTCGAGGAATGTTTTATCTTTTTCAGCGTGTTTGATGCGCTCTTCGATAGTTCCTTCAGTAAAGCCAATTTTATACAAATCAGGTTTAAAACGTTGAAGAGCTGGCTTGTCGCTATGCGTGGCAAGGACATAGACATATCCTGTCGGAACCGGAGCTTCATCAGGACGAATTGCCTGTCCATTTAAAACGACTTTACGACCCTCTGTATCTCGTACCAGACCATGCGTAAGCGAGAGGAAAAGCATATTCATCTCAGTTCCGTTTTCAAAAACCAAATGTAAACGTGCATTCCAAGGTCCATATTCCTCCAACCGCTCACCAACTTTATCTACATAGCCCATAACCCCATTGAGAATAAAAAAATCACCTTCATGAATTTTTAACTCATGGCGGAAGCGAACAAATGAAAACGCCCCCGTTTTCAGACCATTTTGGACTGTCTCAAACAGTGGGGAAAATCGATGAAAATCAGGGCACGTCTGTCGTTTGGCAATTTCGTCAGGCTGGGTTTTCCTTTCAATCGGAACATGTTTTAACGTGAAAATATCGGGCTCAGCAAATGAGAGCAATCCATCATCGTCATCAGCAAAGATATCGTCCAGAGAGGTGACCAACTCCGACCTATCAACCTCGACGGGAGGAACTGAGAATGATATAGATGATTCAAGGGTATTCTCGTTATTTTCACCTGCTAGTAAGCCATGAATATCAAATGGCTGCAACATCTCGCGATATTGCTTGTTATCCTTGAGAGCCCTCAAACGCTGTGCTAGCAACGTTTCCTTAAATTCCTCCGAATCGGGTAGAGGTGGACGCCCATGAACCACATAAAATGCATTAATCTCTTCTAATCTGCTTACAGGCAGATTAACCGTAGGGGGATATATTTTTAGTGGTTCGACTACGAGTAAGCCAAGATCGTCTGGTTCAGAAAAAATGTCATCAATTGTCACTTTTTGATGAACTTGAAGAGGTGAAAGTCTGAGCATAAGTTACGGTTCCTGTCGCACAGTACGCTGTTGTTTCATTTTTCGGATGTAAGCTAACGCTTCTGCATAACGAACCTCTATTGCGTCACTGGCATTCAGCGATGGCTCCCTTTTATGCTCACTGGCAAACGCTTTAATTCTTGGCCAGAGCATTACCGCCTCCTCCTCAGATACATTTGCCTGATTAGCTCTGACTGCTTCCTGAATAGTTTTTAGCATTGTCGCGTTAACTGATTTTGATAGAATCTCATAAGCACCGTGGAAAGGATTTACCGCATCAATTAAGTCAATATTCAAGTTTTCAATATTGATGAATTTATCACCCATTTTTATAAACTGATTTTTTAAGTTTAATGAATCATTCGAATTGCCGGAACGCTGACCTTGGCTGTTATCAATAATGGCATCCGACGGCAAATCGGCTTCATCAACTAACCCACCACATTGGCCTACAAAAAGACTCTGCAAAATACCGCTGCGAACCTGTTCCAGTTCGTATTCAGTCAGGTCAGGGTGAAGCGTTTGTATCACCGATGGTAACACTACCTGAGTAATTACCTCAGGTGGTGTTGACTCGGTAATAGCCTCTTTGACCACCTGCTCATTCGCCATTAGCGCCGCCAGGATCTCGTTTTTACCGCCATTAAGGATTGTTAGAACCTTGTCTGATACTGGTAATGCATGATCATCAACTAGAACCGTATTGGCAGGTAACGGCTCGCCAGTCCATTGAGATCGTGGTTTAAATTGAATATTTGGAGCCATGATCTGCTCCATCAACAACGAGGTGGTGATAGCTTTAAGCATGTTGTTTACTGATACTTTAACGTCATCATCTTGAGCATCAGGCTGAGCAATAAGGTTAGTAAACTGTGCGTGAGTTTTACCTTCACAATCCCGTGTCGCACGCCCAATTATTTGCACAATTTCTGTCATAGAGCTGCGATAACCAATGGTCAGCACATGTTCACAGAATGGCCAGTCAAACCCCTCTTTCGCCATACCTAACGCAATAATGATATCCATATCGTCGGCAGAGTGGATATTACGCAGATACGCCTGTACTTTCGGTCTTTCTGCCGGGTTATCATCAACCAGATTCGCTACGCGCAACAATTTGCCATCGTTTTTGCGTTTCACTCGATAGATACCGGTATCTGGTTCTTGCTGTTGCACCTCACCCAGCGCATCTAGGATGGCATCAACCTCGGCATGTTTATCTTTTGTTGATTCGCCAGAATTAACATGGGGAATATGGATGATGGTTTTCTTGCTAGCATCCAGCACTGAAGGTAGTGCTTTGATGTATGGCCCCTGATAAAAATGGTAGCCAATGCCCAAAGATTTTAAATACTGGTATCCATTGAGCTGTTCGTAGTAGGTATAGGTCACTTTCGTGAACTGGGCTTCGTCTTCGGGTTGCAGAATGGGTACGGTATCCCCTCGAAAGTAAGAACCAGTCATTGCAACAATATGTGCATTAGAACCTTTCATCAGAGCATCAATCAGATTGCCCAAACGGTTGTTTTCATCCGCAGAGACATGATGGAACTCATCAATTGCAATCAGGCAGTCATTAAATGATTCAACATTCAGCTTATCGAAAGCAAAACGCAGGGTAGCATGAGTACAGACCAGAATGTCGTCAGGACTCGCCATAAATCGTTTAAAGGCTTCAACCTTCCCAGCCTCTCCGCCGCCAATGCACAGATTATTTTCAGGTTTTACCTTCCAGTCAGCAAAGAAACCATGCTTCGTAAGTTCAGTATTTTTAAACGAACCTCCGATAGACATTTCAGGGACCGCGACAATAGCTTTGCGTAAACCCTGGTTGACAAGCTTATCCAGTGCAAGGAACATTAATGCTCTTGATTTACCGGATGCTGGCGGAGCTTTGATCAGTAGATAAGGGCTGTTGCGCTGATCAAAGGCTCGAGCCTGCATTTCGCGCATACCAAGATCATTAAGACATGCACTTTGCCCGGTCTGCCCGTACGTAACCTGTAAAATATTTTCCACAATGCAATCCTCTGTATGCCCTGGCTGGCAGAGCGAAACCTTATCCTTTAGTTAGCGCTTCGTAGCGCTCTAACAGGCAGCTCAAACGCTCAGTGGCGTCCCTGAATGGTTTGTCACGGTAGAGACGATCTACAGCCTTATCCAAAGTCTGATGGGCTTCCAAAAGGTCTGCGGGCATCTTTAACGGATCATACAACTCAGCTAGAGTATTTTCTGGGTAATTTTCCCGCGTCAATAATACTGTTTTTGCCAATGCAATAAGCGAATTACGCTGTTCATCAGTCACGCTAGGCCAAGGGAAAGAGTTATAAACGACTGTTGCTGAATAGCGGTAGCGACTTTCAAGACGACCTGCTACCAGTCGCATCCAGTCGTTGTGCATTAGTGAGGTCAGGATAGCAAACTCGTACAAAGTGCCATTTGGGAGAATGTAATTCAGATTAGTTGAAATTACACTGGCATCATAAAAGCCAATAGGGACATAGGTTCGTCGCTCTGATGAAACACTAGGTATCAGAATATAATCATTTGGGTTATTTAAATCTCTAAATTGATGAGGGCGCTCAGCCATTTTCTGAGCGCCTTTGTCTGGGCTTTTACGCCGTGCTTCTGCTACTTTTTGTACTCGGTTTAAGACGAGCGGCATCGACTGAAGTTCTTTATTGGTAATATCTGCCAACCATAAACACCAGCGCTCTTTACCATTGAGAAATTCATCCGCTCCCATAACTCTTTTAATCCAAGGGCCAGCTTGAGGCTCCAGTTTTAGCAACATATCACGTTCACGACGATCCATTAGCAAATGACCACCATCGGTAGGTTTATTTCCAAACAATAGCTGGGGGACATTCTTTACCATCGGTTTTGTTTTCGCCGACACGGCTATGTTGCTGCCTTCAATCAGATAAGGGCTAATGTTGTTCACAAGCTTACTGTGCCAATGCCCGTCTACCTGCTGGTAGAGTTGACGCGTTTTGCTTCGTCCTGATAGACCAACAATAACCACATGCACCGCTGCTTTATCACGAGCATTATTTGCCCATGCAAAGGTTGGGTAAGCAAAATGAATGCACAGACCCAGCTTGAATACAGAAGGCCATAGTGTTGCTACTTGCTCTCCCTGACATAACGAATTTGTAGCTACCAGTGCCAGCTCAGCACGGCTATTCTGGATATATTGCGCGCCCTTCCAAAACCAACAGGCGACGAAATCCAAACCACCTAATGACTTAATACCGCTAAATACAGCCTGCATATCAGCACGCTGTTGATCAGACCGACCTAGCGTCCCTAAAAAAGGTGGGTTGCCTATCACATAAACTTCATCATCACCCCCTTTTGGACATACTTCCTGCCAGTCTTTTTGCAGACTATTACCGCTCCAAATTTTACCGGATGATCTCAACGGCAACGCTGGTGGCGCTGAACCAATATGTTCTTCCCACTGTTTATTTAACTGATGCTCTGCAAGCCATAAGGAAAGGCGGGCTATTTCACAGGCAAAATCATCGATCTCAATGCCGTAAAATTGGTCGAGATGGATACCGCTCATAAAAATGGATTGTGGGTCGCATTGCAAAAGAGCCTGAATCACGTCCATTTCCAAAAGACGCAGTTCTTTATAGGCGACAATCAAGAAGTTCCCTGAACCACACGCAGGATCAAAAACTTTCATTTTCCCCAGACGGAGAAGCAACCGTTTGAGACCACTCATGTTTGTGCGTTGTTTTTCAAGCTCTGAACGCAATGGCTCCAGAAATAATGGTTGTATAACCTTCATGATATTGCTGTATGAAGTGTAATGCTGTCCTAAGCGGCTACGCTGCTCCACATCAATCACAGCTTGGAACATGCTGCCGAAAATGTCAGGGTTAATCTCACTCCAGTCCATTGCACTGCATTCAAGTAAGATACGTCTGCCCTTCAACCCCAACTCTGGAACAGGCTCATCACTGGCGAATAAACCACCATTAACATAAGGAAATGCGGCTAAATGAATCGGAACTGACAGGCGTAATTTGCTATTCGGTTTGCTGTTCATCACGGCAAATAGGTCTGTCAGAAACTGGTCTAAATCACTGCCATCTTCGGCGGTGTAGCTCTTAACTGCGGAAGTAAACTGACCTTTTTCAAAGATGCCCGTGTCTTCGGCAAAAAAGCAAAACAACAAACGAGTGAGGAAAACATTAAGCGCGTGAATATCTTCTGCTTTGCTTAAATCATTACGCTCCTTGATAAGATCAAACAGCTTTCCCATCTTCTCAGCGGCTTTCACATCGGCCGGGTTTTCACTATTGAGAATAGCCTTTTCCAACCCTACCAGCGGTAAGAAAAAACCGTAGTTACGTGGTAACTCTTCAAACTCAATATCGAGACGTTCCTGTGTCAGTCTGTCCCAGGCTAAAAAACGAACAAGATTTGTTATTAGAACAAAGCGGATCTTATTTTTTGCAACCGCCGCATCGGCAATACGTTGGTCAAAAGCAGATTCAAGATCATCATTATCCGCTACTGGCTGGTAGTAGAGTTTATTTTTTAATGCAACGTGTCCTGGCTCTTTCGCAACATTACGCGCACCACCTTGCCGAATCTGACTCAGGGTAGATTTAGGGAACTCAAAAGCAGTTAAAAAGCCGTATATAAATTCATTTTTTTCTTTTTTTTCAACCAGTTGTTCGAGGTATTCAAAAATTTTCGCCTGATTAACAGCCATTATTTTTCCTAAAAAATACAGTACCCGTAGAGGATGATGCACTCATTCTAACCGAAGAAAATTTTATCAAGTAGTTCCAATGCGTTACCTGGGCTGTATCAAAAAAATAGAAAACTTAAGCCCTATGCCTGCCACCGCAAGGCGGCAGGCTTCGCTCAGAGTGCTTAATCGTCAGCGGAAATTTATCCTCAAGACAGCCGTTACTACCGCGTAGACTCTAGTTTCCCAAAATCAAAAGGACTCACCCCCTTCTCACGGTTCGCATCCAGATAATCAGCCCACTACTGCAGCATCAACCTCCTCTCTCCCAGATGCTCCGCCTTATGAATATAAGCCACCCGCACAGAGCTACGCTCCTGATGGCTCATCTGCCTTTCTCCCGCATCCCTCGACCACAATCTCGACTCAATCAACGAACTACACGCCATTGTCCTAAAACCATGGCCACACACTTCCGTTTTCGTGTCATAACCCATCACTCGCAGAGCTTTATTCACCGTATTCTCACTCATGGGTTTACGAGGATCGTGATCGCCAACGAAGATCAGCTCTCGGTTTTCATTCATGCCTTTGATCTTTTCCAAAATAGCTAAGGCCTGACGCGACAAGGGAACAAGATGTGGCGTCCGCATCTTTGAACCACGCTGAGAATGTTTAACACCTTCCAGCGGTTCACGCTCACCTAGAATCGTCCACATGGCCGTTTCAAAATCGACTTCTGACCAGCGGGCAAAACGCAGCTCGCTTGAACGGATGAAAACCAATAATGTGAGTTCGACAGCCAGTCGGGTTAACGGTCTTCCAGAATAGTGATCGATACGGTGAAGCAATTCAGGTATACGATTGAGTTCCAGAGCAGCACGATGCTGTCTTTTCGCCGTAGCCACCGCACCGGCAATCTCTTGAGCGGGGTTGTAATCGATTAAGCCGCTCTGAACGGCAAAGCGCATAATTGCGGTAGTACGCTGCTGTATACGGGCGGCGACTTCGAGTCGTCCGGATGATTCCACCGCTTTGATGGGTACAAGAAGATCCCGAGTCTTCAGTTCCGCAATGTTCCGCTTACCGATAGCAGCAAAGAGATTATCTTCAAGGCTTTTCAAAACACGGGCACTGTGCGATGTAGACCACTTCTGATTACTGGCGTGCCACTCTCTGGCGACCACTTCAAACGTTATCGCCTCTTGTTCTTGCTCTACTTTAACGGCTTTTTTGTTCTCACTTGGATCGACACCATTAGCTAATAGCTTACGGGCTTCATCCCGGCGTGCACGGGCATCTGCCAGCAAGACTTCAGGGTATTTCCCCAGCGCCAGCATCTTCTCTTTGCCGCCGAAGCGATAACGAAGTCGCCAGTATTTAGAACCGTTAGGGTGAACCAGCAATACCATACCGTCACCATCAGTCAGTTTATAGGCTTTTGCTTCAGGCTTAGCCGAACGAACCTTCACATCACTCACAGCCATGATGAGTATCCTTGCAAGGGTTCTGTATGGGTACAAACATTATCGAACCGGGATATATCCGCAGTTGTACCCGCATCAGTAAGTTGATGTAGATTCAATCAAGTTGACTTAGGTTGAGTAAAAAAGCGCGGAAAGCTTTGCGGAGAACAGATTTGAGGCACAAAAAAAGCCGCCCTTAAGCGACTTTAATTTACATACGTGGTGCCGAAGGCCGGAATCGAACCGGCACGCCTCGCGGCGGTTGATTTTGAATCAACTGCGTCTACCGATTTCGCCACTTCGGCACTGAAGGGTATGCGGAAAACGTTGAGGATTATACCGTTACCCCCTGTTTCCGCAACCCTTATCAGCAAGCGAATGTGCAACTGCTGAAAAAACCGTCTCTTGGGTTCTCAGGTTCACCTGCTTAACCCGAAACAGGCTTCACATCCGTTACCAGCGTCGGCAGATCCCAGGTACCGCCCGCATGGATGTAACGGCACATGCCGGTCCCGCCGTCATAGCTTTTGCGGAAAGACTGGCCGTCCCATACCCAGCTTTCCTGGCTCATACAGTCACCGATCCCCCGGCCTTTCTGCACATTGGTAATCTCGCCCTTGTCGTAATCCGACCCGGAGATGGTCACCAGCACCGGCGTGCCTTTGAGTTGGTTATCGATGACCCAGTAGCCATATCCTTCGTTATAAGCGGCACGCCAGCAGAGCGCCGAAAGCAAAGCATGGCTGTCATCCAGTGGAGTAAGAGTGAGTCCGTCGGTTTCCGGATCGCTGTTTTCTGCAGGTGAATACAGGCTGTCGCACGTGTCATCGTCATTATGATTGACCGTTGAAAGCAGTCGGGTTTTCAGCGCGTCCATTTCCGGAGCGGTCAGCAAACGGGGTTCGCCGCTGAGGGTTTTCGCTGCCTGAATAACCGGTGCGGGTACAGCCTTAGCTACATTGCTTTCCGGCTTATTGCCCTTTTTGGTGAGCGCACCTGGCGTGCCGATACGGCCCTGTACGTCGTCCGCTTTCAGCAGCACGGCATAAGCGCCTTCGCCGGAAAGCAGGAAAGGCTTTGTTCCGCCTTTAAATTCGACTTTACCGCTGCCTTTGACGGCGCTGATTACCGCAGAGGTCTGGCTGGCCGAAAGCCGCCAGTTGTCATCAGCCGCTACCAGATCGCCGGCTGATTTCCCGTCGATCCACAGCGTCAGCTTTTGCGCCGGCGCGCTGTCATCTTCGGTGTCGCCCAGCGTCACTTCTCCCACTGGCTCCGTTGCAGGTCCAGCGGCACGGGTAAGCAGGGTGGAGCCGGACGGATCCTCTTCTTTGGCATACCCCGCAATGCGACAGGTCAGGGTGTTATCACACACAACTTCCCAGTCTTTGTGCTCAAGCGTTTTTCCGCTCTGGGCGGCCTGGGCCGACAGGGAGAACGCCGCCAGCACGAAAAGCATCGGTTTACAGTTCACTTTATTCCCTTATGTTTTATTTCTGATATCAGCACAGGTATCACTCTGCCACCACGGATGCGAGGAAATAAAAAGCTAGCGTTATTTGATGACATTGATCAACGCCAGTATCTGCGCTTCTGACAATAACCAGTGATTAGCCTTTTGCATCGCATCGCTTAGCCTGCAGGCTCGCCATTAAGCCACAGCGTAAGTTTTTTTACCGGCTTTTCGATTTCACTGTCCTGCGGCAGGATAATTTTGCCAGGGCTACCTCTCTCTGCGTCAGCGGCATGCCTAAGCAACACGCCGCCAATATTCTCTTATGTGCTCTGGCCGCCGATACAGTAGGTGAAGGTATTATCGCAGACCAATGATCATGTCTTGTGATAAAAGGATAAGTCGCTTTCCTGGGCGAAAGATGGAGCGGTAGAAATAGCCAGTACAGTAAAAAATTTATAAAGAGGATGCTCATAGTTATTAACAGGCTGCGTTGTTATAACCCTATTCTATTGACAGGCTTCCGATTGACAGGCGCATAACCAATTAATGATAGGTTTATAATTCTATTAAAATCAACGCCCATCCCCCTGTTTTCTCTCGATCCTCATGAATAGATCCTTTACACTGTGATATATAAGTTTTCCTTGTCATTAAGCGCACATATCGCTGATGGACCTATACACTGCCTCAGGGACGGTTAAAGTGGATAAGCAACAAGCATTACGCATTCTTAGCAGCTGGCATCTTATTGAATTCTTTCAAACCTATAACGTTGAGGAAGAAGAAAACAGCATTCAGATCCCTGCATCAGAGCTGGAAAGCTGCAGCGACGCTTTATTGCCGTGGCTGAATGAAGCACAGCGCGAAAGGGCCGGAATAAAAAATGCGGATGTGCGTTATGTTCTTCATCTGGGATTGTTCCCTAAAAATGAGGCCGAGCTACTAAGCGAAAAGCTTTTTGGTGAAGAGGACTCTCCACTTGCCAGCTACGAGCAGGAACAGCGACTGGATACGGAAGGTATGACCTGCTTCGCTAAACTGACCGTTGATAAAGAAGGAACGCCTGATTTTAAAGGCCTTTCAGTCAGCACCTTGCCCTGGGCGCTTGGCAAGCTTTCGCAGGGGTCTGCGGCTAAACTCTCCCTTGAGGCTTTCCGCAGCAGGAATACGTTGTTAACTGAGCAGTTGAACCGGCTCACTCATTTGTTACCGGTTCATCCACAGTCCGGTAAATCTTATCTGAATGCCGCCGCCCTGACAGGGCTTTTGGAGATTTTATGTCAGTGGGCGCAATATTCTCCCTCTTCGCCTTTTGCTTTGCAGCTTGACTGGTATCCCTTAAAAGCTTCTCGCTCAACAGAGAAAAATACACCGCGCCTGACACTGGAAAAAACTGAACAGAATCGAAGCGAGCAAAGCGACCTGACAGTCGTCGGTGAGGCAGAAGAAGAGCAGGAAAGTAGCGCTGAAGTCCTGCCTATACTCAACAGTTTTTTCCTGGAGGATTTAGAACGAGCTATGCTGGCCGTGGCTCAGGATGAAGGCGGCAAAGCGCTACATCAATATCTTTCAATTCGTCAGAATCGTCACAGCGATCTTTATTCCCCTAAAGGTCTGGAAACGATTGTTCGCCATCTGGCGCCGCAGCATACACCGCATGGTCGCTGGCCATCCGATCCCCGCTTCAGCCTGTCGCTAATGCAGCAGTTTTCCATCAATACCGTCCTTCAGGAGTTAGACGAAGGAGGATTGCTCTCGGTAAACGGCCCTCCAGGAACAGGGAAAACCACTATGCTGCGTGACCTGATGGCGCACAATGTGGTTGAACGCGCCAAAGTCCTGGCTTCTTTAAAACAGACAACCGATGCCTTTAACGAAGACGGATTTTTGATCAAAAGCCTGACTGGTTATGAAATGGTGGTAGCTTCTTCTAATAATGCAGCAGTAGAAAATATCTCTCGTGAACTACCCCTGCGTAAATCCCTGGCCGAAGAGTTCAGCAAAACGGACTATTTGAGCGCAGTCGCTAATCAGTTAAGCGCGCGAAAAAACAGAAAGGGTCAGCTCCTCCCTCTGGCAGAAAAGGAGCAGTGCTGGGGATTAATCGCAGCGATTATGGGTAATAAAAAGAACCGCACTAAATTCGTCGAGCGGTTCTTTAAAACCGAGCACTTTCATAAAGAAAGCACCGAAGAAACCAATCGCCCCGACGAGTTTAATTATCTTAATTACTGGCGCTGGTATAATACTGCCTCGCCGCTTTCCTTCACACAGGCGAAAGAAAAATTCAATGCAGCACTTGCAGAAGTAGAACAGTCGCAACAGAAACTACTGCAACTGGATGAATTGACCACCTGGCTGGCGAAATACAGCGATGGGAAAATAATTAATGCTCTCGAAATAAAACATCATGAGGCTGTTTCACATCGGAACCAGACCGAAGATAAGCAGAAGCTGCTTCAGCAATCCGCAAATCTTTTGGAAGAGAAGGTCAGCATCCTGCATGAAGAATACCAGGCATTACAGAAGCGTAATCCTGGCTGGCTACAGCGTTTATTCAATCGAAAGCGCTATCAGAGCTTTCTTCAGCAGTTGGAAGCGAAAAATCTTGAGCTAATTAATGAACGCAAAAAAAGACTGGCTGCACGCGAGCAACTGAGTGTGGCAGAAAATCATTTGTCGCAATGTATTGAGAATGAAAAAGCCGCGAAGCAAACCTGGACAGACGCCAAAACAGCATTGCATGACGCCACTCTGCATCAGGCGAAACTTAGAGAAGAACTCCCCGGCGTCATTATCCCTGGACCGGAACACAGCATTGAGAATGCAGATACACAGCGCTACGCTTTCTGGCAGAACGAAACCATCAACCGTCAGCGGTCTTTGTTATTTATTGCGGCAATGGAACTACATCAGGCCTGGCTGACAGAAGCCACCAGACGTAGCGATAGCTTCCGCAAAAAACTTTTTAAAATGCGATCCTTTTTGAGTGCTCCCGGCTCTGAAGCCAATACTATAGGCATGTGGCAGCTTCTGTTTATGATAGTGCCCGTTGTTTCAACCACCTTTGCTTCGCTGGGGCGTATGTTCAATGGTGTCTCGGAAGCGCAATTGGGTTGGCTGATGATAGATGAAGCGGGTCAGGCGCTGCCACAGGCGGCGGTCGGCGCACTATGGCGTGCCAGACGTGTATTGGTGGTAGGCGATCCTTTACAGATTGAGCCGGTGTTTGTCACTCCACCACGTCTGACAAAATATCTGACCGAGGCGACACTCGCTAATGATGCTGAAGAGTGGACTCCCGCGAAATGGTCGGTACAGCAGATTGCCGATCGCGCTAATCCCTATGGCTGCACTTTGACAGTGATGAACAAACCAGTGTGGGTTGGCATTCCTTTATGGGTTCATCGTCGCTGCATCGAACCTATGTTCAGCATCGCGAACCAGATAGCCTACGATAACCGTATGATCCACGGGCTGGAAGATCAGTCCATAGTCAGCCAGCCGCTTAAAAATGGCCTGAGCAACTGCTGGTACTCATCGGAAGGAGAGTGCATTCGTAAGCAATACAAATCAGAACTGGCTCGCGACACTGAAGACCTTCTCCTGAGGCTTTCTGACGCTGGCTATAAGCTTGCCGATATCTATGTTATTACGCCATTTAAAGCGGTGCGGGCAGGACTTTTAGATGCCCTGCAGCGACCAGATGTCTTAAATAAACTTGCCAGTAAAACAGCATTATCACGAACCGACCTGAAGGCGTGGCGCGGAAAAAATGTGGGAACCGTGCATACTTTTCAGGGCAAGGAAAATGACATTGTCATTCTTGTACTGGGCTGCGACGTGGCTCATCAGGGCGGCGCAGATTGGGCGGCAAGTAAACCTAACCTGCTGAACGTTGCACTCACCCGAGCAAAAAACAATATTTTTGTGATTGGTGACAGGAACGTATGGGCTGATAAGGCAGGGTTTGATGTTGTGGCACAGGCGCTCCCTGAAAGATCGCTGAGTTAATGGGGATGGCTCAGCGCCCTGTTCTGCTGCGCTATATGGACCGAAACGTGCCAGAATGAGCTGTTCCCGTGATTTATAGACGCGCCCTGCAAGCAGAGCGCGTCTTATTAATACTTCCCGCCAGTTGCCCGAGCACGTGCGCCAGCCCTTCCTGAACTACCTGTTCCAGCGCCCTGCTTTTGGCCTCTATAAATATTCCAACGGCTTCCATCAACAGGAAAATTTATACGGTAAAAGTATATTCATCGATAGCGGGGTGCCGGGCTCACCGCTGATCATACCGCGCAGTATTTAAGCGGCTTTTTTAAGCAGCTTTGGGCCTACATCGATATCCAACGCTTCGTGCAGCTGACCATACCGGCGGATAATACTTTATCTCTCTATCTTTTTGTTATGCTGAATATGCCGTCATGCTACCCCAACGCCTATCTGACCTTATCCACCTAAAGAAGACTTCGTCATCGTGACCTCTGTTTACGATCTCCATTTTTGCTATTAAGAACGCCCAACCCCCTCCCTACCTTTACGGTTTACATTTACCTGCATTTGTTATGTGATCCTGTTACGTGAATTCCTCGAGCTGTCTCTCAAAACAGGATCCTGCATGCGCTTTTACCAGGCCGATCCCCGCCTTGAAAACTACTGGCGCGGCGTTATCCTTTTTGGCAAAAACGTCGCGTCCTATAAGTTTGCTCTTGCCCATGCGCTGTACGACCTGAAGCAGCCGGACAACGATTTAATTACGCTGGAAGCGCTGGCCGTGCCTTTTGTGCGGCATTTATGTGCCCACCTGCGTCATGCGCCAAAGCAGATCACCAGCAAAAGCAGCGAATTTCTGGAGGCATGCAGACAATTCAACGCAGGCGAAATCAGCGAAGAACAGTTAATTGCCATTACCGTTAAGCGCGGGTTCGCTAACGTCATCGATGCTTTTCATAATGTGAATCACGCCGAGATCGACAAACGCTTTTTCATGGATGAACGGCGAAGCCATAAAGGCATCCGGCTGACGGAGAACTTTTATCAGCTGACGGAAAACGAACAGTTTGCCAGTCTGAAAGCGGAAACGGATGCCAGATGGCGGCTGGTAGAAGAAGCCTGGGCGATGAACGTTTCACGTAACCTGATTGCGGTTGATTATGACGATAATGACAAGATGCTTTTCAGCCGCCAGAGCGGTCGCCGCGTCACCATTACCAGCTGCCGCAGCAGCCTGAACGGCTACCAGAAAGGCCGGTGCTTTTACTGCTTTCGCGCCATTGGCGTGACGGGTGGCGAAGAGAACCTGGCGGATGTCGATCACTTTCTGCCACTGATGCTCAGCGAGCAAATCGGCAACCTTAACGGTGTCTGGAATCTGGTGCTGGCCTGCCAGACCTGTAATCGCGGCGCCCAGGGTAAGTTTGCGCGTATCCCTTCGATAACACTTTTGCAGCGACTGCATGATCGAAACGAATACTTTATTAACAGTCATCTGCCACTGCGGGAGACGTTAATCCGCCAGACCGGCGCAACGCCGATACTGCGGCATAGTTTCCTGCAAAACAGCTGGGATAAGGCAAAATTTGCCCTGCTCCACGAGTGGCAGCCAGCGGCACAGGGAGACAGCCTGTTTTGAACAACGAAGATTATTACCGACAGAATGCTCAACGATTTTTTACCGATACGGCAAGCGTGGATATGTCTGCGCTTTACCCGCCTTTTATTGACTGCCTGCCGCCGGGTGCTCGCATTCTGGATGCAGGCTGCGGTTCAGGCCGTGACGTTAAAGCCTTCAGCGAAATGGGTTTTATCGTCGAAGCCTTTGATGCCTCGGCGGAGCTGGTTGCGCTGGCCCGCCAGTTATCCGGAAAGCCTGTAGCGCAGATGCGCTTTCAGGATGTGGATGCGGTTGAAAGATATGACGGTATCTGGTGCTGCGCCTCGCTGCTGCATGTTTCCAAAGCTGAACTACCCGGCGTCATGACAAAACTGGCCATGGCGCTGAAGCCTGGCGGCGTAGTGTATCTCTCTTTTAAACATGGCCACGGCGAACGGGAAAAGGATGGGCGCAGATTTACGGATATGGATAGGGCTGGGTTACAGAAACTGGTAGATGGGGTTAATACACTCGGCGGTGACATTCTGACTAAAAATAAGATGGGGATAAAAAGAGAGGCTGGCTCTGAGGGCATAATGGGGAACAGGTTCGCTATTGAAACAGAAAAAACCTGGCAGACCGGTGATGTACGTGCAGGACGCGGTGACGAAGTCTGGCTGAATGCGATTATCAGGAAAAAATAACGCAAAAGAGCCAACCTCGCGGTTGGCTCTTTCTTGCATATCACATGCTCAGCATCAGGCATTATCAGTGCCCATTAGCGCCTGTTGTTGTCAGGATAAGCGCCTCAATGCGAGTGGTCGTGCAATTTATTCCCGACCTTATCCTTCACTTCGCTGGCTTTCTCACTCACCTTCTCAGTCAGGCTCTCTTTGTGGTCACGGTTATGTGCACCTGGTGACTGCGTGCCTGCTGCTGCGGTCGCAGGTTTTACCCCTGCGGTCGTACCCGGCAGTTCACGCTCCAGACCACTGCGTGCATGGTCAATATCCACTTCCTGACGACGCACCGTGTCGTTAATCGTCTCGGTACGATCGCTGCCGTCGGTACGCACCACCACTTCTTCTTTCACGTGGGTCGTTTTGTTGATTACCGGCTGTTCATGGGTCTCAGCGACCTCGACAGTTTTCTCGGACCAGTCCACTTCACCAGCCAGCGCGGGTTCATTCACCGAACGGCGGAAGATGTCAGCGTGTTGCTCATGCAGCGAGATGTCTTCAGATATGGTATCGGTCACGGTATAGCGGCGTACGCGGGTCGAACCTTCACTCACCAGACGTTTACCCACTTCCACCTGCTCTTCGGCCAGGCGCAGAATATCGGCTTCGCTCTCATCACCGGTCAGTGAAGTGCGTCGTGGTTCAACCTGGCGGTCATTGGTCTCACCGGCAAACTGCTTGCCTGCCGTCGTCGGATTGATACCCGGCGCGGTGGTGCCATTCTCAACCGAGCTTTGCATACGTGACGGTACGTCCACCGAGTCATGAGAATGGAGAATGGTCATGGCGCGAGCCAGCTTCTCCTCCTCGGTGCGGATGGTCAGTACTACGCCGCCCTTGTCCATCGCTCTGGTGTAAACATCGGCCTGCTCTTTATCAACGGAGTGACCAAACAGACGCTGCCAGATGCTCGGATGGCGGATAGAGTGTCCTTCCTTCTGCAAACGTTCTCCACTGATAAGACTGATGTCCCGATCAGAAAAGCCTGCTTTCACGAGATTTCTTTTCGCGGCCTCTGCCTGATTTGCAGAATCGAACAGTGTTACGATTTTTTCATGTGCCATGATAGGTTCCTCTCTGTTAGCTAATTTGATCGTCATCTCTTTCAACGTTCACCTGCTGCTCACGTCGGGTCACCACTTCCTGAAAAGGAACATTCTCCTGCACTTTTCGGATGTGGATCTCCTCTTTAAGCACCAGCTTTCTGACGATTTGGATTTCTTCCTCCACTACCGGGACAATCAGTACACCGTTCTCTTCCCTGATTTCGGGCATCGTTTCAACGGGTTGCGCTTTCGCTACATGCTCAACCTCAACCTTCTCCCGGTTAAGCAGTGTACTGATGACCTCGTCATGCTCAGTTGTGGAACGGGTAACACGGACATGTCCATCCACAATCTTTTGCTTCGTCAGGGCTATTTGCTCTTCAGCGAGTTTAAGCGTGACCTCTGCATTATTATTGTGCTCTGGCTGTCCAGCCATAATATCGCTCCCGTTAAATTAAATATCTGCCACAACTGCCTGACACAGTGATTAAGCATGAACACTCTGGCTGATTTCGCAAGCCGGAATAATAAAAAACTCCGCTAACTCAATTTAATTACGGCACAGAAAATCGCATCAAAAACCAGCGGTACGGATTAAATAGCCGCTACGCTAAAAATAAAAACAAACCAAAATTCATGTATTTATATAAATTTAATTCCTCAGGTAAATATTACCAACCCAGACACAAGCGCTTAGAAAACACGCTATAAGCAAAGCGGTAACTTTAATTTAAACCAGGACAATTCCTGATAAAAATCGTAAGGATATTAAATAATATTTCCGCGGGATGTGCTTATTACTGCCTTCAGTTAATCACTTCACAGAATAATAACACCCACAAGCATCTGAATATTTTATCGCTCTTATTACAGAAGATTCCCAAAGTGCTATTTAAGACGCTTTTTATAAAAGGAAGTCAGGAACTTTCTGCCCGTCAGCCTTTCTTAGGAAAACTGAATAAGCACATACCGAGGTTGAAATGAAGCAAGCACAACGCAGTGCGTGGGGATGGGGACTGGCGGCACTTCTGGTCGCAGGCAGTGCATCAGCGGCAAGCTGGCAGGATCAGCTGAGCAGTGCAGCGTCACAGCTCAGCCAGCAAAACAACGGCAGCAGCACCGGCACCACGCAGCAGAATGGCGGCATGTCGCTTTCTACCATTACCAGCATGCTGGGTGGCGGCGATAAAGCGGTCAGCGCCAACAGCATGACCAACGCCGCTGGTGTGATGCAGTACTGCGTCGAACACAACGTGGTGAAAAACAACGTGCAGTCGGTCAAAGACCAGGTGCTGAGCAAGCTCGGTCTGAACACCACCACCGCGCAGGAACAGAAAACCGATTACACCCAGGGCGTGGCCGGTCTGCTGAATACCGGTAATGGCCAGCAGTTGAATCTGCAAAGCCTGAGCAACTCGCCAATGGGTGAGAAGCTGAAAACCAAAGCCTGTGACGTAGTGCTGAAGCAGGGCAAAAACTTTATCTCCTGATCTCCTTCCCTTCTCTCTCCCCTCTCTGCTCTGAGGGGAGCGTTAAACGCCCCCCATGCTGTGACGCCTGACATTCCCTTAACCTGGGGTTGAGCGCTATAGTGTTGTTTTGATTTCTACAGGACAGCACGCATGAAAGGCATCAACATCGCACTTTACTTCGACCCCGATCAGATTCAGGCCTGCGTTCACGAACAGGACGACAGCTATGTCACCAAAAAATTCGAGTATGACGATGGCGTGATTGAAGAGATCTACCAGTGGCTGGAGCAGTACGAACCCAAACGTACTCACATCTGCGTGATTGAAAACGAAACCGCCGAGCTGCTGGCCGATGAACTGGTCGACAGCGGCTTTCGCGTCCATCAGGTCACCATGCATCAGCTGCTGAGCTGGTTCGCCACCGAGCCGCCATCCACGCCAGACGGCACGCCAATGCGCGCCATGCTGCGTTTCCTGGAAGATGAACATCCGCGTGAATATGAGTCGCGCACGCCGCAGACCGAAGCGCTGATGGAGATGTTCGACGAGCTGGACGCGCTGGAGATGGTGGATGACGCCGACGATGAAGACGCGCTGCCAGGCGATCTGCTGCGCGCCATGAAGAAGCACAAAATCACCGCCAGCGCCGCGGCCCAGCGTCTGCTGCCGGACATCAACGAGCGTATCCGCGAACATCTGATGCAGTATCCCGAACTGATGACGCCTGAAATCCTGCAGGACTTCTTCCCGGAACTGCTTGAGGCGCTGGAGCGTCCGAAGCACTAATCACCACGGAAAAGGCGATTTGTCATGCTGGAGTTAATTAAAGCAGTCAGCCTGGGGCTGGTGGTGATCCTGCCGCTCGCCAATCCACTCACCACCGTGGCGCTGTTCCTGGGGCTGGCGGGTGAGATGAACTTCCAGGAGCGCAACCGACAGGCGCGCCAGGCTTCTATCTATGTCTTCGCCATCATGATGGTGGCGTGGTATGCGGGCAGCGCGGTGCTGAATACTTTCGGCATCTCCATTCCTGGCCTGCGCATGGCGGGCGGCCTGATCGTTGCTTTTATCGGTTTTCGGATGCTGTTTCCGGCTAAACCTGCCGGCCATTCTGTCGAAGCAAAGCAGAAACTGGATGAGCTGGATGAAGCCAAAGAGCCAGTGAATATCGCCTTTGTGCCGCTGGCGATGCCAAGCACGGCGGGGCCGGGTACCATTGCGATGATCATCTCCTCTGCCTCGACGGTAAGAAGCGGCGTCGACTTTCCGGCCTGGGTCATCACCGTCGCGCCAGTGCTGATCTTCCTGCTGGTGAGTCTGATTCTGTGGGTTTCACTGCGCAGCTCGGGTGCCATCATGAGGCTGGTGGGTAAAAGCGGCATTGAGGCGATATCGCGCCTGATGGGATTTTTACTGGTCTGTATGGGCGTGCAGTTTATCATTAACGGCGTGCTGGAAGTGGTGCGCACCTTTCATTAATGGGATTTCCCCTCTCCGAACGGGCAGAGGGGAAAACTCGATTACTTCAGCGTTTTTCGCACTTCAGCAACCTGATCTTTGCTCACCGCTGGCGCAGTGTTGCTCCAGCCCTGGCGAATAAAGGTCGCCAGCTGCGCGACTTCATCATCACTCAGACGCTGACCAAAGCCTGGCATCGCCAGTTTCGACGGGGCCTTCGCGGTGGAAGGCTGCTGTGCGCCCGCCAGGATGGTGTGGATCAATCCGGTTGGATCTTTGGCATTGACGATCGTCGCCTGATCCAGCTCCGGGAAGATCCCCGGGGCGCCTTTGCCGGTCACGAAGTGACAGGCACCGCAGTTATCCAGATAAAGACGCTCGCCTTCGCTCAGGTTCTTCGCGGCAGTGAGTTTCGCTTCCGTTGCCTGCTGCGCCTGCACGTTGTACGCCTGCAATGGCGGGTTGCCGCCCAGGAACTTCAGGTAGGCCGCGATGGCTTTCAGATCGGCGTCGGTCATGTGTGAGCTGCTGTGCTCAATCACCGAGGTCATCTCGCCGCCCACCGCCGCTTTATCGTTACGGCCGGTCTGCAGGTAGTCCACCACTTCCTGCTCGCTCCAGCGTGGCAGGCCACGCAGTGACGGCACATCCCAGTTGTTCAGGCTGCCGCCTGCCAGGAATTTATCGTCACCGCTATCCAGCGCTTTCTCGTTCATGCCCAGACCGCGCGGCGTATGACAGCTGCCGCAGTGGCCAAGACTCTCCACGATATAGGCACCGCGGTTGACCTCTTCAGAAGCTCCACCAATCGGCTGGAACGGCTTATCCGAGGCGAACGCCCAGTTCCAGAAACGCATGCCCCAGCGCTGGCTGAACGGGAAGCTCAGATCGGTTTCCGGCGGCTGTTCTGCGCTTGGCTGCACGCCTTTCATGAAGTAGACGTAAAGCGCGTGAATGTCGGCATCACTGATTTTGGCGTAATCAGGATAAGGCATCGCCGGATAGAGATGCGAACCGTCCGGTAATACCCCTTTGCGCACCGCGTCCGAGAACTGCTGCTCGCTGTAGTTGCCGATGCCGTGCTGCTTATCGGGCGTGATGTTGGTGGAGAAGATGGTGCCAAGGTTCGACTCAATCGCCAGCCCACCCGAATAGTCAGGCTTGCCAGGCAGTGAGTGGCATGCCATGCAGTCGCCCAGCCGCGAGAGATATTCGCCCTGCTTGATCAGTTGCGCTTCATCTTCGGCGTGAACCGGCAGCGCAAATCCGCTGGCTAACAGCACCGCGTTGGCAAAGATAAAAGATTTCAGTTTCAGCTTATTCATGCGCTTATGCCTGTACCAGTGGGCCGGGATTTTTCAGATACTGATCTTTGATCGCCTGTGCCGCCATCAGGGTGATCGCACCGATGGTATCGGTCGGGTTCGCCTGGAAGTTCTGCGGGAAAGCGTTGCCGCCCGGCACAAAGACGTTATGCACGTCCCAGCTCTGCAGATACTTGTTCAGCGCCGAGGTTTTCGGGTTATCGCCCATCACGGCACCGCCCACGTTGTGGGTAGAGACATACTTGGTCAGGTCAAAGTCCGCGCCCATTGGCAGGAAGCTCATGCTCATGCTGTCAGGGTTCAGCTCTTTCGCGATATTGCCGACGATGCCTTTCAGGTGCTGCTGCAGCTTCAGCTCATTCTCTTTCCAGTTGAAGGTCATGCGCAGCAGTGGCAGGCCACGGTGATCGTTGTAGTTCGGATCGAGATCCAGATAGATATCGCGGTAAGACTGACAGGTGGTGGTGATGCTGATCTTCATCGAATGACCGTACCACTCCTCCAGACCTTCCTTGTATCCCATGCCCCAGGTCGGCGTGCCTTTTGGCAGCGCGGTGCTGATCGGCGTACCGGTTGCCTGTGAGCTGTGGATCTTCGCGCCACCCAGGAAGCCGAGGGATGGGCCGTCGAAGTTGCCTGGCGAGATGTCGTTGAACATCTGGCCGGTCGCGCCCGCCGTAGCGTACGGATTGAAGTTTTTATCTTTGAAGAACAGCGTCGCGCCGCCGTTGGACAGGAACGCGTAGTTACGCCCTACCACACCTTCTTCGGTAATCGGGTTGTAAGGCTTGCCGATGCCGGAGAGCAGCATCAGACGCACGTTGTAGAGCTGGAAGCTGCTCAGCACCACGATTTTCGCTGGCTGGAAGCACTCGTTGCCCTGTGCATCGATGTAGATCACGCCTTTCGCAGTTTTCTTATCATCGTTCAGCACGACCTTGATCACTTCCGCATTCACTTCATAGGAGAAGTTCGGCATACGCTTCAGTGAATCCATTACGGCGGTCTGCGGCGACGCTTTGGAGTAGTTCAGGCAGGGATATTTACTGCAATAACCGCAGTAGTTGCACGGCGCGATCTGGTTGCCGTACGGGTTTTTCCACGCACGCGACACACAGGCCGACGGGTTCGGGAACGGATGGTAACCGAGTTTGGTCGCCACCTCTTTGAACATCACGTTGTTCAGCGTGTCATCCAGCGCAGGCAGCGGATAAGGCTCAGAACGCGGGCCTTCAAACGGATCGCCGCCTTCCAGGATTTTGCCGCGCAGGTTGCCGGTGTTGCCCGACTGGCCGCAAATCAGTTCGAATTTGTAGTAGTAAGGTTCGATCTCTTCCCAGCTGAACGGGAAGTCCATCACCCGCATATCATCCTGCAGAATGCCCGGCTTGTAAGCCTCGTCGACATAGGTCTTCAGTTTGATATCGGTTGGTGTCGGACGGATCAGTACCGCCGTCCAGTGCAGACCGGAACCGCCTACGCCGGTGCCCGGAGCAAACGCACCCCATTTACGGGTTGGCAATGCCGTCTGGCTGCTGTTGTAGCGGACGGTGACCGCCACTTCGGCGGGGGTGGCAAACACTTTATTGCGCACCGCATAGGCGTATTCATCCGCCGGTTTCGGGTAGGCGAACTCGTCATAATCGCGATCGCCGCCGCGCTCAAGGGCGCGCACATCCAGACCTGCCAGTGCCAGCTCGATGCTCATCAGCGAGCCTGCCCAGCCGAGGCCGCAGACCACGACGTCGACTTCTTTTTTAGTAACCTGTGCCATGATAATCCTGTTTCAAATACCTGATGTGGACGCGCCCTACGCGCGTTCGCCCTTCACACTGACCGGACCCAGCGGATAAGGAACGTTGTGCTGTTTCACCCATTCGGTGAAGCTGGCACGCGCGCCGGGGAAGCCGATGGCGATCCAGGCTTTCATGCCTTTATTACCGCCGTACATCGGGTCAGCAAGGTAGCCATGCTTGGTATCGGAAAGCAGCTGGCTGAAGAAATGCGCAGGCTTAAGATCGGCTTCGCCCAGTGCAGCAAAGTCGATCTCGTTTTTGTTTACCTGGGTCAGCACCGCATCTTTCTCTTCCAGCGTCAGCGCATGAAACGCTTTCTGATGGGTGTTCTGCGACCACTGATTAATCAGCCGGATACCGGTCTGATACATCTGCTGTGGGCGGAATGGGATCTGGTAACCCATGGTTGCGGGCGCCTGCGTATTGAACGGCCCCTGCATGTAGATTTCGCTGCCAAACGCTTCGCTGTGCAGCTGCTGATCGATAAAGATCGGCACGTTAGTTTCCAGCGCGCCAGGCGCTTTGCCTTTGCCGCCTGCCGGAATCAAACGGTCAGTGGCGGCCAGGATAAACTGCCACTCATCGGCACTAAAAAAGATCGGTTTGTAATCGGCTAACTCCGGTGCGGCCATCTCTGCCGCCTGTGCCGCAGTAATGCCTTTGAAGACCAGTTCACTTAATGGCAACGCCAGCAGTGAACCGAGCAAAAATTTACGCCTGGTGGTGGGTTTTTCTAAAAGCATATCCGCACGACTCTCATCTGCTAAATACCCGCTTTATTTGTTATGAAGCTGAAAGGCTGAGTGCAGGCGGAAAACTCCCCGCAGAGATTAACGCACGCGGCACAGACGACGGCAGAACAGACAAGGGCAGGTAGAATTATGGTTCGGTGACTAACGGAACTTATCGGTTAATAACCTGGCAATCTTAGGGATATAGATATGTCTGATTGTAAAAATTGAATTTAAGATGTGTCTTAGTGAAAGTTTATCATGGTGTTGCGAAAGGGTTGCAGAGTGGTAAAAGATTTACAGCGCGGAAATCGGGGGTAAAACCGCATAAACATCGGGTATTTAACAATTTTAACGCAGGAATGAGGGTTATTATTTTCGCTCTGTCATCATCACGCCGAATAACCGATAAAAAAATATCATACTTCCATACAAGAGAATCATTCTCATCGTTAACACTATAGTGACTTTGATAGTCATACAATCAGACTGTGCGCAATTTGTGATCGGCTGAGTAAAACCGGCTTTATTCCGCCCGCTGTAAATGACAATGAAATAATGACTGACCGTCATTATCTTATTTTGTCTCTTTGCCTGAATGACTACGCTAATAATTGTGCAAAGCTCATAAGAAACCCGCATTTGGAGATTATCCGGCGCCCGATAGAGTAGAGCTATCAACGACTCAGGATAACCCTCCATGCGAAAAACACTCTTGTCCCTGTTTACGGCTCTGGCACTGGTTCACCCGGCACACGCCGCCACGCCTGGCGACACGCTGGTGATTGCCGTTCCGCTTGATGGCATCATCAGTTTCGACCCGGCGGAAAGTTTTGAGACCGTCAGCAACAGCAGCCTGCGCAATATCTACCAGACGCTGCTGGAGCCGGACCATCAGAATCCGCAGCAGCTCTCGCCACTGGCTGCCACGCGCTGGCAGGCAGGCAAAACACCTCACAGCCTGGTGTTTGATCTTAATCCGCAGGCCCGCTTCGCCAGTGGTCGTCCCGTGACCGCACAGGATGTGGTCTTCTCATTAACCCGCGCGGTAAAACTCAATAAAGCGCCCTCTTTTATTCTGGGTGAATTTGGCTGGACGCCAGAAAATATCGATCAGCAGTTCACGGTGATCAACGACCACCAGCTTGAGCTGCGCTGGCCAGCGGAGATCGGCAGCGATCTGGCGCTGCGCCTGCTGACCGCGCCGGTCTCCTCCATCGTCGACAGCAAACTGGCACAAGAACACGCCAGCAACAACGATTACGGCAATAGCTGGCTGAAGGTGCACTCCGCCGGCAGCGCCGCCTATGCCATCAAACAGTTTGTCCCGCTGCAGGCGCTGGTGCTGGAAGCCAATCCCAACAGCATCCGGAAGCCGCATCTGAAGCGGGTATTGCTGAAAGGTGTGGCCGATCCGGGCAGCCGCCGTCTGCTGATCCAGCAGGGTGATGTGGATGTCGCCTATCAGCTCGGCCCGGATCAGATTACCGCGCTGAAGAACACCGCCAATGTGCGTATTGATGCCTTCCCATCCAGCCTGGTTTATTACATCGGCTTTAATACCCAAAGCCCGCAGCAACCGGCGCTGGGGAATCCGGCGCTCTGGCAGGCGGCACGCTGGCTGGTTGACTATGACAGCCTGGCGAACCAGCTGCTGAAAGGTCAGTACCGCATTCATCAGAGCTTCCTGCCGGACGGCTTCGATGGTGCGCTGAACACGACACCGTTCCATTACGATCTGAAAAAGGCGCAGGCGATACTGCAAAAAGGCGGCATCAAACCTGGCACCCATATCGCGCTGACGGTGGTGAACCAGCCGCCTTACATTGATGTGGCGCAGGCACTGCAGGCCAGCTTTGCCAAAGCGGATGTGCAGCTTGATATCCAGCCGGTGGCGGAATCGGAGCTGTGGAGCAAAATGCGCAGCCGTGACTTCCAGGCCATCTTTACTTACTGGGGCGCGGACTACATCGATCCCAATACCAATGCCAGCACCTTTGCCTATAACGTGCCGGGCGGCGGCAAAACCCTGGCGTGGCGCGTCGGCTGGACGATTCCGGAGCTGAGTGCACAGACCCGCGCCGCCGCAGGAGAGAGCGATGCGGTGAAACGTCGCAACCTCTACACCGGGCTGCAAACCCGCATCCAGCAGGATTCGCCGTTTGTCATGCTGTTACAGGGCGCAACCCAGGTGGCGGTGCGCAGCAACCTCAGTCACCTGCAGCAGGGCATCGGGGTCAGCCTGCTCAATTTTGAAGAGGTGCAGAAGTAAACTACTGTTGCAGGCCGCTGCTCCCCGGGCAGCGGCCTTTTTTTGGTGAATAGTTCTCCTCCTGTGCCGCTCCGGCTTGCTATCCTTCAGGCATAATCCAATGCCTGAGAGTGGAAAATCATGACTTCCCCGCTACTGATTGCCCGTACGCCAGACGTCGAACTTCATCTGTTGCAGCAAATGGCCAACCGCCATGGCCTGATCACCGGCGCGACCGGCACCGGTAAAACCGTTACGCTGCAGAAACTGGCTGAATCGTTCTCCGCCAGCGGCGTGCCGGTCTTTATGGCTGACGTTAAAGGCGATTTGACCGGCGTGGCGATGGCTGGCCAGTCCAGCGAAAAGCTGCAGGAGAGGCTGGCGAAAATCGGCGTCACCGACTGGCAGCCGCAGAGCAATCCGGTGGTGCTGTGGGATATCTTCGGCGAGAAAGGTCATCCGGTTCGCGCCACCGTCTCCGATCTCGGGCCGCTGCTGCTGGCACGACTGCTGAATCTGAATGAGGTGCAGAGTGGCGTATTGCAGATTATTTTCCGCATCGCCGATGATCAGGGTTTGCTGCTGCTGGACTTCAAAGATCTGCGCGCCATGCCCCAGTACAGCGGTGACAACGCCAAAAGCTTCCAGACCCACTACGGCAATATCAACAGCGCCTCGGTCGGCGCCATCCAGCGCGGGTTACTGACGCTGGAGCAACAGGGCGCGGAGCACTTCTTTGGTGAACCGATGCTGGATATTGCCGACTGGATGCGTGTCGACAGCAACGGCAAAGGCGTCATCAACATCCTCTCTGCTGAGAAGCTCTACCAGATGCCGAAACTGTACGCCACCAGCCTGCTGTGGCTGCTGTCGGAGCTTTATGAGCACCTGCCGGAAGCGGGCGATCTCGATCAGCCAAAGCTGGTGTTCTTCTTTGATGAGGCGCACCTGCTGTTTACCGACGCACCGCCGGTGCTGCTGGAGAAAATAGAACAGGTCATGCGGCTGATCCGCTCCAAAGGGGTCGGCGTCTGGTTCGTCACCCAGAACCCGGCGGATATTCCCGATCGGGTGCTGGGCCAGCTCGGCAACCGCGTTCAGCACGCCCTGCGCGCCTTTACCCCTAAAGATCAGAAAGCGGTAAAAACCGCCGCCGATACCCTGCGCGCCAATCCGGCGTTTGACAGCGTCGAGGCGATTCAGACGCTGGGCACCGGCGAAGCGCTAATCTCCTTCCTGGATGCCAAAGGCAGTCCGTCGGTGGTAGAACGGGCCATGGTGATCGCCCCCGGCTCACGTATGGGTCCGGTCACAGGCGATGAACGCAACGGCCTGATCAACCATTCACCGCTCTATGGCAAATATGACAGTGAAGTTGATCGCGAATCGGCATTTGAGAAGCTGCAAAAAGGGTTTCAGGCTGCCAGCGATCAGGCCAGTGCGCCTCCGGCGAAAGGCGACGATGTCGCGGTAGACAACGGCATTCTCGGCGGGCTGAAAGAGATCCTGTTTGGCCGAACCGGCCCGCGCGGCGGCAAGCACGATGGCGTGGTGCAGACCATGGCGAAAAGTGCCACGCGCCAGATTACCAATCAGATCATCCGTGGCGTACTCGGCAGCCTGCTGGGTGGTCGCCGCCGATGAAACCGGCTCTCTGCTAAGATCAGGATATGGATAAACAACACGAACTGAAACGGACGAAACGTCTGGCGCTGCTGCTGTTACTGCTGGCTGCAATTACCTTTATCGTTACGCTTTTTCTGCCGCCCGGCTTCTGGGTCAGCGGCGTAAAAGCGATTGCGGAAGCTGCGATGGTCGGCGCGCTGGCGGACTGGTTCGCGGTGGTCGCACTGTTCCGGCGCGTGCCGGTGCCCTTTATCTCGCGTCATACCGCCATCATTCCGCGCAACAAAGATCGTATCGGTGAAAACCTCGGTCGCTTTGTGCAGGAGAAGTTTCTTGATACCGACTCACTGCTCAATCTGATTCGCCGTCACGACCCGTCAAACCTGCTGGCGCAATGGCTGAATGCGCCGGGCAATGCTGACCGCATTGGCCGCCATCTGCTGCAGGTCATGCGCGGCTTCCTTGATCTGACCGATGACACCCGGATCCAGAATTTTATGCGCCGCGCAGTACATCGCGCCATCGACAAGGTCGATCTCAGCCAGACCAGCGCTCTGCTGCTGGAGAGCCTGACGAAAAACAACCGTCATCAGGCGCTGCTGGACGCGGCAATCGAACAGCTACTGAAGCTGCTGCATAAGCCCAGTACCCGCGAGTTTATTGCCATGCAGCTGGTGCGCTGGCTGAAACGCGAGCATCCGATCAAAGCCAAAATGTTGCCGACCGAATGGCTGGGCGAGCACAGCGCCGAGCTGGTGGCGAACGCAGTCGATTCACTGCTGGATGATGTGGCGCTGGATCAGGGCCATGAGCTACGCCTCGGCTTCAATCGGGCGGTCGACAAACTGATCGTTAAACTGCAGAACGACCCGGAAATGGCAGAGCGTGCCGAGGAGATCAAAGGCTGGCTGAAAGAAGATGCCTCATTCAACCGCTACATTGGCGAGCTGTGGAATGATATGCGCAACTGGCTCAAAGCGGATCTCAGCAGCGATGACTCACGGGTGCAGGAGAAAGTGCGCGGTGCAGCCTTATGGCTGGGCGAAACCCTGGCGGCCGACCCGGCACTGCGTGACTCGATGAATCAGCATCTGGAACAGGCCGCACGCAGCGTTGCACCCGAGTTTGCTGGCTTCCTGACGCGCCACATCAGCGACACCGTGAAGAGCTGGGATGCACGCGACATGTCGCAGCAGATCGAACTTAATATCGGCAAAGACCTGCAGTTTATCCGCATCAACGGCACGCTGGTGGGCGGCACCATCGGGCTGATCCTCTACCTGTTGTCGCAGCTGCCCCAGTTACTCCCGCTGCTGAGCCGATAACCGCCTGGTTTAACCGGATTGGGGTGGATAGAGGCCAAACTCGGTGATAATGGCGCTAACAAAACTGCGGATTTTCACCGTCTGGCGGCGGCCCGCCGGGATCAGCACATGCATGGGTCGTGCTGGCCCGGCATAATCCGGCAGCACCTGGACCAGCCGGCCCTGTCTGATCTCTTCAGAGAGAATGGTGGCCGGCCCCAGGGTAATGCCATAACCCTCCAGCGCCGCATGCAGCAGCGCTTTCCAGTCATTCGATCGCATGCGCCCCTGCGGATGCACCTCTTCAACCTTACCGGCCTGGCTGAATACCCAGCGGCAGGGTTTTGAGGGCGACCAGATGCCATAAACGAGACAGGCGTGGTTCACCAGCTCCGCTGGCGTGGCGGGCACACCGTGCCGCGCCAGATAGGCTGGCGACGCGCAGGCTATCAGCCGGTAGGGCTGCAGTGGATGGGCGATGATCGAACTGTCCGCCAGCGCACCAATCCGGATCACCACCTCATAACCCTCTTCAAACGGATCGACCAGCCGATCGCTGAGTTCAAGATCGACCTGCGTTTCCGGAAACCGGTCAAGATAGCGGGTCACAAACGGCGCCAGGCTAAAAGAACCAAACGTGACCGGGGCGCTGACCTTCAGCGTACCGGACGGCCGCTGCTGCATATCCAGCGCGATCGCATCCGCTTCCTGCACCTCTGCCAGCACGATTTTGCAGCGTTCGTAATAGTTGCGGCCCACATCCGTCATGCTTTGTCGTCGGGTGGTGCGATGCAGAAGCAGCGTACCGAGATGCTTCTCCAGCATGGCGATATGCTTCGCCACCATCTGCGGTGAGATTTGCAAATGCCCGGCGGCGGCGGCAAACGAGCCCGATTCCGCGACGGTAACAAACACGTTCATGCTGGTAAGCCGATCCATGATTCCCTCCTGTTGGTTGTTTATATTGCGTCTGTTTGTCGATTTATTCACCTCCTGTTTTTAATTAAGGTCAGTGCGTGAAACTCATCGAGGAGAAACGTATGAAAATAGGCATTATTGGCGCAGGCTTTGTTGGCCGGGCGATTGCAAAACTGGCGATTCAGGCGGGACATCAGGTGATGCTCAGCAACTCGCGTGATCCACGAACGCTGTTCAGCCTGAAACCGATGATTGGCTGTGAAACCGGCACCGCCACCGAGGCCGCAGAGTTCGGCGACGTGGTGGTGATTGCCGTGCCGCTCACGGCAACGGAACAACTTCCGGCCACAGAATTGCGGGGAAAAATCGTGCTTGATGCAGTCAATTACTATCCCGACCGCGATGGCGAAATTGAAGAGCTGCTCAATGGCCGCATCAGCACCAGTGAACGGCTTGCCCGCCTGCTTCCTGACAGCCGCATCACCAAGGCATTCAATGCCATCCGCATGACCGATCTTGAAACGCAGGGCCTGCCGCCGGGCGATGCTAACCGGCAGGCGTTACCGCTGGCGGGAGATGATAGCGAAGGGAAAGCGATCGCCACGGCTTTATATGAAGCCTTTGGATTTGATGCCGTGGATGCGGGCTCGTTAGCGGAAGGCTGGCGTTTCGAGCGTGGAACGCCCGCCTATTGCGTAGCCCTGAACAGAGAGCAACTTATCAGGACACTGAAAGAGACGACCCGGCACTCCGCATAAACAGGGCATCAGCGCAGAATAAAGCCGCTGAAACCGCATCTTCCAGACGGAGACCAAACGTAAAGCGATGGAAGCCTGCCCTGAGCCTGAACACCGGTCACAAAAAAGGCCGCTTGCGCGGCCTTTTCTTTTACTGCATTTACTGCGCTTAGCGCCGCTTAATCAACATAAACATACTGATAGCGAAGAACGCAAAACTCGGCAGAATCGCTCCCAGAATCGGCGGCAGACCGTAAACCAGGCTCAGCGGACCGAAAATCTGGTCCAGCACGTAGAACAGGAAGCCAAAGCTGATACCGGTTACGACACGCACACCCATCGACACGCTACGCAGCGGTCCGAAGATAAACGACAGCGCCATCAGCATCATCACCGCCACCGACAGCGGCTGGAAAATTTTGCTCCACATATTCAGCTGATAACGTCCCGATTCCTGGCCGCTCTGCTTCAGATATTTGCTGTAGCTATGCAGACCGCGAATCGATAACGCGTCAGGATCCAGCGCAACCACACCCAGCTTGTCCGGCGTCAGATTGGTTTTCCACTCGCCACTCAGACTCTGTGAACCGGTAATCTGCTTAGGATCGGTCAGGTTAGACTCATCAACCTGCGACAGTATCCAGCGCTTCTTAGCCGCATCCCAGGTCGCCGTCGCCGCGTAACGCACACTCTGCAGACGACGCTGATCGTTAAAGCTGTAGATGCTCACGCCATCAATTTCGTTGTCGCCTTTAATGCGCTCGATAAAGATAAAGCTATTGCCATCTTTCGCCCACAGACCGTTCTGCGTCGAGACCAGTGCGCCACCGTAAAGCTGCTGCGCCCGGTAGTTACGCGCCATCTGCTCGCCCGAGGGCGCAACAAACTCGCCAATCGCCATGGTCAGCAACACCAGCGGAATCGCAGTTTTCATCACTGACAGCGCAACCTGCATGCGGGTAAAGCCCGCCGCCTGCATCACCACCAGTTCACTGCGCTGCGCCAGCGCGCCCAGTCCCAGCAGTGCGCCCAACAGAGCCGCCATCGGGAAAAAGATCTCAATATCTTTCGGTACGCTAAGAAGCGTGTAGTAACCGGCGCTCAGCGCGTTGTAGCTGCCCTGGCCGGTCTTGCGCAGCTGATCGACGAACTTGATGATGCCGGAAAGCGACACCAGCATGAACAGCGTCAGCATAATGGTATTGAAAATGGTTTTACCGATATAGCGGTCAAGTACGCGAAACATCAGACCGACCCTCCGCGGGTAAAGCGGGCGCGAATCCGACGCATCGGCACCGTATCCCACAGGTTAAGGAGCACAGCCAGCACCAGATAGCTGATATTCACCCCCCACATCCAGAGCGCCGGATCGAGCCGCCCTTTCGCGCCGCTCGACTTCAGCGAGCTCTGCAACAGGAAGAAAATCAGATAGAGCATCATGGCGGGCAGCATCGACAGCACGCGCCCCTGACGTGGGTTCACCACGCTGAGCGGCACCACCATCAGCGCCATCACCAGCACCGCAAACACCAGCGTCAGACGCCAGTGCAGCTCGGCCTGAAACTCAGGTGTCTTATTCGCGAACAGGTCAGTCAGACTCGCCTGTTCTGCATCGTTAGGATCGAGCGTTGCCGCTTTATAGCCCACGATGGCCTGATAATTGGTGAAGTCGGTGATCCGGAAATCACGCAGCAGAGCGGTGCCCTCAAAACGGGTGCCTTTATCCAGCGTCACCACCTGCGAGCCATCTTTATGCTGCTCCATGTGACCGCTGTCAGCCAGCACCACTGAAGGACGCGCGTTACCCTTTGGCCGTAACTGCGCCAGGAACACGTTACCAAAGTTGTTGCCCTTCACATCCTCGACAAACAGCACGGCGCTGCCGTCGCTGGAGGTCTGGAACTGTCCGGCGGCCATTGCTGCCGCACCCGGGTTCGCTTTGGCATTCTGCGTCACCTCATCCTGATAGCGGGATGACCACGGCCCCAGCCAGATGACGTTCACGGCCGCCACTATCGAGGTAAACAGCATCAGCACCATCGCCGCTTTCACCAGGACGGCCTTACTCAGGCCGCAGGCGTGCATCACGGTAATTTCACTTTCCGTGTAGAGCCGCCCCAGCGTCATCAGGATCGCCAGAAACAGACTTAAGGGCAGTATAAGTTGTGCCATTTGAGGCACACCGAGTCCTAACAAGGTCAGAACGAGGTTTGTCGGCACTTCGCCATCCACCGCGGCACCCAGGATCCTGACTAACTTCTGACAAAAGAAGATGAGTAGCAGGATAAACAGGATAGCCAGCTGGCTTTTGAGCGTTTCCCGAACCAGATATCTAATGATGATCACGCTTAGTACGCCTGTGAAAACTTGTCTTTTTGCAGGAAAATCGCTAGTTTCAACGCTTATCAGCCATTTTTCTTCATCAATGGCCGTCGCCGTAGCTAAATTTGTATGAAAAACGCGTCCGGGTGGTGAAAAAACAACATCTTGTCACCCTGATTCATTATGACCTCCAGCAGCAGAATGTCATGCTGCGACGATGAATAAATGGGTCATGAGCGCGCTACATTCTAGCGGCAGCAGCGGCCGTTGTCTTTAAGATTCAGGAGAGTGCATGGAGTTCAGTGTAAAAAGCGGAAGCCCGGAAAAACAGCGCAGTGCCTGCATTGTCGTTGGCGTTTTCGAACCGCGTCGTCTGTCACCGATTGCCGAGCAGCTGGATAAAATCAGCGACGGCTACATCAGCGCCCTGCTGCGCCGCGGCGAGCTGGAAGGAAAAGTGGGCCAGACACTGCTGCTGCATCATGTGCCAAATATCCTGTCCGAGCGTATTCTGCTGATTGGCTGCGGTAAAGAGCGTGAGCTGGATGAACGCCAGTACAAGCAGGTCATTCAGAAAACCATTAACACGCTCAACGACACCGGCTCAATGGAAGCGGTCTGCTTCCTGACCGAACTGCATGTCAAAGGCCGCAACACCTACTGGAAAGTGCGTCAGGCAGTAGAGACCTCAAAAGAGGCGCTCTACAACTTTGACCAGCTGAAAAGTAACAAAGCGGAGCCACGTCGTCCGCTGCGCAAGCTGGTCTTTAACGTGCCGACCCGCCGTGAACTGACCAGCGGCGAACGGGCGATCCAGCATGGATTAGCAGTCGCGGCCGGTATGAAAGCGGCTAAAGATCTCGGCAACATGCCACCTAATATCTGTAACGCCGCCTATCTGGCGTCACAGGCGCGTCAGCTGGCGGATGCCTTCAGCAAAAATGTCACCACCCGCGTCATTGGCGAACAGCAGATGAAAGAGTTGGGCATGAACGCCTATCTCGCTGTCGGGGCCGGTTCGCAAAACGAATCGCTGATGTCGGTAATTGAGTACAAAGGCAATCCGGATGCGGAAGCGCGTCCGATTGTGCTGGTGGGTAAAGGGCTGACCTTTGACTCCGGCGGCATCTCCATCAAGCCTGCCGACAGCATGGACGAAATGAAGTATGACATGTGCGGCGCGGCCGCCGTCTATGGCGTGATGCGTATGGTGGCAGAGCTGAATCTGCCGCTGAACGTGGTTGGCGTGCTGGCGGGCTGTGAAAACATGCCGGATGGCCGATCGATGCGTCCGGGCGACGTGCTGACCACCATGTCTGGCCAGACGGTTGAGGTGCTGAACACCGATGCCGAAGGCCGCCTGGTCCTGTGCGATGCGCTGACCTATGTTGAACGTTTCGATCCGGAAGTGGTGATTGACGTGGCGACGCTGACCGGTGCCTGCGTGATTGCGCTGGGTCATCACATCAGCGGCCTGCTGTCGAACCACAATCCGCTGGCGCATGAGCTGATCAGCGCCTCGGAGCAGTCAGGCGATCGCGCCTGGCGTCTGCCGATGGCGGATGAGTTCCAGGAGCAGCTGGAGTCCAACTTTGCCGATATGGCGAACATTGGTGGCCGTCCCGGCGGCGCGATTACCGCCGCCTGCTTCCTGGCACGCTTTGCCCGCAAATATAACTGGGCACACCTGGATATCGCCGGTACCGCCTGGCGCTCCGGCAAGGCCAAAGGCGCCACCGGACGTCCGGTGCCGATGCTGTCGCAATTTCTGTTGAATCGGGCAGGATTGAACGGCGACGATTAAGCGCCCTCTTTTCTGACAGCAAGGGCGGATATCATTCCGCCCTTGATCTTCTGATGAGCAAACCGATGAAAAACGCAACCTTCTACGTGCTGGAAACCGATGCAACGAGCGATGGCCTTAGCGCCGTTGAAGCGCTGGTGTGCAATCTGGCGGAAACACGCTGGCGGGCCGGAAAGCGGGTGTTGATCGCCTGCGAAGATGAACAGCAAGCCATTCGTCTCGACGAAGCGCTGTGGCAACGACCGGCAAACGCCTTCGTGCCGCATAACCTGGCGGGTGAAGGCCCGCGCTACGGTGCGCCGGTTGAGCTGGCCTGGCCACAGCGTCGCGGCAGTTCACCGCGCGACCTGCTGATTAGCCTGCTGCCCCACTTCGCAGATTTTGCTACTGCTTTCCATGAAGTGATAGACTTCGTTCCTTACGAAGACACGCTCAAACAACTGGCGCGCGACCGCTATAAAGCGTATCGCAGCGTTGGATTCCAATTGAATACGGCAGCGCCACCACAGCCGCAAACGACATAGCAGAAATGGAAAAGACATATAACCCGCAAGATATCGAGCAGCCGCTTTACGAGCATTGGGAAAAGCAGGGCTACTTCAAACCGAATGGCGATACCAGCCAGGAAAGCTTTTGCATCATGATCCCGCCGCCGAACGTCACCGGTAGCTTGCACATGGGTCACGCCTTCCAGCAAACCATCATGGACACCATGATCCGTTACCAGCGCATGCAGGGGAAAAATACCCTGTGGCAGGCCGGTACTGACCACGCGGGCATCGCCACGCAGATGGTAGTTGAGCGCAAAATTGCGGCTGAAGAGGGCAAGACGCGCCAGGACTATGGCCGTGATGCGTTCATCGACAAAATCTGGCAGTGGAAAGCAGAGTCCGGCGGCACCATTACCCGCCAGATGCGCCGTCTGGGCAACTCCGTCGACTGGGAGCGCGAGCGCTTCACCATGGACGACGGCCTTTCCAACGCCGTGAAAGAGGTGTTTGTTCGCCTCTATAAAGAGAACCTGATCTACCGTGGCAAACGCCTGGTGAACTGGGATCCAAAACTGCGTACCGCAATCTCCGACCTGGAAGTGGAAAACCGCGAGAGCAAAGGCTCGATGTGGCATATCCGCTATCCACTGGCTGACGGCGCAAAAACCGCCGACGGTAAAGATTATCTGGTGGTCGCCACCACGCGTCCGGAAACCCTGCTGGGCGATACCGGCGTCGCCGTTAACCCGGAAGATCCACGTTACAAAGATCTGATCGGCAAATTTGTGATGCTGCCGCTGGTTGGCCGCCTGATCCCTATCGTTGGCGACGAACATGCCGACATGGAAAAAGGCACCGGCTGCGTCAAGATCACCCCGGCGCATGACTTCAACGACTATGAAGTCGGCCGTCGTCACAAACTGCCAATGATCAACATCCTGACCTTCGACGGCGATATCCGCGACCATGCTCAGGTGTATGACACCAATGGCGAAGCCAGCGATGCCTGTTCCGATGAGATCCCGGCGGCTTTCCAGAACATGGAACGCTTCGCGGCGCGTAAAGCGATTGTTGCCGCTGTCGATGAACTCGGCCTGCTTGAAGAGATCAAACCCCACGATCTGACCGTGCCTTACGGCGACCGTGGCGGCGTGGTTATCGAGCCGATGCTGACTGATCAGTGGTATGTGCGTACCGCACCGCTGGCGAAAGTCGCGGTTGAAGCCGTTGAAAACGGCGACATCCAGTTTGTACCGAAGCAGTACGAAAACATGTACTTCTCCTGGATGCGCGATATTCAGGACTGGTGTATCTCCCGTCAGCTCTGGTGGGGTCACCGCATCCCGGCGTGGTATGACGACAACGGTAACGTCTACGTCGGCCGCACCGAAGACGAAGTGCGCGCCGAAAATAACCTGGCCGCCGACGTCGCGCTGCGTCAGGATGATGACGTGCTGGATACCTGGTTCTCCTCAGGTCTGTGGACCTTCTCCACCCTGGGCTGGCCGGAAAACACCGAAGCGCTGCGTACTTTCCATCCGACCAGCGTGCTGGTCAGCGGCTTCGACATCATCTTCTTCTGGATTGCCCGCATGATCATGCTGACCATGCACTTCATCAAAGATGAAAACGGCAAACCACAGGTACCGTTTAAAACCGTCTACATGACCGGTCTGATCCGTGATGAAGAAGGTCAGAAAATGTCGAAATCCAAGGGCAACGTGATTGACCCGCTGGATATGGTCGACGGCATTTCACTGGAAGCGCTGCTGGAAAAACGCACCGGCAACATGATGCAGCCACAGCTGGCGGAGAAAATCCGCAAACGTACCGAGAAGCAGTTCCCGGACGGCATCGAGCCATCAGGCACCGATGCGCTGCGTTTCACCCTGGCGGCGCTGGCCTCTACCGGTCGCGACATCAACTGGGACATGAAGCGCCTGGAAGGCTATCGCAACTTCTGTAACAAGCTGTGGAACGCCAGCCGCTTTGTGCTGATGAACACCGAAGAGCAGGATTGCGGACAGAATGGCGGCGAAATGACGCTGTCGCTGGCGGATCGCTGGATCCTGACCGAGTTCAACAACACGGTGAAAGCGTACCGTGAAGCGCTGGATAGCTACCGTTTCGATATCGCGGCTAACCTGCTGTATGACTTCACCTGGAACCAGTTCTGCGACTGGTATCTGGAGCTGACCAAGCCGGTCATGAATAGTGGCAGTGAATCTGAACTGCGTGGCACCCGTCATACGCTGGTTCACGTGCTGGAAGCGCTGCTGCGTCTGGCGCATCCGATCATTCCGTTTATCACTGAAACCATCTGGCAGCGAGTGAAGGGGCTGAAAAATATCAGCGACGACACCATCATGCTGCAGCCTTTCCCGCAGTACGATGCGGCGAAAGAAGATGCCGAAGCGAAAGCGGACATTGAGTGGATGAAACAGGCGATCGTGGCGGTGCGTAATATCCGTGCCGAGATGAATATCGCACTGAGCAAGCCGCTGGATGTGCTGCTGCGTGACTGCTCGCCTGCGGCACTGCGTCGCGTTGAAGCCAACCGCAACTTCCTGTCGCGCCTGGCGCGTCTGGAAAGCCTGACCATTCTGCCTGCGGGCGAGAAAGGTCCGGTGTCGGTGACCAAACTGGTTGAAGGCGCAGAGCTGCTGATCCCGATGGCGGATCTGGTGGATAAAACCGCTGAGCTGGAGCGTCTGGCGAAAGAGCTGGTTAAGCTGGATGTGGAAATCGAGAAGATCGAGACCAAGCTGGCGAACGAAGGCTTTGTTTCGCGTGCCCCGGAAGCGGTGGTGGCGAAAGAGCGCGAACGCGTAGCGGACCTGCAACAATCAAAAGCAAAACTGATTGAACAGCAGGCGGTCATTGCGGCGCTCTGATTGATTCCTCGCTCTGAAAAAACCCTGCGCTCTGGCGCGGGGTTTTTTAAATCATTTTTTCGATGACACCCTTCCCGTCCTTGTTTCAGCAGCAAGATGATCATGACTCTTTTCTAATACAGACAGGCATCTTTTTTCCCGGTCACTTTCTGACGTTAACTGAGTAAGCGCCGTGCGGGCTTTTAAAAAGTACGCATCTGTTTCATCCGGCGTCGGCTCAATAAATGGCATGCCGCATAGCTTATTAACATTGCCTTGATTAACGTATTTCATTACCGCGCCAGGATTTTCAGGTAGAGCATAGGCCATCGCGATGTCCAGACCTTCCTGAAAAGAGGTTGCGCCTAAGAATGGCGATCGATTAAGAATGGGGTAAAGTTCAATCCAGCGTGTCCGGCCCTGAGAAAGATATTCTGTTATCTTGTCATAATCAGCATCTGAAAGTGAACTGCTGTCGTTATTGCGGGATGCCGTAATCACTTTATCTGACAAAACATGTTCTGCAGAATTGAACCTTCCTGATGAACAGGAGACGGAAAAAAATGCTAATAGCAAAATAATGAGCCATTTCATTTCACTATTAACTCCCTGTCGCCGCTATCCGCAATACTTTTTCTTACATTGAAAGACGCGACAATACAGCCATTCGAAGCGGTACCAAAGCCGTTATCTCCATGAATAAGAAATCCGGCGCGACCACACATATTGTTACCCGCATAAGGTATCAGACGGAGAACAAATCGTCCGGCTGTAGGATGCTTTGCCACAGGACTGGCAATCTTATACTTTCCTGCTGGCAAAGGACCTTTGTTCACCTCACATGCTAATGCAGGATCGTCTTTATATCCTTCAGCCCCGGCATATAACGCATCGAATTTATAGACACCATCTCTTGTAAAAGATCGCTTTCTGACGTCATAGACCCATGTCATACACGCTCCTTAAAATGACTCACAGAATTGCTGCGCCATTGATAGTTGAATTATGTGCGTTCCTTCCATGAATCGGAGTGCTGAATATTGCCATCACAGTACTTCCAGGTGATTTTTTCGTAGCGCAGCGTTACTGACTCAAGATGGTTCATATTTTCAATGGATTTGATGTTATGCATGAGTGGATTAACCGACACCACTTTCACTCCTTCAATGAACATATTGAAGTACTCCTCTTCCTGGCCAGCGTGATTAATACGGTACCATTTTATTTCAGCTGACCTGAGTGTTTGCCCGGAGGAGACTGCTTTATAGAGATAAGGGCTGGATGAGTCGAATTCTTTTTCGAATTCTAATGCACTATGAACACGCGTCCCTGTGAGTTTACCGGTGTGAGGATCGACCGGTATGCTCAAACCATGCATGAAACTAAGTACTTCAATACTTCCTTCTCGATGTTGGACGTCAACTGATCCTTTGATATCTGCGCCACCATCATCTTTCAGCCATAGGTAAGCTGGAATTGCCATGAAATTAATCCTTTAATTAGCGTTAAAGGTATTAACTTACAGGAGTAGCAGTCAGCATTTTTGATTCACATCAATTAAGACAAACAAATTGATTGTGAAGTAATCAGCACTATTAAGACCAGAAGATAGAAACAATCCCTTATTACTGAACATAGTAAGGTGTAAATGATAAAACAGATTTTCAAGTGACATTAAAAAACATGACGTTTTTAAAGCCTCCCTGCATTGTCAGGAATATTGCTTTTACATGACGATAATGTTACTTCTGGTAAACGTCTAACCGATTTACATAGCTCAACTCCCACATGATTTCTGACTCTCAGCACCTCCAGGTGCGGCCGATTACTGCCGCCGATAATCCGCATATCGCCCAGGTGATCCGCGACGTTTCCGCGGAGTTCGGCCTGACGGCTGACAAGGGCTACACCGTTTCCGATCCGCAGCTCGACCAGCTGTTTGAGCTCTACAGTGCCGAACAGAGCGCCTACTGGATTGTTGAGTATCAGGGCAAGGTGGTCGGCGGCGGCGGTGTTGCGCCGCTCGCCTGCAGCGCACCCGATATCTGCGAACTGCAAAAGATGTACTTTCTGCCAGAGGTGCGCGGTCAGGGTCTGGCACGCGAACTGGCGCTGCGGGCGATAGAACATGCACGCAGCCACGGTTTCCGTCGCTGCTATCTGGAAACCACCGCCAGCCTGACGCGGGCCATTAAACTTTATGAGTCACTCGGCTTTGAGCATATCGACAGCGCGATGGGCTGCACCGGCCATGTCGACTGCGAAGTGCGTATGTTGCGGAAGTTATAAGCCGCGCTCTACGTAACTCATATCGTTGATGGATTCAATCACGAACTCTCCGCTGTCGGTATAGCGCAGCCGGGTTACGCTCGCATTGTCCAGCGTCTGGTTTAACGACGTATCGCCAAGCGCCTGCAGTAGCGCTGTAATCGCCAGGCCATGCGTGACCACCAGAACGTTACCGCCGCCCTGCTGCCGGGCCTGCTGCGCTATCTCAGTCAGGCTATCGACCATTCGCTTCGCAACCTGCTGATAGCTTTCGGCCATGCCTGCTGATTTAATGCCTCTCAGTGCCGGCGTGCCTGACGCTTCCGCCTGCCGGATAGCGTCTATGATCCTGTCGACATGAACCTTGCCTTTGCCATAGGCCTCCATTAGCGCCGTATCGGATGCAAATCCCAACTGATGGGCGGCATCGTTCAACATATTATTATTCAGATCGCCCTCATACAGGCCAAAGCCCACTTCCCGCAATTCCCGGCGTTCGTTCAGCGGCAGCGGCGTTTTCCATGCCTGCATCACAAGCTGCGCGGTTTCTCTCGCTCTGCCAGCATCGCTGGACCAGACGGCGATAAACGGGATCGTCTGCAGACCGCGTCCCAGCTTTTGCGCCACCTCTACCCCCGCTGGCGTTAGCGGAGTATCTGCCCATCCCTGCGCGCGATGCACCGTGTTGAACATCGTTTTACCATGCCGCGTAACGTAGAGAGTGACATCGGCGGCAAAGGCTTCGCCTGCGACAGCTCCAACCACAATAAGAATCAGCAACGCTTTAAAAATTCTTTTCATCGTATTTTCCTTATCTGAACAGATTTAATTTATATTCAACCGCGATCTCGGCAGAAAGGCTGGGAGAACGCATATATTTCCCTTGCGCATTAAAAACCGGGGTTTCTTTATTATTCTTATATGACCAGCCATAACCGAATAGCGTAAAGACCGATAAATCCTTCAGGACCGGATGGGGTTCGATGAAGCGGTTTATGAGCGCGACTTCCCCCGAACGTATACGCGTATTACGATAATTAAACTGTCCATAGTTAATCTGAAATCCGCTAAAAATGCCTTTTGAAATTTCAAATTCCGTCTGCGACACCAGCGCCAGTTCTTTATCACGGGTATAATCTTTTCCGGCAGAGGTCAGGGCGTTGAAACGCCCACGGGTATTTTTTGTCAGCGGACGCACATAATATCCCACCGCATTATGTTTGGGTGCCGAAGTCCAGGCGGCAGCGAATTTCTGTGTCCATCTGTCGTTAATCCAGTCTGCTTCACCGACATAGTGCCACGCGTGGTTATCGTACGATCTTTTGCTGGCCGCCATGCTTTTATAATTTTCCAGCCCCTGACTGCCATAAATTTGAGAGGACAAGCGCCAGTCCGGCGAGAGCGAGTAATTCGCTTCGATAACATGACGCCGCTGGTAGGCTTCCGCTTCGCCAAATGCGTAGGCGAGACGTCCGCGATCACCGGTATAGCTCAGTGCGCCGGTATAGATCGCATTAATTTTTCGTCGGTCCTGGGTTTGCAGGGCAAGACTCTCCAGCGAGTCGTGGCGAAGCGTTTTGGTCACGTAAGCCAAATCCAGCCGTATCTTCTGCACGTTCAGCGCGCCGCTATAGCCTGAGTAACTGTTGCGTGACAAGCGGTCCGTGGTGGTCAGCACGCCGATGTTTTTTAACTCCTGCCAGCCCGCTTTTCCTTTAAATCCCGCATTCGCGTCCCCCAGCTTCACTTTCAGATAGCGTTCACCAAACTTGCTGAAGCCGTGCGCGTCAGCTTTTTGCTGATGACCGCCGCTGTCGTAAAGCAGGCCGCGCGTGGCAAAGTAGTCGCTGGCTCCCAGCCTGATCGTTCGGGTATAAGTTGCATCGAAACCCAGCCAGTCCCACTGATAGCCGGAACGAAAATTCAGGCTTGCCGCCTGTCCCCAGGCATTATGAACAGCGGTAGGCTGCGCTTCATTTTCCTTGAGATACTTCCAGTGATTACGCAGTCTGAGATCGAGTTGCGAATCACGCAGGAAAGCATTGTCAGAGAACGATAATGCGTCGGAAAAGTCAGCCCATGCGCCAGATGGCTGCAAAAACAGTAAAATAAATAACGGAATACCGCGCTTTCCCCTCATGTTAATGACTCCTTCCATTAAATGCTTATTAGCAAAACTGGCCGGGCGAAAAAAGTCGCTGATTCTTTTCCCCGGCTATAGCCGGTGCAAAAAAAACCTGATTCACAACCCTCTCTGGCAAAGAGGCGTTATGAATCAGGTTTTGCTTGAAAAATAACAATCCTAATCCGGCAAGAGCACTATAGTTATTCCGCAAAGAAAAAACAGAAGAGATAAAATATTTTGTGAGGGGTCACTCAAATTATATTTTTCGGAGGTAACGCATTCATATTAGATTAACAGTTAATACTTATCTTTTTATTATTAATAAAATCAACCCGGTTCAATATAAAAAATAAACGGCCATCGTAAGAGCGCCGTTTACTCTAATCAGAACGCCGGTACGCCGCTGTGAAAGCGTAATTCGTTGTCGGGTTCGCTAATTAACCGCCCTTCTGTTGCCCCAATCACCTGCACTCGCGGCGTGATATCTCTGGTGGCAATCTGCGCCGCCAGGGTTAAATAGTCCTGATAATGCCGCGCCTCTGAGCGCAACAGCGACAGATAGAACTTCGCCAGTTCGTCATCAAGATAAGGTGCCAGACTGGCGAAACGCTCGCAGGAGCGCGCCTCGATGTAAGCGCCGCATATCAGCTTATCCACCAGCGTTTCCGGTTCATGGGTGGTGACTTCACGCAGCAGCGATTTGGCATAGCGGCTGGAGGTGATCTTCTGATAGACCAGCCCGCGCGACTGCATAATTTCCCACACCTGATAGAAGTGATGCAGCTCCTCTTTAATCAGCAGCACCATCTTCTCCACCAGCTCATCCGCCCACGGCAGCGCATTGCGCACGATGATACGTTTTGTCAGGTTCTTATGGGCGTTGATAAAGTCGCTGTCGCCATCTTCGCGGAAGATAAAATCCTCATAGGGTTTCAGCCACGCCAGAATGGTGTCGCCGCTGGGTTTGTCGGCAACATATTTGCGGATCAACCACACCGCGGTCTGCGCGGCTTTCAGTTCGCACACCAGATGGTCGGTTAACAGCAGGGTCAGATTTTCCGGCTTGCGCGCCTCATCAATCCAGGCCTGTGGCGTGCGGCAGTGCAGAAACTGATAGATCGGTTCAAGTAAGGGTGCGTAGTTCATGATGTTAAAACAGGTGGCAGGGGTGACAGGCGGAGAACTCTCCGCCCCGGCTACTTAGTGGCGAATACCATCATCATCTTCATCTTCGATGGCGTCGTCATCTTCATCTTCGGCATCGGGATCTTCAAAATAGGTACCCCAGCCGTCGTAATCGACGTTGTACTTACCAATCAGGTTCACCAGCTGCTCAACCTGCACATCGATCAGTTCAGGCTTCAGGGCGGATTCGCTGATGATGTCGACGCACATCACGGTGGTGCCATCTTCCAGCTCCAGCTCTTCCGGCTCGGTCACTTCATAACCCAGCTTGAACGCATCAACGGCCGCTTTTTCCAGCGAATCAAAATTATTGCATGAGAGATGGTGCTCGATGGTATAGAGCGCATCAGGATCGCTGCCATCCTCCAGCAGCTCTTCAATAATCTGCCGCGTCTCTTCCTGCTGCTCTTCCAGTAATGCTTCATATGCCATGACGATATCCTCTCTGAGTTCGGCAATAATCAATTATTTTCCCATACTGCCCGTCGCGCCACTACACAAAACGAAAAGTTTATTAGCCCCGCACTTGAAAATGCATATTCATACGGTTAGATTGAATTTTAATTCACTTTAATGATTACCGGAGTGTTGTATGAGTCAGCTGTATCAGCGCCATTTCCTCAGGCTTCTGGATTTTACGCCCGCCGAGATTGATCACCTGCTTACCCTTTCCGCTGAATTGAAACGGGCGAAAAAAAGCGCCCAGGAAGTGCAGCATCTGAAAGGTAAAAACATCGCGCTCATCTTCGAAAAAGACTCGACCCGCACCCGATGCTCTTTCGAAGTTGCCGCTTACGATCAGGGTGCGAACGTCACCTATCTTGGCCCGAGTGGCAGCCAGATCGGCCATAAAGAGTCGATGCGCGACACCGCGCGGGTGCTGGGCCGGATGTATGATGGCATTCAGTATCGCGGTTACGGTCAGGAACTGGTGGAAACGCTGGCGGAACATGCCGGTGTGCCGGTGTGGAACGGCCTGACCACCGAGTTTCATCCGACCCAGCTGCTGGCCGACCTGCTGACCATGCAGGAGCATCTGCCGGGCAAAAAACTCAGCGAGATGACGCTGGTTTATGTAGGTGATGCGCGCAACAACATGGGCAACACCATGCTGGAAGCCGCCGCACAGGTGGGGCTGGATCTGCGTCTGGTGGCACCAAAGAGCTGCTGGCCAGAGGAGCAACTGGTGGCGCAGTGCCGTGAAGCCGCGCAGCAGACCGGCGGGAAAATTACCCTCACCGAACATATTGCCGACGGCGTGAAAGGCGCTGACTTTATCTACACCGATGTCTGGGTGTCGATGGGCGAAGCCAAAGCGGTGTGGGCCGAGCGTATCGCGCTGCTGCGTGACTATCAGGTGAACCGGGCGATGCTCGATCTGACCGGCAACCCGCAGGTTAAATTCCTGCACTGTCTGCCCGCCTTCCACGACGATCAGACCACGCTGGGCCAGCAGATGGCGGAACAGTACGATCTGCCCAACGGCATGGAAGTGAGCAACGAGGTGTTTGAGTCACCACACAGCATTGTGTTCGACCAGGCCGAGAACCGGATGCACACGATTAAAGCGGTAATGGTGGCCACGCTGGGCCAGCGCTGACCGACCAGCATCGTGCGGCTGAGGACGCTGAGTTGCGTCTGCTCATACCGGCCTATTCATCCGCCTGATCTGGCCTGGACACCGATCGGCCAGGCAGGCGCAAACGTTTTCCTCTTGCTGACCCACCGCGAACGGGTATAATGCGGCCCAATTTGCCGGAGGAAATATGCTACAGCACAGCGGACAACTTGACGCTCAATCACGCCTGACCGCAGGCGGTGCTACTGTTTCTTTCGGTCATCGACCCGATCTTAAAAAAGCCCCTTAAGCAGGGGCTTTTTTTTGTCCGCAATCCGGCCGCGCAGAGGAGACAGCTATGGCTAACCCGCTATATCGCAAGCACATTATTTCAATCAACGACCTCAGTCGTGAAGAGCTGGAACTGGCGTTGCACACCGCCGCGAAGCTTAAAGCCCATCCGCAGCCGGAATTGCTGAAGCACAAGGTTATCGCCAGCTGCTTCTTTGAGGCGTCGACCCGTACCCGCCTGTCGTTTGAAACCGCCATTCATCGCCTCGGCGCGTCAGCGGTGGGCTTTGCTGACGGCAGTAATACGTCGCTGGGCAAAAAGGGCGAAACCCTGGCCGACACCATTTCAGTGATTAGCACCTACGTCGATGCGATTGTGATGCGTCACCCGCAGGAAGGCGCGGCGCGGCTGGCGACCGAGTTCTCCGGCGGCATCCCGATTCTCAACGCCGGTGACGGCGCGAACCAGCATCCGACCCAGACGCTGCTTGATCTCTTCACCATTCAGGAGACGCAGAGCCGTCTTAATCAGCTGAATGTGGCGATGGTCGGCGACCTGAAGTATGGCCGCACCGTCCACTCTCTGACCCAGGCGCTGGCGAAGTTTGACGGCAACCGCTTCTTCTTTATCGCGCCCGATGCGCTGGCGATGCCGGCCTATATCACCGATATGCTGGATGAGAAGAATATCAGCTGGTCACGTCACGACAGCTTTGAAGAGGTGATGCCGCAGCTCGATATCCTCTACATGACACGCGTGCAGAAAGAGCGGCTTGATCCGTCAGAATATGCCAACGTCAAAGCGCAGTTCATTCTGCGCGCCGCCGATCTCGCTACGGCGCGCGACAATATGAAGGTACTGCACCCGCTGCCGCGCATCGACGAAATCACCACCGATGTCGATAAAACCCCGTATGCCTGGTATTTCCAGCAGGCGGGTAACGGCATCTATGCGCGCCAGGCTCTGCTGGCACTGGTTTTAAACAGCGAACTCGCCCTGTAAGGAGATACCCCCATGACGCAGGACAACAAACTGCAGGTCGAAGCGATCAAACGCGGCACGGTCATCGACCATATTCCGGCGCAGATCGGCTTTAAATTGCTCTCTCTGTTCCGGCTGACCGAAACCGATCAGCGCATTACCATTGGCCTGAATCTGCCCTCAGGCGAGATGGGCCGCAAAGATCTGATCAAGATTGAGAATACCTTTCTCACCGACGATCAGGTCAATCAGCTGGCGGTCTATGCGCCCCATGCTACGGTCAACCGCATCGACGACTATGAAGTGGTCGCGAAGATCGCCCCGACGCTGCCGGACCACGTTGAACGGGTGCTGACCTGCCCCAACAGCAACTGCATCAGCCGCAGCGAGCCGGTCTTCTCCAGCTTTGCCGTGAAGCAGCGCGCCGACGATGTGCATCTGAAGTGCAAATATTGCGAAAAAGAGTTCGCCCGCCATGTGGTGCTGGGTCACTGGTAATCGCCCTGCCCGACCTTATAATGGGCAACACCGGCGGCATCGCCGCCTGACGACGTAATCAAAGGAGCAATGATGTCTCGTGAAATCAGTACTGAAAAAGCCCCTGCCGCTATTGGCCCCTATGTTCAGGGTGTCGATCTGGGCAGCATGATCATCACCTCTGGCCAGATCCCGGTGGATCCGGCGACCGGCCAGGTGGCGGATGACGTTGCCGCACAGGCGCGTCAGTCACTGGAAAATGTGAAGGCGATTGTTGAAGCAGCGGGTCTGAAGGTCGGCGACATCGTGAAGACCACGGTGTTCGTAAAGGATTTAAATGACTTCGCCACGGTCAATGCGGCTTATGAGGCGTTTTTCACCGAGCATGAAGCGCACTTCCCGGCGCGTTCCTGTGTCGAAGTGGCGCGTCTGCCAAAAGATGTGAAGATCGAAATCGAAGCGATTGCCCTTCGTCGCTAATCTACGTTGTTAACATCTATTGTTAACGAGGGCGCCCGCCTCTCTCCGGCTATCCCGGAGAGAGGCGGTGAATCGCTTAACGCTTAGCCGGACGCCACAGCCACAGCAGCGCTATCGCCAGCGCAAACAGCACGCCAAAACCGACGCCCGTCGCCACCGCAGGTGCACCCGCCTTGATCGCCAGCGTATAGAGCCCCAGCATGATCAGCATGGCGCTGTTCTCACCCAGATTCTGCACCGCAATCGCATTACCTGAACCGACGCTCTCTTTGCCCCGCGCCTGCAGCAGTGCATTCAGCGGCACCACAAAGAAACCGCCCAGCGCGCCAATCAGCATCAGCACCAGATAGGCATTCAGCAGAGAATGCTGCAGCGCGAAGACGACGACCATCACACCAATCAGCACACCGGCTGGCATACAGCGACGTACCGTTTCAAGCGTCACCAGCTTCGCCGCCGCCGCCGCCCCAATCACAATCCCGATCGCCACCATGGCATTCAGGGTCGTTGGCGTGGTGTTGTCACTGATGCCCAGCGCCACCGGCACCCACAGCACCAGCAGAAAACGCAGCGTCACGCCTGCGCCCCAGAACAGGCTGGTGCCGAGCAGCGAGAAGCGCGTCTCCGCATCACGCCATAGCAGCGCGGCAGCACTGAAAAAACTGCGTACCATCATACCCAGCTGCCAGCTCTGACCAGGACGCGCCGCCTGCAGTTTCGGGATAAACAGGTTGGCCACCACGGCAATGCCGTAGGTCAGCGCACAGATCCCCAGCGCCGCCAGCAGATGCCAGTCAGCCAGCATCCCACCCGCCACTGAACCGAGCAGAATGGCGGCGATGGTCGATCCCTCCATCAGCCCGTTGGCTTTCACCAGCTTCTCGCCGTGAGTGATCTCACCGAGGATGCCATATTTAGCCGGAGAGTAAGCGGCTGCGCCCGCGCCCACCAGGGTATATCCGAGGAAGGGGTTGAAGCCGAAGCAGATCACCAGCGCGCCCAGCAGCTTCAGGCTGTTGGCGAGCATCATCACCCGCCCTTTTGCCATGCTGTCCGCGACCTGACCGACAAACGGTGCCAGCAGAATGTAGGCCGCGACAAAGAGCATCTGCAGCACCGGCTGGCTCCAGTCGGGATAGAACTGGCTTTTCAGCACGGCCAGCGTGGCAAACAGCAGCGCGTTATCGCCGAAGGCCGAAAAGAACTGGGCGATAATCACGGCGATCATGCCGCGTGACATCAGCGGCGCATTACGATCAAGGCTCATGCCTGCTCCTCTTCCGCCATTTTTTTCAGCGTGACGTAATCGGGTTTACCGCTGCCCAGCTGCGGCAACTGCTTCATCACCCGGATATCACGCGGCAGCGCCAGTTCTGGCGCACCCAGCTCGCGGGCCGCTTTCTGCAGGCTGTCGCGCGCCAGTTCAGCGTCGGTGGTGAACAGCACCAGCGCCTCACCACGCTGACCATCCGGGCGCAGCGAGGCGGCATGTTGTTTGTCCGGCGACGCTTTCAGAGCGATCTGCTCGACGATCTCCAGCGACACCATCTCACCGGCAATCTTCGCAAAGCGTTTGGCACGCCCCTGAATCTGGCAGAAACCGCCGTCATCAAAGCTGACGATATCACCCGTGTCATACCAGCCCGCTTCCTGATTGCCTTCGCCATCGTCGGCGACCGGCACTTCCAGCACGCCTGGATTCTCGACGCGCAGATAGCCCTTCATCACGTTCGGTCCGCGCAGCTGCAGCCGTCCGCCCTGCTCAATGCCCGGCACCGACATCAGCCGCGAATCCATGCCCGGCAGAATGCGTCCGACGGTGTGCGCCTTCGCCGCCATCGGCACGTTAATCGCGACCACTGGCGCGCATTCGGTTACGCCGTAGCCTTCAAGAATGCGAATGCCATACTTCTCCATGTAGAGCTGACGGGTGTTCTCCTGCAGCTTCTCCGCCCCCGCCACCACATAGCGCAGGCGGGCAAAATCATAGGGCGCGGCAAAGCGCGCGTAGTTGCCGAGGAAGGTCGAGGTGCCAAACAGCACGGTGCAGTTGCGGTCATAGACCAGCTCCGGCACGATGCGATAGTGCAGCGGGCTGGGATAGAGGAACACCTGCGCGCCGGTCATCAGCGGCGTAAACAGCCCGACGGTCAGACCAAATGCATGGAACAGCGGCAGCGCCGACATAAAGCGGTCGCGCGGGGTGAAGTCGGCGATGGTGCGGATCTGTTCGACGTTCGCCAGCAGGCTTTTATGCGAATGCACCACCCCTTTGGGGTTGCCTTCCGAGCCGGAGGTAAACAGTACCATCGCGGCGTCTTCCGGCTGCTGGGGCAGCTGTGCGCGATGCGGCATCAGCAGATGGGCGACGATCCACAGTTTATCTTTACTGGTCACGGTATCTTTCAGATCTTCCAGATAGATCCACTGCACATCATCAAGCCCCTGCGGCAGATGCCACAGGTTGCCTTTGTCCAGGAACTGGCGCGACGTGAAGACCGTTTTGATCTGCGCGGCGGTCAGTGCCGCCCGCATGCCGTTCACGCCCGCCGTATAGTTGAGCATCGCCGGAACACGTCCGCGCAGGGATGCCCCGAAAATCGCCGCCGCCGTGACGGTGGTATTGGGCAGCAGCAGTCCTACCACTTCGCGCGGCTGGCTGTAGCGCTCCAGAATACGGCCCACGCCCAGCGCCTTCTTCAGCAGTCCGTTGTAGCTGTCAGGTTTGAAATTGACATCTTCGATGCAGCGCTTAAACGCGCCATAACGCGTACGCGCCGCCAGAAATGCCTCAAACAGGGTTTCACGCGGACGCACCGCCATGCGCGCTTCCATCATCACATGATGCAGATGCTCACCGGCCAGCACGCGCCGATCGCGCGCCCGTTTCGCCTCCGGCATCGGAATGCGGGTGGCGGGCAGAATCGTCAGGGTGATGCGCGGGAACAGGCGACGTTTAAACACGCCCGCCAGACGACCAAACGGCGTGTACTCTGCGCCTTCAATGCGCATCGGCACCACATTCGCGCCCGAACGCGCCGCGACAAAACCCGCCCCGCTGTAGATCTTCATCAGCGATCCGGTGACGGTAATACGTCCTTCCGGGAAGATCACCACCGGACGGCCACTGTCGATCAGCCTGACCAGCTGTTTGAGCGCCATGGGTTTGGTGGGATCGAGCGGTACATAGTCGATAAAGGGTTTAACCAGCCGCATAAACCAGCTTTCGCTGATGGTCGAATAGACCGCATAGACCGGCTTAATCGGCAAAAATAGCGCCAGCAATATGCCGTCGAGAAACGACATATGGTTCGGCGTGATCAATACCTTCTGCTTATGCAGTTCGGCGACGTCGCCACGCAGTTCGACCCGCCATAACAGGCGAAATATCAGGCGCAATAGTGTGAAAACCATGCCGGCTCCTTAGCATCGTGAAAATAGCCCCTCACGATGCAGGATTTGACGCGGTTCGACAACAGAATTATCGGTAACCTGACGCCGCCTTCAGGGTGCCTGCCAGCCACCGCCGAGTGACGCAATCAGCGCCACACTGCTGACCCACTGCGTGCTCTGCAGCGTCAGCAAACTCTGCTGCGCACTCAGGCGGCTGTTTTCGGTGGTCGCCACATCCAGATACGTAATCATGCCCGCCTCATACTGCAAACGCGTCACCCGCGCAGAGGTCTGCGCAGCGTCGGTGGCGCGCTGCTGCGCGGCGATCTCACCCTGCAGCGTGTTCAGCTCCACCAGCTTATCTTCCACCTCCTGCATTGCGGTCAGCACCGTCTGACGATAGGTCGCAACGCTGGCATCCCAGCTCGCTCGTGCCTGATCGACCTGTGCTGCGGTCGCACCAAAATCCAGCAGCGTGCCGCTCAGCTCAGGACCCAGCGACCAGACGCGATTCGGCAGCGAGAAGAGCGAATGCAGCACGGAAGAACTGACGCCACCGCTGGCGCTCAGGGTCAGGTCGGGATAGTAACCGGCCACCGCCACGCCCACCGCGGCATTGGCCGCGGCCATGTTACGTTCGGCGTAAGCAATGTCGGGACGGCGCTGCAACAGCTCGCCCGGCAGGGCTGCCGGAATCGCGGGCAGCGTGGCCGTCAGCGGTGCGGCGGTCAGGCTGAATTCAGCGGGTGCTTTGCCGACCAGCAGCGCAATGGCGTGCTCCATCTGCGCGCGCTGCCACTGATAATCCTGCGCCGAGGCGCTGGCGCTCTCCAGCTGCAGCTGCGCCTGAGCCAGGGTGGCACGCGACGCGGTGCCCGCCTGATACTGGCTGGTAATCACTTTCAGATAGCGCTGATAAGCATCAACGCTCTGCTGATAGAGCGCGATTTTCTGATCCATGATGCGCAGCTGGAAATAGTCCTGCGCCAGCTCAGACTGGGCGCTCAGGGTGATATTGGCCAGTTCCGCCGCGCTGGCCGAGGCGCTGGCGCGGTTCTCCTCCAGCGTGCGTCGCAGTTTGCCCCACAGGTCCAGCTCCCAGCTGGCACTCAGCTCCGCCTGATGGCTGCTGCTGGTGGTGCGAACGCTGCTGTCAGTCGCGTGGCTGCCGCTGCGCGTCACGCTGCCGTCATAGCCCAGCGAGGGAAACAGCGCCGCACGTGACTCACTCGCCAGCGCCTGTGCCTGCCGGTACTGCGCGGCATAATTCGCCACGTTCTGGTTCGAGATGCTCACCTGGTTCAGCAGCCCGCTCAGGGTGGCGTCGTGATAAACCGCCCACCATTCGCCTTTACTTTGCGCATCAAGCGGCGTCGCCTGCTGCCAGCCTCTGGCCTCTTTATAGTGGACCGGCACAGACACCGCGGGGCGCTGATAGTCGGGACCGACGCTACAGCCGCTCAGCAGCATCACAACAAAGGGGATAAGCGGTTTCATGGATCAGGATTCCGTAGGGCGCAGACGACGCCATTGACGTTGAGTGGCACGGCCCAGACGATCGAGCCAAAGATAAACAACCGGCGTGGTAAACAGCGTGAGCAGCTGGCTGAGCGCCAGTCCGCCCGCAATAGCGATGCCCAGCGGGCTGCGCAGATCGGCATCACCGCCGCTGCCCAGCGCCAGCGGCAACGCGCCGAAAAAGGCGGCCAGCGTGGTCATCATGATGGGCCGGAAGCGCATCAGGCACGCCTGGGTGATCGCCTGCTGTGGCGACATGCCCTGCCGCCGCTCCGCGTCGATGGCGAAATCGATCATCATGATGGCGTTCTTTTTCACGATGCCGATCAGCAGGATGATGCCAATCAGCGCGATCACCGTGAGCTGCGTGCCGGTCAGCAGCAGCAGTAACAGCGCGCCGACGCCCGCTGACGGCAGGGTCGAAAGAATGGTCAGCGGATGGATGTAGCTCTCATAGAGCACGCCGAGCACGAGATAGACCGCCGCCAGCGCCGCCAGAATCAGCCACGGCATGGTCGCGGTCAGCTGAGAAAAGGCGGCGGCGGTGCCGGCAAAACCGGCGTGAAGGGTCGATGGCAGGCCCAGCTTCGCCATCGCCTGTTTTATCAGTTCCTGCGCCTGTTCCAGTGACACACCCTCGTTGAGATTAAACGCCAGGGTGCTGGTCGCGGCCTGGCCCTGATGCGCCACCGACAGCGGCGCGTTGCCGCCGCTGAAGCGGGCAAAGGCGGAGAGCGGCACGCGGTCACCGCTGTCGTTAATCACATAAAGCTGCTGCAGCGTCTCAGGATTGGCGGTGTCGCTATCCTGCAGTGACATCACCACGTGATACTGATTCAGAGTGTGATAGAGCGTGGCGATCTGCCGCTGGCTGAACGCATTGTTCAGCAGCGTATCCAGCATGTTCACGTTGACGCCCAGCCGGGTGGCGCGATCACGATCGATGTTCAGCTCTACCTCCTGGCCGCCGGTCTGCGAATCGGAGTCCACGCTGTTAAGCTCGGGGATCGCCGCCAGCGCCGCCTGCACTTTCGGCGTCCAGGTGCGCAGCAGATCGAGATCGTCCGCCTGCAGGCTGTACTGATACGTGGCGTTGGCGCTGCGTCCGCCAATGTGCAGGTCCTGCGCCGCCATCAGGAACATCTGCGCCCCGGCGATGTGACTGGTTTTGCGCGTCAGCCGGTTGGCCACCTCGGTGGCGGTCGCATCGCGCTGATCAAAATCTTTAAGCCGCACAAAGAAGTTGGCGCTGTTGCGGGAGCCAAACATCCCGCTGCCCATCGACGACATCACACTCTCTACCGCCGGGTCTTCCTGAATGATCTGCGTGAACATCAGCATTTTCGGCTTCATCGCCTGGAACGAGATGTTCTGATCGGCGCGCAGCGCACCCATCAGCAGCCCGGTATCCTGATTGGGGAAGAAACCCTTCTGCACCACGACGAAGAGAAAAACATTCAGTAGTACGGTCAGCAGCAGGCTGAGCAGCGTCAGTTTCTGATGGCGCATCACCCAGGCCAGCCCGCGCCCGTAGGCGGCCAGCAGGCGATTCAGCTGGTTTTCAATCAACTGATAAAGCGGATGCGGCCGCTGGCTGACGGGCGGCTTTGGTTTCAGCAGGCGGGCGCAGAGCATCGGCGTCAGACTCAGCGAGACAAACAGCGAGATCAGCAGCGACACGGTGAGCGTCACGGCGAATTCGCGGAACAGCCGCCCGACAATGCTGCCCATCAGCAGGATTGGGATGAACACCGCGATCAGCGACACGGTCATCGACAGCACGGTGAAGCTCACCTCCTGCGCCCCGCGCAGCGCTGCCCGCAGCGGGCTCAGCCCGCGCTCAATGTGACGGGTGATGTTCTCCAGCACCACAATCGCATCATCCACCACGAAGCCGGTGGCGATAATCAACGCCATCAGCGACAGGTTATCCAGGCTGTATCCCAGCAGATACATCACCGCGCAGGTGCCGATCAGCGACACCGGCAGTGCCAGCGCCGGAATGATCACCGCCTGCAGATTGCGCAGAAAAACAAACACCACCGCAATCACCAGCAGCACCGCGATCAGCAGCGTCTCTTCGGTGTCATACAGCGAGGCGCGCACGCCAGGCGAACGGTCAACCACCACGTTCAGCTGGCTGTCAGCAGGCAGACTCTTTTCCAGCTGCGGCAACTGCGCTTTTATCGCGTCGATGGTTTCCAGCATGTTGGCACCCGCCTGACGTTTGATACCGATCATCACCGCCGGTGTGGCATTCAGAAACCCCGCCTGATAGCGATCTTCCACCGAGTCATAGACCGTGGCGACGTCACGCAGCCGCACCGCGTTGCCCTGCTGATAAGTGATGATCAGATCGCGGTAGCTGGCCGCCTTCTCCAGCTGGCCGTTGCTGTCCACCAGCCACGACTGGTCACTGCCCTGTAAGATCCCTTTAGGCAGATTAGTGGTGCTGTTGGCGACGGCGGCACGCACCGTCTCCAGCGAGATGCCGTAATGGGTCAGCTTCAGCGGCTGCAGATCAATCCGCACCGCCGGTAAGGCGCTGCCCATCAGCGACACTTCGCCGACGCCCTGTACCTGCCCCATCGCCTGTTCGATTTTGCTCTCCGCCAGATCGTAGAGCTCGCCTGGCGTGCGGGTGGCAGAGGTCAGCGCCAGCATCACTATTGGCGCGTCTGACGGGTTGGCTTTGCGATAGGTTGGCAGCGAGGCCATTGCGCTGGGCAGCAGGCTGCGCGCTGCGTTGATTGCCGCCTGAACGTCGCGCGCCACGCCATTGATATCGCGGTCCAGTTCAAACTGCAGGATGATGCTGCTGGAGCCCTGCGAGCTGCTGGAGGTCATCTCACTAATACCGGCAATCTGCCCCAGCGAACGTTCCAGCGGCGTAGCGACCGTCGCCGCCATGGTTTCCGGGCTGGCGCCTGCCAGGCTGGCGCTGACCATGATGGTAGGAAAATCGACCTGCGGCAGCGGTGCCACCGGCAGCAGCCGGTAGCCCAGCGCGCCCAGCAGCAGGATCGCCAGCGTCAGCAGCAGCGTCGCCACCGGACGAAAGATAAACAGTCGGGTCAGATTCATTGCCCGCTCCGCGCCCGCTGCTGACGGCGTTTCACCCAGGCGTTACCGCGCTGCGCCAGCCCATCAAACAGGAGGTAGATGACCGGCGTGGAGAAGAGTGTCAGCACCTGACTGACAATCAGCCCGCCGACAATCACCAGCCCCAGCGGCTGACGCAGCTCTGCCCCGGAGCCGGAGGCCAGCATCAGTGGCAGCGCACCCAGCAGCGCCGCCATCGTCGTCATCAGAATCGGGCGGAAGCGCAGCAGGCAGGCCTGATGAATCGCGTCGCGTGCGCTGAGTTGCTGATGGTGTTCCGCCTCCAGCGCGAAGTCGATCATCATGATGGCGTTCTTTTTCACGATGCCGATCAACAGGATAACGCCAATCAGCGCAATCAGGCTGAATTCGGTGCCCGCCAGCAGCAGCGTGAGCAGCGCGCCCACCGCCGCCGACGGCAGCGTAGAGAGGATGGTCACCGGATGGATAAAGCTTTCGTAGAGGATGCCGAGCACCACATACATGGTGATCAGCGCCGCCAGAATCAGCCACAGCGTGTTGCCGGTGGCGCTCTGAAACGCCGAGGTTTCCCCCTGATAACGCAGCGTGGTGCTCTCCGGCAGATGCAGCTGCTGCCGTACTTCCGCGATCGCCCGTTGTCCATCCTCCAGCGAGTAGCCCGGATTAAGGTTGAAGGAGATCATCACCGCCGGAAACTGATTCAGCCGCATGTGCATCAGCGAACCGGTGCGCTGGTGGATAGTGGCGATAGAAGTGAGTTTGACCATGCCGCTGCTGGTGGTGCTGGCGCTGGTGTCAGAGGCTGAAGTGGACGTCGACGAAGACGAAGATGTTGACGAAGACGTTGACGCTGATGAAGTCGTGCTGGTGGATGACGACGCCGAACTGCTGCTGCCGGACGATTGCAGCCAGACATCATCAAACGACGCCGGACCCTGCTGGTATGCCGGAGCCACTTCCAGCACCACCCGATACTGATTCGACTGGGTGAAGATGGTCGAGACCAGCCGCTGACCAAAGGCATTATAGAGCGCGGTGTCCACGTCCGATGCAGTAATGCCGAAGCGCGCCGCTTTATCGCGGTTCAGCTCAACGTAAGAGACGCGCCCCTGATCCTGCAGGTTACTCACCACGCCATTAAACTCGGGCCGCTGCTGCAACGCCGCCACCAGTTTCGGCGACGCGCTGACCAGGTTTTCGCTGTCGGCATCATCGAGGGTGAACTGATACTGACTCGGCGAGACCTGATCGTTGACGGTGAGATCCTGCGCCGGTTGCAGATAGAGCCGGATGCCCGCCACATCGGCAGTCGCCTGTTTCAGCTGGCTGATCACCTCGCTGGCGCTGAGATCGCGGGAGCCAAACGGCTTCAGGTTGATCTGCAATCGTCCGCTGTTAAGGCTGGTGTTGGTGCCGTCGATGCCGATCGTCGATGAGACGCTCTCCACCGCCGGGTTTTTCAGGATCCGCGCCGACAACGCCTGCTGGCGCGTTGCCATGGCGTTAAACGAGACGTCCTGTGAGGCGACGGTAATGCCCTGAATCAGCCCGGTATCCTGGGTCGGGAAGAAGCCTTTCGGCACCATCATGTAGAGCAGCGCCGTCAGCCCGAAGGTGGCCAGCGCCACCAGCAGCGTCAGTTTCTGATGGTTCAGTACCACGGTCAGCAGCCGATCATAACCGCGCACCAGGGCATCAAACAGTTCGCCGCCCTTGCGGGCAAACGTCGACTGCTGTTCTGGCGGAATATAGCGCAGCAGATACGCGCACAGCATCGGTGTCAGGGTCAGCGACACCAGCATTGACACCAGAATCGCCACCGCCAGGGTAATCGCAAACTCCCGGAAGAGTCGCCCGACCACATCGCCCATAAACAGCAGCGGGATCAGCACCGCAATCAGCGAAAAGGTTAGCGAGATGATGGTGAAGCCAATCTGCCGGGAGCCTTTCAGCGCCGCTTCCATGGGTGACTCGCCCTGCTCCAGCCGCCGGGAGATGTTCTCGACCACCACGATGGCGTCATCAATGACAAAACCGGTGGCGATAGTCAGCGCCATCAGCGACAGATTATTCAGGCTGAAGCCCGCCAGATACATCACCCCAAAGGTGCCGACCAGCGACAGTGGCACCGCCACGCTCGGGATCAGCGTGGCAGCAACGTTGCGCAGAAACAGGAAAGTCACCATCACCACCAGCGCAATCGACAGCATCAGCTCAAACTGCACGTCGCTGATCGAGGCGCGAATGGTCTGGGTGCGATCGGAGAGAATGGTCATCTTCACCCCGTCCGGCAGTGCCGCCTGCAGCGTGGGGAGCTGCGCCTTGATGTTGTCCACCACCTGGATCACGTTCGCGCCCGGCTGACGCTGCACGCTGATTACAATCGCGGGCTGGTTGTTGGCCCACGCCGACTGGAAGCTGTTTTCCGGGCCCTGTTCAATGTGGGCGATATCTTTCAGGCGCAGCGCCGCGCCATTCTCATAGCTGAGGATGAGGTTGCCGTACTCGGTTGCGGTGCGCAGCTGGTCGTTGGCGTCAATGGTCACCGAATGATATTTCCCGTCAAAGCCGCCTTTGGAGCCATTGACGTTGCTGTTGCCAATCAGCGTATTTACCGCCTCCAGCGTCAGATGATGCGCCGCCAGCGCCTGAGGATTCATCTGCACCCGAATCGCCGGCTGGTGGCCGCCCGCCAGCGTCACCATCCCGACGCCGGAGATCTGCGACAGCTTCAGCGCCACCCGGGTGTTGACCAGATCCTGCACCGCGGTCAACGGCAGCGTGCTGGAGCTCGCCGCCAGCGTCACCACCGCGCTGTCCGCCGGATTGACCTTTTTGTAGGTCGGCGGATTGGGCAGGTCGTCGGGCAGCAGGTTATTCGCCGCATTGATCGCTGCCTGCACCTCCTGCTCGGCGACATCCAGCGACAGATCGAGGCTGAACTTCAGGGTAATGATCGAGGAGCCGCTGGCACTGGTGGAGCTCATCTGGCTCAGCCCCGCCATCTGCCCTAACTGGCGCTCCAGCGGTGAGGTGACCGACGATGCCATCACATCCGGGCTGGCACCCGGATAGAGCGTGGTGACCTGAATGATCGGATAGTCGACCTGCGGCAGCGCCGAGGTTGAGAGGAATTTCCAGGCAAAAATGCCGGCGATCAGCACGCCGACCATCAGCAGAATGGTGGCGACCGGACGCAGGATAAACAGGCGCGACGGGTTCATTTCGACACAGCACCCGCAGCGGCGGGTTTCTCATCGGCCAGAGACACTTTGCTGCCGCTGGTCAGACGATCGATCCCTTCCGTCACCAGCCGATCGCCCGGCGAAACACCGCTGAGGATCGCCTGCTGATCGTCTCCGAAAGCGGGACCGGTGGTGACCGCTTTGCGCGTAACGCTGCGATCCTGATTGATCACAAAGACAAAGCTGCCGTCGCTGCTCAGCTGCAGCGCCTGGGCCGGGATCACCGTCGCACCTTTCAGCACCCGGATCTGCAGCCGCAGATTCACAAACTGATTGGCAAACAGCGACTCATCCTGGTTGGCGAACACCGCTTTCAGCGCCACGGTGCCGGTGGCGGTGTCGATCTGGTTGCTGATGAACTTCACTTCGCCGCTGCCGAGCTGATGCTGGTTGTCCTGATCATACAGCGTGGCGGGCAGGCTCTGTCCCTGATGCAGCACGCTGACCAGCGTCGGAATTTCGCTTTGTGGCACGCTAAAGGTCACGGCGGCGGGCTGCATCTGGGTGATGGTCACCAGGCCGGTGCTGCTGGCACTCTGAACCATGTTGCCGGGATCGACCTGACGCAGGCCGACGCGCCCGCTGATCGGGGCGGTGATCCGGGCATATTCAATGCTGAGTCTGGCACTGGCGATCTGCGCCTGATCGGCGGCGACGGCACCGCGATACTGCCCGACAGTGGCAATCTGGCTGTCCAGATCCTGACGCGCCAGTGCATCCTGCGCCGCCAGTTTGCGGTAGCGCGCCAGCGTCAGCTCCGCACTTTTCAGCAGCGCCTGGTTTTCGCTGAGTTCGCCCTGATACTGGTTAAGCGTGGCCTGAAAGCTGCGCGGATCGATCTGCGCCAGCAGCTGCCCGGCGCTGACTTTCTGCCCCTCGGTAAAGAAAACCTGCTCCAGCTGGCCGTCAACGCGGCTGGTCACCGTGACGCTGGCGTTGGGGATGACCGTGCCGAGTGCATTCAGCCACACCGGCACATCCGCCGTGCTGGCGACACCGCTGTGAACCAGCGTTGCCCCTCCGCCCATCATGCCATGCGCACCCGGTCTGCCCGACGGCATCCCCTCGCCCGGCCCGTGACCTGCCGCCAGCAGACGCCAGATAACCCCAGCGACAATCGCCGCCACCAGCAACAGGAGCAGCCATTTAAGCCCAAAGGAACGCGTGGGGCGAGAAAGGTGAGTCATCGTCGAACTCTTCAGATAAGCAAAAAAAGAAATCCCGGAACGTGCGGAATGCGGCAGTGAGCGGCGGCGAGCAAAAAAGCGCCAGGCTTCACGGCGGCCATTATCAGTGAAAGGCGACGCGCCTTTCTATCGGCAAACTGTCAGAGTTTCGTTAAGAACGATGTTGATTTAGCGGGGGTTTTTACAGCGGTAACGGCAGGCTCAGGCGAGCAGGCAAAAAAAACCCACGCATCTGCGTGGGTCGGTGTAATAACAGGGTCTCACTGCCGAAGCGGTGTTGTTTTCACACCCATCAATACCTCTGGGACTGCTATCCTCGCACTGATTGACCGCGCGGAGACAGCAGGAAAACGCAACCGAATTCGGGGAAGTGCAACGAGGTGTGAATATCCTTCACGCCTCGCTTACACTCTGATTTGTCTAAGATTTATCTGAAGGAGTGGCCGCCGGTTTGGTGTAGATGGCATCCGGTGCAATATTCATGTGTTTCAGTACCGGTCCCATGATATTGCCGAACACCGGCGCAGCAACCGAGCCACCGAAGTGATCGCCCGCCGTCGGATGGTTGATCATCACCACCAGCGCCACTTCAGGATGGCTGGCGGGAGCGAGACCGGCGGTGTAGTTGACGTAGCCGCCATCATACTTGCCGCTGGTGCCCATTTTTTCCGCCGTACCGGTTTTGGTTGCCAGACGGTAGCCCGGCACCGCAGCTTTCAGCCCGGTTCCGCCCGGCAGGACGTCACTCTCCAGCATGTGCACCACCTCTTTCACCGTTTCCGGGTTGGCGACCTGGCGTCCCATGACCGGTGGCGTAACGCGGGTGATCGACAGCGGACGGTAAATGCCATAGGAGCCGAGCGTGGCGTATTCGCGGGCAATCTGCAGCGGCGTCACACGCAGGCCATAGCCAAAGGAGAAGGTGGCCCGCTCGATATCTGCCCAGCGGGTGCGGTGCAATGGAAAGTAGCCGACGCTTTCGCCGGTCAGCCCTAAGCCGGTCGGTTTGCCAAGGCCGAACGCATGATAGGTGTTGACCAGCGCTTCGGCGGGCATTGCCAGCGCGAGGTGTGACACGCCGATGTCGCTCGATTTTTGCAGAATGCCGGTCATGGTCAGGCGCGGCCAGTGGCCGACGTCGCGGATCAGGTGGCCGTTAACGCTGTAAGGCGTGGTGTCGATCACCGAATCCGGGCGCACCAGGTGGCGCTCCAGCGCTTCCATCACCACTAACGGCTTGACGGTCGATCCCGGTTCGTAGCTGTCATTGATGGCAGAGTTACGCATCTGCGCGGGCGTTGCCCCTTCATAATTGTTGGGGTTGAACGACGGATAGGAGGCCATCGCCAGAATCTCGCCGGTGTCGATTTTCACCAGCACGGCCGCACCCGAGTCCGCCTTATTAATCAGTACGCCGTCGCGCAGTTTGCTGTAGAGCGTGTACTGGTCATATTTGTCGATGCTGAGCTGTACCGTCGGCGGCTGGGTCGGCGGCTGATAGTTGATCATCGCGATGATATTGCCCGCGGCATCCTGCCGATAGACCTCTTTGCCCGGTTCGCCCTGCAATACTTTATCAAAGCCCTTTTCCAGTCCGTTCAGGCCGACGTTATCCGCCCCGACGATGCCGATCAGCGGCGCAGAGGCCTCGCTCATCGGATAGAAACGGCTGTCGTCATAGACTTCGCTGATGCCTTTCAGCTTCAGCTCTTTAATATCTTTGGCGATGCCCAGCTCGACTTTACGCCCCAGATAGAGGAAGCGACGTTTCGGGTTGGCGGTGATCTGCGCCGCCAGCTCTTCGGGACGGGTGTTAAGCGCCGCTGCCAGATAGGCCCATTTGGCACTGGTAAAATCGGGGTTGCTCTCCAGCACACGCTGCGGATCGGCAATCACGTCGCGCGACGGGACGCTGAGCGCCAGCGCTTCACCGTTACGATCCAGCAGCGTGCCGCGACTGGTCGGCAGCGTCACGGTACGCAGCGATCGCTGATCTGCTTCGTGCTCCAGCATCGGCTGATTCAGGAACTGCAGGTCCGCGACGCGCGCCAGCAGCACCACCAGACAGGTCGTGACACCCAGACAGATCAGTCGGAAACGAAAAGGGTTAAACGGCGCTTTTATCTGGTCTTTTCCCAGTAGTTTTTTAATCCGGGGCATGGCATTCCGCTGCGCAAAATAAAGAGAAAGGGGCTGGTGCCAGCAGTTATAAAGAAAGCGCTGGCTGTATAACAGGAAAACTGTGTATCAGTTCGTTATCGGCGGCCGATTTCTGGCAAAAAAAAACCTGCGCATCTGCGCAGGTTGGTGTAATCAAGAAAATCTATTGATGTTCACCCATCAATACCTCTGGGACCCTGAATGTAGCAAGAGGGATCGATCGGCTGCCATCTCTCAAACGCAACAGTTACCGGCAAAATGTAACCAGCCATGAGATCCTTACGCTATTGTGCAATCCTGATGTTTTTTGATTTCCACCAGGCAGCTCATGGCGTTTGGCCCCTGCGTCAGCGACGAGGTGCCGATGTCGAGCGTCAGCACGTTGGGGTTACCCGCGCGATCGTGCGGCTGCCACGCCTTGCCAAAGCCGGGATCAAACCAGGCGCCGGTGGCGATAATCACCACGCCCTGCGTCACGCCATCGGTGATCCGCACGCCCGCCAGCATCACGCCGCGTGTGTTGCTCACCTCTATCTCGTCGCCCTCCACCAGCCCGCGCGCGGCCGCATCCTGCGGATGCATGTAGAGCGTTTCGTGTCCGGCGGTTTTATTGCCCTGCACCGTTTCTGTAGCATCCAGCTGACTGTGTAACCGGTCGGAAGGCTGAATCGAGATCATGTGCAGCGGATAGTCGCGGCTGACCGGCGAACCGAGCCACTCCTGGGGTTCACGCCATTCCGGATGGCCGGCGAAATCGTCCAGTTGGTAGTCCGCAATGGTCTGGCTGAAGAGCTCGATTTTGCCACTGGCGGTTTTAATCGGATTGGCCTGCGGATCGGCACGGAAATCATCCATAAACTGATAGGGTTTGCCCCCTTCGGGGATCTCCACAAAGCCGCGCTGCCAGAACTCCTCAAACGACGGGAAATCGATGCCTTTACGCTGATGCGCGGTCGCACACTGCTGATAAAGATGGGCGATCCACTGCATCTCGTTGCGCCCTTCGGTGAAGGTATCGCGGTAGCCGAGGCGCTCCGCCAGGTCAGCAAAAATATCGAAGTCGTTGCGCGCCTGATGCTGCGGTTTAATCGCCTGATGCATCGCCAGCACAAAGCGGTCGCGTGAGGAGCCGCCGATGTCATTGCGCTCCAGCGTGGTGGTCGCAGGCAGCACAATGTCCGCCATCTGCGCGGCGGGTGTCCAGACGATATCCTGCACCACGACCGTATCGGGCCGCTGCCAGCCCTCCACCAGCCGGTTGAGCTGCTGGTGATGATGGAAAGGATTGCCGCCCGCCCAGTGCACCATGTGAATGTCGGGATAGTGCAGGGTTTCGCCCTGAAAGCGGTAAGGCTGGCCGGGATTGAGCAGCATATCGCTGATCCGCGCCACCGGAATCGACAGCCCGGAAGGATTGGGGCCGGTGCTCATCATCGGAGCCGGACCTTCCTGGCGCGGGTTGCCGACGCTGTTCATCGAACCGTGACCAAAGGAGAAACCTGCGCCCGGCAAACCTGGCTGGCCGAGTATCGACGACAGCGCAATCATCATCCAGTAAGGCTGTTCGCCGCGATGGGCGCGCTGAACGGAATAGGAGCAGGTAATAAAGCTGCGCTTGCCGGTGAGCTGCTGCGCCAGCTGCACAATGCGATCGGCCGGGATGCCGGTGATACGGCTGGCCCAGCCGGCGGTTTTCGCCACGCCGTCGGTTTCGCCCAGCAGATAGGCGCGCAGCTGCGGCCAGCCGGTGCAGTGGCTGGCGAGAAACGCTTCGTCAACCGCGCCGCGCTGGGTGATCTCATGACCCAGCGCCAGCATCAGCGCCACGTCGGTGTTGGGGCGAATCGGAATCCACTCGGCGTTAACAAATTCCGGGCAGTCATCACGCATCGGGCTGATGTTGATCACCGGCGTGCCTTTGGCCGCCAGCTGCATCAGCGCCGGTTTCAGGCTGTGCTGCCCTGCGCCCCCCGAGGCGACCTGGGCGTTTTTCAGCGCCAGTCCACCAAAGGCGACAAAAATTTCGGCATGTTCCACCACCTGCGGCCATTCGGTGACGCGCCCGGTCAGCGGCATGTAGGTGCCAATCACATAGGGCAGGAAGAACTGCGCGGCGCCCCAACTGTAGTTACCCTGCTGATCAACGCCGCCGCCGCCCTGAAAGTAGAAGCGACGAATCAGGGTGCGGGCATGGTTAACACGTCCGGCCGATGACCAGCCGTAGGAGCCGTTGAAAATGCCCGATGCGCCATAGCGCTCGCGAATGCGGCGATTCTCCTCCGCCACCAGATCCAGCGCGGTTTCCCAGTCGACGGCAACAAAATCTTCCCGGCCACGCAGCGTACGGTCGCTCTTTTCACGTGACTTCAGCCACGAGCGCCGCACCATCGGCTGACGAATGCGTTTGTCGGAATAGACCAGTTCAGGAATGGTGTGGATCATCGGTGACGGATCGGCATCGGCGAAGAAAGGTTCGCAGCCAATCAGGCGATCGTTTTCAGTGACGGCGGTAAAGGCGCCCCAGTGCGCCAGATGTGGCACTTTGGTTTTCATCGTTGTTTTTCACGGTAGCCAGGTGGGAGATTGAGCATAGCATGGTGCGACGCCTCAGCAGAAGACGTGCAGGAACGACCGTTTTTACCCCTTTTTGCGACGACGCTGGCATTCTGTCGGGTTGATGTGTCCGCCCTTTTCCGTAACACTGATGCGATGTGTAAACGTTTTCCCCAAAGCAGGTCAACGCATGGCTACCATAAAGGATGTTGCGCGACTGGCTGGCGTTTCTGTCGCCACAGTCTCCCGTGTAATCAATAATTCTCCCAAAGCCAGCGACAGCTCCCGACAGGCCGTAGGTCAGGCGATGGAGCAGCTTCAGTATCACCCGAACGCCAACGCACGCGCACTGGCGCAGCAATCGACCGAAACGCTCGGCCTGATTGTCGGTGACGTCTCCGATCCCTTTTTTGGCGCAATGGTAAAAGCCGTGGATGAGGTGGCAGGTGACACCGGTAACTTTTTGCTGATTGGTAACGGTTACCATAATGAGCAAAAAGAGCGGCAGGCGATTGAACAACTGATGCGTCACCGCTGCGCGGCGCTGGTGGTTCACGCTAAGAAAATCCCGGATGCAGAACTGGAAGTGCTGATGAAGCAGGTGCCTGGCATGGTGCTGCTGAACCGGCTGATAAAAGGCTTTGAAAAACGCTGTATCGCGCTCGACGACCGTTACGGCGCCTGGCTGGCGACCCGTCATCTGATCCAGCTTGGCCACCAGAATATCGCCTTTATCTGCTCGACCCACACTATCTCCGATGCAGAAGATCGCCTGCAGGGTTACTACGATGCGCTGAAAGAACATGGCCTGCCGTGCAGCGATCGGCTGGTCACCTGGGGTGAACCGGATGAAGTGGGCGGTGAGCAGGCGATGACGGAACTGCTGGGTCGCGGCAAGAATTTCACCGCCGTCGCCTGCTACAACGACTCAATGGCCGCCGGTGCGCTGGCGGTGCTGAGCGATAACGGCGTTCGGGTGCCGGAAGAGATGTCGCTGATCGGCTTCGATGATGTGCTGGTTTCGCGCTATGTGCGACCGCGCCTCACCACCATCCGCTATCCGATTGTCACCATGGCGCAGCAGGCGGCCCAGCTGGCGCTGGCGCTGGCCAACAATCAGCCGCTGCCGGAAGTGACCCACATGTTCAGTCCGACCCTGGTGCGCCGCCACTCGGTCAGCGGCCCGGCCTGAGGACGCTATGGCCGGTTTATCCGGCCGCAGCGTTTACTGAAAGGCGCGCAGCAGCGTCTCCAGCGGCCTGACCAGCGCAATCACTGTTTCATCCTGTACCTCTGCGGCGGCATCCAGTGTCGCACGCATCTCCGCCACTTCACTGGCACCAAACGCCTGATTGCGAACGTAAGCATTAACCAGCGCGAGGCCCATGGCGCTCAGCGCCTCGATCTGCTGCACGCTCTGTGCCAGCGGCTTCAGCGTTGCACTGGCGTTAATGATCGGCAGCACCGCACTGGTGTTAGCCTGCCAGCGCTGCAGCGGCGCGCGAACCGCAGAGGCGGCAGCCGGATTATTACGATTGGCGATTAACACGGCGACCTGCTGCTCCAGCTGACGTACCGCCTCACTCTCAGCGGGCAGTACATCTGCCAGCCGGTTCAGGGGTTCATGGTAGTCGTAATGGCCCGCCTGAAACTTGAGATGCTGGCGCGTGTAGTATTGCGCCGGTTCCAGCACCTCGGCCAGTACCCGCAGTGGGGCGATGTCATGCCCACTGGCCAGCCGCATCATCTGCTGCTCCGTCTGCGCGTGTTGCAGCGTTCCGACCGACACGCTGCTCCAGCGATCCATCGCCGCCAGCCGCGAATACATCGAGTCGGTATTGGTGACATCCTGTGCCGACCATAACCGCTCGGCCACCACAAAGGCGCGCGGCCACAGTTTGGTATCAATAATCTGGCTGTTGATGTTTTCCGCCCACAGCGCCGCCTCGCCACCCAGCAGATTTTGCTGCACCTGCGCAGGTGTGGGCAGCGCGGGCGCGATGCCCGCAGGCGTCTGCGCCAGCCGTTGGCCGGTGGTGGGATAACGCACGTTGCCTACCTCTGCATAACCTTTGAGGGCGTTCTGTTGCAGCGTGAACACCGGCTGGAACGGCCCCATCCAGCTATCCACGCTAAACCGCACCTGCTGCGTCGAGAGCCAGTTGATCTGACCGACCATCCGGCGGGCTTTGCCATCGAAGTCGATAAAACCGCGCCAGCCTGGTTCTCCCTGTATCAGCGTAAAGCTGCCCTTCACCGGGCTGCCTTTCAGCCGCGGCATGGTGAATGACCAGCTCTGCGCCTGATCGCCTGGCCGCAGACGATCCTGGCCGTTGAGGCCCTGTGGCGTGACCTCATTGCGGTAGTGATAGCTGGCAGGCTGAGGCTGATCGAGGTAGAAACCGGTGGAGAGGATGCCGCGGTAGTTCTCTTTTGCCAGCGCGCTCAGCGCATCCTGGCCCTGCCACGACTGGATCAGAATACTGCGCGGCAAGTCGGGATGGGCAATCTCATCCCAGCCCACCATCTGACGGTGACGGGCTTCCAGGATCTTCTCTACCCGCTGATTGAAATATGCCTGAAGCGCATGGGCATCTTTCAGATCGTGGTCGCGCATAAACTGCTGGATAGTGGGCGAGTCGTTCCACTGTGTCGGATCCACCTCATCGCCGCCAATGTGCAGCCAGGGATCGGGGAAGATCGCCGCCATCTCACCCACCAGCGTGTCGATCACCTGATAAACCTGTTCGTTGCTGGGATCGAGCAGCGGTTTAAAGACGCCCCAGCCGCGCTCCATCTGCCAGGGGCCGGGTGCGCTAATCAGCTCTGGCATCGCCACCGCCAGCGCGGAAGCATGTCCCGGCATATCCAGCTCCGGCACCACACGCACCCCGCGATCGGTGGCATATTTCACGATCTCCCGCATCTGCTGCTGGCTGTAATAGTTGCCATCGCTAGCTTTCTGCTGCAGCTGGGGATAGTGGCTGGAGGCGAAGCGCCAGCCCTGATCGTCAGTAAGATGCCAGTGAAAGACGTTCATGCGCGCGGCGGCGATGCCGTCGATCTGACGTTTAAGCGTCTCCACCGGCATAAAGTGACGCGCCGTGTCGATCAGCACGCCGCGCCACGGAAAGCGCGGATGATCGTGGATGGTGACGTAAGGAATGGTTGTCCCCTGTGCGCCGTTTTGTATCAGCTGCAGCAGGGTTTCCATGCCGCGCATCGCGCCGAAACGGCTGGGCGCGGTTAACAGGATGCCGTCGCCATCGACCTGCAACTGATAGCTCTCATCGCTATCAGGCAGCGGCAGCGGATCCACCGCCTTCGCAATGACGATGCGGATAGTCGGTGCTGCCACCGGCTGGGTGGCGGGCAACAGCGGCCAGCCGGTCTGATTACTGATGCGCTCCAGCCAGCGCGCTTCGGCACCCGCCAGATGATCGCCAGAGATTTGCAGCGTCAGCTGCGGCGTCAGGATAAGCGTGCCGCCGCTGGCAGGCTGTTCCACCTGTTGCGGCCAGGGCATCAGCGGCAGCGGACTGGCCAGGGCGATTGGGCTGAGGGCCGGGAGCAGGAGCAAAGAACGGGGTAACCACATTGGCGGGCATCCTTGTAACGTCAACGTTTTGACAGGGCAGAATGTTGATTAAAGTTGCTGCACGCCAATCCGCCAGTGGATCCTGCAGGAAACCTGAACCAGCACCCGATTTTTTACATCAGCCAGAGTTTTCCAGCGGGTTGAGGCTTCCTTGTTTCAGGTCAAATCTGATCGCAATAATTCTCAGCAATCACTACATGTAGCGAATAGAATCCTTTCGACCCCTATATGTAGTTTATGGAGAGAGAAATGGCGACGGTGGTAATCAAGCGTGATGGATGCCGGACAGGCTTTGATGCGCAGCGTATTGAGCAGGCCGTGGCGGCGGCGGCACGGGCAGCCGAAGTAGAAGACGCGGCCTGGTGCGCGCAGGTCGCTGAGCGCGTGGCATTGCGGCTGGCCGATTGTCCGGAAGTAGATATCCGTGAAATTCAGTGTGCGGTTGAAGAGACGCTGATGGCGGGTCCTTACCCTCAACTGGCCCGCGCCTACATTGAATACCGCCACGATCGCGATGTCGCCCGCGATCGTCAGAGCCAGTTACATCACGCCATCCGCGGGCTGGTCGATCAGACCAATGCGGCGCTGCTGAACGAGAATGCCAACAAAGACAGCAAAGTGATCCCGACGCAGCGCGATCTGCTGGCCGGGATCGTGGCAAAACACTACGCGCAGCAGCAGATCCTGCCGCGCGATGTGGTGCTGGCGCACGAGCGCGGCGAGATCCACTATCACGATCTCGACTACTCCCCTTTCTTCCCGATGTTCAACTGCATGCTGATCGATCTGAAAGGTATGCTGACCAACGGTTTCAAAATGGGCAATGCTGAGATCGAGCCGCCTAAATCGATCGCCACCGCCACCGCCGTGACGGCGCAGATCATCGCGCAGGTCGCCAGCCATATTTACGGCGGCACCACCATTAACCGTATTGATGAAGTGCTGGCCCCGTTTGTTGAGCAGAGCTATGCCCGACATCTGGCGATTGCGGAGCAGTGGCAGATCCCGCAGGCCGAGCAGTATGCGCGCCAGCGTACGGAGAAAGAGTGCTATGACGCCTTTCAGTCGCTGGAGTATGAGGTGAATACTCTGCACACCGCCAACGGCCAGACGCCGTTTGTCACCTTTGGTTTTGGTCTGGGGACGGACTGGGCGGCCCGGCTGATTCAGCAGTCGATTCTGCTTAACAGGCTGGCCGGACTGGGTAAAAATCGCAAGACGGCGGTGTTCCCTAAACTGGTGTTCAGCATTCGCGAAGGCGTCAACCGCCGGGCGGGCGACGTTAATTACGATATCAAACAACTGGCGCTGGAGTGCGCCAGCAAGCGGATGTATCCCGACATCCTCAATTACGATCAGGTGGTTAAAGTTACCGGCTCGTTTAAAACCCCAATGGGCTGCCGTAGTTTCCTTGGCGTTTATGAAGAGAACGGCGAGCAGATTCATGAGGGTCGCAACAATATCGGGGTAATCAGCCTGAACCTGCCGCGCATCGCACTGGAAGCGGGCGGGGATGAAGCGCGCTTCTGGACGCTGCTTGATGCGCGACTGCTGCTGGCTAAGCGGGCGCTGATGACGCGGGTGGCGCGGCTGGAGAAGACCAAAGCGCGCGTGGCGCCCATCCTCTATATGGAAGGCGCCTGTGGCGTTCGGCTGAATGCGGATGATGAAGTCGGTCCTATTTTCCGTAATGGCCGCGCGTCGCTGTCGCTGGGCTATATCGGCCTGCATGAAACCCTGAATGCGCTCAGCGGCGGTCATCAGCATCCTTACGATGACGCGGCCCTGCGCGCCAAAGGGGTAGAGATCATTGCTTACATGCGCGATGCCACCGAGCGCTGGAAAGCTGAAACAGGCTATGGGTTCAGCCTTTACAGCACGCCAAGCGAGAATCTGTGCGACCGTTTCTGCCGTCTTGATGCGGCGCAGTTTGGCCTGGTGTCAGGCGTTACCGACAAGGGCTACTACACCAACAGCTTCCATCTTGACGTTGAGAAGAAGGTCAATCCTTACGACAAAATCGACTTTGAAGCGCCCTATCCGCCGCTGGCGAATGGCGGATTCATCTGTTACGGCGAATACCCGAATGTGCAGCACAACCTCAAGGCGCTGGAGGATGTCTGGGATTACAGCTACGACCGCGTGCCCTATTACGGCACCAATACCCCGATTGATGAGTGTTACGAGTGCGGCTTCAACGGCGAGTTCACCTGTACCAGCCGCGGCTTCACCTGTCCGAATTGCGGCAACCACGATCCGGCGCGCGTCTCCGTCACCCGGCGGGTCTGCGGCTATCTGGGCAGCCCGGATGCGCGGCCCTTTAATGCCGGTAAACAGCAGGAAGTGCAGCGTCGGGTGAAGCATCTGTCTGAAGGACCGCTGGGATGATGCACATCCATCGCTACTATGATGTGGATATCGTTAATGGACCTGGCACCCGCTGCACGCTGTTTGTCGCCGGTTGCGAACATCAGTGCCGCGGCTGCTATAACCAGAGCACCTGGCGGCTCGACTCCGGCGTGCCCTTTACGCTTGAGATGGAGGAGCAACTGCTGGCGGATTTGCAGGACACCCGCATTCCACGCCAGGGATTGTCGCTGAGTGGTGGCGATCCGCTGCATCCGCATAACGTGCCGCACATTCGCCGTCTGGTGAAACGGGTGCGGCAGGCCTGTCCCGGTAAAGATATCTGGCTCTGGACCGGTTACCGGATGCAGGAGCTGAATGCGGCGCAGCGCGCTGTGCTGGTCTATCTCGACGTGCTGATCGATGGCCGTTTTGTCGAAGAGGAGAAGGATGCCACGCTGCAATGGCGCGGCAGCCGTAATCAGATTATCTGGCAGTTACGCTGAGTGGCGCGGGATTTCGCCAGACTCAATGATATTGACGCTCTCACTCCCCGGCGTAAAAGCCTGCTGGTGCAGACAGCGTGCCACGTCGTGCGCGCTGACCGCCCGCCAGTTGCCCGGCAGCAGCGAAAACAGCGGTCCCGCCAGGCTTTCACCCCGGCGCTTCTGCGCGCGATCCCCAAGCAGCAATGAAGGCCGCACCAGCGTCAGGCGCGGCCAGCCCTGATGGCGCAGCGCATTCTCCATTTCGCCTTTGACGCGATTGTACAAAAACGGCGAGTGACGACTGGCCCCGTGCGCACTGACCACCAGCATCTGCTTCGCCCCCAGACGTAATCCGCTTAACCCGCTGTCCACCACCAGGGTGTAATCAACGTGGATAAAGGCCTGTTTACTGCCCGCCTGCTTACGCGTGGTGCCCAGGCAGCAGAACACCGTGTCCAGCGAACTTTGCAGCGGCCCGAGTACATCGGTGAGATCGGCCTCAACCGGATTCACCACCTTGTTCATCGCGGGTAGTGGCCGACGGGTTGGCGCGATGATCTCATCGACGCGTGGATCCTCAATCAGTAAGCGCAGCAGATGCGATCCGACTAAGCCGGTGGCACCGGTCAGTAATACGCGATTCATCTCAGATTCATCCTTATTTCACTGCTGACTGGTTAAAAGATAGCTGATCTTAACGGCCTGGCTTGCGTTCTCACTCTCAGCGACCAGGCTTATAGCGTTATCCGGAAAGCGCGTCTCGCGCTCCATATGCTGAAGGAGGAAAAAATGAGCAAGAAAGTGGCGGTTTTAATTACCGATGAATTTGAAGACTCAGAATTTACCTCACCTGCGGAAGTTTACAAACGCGCTGGTTTTGAGGTGGTTACCATTGAGAAACAAGCCGGTAATGTCGTTAAAGGCAAGAAAGGCGAAGCGGAAGTGACCATCGATCGCAGCATCGATGACGTCAGCCCGGCTGAATTTGACGCCCTGCTGCTGCCTGGCGGTCACTCGCCCGATGCCCTGCGCGGCGACGATCGTTTTGTTGCTTTTACCAAAGAGTTTGTTGCCAGCGGCAAGCCAATCTTTGCCATCTGCCACGGGCCACAGCTGCTGATTAGCGCTAACGGCGTGCGCGGTCGCAAGATGACTACCGTTAAAGCCGTTGCCATTGACCTGATCAATGCCGGTGCCGACTTCCATGATAAGGAAGTGGTGGTAGACGACGATAAGCTGGTCACCAGCCGCACTCCGGCCGATTTACCGGCCTTTAATCGTGAATCCCTGCGGATCCTCGAAGCGCTGTAAGCCGCGACGCCCTTTTCTGCTGAAAAGGGCGTTTCTATTTCTCCCGCTGCCAGGCAATTTTCTTGCCGAATCCCAGCGCATTATCCGTCATCTTCACTTCATCCAGCACAATCTCCCACAGCGGTGCCGACACTTTGCGTGAGACCGGAAAACGTTTCTGGTAAGCGGCTCTGGCGATCTGCTCTGTTGTCTCCTCCAGCCGTTTAACATGGCCACGATACTGCACCCCTTTAATCAGCAGCACACTTCTGGGCTGGCCATTGACGGTGCCCGCAACCTGCGGATTCTGCAGCATTAACTCACCATGGCGGGTATCGGGTTCCGTCATGATCCAGAAGGCCATGCGCGTCTCGTCAAAGACGTAGTAGCAGTTAGCGCACCACAGTTGATCGTCGGTGGTACAGCAGAGTGAAAGCACATGCTGCTTTCTCAGATAGCGAACCAGATGGGCGTGATCGGACAAGATAAACTCCTGGCGGTGCACCGGAGAGTGAAGCGCGCTACACTGCCCGGCACCTTTTTTTGGGAAATGATTGCGATGAGTCAGCAGTGGCAACTCTACATCGTCCGTACGGCGAAAGGGAGCCTGTACACCGGTATCACCACGGATGTGGTGCGCCGGGTCGCTCAGCACCAGAGCGGACGCGGCGCCCGCGCGCTGCGCGGCAAAGGGCCGCTGGACCTGGTGTTTCACTGTGACGCGGGCGATCGCGCCAGCGCCTCCAGGCTGGAGTATCAGGTCAAGCAGCTGACCCGCCAGCAGAAATTACTGCTGGTGGCGGGCCAGCCCGGCTGTCTGGAGAGCTGGCTGGGTATTACGGCTGGCGATTAAAGGGTTCGGCGTAGTCGATCTGCCCTTCCGCCCCGTCATACGCATTATCGGCCAGACGGTAGACCTGGAACGTTGCCTCTGTACCCGGCCAGCGGCTGCGCAGGCCGTGGCGTGCCGCCGGTTCAAAACCAAAACGGTTGAACAGCGCCGGATCGCCCAGCACCACTACCGCGCTGTAGCCAAATTCATTGAGCGTATCCAGCCCCTCATAGATCAGCTTGCTGGCAATTCCCTGACCGCGCAGCGTCTCATCGACGGCCAGCGGTGCCAGCCCAACCCAGCCGCGATCTTCACCCTGAACGCTGACCGGACTGAATGCGGCATAACCCAGCACCTGTCCCTCGTCATCCGTCGCGACCACGCCTAAGGTCAGCAAGCCATCTTCACGCAGCGCCTGAGTCAGTTCCGCCTCTGCAGAGGTACTGAAGCAGCGTCTGAGCAGCGCGTCGATGCCTGCGGCATCCACGCCAATTTCACTACGAATCAACATGCAGCACCTGCGCGCGCCTGTGCGGCCTTCGCGTCCTGTTTCATGCCGGCGTCGACAAATGCCGCCATCTGCTCAATTGCCGTGCGTAACGCGGTGGGCATAGCCTCGGGTTCAATAGCATCCATTACGTTCTTCACCTCAAGTCCCAGTTCAGTGTCACCTTCAATCACCAGCCGGCGTTGAAAGAACAGCATGTCGGGATCTGCTTTACGTGCTGCCACCAGCAACAGATCATTGGCATTGCCCCGAAACCAGACATCCGCTTCGGACTGTTGCAATACCGCCAGTCGGCCGTCCTGCAGCGTGGTTATCCATTGCAGATTGAGATCGGCAATTTCAATACCCAGCAGGCGACCATCCAGAAAGTCTAACTCACCTTCAGCCAAAGCATGACGAAATTGCCAGTTTAAGAGTTGTTGCAGAAGCAACTTTTTGACCGGGAATGGGGTGAACGCAGCGGGTAACCCTAAGATTTTAGGACCGTTTTTCACACAATGGGCATGTATCCGCTCTAACACTTTCGTCACTCCCTTCAGAAAATTTTACGTATATTGCCATATCCTTTTCTGCGCGCCTCCTCTGAGATCAATAAAAACCGCTGCCATGCAGGTAAAAAAAGCGCCGCCGGGCGGATGAATTTGAATTTCACTGCCCCAAATCAACACGCAGCCCGGACCAGATGCCTAGACTCGACGCCCATCTGCATGTTGAGAGGAATATCTATGGAACTGCTCTGCCCGGCAGGAAACTTACCCGCAGTGCGCACCGCTGTAGAGAATGGCGCTGATGCGGTGTATGTGGGGCTGAAAGATGACACCAATGCCCGTCATTTTGCGGGTCTGAATTTCACCGATAAGAAACTGGCTGAAGCCGCGCGCTATCTTCATCAGCATCGTCGCAAACTGCATGTCGCGATCAACACCTTTGCCCATCCGGATGGCATGGATCGCTGGCAGCGGGCGATTGATGTGGCGGCACAAAACGGAGCCGACGCGCTGATCCTGGCGGATATCGCCACGCTGGAGTATGCCGCGACGCGCTATCCACAGGTTGAACGTCATCTTTCTGTACAGGCTTCGGCGACCAATCTGGAGGCGATTCGCTTTTACCATCGCCACTTCAATCTGCAGCGTGTGGTGTTACCGCGCGTCCTGTCGATTCACCAGGTTAAACAGCTGGCGCGCAGCACGCCGGTGCCGCTGGAGGTGTTCGCCTTTGGCAGCCTGTGCATCATGGCGGAAGGCCGCTGCTACCTCTCTTCCTGGCTGACCGGTGAATCGCCTAACAGCGCCGGTGCCTGCTCTCCGGCGAAGTTTGTGCGCTGGCAGCAGACGCCGCAGGGCATGGAGTCACGTCTTAATGAAGTGTTAATTGATCGCTACGCCCCGGACGAAAGCGCGGGTTATCCGACACTTTGCAAAGGACGGTATGTGGTTAACGACAAGCGTTATCACGTGCTCGAGGAGCCCACCAGTCTGAACACGCTGGAGCTGCTGCCGGAACTGCTGCGGGCTGGCATCGCCTCGGTGAAAATCGAAGGCCGTCAGCGCAGCCCTGCCTATGTCGCTGACGTGGCGCGCGTCTGGCGTCAGGCAATTGATCGCTGCAAGGCGCAGCCGGAACAGTTTGAAGTCGCACCACAGTGGATGCAGACGCTGGGCGATCTCTCAGAAGGTTCGCAAACCACGCTGGGTGCTTATCACCGTGAATGGCAATAAGGAGTCATGATGCAATATGCCCTTGGGCCGGTGCTCTGGTACTGGCCGACCGATACGCTGGAAGATTTTTACCAGCAGGCTGCCCGCAGTAGCGCGGATATTATCTACCTTGGCGAAGCGGTGTGCAGTAAACGTCGCGCCACGCCCTATGCCCGCTGGATGGCGCTGGCCCGTGAACTCGCGGCCAGCGGCAAACAGGTGGTGCTGAGCACGCTGGCGCTGCTGCAATCGCCCTCTGAGCTGAAAGAGCTGCAGCGTTACGTAGAGAACGGTGAGTTCCTGATTGAAGCCAATGATATCGGCACGGTAAACATGGCCGCTGAGCGTCATCTGCCCTTTGTCGCGGGCCCGACGCTCAATGTTTATAACGCCGACACGCTGCAGCTGCTGGTCAAAGAGGGCATGACGCGCTGGTGTATGCCGGTGGAGATGTCACGTGACTGGCTGCTACAGCTGCTGGAGCAGTGCGAGACGCGGGGTATCCGGCAGCAGTTTGAGGTGGAGGTGCTGGGCTACGGTCATCTGCCGCTGGCGCTCTCAGCGCGCTGCTTCACCGCCCGCTCGGAAAACCGCGCGAAAGATGATTGCGAAACCTGCTGTATCAACTATCCGACAGGCCGGCGCGTCAACTCCCAGGAGGGGCAGCAGGTGTTCGTCCTCAATGGCATTCAGACCATGAGCGGCTACTGCTATAACCTGGGTAACGATCTGGCCGGTATGCGCGGCCAGGTCGATTGCATACGGCTCTCGCCGCAGGATGTGACGACGCTGGCAGAGATCGACCGTTTCCGCGCCAATGAAAACGGTCAGGCTCCGCTAATGGTCGCAAAAGGCAGTGATTGTAACGGTTACTGGCGCAAACTGGCGGGCATGACGCTGGCATCCTGAATAAAAGCACATACCGGCTATATTCCTGCTGAGGTTAGCAGTTTTAATATAAGGAATGATGCGTAATACTAAATGGTGCAGGCCTTAACTTAACGCCTGCGCCATACAACGGGAGTAGTCATGTCTGATAAAAAACCTCTTCGCCTGTCCGTGCTGGATCTCGCGCCAATTCCACAGGGCGCGACCGCTCGGGATGCGTTCCATAATTCGCTGGCGCTGGCGCGTCAGGCTGAAAAACTGGGCTATCAACGCTACTGGCTGGCTGAACATCACAACATGACGGGGATTGCCAGCGCAGCCACCTCCGTGCTGATTGGCTATCTGGCGGCGAATACCGAGACTCTGAAGCTGGGCTCCGGCGGCATTATGTTGCCTAACCATGCGCCGCTGGTAATCGCCGAGCAGTTTGGTACGCTGGCCTCTCTCTATCCTGGCCGTATCGATCTCGGCTTAGGGCGCGCGCCAGGTTCTGACCAGCGCACCATGATGGCGCTGCGCCGTCATCAGGCCAACATGCACATCGACACGTTCCCCGAGGATGTGGCTGAACTGATTAGCTGGTTCGATGCCGAAGCGGATGCGCAGCCGCCGGTGCAGCCGGTACCCGGTCTGGGCCTGCAGATTCCGGTCTGGCTGCTCGGCTCCAGTCTCTACAGCGCACAGCTTTCAGCGAAAATGGGCCTGCCGTTTGCGTTTGCCTCCCATTTTGCCCCTGACCAACTGTTCCAGGCGCTGCACATCTACCGTGAAAACTTCCAGCCATCGGCGCGTCTCGACAAGCCTTATGCCATGGTCTGCATTAACGTGATCGCCGCAGACAGTGAGCGTGATGCGCGCTTCCTGTTTACCTCGCAGCAGCAGCAGTTTATCAACCTGCGCCGCGGCAAACCGGGCCCGTTACCGGCACCGGTTGAAAATATGGATAACCTCTGGTCGCCATCAGAACAGTATGGTGTACAGCAGGCGCTCAGCATGTCGCTGGTCGGCGATACGGACAAAGTGCGTCATGGGCTGGCCTCGCTGATGCGTGAAACCCAGGCGGATGAAATTATGGTCAATGGCCAGATTTTTGATTCCGAAGCGCGCCTGCGCTCCTTCGCCATTGCGATGGAAGCGGCTAACAGCCTGTAATCAGTTCTGCGGTGGGCGCAATCTCTCCGGGCTCACCGCCAGCTGACGACTATCCCTGGCCGGAGATTGCCCATACAGGCGGCGATACTCCCGGCTGAACTGTGACGCGCTCTGATACCCCACCCGATAGCCTGCCGTACCGGCATCCAGCTTTTCTACCATCATCAAACGTCGCGCCTCATTCAGCCGCAGTTGTTTCTGGTATTGCATCGGCGTCATAGCCGTCACGGCTTTGAAGTGATGATGCAGCGAAGAGATGCTCATGCCGACACTGCTGGCGAGCCGATCGATCTTCAGCGGCTGATGAAAATTTTCCCGCAGCCAGCGGGCAGCCTGCGCGACCCGGTTGCCCGGCCGCTCAGCCAGCGCCATATTCAGGATGCGCGAACCTTCCGGCCCGGTCAGCAGCCGGTAGAAAATCTCCTGCTCAATGAGCGGGGCCAGCGCCTCAATGTCCTCAGGATGGTCAAGCAGGCGTACCAGCCGGATAACCGCATCCACCAGCAAAGGTGAGACCTTATGCACGGTGACGCCGCGTTCACTGTCTGGTGTCACCAGCGGCAGCGTCGGGGGAAACTGTTCGAGGTAGCGCATCAGCCGGGATTCATTGATGGCAATACCAATCCCCAGATTGGGTTTTTCCGGCGTGGCGACGGTGACGCAGGCGCGCACCGGCATATCCAGCGTCACCAGCAGCAGATCGCCTGGACCATAGTGCAGCACCTCATCACCGATATGCAGCGCCTTACCGCCCTGTGCCACCAGGGCAAAACTGGCCCATTGAGCAAAGTGCATTGGCTCAGTCGGTGCTGAAACCCGGCCAAAAAACAGGCAATCTATGGCGCTGGAATGCCGCCCATCCTCCGGAGCATGACGGGCAATTAACTGCGCCAGCCCCTGCCACTTCTCACTCTCTGTCACTGTGTTCTCCCCTCCCGCTATCTGTGCTGATATTACCTGACGCTGAGCGGAATACCTGGCCCGCTGCGTTACTTTTGCAGGATCGTGCAAGAAGCTTGCAGGATTGCACTACCCGCTTTTCGGCACCAGCGCGCATAGTCTTTCGACGCAATCATTACGGCGGAGAACAACATAATGAAGGCACTGCAGAATAAAATCGCGCTGGTAACAGGCGCCTCAAAAGGCATTGGTGCGGCGATTGCCATCGCTTTTGCCGCGGCTGGCGCCCGCGTCGTGGTCAATTATCGTCAGGATGAAGTGGGAGCGGCTGACGTGGTCAGCGATATCGTCAACCTGGGCAGTGAAGCCGTGGCGGTACAGGCAGATATCTCTCTCCTGCGGGATGTGGAACGGCTCTTCGCCACCACCGCAGAGTGCTTCGGCGCGCCCGACATTGTGGTGAACAATGCGGGCAGCTTTCATCACGGCGAGTTTGCGGCGCTGACGCTGGAGGAGATGCAGCAGCAGATTAACGTTAACCTGCTGGGGACGCTGATGGTCTGTCAGCAGGCGATTCATCACTTCCCGGCGCACGGCGGCAGCATTATTAATCTCAGCGCCCTGAACAGTAAAAACAGCACGCCAGGTTCCGTGCTCTGGGCGGCAACCAAAGGCGCAGTGGATACCCTGACCCAGGGACTGGCGCGCGAGCTGGGCGCAAAGAACATCCGGGTTAACGCCCTGGCACCAGGCATGATTCTGACGGAGGGATTACTGGCTGCGAAGAGGATGAGCCCGCAGCTCAAAGCGCAACTGCTGGCTGCCACGCCGCTGGGACGCTTTGGTCTGCCGGAAGATGTGGCGCAGGTTGCGCTGTTTCTGGCCTCTGAAGAGTCCGCCTGGGTCAGCGGCGAGCGCGTGATGATCAGCGGCGGTGCCTGACAGGCATAAAAAAAGGGAAGCCATTGGCTTCCCTTTTTGTTACGACGCTAAGTCGTTATGCATCACGACGACGTGGAGCGGCGGCTGCGCCCTCTTCACGACGTGGACCACGGCTACCTTCACGGTTGAAAGTACGTCCGCCGCCTTCACGACCACCTTCACGGCGTTCAGAAGAGAAGCGACGACCACCTTCACGGTTAGCTGCGCCCGGACCGCCTGCACCTGGACCGCTGCGACGCTCACCGCCAGCACCAGCTGGACGACGGTCACCACGGCCTTCGTTCGGCTGTGCATCACCCAGTAACTGCATATTCATCGGCTTGTTCAGAATACGGGTACGGGTAAAGTGCTGCAGCACATCGCCTGGCATGCCTTTCGGCAGCTCGATAGTCGAGTGGGTACCGAACAGCTTGATGTTACCGATGTAACGGCTGCTGATGTCGCCTTCGTTAGCGATAGCGCCAACGATGTGACGAACTTCAACACCATCATCGCGGCCTACTTCGATGCGGTACAGCTGCATTTCGCCAACATCACGACGTTCGCGACGTGGACGATCGCCATCACGGCTTTCGCGGTTTTCACGCGGAGCACGAGAATCGCCACGCGCTTCACGGCTGTCACGACGGCCATCACGCTCGTCACGATCGCGGTATTCGCGACGTGCCGGACGCGGTGCTTCTGGTGGCAGAATCAGAGGACGTTCGCCCTGTGCCATCTTCAGCAGTGCGGCTGCCAGTGTTTCCAGATCCATTTCCTCTTCTGGCTGCATTTTAGCCAGCAGAGCACGGTACTGATCCAGATCGCTGCTTTCCAGCTGCTGCTGAACTTTAGCAGCAAACTTAGCCAGACGACGCTCACCCAGCAGTTCTGCGTTAGGCAGTTCTACCTCAGGAATGGTCAGCTTCATGGTACGTTCGATGTTACGCAGCAGACGGCGTTCGCGGTTCTCAACGAACAGCAGCGCACGGCCAGCACGACCAGCACGACCGGTACGGCCGATACGGTGAACGTAAGATTCTGAGTCCATCGGGATGTCGTAGTTAACAACCAGGCTGATGCGTTCAACGTCCAGGCCACGGGCCGCAACGTCGGTTGCAATCAGAATGTCGAGACGACCATCTTTCAGGCGCTCAAGCGTCTGCTCACGCAGCGCCTGGTTCATGTCACCGTTCAGCGCGGCGCTGTTATAGCCACTACGTTCCAGTGCTTCTGCCACTTCCATGGTTGCGTTTTTGGTACGCACGAAGATGATGGCAGCATCAAAGTCTTCTGCTTCCAGGAAGCGAACCAGTGCGTCTGTTTTACGACCGTAAGCGGTCCAGTAGCTCTGGCTGATATCAGGACGCGTGGTCAGGCTTGACTGAATACGCACTTCCTGTGGATCTTTCATGAAGCGTTTGGTGATACGACGAATCGCTTCCGGCATGGTTGCAGAGAACAGCGCGGTCTGATGATCGGCTGGAATTTGCGCCATGATGGTTTCAACGTCTTCGATGAAGCCCATGCGCAGCATTTCGTCTGCTTCATCCAGCACCAGGCCACGCAGGTTAGAAAGGTCTAACGTGCCGCGTTTCAGGTGGTCAAGCAGACGGCCAGGCGTACCCACAACAACCTGTGGTCCCTGACGCAGTGCGCGCAGCTGCACGTCATAACGCTGGCCGCCGTAAAGGGCAACCACGTTCAGGCCACGCATGTGTTTAGAGAATTCGGTAACTGCTTCAGCAACCTGTACCGCCAGTTCGCGGGTAGGTGCCAGCACCAGGATTTGTGGCGCTTTAACAGTAGGATCAATGTTATGTAACAGCGGCAGAGAGAACGCCGCGGTTTTACCACTCCCGGTCTGCGCCATGCCTAACACGTCACGGCCCGCCAGCAGGTGAGGAATACACTCAGCCTGGATTGGGGATGGCTTTACGTAGCCCATGCCATTCAGTGATTCAAGGATGTCGGCGTTCAGGCCAAGGTCAGCAAAAGTGGTTTGAATATCAGTCATGTAGTACACGTGCCTCTTAGATTGCGGCGGCCAGTCTACATAACTCGTCGTGAAAACTTTCAGTCATTTTCATCAAAAAGTGTGAACCGGCTCAAATTAAAAGTTTTGACGAACAGAAAAGCCTTCATCCTTTAAGATGATGACTTAACAGGTTTTACAGGCAAATTAAGTTCGTCAGCTATTGCTGGTCAGATTCTGATAAATCGTCTTGTGCCTGGCCGAGTTGCGCCAGTTCCAACAATGCGTATCGGTGTTCAACAAAGTTATTGACGTTGTTGGCCACCGCCAGTTTGAACAACGCTTTCGCGTCGTCCTTCTCCCCCAGACTTAGGTAGTACTTACCTAAATAGAAGTTGGTTTCACTGAGATGTTCAGCGAGCGAGGTGTTATCCGTTGCGTCCGCCTTGAGACTTTCCATCAACGTTTTCTCGTTGATATCTCCAAGGTAGAACTCGACAATATTCCATCCCCATTGATCTCTGACCGCTTTGTCGTGACGCTGTTGAAGCGCGACTTTTGCCTTGTCGACATCCATCTCACGTTCAACGAGATAGAGCCACAAACTGCGGAAAGGATCGTTAGGATCGTCTTGATAAAACGCCAGCAGATCATCTTGCGCTAACTTGTATCGACCGCCGTAATAGAGGGCGATACCACGGTTTAAATGCGCATAGTTGTAAGTTGGATCAAGCTCAAGTACAGAATCAAACGCTTCATAGGCGGCATCAAAGTTGCCCGCCTGCGTTAAATATATGCCTAAGTAGTTAAACACTTCGGGCATATCTGGTCTTATAGACAGCGCTTGCGAAAAATCGTTCCGCGCTAATGCCCGCAGACCTAAACTATCATACAACACTCCGCGCTCATATAACAGCTGTGCGCGTTCATCATCGGTGAGAGCGCGACTGGCAAGAATTTGTTCCATGCGCGCCAGTATCACTTCCTGCTGCAGTGTGGGCTGTAAAGGCACTGCAAGAACTTCGTTCTTACGCCAATTGGAGTTGCTGCATCCTGCCAGCGTCAAAGCTGTCGCAACAAAACACCAGCGCAGAAAAGGCTTCATTTCCCACTCCCGAATACAAACATTGGGATAACCATCCTGTCATCCGCCTGCTGTGCACAAGGATTCCCGCCCTCGCGATGATACAAACGCCCCTCTCTGCCAGGCAGAGAGGGGCAAATCAGCAACGACTTATTCAGCAGCGTCAGGCGTGGTCACCGCGACAGCTTCTTCAGCCTGCGGCTTAGATTCTGTCGCTTCTTTGATGCTCAGACGTACACGGCCCTGGCGATCAACTTCCATCACCTTAACCGGTACTTCCTGACCCATCTGCAGATAGTCGGTCACTTTCTCAACGCGCTTATCAGCGATTTGTGAAATGTGAACCAGACCTTCTTTGCCGCCGCCGATTGCAACGAAAGCGCCGAAGTCAACGATACGGGTCACTTTACCACTGTAAACGCGGCCCACTTCGATCTCTGCGGTAATCTCTTCGATACGACGAATCGCTTCTTTCGCTTTCAGACCATCGGTCGCAGCGATTTTCACGGTGCCGTCATCTTCAATTTCAATCGTTGTGCCGGTCTCTTCGGTCAGTGCACGAATCACTGAGCCGCCTTTACCGATCACATCTTTGATCTTGTCAGAGCTGATTTTGATGGTGTAAATGCGTGGTGCGAATTCAGAAATCTCAGTACGCGGCGTGCTGATAGCCTGTTCCATAACGCCCAGAATGTGCAGACGTGCACCCCGGGCCTGGTTCAGCGCTTCCTGCATGATTTCACGCGTGATGCCTTCGATTTTGATGTCCATCTGCAGCGCGGTGATACCTTCACGGCTACCGGCTACTTTGAAGTCCATGTCGCCCAGGTGATCTTCATCGCCCAGGATGTCAGACAGAACAACAAACTTCTCATCTTCTTTCACCAGACCCATTGCGATACCGGCAACGGCGGCTTTGATTGGCACACCTGCATCCATCAGCGCCAGTGAGGCACCGCAGACAGAGGCCATTGAAGAAGAGCCGTTAGATTCGGTGATTTCAGAAACAACACGAATGGTGTAAGGGAAATCTTCCGCTTTAGGCATTACCGCTAACACGCCGCGCTTCGCCAGACGACCGTGACCAATCTCACGACGCTTCGGCGAACCTACCATGCCGGTTTCGCCGACAGAGTATGGAGGGAAGTTGTAATGGAACAGGAAGCTGTCGGTACGTTCGCCCATCAGCTCATCAAGGTTCTGCGCATCACGGGTCGTACCCAGCGTTGCAGTAACCAGTGCCTGCGTCTCACCACGGGTGAACAGTGATGAACCGTGTGTACGTGGCAATACGCCAGTACGCACGTCCAGACCACGGATCATATCTTTTTCACGACCATCGATGCGTGGCTCGCCATTCAGGATGCGAGTACGAACGACGGTTTTTTCAAGGCTATGCACGATGTCGCCGATTTCTGAACCATCCAGCGTTTCATCTTCAGCCAGCAGCGCAGCGATGGTTTCGTCTTTAATGACGCCAACCTGGGTGTAACGCTCCTGCTTGTCAGTGATGCGGTAAGCATCGCTGATGCGCGCTTCTGCCAGGGCAGCAACGCGAGAAATCAGTGCGGTATTGGCCGCTTCTGGCTGCCAGTCCCAGCGTGGTTTGCCCGCTTCAGCAACCAGGGCATTGATGTTTTCGATAACAATCTGCTGCTGGTCGTGACCAAAGACCACGGCGCCCAGCATCTGCTCTTCTGACAGGATCTCAGCTTCAGATTCAACCATCAGAACGGCATTCTGCGTACCGGCAACCACCAGATCCAGACGAGACTGTTTCAGCTCATCTGCGGTTGGGTTCAGGACATATTGATCGTTGATGTAACCAACACGCGCAGAACCAATTGGGCCATTGAACGGCAGACCAGAAAGCGCCAGTGCAGCAGAAGCACCGATCATGGCAACGATGTCCGGATGAACCTGTGGGTTCACAGAGACAACAGTGGCGATAACCTGAACTTCGTTAACAAAACCTTCCGGGAACAGCGGACGAATCGGGCGGTCAATCAGACGCGAAATCAGGGTTTCGCCTTCGCTTGGACGGCCTTCACGACGGAAGAAGCTGCCTGGGATACGACCAGCAGCGTAAGTACGCTCCTGATAGTTCACGGTCAATGGGAAGAAATCCTGACCTGGTTTAGATTTTTTCTGACCTACTACAGTGACGAATACTGCAGTATCGTCCATGCTCACCATAACAGCGGCTGTCGCCTGGCGAGCCATCATGCCGGTTTCCAGCGTGACGGTATGTTGACCATATTGGAATTTGCGTACGATCGGATTCAGCAAAATCAAAGTCCTTAACTTCGGGGCATGGCTATCTGTAGCCCGCCATTGATTACCAATCTTCAGTTGCATCCTCGCGACTAATGACAACCCTTGACCGCCCCTGCGGTAAAGCCTCTCATTAGCCGCGCGAAATTCTGCAAACTAAAGATCACACTAAGCAACAATACATCAGTTTGGTCCGGATTGCTGCCGATTGCTCGAAAAAAGGGGCCATAAAGGCCCCCTCTTCACGAAACTCGCACAAATCTGATCGTAAGCTGCACAGAGTGCAAAAGCCCGCATAATGCCCTGACGATCAGATTCTTCAGACTTAGCGACGCAGACCGAGACTTTCGATCAGGCTGCTGTAGCGTGCAACGTCTTTACGCTTCAGGTAGTCCAGCAGCTTACGACGCTGAGATACCATGCGCAGCAGACCGCGGCGGCTGTGGTGGTCTTTTTTGTGCTCAGAGAAGTGACCCTGCAGATGGGTAATCTGCGCGGTCAACAGGGCAACCTGAACTTCAGTTGAACCGCTGTCGTTAGCACCACGGCCATATTTAGCAACGATCTCTGCTTTAGCTTCTACGCTTAGAGACATAATAAACTCCAGTAATAAATGAATGTATGGGTGCCGATCTCTAATTCAGCATCCCGCTTTAAAGCCGCGCTATTCTACTCTGCGCCCGATAGCAACGCAAATGCCCCATCAGCGAAAAGTGAACGCCTGGCTCAATCCTGATACTCAACCACTAAACGACGTGGCGCAAGCCGGCCATCGTCGGCAATTTCTGCCATACCGATAAACTTACGCGCTTCGCCTTCCGATACCCTTACCAGCCCCTGGGCAGGCGCATTACTGGCCTGTACCGTCTGTCCCTGGCGGAAGAAATCTGCCACGGCAGGCGGGATATTCACTTCAGGGAAATCAGAGGCGGGGCTGTCCATTGGCAACAACAGCGGATCGAGCTGCGTTTCCAGTGGAATGCCGGCTTCTGTGGCTTCCGTCAGCAGGGTGTTGAGCTGTTCCAGCGTCACCATCCTTTCATACGGATAACGGGCAACCTGAACGCGACGCAGCATAATCACGTGCGCACCGCATCCCAGCTTTTCGCCCAGGTCATCGATGATGGTGCGGATATAGGTGCCTTTGGAGCAGTGAATTTCCAGCTCCAGCTCGTTATCCTGCCAGCGAATGAATTGCAGTTCATAGACAGTGATGGGACGCGGTTCACGCGCAATCTCAATGCCCTGACGCGCATATTCATACAGCGGGCGTCCCTGATGCTTCAGTGCCGAAAACATTGAAGGCACCTGCAGCGTTTCGCCGCGGAAGCTCTCCAGAGCACTGTCCAGATCGGCCTGAGTGAAGCTGACCGGACGCGTCTGCACGATGTTGCCATCGGCGTCTGACGTGTCGGTCCGCTCGCCCAGTCGGGCAATCACGCGATAGCGTTTGTCGGAATCGAGCAGATACTGCGAAAACTTAGTCGCTTCACCCAGGCAGATCGGCAACATGCCGGTAGCCAGAGGATCCAGCGCGCCGGTATGTCCTGCGCGATTCGCGTTAAAGATACGCTTCACTTTCTGCAGGACATCATTCGACGAGACGCCTTGTGGCTTATCCAGCAACAACACACCATGGACGTCGCGACCGCGACGACGCGGACGACTCATTACGCCTCCTCGTCATCGCCAGTGGCGTCCGGACCACGGCGTTCAGTATCGTTCTTCACGACGCTGGTGACGAGATTGGACATGCGCATCCCTTCGACTAACGAGTTGTCGTAGAAGAAAGTCAGCTCAGGCACGATACGCAGACGCATCGCTTTGCCCAGCAGAATGCGGATATAACCTGACGCTTCTTTCAGCGCTTTCAGGCCATGTTTAATCGCTTCTTCATCTTTGTCGTTAAGGAAAGTCACGAACACTTTTGCGTAAGCGAGATCGCGTGAGACTTCAACGCCTGATACGGTGACCATCATGCCAAGACGTGGATCTTTGATCTCACGCTGCAGGATCATCGCAATCTCTTTTTGCAGCTCTTGTGAAACGCGCTGCGGGCGACCAAATTCTTTCGCCATCATTATTTCTCCCAAATAATTCGGGAGGCCAGAGGCCTCCCAAATTGCAACACATCAGCAGTCTATTACTCGATGGTGCGTTTAATTTCGATGATTTCAAACACTTCGATCATATCGCCAACGCGAACGTCGTTGTAGTTCTTCACGCCGATACCGCACTCCATGCCGTTACGCACTTCGTTGACGTCATCTTTAAAGCGACGCAGAGATTCCAGCTCGCCTTCGTAAATTACCACGTTGTCGCGCAGGACACGGATTGGATTGTGACGCTTGATGTTACCTTCCGTCACCATACAACCGGCAATCGCGCCAAACTTCGGTGATTTGAACACATCGCGCACCGCAGCCAGACCGATGATCTGCTGTTTGTACTCTGGTGCCAGCATGCCGCTCATCGCCGCTTTAACTTCGTCAATCAGGTTATAGATGACAGAGTAGTAGCGCAGATCCAGGCTTTCTGCGTCAATGACGCGACGCGCAGAGGCATCGGCACGAACGTTGAAGCCAAGGAGGATGGCGTTAGAGGCAGCAGCCAGGGTCGCATCGGTTTCGGTAATCCCGCCCACGCCTGAACCCACAATCTTCACCTTCACTTCGTCGGTGGAGAGTTTCTGCAGGGAGTCGGAGATTGCTTCCACAGAACCCTGAACGTCAGCTTTCAGAACGATGTTCAGTTCAGACACTTCGCCTTCGGTCATGTTAGCAAACATGTTCTCGAGCTTAGATTTCTGCTGGCGAGCCAGTTTAACTTCGCGGAATTTGCCCTGACGATAGAGCGCAACTTCACGTGCTTTCTTCTCGTCACGTACCACGGTCGCTTCATCACCCGCAGCCGGCACGCCGGACAGGCCCAGAATCTCAACCGGGATAGATGGACCCGCTTCCATGACTTCGCGACCCAGTTCGTCACGCATTGCACGAACGCGGCCATATTCGAAACCACAAAGAACGATGTCGCCTTTGTTCAGCGTACCTTCACGTACCAGCACGGTGGCAACCGGACCACGACCTTTGTCGAGGAACGATTCGATCACCACGCCACTCGCCATACCTTCACGGATAGCGGTCAGCTCCAGCACTTCCGCCTGCAGCAGGATAGCGTTTAACAGGTCATCAATGCCGGTACCCGCTTTCGCAGAGACATTAACGAACATGTTTTCGCCGCCCCACTCTTCCGGAATGATACCGTACTGAGTCAGTTCGTTTTTAACACGATCCGGATCCGCTTCTGGCTTATCGCACTTGTTCACTGCAACCACAACCGGCACTTTAGCGGCTTTGGCGTGCTGAATAGCTTCGACAGTCTGTGGCATCACGCCATCGTCTGCTGCAACCACCAGGATAACGATATCGGTCGCCTGCGCACCACGTGCACGCATCGCGGTAAACGCGGCGTGGCCCGGGGTATCCAGGAAGGTGACCATACCGTTGTCGGTTTCAACGTGGTAAGCACCGATGTGCTGAGTAATACCGCCCGCTTCGCCAGAGGCGATTTTAGTGGAACGGATATAGTCCAGCAGGGACGTTTTACCGTGGTCGACGTGGCCCATGATGGTGACAACCGGAGCACGAGACTCCTGCGCAGCATCAGTATCACGATCGTCCATTACCGCTTCTTCCAGCTCGTTCTCACGACGCAGGGTCACTTTGTGGCCCATCTCTTCGGCAACGAGCTGTGCAGTTTCCTGGTCGATGACCTGGTTGATGGTCGCCATGGCGCCCATTCTCATCATCGCTTTAATGACCAGAGAACCTTTCACCGCCATTTTGTTAGCCAGTTCGGCTACGGTGATAGTTTCGCCAATCACAACATCGCGGTTAACGGCCTGCGCTGGCTTGTTGAAGCCCTGCTGCAGTGCGCTAGGTTTGCGATGCTTGCCGCCTTTACCACCACGAACCTGCGCACGCGCTTCTTCACGGTCAGTTTTGGCTTCAGAGTGTTTGTTGCCTTTTTTCGCCGGACGCGCAGCTTTAGCCGTAGTACGCGCACGCGCACGACCTGCTTCAACCTGACGGTCGTTTTCGTCTTCCGCCTGACGGGCATGGGTCGAAGTGGTGACGTGATAGTCGCCTTTATCCTCTTCTTCCGGTTTTTCCCATTCAGCTGATTTCTCTTCAGCCAGACGGCGGGCTTCTTCTGCTACGAGGCGGGCAGCCTCTTCAAGCTTACGGCGGGCTTCTTCTTCAGCTTTACGCTTCAGTTCGGCAGCTTCAGCTTCGCGACGGGCTTTGTCTGATTGCGCAGCCCTGGTCACTTCGTCGGTAGGTTGATTTGTCACTTTTTCATTTTCCGCTGCTGCACGTTTGGCCTTGTCAGCGGCTTCGCGCCTGGCTTTATCTTCGGCTTCACGTTGCGCTTTCTGTTCAGCTTCGCGACGGGCTTTTTCTTCAGCCTCGCGTTGCGCCTGCTCTTCCGCTTCACGCTGCGCCTCGGCTTCAGCTTCTGCCTGAGCTTGCTCAGCCTCTGCATCACCCTTCACATAGGTACGCTTTTTGCGGACTTCAATTTGCACCGACTTACTTTTACCCCCGGTGCCTGGAATATTCAAGGTGCTGCGCGTTTTACGCTGCAGCGTCAGCTTAGCTGAACCGACCTGACCGTGTTCACGGTTCAGATGAGATAGTAAGGTTTCTTTCTCTTGCTGGGTCACCGCGTCATTTTCAGACTTAGGGATCCCCGCATCAGCAAATTGCTGTACCAGGCGATCGACCGGAGTCTGAATTTCTGCGGCCAGCGATTTTACGGTTACATCTGTCATGCTGTTCCTTCCTGTTATTACGCGTCATCGCCGAACCAGCAGATATTACGTGCGGCCATAATCAGCGCGCCGGCTTGTTCATCAGACATGCCTTCAATATCCGTCAGATCGTCAACACCTTGCTCAGCGAGATCTTCCAGCGTGCAAACGCCTTTCGACGCCAGGCGGAACGCCAGCGCACGATCGAGGCCTTCAAGATTCAGAAGATCCTCAGCGGGCTCCTGATTTCCAAGACTCTCTTCTTTCGCCAGTGCCAGGGTGGTTAACGCATTTTTTGCTCGTTCACGCAGGGCTTCAATGGTCTCTTCGTCGAGGCCGTCGACTTCCAGCAGCTCGTTGATTGGCACGTATGCCAGCTCTTCCAGCGAGGAGAAGCCCTCTTCCACCAGTACGGTGGCGAACTCTTCGTCGATGTCGAGATGTTTAGTGAACATATCGATCGCTGCATGTGCTTCAGCCTGATGCTTAGCCTGCAGATCATCGACGGTCATCACGTTCAGCTCCCAGCCACTCAGCTGTGAAGCGAGACGCACGTTTTGGCCGTTACGGCCGATCGCCTGAGCCAGATTGCCAGCTTCTACGGCGATATCCATGGTGTGGTTATCTTCATCAACCACGATTGACGCCACATCGGCCGGAGCCATGGCGTTAATAACAAACTGCGCCGGGTTATCGTCCCACAGCACGATATCGATACGCTCGCCACCCAGTTCACTGGAAACTGCCTGAACGCGCGCGCCGCGCATGCCCACACAGGCACCCACCGGATCAATACGTTTGTCGTTGGTTTTGACTGCAATTTTAGCGCGCGAACCCGGATCACGGGCAGCGGCTTTAATTTCAATCAGTTCTTCGCCAATTTCTGGCACCTCGATGCGGAACAGTTCAATCAGCATTTCTGGTTTAGAACGCGTCACGAACAGCTGCGCGCCACGCGCTTCCGGACGTACAGAGTAGAGTACGCCACGAATACGGTCGCCTGGACGGAAGTTTTCACGCGGCAGCATATCTTCGCGCAGAATCACCGCTTCGGCATTGCTGCCTAAGTCGAGGGAGATGTTGTCGCGGTTAACTTTCTTCACCACGCCCGTGATAATTTCGCCTTCCTGCTCACGGAACTGATCAACTACCATTGCGCGCTCAGCTTCGCGCACTTTTTGCACGATAACCTGCTTAGCGGTCTGGGTGGTGATACGGTCAAAGGTGACCGATTCAATCTGATCTTCGACATATTCGCCCAGATTGAATGCTTCATCTTCGAAGCGGGCCGCATCCAGCGTGATCTCGCGCGTCGGCTGTGTCACCTCTTCTACGATTTCCCAGCGGCGGAAAGTATCGAAATCGCCACTGCGGCGATCAATGCTGACGCGTACCTCAATTTCCTGCTCGTACTTTTTCTTGGTCGCAGTCGCCAGCGCGCTCTCCAGCGCTTCGAAGATTTTCTCACGCGGCAGGGCTTTTTCGTTAGAAACGGCTTCTACAACAGCTAAGATCTCTTTGTTCATCCTGGTTAGCCTCAATCCGGACTTTTAAAAGTGGGGGACCAGGTTCGCTTTCTGAATATTACTCAGCGCGAACACTTCATCGCTACCCTCAACGTGCACCGTGATCATCTCGCCATCAACTGACTTAATGGTTCCCTGCCATTTACGGCGGTTCTGAACGGCCATACGCAACACCAGACTCACTTCTTCACCCATAAAGCGGGTGTAGTGTTCTGCAGTGAACAGAGGACGATCGAGTCCCGGTGAAGAGACTTCTAGGTTGTAAGGGACGGTAATGGGATCTTCAACATCCATTACCGCACTTACCTGGTGGCTGACATCGGCGCAATCATCGACATTGATGCCATCTTCACTATCAATATAGATGCGCAGGATAGATGTGCGACTACGAACGAATTCAATTCCAACCAGTTCGTAACCCAGCGCTTCTACGGGAGCCGATACCAACTCTGTCAATTTTTGCTCTAATGTGGACAAGCCCACCCCCAAGACATAAAAAAAGGGCCTATAGCCCAGTATTACGATTCGCTAATAACAAAAAACCCCGAATATTCGGGGCTTTTAATCACTGGACCCTGTATGCCGCAATGCGGCCCGGACTCCATCCAAAGAATTTTCTTTCAAAAAATAACCGTGAATGCGTCCGTCGATGCATACAGTATATTTGAAAAAGAACTCAAAGGGAAAATTGGTTGCGGGGGCCGGATTTGAACCGACGACCTTCGGGTTATGAGCCCGACGAGCTACCAGGCTGCTCCACCCCGCGTCCGAAAACGTGGCGAATAATACGCCAGACCTGCATAAAATGCAAGGGATACTGCTATTTGGTACCGAGGACGGGACTTGAACCCGTAAGCCCAATCGGGCACTACCACCTCAAGGTAGCGTGTCTACCAATTCCACCACCACGGCACTGCACTGACCACAACGATTCGTTGTGCTGACGACCTTACTTAGGAATATCGCTGCCCGGCGTTACCGGTTGAGCTGGCTTTTCAGTCTGTTGAGAAGACTGCGCCGGCGCAGAAAGATTTTCCCACTCGCTTCCTTTAGACGCTTTATTGCTGTTCAGATTACCCAGAACCAGGCTGATGATGAAAAACAGCGCTGCTAAGATGCCGGTTGTACGAGTCATGAAATTACCTGAGCCCGAAGAACCAAACACCGTACCGGATGCGCCTGCACCGAATGAGGCTCCCATATCAGCGCCTTTGCCTTGCTGCAGCATGATCATACCCACGAGGGCGATAGCTACAATAAGGAAAACTACTAAAAGAGCTTGGTACATATCATCCTGTTCCTTGCACGGTAATCGTACAGTTAAAGCTTCAACCAGTATTGATGGGGAGTCTCGTCATCACCCATCAGAAGCGGGTGTGAATACTAACCAAAGGCGCATATCTCTGCAAGTGCAATTTTTACTACCCATACTGTTTGCAGAAAAAAACGCCATCCCGGTGATTTTACAGGCAGTTCAGCACCCTGCAGACCGCCTGTTACAGTTTTAAACGGCCTTGACCTGGTCGGCGATGCGATTCGCCAGTTCGGTGACCTGCGCCTCATTTTCGCCTTCGACCATGACACGAATTAATGGCTCAGTACCTGATTTACGCAGCAGAACGCGTCCGCGACCCGCCAGCGCTTTTTCCACTTCAGCCGTGACAGCTTTTACCGCGTCACTCTGAAGCGGATCATGTTCGCCCGCAAAGCGTACGTTAACCAGAACCTGCGGCAGCATCTTCATGCCACTACAGAGATCGTGCAGGCTCATGTGGTTACGCACCATCGCAGTGAGCACTTGCAAACTTGCAACGATACCGTCACCGGTTGTGGTTTTATCCAGCAGGATCACATGACCGGAGTTCTCTGCACCGAGACGCCAGCCCTTCTCCTGCATCTTTTCCAGTACATAACGGTCACCGACTTTGGCACGGGTAAACGGAATGCCAAGCTGTTTCAGCGCTAACTCCAGCCCCATGTTACTCATCAGCGTACCCACGACGCCGCCGCGAAGCTGTCCCTGACGCAGGGCTTCACGCGCAATGATGTAGAGGATCTGGTCGCCATCAACTTTGTCACCCAGATGGTCAATCATCATGATGCGATCGCCGTCACCGTCGTAGGCCAGGCCGATATCAGCCTTCTCTGCCAGCACGCGCTGCTGCAGCAGCTTGAGGTCGGTGGCACCGCACTCTTTGTTGATGTTCATGCCGTCTGGCTGGACACCGATAGCAATCACCGTCGCGCCCAGTTCACGCAATACATTCGGCGCAATGTGGTAGGTGGCACCATTGGCGCAGTCGACCACAATTTTCAGGCCATTCAGATTCAGTTCGCTGGGGAAAGTCCCTTTGCAGAACTCAATGTAACGCCCTGCTGCATCCACAATACGGCTGGCACGACCTAACTGCGCTGATTCAACACAGGTAATCGGCTTTTCCATCTCCAGCTCAATCGCCTCTTCAACGTCGTCGGGCAGTTTGGTGCCCTCGGACGAGAAGAATTTAATTCCGTTGTCGTCAAACGGGTTATGTGACGCTGAAATCACAATGCCCGCCTCTGCGCGGAAAGTACGGGTCAGATAGGCGATGGCTGGTGTCGGCATCGGGCCGGTAAAGGCGGCCGTCAGGCCTGCTGCGGCGAGACCGGCTTCCAGCGCGGACTCCAGCATATAGCCAGAGATACGGGTATCTTTACCGATGATGATCTTCTTTGAACCGTGGCGCGCCAGCACTTTACCTGCAGCCCAGCCCAGCTTCAGGACGAAATCGGGGGTGATGGGTGCTTCACCGACTTTGCCACGAATGCCGTCTGTACCGAAATATTTACGATTACTCATGATACTCCTTTTGCTCTTCGGGTCGCTTCGACCACGCGCATCGCTTCAGCCGTCTCTTTTACATCATGGGCGCGAATAATCTGCGCGCCCTGCATAGCAGCAATCACCGCGCAACTCAGGCTGCCGGTTAAACGCTGTGACGGGCCGACGTTTAACAGCTGGCCAATCATCGATTTACGCGACATCCCCACTAACAGCGGCAGGCCGAAGTGGTGAAAATCGCCAAGATGAGCCAGCAGTTCATAATTGTGGCTGAGATTTTTACCGAAACCGAAGCCCGGGTCGAGTATCAGACGCTCTTTTTTAATGCCCGCTGCTTCGCAGCGCGCTATCTGCTGAGCGAAGTAAGTGTCCACTTCGCTTAAAATATTTTCGTAAACCGGTGCCTGCTGCATGGTGCGCGGTTCGCCCTGCATATGCATTAAACAGACGGGCAGCCCGGTCGAGGCGGCGGCTTCCAGTGCTCCGGGTTCAGAAAGCGAACGCACGTCGTTAATGATGTGAGCACCCACTCGCGCGGCTTCCCGGATGACATCAGCTTTAGAGGTGTCCACTGAAATCCAGACTTCGAAACGCTGGGCAATGGCATCAATGACCGGAATCACCCGCTCCAGCTCCTCCTCCACACTCACTTCATCCGCGCCAGGACGGGTTGATTCCCCACCCACATCGATGATGGTTGCGCCTGCATTGACCATCTCATTGGTATGCGTCAGCGCATCGACCAGCGCGTTATGCTTTCCACCATCTGAAAAGGAGTCCGGCGTGACGTTAAGAATGCCCATCACATGTGGAAAAGATAAATCGAGATGGGAATCACGGGCGAACAACTTCATAGCGGAAACTCCTTGCTGATCAATATCTGGATGTAAAAAACCCCGGACCAGCCGGGGTTTTGTCTGACGATGTTGCGTCTTATTTGTTGTACTGCTCTGACATGGTATTGCCTGGGTTTGGCGTACGCGGTTCATCAACCGGACGTGGCGCCTTTGGCGTACCGTTGCTGTCTGAGTTGCTGCCTGGATCTTCCCAGCCCGCTGGCGGACGCACTTCGCGGCGCGCCATCAGGTCATCGATCTGCGGTGCATCAATGGTTTCATACTTCATCAGCGCGTCTTTCATCGCGTGAAGGATGTCCATGTTCTCACCCAGAATCTGACGAGCACGCTGGTAGTTGCTGTCGATCAGGTGCTTAACTTCCTGGTCGATGATGCGGGCCGTTTCATCAGACATATGTTTCGCTTTCGCGACAGAACGTCCGAGGAACACTTCACCCTCTTCTTCTGCATAGAGCAACGGACCCAGTTTTTCAGAGAAGCCCCACTGCGTCACCATGTTACGCGCCAGATTGGTCGCAACTTTAATATCGTTGGACGCACCGGTAGAAACACGTTCTGCACCGTAGATGATCTCTTCTGCCAGACGACCGCCGTAAAGCGTTGAGATCTGGCTTTCCAGTTTCTGACGGCTGGCGCTGATCGCGTCGCCTTCAGGCAGGAAGAAGGTCACACCCAGTGCGCGACCGCGCGGGATAATCGTTACTTTATGAACCGGATCATGCTCTGGCACCAGGCGACCAATAATGGCGTGGCCTGCTTCGTGGTAGGCAGTTGACTCTTTCTGCGATTCCGTCATCACCATGGAGCGACGTTCCGCACCCATCATGATTTTGTCTTTCGCTTTCTCGAACTCCACCATCGAAACCACACGCTTGTTTGAACGGGCCGCGAACAGCGCTGCTTCGTTAACAAGGTTGGCCAGGTCGGCACCCGAGAAGCCTGGCGTACCACGAGCAATGATCGCTGCATCGACATCAGTTGCCAGCGGCACACGACGCATATGCACTTTCAGGATCTGCTCACGACCGCGAACATCTGGCAGGCCAACTACAACCTGACGGTCAAAGCGACCTGGACGCAGCAGCGCAGGGTCCAGGACGTCGGGACGGTTAGTTGCGGCGATAACAATAATACCTTCGTTACCTTCGAAACCATCCATCTCAACCAGCATCTGGTTAAGCGTCTGCTCACGTTCGTCATGTCCACCGCCTAAACCGGCGCCACGCTGACGACCGACTGCGTCGATCTCATCGATAAAGATGATGCACGGAGCCGCTTTTTTGGCCTGTTCGAACATGTCACGCACACGGGATGCACCGACACCGACAAACATTTCCACAAAGTCAGAACCGGAGATGGTAAAGAAAGGCACCTTCGCTTCGCCGGCAATCGCTTTTGCCAGCAAGGTTTTACCGGTACCCGGTGGCCCCACCATCAGAACGCCTTTTGGAATCTTACCGCCCAGCTTCTGGAAACGGCTCGGCTCACGCAGATATTCCACCAGCTCAGCAACTTCATCTTTCGCTTCGTCACAACCTGCTACGTCGGCGAAAGTGGTTTTAATCTGGTCTTCCGTCAACATGCGGGCTTTGCTCTTGCCGAAGGACATCGCGCCCTTACCGCCGCCGCCCTGCATCTGACGCATAAAGAAGATCCACACACCGATCAGCAGCAACATCGGGAACCACGAAATGAAGATTGAAGCCAGCAGGCTTGGTTCTTCCGGCGGTTCGCCAACCACTTTGACGTTTTTGGTCAAGAGGTTATCGAGCAACTTGGGATCGTTGACAGGAATGTAGGTCGTGTATTTATTGCTGTCTTTTTTAACGACGTTAATTTCACGCCCGTTAATACGTGCCTCGCGGACCTGATCCTGGTTCACTTCCGACAGGAAGGTTGAATAATCAACCCGACGGCCATTCGACTCGCTGGGCCCAAAGCTCTGGAATACTGACATCAGCACGACCGCGATGACTAACCAGAGAATCAGGTTTTTCGCCATGTCACTCAAGGGATTAACCTCATATTACAACGGTGTTAACAGATAGCGTAGGGTACTATAGATCCCGCATACATGGAATCGCAGCAAAACTGCGGACTTCTCCAGCAATTTGGTTATAGTTTGCGCCCAGTCGCCACAATATACACTTCACGTGAACGTGAACGTGAAGCGTCCGGCTTACGAATTTTCACTTTCGTAAACAGGGAGCGAATTTCCCGCAGGTATTCATCGAAGCCATCTCCCTGAAACACTTTCACTACAAAACTGCCGCCAGGTGCCAGGATATCCCGACACATCTCCAGCGCCAGCTCGACTAAATACATCGACCGGGGAATATCTACGGCAGGTGTACCACTCATATTCGGCGCCATATCGGACATGACAACCTGAACTTTTTGATCGCCAACGCGTTCAAGCAGCGCATTGACCACCGATTCTTCACGAAAATCGCCCTGAAGGAAATCGACACCGACTATCGGATCCATTGGCAGGATATCACAGGCAATGACTCGCCCTTTGTTCCCAATTTGCTGTACCACATATTGCGACCAGCCTCCGGGTGCAGCACCCAGATCTACCACGGTCATGCCGGGTTTGAAAAGCTTGTCACCCTGTTGTATTTCATCAAGTTTAAACCAGGCGCGCGAACGCAACCCTTTTTTATGCGCCTGGAGCACATATTTATCGCTAAAGTGTTCCTGAAGCCAGCGGCCGGAGCTGGCCGAACGCTTTTTACCCGTCATAATATTTCCAACTAAATCGTCATCGTAGCGATAAACCTGCACGCAATGGGTTGCGTCGATTTGGTGATATACCCGAGATGGCGGTAGAATGAACCGTTTTCAATCCCTGAGTAAGTAAAAAACTACGATGAATCTAAGTACCAAACAAAAACAGCACCTCAAGGGCCTCGCCCATCCGCTCAAGCCAGTGGTTATGCTGGGTGGCAATGGCCTGACTGAAGGCGTGCTGGCCGAAATCGAGCAGGCTCTGTCGCATCACGAACTGATCAAGGTAAAAATTGCCTCGGAAGATCGTGAAACGAAACAGCTGATCGTTGAGGCTATCGTGCGTGAGACCGGTGCCAGCAACGTACAGGTGATCGGCAAAACGCTGGTGCTGTATCGCCCCTCTAAAGAGAGCAAAATTTCTCTGCCACGCTAAGTGGGCAAAGAAAGTGACATGCTCTTACCTCAGATAAAAGGCCGCAATGCGGCCTTTTTCCTTTCTTTACATTGTGCTTTAACGCTTTTCAAAGCGTAGCAACATCTTAAAGGTATTCCACCTTCAGGATTTCATACTCAACGTCGCCGCCCGGGGTTTTCACGATAGCCACGTCATCGGCCTCTTTACCAACCAGGCCACGCGCCATCGGCGAATTGACCGAAATCAGATTTTGCTTAAAGTCCGCTTCGTCATCGCCCACAATGCGATACGTGGCTTCTTCGTCGGTTTCGACGTTCAGCACGGTGACGGTTGCACCGAAAATCACGCGTCCGGTTTTCGGCATCTGAGTGACGTCGATAACCTGCGCATTGGAGAGTTTGGCTTCAATCTCCTGAATACGACCTTCGCAAAAACCCTGCTCTTCACGCGCAGCGTGATATTCCGCGTTCTCTTTTAAATCGCCATGTTCGCGTGCATCAGCGATAGAGGCGATAATGCGCGGGCGCTTCACGGTTTTCAGCTCGTTCAGCTCTTCGCGCAATCTTTCAGCGCCTCTTAACGTCATCGGAATCTGATTCATTTAAGCTCCTCGCCATCTTTCCTGTTTAACGATGTCATCCTGACCGGTGACTGCAGAAAAAAGCGTTCTGCGGCGCATTAGCCCGTTTTTGCAAATAAAAGAATCCTGACCCGGAGATGCTTCCAGGCCAGAAAAGAGTTTTGCAATTTGATACGTATTTTACCCCAGAGTTCCCTGCGGGTCATCGTTTACTTTGCACCGTCCAGCGACGTAGTATTGACGCCCTCACCTGCCAGTTACCGCGAGATTATGCGATTTTCACGACTTGTTACCGGATTAAGCTGCGCATTTATGCTGCAGGCACACGCAGCGCCAGTTGATGAATACATGCAGTACCTGCCAGACGGCGCCAATCTGGCGCTGATGGTACAAAAAGTAGGCGCATCAACACCGATTATTGATTATCACGGAAAACAGATGGCCCTGCCCGCCAGTACCATGAAAGTGGTGACGGCGCTGGCAGCATTGCTGGAACTGGGTGGCGACTTCCGTTTTCAGACCACTTTTGAGACTCGCGGCGCCATTATCGATGGCACCCTGAACGGCGATTTAGTTGCACGTTTCGGCGGTGATCCCACCTTAAGCCGTCAGGATCTGCGCAACATGGTGGCGGCGATAAAGAAGCAGGGCATTAACCATATCAAAGGCAATCTGGTTATCGACACCTCCGTTTTTGCCAGTCACGATATGGCGCCGGGCTGGCCGTGGAACGATATGACTCAGTGCTTTAGCGCTCCGCCGGGTGCGGCAATCGTTGATAAAAACTGCTTCTCGGTGTCGCTCTACAGTGCTAATACGCCGGGTGAGAATGCCTTTGTACGTATCGCCTCCTATTATCCGGCGCATATGTACAGCCAGGTGCGCACCATTGGCCGCAACAGCGGCGAAGGGCAATATTGCGAGCTGGATGTGGTGCCGGGCGAGCTGAACCGCTACACCCTCACGGGCTGTATGCGCCAGCGCGCGGAACCGCTGCCGCTGGCATTTGCGGTGCAGGATGGCGCGGCCTGGGCTGGCGAAATCCTCAAGGCGGAACTGCGGTCGTCTGAGATTGACTACAGCGGGCATCTGGTGCGACAGACGCAGGTCACCGAACCGGGTACCGTGCTGGCATCGACCCAGTCCGCGCCGCTGCATACGCTGCTGCACACCATGTTGAAGAAGTCAGACAACATGATTGCCGACACGGTGTTTCGCACCATTGGTCATCACTACTTCAATGTGCCCGGCACGTTCCGCGCCGGACAGGATGCCGTTCGCCGCATCCTGAAAGCCAAAGCCAATGTCGACATGGGTAATAGCATTCAGGTGGATGGTTCAGGTCTCTCCCGCCATGACCTGATTTCGCCGCAAACCATGATGCAGGTATTGCAGTTCATTGCGAAGAATGACAACACGCTGGATTATATTTCGATGCTGCCGCTGGCAGGTTACGACGGCACGCTGCAGTATCGCGGCGGGCTGCATGAGGCGGGGCTGGATGGCAAAGTCTCGGCGAAAACCGGCTCACTGCAGGGCGTCTATAACCTGGCGGGCTTTATCACCACCTCCAGTGGTGCGCGGGTGGCATTCGTTCAGTTCCTTTCCGGTTATGCGGTCCCGCCGGAAGATCAGCGTACCCGCCGTATTCCGCTGGTGCGATTTGAGAGCCGTCTCTACCGCGATATCAATCAGAACAACTGATTATTCAGTCATAAAAAAAGCGCAGCGGTCAGGTCAACCGCTGCGCTTTTTATTGCCCGTCCATCAGAAGCGGGTATTCACGCTCATATACCAGGTGCGGCCCGACTCGTTAAAGGTATTGGCCCCTGCGCCATAGAGCCACGCTCCGGTGGTGGCATTGCCGGTGGTCTGCGCGTTGCCCTGCCGGAAATGGCGCTTGTCGAACAGGTTGTCGATACCCACGGTGACGCTGGCATATTTATTAACGTCATAGGTGCCGCTCATGCCCACAACCGAATAGGGGCTCACCTGATCGGTGGCGCTACCGGTAACGGCGTTACCTTTATAGTCATATTTCTTCGGTACCTGTTTACCGTACCAGGTCAGGGTCGTTTGCAGGGAGAGGTCCTGCATCGCCTGCCAGCTCAGCGTCGAATTGAGCGTATATTCCGGAATAATCGACAGACGATCGCCGGTCTCTTTATTCTTACTCTGCAGCATGTAAGTGAAGTTATTGTTCCACGTCACGCTGTCGGAGAACGGGACATTGACCGTGCCTTCCAGCCCCTCGACGACCGCTTTCGGCACATTTTCCCATTTGTAGATGTCGGTTTTGCCGTTAGATGCGGTGCCGGTTGGCGCCGTGCCAGCCTCGATCTTGTTACGGTAGTCGTTGCGGAACCAGGTCAGGCCCGCCTGGTAGCCGTCGCGCTTCCATTCGACCCCAATCTCTTTATTGATGCTGTTTTCCGCTTTCAAATCGTCATTACCCATCAGATAACAGGCACCAGCACTGGCGGCGCAGCCCTGACCATTGCTGTAGAGCAGATAGTTCGGGTTGGTCTGATAGAGGCTCGGGGCTTTATAGGCGCGCGCAATGCCCATTTTCAGTGTGAACTCATCGCCTAATCCCTGTGACAGGTTGAGCGACGGGCTCCAGTTATCGCCGACAATCGAATGGTGATCGAAGCGCAGGCCCGGCGTCAGCATGGTGCTGTCGGTCAGCTCAATATTGTCTTCGGCAAACAGCGAGAAGATCTCCGCCTGCGAATAGGGTGTGCGGCCGGTCGTAGCGATACCGGGAATCGACCCGTAGCTGGCAGCCTGAGTCGTCGATGAAGGATCCTTCATCCGCTGCTGATTCCATTCCGTCCCGAAGGTCGCGGTCTGGTTCACCAGCCATTCAAACGGCACGCTGATCTCACTGTGCAACAACACATCATCCAGCTGGATGGTATTGAAGTTGCTGTTGGCGAAGATGCCTTCGGTGCCGCCCGCCAGCCCCTCATTCAGACGCGCGTTGCGGGTATTCTCATATTGCGCGTAGGTATTGGTGCTGATGCCATTATCCCAGGCACCGGTCCACTTAACAGAAAAGTTCTGCCGATAGAGCCGGTTGGTCTCTTCACCATATTTGCTTTTCACCAGGGCATTGGTATTGGTGTTCTGCGTGTCCCCGGCATAGAGGTTGCCCTGACGACTGTAACCGGCCCCCACTTCCAGCGTCTGCATCGGCGCAAATGCCCAGCGCAGCAGGCCATGAATATCTTTGTTGATCGAGCCTTCCCGGCCCGCCGGGTACGATCCGGCGTAACTGCCGGTGCGGTCTGCGGCGTGCCCTTCATTAATGTCGTAAGCATCAGCCTGCGTTTTTGCCAGTCCGCCATAGAGCCGGAAACTGACATCATCGCCCAGTGGCCCTTCAAGGCTGAAGTTGGTGCGACGGGTCGCGCCCTCCTCCTTGTGTTCCGGCACGTTGTAATAGGCGCTCCATGAGCCGTGCCACTGATTATCCATCTCTTTTTTGGTGATGATGTTCACCACGCCGCCCGCTGCACCGTTACCGTAACGGGCGGCTGCCGGACCGCGGATTACCTCAATGCGATCAATGATCTCTGGCGGCACCCAGTTAGTGTCGCCGCGCGTATCACGCTCGCCACGCCAGCCAAGCCGAACCGCGTTGCGGCTGGTCACCGGCAATCCATCGATCAGAATCAGGGTATTTTCCGGCCCCATGCCGCGGATATCGATCTGGCGATTGTTTCCGCGCTGGCCGCTGGTGGAGTTACCGGTCAGATTGACGCCAGGCATGGTGCGAATAATTTCGGCGACATCGCGTGCGGGTGGATGTTTTTTAATTTCGTCGGCGGTGATGGTCGACACGCCAGGTGCCTGCAGCGTCTGCTCGGCGGCGGTCACCATCATGGTGTCGTCGTGGAGGGTATCGGAGGTGCTGCTGTCGATAGCCGGTTCGCGGGTGGCTTCGGCAGCCACGGCACCGGCAGAAATGAGAGAGGCGGTGAAACCCAGTTCAATCATAATGGCTAACGAAAGCCGGGATAACTTTTTCATTTTTCTGTTCCTGGAGTGCCGGCGAGGATGCCACTGCCGGCGTGCCGGTAAAAAAGTAATAACCTTGCCTGCAACGTTTTCCCCTTGTCGCCGGGCCAGCGTCAGAACCGCTTTGCATCAGTCTGAAAGCCGGTGCGGCAGAGAGGATGCGCGCGCTCCCTGTCGGGCGGAAACACCCTATTGCAAATGCAAATAATTATCAATACTATTATTCATAACATGCATGACCCTAATCAAGGGTGATCGAAAGATGGCGCGTATGACGTGGTTAAATGAAGAAACCGGCAGTGAACGCTGGTGGCAACAGCAGCAGCAACGGGGCATTCCTCTGGTTGAAGCTGGCGAAAAGGGAACCTGTCAGGTCACCTTTTTCTGGCGCGATCCTCAGGGTGACACGCAGCACTCCGATACCCGGCGCGTCTGGATCAATATTACCGGCGTAACCGATCATCATCATTCAGCGGTCCCCTCCTCATTAACGCCTGTTCCCGATACCGATGTCTGGTGGTGGCAGACCGCTCTGCCCGCTGACTGGCGCGGCAGCTACTGCCTGATTCCTGATAGTCAGGAAGAGACTTTTACCGGGCAGGCCGATATGCAGTCAGTGCGCCAGTGGTGGAGTCAGAAATTCCCGCAGGCGCAAAGCGACCCGCTGAATCCTCTGCGAAGCTGGGCGGGTGGACGCGGAATGAGGGTCTCGCCACTGCACCTGCCACACGCGCCGGATCAGCAGGTGTGGCGTGCAGTTGATGAGGGCCGTGCCGCCGATATTCCGCTGCAACACTATTTGTGGCGCAGCGAACGGCTGGGGAACCAGCGTCAGATCTGGATCTCTGTTACCGGAGACGCCAGTGCAGGCGATCGTCCGCTGGTACTGCTGCTGGATGGTCAGTTCTGGGCACAGAACATGCCGGTTGCCGGCCCGCTTCAGCAACTGACAGAGGCAGGCGAACTGCCCCCTGCGGTCTATGTCATGATCGACATCATCGACCGCGAGCACCGCACGCGTGAGCTGACCTGTAACCCTGACTTCTGGCTGGCGATTCAGCACGAGCTGTTGCCGCAGGTTCAGCGCTGGGCGCCGTTTCGTGCCGACAGCACGCTGGTAGCGGGACAGAGTTTTGGCGGCCTTTCTGCCGCTTACGCCACCCTGACCTGGCCGGAAACCTTTGCTGGGGCGATCAGCCTCTCCGGGTCGTTCTGGTGGCCCGCGCGCGGCGATCCCAATGGCTGGCTGCCACAGCAGTTACAACAGGGCTTACTGCAGGCCCCCCCTCGCCGCTTCTACCTGGAAGCGGGACGACGCGAACGGCTGATTCTGGCAGCAAACCAGCAGTTTCAGCACGATCTGACCGCTGCCGGACATCAGGTCAGCTATCACCCGGTCGAAGGTGGTCACGATGCGCTGTGCTGGCGCGGCGGACTGCTGGCAGGCCTTAAAGCCATATGGCAATAGCCCTAACCCGCTTATATTCCGCCTTCTGCGCGCCACTGAAAGATATCGGATATGCAGGACAGCGGCGTTAGCGCGCCCGGTGACTGCGGACAGGAGACCGACATGCAACAACTTAACCCTTTCGACGATCCGCAACAGGATTGTCAGGTGCTGAAGAACGATCAGCAGCAGTACAGCTTATGGCCCGCCTTTTGTGCGGTTCCGGCAGGATGGCAGCCGGTGTTTGGTCCCGGGCCACAGGCTGACTGTCTGAGCTGGCTGAATGAAAACTGGCACGATATCCGTCCGGTTATGACGCAGGACAGAGGCGAAAATGTCTGAGATCACCCTCAACCCGCAGACAGAACAAAAAACGCTGCCGCTGGTGGCCGCTCAGCCCGGAATCTGGATCGCTGACCAGCTATCGCCCTATTCCAATGCTTACGCCGTGGCGCATTTTGTCGAACTGCGCGGTGCGCTGAACAGCGCGCTGTTATCACGGGCCATAATTGCTGGCATGCAGGAAGCGGACACACTGAATATGGCCTTTGGCGAGCTGGAGGGTGAACCGCTACAGTGGCCTGAACCCCAGGCTTTCCGCGAGCCTGAGGTGGTCGATCTGCGCGACGCCGCCGATCCGGAGGCCGCAGCACGTGCGCTGATGCAGCAGGATATGACCGGCGATCTGCGGGTGCTGAGCGGCGCGCCGCTCTACCATCACAGCCTGTTTCGGCTGGATGAGGATCACTGGTACTGGTATCAGCGATACCATCATCTGGTGGTCGATGGTTTTAGTTTCACCGCCCTGACCCGCCGTATCGCCAATCTCTACAGCGCCTGGCAGCGCGGCGACACGCCGGAGCCAAGCCCGTTCGTGCCGTTCAGCGACGTCGTTGATGAATATCAGCGCTATCAGCAATCTTCGGGCTGGCAGCGCGATCGCCAGTTCTGGCTGGAGAAAGGCGCGCAGCTACCTGCGCCCGCCTCGTTGTCCGCTCTGCCGCTGGCCGGTGAGAGCGCCAGTACCGACCTGCTGCGCCACACGTTTGCCGTGGATCGCGACACTTTTCAGGCTTTGCTGACGCACACCGGGCAGCACAACCTCAGTGCTGCGGATACCGCCTTTGCGCTGGTGGCATTATGGCTGGCGCGCCTCACCGGCCAGCATGCGTTCGCCGCCGGTTTCATCTTTATGCGCCGCATCGGCTCGGCCGCGCTCTGCGCCACCGGTCCGGTGATTAACGTGCTGCCAATGGCGGTGCATTACGATCCGGCACAGCCGCTGACGGCACTGGCCGGGCGTCTGGCGGGCGAAGTCAAAAAAATGCGTCGCCATCAGCGTTACGACGCTGAACAGGTGCAGCGCGATCTGGGTCGCTCCGGCGACAGCGATCCGCTCTATGGGCCGGTAATCAACCTGAAGATGTTTGATTACCAGCTCGATTTCGCTGGCATCAAAGGCATAACCCATCAGCTGGCGTCAGGACCGGTACGCGATCTGGAGATTGCTATCTACCTCAGCGAACAGGGCGACCTGACGCTGGAGTTACTGGCTAATGCACAGCGCTACAGTGAGACAACGCTAAAGCAACACGCCAACCGCTTTGGCCTGCTGCTTCAGCAGCTTGCCGTCCGGCCAGCCAGTGCCTGTGGCGAGCTGGACATGCTGATGCCGGAAGAGCATCAGCAGCTCGCGGCGATCAACCAGACTGCCGTAATGCTGCCCGCAGAAACCCTGAGCAGCCTGCTGCTCCGTCAGGCACAGCGTTCGCCGCGCGCTCCGGCACTGGCAGATGAGGGGCATCAGCTTGACTATCAACAGATGCAGCAGCAGGTCGCCGCGCTGGGGCAACAGTTGATTGCGCAGGGAGTGACGCCGGGTGATATCGTCGCCGTAGCGCTGCCGCGTTCGGTCTTTTTATCGCTGGCGCTGCAGGCGATCGTCAGCGTGGGGGCAACCTGGCTGCCGCTTGATACCGGCTACCCGGACGATCGGTTACAGATGATGCTGGAAGATGCCGCGCCGAAAACGCTGATCACCTGTCGTGAACTGGCCGAGCGGCTGGCGGCACTCTCACCCGTCGCGCCGCTGTTTTACGACGCGCTGTTAACACCCGTGGATAGCGTGCTGATGCAGGCCCCGCGTCCACAGGATGGCGCATACATCATCTATACCTCCGGCTCGACCGGCCGGCCAAAAGGGGTGCTGGTCAGTCATGAGGCGATCGTCAACCGTCTGTTATGGATGCAGGATCGCTATCCGCTCGGCAGCGATGATGTGGTGTTGCAGAAAACCCCGAGCAGCTTTGATGTTTCGGTATGGGAGTTCTTCTGGCCGCTCATTGTCGGCGCACAGCTGGTGATGGCTCCGCCCGACGCTCATCGCGACCCGGACGCGCTGCAGCAGCTGTTTGCCCGCTACCGCGTGACCACCACCCATTTTGTTCCGTCGATGCTGGCTGCTTTTATTGCCTCGCTGCAGGAAGGTGACGCGATAGCGCGCTGCGCCACCCTGCGCCGGGTTTTCTGTAGCGGCGAAGCGCTGCCCGCAGAGTTATCGCGCCAGTGGCAGGCGCTGACCCGTGTGCCCTTGCATAATCTTTATGGCCCGACCGAAGCGGCGGTTGATGTCAGCTACTATCCGGCCTTTGGCCCGGAGCTGGCGGCCGTCGAAGGGGCCAGCGTGCCGATTGGCTTCCCGGTCTGGAACACCGGCTTACGGATTCTGGATGCGCGTCTGCAGCCGGTGCCACCGGGCGTGGCTGGCGATCTCTATCTGACCGGCGTGCAGCTGGCACATGGCTATCTTGATCGTCCCGACCTCACTGCCAGCCGGTTTGTCGCCGATCCGTGGGGTCACGGCTCCCGGATGTACCGCACCGGTGATGTGGCGCGCTGGCTGCCGGATGGTGCGGTGGAGTATCTGGGCCGCAGCGACGATCAGCTTAAAATTCGCGGACAGCGTATCGAGCTGAACGAGATCGACCACGCCATGGCTGCGCTACCTGGCATTGAGCAGGCCGTCACACATGCGGTGGTGCTGGGGAGCAGCAGCGATCAGCAGGGCGATGCCCGCCAGCTGGTCGGCTATGTGGTGGCTGATGGCCCGATCGATACCGACGCAATGCGTCAGACTCTGGCCACACAGTTACCGGCGCATATGGTGCCGGTGGCGATTGTTCAGCTGGCGGCGTTACCGCTCAGCAGCAACGGTAAACTGGATCGCAAAGCGCTGCCGCTGCCGCAAACGCAGGCAGCGCTGGCTGGTCGCGCGCCGCATCCCGGACTCGAAACGACACTGGCACAGGCGTTTGCCAGGCTGCTGGAGTGCGAACCGGTGAGCGCCCAGGATGATTTCTTCTCGCTGGGCGGCCACTCGCTGCTGGCGATGCGGCTGGCAGCACAGTTGCGCCGGACGCTGAATCAGCCGGTGTCAGTGGGCCAGATCATGGTGGCATCCACGGTAGAAAAGCTGGCGACACTGCTCAGCAGCGAGCCCGCGGATGTGGCTCGTGCCGGATTTGAAGCGGTATTACCCTTGCGACGCGGCACTGGCCCGACGCTGTTCTGCTTCCATCCCGCCTCCGGTTTTGCCTGGCAGTTCAGCGTGTTGCAGCGCTATCTGGATGCACGCTGGTCGCTACTCGGCATTCAGTCACCCGACACCGCCAGCCCGCTGAACCAGGCGCAGCACCTTGACGCGGTGTGTGAGGCGCATCTGGCGACGGTGCGTCAGCAGCAGCCACAGGGGCCTTACTATTTCCTGGGCTACTCGCTGGGTGGCACGCTGGCGCAGGGTATCGCCGCGCGGCTGGAGGCCGAAGGTGAAACCGTTGCCTTCCTCGGACTGCTGGATACCTGGCCGCCGGAGACGCAGAACTGGGATGAACGACGCGGTGAAAACGTGCTGGATCCGGCGGTGCTGGAAGAGGTTAATCGTGAGCGCGAGCAGTTTATCGCTGCGCAGCGGCAGCAGGCCGGTGAAGGAATGGAGGCACTGTTTACCACCATTGAAGCCAACTACGCCAGTTCGGTGCGCCTGCTGGCAACAGCGCGCAGTGCCCGTTTCACCGGACACGCAACCCTGTTCCTGGCGGAACAGACGCAGCAGCCCGGTCAGGATGCGCGCCGCGCCTGGGCGCCCTATGTCGGCGAGCTGACTATCTGGCCGCTGGACTGTGCGCACGTCGAGATCATCTCACCGCGCATGTTCGAACAGATTGGGCCACGACTGCAGCAGTGCCTGGCGTCGCTGAATCCCTGAACCGTTCTGACTTTGCGCTTTCTCCACCTGAAGAAAGCGCAGGTCAGCCTCTTCCCAGCGGCACAATCATCGGCGTACCGGCCACCGGATCGTTAATGATGATGCAGCGCAGGCCGTAGATCGCTTCTATCAGTTCCGGCGTGACGATCTCCGCCGGTTTCCCTTCGGCAATGATTTTCCCGTCTCGCATCGCAATCAGATGGCTGGCATAGCGGCACGCCTGATTGAGATCGTGCAGCACCACCACCAGCGTACGGCCATGCTGCTGATTGAGATCCTGCATTAATTCCAGCAACTCAATCTGATGGGCGATGTCGAGCCAGGTGGTCGGTTCATCCAGCAGCAACAGTGGCGTCTGCTGAGCCAGCACCATCGCAATCCACACCCGCTGCCGCTGGCCGCCAGAGAGCGTATCAACCTGCTGCTGCGCCAAATCTGCCACGCCGGTAGCCTGCATTGCCTGCTGAACAGCCGTCTCATCGTCCTGTCGCCAGCGACCAAACAGCGACTGGTGCGGATAACGCCCGCGCGCGACCAGTTCGCTGACGCTGATGCCCGCTGGCGCATTCGAGCTTTGCGGTAGCAGCCCCAGCCGACGCGCCACCTCTTTGGTAGCGTAGTGAGCAATCGCATTGCCATCCAGCAGCACCTGGCCTTTCAGGGGCGAGACCAGGCGGCTTAAGGTACGCAGCAGCGTCGACTTTCCGCAGGCGTTGGGGCCAATAATAACGGTCAGTTCACCGTCGGGGATCGCGACGGTGAGATTCTCCGCCACGATTTTTTTGTCATACCCCAGCGTCAGCGCGTCGCCCTGCAAACGTGTTTTCACTGTCATTGGCGTCGCGCCTCCCGTACCAGTAAAGCAATCAGATAGAGTCCGCCCAGGCTAACCGTGATGACGCCAACCGGCAGCTGATAAGGCAGGAAAAAGTGCTGCGCGGCGTAATCCGCGGCGGTTAACAGCAGCGCGCCGCACAAGGCAGCCAGCGGCAGCGCGCCTTTGATACCGCCACATAGCCGACGAGCAATCTGCGGTGCCAGCAGCGCAATAAAGGAGATAGGACCGACCAGCGCGGTAGAGGCGGCGGTGAGGATCACGCCCGTCAGCATCAGCAAAACGCGGCTGCGTTCAACCGGTACGCCCAGCGCGCAGGCGGTGTCGTCACCCATCTCCAGCAGACGCATGCGCCGGGCCAGCATGCTTGTCGCCAGCAGCGCCAGCAGCAGCACGGTAATCACCGGCGTCGTTTTCGCCCAGGTAATGCCGTTGAGTGAACCGGCGCTCCAGAGCCCGGCGCTCAGTGCCGCCTCCAGTGAGGCGCTGATAATCAGCCAGCTGTTCAGCGCCATCAGCAGCGCCCGCACGCTGATGCCCACAATGATAAGACGAAAGGTCTCCACGCCGTTGCGCCAGCTGAACAGCCAGACCACGCCCGCCGTGAGCAGTCCGCCAAGCAGTGCCGCCAGCGTCATGCCCTCCATGTTTTGCTGGAACAGCACCAGTGCCACCAGCACGCCGCTGTAAGCGCCGGTATTGAAACCCAGAATATCGGGGCTGCCCAGCGGGTTGCGCAGCAGCGACTGAAAAATTGCCCCGCTGACGCCCAGTGCCGCACCAATCAGCAGCGCCATCATGACGCGCGGCAGTCGCCACTCCAGTACAATCAACTGTATGTTACGCGCCGCCTCGCCGTTGATAAGGGCCCACAACTGGCTGGCGGAGATCGGTAAGGTGCCGCGCGTAATGCTCAGAAAGGCCAGCACCCCGCAGGCCACCAGCAGCATCAGCGCATTAATCATCACCCGTTTCATAGCTGCCCTCTTCCCGACTTGCGGCGCACCAGCACAATCAGCATCGGCGCGCCCAGTATGGCCGTGACAATCGACACGCGCAGTTCGCCCGGTACCAGCAGCCGTCCCAGAATATCGGCGGCCAGCAGCAAACAGGGGGTGATAAGAAGGGTTCCGGGCAGCATCCAGCGATGATCGTTACCCAGCATCCAGCGGGCCAGATGTGGCGTCATTAAGCCGACAAACGCGATGGGACCGACAGCGGCTGTCGCCGCCCCACTCAGCAGCGCAATAGCCAGTAATCCCACCAGCTGGGTACGCATCACCCGGGTACCCAGCGCGGTCGCCATATCACCGCCCATACTCAGGCTGTTGAGCGAACGCGCCAGCAGCAGCGCCAGCAGGCTCCCGGCGACTACCGCCGGAAAGGTGGTGCGCAGAATGGCAAAATTGCGGATATCCAGCGAGCCACTGTGCCAGAAACGCAGATGATCGTAGATGTCAGGATTGAGCAGCGATAAACCAGAGGTTAACCCCTCCAGCACCGCGCCCAGCGCCACGCCTGCCAGCGTCAGACGCACCGGATTAACGCGGCCACCGCCCAGCGCACCAGTCAGCGCCACCAGCAGGGAGGCCAGCAGTGCGCCCGTAAAAGCAAAGCCAAGCCAGTCATCGGGGGAATCGGCGCCAGACAGGGCGATGCCCAGCACCACCGCAAAGCCCGCACCGGCGTTGATACCGAGAATGCCGGGATCGGCCAGCGGATTGCGCGTCAGGCTCTGCATCAGCGCGCCCGCCAGACCTAAACTGATCCCGGCCAGCAGACCCGCCAGGGTGCGCGGCAGTCGGGCATCGCGCACGATGACACAATCGACGCGGTTACAGTCGCTGAATAAGGCCTGCGTGACATCATGAAAGGGGATAGATTTGGCACCCAGCATCAGGCTGAGCGCGAGAAGCAACAACAGCAGCATCCCTGAACCTGCTATTGCACGAAGTTGACGCATAACGTTTAAACCTTCACCGATTCATTGAGATCGCAGCACGAGTCATTATGATAATGATACTTGTTATCGTTATTAGTGATTTTTTGTATGTTACCATGACTCCCGGACTCAATGATGAGGAAAATGGGTGCAAAAAAGCGACGTTATGAACAAACCCTCCCACTTTATCGATCTCAGCCTGCTGAGAACCCACCCCGCCTTTCGCGCCATTTTTATCGCCCGCTTTATCTCCATCGTCGCCCTCGGCATGCTGGCGGTGGCGGTACCGGTTCAGATTCAGCAGCTAACGCAGTCGCCGCTGCTGGTGGGGCTGGCGGTGACGCTGGCCGGTGCCGGCATGTTTATCGGCCTGCTGACCGGCGGTGTGCTGGCGGATCGCTATGAGCGCCGACGTCTGATCCTGTTTGCCCGATCCACCTGTGGCCTGGGCTTTGTCGCCTTATGCATCAATGCCCTGCTCCCTTCGCCGTCGGTGATCGCCGTCTTTGTGCTGGGACTATGGGATGGTTTTTTCGGCGCGATAGGCGTCACCGCGCTGCTGGCGGCGACTCCGGCGCTGGTCGGGCGTGAAAACCTGATGAAAGCAGGTGCGATTACCATGCTGACGGTGCGATTTGGCGCGATTCTCTCCCCCGCCATTGCCGGACTGGTCATCGCGCAGGGCGGTGTGGCGTGGAACTACGGACTGGCGGCGTTCGGCACGTTGCTGACGGTGCTAACCCTGCTGCGGTTGCCGCGGCTGGCGCCACCGCCGCAGCCGCGTGAACATCCGCTGAAAGCACTGGCCAGCGGCGTACAATTCCTGTTTGCCAGCCCGATTGTTGGCATGGCGGCGCTGGTCGGCGCGCTGGTGACGTTAGCCAGTGCGGTGCGCGTGCTCTATCCGGCGCTGGCGCCACACTGGCAGGTCGGTGTGACGGAGTTAGGGCTGATGTATGCCGCCGTTCCGCTGGGTGCTGCCACAGGTGCGCTCACCAGCGGACGGCTGGCACAGTCACCGCAGCCGGGCCGCCTGATTCTGGCGAGTGCTATTGCTGCTTTCGTCGCGCTGGCTCTGTTCAGCCTCATGCCGTGGTTCAGCGCGAGTCTGGTCTGCCTCGCGGCCTTTGGCTATTTCAGTGCCATCAACAGCCTGGTGCAGTACGCGCTGATCCAGACGCTGACGCCTGATGCGCTGCTCGGCAGGATCAACAGCCTCTGGACAGCGCAGAATGTCACCGGCGATGCGATAGGTGCAGCGATGATTGGCGCGATGGGTTCACTGCTGTTGCCGCAGCAGGCGGCCAGCCTGGCTGGTCTGGCAGCCACCGTGCTGGGCATCATCATGTGGCTGCTGATGGCGCGTCTGCGTCGCTATCAACCGCCTGCACCGGCGGAAACGGGATCATGATTTAACGAACAGCGTCTCCAGCCGCGTCAGCAAATTGCTGGCGCTGTAGTAGTCGAGCCGGAAGCTATCCAGCCCCAGCGCATAGACCGCTTTTGCGCGCACCGCTGGGGTCTGCGCCAGGAAAGGGTTGCTCATCACCTGTGCGGCGGTGGGCTCTTCGGCGGCAAACAGCAGATATGATTGACCATTAAGGCCTGCCGCCAGATTTTCCCCTGACAGTTGCAGGATATCTTTACGCTGTCCCATGCTGTGACCAGACTGAAGAGTGGCCGGCGGCGTCGCCAGGGTGAAGCCCAGTTGCTGCAGTAATTTCCCCTGCGCCGACGCATCCGTCCACAGATTGACTGCCCGGCCATCCCCGTTCCACACCATCGCTGAAACCGGCTGCGGCGGCAGGGTCAGCTTCGCTTTCAGAGCCTTTTCTCGCGCATCAAACTCAGCTTTCCGGGCGGCAGCTTCCGCTTCATGCCCGGTCGCCTCACCCAGCAACGTCACCAGTTGCTGCCAGCTTTTATCGTCGTAATTCACCACCAGCACCGGCGCAATCGCCGCAAGCTGATCGACCAGTTTTATTGCCGAATCATTCCCGGTGGCGCTGACTACAATCAGGTCTGGCGCTTCAGCAGCAATCGCTTCTGCACTGGGCTCACCAATGTAGAGACGTTTTACGCCGCGCTGTTTGGCCACTTCGCCCCACTGACGGAAGAATCCCTGCTTATCAGCCAGCCGACTGCCGGGTGCGGTTGCGCCACTGGCGACGACCGGCGCATCAATCGCCAGCAGCGAGCCGGTCAGGGTCACGCTGGTCGAAACAATACGCATCGGTGCCTGGGTCAGCGTGATATTGCCTGTTGCCCCGGCGACAGTTCGCGGCCAGCCGGTCTGGGCAGCAGCGGTAACGCTGAACAGGCTGATGCTCAGGAAAAACAGCGCTATCGCCGATGTGACACCATGTTTACTCATAGATTTTCGTCCACTTTTACCCGGAAAAAGAGAGAGACCATTTGTGCTGATTTAACCGGCCATGCCAGCTGAATCGCCGCGTAATTATTGACACTTTCAGCTAATCAACGTAGGTTACTGGCCCACAATACAAATGATAATCATTATTAGTTATCTTATCATTTATAGGTGGAAATTATGGTGGAATCGCTGGCGTTTGAACATCCCTTGTTGCAGGATTTCCCGGCACTCTGCCGTGGCTTTCTGTTTACCTCTCCCTGGCAAAGCCTGACCACACAGGGCTGTTTTACTACCCTTACCGCGCCGGTAAGGCAGGGTGAGCAGCTGACAGGGGAGTTTCAGCAGCAACTACAGCACCATTTTGCTTCAGCCAGAAAACAGGGCATTGCCCATCCCATTCTGGTGGGTGCAATCCCCTTCGACGTGGATCAGCCCGCTGCGCTGTTTATCCCTGAGTCGTATCAGACCTTTAACCGTGACGATCTCAACGCCAGTGCCTCTCTAACTGAGGCTGAACTGCCGCAGGTACGTCGCCGCACGGCGGTGCCGGACCATGACATTTTCATCGACATGGTTGCGCAGGCGGTGGCGGCTACGCAGCGCGGCGATCTGGATAAAGTGGTGTTGTCGCGGCTGATGGATATCGTGGCGGAACAGCCGGTTGATACGGCCGCCCTGATGCAGCGCATCGTGGCGCAGAACCCTAACAGCTATCACTTTCATCTGCCGCTGCCCGATGGTGGCGCGCTGGTTGGCGCCAGCCCGGAACTGATGATTCGTAAGCAGGGTCGCCAGTTCAGCTCCTGTCCGCTGGCCGGTTCAGCGCCGCGTCATCGCGATCCGCAGCGTGACCAGGCCTCTGGCGACAGCCTGATGCACTCAGCAAAAGATCGTCATGAGCATAAGCTGGTCACGGATGCGATGCGCGCGACGCTGCAACCGCGCAGCCGCCTGCTGTCGGTCCCCGAGACACCCTCACTGCTGACCACTGCAACATTGTGGCATCTCGCTACGCAGATTCAGGGTGACGTGCTGGACGATCGCGAAAATGCGCTGTCACTGGCCTGTCTGCTGCATCCGACACCGGCCCTCAGCGGCTTCCCGCATCAGCGTGCTCAGACGCTGATTCAGCGACTGGAGCCATTCGAACGTCAGCTGTTTGGCGGCATCGTCGGCTGGTGTGACGATCAGGGCAATGGCGAATGGGTCGTCACCATTCGCTGCGGTACGGTGAATGGCCCGCGGGTGCGGCTGTTTGCGGGCGCAGGCATCGTAGCGGACTCACAACCTGAATCAGAATGGCGTGAAACCGGCGTCAAACTCGACACCATGCTTCGCGCTTTTGGACTGCAATAAAGGAACCTGTATGACGATTTCCTACAGCCGCTGGCCGGACGATCTGGCTGCACGTTACCGTGAAAAAGGCTACTGGCTCGATCTGCCGATGACCGACATCCTGGAACGTCATCGCGACAGCGAGAGCGTAGCGGTGATTGATGGCGAACGACAATTTACCTATCGCCAGCTGGCGGCGCTGAGTGACAACCTGGCCGCGGCATTGCAGCGTCGCGGCCTGAAGTCAGGCGATACGGCGCTGGTGCAGCTCGGCAACGTGGCGGAATTTTACCTGACGCTGTTTGCCCTGTTCAAAATCGGCGTTGCCCCGGTTAACGCCCTGTTCAGCCATCAGCGCACCGAACTGGCCGCCTATGCCAGTCAGATCTCGCCGAGCCTGTTAATTGCCGATCGCAGCCACGCACTGTTCGCCGATGATGTGTTTATTACGCAACTTCGCCGCGATCAGCCTTCACTCCAACAGGTGATCCTGCGTAATGACGCTCAGACGGAAAACAGCCTCGACGCCCTGCTGGCTGAACCCGCGGGCAACTTCATCGCAACCCCGACCGCAGGCGATGAAGTCGCCTTTTTCCAGCTGTCAGGTGGCAGTACCGGTACACCGAAACTGATCCCACGTACCCATAATGATTACTACTACAGCATCCGTGAGAGTGACGTTATCTGCGATGTTACCGCCGACACCCGCTACCTGATCGCCCTGCCCGCCGCGCATAACTTCCCGATGAGTTCGCCGGGCGCGCTGGGCGTTTTTTACGCGGGCGGACAGGTGATCTTAGCCGCCGATCCCAGCGCAACACTCTGCTTCCCGCTGATTGAAAAGCATCAGGTCACCGATACCGGCCTGGTTCCGCCCGCCGCCAGTCTCTGGCTGCAGGCGATTCAGGAATGGGGCAGCAATGCTGCGCTGGCCTCGCTGCAACGCATTCAGGTCGGTGGCGCAAAGCTGGGCGAAACGCTGGCCGCGCGCATCCAGAACGAGATCGGCTGCACCCTGCAGCAGGTATTTGGTATGGCGGAAGGTCTGGTGAACTACACCCGACTGGATGACGATGAGCAGACCATTCTCACCACGCAGGGACGCCCGATCTCCCCGGATGACGAGGTGTGGGTCGCCGACGATCAGGGTAATCCATTGCCAGCAGGCTCCATCGGTCGCCTGATGACGCGTGGTCCTTATACCTTCCGCGGCTACTACAACAGCCCGGAACATAACGCCGCCAGCTTCGATGACCAGGGCTTTTACTGCTCTGGCGATCTGATTGAGATCACGCCCTCTGGCAACATCATCGTGCAGGGCCGGGAGAAAGATCAGATCAACCGGGGCGGCGAAAAGATCGCAGCCGAAGAGATCGAAAACCTGCTGCAGCGCCATGCGGATGTGATCCACGCTGCGCTGGTCTCCATGAGCGACGAGCTGATGGGTGAAAAGAGCTGTGCCTTTATCGTCACCCGTCAGCCGGTTAAACCGGTGGCGCTGCGTCGTCACCTGCGTGAACTTGGCGTGGCAGAATTTAAGCTGCCCGACCGTATTACCTGCGTAGATGCCCTGCCGCTGACCGCGGTCGGAAAGGTGGACAAAAAACGTCTGCGCCAACAACTTGCCGATCAACAAGCGCAAGCCTGACCTGTCCGGAGATTTTCAATGGCTATTCCACAACTGACCTCTTATCCGCTGCCAGCCGCCACCGAGTTGCCCAACAACAAAGTGAAATGGATGCTGGAGCCGGACCGTGCCGCCCTGCTGATCCACGATATGCAGCGCTATTTTCTCAACTTCTGGGGCGAAAATAGCCCGCTGGTTGAGCAGGTAGTCGACAATATTGCCCGCCTGCGTCGCTACTGCAAAGCGCAGGGTATTCCGGTGTTTTACACCGCTCAGCCAAACGCGCAGAGCGATGAAGATCGTGCGCTGCTCAACGACATGTGGGGACCGGGCCTGAATAAACATCCCGATCAGCAGAAGATCGTGGATGCGCTGGCACCGGATGAGGACGATCAGGTCCTGACCAAATGGCGCTACAGTGCATTTCACCGCTCGCCGCTGGAGTCGATCCTGCAGGAGATGGGCCGCGATCAGCTAATTATCACCGGCGTCTATGCCCATATTGGCTGCCTGACCACCGCCACCGATGCGTTTATGCGCAATATTCAGCCGTTTATGGTGGCCGATGCGCTGGCTGACTTCAGCCGTGAGGAACATATGATGGCGCTGACCTACACCGCGGGCCGTAGCGGAAAAGTGGTGATGACCGCCGATCTGATGCCTGTGCCACTCAGCAAAGATGATTTGCGCGCGTTGATCCTGCCGCTGCTGGAAGATGATGAGGTGCCGGAAGATGATGAAAACCTGATTGATTACGGTCTGGACTCAGTACGCGTGATGGCGCTGGCGGCACGCTGGCGTCAGGTACATCGTGATATCGATTTCGTCAGCCTGGCGAAAAATCCGAGCATTGATGGCTGGTGGGCGCTGCTGGCGCGGGAGCCGGCGAAATGAGCCACACATTCGACTTCAGCGGTAAAATCGTCTGGGTAACCGGTGCCGGCCAGGGCATCGGCTATCATACTGCGTTAGCCTTTCATCAGGCTGGCGCACAGGTCGAGGCCTTTGATCAACGTTTTAAGGGCCATGATTACCCGTTTCCCTGCCACACGATGGATGTAGCCGATCCGGCGCAGGTCAAAACGATCTGCCAGCGCGTATTGGCCGTGCAACCGCGCATTGATGTGCTGGTCAACGCGGCCGGTATCTTACGGATTGGTGCCACCGATGAGCTGTCGTTTGCCGACTGGCAGGCGTGTCTTAACGTCAATGCGGGCGGCGCGTTTAATCTGTTCCAGCAGACATTGCCACGCTTTCGCGAACAGCGCGCCGGTGCCATCGTCACCGTCGCGTCTAATTCGGCTCACGCCCCGCGTATCGGCATGTCCGCTTATGGTGCTTCAAAAGCGGCGCTGCGCAGTCTCTGTCAGACCGTGGGTCTGGAGATGGCGCCCTATGGCGTGCGCTGCAACATCGTTTCACCGGGTTCCACCGACACCGATATGCAGCGCAGCCTGTGGCACACACCGACGGGTGAGCAGGAGATGATTGCCGGCTTCCCGGATCAGTTCAAGCTGGGTATCCCGCTGGGTAAGATCGCGCAGCCGCAGGAAATTGCAGCCACCGTACTGTTTCTCGCGTCGGATCTTGCCAGCCATGTGACGCTGCAGGATATTGTGGTTGATGGTGGCGCAACCCTGGGAGCCTGATGATGACAGCGATCTGGAAGCGATCCATTGATCTTCCCGCCCTGAATGCGCTGGGTGAGAACTCTCTGGTGGCCCATCTGGGTATCGTTTTTACCCTGATAGGTGATGATTATCTGGAAGCGACGATGCCGGTCGATGCCCGTACGCAACAGCCGTTCGGGCTGCTGCATGGCGGTGCGTCCGTGGTGCTGGCGGAGTCGATGGGCTCAATTGCCGGATATCTGGCGGTTGAGGAAGGCAGCAGCGTGGTTGGCGTAGAAGTGAATGCCAGCCATCATCGTGCGGTTTCTGCCGGTCTGGTGCGGGGAATTTGCCGTCCACTGCATCTGGGTAAACGCAGTCAGAGCTGGCAGATTGAGATTCGGAACGGTCGGGATCAGCTGTGCTGCAGTGCGCGACTGAGTGTAGCGGTGATGAGCTAGCTGCAGAAAGAACAATGCCCCCTTTCAGGCCTGAAAGGGGGCATTGCATATCACGCTGTAGCAGGCGATCGGTTAACGCTGATAGATAATTTCAACGCCTTCGTCGTCTTCATCATCCCAGTCGTCATCCCACTCTTCATCTTCCACTTCAACCGTGTTTTCAATGGTTTCTTTGTGGTAATCGTCCCACATGAACTCCACTTTCTCCGGCTGCTTCTCTTCAAGCTCCGCTTCTTTCGGATTAGCGTTGATGAAGCTCATCACGTCCCAGCAGAGTTCATTGACACCGGTACGGCTTGCGGCAGAAATCAGGTAATACTTATCTTCCCAGCCCAGTGCTTCAGCCACCGCTTTAGCCCGTGACTGCGCTTCTTCTTCACTGATCAGATCAATTTTGTTGAAGACCAGCCAGCGTGGCTTGTTGAACAGCTTCTCGCTGTACTTTTCCAGCTCGCCGAGAATGATGCGGGCATTTTCAACCGGATCGCTTTCATCGATAGGGTCGATGTCGATCAGGTGCAGCAACACGCGGCAGCGCTCAAGGTGCTTCAGGAAGCGAATGCCGAGGCCTGCGCCATCGGCTGCGCCTTCAATCAGGCCAGGGATATCGGCCACGACGAAGCTCTGCTCGCTGTCCATACGAACCACGCCCAGGCTCGGCACCAGCGTGGTAAACGGATAGTCCGCCACTTTTGGCTTCGCTGCCGATACGGCACGGATAAAGGTCGATTTACCGGCATTCGGTAAGCCCAGCATCCCGACATCTGCCAGCAGCATCAGCTCCAGCTGCAGATCGCGCTTTTCACCTGGGGTACCCATGGTTTTCTGGCGCGGACTGCGGTTTACAGATGATTTAAAGCGGGTGTTACCCAGGCCATGCCAGCCGCCTTTGCCGACCATCAGTTTCTGGCCGTGACGCGTCATGTCGCCCAGTGTCTCGCCGGTACCCTGATCGATAACCCGGGTGCCGACCGGCACTTTAACTTCGATATCTTTACCGCGTTTGCCAGTACAGTCGCGGCTCTGGCCGTTCTGCCCACGCTCGGCGCGGAAAGATTTTTCGAAACGATAATCGATAAGGGTGTTGAGGTTTTCATCAGCGATCAGATAAACGTCACCGCCGTCACCGCCATCACCCCCATCAGGGCCGCCTCTCGGGATATATTTTTCGCGGCGGAAGCTTACGCAACCATTACCGCCATCACCGGCGACGACCAAAATTGTCGCTTCATCTACAAACTTCATTTTCTATCTCCGTCACACAATCGCCTGCAGCACTCTGCAGACGGGTCCGCCAGGGTCTTCTGCGCTGACCAGCGGCGGATAAATCAGGATTGGCTTTCGCCAGTGCGTACATAAAGTGTACAGCAAACTTTTGTGATGCGTCGCTTTTACCGCAACAGACCGCAGAATGTAAAAAGCCCCGCAGGAGCTGCGGGGCCTTCAATTCGTGCGTTCAGACGTCAAACGTCTGCGTCACGACAACCTTACTCAGCAACGATGCTGATGTATTTACGGTTGTTCGGACCTTTAACTTCGAACTGTACTTTACCGTCTGCGGTAGCAAACAGGGTGTGGTCACGACCACAACCTACATTGGTACCGGCGTGGAATTTGGTGCCACGCTGACGAACGATGATGCTACCTGCCAGAACAGATTCGCCACCGAAACGTTTTACACCCAGACGTTTTGCATTGGAGTCACGACCATTTCGAGTCGAACCACCAGCCTTTTTATGTGCCATTTGTCAGATCTCCTCTTATGCCGTGATACCAGTGATTTTCACATCAGTGAACCACTGGCGATGGCCTGCTTGCTTACGGTAGTGCTTACGACGACGAAACTTAACGATCTTAATTTTCTCGCCACGACCGTGAGCAACAACTTCTGCCTTGATCATTCCGCCTGAAACCAGTGGCGCGCCGATTTTCACGTCTTCGCCATTAGCAATCATCAGAACCTGGTCAAACTCAATCGTTTCACCGGTTGCGATGTCCAGCTTTTCCAGGCGAACGGTCTGACCTTCGCTTACTCGGTGTTGTTTACCACCACTTTGGAAAACCGCGTACATATAAAACTCCGCTTCTGCGCTTGCCTTTTAGTTCATCAGGCGGCGCGCTAAATATTCACAATAGGGCGCGAATTCTACGCAAAACTCCAGAAGAAGACAAGAGCACTTTGCACACTCTTGCAGAAAAAAAACACAGGCTGAATGCAACCGTTTCTCAGGCAGAAAATTCAAGTACAATCAGTAACAGATTACCTGAACGCTGGCTGGGTAAAAGCACTTACCATGGCAGAGATAACGAGTCATAGCTGAAAAGACGAATGAACTTAGAACAGATTAATGAATTAACCGCACAGGATATGGCTGCCGTTAACCAGACCATCCTCGACCAGCTGAATTCAGATGTCTCGCTCATCAACCAGTTGGGCTACTACATCATCAGTGGTGGGGGCAAGCGTATCCGTCCCATGATTGCCGTGCTATCCGCACGTGCCATGGGCTACAAGGGCGATCTGCACGTGACCAATGCGGCGCTGATCGAATTTATCCACACCGCCACGCTGCTGCATGACGATGTCGTGGATGAATCCGATATGCGTCGTGGCAAAGCGACCGCGAACGCGGCGTTTGGCAATGCGGCAAGCGTGCTGGTCGGTGATTTTATTTACACCCGCGCCTTCCAGATGATGACCAGCATGGGTTCGCTGCGTATCCTGGCGCTGATGTCAGAAGCGGTAAACGTGATTGCTGAGGGCGAAGTCCTGCAGCTGATGAACGTCAACGATCCCGACATCACCGAAGAGAGTTACATGCGCGTGATTTACAGCAAGACCGCGCGTCTGTTTGAAGCGGCCTCGCAGGCCTCGGCGATACTGGCTGAAGCCACACCTGAAGAGGAAAAAGCGCTACAGGATTATGGGCGCTATCTGGGCACCGCTTTCCAGTTAATTGACGACTTACTGGATTACAGTGCTGACGGCGAGACGCTGGGCAAAAATACCGGCGATGATCTGAGTGAAGGCAAACCCACGCTGCCACTGCTGCATGCTATGCAGCACGGCTCACCTGAGCAGGCGAAGATGATCCGTGAAGCCATTGAGCAGGGAAATGGCCGCCATCTGCTGGAACCGGTACTGGAAGCGATGAATCAGTGTGGTTCACTCGAATGGACGCGCAGCCGCGCCGAACAGGAAGCAGATAAAGCCATTGAAGCCTTGCGTATTCTGCCCGAATCGCCGTGGCGCAGTGCGCTGGAGTCGCTGGCGCACATGTCAGTTCAGCGCGATTTCTGATCCCTCACGGAGCCTGACAGGCTCCGTTTTTACGTCCCTGCTCTCATTTCTTTTTGTTATCTCTTAGCTGTTGCACTCCTTTTGCATGCCACCCCACAGATCAGATGCTGGATCCAAATATTACTGGAAACTAATGGGAACTATTTGCTATAAAAACCTAAATCTTTCCAGATAACGGTAAAAAGGAAAGCTCACGTCCTGCTGGACGACGCAATGACAGGGAAAAGGAGAACAGGATATGCAAAAAAGGATGGAAGACTGGCACCCGGCTGACATTATCGCGGCGCTGCATAAGCGTGGAATGACACTCGCGGCGCTGTCACGCGCAGCAGGTCTCAGTTCATCAACGCTGGCTAATGCGCTCACGCGTCCATGGCCCAAGGGCGAATGGTTGATCGCCGACGCGATCAAGGTTCATCCTTGTGAGATCTGGCCCAGCCGCTATTACGATCCCGAGACCCACTGCCTGCTGGATCGCAGAAAACGTATCCGGGCGCCTGTCGATCATTCCGATACCGCCTGAAAACTCAGGCGATCCTCAGGCGAAAAAAAACCAGCCCCCAAAGGGGGCTGGCTCTTTCAGAGCATCTGCGGGATTACTCTTCGCTGACGCGCTCGATGTTTGCGCCCATGGCTTTCAGCTTATCTTCGATGTGCTCATAGCCACGATCGATGTGATAAATGCGATCAACAAACGTCGTTCCTTCCGCAATACAACCGGCCAGAACCAGGCTGGCAGACGCACGCAAATCGGTCGCCATCACCTGCGCACCTGACAGGGTTTCAACCCCATGACAGATCGCCGTGTTGCTCTCAATCTCAGCATGTCCGCCCATACGAATCAGTTCCGGGATATGCATGAAACGGTTTTCGAAGATGGTTTCGGTAATCACGCCCGTGCCTTCCGCAACCATGTTTAGCAGTGTGAACTGCGCCTGCATATCGGTCGGGAAACCTGGATGCGGTGCAGTGCGCACGTTGACCGCTTTTGGCCGCTTGCCGTGCATATCCAGACTGATCCAGTCTTCACCGGTTTCGATATCGGCACCCGCATCACGCAGCTTGGCCAGCACAGCATCCAGCGTATCCGGCTGGGTTTTGTGACACATCACTTTGCCACCCGAAATGGCCGCAGCCACCAGGAAGGTACCGGTTTCGATACGATCCGGCAGGACACGATAAACACCGCCACCCAGACGCTCTACGCCTTCGATGGTGATTTTATCGCTGCCTGCACCACTGATTCTGGCGCCCAGGGTGTTAAGGAAGTTGGCGGTATCGACAATTTCCGGCTCACGCGCCGCATTCTCAATCACGGTAGTACCGGTCGCCAGCGTCGCAGCACTCATGATGGTCACGGTCGCGCCGACGCTGATTTTGTCCATGACAATCAGTGCGCCCTTCAGGCGGCCATTGACTGACGCTTTCACGTAGCCCTCTTCCAGCTTGATCTCGGCACCCAGCTGTTCAAGACCGGTGATGTGCAGATCAACCGGACGCGCGCCGATAGCGCAGCCACCCGGCAGGGAAACCTGACCCTGACCAAAACGCGCCACCAGAGGGCCCAGCGCCCAGATTGAGGCACGCATAGTTTTGACCAGATCGTAAGGCGCACAAAATACATCTACCGCGCTGGCATCGACATGCACAGAACCGTTGCGTTCCACCTTCGCACCCAGCTGGCTCAGCAGCTTCATGGTGGTATCAATGTCGCGCAGCTTTGGCACATTCTGGATCTCGACCGGCTCTTCAGCCAGCAGCGCAGCAAACAGAATAGGAAGCGCGGCGTTCTTTGCCCCGGAAATGGTTACTTCACCACTTAAGCGGGTGGGGCCTTGCACACGAAATTTGTCCATTAACACGGCTCTCAATTAACTAGCTAAAGATTGGACTCGCCAGCGACGAGTTCACCCCGCTGGGGATCAGAAACCGTTGAGTTTACGGTCACGCGCCCATTCAGCGGGAGTATAGGTTTTGATAGAGACAGCATGAATGCGGTTATCCGCAATAAATTCCATCAGCGGCGCGTAGACAGCCTGCTGCTTTTTTACGCGGCTCAGTTCGCCAAACAGTTCGCCTACGGCGATCACCTGAAAATGGCTGCCATCATTGCTCATCACATGCACTTCATCTAAAGGCAATGCTGCCATCAGCACGGCCTGAATTTCACTGTTTTCCATTGGGCTTAACTTCACTTAATAATAATAAGGCTGACATAGTAGAGGAAAGCGGCTGACTCTTAAATACGCAAAAGCCCCTGTTGAAAACAGGGGCTTAGCATAACAACCGGATATCAGGCGCTTTTATCCGCAGAAACAATAATCTGTTGCAGATTGTAAAGCGTAATCAGCGAATGCAGTTTGTCGCTGATGCCCGTAAAGCGAGGGGTAATACCCTGTGCCCGCGCGATTTCCCGCAGGTGCACCAGCAGGGCAAGCCCGGAAGAGTCCACACGCTCCAGCGCCGCGACGTCGATGGTATCGACATCTTTAATCAGCGTTTCACGTTGCTGCCACAGGCTCATCAGCGTGTCGCGATCCAGTTCGCCTTTCAGTAATAGCGTGCTGGCTTCCCGCTCCCAGCGTAACGATTCGTGCATTATTGTTGTTTATCCAGCGTGATTGGCTGTGCCGCAGAAGATTTCAGCTGCGCCGTCAGACCATCGATACCTTTGGTACGTAACAGATCGCTCCACTCATTTTGTTTGGTGGTGATCATGCTGACGCCTTCAGCAATCATGTCATACGCCTGCCAGTTACCGCTCTGGCTGTTTTTACGCCACTGGAAGTCGAGGCGAACCGGTGGACGGCCATTTGGATCGATAATGGAAACGCGAATAGCGACAATCTGGGCATCGCCTAACGGCTGCTCAGGCTGAATCTGGTAGCTCTGTCCGTTGTACAGTGCCAGTGCCTGACCATAAGCCTGCGCCAGATAGTCACCAAAGGCGCTGAAGTAGGCTTCACGCTGAGCGGGCGTCGAATCACGATAGTAGCGGCCCAGCACTAACGCGCCCGCATATTTGATCTGTACATAAGGCAGCAGCTCCTGACGCACAATCTGACGCAGGTAGTTAGGGTCCTGCTTGATTTTCGGCTGCTCGTTTTTCAGACGGGTGAACGTCTTTTGCGCCGCTTCATTCATCAGTTTGTAGGGGTTGCTCTGATCGGCTGCGGTTGCCGTCAGCGGTACCGCAACCACCAGCATGGCAATCATCAGTAAACGTTTAAACATGGTATACCCTCTTCTTTAAGGTTGAGCCGGTGCCGCAGGCGCAGCACTGTCGCCTTCCTGCGCATCCTTGTTTTCACTGTTTTGTTTATTATCGCCGCTCTTATAAAGGAACTGACCGATCAGGTCTTCGAGCACCATGGCGGATTTCGTATCGCGCAGCGTATCGCCATCTTTCAGCATCGCCGAACCCAGTTCAGGATCGTCAAATCCTAAATTGAGTGCCAGGAATTGCTCACCCAGTAGTCCCTGAGTGCGAACCGCCAGCGAGCTGGTGTCTGAAATTTTATTCGCATACTGATCGCTGATGTCCATGGTGACACGCGGCAGCAGCGTTTTCGGCTCTAACTCAATGTCGGTCACCCGGCCAATCACCACCCCACCAATCTTGACCGGCGAACTGGCTTTGAGACCACCAATATTGTCAAAGGTGGCGTAGAGCTTCCACGTCGGCTCGGTGCCCATTGACTTTAAATCGGCGACGCGCAGCGCGAGAAACAGCGCCGCCAGCAACGCCATAATCATAAATATGCCAACCCAGATTTCGCTTTTTTTGCTTTGCATTGCATCAATTCCCAAACATCAGTGCTGTCAGCACAAAATCCAATCCGAGCACCGCCAGTGACGCGTGCACCACAGTGCGCGTCGTCGCGCGACTGATCCCTTCAGAGGTTGGAATCGCATCATAGCCGTTAAACAGCGCAATCCACGTCACGGTAATGGCAAATACCGCACTTTTAATCAGGCAGTTAACCACATCGGCACGAAAATCGACGGCATTCTGCATCGCCGACCAGAAGAAACCGGGATCAATCCCTTTCCAGCTCACCCCGACCAGCGCCCCACCGGCAATCCCTACCGCGGTAAAAATCAGCGTCAGTAACGGCATACTGATAAAACCGGCCCAGAAGCGCGGCGAGACCACCCGGCGCAACGGGTCAACCGCCATCATCTCCATACTGGAGAGCTGTTCGGTGGCCTTCATCAGGCCGATTTCGGCGGTCAGCGCAGACCCTGCCCGTCCGGCGAACAGCAGCGCGGTCACAACCGGCCCCAGTTCGCGCAGCAATGACAGCGCCACCAGCATACCGAGGCTGGTTTCCGCGCCATAGGTGTTTAAGACCAGATAACCCTGAAGGCCAAGCACCATGCCGATAAACAGACCGGAAACCACGATGATCAGCAGCGACAGCACGCCGACGCTATAAAGTTGTTTAATCAGTAGCGGCGTGTGTCTGCGGAACGCTGGCTTGCCCACCAGCGCATGAAAGAGCATGAGTCCTGCGCGTCCAAAACTGGCGCACGTTTCAATTCCCTGACGTCCAAATGTCGCCAGCGCCTTCAACACCATCAGTTTAGTTACTCCCTGAGCCGGTTAAATCAGCGAGATAGTCGCCGGCAGGAAAACGGAAGGGAACCGGACCATCCGCATCGCCATCAATAAACTGGCGAACGCGCGGGTCATTGTTCGCTCGCAACTCCGGCGTGGTGCCGTGTGCGATAATTTTTTGTCCGGCCACGATATAGGCATAGTCCGCAATACTCAGTACTTCCGGTACGTCGTGCGAGACCACAATACAGGTCAGGCCCAGAGCATGGTTCAGTTCATCAATGAGTTTTACCAGCACGCCCATCGTGATCGGATCCTGACCGACGAAAGGCTCATCAAACATGATCAGTTCCGGCTCCAGCGCGATAGCGCGCGCCAGTGCCACACGACGCGCCATTCCGCCCGACAGCTCCGCGGGCTTCAGCTGGGCCGCGCCACGCAGACCCACCGCTTCCAGCTTCATCAGCACTGTGCTGTGCAGCAACGGAGGAGGCAGACGGGTATGTTCACGCAGCGGCCAGGCAACATTTTCATAGACCGTCAGGTCAGTAAACAGCGCGCCAGACTGGAACAGCATGCTCATTTTTTTGCGCGCTTCGTACAATTTAGTGCGAGACAGTGACGGAATGTTTTCACCACGGAAAAAGATTTCACCGCTGGTCGGCTGAAGTTGCCCCCCAATCAAGCGTAGCAGCGTGGTTTTTCCTATCCCCGACGGCCCCATTATCGCCGTCACTTTGCCTTTCGGCACGGTCAGCGAAATGTCATCGAAGATGGTGCGATCTCCGCGCGAAAAACTCACGCCACGAACCTCAACCAGATTCGATTGCTGCTGGATCATTATAACCTCTTGTAAGGATCGGGCGTAAACATGGGGTACGATGGTAGCCTGTTCGGTCCTGATTCACGATAGCTTTACAGAAACTTACCGCTAAGATTTGGCGAAAATGGTCATTAAATTTACTTTTGCCGTCCGGACGGTCAAAATCAGCGCCTGTCTCGCCAAACAGAACCTTAAACCGGTCGGGAAAGGCATTGCCGGCCTGGGTTTTTACGCAAGGATTTTTCATGTTCGTAGCTTCTGCACTGCTGATTATCGGTTTGCTTTTACTGGCATATGGTGCCGATCGTCTGGTGTTTAGCGCCTCTATACTGTGTCGATCATTTGGCATCCCGCCACTGATTATTGGCATGACCGTTGTCAGCATCGGCACCTCGCTGCCAGAGATGATCCTCTCCTTTTCCGCCGCGCAGCATGGCCAGATGGATCTTGCTGTTGGCACCGCGCTCGGCTCGAATATTACCAATATTTTACTCATCCTGGGTGCCGCTGCGCTTATGCACCCGCTTAGCGTCCATTCTAATCTGATACGCCGTGAACTGCCGTTAATGTTGCTGGTTACCCTGCTCAGCGGTTTCATGCTGTTTGACAATCAGCTTAGTCGACTGGATGGAATAGGCCTGATCGCCATTGCCGCGATTTATCTGATGGTGGTAATTCGCATTGCGCGTAAAGCAGAACGGGATAACAACGACACCCTGACCCGCGAGCAGCTGGCCGAGCTGCCACGCGAAGAGAGCGGAAATACGGTGGCCTTTCTCTGGCTGGCCGTCGCGCTGATTATCCTGCCGATGTCGACACGAATGGTGATCGACAATGCCACGGCGTTTGCCGACTATTTTGGCGTCAGCGAGCTGGTGATGGGCCTGACGCTGATCGCCGTGGGCACCAGCCTGCCCGAGCTGGCAACGGTTATTGCCGGTGCGCTGAAAGGCGAAGATGATATCGCGATCGGTAATCTGATCGGCGCCAACATTTATAATATTGCCATTGTGCTGGGTCTGCCGGCGCTGATTCACCCTGGCAGTGTCGATTATCACGCCTTCGCCCGTGATTACTGGGTGATGCTGGGAGTCAGCGTGCTGTTTGCCCTGCTCTGCCTGCTACGTCGCCGCCGCGTTGGCCGAACGGCAGGCTTATTTTTACTCTGTGGTTTCTTCGTCTGGGTGACGCTGCTGTGGATGCAGCCGGCATTCATGGACGGCTAACAAGGACAGACTCACTATGTCATATCAGCAACCAACAGCATTTGATTTCCAGCAGGCGGGGAAAACCGTACTGCGCATTGAGCGCGAAGGTCTGGAACAACTCGATCAATATATTAACGACGATTTCGCCCGCGCCTGCGCCCTGATCTACGCCTGTCAGGGTAAAGTGGTGGTGATGGGCATGGGCAAGTCTGGCCATATCGGCAAAAAAATGGCGGCGACCTTTGCCAGTACCGGCACGCCCGCTTTTTTTGTTCATCCGGCCGAAGCCAGCCATGGCGATCTGGGCATGGTGAGCAAAAATGATGTGGTCATCGCCATCTCCAACAGTGGTGAGTCGAACGAAATCCTCGCGCTGATTCCGGTTTTAAAGCGTCAGCACATTACGCTGATCTGCATGACCGGACGGCCTGACAGTGCGATGGGCCGGGTTGCCGATGTGCATCTGTGTGTCCATGTTCCGCAGGAAGCCTGCCCGCTGGGTCTGGCACCGACCACCAGTACCACAGCCACGCTGGTGATGGGTGACGCGCTGGCGGTTTCGCTGCTGGAAGCGCGCGGCTTCACCGCCGAAGACTTTGCTTTGTCCCATCCTGGCGGTGCGCTGGGCCGTAAACTGCTGCTGCATGTGGCTGATATCATGCACAGTGGCGATGAACTGCCGCACGTCACACGGGACGCCTCGCTGCGCGATGCGCTGCTGGAGATTACCCGCAAAAATCTGGGGCTGACGGTGATCGTCGACGACCTGATGAAAATTGAAGGTATCTTTACCGATGGTGACCTGCGCCGCATCTTTGATATGGGCATCGATTTCCAGCGCGCCACCATCGGGGAAGTGATGACGCCAGGTGGCATCCGCGTCCGGCCTAATATGCTGGCAGTGGAAGCCCTGAACCTGATGCAGACCAAAAACATTACCTCGATTCTGGTGGCCGATGACGACCATCTGCTCGGTGTGGTACATATGCATGACATGCTGCGCGCTGGCGTAGTCTGAACAGGAAGAGAAAATGCAACAGGCAACCCACCCGATTGAAACCTGCTACGGCCCGGTCAGCGCTGACGTTATGGCGCGCGCCAGCAGGATTCGTCTGCTGATCTGCGATGTCGATGGCGTGATGTCCGACGGAGTGATCTACATGGGGAATAATGGCGAAGAGCTGAAGGCATTCAACGTGCGGGACGGTTACGGCGTTCGCTGTTTGCTGACCTCCGATGTGGAAGTGGCTATTATTACCGGCCGCAATGCCCGTCTGATGGAAGATCGCTGCAAAACGCTCGGCATCCGTCATCTTTATCAGGGACAATCGGATAAGCTTTTGGCCTATCGTGAACTTCTGGATAAACTGTCTCTTTCCGACGACCAGGTCGCCTACATTGGTGACGATCTTATCGACTGGCCGGTTATGGCGAAAGTGGGTTTAAGCGTGGCGGTGGCGGATGCACATCCGATCCTGTTGCCGCGCGCGCATTATGTCACGCGGATTGCCGGTGGACGCGGTGCAGTTCGCGAAGTATGTGACCTGATCTTAATGGCGCAGAACAAATTTGAGGATGCCAAAGGGCAATCAGTATGAGTAAAAGCAGGCGTTGGATAACGCTGATTCTGACCTTGATTGCACTGGTTTTGATCGGCTGGAATCTTACTAACCAGGATGACGATGGCACGCCAGTCGGGACGGACAGTCAGTCACCGACCTACACCAGTGCTGATTCACACACTGTGGTTTATAACCCGCAGGGCGCGCTGTCATATAAACTGGTCTCTGACAAAGTGACCTATTTCTCGGATGATGAACTGAGCTGGTTCGACAATCCGGTCATGACCACCTTTGATGAGAACAAAATCCCTACCTGGACGTTACGCGCGGATAAAGCAAAGCTCACCAAAGATCGTATGCTTTACCTGTATGGCCATGTTGAGCTGAATACGCTGACGCAGGATTCTCAGCTTGAGCGGATCAAAACCGATAACGCCCAGATTAATCTTGTCACTCAGGACGTTACCTCTGATGACCAGGTGACATTGTATGGCCGCAGTTTTAACTCCACCGGCATGAAAATGCGCGGCAATTTACGGACAAAAAACGCCGAGTTAATCGAGAAGGTCAAAACCTCTTATGAAATTCAAAATGAACAAAAATAGCCTGAAGCTTTTACTGGCCAGCATGCTGCTGGCAACCAGCGTTCCGGCGCTGGCTCTGACCGGTGACTCGGACAAGCCCGTCAATATTGACTCGCAGAATCAGGCGCTGGATTTGCAAGGCAATGTCGCGACCTTTACCGGCAATGTCATCGTGACGCAGGGCTCAATTAAAATCACGGCAGATAAAGTCGTGGTGACCCGTCCGGGCGGCGACAGCAAGAAAACCATCGTTGATGCCTACGGTAATCCCGCCACCTTCTATCAGATGCAGGACAGCGGTAAGCCGGTGCAGGGCCATGCCGCAAAACTGCACTATGAACTGGCTAATGATTTCGTTGAACTGACCGGCAATGCGTTCATTGAGCAGCAGGACAGCAACATCAAAGGCGATCGTATTACCTACCTGGTGAAAGAGCAGAAAATGCAGGCTTTCAGTCAGGGTCAGAACAAGCGCGTCACGACTGTACTGGTGCCGTCGCAACTTCAGGACAAAGGTTCGTCCAACAGCGGAAAGAAGAGTAACTGATAGCTATGGCCACATTAATCGCAGAAAACCTGGCGAAGGCATATAAGGGCCGTCGCGTGGTAGAAGATGTCAGCCTGCAGGTCAAATCCGGCGAGATTGTCGGCCTGCTGGGCCCGAACGGTGCCGGTAAAACCACCACCTTTTACATGGTAGTGGGCATTGTGCCGCGTGACGCTGGCCGCATTATTATTGATGATGAAGATATCAGCATCCTGCCGCTGCATGCCCGTGCGCGTCGTGGCATCGGCTATCTGCCGCAGGAGGCATCGATCTTCCGTCGCCTCAGCGTCTACGATAATCTGATGGCGGTCTTGCAGATCCGTGACGACCTGACCGAAGAGCAACGCCAGGATCGTGCCCGTGAGCTGATGGAAGAGTTTCACATTGAGCACCTGCGCGACAGCATGGGCCAGGCACTTTCGGGTGGTGAGCGACGTCGTGTTGAGATTGCGCGGGCGCTGGCGGCTAATCCTAAATTTATCCTGCTGGATGAACCTTTTGCCGGTGTTGACCCCATCTCCGTTATCGACATTAAGAAGATCATTGAGCATCTGCGTGACAGCGGCCTCGGTGTGCTGATTACCGACCATAACGTACGTGAAACGTTAGCGGTCTGTGAGCGGGCTTATATCGTCAGCCAGGGGCACCTGATCGCACACGGCACACCGAATGAAATTCTTGCGGATGAGCAGGTTAAGCGGGTTTATTTGGGTGAAGAGTTCAGACTCTGATAAGGTGTCGTTAATACCGATGTTTACCTGGGAACGATCATCCTGTCTATGAAGCAAGGTTTACAACTCAGGTTCAGCCAACAGCTGGCAATGACTCCGCAATTGCAACAGGCGATTCGCCTGCTGCAACTCTCTACGCTTGAACTCCAGCAGGAGCTTCAGCTTGCGCTGGAAAGTAATCCGCTGCTTGAGCAGACTGACCTGCATGAAGAGATCGATTCACGGGAGTCTTCAGAGGCCGAGGCGCTGGATACACGCGAAGCGCTTGAGCAGAAAGAGATGCCTGATGAACTGCCGCTGGATGCGACCTGGGATGAGATCTACACCGCGGGTACGCCTTCCGGCACCGGCACCGATTACCAGGATGATGAGTTACCGGTTTATCAGGGCGAAACGACCCAGTCGCTGCAGGATTATCTGATGTGGCAGGTCGGCCTGACGCCGTTCAGCGATACCGATCGCGCCATTGCCACCTCTATTGTCGATGCTATTGATGACACCGGGTATCTCACCGTTTCGCTTGAGGAGATCCTTGACAGCATCGGCGATGATGAGCTCGAAGCGGATGAAGTTGAAGCGGTGCTGAAACGCATCCAGCGCTTTGACCCGATTGGTGTTGGCGCGCGCGACCTGCGTGACTGCCTGCTGGTGCAGCTTTCACAATATGCGCCCGAAACGCCGATGCTGGCAGAGGCGCGTCTGATCGTCAGCGAACATCTCGATCTGCTGGCAAACCACGACTTCCGCAGCCTGATGCGGGTCACACGCCTCAAAGAAGAGGTGCTGAAAGAGGCGATGCTGCTGATTCAGTCGCTGGACCCGCGTCCGGGTCAGTCGATCAACACCGGCGAACCAGAATATGTCATTCCCGATGTGCTGGTACGTAAAGTCGGCAGCCGCTGGACGGTTGAACTCAATGCCGATAGCGTGCCACGTCTGAAGATCAATCAGCACTACGCGGCAATGAGCGGCGCGACGCGGAACGACAGCGACAGCCAGTTCATTCGCAGTAATCTGCAGGAAGCCCGCTGGCTGATTAAGAGCCTGGAAAGCCGCAATGATACCCTGCTGAAAGTGACGCGCTGTATTGTTGAGCAGCAGCAGGCCTTTTTCGAGCAGGGTGAAGAATTTATGCGCCCGATGGTGCTGGCGGATATCGCCCAGGCCGTTGAGATGCACGAATCGACCATCTCCCGCGTTACCACGCAGAAGTATCTGCACAGCCCGCGTGGCATTTTTGAACTGAAGTACTTTTTCTCCAGTCACGTTAATACGGAAGGTGGCGGTGAAGCCTCCTCTACCGCGATTCGTGCCCTGGTGAAAAAATTAATTTCGGCGGAAAATCCAGCCAAACCCTTGAGCGACAGTAAACTGACCTCCATGTTATCTGATCAGGGGATCATGGTGGCACGGCGTACCGTCGCCAAATATCGTGAGTCTTTATCCATCCCGCCATCGAACCAGCGTAAACAACTGGTTTGAAAGAAATGAGAAGGAAGACCTATGCAGCTGAACCTGACCGGGCAACACGTTGAAATCACTCCACCTCTGCGTGAATTCGTCAACGGTAAATTTGCCAAACTGGAACACTATTTTGAACATATCAATCAGGTCTATATTGTCCTGAAGGTTGAGAAAGTCACGCAGGTGGCTGACGCAACACTACACGTGAATGGTGGCGAGCTGCACGCCACATCCGAAGCGGAAGATATGTATGCGGCCATTGACGGACTGATCGATAAGCTCACCCGTCAGCTGACCAAACACAAAGATAAACTGAAAAAACACTAACCTTCACGCTAGCGACGCGCGCCTGGCGCGCAGAGCCGACAGGATGGGGCGGATAATCCGCCCCGTTTTGTCATCTGAGCAGGCGCCGTTTGTCACACGCGTCAATACGCGCTGGCGGTGAATGGCCTGGTGAACACGCAAGTGAAACGATAATGAACAACGATCTCACACTGGAATTGAGCACAGTGCTTTCGCCAGACTGCACCCGCAGCGGCGTCCACTGCCAGAGCAAAAAACGTGCGCTGGAAATCATCAGCGAACTGGCCGCTAAGCAGCTCAACCTGCCGCACCAGACGCTTTTCGAAGCGATCCTGACCCGCGAACGCATGGGCAGTACCGGTATTGGTAACGGGATAGCCATCCCGCACGGCAAGCTGGAAGAGGATACGCTGCGCGCGGTTGGGGTGTTTATCAGCCTCGAACAGCCGATTGCGTTTGATGCCGTCGACAACCAGCCGGTCGATCTGTTGTTTGCCTTACTGGTCCCGGCTGACCAGTGCAAAACACATCTGCACACCCTGTCACTGGTGGCAAAGCGTCTGGCAGATAAAACGGTTTGCCGTCGTCTGCGCGCAGCGCAGAGTGATGAAGAGCTCTATGCCATTATTACGGAAGTCCAGTCGGAGCAGTAACGCGTCTTTACCGGCCCGGTGCCGGTTTTAAAACGGGAGAGAAGGTCATGGTGCTGATGATCGTTAGCGGTCGTTCAGGCTCGGGGAAGTCAGTGGCGCTCCGTGCGCTGGAAGATATGGGGTTCTACTGCGTTGATAACCTGCCGGTCGTGCTGCTGCCTGAGTTAGCTAACTCGCTGGCTGAGCGCAATATTTCGGCGGCGGTCAGCATCGACGTGCGTAATATGCCCGAATCCCCGGAAATTTTTGAAACCGCACTGAATAATCTGCCTGATACATTTTCCCCTCAGCTGCTGTTTCTCGACGCCGATCGCAACACCCTGATTCGTCGTTACAGCGATACGCGCCGTCTGCATCCCCTCTCCAGCAAAAACCTCTCGCTGGAGAGCGCGATTGATGAAGAGAGCGATCTGCTGGAGCCACTTCGTTCACGTGCCGATCTGATCATCGACACCTCAGAGATGTCGGTGCATGAGCTGGCAGAGATGCTGCGTACCCGCCTGCTGGGCAAGCGTGAACGTGAGCTGACCATGGTGTTTGAGTCGTTTGGCTTCAAGCATGGCATTCCGATTGACGCTGACTATGTATTTGACGTGCGCTTTCTGCCCAACCCCCACTGGGATCCCAAACTGCGCCCGATGACCGGCCTCGATCGTCCTGTGGCGGCCTTCCTTGATCGCCACACTGAAGTGCATAATTTTATCTACCAGACGCGCAGCTACCTTGAACTCTGGCTGCCGATGCTGGAGACCAATAACCGTAGCTATCTTACCGTGGCGATTGGCTGCACCGGCGGTAAACACCGCTCAGTCTATATTGCAGAACAGCTGGCAGATTACTTCCGTTCACGGGGTAAGAATGTGCAGTCACGCCATCGTACGCTGGAAAAGCGCAAATCATGACCGTCAGACAAACTGTAGAAATCAAAAATAAGCTGGGCATGCATGCACGTCCGGCGATGAAGTTATTTGAGCTGGTGCAGAGCTTTGATGCCGAAGTATTACTGCGTAATGAAGCGGGCACTGAAGCCGAAGCCAGCAGCGTGATTGCGCTGCTGATGCTCGACTCGGCAAAAGGCGGCCACATTGAGATTGAAGCCAGCGGCCCGGAGGAGATCCCGGCGCTGGCAGCGGTCATTGAGTTATTTGAAGCGGGTTTCGATGAAGATTAACGCTTAATCGAGCTGATTACGCTGCAGGAAGCCTTCCCCGCCAAGCTGGCGCATCTGACGCAGTATCCACTGCTGCCGCTCTCTGACGTAGCCTGAGGGTGCAGCAGCACGATAACGTATCGGATTAGGCAGCACCGCTGCCAGTAAGGCGGCATCTGCTGCGGTCAGCCGGCTGGCAGGCTTATGGAAGTAGCGCTGAGAAGCCGCCTCAACGCCAAAGATGCCGGGCCCGAACTCCGCAATATTGAGATAGACGGTTAAAATACGCCGCTTCGTCCAGACCGTTTCAATTCCTACCGTCAGACCCGCTTCCAGACCTTTACGCACCCAGCTGCGACCATCCCAGAGGAACAGATTCTTCGCCGTCTGTTGAGACAGCGTGGACGCCCCACGCATCCGGCTATCGCTGTTATCCAGTACAGACTCAATCGCCGCCACATCAAAGCCCCAATGGGTGGGAAACTTTTGATCTTCTGAGGCGATAACGGCCAGCCCCATCCAGGGCGAAATCTCGTCATGGCCGACCCAGTCTGAATGGGCGACATAACTAAAATCACCGCGTAACCAGGCTCCAATCTGTCGTTCAGCCATCACCGCTGAGAACGGCACGGGTAAGAACGAAAAGAGTAAAATGCCCGCCAGCCATATTCCCAGCCACACCAGTACGATACGACCAACAATACGTCTGATACGCTGTCCGACGCTTCCTTTATGCTTGTTCATGCAATCTTCCCACACTTGTTTCAGACGTTAATCAATCACTCATGTAATCACTGCTAAAAAAGCAGCCTTTTTACGATTATCGCTGAAAACTGACAGGCTGTTTCCAGACTTTATTCAATCATTTTGCATCAACATGCTGCAACAGTTCGAAATAGTTCAAGTACTTCCGCAAAAAAGGAATCGGTTCCATTCATTGCCATTGCTTAGCATCTTTCCAGATAAACACTTAATAATGAGTAATAAGCGCCCGCATGAATCATTTACTATGCTTAACTGTTATTATTTTCTTAATCCTGCCGCGCCCAAAGGTTAATCAGAATTATCGTTATAACGGATAAATAAGCAGCGCTTAATGGCGTCACGGGTTGCCAGAATGGCACTATTTCCTTCCAGTAATAGCCCTGATAGCAGAACGACAGAAGGACAAACTTTTAGATTCTTTTTTATCATTCCAAATCGTTTTGGATAATTCGTGTCATTTCAGGCAGCGCGCTTGCAATATCAGCGCGTTAGCCTCACTCAAAAGGCAAATGTTAACGGCGGCTCACTTTGGTGCTGCTCAGCCTCAGTTTCCGTGCCCGGCAGCATTAAAACTACACGAAAAAGCGTAAAACTGATTAAAATAGCAGCAACACAGCACAGAAATTAATTCCTTACTTGACTGTGTTGCCAAATTAATGTTTTCTGTATTTAAACGCTGCTCAATATCACAAATTTTAATGAATATTGTCGCATGAGAAGATGAATTTGCTAAGGTGATGACAGTGTTAACCAATACCCTGCGGCTGCATTAATTATTCAAATCATAGCGGCCGCAATGATTTCCCTGGTGTTGGCGCAGTATTTCGCGCACCCCGGCCTCGGCTGGGGTCATTTTTTTCCGGGGTATCACTTATCCTGCTCTGCCACCCAGTCGCGTAATACCTGCACATCGTGTCGCCATTCATGCTTCAGCTCATCAATCCATTCACCCACATTGTCCCACCACGCCGGTAACTCCGGACTCTGAATCTGTTTCGCCAGCATCTGCAAACGCTGCAGCCCGACCGAACCCGCCGCCCCTTTGATTTTGTGTCCCTCTTCAGCAATGCCTTTCTGATCGCGCGCCATCAGATTCGACTCCAGCACCGCAAGGTAGTCCGGCATCATCTTTTCAAACATCGTCAGACTTTGGGTAATCAGGCTGGGACCAACCAGCTCGATATACTGTTCGAGCATCGCGACATCCAGCAGCATCCGGGTTTTGTCATCGCTGACATCAGCGATCTCCTCTTCCGGTTCTGCCTGATAATCCCAGTACTTTTTAATCATCGCAGTGAGTGCCGGCACTGCCAGCGGTTTGCTGAGCACGTCATCCATTCCCGCATCGAAGTACTCTTTTTTGTCTTTGAGGACATTGGCGGTAAGAGCAACCAGCGGGGGCAGATGCGTTCCCTGGTACTGCTGGCGAATCGCACGTGAGACATCCAGCCCGGTCATATCGGGCAGCTGAATGTCCAGCAGCACCAGGTCAAACTCCAGCGGGTCAAACATCGCCAGCGCCTCGCTGCCGGTCATGGCGACCTCTACACTGCAGCCCAGCTTCTCCAGTACCGAGCGCGCCACAATCACATTGAGCTCAATATCTTCAACCAGCAGCACGTGCAGAGCAGGCAGTGGCAGGCTGTCGTCCACGCCTTCATCCTCCACCTCTTCAGCAATGCGTGGCGCTTTAATCTCTACGGTGAAGCAGGAACCCTGTCCCGGCGCACTATGCACGCGGATATCACCGCCCATCGCCTGCGCCAGGCGGCGTGATACTGCCAGTCCGATGCCGGTACCGGTAGCCGGTTTACCACCATGCTGATCTTTGACCTGATAATACATAGCGAAGATCTTGTCCTGCTCCTCCTGACGGATACCCATGCCGGAGTCCTGCACCTCAAAGCGCAGCGTCTCGTCCTGCTCATAGGTTACCCGCACCACGATCTCGCCCTGCTGGGTGAACTTCACGGCGTTACCAATCAGGTTCCACAGAATCTGGCGCAGACGCGTTCCATCCGTCGAAATCATATGCGGCAGCGGCAGTTGCGGCGCGAGCACAAACTTCAGCCCTTTCGGCTGTGCCAGCAGGCCAGAGAGGTTTTCTAAATCGGCCAGGAAACCGGTGAAGTCGAGCGGCTGATTATCCAGCTGTACTTTACGGCGCTCGATTTTGTCCACCTCAATCACATCATTAAAGATGTTGCCCAGCGTGATGGCGGAGACGTGGATGGTTTTGAGATATTTCAGCTGTTCCTGATTGAGGTCGGTGTCCAGCAGGATGCGGCTCAGGCCGACAATGCCATTAAGCGGCGTACGAAGCTCGTGGCTGATCGTAGAGATAAAGGTGGTCTTCTCCCGGCTGGCGTTCTCTAACGCGTCCTGATAGCGCTTACGTTCGGTTATATCGCGGCCAAAGCCCATCAATCCGCTGCGCTTACCCACGCGGTCGTAGTAAGGCACTTTACGGATCTCGAAGCAGGCTTTGCGTCCGTCGGGATATTGCAGCCACTGTTCATAGGTCAGCGAGACGTTGTGGCGGAATACCTTTTCGTCCGTTTCCAGTACCTTAGTGGCCGCTTCATCATCATAGATATCGCGCGGCGTCAGGCCAATCAGCTGCTTTTCGCTTTTGCCGGTCAGTAGCTCCATCGCGCGGTTGCAGCCGGAGAACTGTTTATCGATGTTGCGATAGAACACCAGGTCAGGCGAGGCATCCAGGAAGGAGCGCAGGAAGGAGGATTGCTGTTCCAGCTCAATCTGTGCCTGCTCACGACGCGTTACCTCTTCACGCAGCTTATCCATCACCTGTTCGCGTGCCAGTTCCGCCTTTTTACGATCGCTGATCTCCTGATTCAGCTGCGTAATGGTCTCTTTCATCTGCTGATTGAGTTCCAGATCGCGGGTACGCATCTCTTCCAGCTTATCCACCAGCCGTGCCAGGCGTTGCCGTGACTCCTCCAGCTGATCGACCACCACCGAGAGAAAATAGACCGCCCAGGGCGTGATCAGCAGCCCGAAGAAGACCGAACGCACCACGTCAATACTCTCGACATGGCCCCGCAGTACCATCGTGACCGCCATCTGGACAATCATCGCCAGCACCACCAGCGCAGACGCCAGCAGCAGCGAGAACCTCACCAGTCCAAGCTTCACCATTAAATCAACGTAGTACTGCGCCAACAGACGAATTTGTTTCATAACAACTCCCTGGAAGAGAAACAGCCTCATAATAGCGCAGTTAACCCGCTGCCGTCGCAGCACGTCGCGTGGAGATAAGGGATCAAATGCGCTTTTATGGTGCAGCAGCCTCGCCGATCGGCGACGTTAAGGACAAAGCGGTTAAAACCCTTGACTGACTGTGCCAAATGAATAATCTGTAAGGCCGCCAGCGAATCACCGATTTCTCTGTACGGCCTTTTTTCAATATCCTGGCAGCGTCCTGTTGCACAGGTACACCCTTTTATATGCATAGCCATTCATCTTTAATGCTGTTTTAAGCATGCCCATGCTGATTAATTTTTCTTATAACCAACCGCGGTTTCATTCAAATAGCCGGACATAAGAAAAACAGATACATGCTATGCATCATGGGTGCTGAACAGCATTTAATGCTGCTTAACACCCTGTCACCAGCATGGTGCAGAGATCTGACGCCTGCACTACAGTGAGTCAGTTCACATTTATCGGCCTGTCGCCAGGCACCAGAGTGATACATTTTAAACCTGAAAAATTACTAAATTCATACACTTAAGCAGATAAAACGCATGATAATCCCGTCTGACCACCCTATTTGACCTGATTACGCTTTCCCGATAAGTTGGAAATCCGCTGAAAGCTTTCCAGACGGGCCATTGTCTCGGCATATCTATGCAACAAGAAGACTCCCGCGTGGTTTAAGTCATCTCCTTTAAGAGACCGGAAATCAGAGAGCAGCTCAATTAAGGACGTTTTACCGATGTCTGGAGAGAAATGCTCAGGGCTATGACGCGCGCTCGACAGAGCATGGCGATGAAAATGATAGCGCCCCCGTTGCGCTCAGACCCTGAAACAGTGCAGGTAATGTCAAAGCAGTTTAAGGAGACCCTCAATGTCCACTAAAAAACCTCAATCCTATGGCTTGTATGATCCGACAGCAGGCAGTGACAGCTGTGGTGTAGGTTTCATTACGCGTAAGGACGGCGAGCAGACCCACGAGATTCTGCAGATGGCGCACAGCGTCCTGTGTACGGTGCCTCACCGCGGCGGCATGTCAGCGGAAGGCGTTGGCGACGGCGCGGGGGTCAACGTTGATCTTTCGCTGCAGTTCTTCCGCAAGATTACCGGCCAGCCGCTGGAGGCGGGACGCTTTGGTGTCGGTAACTTCTTTGTGCCGAAAGATGCTGAGCTGCGCGCGAATGCCGAACGTCTGGTGGATGAAACCCTCAGCAGCTTTGGTCTGCCGGTACTCATGAAGCGTGACATGCCGCTCGACAGCAGCGTGACGCGCCCGGCAGCCGCGCAGTTCCAGTTACCGATTCTGCAGTGGATTTTCACTGCGCCACAGGATGTAGTTGATCAGAACGACTTCGAAAAACGCATCTACCGCGCCCTGTTAACCATTGAAGCCCGAGCTTTCACCGAAAGCGAATTTGGCGGCCTCTATCCGCTGTCGCTGTCGTCACGCACGCAGGTGTTCAAAGCCCGTCTGAATTCCAATGAAGTGATCCCTTACTTCAAAGATCTGACCGATCCCGATCATCAGGTGCGCGGGCTGTTTTTCCACACCCGCTTCTCCACTAACACCGATCCCCATACCACGATGGCGCAGCCGTTCCGCCTGATGGCGCACAACGGCGAGCTGAACACTGACCGTAAAAACCGCATCGCTGAGTCCGCGCTGGCGCTGGCCCGTGGCAAGACCATCGTGCGGCCTAAAGGCCAGTCCGACAGTTCGCGCCTGGATCAGAGCATCCACAGCCGTCTGATGGAAGATGACCTCGATCTGATCACCGCCGTGGTGTCGATGATGCCGCCCGCCTGGGAAAACGACAGCGCGCTGTCGCCAGAAGTGCGTGACATGCTGGAGTACTTCTCGCTGTATGAAGAGAAGAACGACGGCCCTGCTGCCTTAATCTTTGGTAATGGCGAAGTGATTGGCGCCCGTCTTGATCGTCTGGGTCTGCGTCCACTGCGTTCAGTAGAAACCGCTGACTATATCGGTGCGATGTCGGAAGCGGGCCAGATCGCCTTCCCCCCTGAAAGCGTGTTGCGTCGTGGGCGTATCGAAGCGGGCGGTATGCTCTATTTCGATCACCGTGAAAAACGCAGCTATACCACGCTGCAGGCGCTGGAAAAACTGGCCGCAGAGAAAGATTATTCGGCGTTGCTGCGTGAAGCGCGCGTCGGTCTTGACGATCTGCCCGAGATCCCGGCAGAACAACAGGGTTCACCGCTGCGTTATCGTGGCGATCTGAAAACGTATCAGCGCTTTGTTGCCTACTACTACAACCAGGAAAGCTTCAAGTTCATGATGGACCCGATGCTGAATACCGGCGCAGAGAAGATCTCTGCGATGGGTTACGGCAACGCCATCAACGGCTTATCCGATCATGAAGGCGGCATGGCGCACTACTTCTCTCAGCGCTTTGCGCAGGTCACCAACCCGCCGCTGGACTCTATCCGCGAAGTGGATGGCATGACGTTGCGTGTCGCGCTGGGGGCAAAACCCCATCTGGGCCGCAGCAAAGGCCGTCAGATTGTGGTGCCGACCCCGATTCTCAGCCACCTCGATATGCTGCGTTTACGCGAGCAGACTATCGCACCTTATGCCCGCTTTGAGATGCTCTATGAGCCGGTGATCGGCAAAGATCTGCTGAGCACCACCGCGAACGCGAATGCTTTGGAAAAAGCGATTGATGACCTGGCGCAACAGGTGGTTGATTTTGCCCGTACCCAGGGTGGCATCGCCGTACTTACCGATCGCCATATCTCTTCAAAGCACGCCGCGATCCCGATGCTGCTGGTGGTTTCCGCCATCAACCAGCGCCTGATAAAGGAAGGGTTGCGTCTGGATGTTTCTCTGGTGGTTGAAAGCGGCCAGAGCATCTCGTCGCACCACATTGCCGCCACACTTGGCTTTGGGGCGTCAGCTATCTATCCGCTGGGCGTACAGATGCGCGCAGAGGAGAAATTTGGTGAAGGTGAAGAAGGTAACAAAGCCTTTAAGCGCTATGCCAAAGCGGCTGAAAAAGCACTGATGAAAACCATGGGCAAAGTGGGCCTCTGTACCGTTGAGAGCTACAGCAGCGGTGAGTTCTTTGAGCCTAACTTCCTCAACACCGATGATCCGGTGCTGAAAAAGTATTTCCCGAATATCAAAACGCCGGTGGGCGGCGCAGGCTTCGCGACGATCGCGCAGATGGCCGTTGACTGGCACCAGAGCGCACTGAAGATTCAGGGCGAATCTGAATTTCCGTTGCTGGGCCTGTTCAAAGAGCGTGCAGAAGGCGCAGGTCACTCCTACGGCACCATCGCCGTGCGGACCTTTATCGATATGACCGAAGAACCGATTCGCTTTGCCGACAAAGCGCGCGAAGAGGACAACTTCATCCGCCTGATGACGCTGGCTAAACTGGATAATGTGTTCGGCATCAAGCCTGAGACCTTTAAAGACAGCAGCTTTGAGCGCATCCCGGATGAGGTGATCAATAATTTCGCGATTACTGCTGATTACCGTCAGTTCTCAAGCCTGATGTATGAAGAGCGTAAACGTCGCCCGGCGGCCCTGCGCGACATCCTGACATTCCCGGCTGACCTGACCCACATCGACAGCGAAGCGGAGTTCCGCCGCAAGCTGGGACGCTACTCGCTGACCAACAACGGCTTTGCCATTCGTGGCATGGAGTGTGAAGCGGTAGATGGCAGCCTGAATCACTTTATGCTGCGTCTGACCGATGCGATTGAAGGACTGAAGCCTGAGAGCGAACGCCTGCAGAACCTGTCTCGCGCCCTGAAATCCCGCTTCGGCGACGATATTGAAAGCAGCGAAGTGGTGACTGGCGGTCTGAAAGTGACCGCTTACGGTAAAGCGGCCGATTATCTGTCACGTATCTTCACCACCCTGCCCTCACTGCCACTGAGCGAAGTGCAGCCAGCCTGTGAAATTACCCGTACCTTTGCCTCCGGGGCGATGAGCCACGGTGCGCTGGTGGCTCCCGCTCATGAAGCGGTCGCGCACGGCACCAATATGGTCGGCGGCATGAGTAACTGCGGTGAAGGCGGCGAGCATTACTCCCGTCACGGCACCATTCGTGCCTCACGCATCAAACAGCTGGCTTCGGGTCGTTTCGGCGTCTGGGCTGCCTATCTGGCAGATCCGATGCTGGAAGAGCTGGAGATCAAAATTGGTCAGGGTGCGAAACCTGGCGAAGGCGGCCAGCTACCGGCGGCCAAAGTTACCGTCGAGATTGCTGCCGCGCGTGGCGGTACGCCTGGCGTCGAGCTGGTCTCACCGCCGCCGCATCACGACACCTATTCCATCGAAGATCTGGCGCAGTTGATCCACGACTGCAAAGCCGCGCGGGTGCGCGTTATCGTCAAGCTGGTCTCGTCTGAAGGGATCGGCACCATCGCGGTTGGCGTGGCCAAAGCCGGTGCAGACGTGATTAACGTTGCGGGTAACACCGGCGGTACCGGCGCTGCGTCGGTGACCAGCCTGAAATATACCGGACGCGTGGCTGAAATCGGCATCGCTGAAGTCCACCAGGCGCTGTGCGCCAACGGTCTGCGTGAGAAAGTGCTGCTGCGCTGTTCTGGCGCACAGCAGACCGGCAGCGACGTGGTGAAATCTGCTTTGCTTGGCGGCGACAGCTTTGAGTTCGGTACGACGGCGCTGATGATGCTGAAATGCGTGATGGCGAAGAACTGTAACGTTAAGTGCCCAGCTGGCTTAACCACGAATGCCGAAGCGTTTGATGGCGATCCGCGTCAGCTGGCGCAGTATTTCCTCAACGTGGCGCATGAAGTGCGTGAAATACTGGCGCGTATGGGCCTGCGTTCCCTGCGTGAGGCACGCGGTCGCTCTGACCTGTTGCACCTGATGGATCACCCGCTGGAAGTGGGCAAGCTCGACTTACGCGCCATGCTTACCGTGGTGCCTGAGCTGAAAATCGACAAGCCGGTTTATCTGGAAAAAGATTTTGAGCTGGATGATGTCTGGATTGAGCAACTGAAGCTGTCGCTGGTGGATCAGGGAAATCCTGACGTCACTCTGGGCAACAACATCGTGCTGAATAACCGAAATAAAAGTGTCGGCGGCCAGCTGGCCATCGATATTGAGCGGATGCTGAACCATCAGCTGAGTTCTGAGCAGCTGCAGGCGATGCCTGCCGTAATGACTGACGATCGCGGTCGCCGCTATCTGGCCCCTGAGAGCGTAAAAATTTCCACCACCGGTTCTGCCGGTCAGTCGTTTGGCGCCTTCTGCAACGATGGCATGCAGCTGACCCATTACGGCACCTGTAACGACGGTGTCGGCAAAGGACAGTGTGGCGGCGAACTGATCGTGATGTCGCCTGGCGGCGGCGCGCAGGATGCCGATGGCAACGTGCTTATTGGTAACTTTGCGCTGTTTGGCGCGACCGGCGGACGTCTGTTCGTGCAGGGCCAGGCCGGTGACCGTTTCGCGGTGCGTAACTCCGGTGCCACCGCCGTGGTTGAAGGCGTCGGTGACTTCTGCTGCGAATATATGACCAATGGCGCCATCCTCAACCTGGGCACCTTCGGTAAAGGATTTGGCAACGGCATGAGCGGCGGCTTCGCCTACCAGTACGACCCCTATAGATCGCTGGCCAGCCATGCTGCCGGTGATTCGGTACAGTTCGGCTCGATTGCCGATCAGGATGAGATGGCCCAGGTGCACAAGCAGGCGGTACTGACCATGCTGAACTGGCATCTGGAGGCGACCAAATCACCGCGTGCCGCCTGGCTGCTGGAGAACTGGGAAACGGAGTGTCACCACTTTGTTTACGTGATGCCGCGCTCGCTGCTGCTCTATCAGGATGGCGGCGAGATTCTGAAAGCCAAGAGCCGCAAAGATCTGCTCGAAGAGCTGTCGACGGCGCTGGCAGGCCATCAGGTGGCGAAGTTTAAAGCCGCATGGCGTCAGGGTAAAACCATCGCCAACGGTGCCGTACCGGCTTATGGCGCGACCGATACGCTGGAGATGTTTGTCCTGCTGAACAACTACACCGTGCTGAGTTTTGCCCAGCAGCTGGCGCTGGGCAAATTACCGAAAGGCACCCCGGTTGAAGATGCGGCAGTTGAAAAAGCGGTCCGTAATCTGTTGATGACGGAAGACTTTTCGCTGATAAGCAAGCTGCAGCGTCATGCCCGTTCCGCTATCGAGAGCTACAGCGATGATGAACTGGCGAGTCTGATTGGTACCAAACGCATGTCAGATTACAAAGCGGCGCTGACGCAACGTAACATCCGCTCCATGGACAGTCTGGCAACCTACGGCTGGATCATGTACCAGGATGCCTGTAACCGGGAAGTGCTGGGCCACCTGCCTGACTTTGAAGAGCTGTTTGCACGTGCGGCATTGCCGGAAATCGCCGCTGCGGTGGGTAAACTCTCCTGACAGTGATACTGATCAGGCTGAACTGAATATTATTAATTGATCATTGCCCGGATTAATCGTTGTACCGGACAGATGCAGCACCGCTCTCCCCTGTCGCACACGCTGCGGCGCGGGAAAGCGGAACCGCTTTCACACCGGACAATGCCACTGATGACGGGCGAGAACGGGATTGAGTAAAAGTACCCATGAAAATTCCTTATATTCCAGAAGATGCACCTTTTAATGGCGATCAGAAGTACTGGCTGGCTGGCTTTCTTGCGGGTCTGCACTCCCGTTTGCTGGTATTAGAAGACAAGCAGCAACCCGCCGCAGGCACAGGCGCAGCCGCGACGACGCAACTGCACATTCTTTATGGCTCACAGACCGGCAATGCTGAAGCACTGGCGCAGACCGCAGCGAAGTCTGCGCGCGCTAAAGGTCTGGTGCCGGTGGTTCAGGCGCTGGGCGATGTCGATCTCGACGTATTTGCCACCATGCGCCATGTACTGATCGTCACCTCGACCTATGGCGAAGGTGAAATGCCGGACAACGCGCAGCTGTTCTGGGATGCGATCTCTGCCAGTACCGCACCGCGTCTGGAGCAGATGCATTTCGCCGTGCTGGCGATTGGCGATACCGGCTACGATGGCTTCTGTCAGGCGGGCAAGTTTATTGATATGCGCCTTGAGCAGTTGGGCGCGAAACGCGTGGTTGATCGTATCGATTGTGATATCGATTTTGAGGAGCCTTCCAGCGAGTGGCTGAACAGCTCAATGCCACAGTTTGCCGCCAGCGCGGGCAGCAGCGGCACCGTGCTGGAAAGCGCGCCTGAAGCGCCAGTCATTCCAGGCAGCAACAAATCCAATCCATACGCCGCCGCGCTGATCACTAACAAGCGTTTGTCAGGCGAGCAGTCAGCCAAAGATATTCGTCATTTCGAGTTCGACCTGTCTGACAGCGGCCTGAAGTATGAAGCGGGAGATGCGCTGGGCGTAATTCCGGTCAACGAGCCGTCGCTGGTCAGCCTGCTGCTGACCCAGCTTAACGCAGACTACGAGACGCCGGTGCCAGGCTTTGATCGCAGCCTTGGCGACCTGCTGACCTATCAGTTTGAGATCTCAGAGCCGTCACGCAAGTTAATCGAATGGGTCGGGCAGAACACCACCAACCAGGAGCTGCGTCATGTGTTACAGCATGATGATAAAGATGCGCTGGGCGTGTGGCTGTGGGGCAAAGATACCCTTGACCTGCTACAGCTTGAACTGACGCGCACGCTGGCGGTACCCGAGTTTGTCGCGCTGCTGCGTCCGCTGCAGCATCGCGCTTACTCTATTTCATCCAGCTCTAAAGCCCATCCTGATCAGGTGCATCTGACCGTTGCCTCGGTGCGTTATCACAGTGGCGGCCGTAATCGCGGTGGCGTCTGCTCAACCTACCTGGCCGAGCGTGTGCGTCGCGGTGAGAAGCCCGCCATCTTTATCTCACCCAATAAATCGTTCCGCGTGCCTGCCAACAACAGCGCACCGCTGATCATGGTGGGACCAGGTACCGGTATTGCGCCATTCCGTGCCTTCCTGCAGGAGCGCCAGGCAACCGGCGCGCAGGGGAAAAACTGGCTGTTCTTCGGCGATCAGCATCAGGAACATGACTTTATCTATCAGGATGAATTACTTGCCTGGCGCGATAATGGCTTGCTGACGCGTCTGGATCTGGCGTTCTCACGCGATCAGGAGAAGAAGATCTACGTGCAGAGCCGGATGCTTGAACAGGGCGCTGAGTTGTATGCCTGGCTGCAGGAAGGGGCTTACTTCTATGTCTGTGGCGATGCATCGCGTATGGCGAAGGATGTGGATAATGCGCTGTATGAAGTGGTTCGCCAGTTTGGTGGCCTCTCCACCGAGCGCGCTGCTGACTATGTCGATCAGCTGAAGAAAGAGAAGCGCTACCTGCGCGACGTCTATTGATCGCGATGGTTTGCTGAAAAAATCCGGCTTGCGCAGGCAGCCGGATTTTTTTATGGCCGACAGGCAAAAAAATACCCGTCGGATGGACGGGTATTCGCTGTTATGTCACTGCTATTTCACTACGCGCAGTGAAGGTCGTCCACCACGTGGCGGTGGATCGTCATCAGGCGGTGTCTCGTCATCGCTGGCATCGTCAGGACGATCACCATCAATCACCGACATCATAGTCTCTTCCTGACCCTCTGACGCCTCATGCGTGCCCAGCTCGTAAGCCGGTTCCGGTTCAAACATCGTCCCGGCGCCATTTTCACGCGCATAGATTGCCAGAATCGCCGCCATCGGCACGTTAACCTGGCGAGGAACGCCACCAAAGCGGGCGTTGAACGACACCTGATCGTTTGCCAGATCGAGGTTACCGACAGCACGTGGCGCAATGTTCAGGACTATCTGACCATCGCGCGCATACTCCAGCGGCACCTGCACACCCGGCAGATTTATGTCGACCACCAGATGCGGCGTCAGCTGGTTATCGAGCAACCAGTCATAAAAGGCGCGCAGCAGATAGGGACGACGTGCAGTAAGTTGCGACATTTCCATACGTTAAGCCCGGGCTTGCAGCCGCATTTCACGTTCAGCTTCAGTTAATGAAGCGAGGAAGGAGTCACGCTCAAATACGCGATTCATGTAACCTTTCAGCTCTTTTGAACCTGAGCCGATCAAATCGATACCCATTGACGGCAGACGCCATAACAGCGGAGCCAGATAGCAATCAACCAGGCTGAACTCTTCGCTCATGAAATAAGGCGTACGGCCAAACAGTGGCGCGATAGCCAGCAGCTCTTCACGCAGTTGCTTGCGTGCCGCTTCCGCTTCCTGACCGCTGCTGTTCTCTACTTTCCTCATCAGGCTATACCAGTCCTGCTCGATGCGGTGCATCATCAGGCGGCTATCACCACGGGCAACCGGATAAACCGGCATCAGTGGCGGATGCGGGAAGCGCTCATCTAAATATTCCATGATGATGCGTGATTCATACAGCGTCAGCTCACGATCTACCAGCGTCGGTACCGTGCGATACGGATTGAGGTCAATCAGATCCTGCGGCAGGTTATCCATTTCGACCTGCTCGATCTCTACGCTGACACCCTTCTCCGCCAGGACGATACGTACCTGATGGCTGAAAATGTCAGTAGGACCAGAAAACAGCGTCATTACCGAACGTTTGTTGGCAGCGACAGCCATGAAAACCTCCAAGTTTGTTCACAAAAAGATACTGCGAATAGCCAACCACACGGCGACTCACTTGCTTATCGAACTCGCACGCAACCTGGTTAGCTGCGTCACAGATACTGACGCCCCGACAGTGGGGAGGCGCATAACGCACCGGCCTGCGGGCGCAAAGTGACACAGAGTTTACCAGATTTTAGGCTGCTTGTGGGCGTGGAATGAATCTTTGCAGGTAAATTGAGCGCGGCGTTACGGTTTTCGCGGACAGTTTATGGGAAGGCAGAAAATAAAAAACCCGCCGAAGCGGGTTTTTTGAGCCAATTGCCGCAGCCGGAGCTGCAAACAATTAACGCTTGGAGAACTGAGGACGACGACGTGCTTTACGCAGGCCGACTTTCTTACGTTCAACCTGACGCGCATCACGCGTTACGAAGCCAGCTTTACGCAGCTCGCCACGCAGTGATTCGTCGTATTCCATCAGAGCGCGGGTGATACCGTGACGGATCGCACCAGCCTGACCAGAAATACCGCCACCTTTAACAGTGACATAGAGATCGAATTTACCAACCAGGTCCAGCAGCTCAAGCGGCTGACGAACTACCATGCGGGCAGTTTCGCGACCGAAGTACTGTTCCAGAGAACGTTGGTTAATTACGATGTTACCGCTACCCGGCTTAATGAATACGCGAGCGGTAGAGCTTTTGCGGCGACCAGTGCCGTAGTTTTGAGTTTCAGCCATTGCCTTTAATCCCGATTAAATGTCAAGAACTTGCGGTTGCTGTGCCGCATGGGTGTGCTCGTTGCCTGCGTAAACTTTCAGTTTACGGTACATAGCACGACCCAGCGGGCCCTTCGGCAGCATGCCTTTAACCGCGATCTCAATCACACGCTCAGGACGGCGAGCAATCATCTCTTCAAAGGTCGCCTGTTTGATACCACCGATGTGGCCAGTGTGGTGATAGTAGATCTTGTCAGTACGCTTGTTGCCGGTTACAGCAACTTTTTCTGCGTTCAGAACGATGATGTAATCACCCGTATCAACGTGCGGAGTGTATTCCGCTTTATGCTTACCACGCAGACGGCGCGCCAGTTCAGTCGCCAGGCGACCCAAAGTTTTGCCCGTTGCGTCAACTACAAACCAGTCACGTTGGACGGTTTCTGGTTTAGCTGTAAAAGTTTTCATCGAAAAGCTTACCCAAATTAAGTTACACGTTGGTGAAATCCCAAACGCTTAAGTAAACGAATGAGGCTCACACGACCATTTTGACCAGCAAGCCACCCCTTCGGATAGAGTTACTGGAACACAGAGGATTTGGGAAAAAAATCCTTTGCTGTAACGTGGGGTCGCAAGATTATAGAGAAGTCGGTTACAAAAATCGAACCCTATTTCGGTATTTATCCCGATTATTCTCACGGCAGGTGCGGTAAACGCAGATACTCTTCGCTCTGCATCTCCTGAAGTCGCGATAAACAGCGCTGGTATTCAAACTTCAGCCGCGTGCCCTGATAAATCTCGGTCAGTGACGTTTCTGCCGCGACCACCAGCTTCACATGCCGTTCATAGAACTCATCGACCAGTGCCAGGAAACGCCGTGCCTGATCTTCGGTTTTGTAGATCATCACCGGCACGTCATACAGCAGCACACTGTGAAAACGGCGCGACAGCGCAATATAGTCATGCTGGCTGCGCCCTTCGCCACACAGGGTGGTGAAATTAATCGCCAGCACGCCCTCGCTGACGCCCAGCGTCGGCATCTGGCGGTGATTAATTTCCAGAACCGGCGCATCTTCAGGCTGGCTGCCCGACAGCGCTTTAAACATCCGCGCCATTTCAGCGTGCGTCTCTTTGTTCAGCGGAGAGTTCCACAGGTGCGCCGAGGTCAGCGTGCGTAACCGGTAGTCGATACCGGCATCCACATTCATCACATCACAATGACGTTTGATCTGCTCGATGGCAGGCAGGAAGCGCGCGCGCTGCAGACCATTACGATAGAGATCATCAGGCGGAATGTTCGAGGTGGCCACCAGCGCAATGCCGCGTTCAAACAGCGCCTCCATCAGCGTGCCCAGCAGCATCGCATCGGTGATATCGGAGACAAAAAATTCATCAAAACAGAGGATATCCGTTTCCGCTTTGAATCTGTCCGCAATAATCAGTAACGGATCGCTCTGCCCCTGAAGCTGCGTCAGCTCTTCATGCACCCGCAGCATAAAGCGGTGGAAGTGCAGACGCAGTTTGCGATCGCCAGGAATAGACTGAAAAAAGAGATCCATGACCCAGGTCTTACCGCGACCGACACCGCCCCACATATAGAGTCCACGTACCGGTTGTGGCGTCTCGTTTTTCTCTTTACCGATCAATTTTGACAGGCGACCCAGCAGGCCGGATGTGGCAGGCGCGGCGGATTGTTGCCGGGCAACCAGCGCCTGCTGCAGCGCGTCTAAACGGGTAATCGCTTCACGTTGTACGTCATCGGGCCTGAATTCGCCCTGCGACAGCGCCTGTTCATAGCGTGCAAGCGGAGTTGAGGTTTGCATTGTTGTTTCAAAGTCCCTGAATGGTGTCTGATTCATACCACGGTTGCTGAAAAAAAGGCCGTTCTACACTAAGCCATGCTGCTCCAGAGTTCCACATCCATAAGATTAACGGGTATAGTGACTATTATTGAAATGGTGCAATGCCCTACGGAACAATGGAAATAACACGGGAGTCATTATGACCTGGGAATACGGGCTAATTGGTTTAGTGGTTGGTATTATTGTCGGCGCAGTCGCCATGCGTTTTGGCAACAAAAAGCTGCGTGAGCAGCGCAGCATGCAGTACGAGCTGGAAAAATCGAAAGCGGAGCTGGCGGATTATCGCGAAGAGCTGACCAATCACTTCGCGCAGAGCGCGGAGCTGCTGGACAACATGGCGCGTGATTATCGTCAGCTCTATCAGCACATGGCAAAAGGCTCAAATGACCTGCTGCCGAATCTGCCTGGCCAGAAAAATCCGTTTGCCTATCAGCTGACTGAAGCCGAAGCGGACAACGATCAGGTGCCGGTGCAGATGCCGCGCGACTATTCTGAAGGCGCATCCGGTTTACTGCGTGGCGAGCGCCCTGCCCGCGACTAATCTTTTTGGGGCGCAGCCTGTCTGCGCCCGCTGTTTTTGCGAACCCTGACCGCAAACGACTGTCACACTTATTAATTCCTCCCACCTTTTGCAGCGAGAGCGTTGTAGCAATGAAAAAACAAGCACGCCTGTTTAGCGCATTAGCCCTGAGTATTGGGATGAGCCTTGCCGCCGCGCCAGACGCGATGGCAACGCTGCCAGCACAAATTGCGGGCCAGCCGCTGCCGAGTCTGGCACCGATGCTGGAGAAAGTGCTACCTGCCGTGGTCAGTGTGCATGTGGAAGGCACTGATTCGGGTGCACAGGCTCAGGATATTCCTGAACCGCTGAAGCGTTTTTTTGGTCAGATGCCTGGCGGAAATAGTCAGCCACAGCCGTTTGAAGGTTTAGGTTCTGGCGTGATCATCGATGCCGCGAAAGGCTACGTGCTCACCAACAATCACGTAGTCAACGGTGCGGATAAAATCAACGTACAGCTTGGCGACGGCAGTGAATATGAAGCCAAACTCATTGGTCATGATGAGCAGACCGATATCGCGCTGATTCAGATTCAGGGCGCAAAAAACCTCACGCAGGTGAAAGTCGCGGACTCTGACCAGCTGAAAGTGGGTGATTTCGCGGTAGCTATCGGTAACCCGTTCGGTCTGGGACAGACTGCCACCTCCGGTATTATCTCCGCACTGGGCCGCAGCGGCCTGAACCTGGAAGGGCTGGAAAACTTTATTCAGACCGATGCCGCGATCAACCGTGGCAACTCAGGCGGTGCGCTGGTCAACCTTAACGGCGAACTCATCGGTATCAACACCGCGATTCTCGCCTCCAGCGGCGGTAACATCGGTATCGGCTTTGCTATCCCGAGTGATATGGCGATGAACCTCGCGCAGCAGCTGATTAAATTTGGTGAAGTGAAGCGCGGTCAGCTCGGCATCAAAGGCACTGAAATGACAGCCGATATGGCTAAAGCGTTCAATGTCGATGCGCAGCGCGGCGCCTTTGTCTCTGAAGTCCTGCCGCAATCTGCTGCGCAGAAAGCGGGCGTGAAGTCAGGCGATATCATTACGTCGATCAACGATAAGCCGATTACCAGCTTCGCTGAGCTGCGCGTCAAAGTGGGAACCACGCCGCCAGGTGAACAGGTTAAGCTTGGCCTGCTGCGTGAAGGTAAGCCGTTAACGGTTACCGTTACGCTGGAGCAGAGCGCACAGAGCACCGCCAGCGCACAGCTGATGTCACCCGCGCTTCAGGGCGCAACCCTGAGTGATGGACAGACTAAAACCGGTGATAAAGGCGTGAAGGTCGATACCATCGAAAAAGGCACACCGGCTGAACAGGTTGGTCTGCAGAAAGATGATGTGATTATCGGCGTTAACCGCAACCGGGTTCAGACCATTGCTGAAATGCGTAAAATACTGGAAGGGAAACCGCCGGTACTGGCACTGAATGTGGTGCGCGGCGATGAAAGTATCTATCTGTTGTTGAGATAAACCTCGCATTACGGCGGACACAAGCGCGTGTGTGTCCGCCGCTCTCATGCTATTCTCCCCTGCGATCTCCCCTAGCGTAATTTAACACCATGTTTCTTAAACTTTTGCGTGCAGTGGTGCTGGGCCTGATTGTGGCGGGTATTTTGCTCGCAGCACTGCCTGCACTGCGTATGGGCAGCGACGCCCTCTATAACCACGAAAATATTACAGACGAAACGCCCTTTAGCTTCAATCAAGGGGTGCGCCGCGCCGTGCCTGCCGTTGTGAACGTTTACAATCGTAGCGCCCACGGCAACAACAATCGTGGCATCACGACCCTGGGTTCAGGGGTGATCATGAATGCAAAAGGCTACATTCTTACCAATAAGCATGTGATCAATAATGCCGATCAAATTATCGTGGCGCTGCAGGATGGCCGCTTCTTTGAAGCGACGCTGGTGGGTTCCGATGGCATGACCGATCTGGCGGTACTGAAGATCACGGCCTCCGGCCTGCCCGTTATCCCCATCAATCCAAATCGCCAGGCGCATATCGGGGATGTGGTGATGGCTATCGGCAACCCCTATAACCTCGGTCAGACGGTCACGCAGGGCATTATCAGCGCCACGGGCCGGGTTGGCTTAAGCTCATCAGGCCGACAGAACTTCCTGCAGACCGATGCGTCAATCAATCAGGGTAACTCCGGCGGCGCGCTGATTAACTCGCTAGGCGAGCTGATGGGCATTAACACCCTGACCTTCGATAAAAGTAGTGATGGTGAAACCCCGGAAGGGATTGGTTTCGCCATTCCAACCGTTTTAGCCTCGAAGATCATGGATAAGCTGATTCGTGATGGTCGGGTGATCCGCGGCTATATCGGCATTACCGGGCGTGAGCTGCCGCCGCTGCATGGACAGGGGAGCAATCTGGATCGGGTTCAGGGCATTATTGTCAGCGTGGTCACACCAGATGGGCCAGCGGATAAAGCCGGGATTCAGGCCAACGATGTGCTGCTCAGCGTTAATGGCAAGCCGGCCATCTCCGCGCAGGAGACCATGGATCAGGTGGCAGAAATTCGCCCGGGTTCAGTGATTGATGTGCAGGTACTGCGAAACGATCAGAAACTGACGCTGCCGGTCACCATTCAGGAGTTTCCTGACAGCAGCAGTTAGCTGAAACCTGTGCCAGGTCAGGGATGGCCCGGCTGATCGCAAAGAAGGCCGCCATCCATGGCGGTCGGCCTCGCCATCCTGGCTCGGACGCTTTGCTCTTCATCCGGGCCAACCCTTCCCCTCTAATCCGCCATCGTTTGTGATTAACCGATTAGCAGCGATCCACCGGAAACGCGATGACATCGCTCAATGACTCCGCTTTCAACGCCAGCATGATCAGGCGATCGATACCCAGTGCGACCCCGGAACAGGCTGGCATGCCATGCGCCAGCGCATCCAGCAGATATGTATCAATAGGATGCACAGGCAGGCCGCGCGCCGCACGGCGACGGTTATCCTGCTCAAAACGCTGACGCTGCTCACGGCTGTCGGTCAGCTCACGGAAACCGTTCGCCAGCTCAATGCCTTTGTAATAGACCTCAAAGCGTTCGGCCACGCGGTGATCTTCGGTGCTAATCTCCGCCAGGGCTGCCTGGCTTGCCGGGAAATGATAAACGAAGCAGGGTTTATCCTGACCAATCTTCGGTTCCACACCCAGCATAAACAGCAGCATCAGTAAGGTATCGCGATCCTCTTCTGCACGCGCCAGCTCGCCTTCACCCAGCTTCTCTGCCGCTTCACGCAACTGCGCTTTATCCGCTGACAGCGGATCCAGCTCAAGATGACGGATAAACGCCTGCTGATAGGAGAGCGACTCAGCGCTGTCACACTCCAGCACCTGCTGCATCAGATCGTCGACTTCGTTCATCAGACGGTACATATCGTAATGCGGCCGGTACCACTCCAGCATGGTGAATTCCGGGTTGTGGTGACGTCCCGCCTCTTCATTACGGAAGCTGCGCGCCATCTGATAGATCGGGCCACTGCCAGCCGCCAGCAGGCGTTTCATATGATATTCCGGGCTGGTCATCAGCCAGAGATCGCGCCCCTGCGCAGCGCCAGGCCCGACAAAACGCGTCTGGAATGGCACCAGATGGATATCGGTAATGGTGGCCTGGCTCATCGCCGGCGTATCCACTTCCAGCACGCCGCGATCGGCAAAGAAACGACGCACTTCTGCTAAAATAGCGGCGCGTTTTAACAAATTGGCGATGGATGCGCTTGGTTGCCAGCTTGCCGTTTCGCTCATGGTGATGACTCCTGATACAAATTAGGGGGGGAAGTCTACCTGCAATGCCTGCGGCAAACAATCTCGTGCCCGTACTGCCAAAAACGGCGTTTCGGCTTCTATACTTAAGCGGTTAAATCACAAAGGAATCCCACTATGTCTCCATGGAAAACAGTTGTTGCCAGCCTGAGTGCTTTTCTCTCTGTCGCCTGCAGCACTACGCCGCCAAAGAACGTCACGGTCGTAGATAACTTTGACAGCCAGCGCTATCTCGGTCAGTGGTATGAGATTGCCCGCCTTAACCACCCTTTTGAGCGCGGCCTTGAACAGGTAACGGCAAACTACAGCCCGCGTGAAGATGGCGGCCTGAAGGTAATCAACCGTGGCTATAACGTCAAAAAGCAGCGCTGGCAGGAGAGCGTTGGCAAAGCCTACTTTACCGGTGAACCCACGCGGGCTTCTCTGAAAGTCTCTTTCTTCGGCCCCTTCTATGGCGGCTATAACGTGATTGCTCTCGATCCTGACTACCGCTATGCGCTGGTATGTGGACCGAATCGCCACTATCTCTGGATACTGTCACGCACACCACAACTGGAACCGGGCGTAAAAGAGAAACTGGTTGATCAGGCGCGTCGGGATGGTTTCCCGGTTGAAGAGTTAATCTGGGTAAAACAGAAATAGTGCAGAATCTGACAAGCCGGTACGAAAAGCATTTCGTACCGGTTGGAATAACAGGTTACTTCGTGCTGTTCTGAATCGCCTGGCCGCCCGCTTCGACATCTTCACCTACGCCACGCGTTGTATTACAAGCTGTGAGCAGGGAAGAGAGCACCAGTACAGAGAAGATTGCAGCAATACTTTTCTTTAACATAACAATGTCCTTTTTGATGGATGTAAAGTACAGCGCTTTAAGCATAGCCGGATTTCCGGCGGTTGCTGCTGGCGAGACTTTAAAAAGGACAATCAGTTAAGGTCATTTTGCTGCACGCGAAATGGCACCACCTAAGTGAGAGACATCTTCGCCAAAACCGTGGAATGTGTTGCAGGCGCTTAACGCAGAGGAGACCAGCAACGCGAACGCGATTAATTTTGCCAGCTTGATCATTTTTTTCTCTCAGACAAGAAAAAGGCGCATCAGAAGATGCGCCTGCGAATCTTATTTCACGCGTGACACGTATTCGCCAGAGCGGGTGTCAACTTTCACCACTTCGCCCTCTTGCACGAACAGTGGCACTTTCACCACGGCACCGGTAGAGAGTTTAGCTGGCTTGCCGCCAGTCCCTGCGGTATCACCTTTCAGGCCTGGATCGGTTTCGATAACTTCAGCTTCGATAAAGTTCGGCGGCTGAACGGCGATCGGACGACCGTTCCACAGCGTAACGATACATTCAGCGTTATCCTGCAGCCATTTCGCTGCATCGCTTACCGTCTTCTCTTCAACCTGGAACTGCTCAAAGCTTTCCGGATGCATGAAGTGGTAGAACTCACCGTCGTTGTACAGGTAGTTCAGGTTGGTATCTACTACGTCAGCGCCTTCGGCGGAGTCGGTAGATTTAAAAGTTTTCTCAACGCGAGAACCCGTCAGCAGGCGACGCATTTTAACGCGCGCGAATGCCTGACCTTTACCCGGTTTAACGAACTCACTGGATTCGATGGCATACGGCTCGCCTTCGAACATGATTTTAAGACCGGGACGGAAATCGTTGCTAGAATAAGTCGCCATGAAGGCCCTCTACGAAAATTGACACTGGTACTAAGCCAAAAAAATGGCACACATTGTAACCCTAAAAACACCTTCCAGAGAAGATTGGTTGCAGCAACTTGCGGATGTTGTCACCGAACCTGATGAATTACTGCGGATTTTAGCCCTTGATCAGCACACTGAGCTGGCTGAAGGTGCGGATGCGCGGCGTCTTTTCGCCTTACGTGTACCGCATGCGTTCATCCGCCGGATGAAAAAAGGCGATGCGCACGACCCGCTGCTGCTTCAGGTACTGACCCGCCGCCAGGAATTCACTGATGCGCCAGGTTATAGCACCGATCCGCTCGATGAACAAAGCAACGTTGTACCTGGATTGCTGCATAAATACCGAAACCGGGCTTTATTGTTGGTAAAAGGCGGCTGCGCCGTCAACTGTCGCTACTGCTTCCGTCGTCATTTCCCCTATCAGGATAATCCCGGCAATAAGCGTAGCTGGCAGGCTGCACTGGACTATATCGCCGATCATCCCGAGCTGGATGAGATCATTTTCTCCGGCGGCGATCCGCTGATGGCGAAAGATCATGAGCTCGCCTGGCTTATCGCCGCGCTGGAACAGATCCCGCATCTGAAACGTCTGCGCATCCACAGCCGTTTACCGGTGGTGATACCGGCGCGCATTACCGATCAGCTCTGTCAGATGCTCAGCGAGACGCATCTGCAGGTGGTGATGGTGACGCACATCAACCATGCGCAGGAGATTGATGATGAGCTGCGTGAGGCGATGAGCAGCCTGAAGCGTGCTGGAGTGACCCTGCTGAATCAGAGCGTCCTGTTGCGTGGCATCAACGATAATGCGCAGACGCTGGCCACCCTGAGCAATGCGCTATTTGATGCCGGCATTCTGCCCTACTATCTGCACGTGCTGGATAAGGTACAGGGTGCGGCGCATTTCTTTGTGTCAGATGACGAGGCCCGCCAGCTGGTGCGTGCATTACTGTCACAGGTCTCCGGCTATCTGGTGCCAAAGCTGGCGCGTGAAATTGGCGGAGAGCCAAGTAAAACACCGTTAGATTTACAGTTACGTCAGGAATAAAAACGGCCAGCAAAAGGCTGGCCGGTTCAATTTGGCAGACTGCCTGATTCACATTATGGGCACTTGTAGACCTGGCCGGTCATTTTGCTGTCGAGTGGCGCAAACGCGGATAACAGGTTCTGCGTCGGACTGGTTGCCCCATAAATCACGTTACCGCCCATCTCCGCTGCGCGATTGCGCAGGTCGTTTGCTGCGCCACGCAGTGCGCTGGTTTCGCCGCCCGCACCGCTCAGCCAGTTGCTCTGAGAGCCGGTAATATTGCCCAGAAGCTGACAGGTATTGCCAGGCTGCTGATCGGTGAACGTCACGCGCTGTCCTGCTGAAGAGAGTTGCGTAGAGCTGCTGCAGCCCGCCAGCAATAACGCGCCAGCCGTCAGTCCGAGCAAGAGGTTAATCCGCATTGTAATCCCCATTTATTATCATCAGAGTCGGGTGGCAGCGTAGCAGAAAAAGGATTTTTCTTTCTGCACATTCATTGCCCTTATCCCGTTATATCGTCTCAATATTTCACGCCGCTTGCAGGCTGGCAAGCGTGCCGATGCTGGTGAATAAAATGAAGCCAGTCGATCAGTCGGCGCAGCCGCAGACAGCGTGACATATCAAGAGGAAAGACGAACGATTGCGCCTTACTTATACTATTTTCCCACCCAAAAGAAAAACCCCCGACCGTTTCCGATCGGGGGTGATGTCAGAGCGTGATGCCCTTAACCGGTGTAGCCATTACGTCGTGCATTTTCGATGCAATCGGCTTTGTTAACGTAGCCCTGACTGGCGGCGCCGGTAATATTGCCGTTGGGCGCCGTTCTTCTCCAGCGCCACTTGTGTGCTTCGTCCTTATAAAATTCCCATTTATCGTGCATTTTTATTTTCCTTAATCTGCTGTTTATCCCTTTCAGAGCGCGCTATTTCGCGCCGGGATCCACGTTAGAGCATCCCGCCCTGACTAAACCATGATGCAGAACATAAAAAAAGTTAATGGGTTTTTCCTGCTGCTGCCAGCATTCAGACGCTGAAAAAGAAAAACCCCCGACCGTTTCCGATCGGGGGTTCTTTGATGACTTAAGCAGTCAACGGCAATTACATCATGCCGCCCATACCGCCCATGCCACCCATACCGCCAGCGCCGCCGCCTAAATCAGGTGCGTCGCCTTTTGGCAGGTCAGTGACCATACATTCGGTTGTGATCATCAGACCCGCAACAGAGGCCGCGTACTGCAGAGCAGAACGGGTCACTTTGGTTGGATCCAGGATACCGAAGTCGATCATGTTGCCGTACTCTTCAGTCTGCGCGTTGTAACCGTAGTTACCGTCGCCCGCTTTCACGTTGTTAGCGACAACAGATGGCTCTTCACCGGCGTTAGAAACGATCTGACGCAGTGGAGATTCCATCGCGCGCAGCGCAACTTTGATACCGACGTTCTGATCTTCGTTCTGACCACGCAGATCAACCAGCTGTGCTGCCACGCGAACCAGCGCCACACCACCACCAGCAACCACACCTTCTTCAACGGCAGCACGGGTTGCGTGCAGCGCATCTTCAACGCGGGCTTTCTTCTCTTTCATTTCAACTTCAGTTGCTGCGCCTACTTTCAGAACGGCTACGCCGCCTGCCAGTTTCGCTACGCGTTCCTGCAGTTTTTCTTTGTCGTAGTCAGACGTTGCTTCTTCGATCTGCTGACGAATCTGGGTTACACGGCCCTGAATTGTCGCTTCTTCACCCACACCGTCGATGATGGTGGTGGTGTCTTTGTTGATCACAACGCGTTTTGCCTGGCCCAGATCTTCCAGAGCCGCTTTCTCCAGTTCCATACCGATCTCTTCAGAGATTACGGTACCACCGGTCAGGATAGCGATATCCTGCAGCATAGCTTTACGACGGTCGCCGAAGCCTGGTGCTTTAACCGCAGCCACTTTCACGATGCCGCGCATGGTGTTAACCACCAGTGTTGCCAGCGCTTCGCCTTCAACATCTTCCGCGATGATCAGCAGTGGTTTGCCGGCTTTCGCAACGGCTTCCAGCACTGGCAGCATTTCACGGATGTTAGAGATTTTCTTGTCAGCCAGCAGGATGAACGGAGATTCCAGTTCAATCGCACCCGTTTCTGGCTTGTTGATGAAGTAAGGTGACAGGTAGCCGCGATCAAACTGCATACCTTCAACCACATCCAGCTCATCCTGCAGGCCGGTGCCTTCTTCAACGGTGATCACGCCTTCTTTACCCACTTTCTCCATCGCCTGAGCAATCAACTGGCCCACGGTTTCATCGGAGTTAGCAGAGATAGTACCTACCTGCGCAATCGCTTTAGAGTCAGAGCAAGGAACAGACAGCGCTTTCAGTTTCTCAACCGCAGCGATAACAGCCTGGTCAATACCGCGCTTCAGGTCCATCGGGTTCATACCCGCTGCGACCGCTTTCAGGCCTTCGGTGATGATAGACTGTGCCAGTACGGTTGCAGTGGTGGTACCGTCGCCCGCAGCGTCGTTCGCTTTAGAGGCAACTTCTTTCACCATCTGCGCGCCCATGTTCTCGAACTTGTCTTCCAGCTCGATTTCACGTGCCACAGAAACACCATCTTTAGTGATTGTCGGTGCACCAAAAGATTTATCCAGGACTACGTTACGGCCTTTAGGACCCAGGGTAACTTTTACTGCATCTGCCAGTACGTTCACGCCACGCAGCATTTTTACGCGTGCGTCATTACCGAATTTTACGTCTTTAGCTGCCATCTTTAAATATCCCTTAAATTCGTTTCGTTCAGTGAATTACGCGTAAAAATTACGCTTCAACAACGGCCAGAATGTCGCTCTCAGAGATGATAAGCACCTCTTCGTTGTCGATTTTCTCGGTTTTCGCGCCGTAACCTTCGCTGAAGATCACGATGTCGCCAACCTTCACGTCCAGCGGCTTAATGTCGCCACTCTCAAGGATGCGGCCATTGCCGACAGCCAGTACTTCACCACGGGTGGATTTACCGGCTGCGGAACCGGTCAGCACGATGCCGCCAGCTGATTTAGCTTCAACTTCTTTACGCTTGACGATAACGCGATCGTGCAATGGACGAATTTTCATTTGATAGCTCTCCTTTGAGAAGTCCAATCATTCAGTTTTGGGGTTGAACACCGGGCTGCATGGCTTCCGGCCTCGTGACCAGAGAGATAGGGCCGCTGCCACCCACTTTCAAGGGGGCGGACAACAAATTTTTTACCTGTGAGTGATAAGTGATGGCTTTTTGAACAGATGATGGGGCAGATAAAAAACGCAACCCGTAGGTTGCGCCAGCGTGCTGACAAACTCAGTACAGGATGACCCTGGCAGCAACGGCTAAGCTCAGGGCGCAGGAAACAGGGTCAGAAGAGGAAAGCGTCCCGCGCCACGGATGGCGCGGGCCGAGCAGTCATGGATGACGATTTTGCGACTTTCCGATCTGACCCTGTTCCCTGTGCGGCTCCGGTCTCACAGCTGGCCGGGTCAGGTTTTTCAACAATCTCACGCAACCCGAGGGTTGCGCTTTCAAAGGTGACAGCTGCGGTTAACGATCCTTGTGATCGTCATGATGCTCAAGGCGATCGCTGTCTTTACGCTCGAACTCGCCATCCATGGTGTAGCCGCTGTCTGGACCGGCTCCCGGTCCCCGCCAGACGCGCAGATGAGGCATCAGCTTCAGCGTCAGATGTTTCTGCACCGGTGGCAGCAGCAGCAGCAGGCCCAGCAGGTCGGTAAAGAAACCAGGCAGCAGCAGCAGGAAACCGGCGATGATCAGCGACACGCTTTTGATCATCTCATTGGCCGGGCTTTCATTACGTGCCAGCTTCTCCTGCATCAGCATAAAGTTTTTCATGCCCTGATTTTTGACCAGCGAGACGCCGATGCACGAGGTGAAGACCACCAGCAGCATGGTAAGCAGCACGCCCATGACGTGTGCAACCTGAATGAAGAGGGAAATCTCAATCCAGGCCAGAACGAAAAAGACTAATAACGGTATCCAACGCACCGTACTCTCCTGTAAGTAGGGGCTGAACGGCAGCGTGCCGGTCAGCAGAAAGCGTTCATCCTGAGGATGATAAGAAAAGAGATGGGCACCCGCGCCGCCATTTTCAACCGATCCTGTCAAATTTATCCTGTGGGGTTAATTTTGTAACCAACTTCACATATCGTTAACCAGGCTGCAGCATTAAGTGATCTGCATGCGTGCTTTTCATATGCATCAGAATATGATCGCACACGCCCCTATGAAGACGGATAATATGTCGGCACGGGTACACCACGACAAAATAAACACATCCTTTGTGATGGTTAGCGGCAACAACAAGAAGGTTATCATGGCGAACAACATTCGTATCGAAGAAGACCTGTTAGGTATGCGCGAAGTTCCGGCGGATGCCTATTATGGCGTTCATACTCTGCGTGCGATTGAGAATTTTTATATCAGCAACAGCAAAATCAGCGACATACCTGAATTTGTCCGCGGCATGGTGATGGTAAAAAAAGCGGCGGCGATGGCCAACAAAGAGCTGCAGACCATCCCGCGCAACATTGCCGATACCATCATTAAGGCCTGCGACGAAGTGCTCAACAACGGCCGCTGTATGGACCAGTTCCCCGTGGATGTTTATCAGGGCGGTGCCGGGACCTCGGTCAACATGAACACCAATGAAGTACTGGCGAACATCGGCCTTGAGCTGATGGGCCACCAGAAAGGGGAATATCAGTACCTCAACCCCAACGATCATGTGAACAAATGCCAGTCCACCAACGACGCTTACCCAACCGGTTTCCGCATCGCGGTCTACAGCTCGCTACTGAAACTGCTTGATGGCATCAGCCAGCTGGCCGAAGGCTTCCAGCACAAAGCCGATGAGTTCCAGACCATCCTGAAAATGGGCCGTACCCAGTTGCAGGATGCCGTGCCGATGACCCTCGGGCAGGAATTTCACGCCTTCAGCGTACTGCTGAATGAAGAGACCAAAAGCATTCTGCGCACCGCGGAACTGCTGCTGGAAGTGAACCTGGGCGCGACCGCCATCGGCACCCGCCTCAATACGCCGGAAGGCTATCAGCATCTGGCGGTACAGCGTCTGGCGGAAGTCAGCAACCTGCCGGTGGTGCCGGCGGAAGATCTGATTGAAGCAACCTCCGACTGCGGCGCCTATGTGATGGTCCATTCATCGCTGAAACGTCTGGCGGTGAAGCTCTCTAAAATCTGTAACGACCTGCGCCTGCTCTCCTCTGGCCCGCGTGCAGGCCTGAATGAAATCAATCTGCCAGAGCTGCAGGCGGGTTCCTCTATCATGCCCGCCAAGGTCAATCCGGTTGTACCGGAGGTGGTAAACCAGGTCTGCTTCAAAGTGATTGGCAACGACATCACCGTGACGATGGCCTCTGAAGCGGGCCAGCTGCAGCTCAACGTGATGGAGCCGGTGATTGGCCAGGCGCTGTTTGAGTCGATCAGCATTCTGACTAACGCCTGCTACAATCTGCTGGAGAAGTGCATCAACGGCATTACCGCCAACCGCGCGGTGTGCGAAGCCTATGTCTTCAACTCGATTGGTATCGTGACTTACCTTAACCCTTACATCGGCCACCACAACGGCGACATCGTCGGCAAAATCTGTGCGGAAACCGGTAAAAGCGTACGTGAAGTCGTGCTGGAGCGCGGCCTGCTGACGGAAAGTGAGCTGGACGATATCTTCTCGGTGCAGAACCTGATGTACCCGGTTTATAAAGCCAAACGTTATACTGATGAAAACGAACAGTAAGGTTTAACCGACGCTGGTTAACCAAAGGCACACCGCGATCAACACGGTGTGCCTTTTTTTTTGTTAAACAGCACACCCGGCTATTACCGGTTTATCTTTCAGGAGTCATTCATGTTTGTGGTTGAGCTGCTTATCGTCTTGATGGCGATCTGGTTGGGCGCACGTCTTGGCGGCATTGGTATCGGGTTCGCAGGCGGAATGGGCGTGCTGATCCTGACGCTGGGATTTGGCATGGCACCCGGCGCTATTCCGTTCGATGTGATTGAAATCATCATGGCGGTGATCGCCGCGATAGCCGCCATGCAGGTGGCAGGCGGCATGGATTATCTGGTGAGCCTGGCGGAACGCCTGCTGCGCCGCCATCCTCGCCACGTTACGCTGCTGGCCCCGCTGGTGACCTACCTGATGACGCTGCTGGCCGGTACCGGACACACCGCGTTCTCAACATTACCGGTGATTGCCGAAGTGGCGAAAGAGCAAGGCGTTCGCCCTTCCCGGCCGCTGTCGATTGCGGTAGTGGCTTCGCAGATCGCGATTACCGCATCACCCATTTCAGCCGCAGTGGTTTTCTTCGCCACTTTGCTTGAGCCGCGCGGCGTCAGCTATATCACGCTGCTGGCGATTGCCATCCCCTCAACCATGGTGGGCCTCTTCCTGGCGGCTCTGGTGACTAACTTCTTAGGCCGTGAGCTAAAGGATGATGAGGTTTATCAGGCGCGTCTCGCCAAAGGCGAAGTCACGCTGCGCGGCGCCAGCCTCTACCAGGCAAAACCGGGCGCGAAAAAATCGGTGCTGCTGTTTCTGACGGGCATTGTGGCCGTGGTGCTTTATGCCACCGCGACCAGCGCCAGCGTCGGGCTGATCGTCAATCCGCCACTGCCACGCAATGAAGCGATTGTGGTGTTTATGCTGACCATCGCCACGCTGATCAGCCTGACCTGCAAACTCGACACCAGCGAAATCCTCAGCGCCAGCACCTTTAAGTCCGGCATGAGCGCCTGTATCTGCGTGATGGGCGTCGCCTGGCTGGGCGATACCTTTGTGAAGGCACATCTGGCGGAGATTCAGATGCTGGCGGGCGACACGCTGAAAACCTATCCGTGGATGCTGGCGCTGGTGCTGTTCTTCGCCTCGATGCTGCTCTACTCGCAGGCTGCGACCACCAAAGCGCTGATGCCCGCCGCGCTGCTGCTGGGCGTTACGCCGCTTACTGCCATCGCTTCCTTCGCGGCGGTTTCAGCGCTGTTTGTGCTGCCGACCTACCCGACCCTGCTGGCCGCAGTAGAGATGGATGACACGGGTTCGACCCGGATTGGCAAGTATGTGTTTAACCATGCCTTTATCATTCCCGGCGTGATCGCCATTGCGCTGTCGGTGCTCTCTGGCTTCGTTTTTGGCGGATTGCTGCTATAAGCGCACTCCTCGTGTTACGGATGGAGCATGCTATCATCGGCGCTCTTTAAAACAGGAGTTACAGGATGAATGCTGTCGTTATCCTCTGCACCACGCCCGATCAGGCCACGGCGGAGCATCTTGCTGGCTTAGCGCTGGAAGCCAGGCTGGCGGCCTGTGTCACACTGCTGCCGGGCGCCACCTCCTGGTATCTCTGGCAGGGAAAAATGGAGCAGAGCAGCGAAGTCCAGATGCTGCTGAAATGCGACAGCGATCATCAGCAGGCGCTGTGTGATCTGCTCAAAGACGCTCACCCTTACGATGTGCCCGAACTGCTGGCGCTGCCGGTTCAATATGGAGACAGTGAATACTTGTCATGGCTGCACGCATCTCTCGCTTAATTACGCTTCTGCTGACGCTGTTTATCGGCCTGCAGGCGCACGCTTCACTCTTTTCAAATCCGGCGACCAGTCGCTTTGTGCCGGTCGATCAGGCCTTTACTTTTGACTTCGACCAGCAGGGCGCGCAGCTCAACCTGCACTGGAAAGTGAAATCGGGTTATTACCTCTATCGCCAGCAGATCCACATCACACCGCAGAACGCGACCATCGCGCCGTTAACGCTGCCGGCTGGTCAGCCGCATGAAGATGAATTCTTCGGCAAAAGTGAAATCTATCCGCAGGATCTGACGCTGCCGGTGACGCTGCAACAGGCGGCCAGCGGCGCCACGCTCAGTGTGACTTATCAGGGCTGTGCCGCCGCCGGATTCTGTTATCCGCCAGAAACACGCAGCGTTCCGGTAAGTGCGGTGACCGCCAGCAGCGCACCGCCGCCGGTCAGCGCTCAGCCCGCGCCCGCCAGCCCGCTGCCTTTCTCGCCGCTCTGGGCGCTACTGATTGGTATCGGTGTCGCGTTTACGCCCTGCGTACTGCCGATGTATCCGCTGATCTCCGGCATTATCCTTGGCGGACAGCGCCACTATTCGCTGGGCCGGCTGTTCGCGCTGGCGATGGTCTATGTGCAGGGGATGGCGCTGACCTACACGCTGCTGGGAGTGGTCGTCGCGGCAGCGGGCCTGCGCTTCCAGGCCGCGTTGCAGCATCCTTATGTGCTGTTCACGCTCTCACTGCTGTTTATCGTGCTGGCGCTGTCGATGTTCGGCCTGTTTACGCTGCAACTGCCCGCCAGCCTGCAAACCCGCCTGACCCTGTGGAGTAATCGTCAGCAGGGTGGCTCGCTGCCCGGCGTCTTCCTGATGGGCGCGCTGGCGGGTTTGATCTGCTCGCCCTGCACCACGGCCCCGCTCAGCGCCATTCTGCTTTACATCGCGCAGAGCGGAAATCTGTGGGCCGGTGCCGGGACGCTGTGGCTCTATGCGGTCGGAATGGGATTACCGCTGATCGCCGTGACCCTGTTTGGCAACCGGCTGCTGCCAAAAAGCGGCCCGTGGATGCAAACCGTTAAAGAGGGCTTTGGTTTTGTCATCCTGGCGCTGCCGGTCTTCCTGCTGGAGCGGGTGCTGGGCGATGTGTGGGGATTGCGACTCTGGAGCCTGCTCGGCGTGGCGTTCTTTGGCTGGGCGTTCAGCGTCAGCCTGCGCGCCAGCAGCGGTAAGTGGCGCGTAGTGCAGATTATCATGCTGGCCGCTGCGCTGATCAGCGCACGCCCGTTGCAGGACTGGGCCTTTGGTGGCCCGGCGGCGCAGCAGCAGGCTGTGGCACCGCTGCCGTTCCATACTATCCAGACGCCGCAGCAGCTTGATAGCGCGCTGCAGCAGGCCCGCGGCCGCATCACCATGGTCGATCTCTACGCTGACTGGTGCGTCGCCTGCAAAGAGTTTGAAAAATATACCTTTAGTGACAGCGCCGTGCGCGATAGCCTGAGTCAGGTACAGCTGCTCCAGGCCAACGTCACCGCCAACAACGCCAGTGACAACGCGCTGTTGCAGCACCTTCAGGTGCTGGGCTTACCGACGATTTTGTTCTTTGATGCGCAGGGCCGCGAAATCGCCGGATCGCGCATCACCGGGTTTCTCAATGCCGCCGACTTCCGGGCGCATTTGCAGAAACTTACCCCGTAAACAACACTGGAGTCAGGTCATTGCCCGGTGCATTACCGGGCCTGCATACCAGAGGAGAGTCACTTGCAGCGTGAACAGATACTCGAGCATGCATTGAATGTGCTTGAACAGAACGGCCTCGCCGCCACCCTCTCATTGGAAACCCTGGCGGGATCCGAATTAACCCGTGACCAGCTTCAGCAGTTCTGGCCCGATCGTGACGCCCTGCTCTACGATGCACTGCGCTATCACGGGCAGCAGATTGATACCTGGCGACGCCAGATCCTGCTGGATGAATCGCTGTCGCCCGACCAGAAGCTGATGGCACGCTATGAGGTCCTGAGTGAGCAGGTCAGCAAAGGACGCTTTCCAGGTTGCCTGTTTATCGCCGCCTGCAGCTTCTACCCGCAGCCCGATCAGCCCATCCATCAACTGGCCGAACAGCAGAAACGCGGCTCATGGCAGTTCACCCACGACATTCTGGTGGAGCAGGCGCTGGACAACCCCAGCATGGTGGCCGATCAAATGGAGCTGATTCTTGAAGGCTGCCTCAGCAAGCTGCTGGTGAAGCGCAATGTGCAGGATGTCGCCACCGCACAGCGGCTGGCGGAGGATGTTTACAGCATCGCGCTGTGCCGTAAAAATGGCGCGCTGGCCTGAGGTTTTACCCGCTTTGACTGAAAATCAGGCAATCAGTCACGTTTCCAGGGGTTTTTTAGTGAAAGCCGTTGACGACCCGCGGCCTTTACGGTTTAATGCGCCCCGTTGCCCGAATAGCTCAGTCGGTAGAGCAGGGGATTGAAAATCCCCGTGTCCCTGGTTCGATTCCGGGTTCGGGCACCATATTTAAAGAACCCGCCTCTGGCGGGTTTTTGCTTTTGTGGAACGAACCCGTTATCGAAGGTTCGATACACTCGCCACATCCTGTGGCTCACCCTCCGGGTCGCGCGAAGCCGCGCGATGCAAAAATGCTCCCGGCATTTTTGTCCGGGTTCGGGCACCATATTTAAAGAACCCGCCTCTGGCGGGTTTTTGCTTTTGTGGAACGAACCCGTTATCGAAGGTTCGATACACTCGCCACATCCTGTGGCTCACCCTCCGGGTCGCGCGAAGCCGCGCGATGCAAAAATGCTCCCGGCATTTTTGTCCGGGTTCGGGCACCATATTTAAAGAACCCGCCTCTGGCGGGTTTTTGCTTTTGTGGAACGAACCCGTTATCGAAGGCTCGATACACTCGCCACATCCTGTGGCTCACCCTCTGCTTCAGCACGCCACCCACACTGCACCGGCATCCGCCGATTTCACGCACTGCGCGACCCAGCGCACGCCCATTAATCCGGCATGCACGTCGGGATACCAGAAATCCTGCAGGAAGTCGGTGTCACGGCGATCGGTGGCATCCATCGCCAGTGCGAAGCGACGATAAAGATTGGACCAGGCTTCAAATAACCCCTCGGTATGCCCTCCGCCAATGCGGTCCTCTTCCAGCGCGCGCGGATTAAGATAGCCCATGCCGCGCTCCAGAATGCGCACTGGCTCGCCCTGCGCTTCATAGCGCAACTGGTTCGGCTGCTCATCCCACCACTCCAGACTGGCTTTCGATCCGACGACCCGAATCTTCTGCCCGTGCATCGATCCGGCATTCACCGCCGACGCCCATAACGTGCCGACTGCGCCGTTGTCATACTCCATCATCACAAAGGCGTTATCCTCAAGCGGCGCACGCGACGCGACAAAGCTCTGACGCGAACAGAGCAGACGCGTCACTTTCAGCTGTGGCAACATCGTTTCTGCGATAAACAACGGATGCGTCGCCAGGTCGCCTAACACGTAACTCGGGCCGACAAAGCGCGGATCGACCCGCCAGCGGGTGCTTTCACTCTGCAACTCCACCGCCTCATTATGGAAGCCGTGAGCAAACTGCATGTTAACGATGCGGATCTCACCCAGAGCCCCTTCGGCGATCATCTCCCTGGCCTGATGAACCAGCTGATGCCCGGCGTAACCGTAGGTGACGCCAACAACCTTCTGCTTCTCCCGGCTCAGCTGCTCCAGCTCATCCGCCTCTTCGACCGTAAAACAGAAGGGCTTCTCGCACACCACATGCAGCCCGGCATTAAGCGCCGCGCGGCAAATGGCGAAATGAGTATTATTAGGCGTGGCGACAGACACCGCCTCAATGCCATCTTCACGCGCGGCTTCCCCGGCGAACAGGCTGGCATAATCGGGATAACAGCGGTCCGGTGCCACACCCAGCGCCTGACCAAACTCACGCCCGCGTACGGCATCAATATCAAACGCCCCCGCCAGCAGCACAAAGTTTCCGTCACGCTGTGCCGCAGAGCGATGGATATAGCCAATCTGGCTGGTGCCGCCGCCGCCGATCATGCCCCAGCGCAGCGAGCGATTAGCCGCTTTTTTACCGTTAATCATGCTGTTGTCCTCAAAATCCTGTTGATCGGAGATAGTCCAGGCTGGCTTTAACATCCCGCAGACTGGTGTCGGCATGGCGCGGATCACGCTCCTGTTCGATGGTGATCCAGCCCTGATAGTTACGCTCAGTCAGCAGCGTGCGCACCGCCGGATAGTCAATTGCGCCCTGCCCCAGCGGACACATCACCCCCTGCGCGCAGGCAGTGAAAAAGTCGAGTCCGCGAGAGAGGGCGTCTCGCCAGACCCGCTGGTTAACGTCTTTGAAGTGGAGGTAATCGATGCGGGTCCAGTACTGTTGCAGTGAAGCGACTGGATCCATCCCGGCGTAATAGAGATGGCCGGTATCCAGACATAAACCAGCCACCTGATGCGGAATATCACTGACCAGCCGCGCAAGCTCATCGGCAAACTCAATGCAGCCGCCCGCATGCGGATGGATCACCGGTCGCACGCCATACTCCTGCCAGGCAATCTCACTGAGAATGGTGATGTGTCGCATCATGCGCTGCCAGTCGTCAGCGGAGAGCCGTGGCGCTTTTTCTGACTGACCGGCATATTTCGCCCGCTCCGGATTCCCGAAGTCGATGATCACCAGATAAGGCGCGCTGGCGCCGGGCGTTTTGACGGCGGCTGGTACGCTGGCCAGCGTACGACACAGATTGTGGGTCAGCGTCACCAGTTCAGGGAAATGCGCTTCACTGACCAAATCATCAAAAATCGTACCCGCCACCAGCGAAAGCTGATGCGCATTAAGCTGCCGGGTCAGTTCGGCTGCATCGGCTGGCAGATAGCCCCAGGGGCCGAGTTCAATACTGGGATAACCAGCCAGAGCGGCTTCAGTCAGGACTTTCTGCCATGGCGGCAGCCAGGGATTAGCGGGATCGTCGACGCCCCAGCTACAGGGCGCATTAGCAATGTGAAAGGTCATGATATCTGCCTGTGCAGTGAGAACTGCTGGCAGTATCAAATGAAAATTTCATCTCAGACAACAATGAAAGTTTCATTTTTTGATAGAGATCGCGTTTAAATATTTCTTTATATGATAGGTTTCTATCAAATATCCACTAACCTGCTCTTTCTACAGGTTTTCACGCGTCACGATTTCAAAGGGTACGGTCACCTGCGCAAAATGGTCGCGCTGTTCCATCCGGCTGTTGAGGCAGGTGGCGATCACCGCCGCAGCCATGGCATCAATACGATGGCGCAACATCAGCGTAATGGTGCCATCAATCAGCGCCAGCTCATCGCCGGGCAGCGGACCGTGGCACAGCAGATCGATCTGTCTGCGCCCGCTGTCACGCAGCGCCCGCACCACACCCTCTATGCCGCCGCAGGGCGCATAAATCATCACCAGATCATCATGGGTGTCCAGCAACTGCCGGGTCGCCTGATAGCCTCCTTCACCCGACTCATGCGTTTTTAACGGTTCCAGTACCCGCTGGCTGATGCCTGACTCGCGCAGGTAAGAGCGGAAACTGATCTCGCTGCTCTCCTGGCAGGTAAAGCGGTGATCGCCCAGCAGCACCCCAACGCATCCCGGCTGACGCAGCAGATGCTGTGCCATCCAGGCCGCCGTACGTCCCGCTTTCTGATTATCAATGCCGATAAACCCCGCATGCTCACAGGGCGAGAAATCAGAAAAGAGCGCGTAAACCCGTACGCCCAGTCGTGACACATCCTGAATCGCGTGACGAATCAGCGGATGATCCAGCGCCACCAGCGCAATCACATCACTGCGCTGTGCCAGCAGACGCAGCGAGTGCGCCACCGCCTCCACTTCATGAATATCATGCCAGCAGAATTCAGGTTCGCTGCCCTGTGGCTGCTGCGCCTTCAGCTGCTGTTTCAGCACCTCGCCTAGCTGCTGATAAAACGAATAACGGGCAGGCAGCAGGATAAAGCTCACGCGAACTGTTGCCGCAGCGAGCGGCGATGTTGTCCGGATGTGTGCCTGCGTCAGGTGATAGCCCAGCTCGCGGGCCGCAGCCAGCACTTTCTGCTCGGTCACGCTGCGCACCGGCGCGCGTCCATTCAGCACCCGATCCACGGTGGCCACGCCCACGCCCGCCGCCTGCGCAATAGCGGTCATCGTCACTTTTGACATCATCCTTCTCCCTGCTTCTGCTTTCTGTAGCGCTGGCTGACGGCTACGCCTATATATTCTGTTGTCTGAAACATCAACACTCTATCGCGGCACAGCCATTTCCTCTCATTTATTTGATAGAAAGTCAGCGTTAATCTTGATCGTCCTCGCAAAATGAAACATTCATTTCTTTCTGCGTTCTCTTTAAAACGCCCATTTGCTAAAACGGATAAAAATCCTGCGCCGATCGGGTTGATGGGATCACATCATTAAAAGGTTAGAGCGACGACGGCGGGCTTTCTATAGTGGAGCCCTGAGCAGCACCTGCCTGCACGTATAAAAGGAAAAGTTATGTTCCCTTCAACGCTTCCGGTTCCACGCCTGACCGCTGCCAGCCAGGTACCACAGTTGCGCTGGGGCATTATCGGGCCGGGCTGGATCGCCGACCATTTTGCCCATGCACTGCGCAAGCATACCCACCAGCAGATCACGGCGGTGGCGGCGCGTGACCCGGCAAAAGCGCAGGCCTTTGCTGACAAATGGTCAATCAGCCATGCCACGGGCAGTATCGACGTGCTGCTGGCGCGGGAGGATGTTGATGCAGTCTATATCGCCACGCCCCACAACCACCATTTTCCCGATGGTCTGCGCGCGATTGCCGCCGGAAAGCATCTGCTGATTGAAAAGCCGCTGGCGCTGAATGCTCAGCAGGCGACACAGCTTAAACTGGCCGCCGCTGCCGCGAACCTGCTCTGTATGGAGGCGATGTGGTGCAACTTCACACCGAAATATGACGTTATCCGTCAGCTGCTTGAGGATGGCGTGCTCGGCGACGTTCATACCCTGATTGCCGATCATGGCGAGTTTTTCACACCAGACCATCGCATCTTCAACGCCGATCTGGCGGGCGGCCCGATGCTGGATCTGGGGAGCTATCTTGTGGCGCTTAGCGTGTTTGTTGGCGGCGGTGCGCCTGACACGATCGTCGCCCGGGGCCAGCCCGTCCCGGCTGGGCGTGTAAACGGTCAGACGTCGATGCTGTTTACCCATCAGCACGGCATGCATTCGGTGCTGAATACCACCCTGTTCAGCAACACGCCAGGCGGCGCGGTGATCGCCGGACGCGAGGCCACGCTGGAACTTTCAGGCCAGTTCTATGCGCCTGGTAACTTCACCCTGACCTCCAGCGATCGGCGTCATCGCCTGCAGTGGCAGGAGCCTGCCAGCCGCTATGAACAGCTCTGTCATGAAATTAACCATTTCGCCTGGTGTATCGGTCAGAACCGGATCGATTCACCCATCCATTCGCTTGACCAGGCGATTACCACCCTGGCCACGATGGACAACGTCAGGCAGCAGATTGGCGTGACCTTCAATGAAGAACAGCAACCTTAATGTGCCCGGAGCAGAAAGATGAAAATCGCTTTTGATGTGGATGTGATTAAAGATTTAGGCATCACCCGTATGGTTCATCAGGTGGCCGACTGGGGATACAAATATATCGAACAGTCGCCGCATCCGCAGATCAACCCGTTTTATAAACATCCTAAAGCCAGCCGTGAAATCATCACCGAGTATAAGAATGCGTTAAACGCCACCGGGCTGGAGATCTCCTCGTTTATCGTGGTCTATCGCTGGTCCGGCCCGGATGAGCTGCGTCGGCAGGCGGCGGTGAAGAACTGGAAGCGGATGATCGAGATCGCGGTTGAGATGGGTGTGCAGGTGATCAACACCGAGCTCTCCGGCACGCCTAACGAGCCGGAAATCTGTGAAGAGATGTTCTATCGCTCCATGGAAGAGCTGCTGCCAATCATCGAACGTGAAGGCATCCGCGTCGAAATCCAGGCGCATCCATGGGATTTCTGCGAAGAGAACAACGAAACCGTGGATATCGTGAAGTCGTTCCGCAGCGATAATGTGAAGTATATCTACAGCGCGCCACACACTTTCTTTTATGACAAAGGCAAAGGTGATGTGAAACCGATGCTGGAGTATGCCGGTGACGATCTGTCACACATGCTGATCGCCGACACCATGAACCATACAAAACACTGTCGCTACATCGTTAACCCGCCAGGGGTGGATGCCACCATTCACCAGCATGTCGGCGTGGGCGAAGGCGAAGTGGACTTCGACACCCTGTTTAAAACACTGCGCGACACCGGCTTTGCCACCCGCAGTTATAAAGTCGGCGGTGAACCGATCATCGCGGCGTCTCTGTTTGGCTACCCGGAAAAGATGAAGGTTCAGGCGGTAGAAACCCGCGAACTGATTGAGCGTGAACTGCTGTAACCCTGCCTGCCGTGCAGTCGCTGCTGACTGCACGGCCACCTCCGCTCAGGATAACGAACCACCTGCCTGACACACTTTTATTCACTTTTCTCCTGTGCCGCTGCCCGCCTGACATCAGCCCCCTGCAGCACGGCCTTGCGCAGCCAGCAGAGTTAAACCCCCTTCGCAGCACCTGCTACACTCCAGACCAATACCACACCATAAGGCGAACTTTCATTATGTCGGAAAATGCATATCAGCCCGCAAAAGTCTGGACCTGGGACCCTGAAGCCAAAGGTAACGGCGCTAAAACTAATCGTCCGTTCGCTGGTCCCACCCATGAAAAAGCGTTGCCGGTCGGCAAGCATCCTTTACAGCTCTATTCGCTTGGCACGCCTAACGGCCAGAAAGTGACCATCCTGCTGGAAGAGCTGCTGGCGCTTAACGTCAACGATGCGGAATATGATGCCTGGCTGATCCGTATCGGCGAAGGCGATCAGTTCTCCAGCGGTTTTGTCGACGTAAACCCGAACTCGAAAATCCCGGCGCTGAGCGACCACTCGGCAACGCCGCCGATTCGGGTATTTGAATCGGGCAATATCCTGCTCTACCTGGCAGAAAAGTATGGCTACTTCCTGCCGAAAGATATCGCTGGCCGCACCGAAACCCTGAACTGGCTCTTCTGGTTACAGGGCTCAGCGCCTTACCTGGGCGGTGGTTTCGGTCATTTCTATCACTACGCGCCAGAAAAAATTGAGTACGCCATTAACCGCTTCACGCTGGAAGCGAAGCGTCAGCTCGACGTGCTGGATCGTCAGCTGGCAGATAACCGCTATCTGGCCGGTGATGACTACACCATCGCTGATATCGCCACCTGGCCGTGGTACGGCAACATGGTGCTGAATGATCAGTATGGCGGTGCCGAATTCCTGGATGTGCACTCCTATAAAAATGTAGTGCGCTGGGCGAAAGAGATCGCGCTGCGTCCTGCTGTGATTCGTGGCCGTAAGGTCAATCGTGTCATGGGCGACCCGGCCGATCAGCTGCACGAGCGTCATGATGCCGCTGACTTCGATACCAAAACCCAGGATAAAAAAGCTTAAGGAGAGACCTGTGAGTGCATATGTTGTATTTATTCGTGATAACACCCTGAACCAGGACGAAATGGCGATCTATGCCGAGAAAGCGGGCGAGGCTCGCGGCGATCATCAGATCAATCCTCTCGCCTTTTATGGCGAACTGGAAACGCTGGAAGGACAGGAAGCAGAAGGCGTGGTGATTCTGGAATTCGCGAGCCGCGAAGCCGCACATGCCTGGTATGACAGCCCGGAATATCAGGCTGCCAAAGCGCACCGTCTGAAAGGCGCGAACTATCGCGTGGTGCTGGTAGAAGGTGTGGCTAAGTAAAGATGCAGGCGGCAGCGATGCCGCCTTTTCTTATTGCAGTGTGATACGCGCCACGCCATCCAGCCCCTGACTGCTGTGATCGTCATTGAAGCCCTGCTTCAGGGTGACGAACAGGGTCTGCCCGTCCGGTGAGACCAGCAGACTGTTGGGGTGGCTATCAAATGACCAGCTGTTTTTCACCTCATAGGTGGTGCCATCCAGCTGCAGCACCTTCTTCGATTCGCGCTGGCTGATATAAATCTCATTGCGCTTGCCATTAAACTTAATCCCCAGTGAGTCGCCCGGATTCAGACGCTTAATGACCTTGCCGCTGCGCTCATCAAACACCAGCGTATTTTTCGCTTTTGAATTATCCGTAACAAACAGACGACCGGTTGCCGGATCCTCGGCCATATTCAGGAACAGATACTCCTGCCCGTCACCCGCCGTCAGGCGCTGCTCGATTTTGTTATTGCGCGGATTGATCACCAGGATTTCTCCGCTGCCGTTCGCCGCATAAATCCGGTCGCTGACCGGCGAGAAGATGATGCCTGTGACCCACTTCCCGGCATTTTTTATCCGGGTTTTCAGCGTCAGGGTTTTAGCATCAACCACCCAGATCACGCCTGGATCGCCCACGCCGCCGACATAGAGCAGCCCGTCATGCAGAAAGATTTCACGCGTGCCATAGGGCATGCCTTTCTCGTTTTTCTCGTCAAACATCAGGCGCTTCAGCACCTTACCGTTATCAGGATCGATCTTAGAGATACCGCCATCCAGCGTGTTGGTGGCGTAGAGTGCGTTGCCGTCAGGCGCACTGATCAGACCAAAGTTTTTCAGGTCGAAGTGTCCCGCGCCGGTGCTCTGCAGCGTGGAAGCATCAAGACGGTAGATCATGCCGCCGCTGATATCTTTAAATCCCTGCGCGCTGGCGACATAGAGGGCATTTTTTGCTGGCAGATAGGCCATCTCATACAAACCTTCACCCAGCTCGCGCTGAATCAGGTTATCAGGGCTGGAGGGCTGCATCACCACCGGCGCACTGGCATCCACTTTTTTCGCCGGCATCTGGCACGCCGTCAGGCTGAAGGTGGTCACCATCGCCAGTGTAAGTGCCGCTGTACGCGGACTGAACAACGCTTTCATACTTAACTCCCCTATCTGCCTGCTGCTCCCGGCTGGCCACAACGCAGAGGACAGGCAGGAAATAAAAAGAATAAGAATCATACGCAGCCGCTAAAACGCTGTAAACGCAGCGGCATGATGACGCAACCGAATCAGCTTAATGCGGTATATTTATTGTCCGCAGGCGTCTGGCTGCGCCAGAAACTGCCTTTAAAAGCCTGGCTAATCAACCGATTGCAGATTGCTCTGCAGAAACGCCACAAATGCGGTAATACGCGCCGGAAGCTGACGCTGCGCCTGCCAGACCGCAAAAATATCGCCATCCGGTGCCTGCCAGTCGGGTAACACCGGCAGCAGTTCGCCCGTCGCCAGACTGTGCTGCGCATCCCACCAGGAACGCAGCAAGATGCCATGCCCATCCATCGCCAGCCGCATCGCCACTTCGCCATCGTTGGTGATCAGACTGCCGCGCACTTTCTGATTGATGCTCTGTTCGCCGCTGGTCAGTCGCCACAGGGTAAAATCGCTGTCGTGCTGGCGCAGTAAAATGCAGTTGTGTTGTGCCAGATCGCGCACTGTCTCCGGCAGACCGTGCCGGGCGGCATAGGCGGGTGAGCAGCAGAGAATGCGCGGATTGGTACGCAGTTTGCGCGCCACCAGCCGTGAGTCGGGCGGTTCCCCGACGCGGATATCAATATCCATGTGGGCATCAAGAAAATTAAGTGGCTGGCTGCTGAGCTGCAGCGACAGCGAGAGTTCCGGGTGCAGCGCGGCAAAAGCCGAGACGCAGGGCGCAATATGCCGACGGCCAAAGCCAAATGAGGCGTTGATGTTAAGTGTGCCGCGCAGCTGGGCGGTCTCGCCGCTGACCGCCTCTTCCAGCGCCGCCAGCTGATCCAGCAACGGACGCGCACCCGCCAGATATCGGCGCCCTTCCGGCGTCAGCTCCAGTCGTCGCGTGGTGCGGCGCAGGAGTTGCACACCAAGCCGCTGTTCCAGCTGGCTCAGACGTTTGCTGACCGCCGCCAGCGACAGTCCCAGTTCGCGCGCCGCCGCAGTCAGGCTATCCAGCGCAGCCAGGCGAACAAAGAAGGCTAAATCATCGGTGGAGGTGCGGGATTCTCTACTTTTATTCAACACTGGATTGCCTTTCAGGCTCATTATTTCCCCGTAAGCGACAGTTATACTGCGTACACAATTCGAACATCAACCGGAAAGGTACCCTGTGACTGACAAAATTCACTCTGTTGCCGTGATCCCTGGCGACGGCATCGGCAAAGAAGTGATGCCGGAAGGCGTCCGTGTAATGAATGCGGCCGCAGAGAAATTTAACATTCCGCTGCGCTGGGAGTGGTTCGATTACGCCAGTGCCGACTACTGGCAGCAGCATGGCAAAATGTTGCCTGACGACTGGTTTCCACAGCTGAAAGCCTTTGATGCGATCTATTTTGGCGCAGTCGGCTGGCCCGATGTGGTGCCCGACCACGTTTCACTGTGGGGCTCGCTGCTGCAGTTCCGCCGGGAGTTCGATCAATATGTGAATCTGCGTCCGGTGCGACTGATGCCAGGCGTCAAAGCGCCGCTGGCGAATCGTCAGCCCGGCGATATCGACTTCTATGTGGTACGCGAAAACACGGAGGGTGAATACTCCAGCGTCGGCGGCACCATGTTCCCCGGCACCGAACGTGAAGTGGTGATTCAGGAGACGGTGATGACGCGCACCGGCGTCGATCGCATCCTGAAGTTTGCCTATCAGCTGGCGCAGAGTCGGCCGAAGAAACACCTGACATCCGCCACCAAATCGAACGGTATTGCCATCACTATGCCCTACTGGGATAGTCGCGTTGAAGCCATGGCCGGTCAGTTCCCCGAGGTTCGCGTCGATAAGTATCACATCGATATTCTCACCGCTAACTTCGTGCTGCATCCGGACTGGTTTGATGTGGTGGTCGCCAGCAATCTGTTTGGCGATATCCTCTCCGATCTCGGCCCGGCCTGTACCGGCACCATCGGCATCGCCCCTTCGGCCAATATCAATCCGGAAGGCCTGTTCCCCAGCCTGTTTGAACCGGTTCACGGTTCTGCGCCCGATATCGCCGGTAAAGGCGTCGCCAATCCCATCGGACAGATCTGGTGTGGCGCGATGATGCTGGAGCACCTCGGCTACAAAGCGGCAGGTGATGCGGTGTTAGACGCGATTGAACGCACGCTGGCAGCGGGTGAGCACCTGACGCGCGATCTCGGCGGCAGCGCCAGCACCGAACAGCTCGGTATGGCCATCGCCGCCGCGCTGTGATTTAGTCCGGCAACTGCACCACGCACTCGGGGTGCCAGCCTGGCGGTAACGGTTCCGGCCGTACTATCGCCAGGCTGTGCAGTTGCAGGTTCTCCACCCCGCGTGCAAACAGGCCCGGCAGCCCGCCGGGATAGCGCTCTACGCCAAAAGCTTCGCCGGTTTTCGGGTCAAGTTTGTAGGCGTTATCCAGCCCCATGCCGGTCGGGGAGTCCGGATTACAGGGCGGCCGTACATCATAGTGTCCCTGTGCAACCGGTGCCACGGTCTGCCGCATCTGCAGCTGGCTGATGACCACATCGCGTATCCAGCCCGGTTCTGCCGCATGCAGGTTAATCGCCCCTTCCGCCACGCCCGTAACGTTACTGAACTGCACCTGCTCTACGATGCCGGGCGTAATGGCGGGATCGCGCCTGCGCACCGAAATATGCAGCGGATCGGCTTTTCCCCAGTGACAGGGCGGCGCATGGTGACAGGCAAAAGTCAGATTACTGAACAGCAGACGCCGCATCGCGCCACCGTCACGCGACAGAATGCCGATGCCACGGTTGGAATCAAAAATGGTGCAGCCGGTCACCGTGACATCTTCCACATCATCCCAGGTTTCAGTGCCGATTTTAAAGGCGCAGCTGTAGCTACGCAGCAGGCAGTTGGTGATCATAATCTGCCGCGCCGGACGCCGCAGCGCGGCCGGTTTATGGGTGGTTTTGATGCAGATGGCATCATCGGCGGCACTGAGATAGCTGTTGCTGACAAACACCGCTTCGCAGCTGTCGATATCGAGCGCATCGGTATTCGGCATGGTCATGGCATTGTCGATGGTGAGGTGGTCGATATGCACATGGCGACAGCTCACCAGATGCACCGTCCACATCGGCGCCTGCACGATGGTAAAGGCGGTCAGCGTTACCTGCTCGCAATCTTCAAACACAATGATCCGCGGCCGGTCCGCACGCGGCAGGCGATAGCCCTGCTCGTCACGCTCAGCGGCAAACCAGGCTTCACCGTCACCGTCTATACGGCCGGTGCCGCTGATGGTGATATTGCGCTGGCCCAGCGCATAGAGCAGCACATTGTGGGACTTCTCAGCACAGCTCAGCGCCTGTACCGCCTGGTAATCAGCCAGCCGCTGACTGGCGATCAGCACCGCGCCCGCTTCAAGATGGAGTTCAAAATCAGAGGGCAGATTCAGGCAGCCGCTGCGATAACGCCCGGCAGGCAGGGTCAGACGGCCACCGCCCGCCGCCGCAATCTGATCCATAGCGCGTTGCAGCACGGCCGTGTCCGGGGTTTCGCCATCGGCGACAGGGTGAAAATCAGCAAGGGAAAGGTGCATCATGCGTCTCCCGCAGGATTGAGGAGGAGGAATTGCAGCACGATACGGCGCGGCAAACCTTTGTCTGGCCGCCAGTGCGCCGTTTCGTGCGGGCTATCACAGATTACTTCACGGCCCCTTCGGTGACGCCGCTGATGAACTTGCGCTGGAAAATCAGGAACACCACGATCAGCGGCATAATCACAATCATCGCGCCCGCCATCAGCACCGGAATGTCGATGGTGTTTTTGTTCTGGAAAAACATCATGCCAATTGGCAGTGTGCGTAACTCATCCTTGTTGACCAGAATCAGCGGGATCAGGAACTCATTCCAGGTCCAGATAAACAGCAGCAGCCCCAGCGTTGAGAGGGTCGGCCAGATAGCGGGCACCAGAATGCCCCACAGAATTTTGACCCGCGATGCCCCATCCATTACCGCCGCTTCCACCAGTTCTTTCGGCACCTGCTGGAAAGCACTGGCGATCATCAGCGTGGTAAAGGGCAGCGACAGGGCAATTTGCGGCAGGATCAGCGCCAGATAGGTGTTGGTCAGCCCCATCCAGCGCAGCTCGTGATAGAGCGGAATGATAAAGGCTTCACTCGGCAATACCATCCCTAGCGCCAGCATCGCTCCGATGACTTTTTTACCAGGGATTTTCAGCCACGCGAAACCGAACCCGGCCAGAATGCCCAGCAGCACGCTGAACAGCACCACCGGAATCACCACCAGCACTGAGTTGAGGAAGTAGACGTTGAAGTGTCCCTGTTGCCACGCGGTCAGGTAGTTTTTGAAATTCAGCGAGGCGGGCAGCGTGAAGACCCCCTGAAACAGCTCCATCTGGGTTTTGAACGACGTCATCAGCGCCATCAGGAACGGCAGAATCGTCATCAGCGCCACGATCCAGATCAGCGCGCGTGAAATCACCGGCGTGCTTCGCATCAGTAACGCTCCTTTAAGGCCAGATGGATCAGATAGTTAATCCCTAAAACAATGACCATGCTGAACACCGCCACCGACGAGGCGTAGCCAAAGTAGTGCAGATCAAAGCCCTGCTTATACATAAAGATGTTGGTCACCATGGTGGAGGTGCCCGGGCCGCCCTGCGTCATCACATAGACCAGGTCAAAGGCTTTCAGGCTGGCGATCACCGTCAGCAGCAGGGCAATCCGCAGCTCGGGTCGCAGGCCTGGCAGCGTAATGCGCATAAACTTCTGGCGACGCGACGAGCCATCGAGATCGGCCGCTTCCAGCAGTGAGGGATCCATGCGCTGCAGGCCCGCCATAAATAGAACCAGACAGAAGCCGAAGAAGTACCAGGTGGCGACCAGACCCACGGCGGGCAGCGCCCAGGTAAAATCACCCAGCCAGGAGAGTGCCAGCTGGGGCAATCCTATTGCGCGTAATATCTGGTCGATCGGACCAAACGCCGGGTTATAGAGCCAGCGCCACACCACGCCCAGCACCGCCATCGGCATGATGTAGGGCAGGAAAAAGAGAATGCGCAGCACGCTGCGTTCGCTGTTGTTGCGCGTGTCATACAGAAAGCTGCAGAGCAGCAGGCCGACGCCAATCGGCAACAGGGTATAGAACAGCATCAGGATGGCGTTATTGCCCAGTGCAATCCAGAACACCGGATCGCTGAACATCCGCAGATAGTTGCTGACGCCGCTAAACACCGGCAGCGAGGTGCCGTCCCATTCGGTAAAACTGATGCCCAGCGAGGCCAGTAGCGGGAACAGCAGAAACACCGCATAGACCAGCACCGCAGGCAGAACATAGAGAAAATTACGCCAGCCACTTAAATTCAACATAACTCTACTCGTGGTTCAGAACGAGGCTCAGGCCCGGCTGTTCGCCGGGCCTCCGGCTTAATGCTTCAGTGTTTTCAGGTAACGCTGATAGTTGTTATCAAAATTAACTACCATCTGATCGGGTGTCTGACGGCCTGCCAGCAGCAGTTGAACGTTCTGATTCAGCTCGGCGTTCATGGTGGGTGTCGCCCAGTCCACGTAGTGACCTAAACCATCGTAATCATTGAGCGTCAGCCAGACCTGATACGCCTCGGCCAGCAGCGGATTGTCCGCTGGCATTTTCGCCGCTTTGTTGGTGCTGGCAGGCAGGAAGCCCACCTTCAGCCAGCGGTTCGCCATGGCATCAGAGACCATATAGTTGATGAACTTCGCCGCACCTTCCTGCTGGTCTTTGCCTTTGGCAGTGCTGGTGATGGAGAACGCCAGATCGGTACCGCCCACCATCAGCGGTTGCTTCACGCCTTCACCGGCAGGCATCGCGGCAAAGTGAATATCTTTGTTGTCTTTAAACTGGCCGAGATACCAGGTGCCGCTGACCAGGAACGCAGCCTGGCCGTTCTGGAACAGCGTCGCCGCATCGTCGTGACCGATGCCCTGGAAGCCAGGGAAGAAGTACCCTTTGTCGGTCCAGCTCTTCATCATAGAGGCGGCATTGACCAGCTTGCTGTCTTTGAAGGTGCCGCCCACATCGTAAATCAGATTATCCAGCGTCTTGCGGTCGTGGCTCTCAATCTGCGCCTGCCACAGGGTGCTGAGCAGCTGCTGGCCCATGTTGCCATCCAGCAGACCGAGCATCATCGGTGCGGTGCCCTGCTGCTTCAGTTTCGCCATCGCGCTTTCCAGCTCAGCCAGCGTTTTCGGCACGGCAATACCTGCTTTATCCAGCAGCGCTTTGTTGTAATAGAGCCCGACCATCTCGCCCAGGCTGGCGACGCCATAGAGTTTGCCGCTGCCAAACTCGCCGCTGTCTGACCAGCGGTTACGTTTCAGAATCGAGTCCGGGAAGCGTGTGGTCCAGCCGTTGCTGGCGGCGTAGCTGTCGAGCGGCAGCAGCAGCTTATCTTTAACCAGCGAGCCCATATCGCCGCCGCCCTGGTTGACCTGAGCGATCTGCGGGCCATCACCGGCGGTCAGCGCCAGCTTCAGGGGAATACGGGTATCTTCAAAGGAGTGAACCGAGCGGTTAATCACAATGCCGGGATTCTGCTGGGAAAACTCTTTAATCCCTTCATCTACCGCGGCAGTCTGCTCCGGGTAGTTGTAGATATCCCACTCATTCAGGGTAACGGCGGCGTGGGCGGCATGCGAGACGCTGCCCGCCAGCAGGCCCGCTGCCAGCAGCCGACCCACATTGCGAATTCGGAACGAACGAACGGAGGAAACAGACATTATGCTCACCTTCTTCAGACCAGGATCGGCATCCTTTCATCTCACCGCCTGACATCCTGCAGGCTGCAGCCGCACACAAACGCACTCACTCATACTTACTTTAATAAAAAAATAAAGTCAAACAGCCTGCGCGGGGAATTGCAACGCTGTGAGCACGCGCAAATAAACAGCGACATGGCGTGAAATTCAGCACACTGCGCTGGCATTTACGCGATTAACCGTGGCGGTGCGTCGCCAGCTACTTTTTCTGCAGCAGGAGATGCCAGTGCAATCATTGCAAAATAACGTCCTGATAAAACATACGAAAATCCTATCACGCTCACACTTTTCCCCTTTCACTGGCCGTGAATCTGCTGCCAGCCGCCACGATCCGGGCGTGTTGGCGATCACAGTTGTGCATCCCGATGCCGGTAAACATTGCCGAAGCGACCGTGTTAGTGAGATAAGGTAATTATTCTATCTTGAAAACTAAGTCCACTTTCATTAACGTAACTTTTATCTGCGGATCTGTTCAATCCCTGACCGATTCACTCACTCACGAGAATTCACCATGGCGAATCAAGGTGTCATTCGTCCGGCCACCCCGGCGGACTACCCGGCGCTCTACCGCATCTGCCTGGAAACAGCCGATGCAGGTGGCGATGCCCGCGCGCTCTATTCCGATCCTGACTATCCCGGCCAGCGTTTTGCTGTGCCTTATGCGCGTTTCGCGCCTGACTTTGCTTTTGTGCTGGAGCGGGACGGTGAGGTGCAGGGTTATGTGGTCGCCGCGCCCGATACCCGCGCGTTTGAAGCGCAGCTACAGGCCGAATGGTGGCCGCAGCTGCAGGAGAAATATCGTGATCGTAGCGCCAGCGCGCCGCTCGACAGCAAAGTGCTCGACGCAATACGCCATCCTGACCAAGCCGCTGACATGCTGGTGACGCAGTGGCCCGCTCATCTGCATATCAACCTGCTGCCGGCGGCACAGAAAGGCGGCTGGGGTCGCCGGATGATTGAGCATGAACTGGCGGCACTGCGCACTGCCGGTGTCAGCGGTGTCCATCTTGGCGTCAGCCTGCAGAATGAGCAGGTCTGCGCCTTTTATCAGCGCATGGGGTTCACCCCAATCCTGCGCAGCAATGCCATCTACATGGGCCAGTTACTCTGAGTGAGGTAGCCGATGACCAGCCTGCGCTTGCAGAATGTGAAGAAGTCTTATGAACACGTTAATGTCATTCATGGCATCGATCTGACGATCAACAGCGGCGAATTTGTGGTGTTTGTCGGGCCATCCGGCTGCGGCAAATCGACGCTGCTGCGGATGATCGCCGGGCTGGAGGAGATCAGCAGCGGTCAGTTGCTGATTGAGGAGCAGGACATGACGCAGCAGCCCGCCACCGAGCGCGGCATTGCTATGGTGTTTCAGTCTTATGCGCTCTACCCCAACATGACGGTGCGCGGCAACCTGGCCTATCCGCTTGAGGTAATGAAAAAGTCCAAAGCGGAGATCAACGAGGCGATTGCCCGGACGGCCGCCCGCCTGCATCTCACCGAACTGCTCGACCGCCTGCCGCGCGCGCTCTCTGGCGGACAACGGCAGCGCGTGGCGATTGGCCGGGCAATTATCCGTCATCCGCGTATTTTCCTGTTCGATGAGCCGCTCTCTAACCTCGATGCCGAGCTGCGTTTGCAGATGCGGATTGAGATTGCGCGGCTGCACGCCTCGCTCGGCAATACCATGATTTATGTCACCCACGATCAGCTGGAAGCGATGACGCTGGCTGACCGCATCGTCGTGCTGCGTCAGGGCCGCATTGAGCAGGTCGGCGCACCGCTGACGCTCTATCACGACCCGGATAACCTGTTTGTCGCCGGTTTTATCGGCTCGCCAAAAATGAACTTCCTGCGGGCGGAAATCAGCGCCACGCGCGAGGGTGAAGTGCAGCTGCGGGTGCCGGAACTGAAGATTGAGGGGCTGGTGCTGAAAATCGCCGCCGACTGCCGCGAGGGGCAAACCGTGACGCTGGGGATTCGTCCCGAGCATTTCCAGCCTGCCGCGCAGACGCCGGAGGCATTGCGCTTTCACGGCGAGCTGGCCTATGGCGAAATGCTGGGCCACACCAACTATCTCTACCTGGATATCGGGCGTGAAGAGATGCTGGTGGTGGAAGAGCGTGAAGCAACCACGCGCGATCTGGGAACCCAGGTTGAACTGGGCTTTTCTGCCGCGCACTGCCTGCTGTTTGATGAGCAGGGAATGCGCCTGCGCTAAGGGAAGCGCGGAAACAAAAACGGGCGCCGCGGCGCCCGTTTTTATTCGAGGGATAACTCAGGTAACCGGCTCTTCATCGGCCTGCGCCGCCAGCAGATCAAGCAGCCGGTTGACGGCAAAACCCGCCGCGCCCAGCGCCCACATGCGGTTCGATTCAGTCAGGAACTGCAGCGGCGTCATGTGCGGCGTCAGTTTAAGCCGGTAGGCCTGGAAGCTCTGGGTGATGTGATCGAGCAGAATGCGTGACGCCATGTGCGGCTCCATCGCCAGATAAACCACATCCGGATCGTAAGCCACCGACAGGTTCGCCAGTGAAATTCCCAGCTCGCGCCCTGCCTCTTCCAGCACCGCCAGTACCTCAGGCGTTGGCCGCTGATCCAGCGCCTGCAACGTGAGGCCTTCCACCGGTTCCTGCTCAGCAAGCCGTTGCAGAATGGCGCGCGATGAGGCGACATCTTCCAGCAGACGCAGTGAGCCGTCGCCCACCAGCCCGTTGCCAATCTCCCCCGCCTTGCCGTGACGACCGCGGTAGAGCTGACGATTCAGGATGATGCCTGCCCCGATCCCTTTGCCGTAGGTGGCGATCACCGCCGACTGCGCGTTGCCGAGCTGACCAAACACCAGCGCCGCCATTGCCATGGCGTTGGCGTCATTCTCGATAAATACCGGCAGCGAAAAACGCTCTTCCAGCAGGCGCGCAATCGGGACGTTGTCCCAGTCGAGCACTTTGGATCGGATACAGTAGCCGTTTTCGGCATCGACCAGTCCCGACAGGGCCAGGCCAATGGCGCCCACCCGCTTCTCCTCAACGCCGCGCAGGAATTTCGCCAGCGCATCGCCGAGCTGGCGCGGCGTCAGCGTGCCTTTCGGCATCTGCTGCTCGCCCAGCAGATTGCCGCTGAGATCGGTCATGACGATCAGGTTGCGTTCCGCATTGAGCTGAATGCCAATCACGCTGGCGCGATCGGGATTGAGCCCAAGCAGCGTTTTTGGCCGTCCCATCGACACGCGACGCAGCCCCAGCTCCTGCACGATTTCCTGCGCCAGCAGGCGATTAGTTGCCTGCGACACGGTCGACATGCTCAGTCCGCTACGAACTTTCAGGTCTGACTGGCTGATCGGCGCATTTTCAACAATCAACCGCAGAATGCGCGCGGTTACGTTGGGAGCGGTCATAAATTCCTCGGGTTAGCTGGCTGAGGATACTCAGCCAGCTTCAGATCGGTAATCGGGCAGGCGTCAGCTGCTGCGCCAGTATCAGCGCACCGCTCAGGGCATCGCCCTGCGGCGTCACCAGCCGGGCCTGAATATCGTCATCCAGCCAGCGCTGAATCGGCGTGGCCAGTCCCCCCATCAACGCCACGGGTCCGCTGCTCAGGGCAGTCAGACGGCGGACCATCAGGCCGATATCGGCTGCGGTCTGATGCAGCAGATCCTGTGCATAACCATCGCCCGCGTCGGCGGCCGCAAAAATCTGTGGCACCACGCGGGCCCAGTCTGCAGGCGTCGCTGAGCGCGTCCAGAGCAGCATGGTTTCCGGGCTGTGGTCGAACTGCGCCATCAGCTGCCGGGTAAGTGCACTCTGGGTAATAATCGCTTCATGGGCCAGCAGCGCCAGCCGCAGCGCACGACGGCCCAGCTCAGCGCCCGATCCCTGGTCAGACAAGGCAAAGCCCCAGCCGCCAAGCAGCGTAAACTGTTCGCCATCCCACGCGGCTCCCTGACTGCCGGTGCCGATAATAAAGACGGCGCCAGGTGCGCCGCCATGGGCGCCCGCACAGGCGATCTCCACATCGCTGACCACCTGTAACGCCGCGCAGGCAGGTTGCCAGCTGGCGAGCCTCGCCTGTACCGAGGTGACATTCGCACCGGCTAATCCGGCCACCAGCGCGGTTTGCGCCAGCGCCTCCGGGGCTAATCCCGCCTGTGACAATACCCGTTCAATCAGCTGCCCGACGCAGGTCAGCGCCGCGTCATAGTCTGACCAGACGTTGGCAGGCCCGCCGGTGGCTTCCGCCAGCATGCGACCCTGCAGGTCGGTTAACCGCGCGCGACACTGTGTACCGCCGCCATCAATGCCCAGAAGATAGTGTGGTTGCACGCGCTTCCTTCCCTGATTAAGGGTTATAGCCATAATGAGCGAACGATAGGATAAAAAAACTTAAATCGCAATAACAAATAAATATAGCAAAATCATATCTGAATTTTCTTGTTATTTTACATCGTCATAACAAAAACCCCCTCGCAAAACGCGCAGTGCGTTATTGACATTAGTTTTTCTGTCGTAATAAGTTGGTGGTCAGATTATCAACAGGCGCGCCCGATCACAGGCGGGCTATGCATCATGCGATTTCAGGAGCAGGGGTTTAACATGAAAGTAGGCATTATCGGTCTCGGCTTTCGACTGTCCCACGTGATCAAAGAGTTCAGCAAAGCCGACGACGCCTTCTCGGTAGTGGGTTATTACGATCCGGCACCCGCCGGACTGCCTAATCTGCACAGCTTTGGTATCGCGCCCGGCCAGGCCTTTGCGTCAATCGATGCTCTGCTGGAACATGGCGGAATGGATGTCGTGCTGGTTGGCTCTCCCAACTTTCTGCATCTGGAGCATGTGGGTCAGGCGCTGGCAGCGGGTTACACGGTGTTTACCGAAAAGCCGGTGGTGATCAATGAAGAGCAGACCATGGAGATGGCGAAGCTGGTGCGTCAGTATGGCGAAGCGCGCATTCTGGTCGGCCTGGTACTGCGCTATTCCCCGCTCTATCATGATTTGCTGGCGGCACGCGATGCGGGTCAGTTGGGTGAGATCACCTCGATTGAGGCGACAGAACATATCAAGCCTTATCACGGCGCATTCTTTCAGCGCGACTGGCGCCGTCTGGAGAAATATGCCGGTCCGTACATTCTGGAAAAATGCTGTCACGACATCGATCTCTATCAGGGGCTGTTGCAGGAGCGCCCGATCCGCGTCGCCAGCTTTGGTGGCCGTAAATCCTTTACCCCCGCTCATGCGCCGCAGGGAGCTATCACCGCTGACTCAGAACTTTATCACGTGAAGCCCAGCGGCTGGTCGAGCACCGATGCGGTGTTCGACAGCGATGCCGATATTGTCGACTACCAGACAGCCCTGATTGAGTACGAAGGCGGCGCGACGCTGGCCTTCCACGCCAATCTGAATGTGCCGGATGAGTTCCGCCGTTTCTGTGTCATGGGCACCGACGGCATGGCGGAAGGCGACTTCGTGCGCAACTACTTCCGCGTACACAACGCACGCAGCGGCGAGAAAGAGGTCGATACCGCCTACAGCGGCAATGCGTATGATGGCCATTACGGCGCAGATGCGCTGATGGCTGAAGAGATCGTTAAACATATTAAACAGGGAACACCGCTGAAAGTTTCAGTAGTGGACGCGCTGGAAGCGGGCCTCACGGCAATTAAAATCGATGAGGCTCGTAAAACCCGCAGCGTAGTGGACATGCGTGAAAGCTGGCTAACATTTGACGCCAACCTGGGAAAAACCGGGGCATGATGGCCCCAGCCTGCGGGTCGGCCTCCCCCTCTGACCCCAGGATTTTAATGGCAGTATGACTGGTAACTTCCTGTACTGGCCTTCGGGCCAGTGACAATATTGAGGTTGAGCTGGCTCGGGAAACCGTTGCCAGCGACAACTCAACCGCCCCTTCTCCAGCCCTCTTCTCCGAAGGCGTATTTGATTAAGCTGAAGGCAGCGCTTAATGAAGGTTTTTTTCATTCCGGGCGCAGACCGAGGGGCGCTGGGAGTGAAGGTATTCATACAGCAGCAGCATTCCTACCGGGTTATCCTCCAGATTTTCGAAATCAACGTGCGTTTTTTCCAGAAGATATTTTCTCAGGGCGCTAACCGGGATGTTTTTATGGGAAGCCAGCGCCCGGCACAGCTGCGCCACGATCTCGCACTTTACTGAATACGGCACATCAGGATTATAAATTTCCGGAATGGAGTGAGTCTGATTCATAACGGTACCCTCTATAAGCGCTTAAGCTGACTGAGGAGGCCACAGGCCTGCCGATGAGAGATAAGTTATAGCAAGGAACGCGTTTTCGTGTAAATCAGGAACGTTTTGAAAGGCGTTCCGGAGCTTTGCGTTCGTCCGGTTTGCGTCTCAGTCAGAGGCAACTTACATACTCACAGCGAATGGATGGCGCTTTTGCGTTTTTGCGCAAGGCTCATGCTCCCTGAACCTGCACACAATTCTACAACCGCATCTGCCTTACCAGCATCGGTTGTTCAAACCGGATCCACCTCATTCTCCAGCTTCTGACGCCGCCGCAGATGCGGAAACAACTTCATCCACAGCGCCACCACCACCAGCGTACCGATGCCGCCAATCGCCGCCGCCGGTGCCGCACCCATCCAGGCAGCCAGCAACCCCGACTCAAACTCGCCCAGCTGATTCGACGTATTAATGAAAATCGCGTTAACCGCATTCACCCGACCGCGCATGGTATCCGGCGTATCCAGCTGCACCAGCGCACCCCGGATCACCATACTCACCATATCAAAGCCACCCAATGCACAGAGCGCCACCAGCGACAGCCATAACTGCGTTGAAAGCGCGAACACCAGCGTCGCAACGCCAAAGCCCGCCACCGAGCCAAACATAATCATCCCGACATGCTTCTCCAGCTTGTGACGGCTCAGCCAGATGCCCACCAGCAATGCTCCCACCGACGGTGCGCCGCGCAACATCCCCAACCCCCAGGGCCCGGTATGCAGAATATCTTTGGCAAAAATCGGCAGCAGCGCCGTTGCACCGCCCAAAAGCACCGCAAACAGATCGAGCGAAATTACCCCAAGTACATCTTTGCGCTCACGGATAAAGTGAATCCCGGCAAACAGATTCTTCATATTCATCGGCAGACGAGCCTGCACCGGACGCTCATAACGCAGCAGACTCACCAGCGTCAGCGAAACCAGATAAAATAGCCCGGAAACGCCATACACCACATGCGGCCCGGCGACATAAAGCAGCCCGCCAATCGTCGGCCCGACGATAACCGCTGCCTGACCGCCCACGGAGTTCATCGCCATCGCACGCGCCAGAATCGAAGGTGGCACCAGCGACGGCAGCATCGAAGACATCGCAGGCCACTCCAGCGCTTTCGCCACTGCAATCATAAACACCAGCCCCCACAACGCGGTCTTATCGGGGGTTTGGAATAAGGTAAGCACCACTAATGCCAGCAGTGCGGCAAATTCCACCAGCTGACCCAACAGCACGATCCGCCGCCGGTCATATTGATCCGCCAGATGGCCCGCTGGCAGCGCCAGCAACACCGACGGCAGAAACTGCATTAAGCCAATCATCCCTAACGCCATCGCGCTGTTGGTCAGCGCATAGATCTGCCAGCTGATTGCGACCGAGAACATCTGAAAACCAAATGATGAGCAGGTACGCGCCACCCAGAAGGCGACAAATGTCCGATGTCGCCACAGCGACTCTTCCGCTGCCGATGCCATAAATCCCATGTCTTATCCCAAATCAGGTGAGGAAACCCGCGTCGTTGCGCGGTGTTATTGGTGTGGTGATTGTCGGCTTCACGATAGCAGACCGGATGCGAGCAGAAGGCCTGCGGCTCCAGCGCAGCCTCCCTGCGCGATAAGCAGCGTCCCTGTCCGGCCGAGGCGCGTCAGACCCCTCATGATTATTACCAGCCTATTGGTCCCGACTATTGAATATATTCCAGCACATCATCAGACGCCAAAGGAATTATCGTTTCTTTGCTAACAGGTTTATTTACTTTCTCCGGCAACAAAAGGATGATTTGGATTAAGCATGTGATCTATATTTATTCACGCGTTTAGAAAAATGCGACTTTTTATATGCTTAATTAACAAAAAATCCTTTCTATTGAATTTCATAGAGATAATGAAAAACAGTTTATATAACCCCTATGTTACTGAACCAATCCATCACGTTAAGCGTAATGTCACTGGCATTTGCTATAGCGTGCCTTATCTTCAGCAAAACCAGGATAGCGGCAATATACTTAATACAAACAACATTATTTCATTACACAATCAAATTGCTACTGAAGCAGCATTAATGGTTGTGCCGGTGGAAGATATTCGATTACGGGGAATGATCGCGGTTCCGGATGCCTATACGCATTTACAAAATGCGCGTGTCCGGATTGGAATTAATTATTCCAGTCTGGCAGCACACAGTACGTCACTGCTTGAATTAACAAAGAAATTTGATTTCTGGCTTTATGATTTTGCGCCGCCGGGTGCAGACTGGCGACTGCTGGAATCTTTTCCTTTTTCAGGAATTGTTTTAACCGAATCTTTCTTTAATGATAATTATGAGAAGTTTACCTTTCCCTTTTTTATGGCGACGTTTCGTGAAAAAGGGGCAGAGGTAATCGTACGAAGTCATACGCCGCCCTTAACCGCTGAGCAGTTTGCTGAGATAAATATCAGCGGCTGGCAACAGCAACGCTCGGACGGCGATCTTATTAGCTGCTGATTCACAAATCCTGCCTTCCGGCGTTAAGGGCACACGGCGGTGCGCTTAACGTCCTTTAATCCCCCATAAAATGTCGTTTTATTCCAGTTGTTAAGCGGTTTAAGCCAAAAAAATCAAACCTCGATCTGATTTTGCTATAACATTTAACACAAAGGGATCGTCTGTCTTAACGGAAGAGATACTTCAGAACACCCTAATCATTTGTACTTGATAACTGGAAACAGCCTATCTGGTTGTTTTCGTGTGTTTTATGGCAACGAAACGAGGTCGATATTATGGGGAAAAACTCCTCATCTTTTGGCGTAATTCGTTTCCTGACGGTGCTGTTCGCAGTGCTGACGGGCGCGTTTATGCTGATTGGCGGTGGCTGGTTAGCCGCCATTGGTGGTTCCTGGTATTACGTTTTTGGCGGTGTGGTGATGCTTATCACCGCTTATCTGCTTTCCCGTCGTAAAAGCACTGCGCTGGTTCTCTATGCGTTGCTGCTGATCGGCACCCTGATCTGGGGTGTATGGGAAGTGGGCACCGACTTCTGGGCACTGGCACCACGCACCGATGTGCTGGTGATCTTCGGTGTCTGGCTGATCCTGCCGTTTGTCTATCGCAGCTTCAATGCGGGCAGCAAAGCCGCGCTGGGTACCATGGCTGTGGCGCTGATTGCCAGTGCCATTGTGCTGGCCTATGCGGTATTCAACGATCCGCAGGTCATCAACGGGTCAGTACCAGAAACCGCTGACAACGCCCCGCAGGCTGCGCCGCTGAGCAACATCCCGGACGCTGACTGGCCCGCTTATGCGCGTGATCAGCAGGGAACCCGTTTCTCTCCGCTGAAGCAGATTAATCATCAGAACGTGAAAGAGTTGCAGGTTGCCTGGCAGTTCCAGACTGGCGACATGAAAACCCCTAACGATCCGGGTGAAATTACCGACGAAGTCACGCCGATTAAAATCCGCGACACGCTTTATCTCTGTTCGCCACACCAGATCCTGTTTGCACTGGATGCGGCCACCGGTAAGCAGAAGTGGAAATTTGATCCGGGCATGAAGGTCAACCCGACCTTCCAGCACGTGACCTGTCGCGGTGTTTCTTACCACGAAGTGCCGGCAGCCGCCGATGCAGCGAACACTCAGCCTGCGCTGTGTTCACGTCGTATCTATCTGCCGGTCAACGATGGTCGTCTGTTTGCACTGGACGCAGAGACCGGCGAACGCTGCCCGGCATTTGGCGTCAACGGCGAGCTGGATCTGCAACACAAACAGCCTGTCACCACTGCGGGTCAGTATGAGCCGACCTCACCGCCGGTGATTACTAACACCACCATCGTGATGGCGGGTGCGGTTACCGATAACTACTCAACCCGCGAGCCGTCAGGCGTGATTCGTGGCTTTGATGTGAATACCGGCAAACTGCTGTGGGTATTTGATCCAGGCGCAAAAGATCCTAATGCCATTCCGGCTGATGAACACACCTTCACCATGAACTCTCCGAACTCATGGGCACCGGCAGTTTACGATCCGAAACTGGATACCGTTTACCTGCCGATGGGCGTGAGCACACCGGATATCTGGGGCGGTAACCGCACACCAGAGCAGGAGCGTTATGCGAGCAGCGTGCTGGCCCTGAACGCCACCACCGGTAAGCTGGTCTGGTCTTATCAGACTGTGCATCACGATCTGTGGGATATGGACCTGCCGTCGCAGCCGACGCTGGCTGACATCACCGACAAAGATGGCAACACCGTACCGGTTGTCTACGCGCCAGCGAAAACCGGCAACATCTTTGTACTGGATCGCCGTACCGGCAAGCCAGTTGTGCCTGCGCCAGAAACGCCAGTGCCACAGGGTGCTGCTAAAGGCGATCACGTTGCCGCCACTCAGCCCTACTCTGAGCTGACCTTCCGTCCGAAACAGAATCTCACGGACAAGGATATGTGGGGCGCAACGATGTTTGACCAACTGGTGTGCCGCGTGATCTTCAAGCGCCTGCGCTATGAAGGTCCGTTCACCCCGCCATCTGAGCAGGGTACGCTGGTGTTCCCGGGTAACCTCGGTATGTTCGAATGGGGCGGCATCGCAGTTGATCCTCATCGTCAGATCGCGATTGCTAACCCAATGGCGCTGCCGTTTGTCTCTAAGCTGATTCCACGTGGCCCAGGCAACCCGATTGAGCCGCCGAAAGGCGCTGAAGGTGGTTCAGGTACTGAAACCGGTATTCAGCCACAGTATGGCGTGCCGTATGGCGTCGAGCTGAACCCGTTCCTGTCACCGTTTGGTCTGCCATGCAAACAGCCTGCCTGGGGTTACATTTCCGCGGTGGATCTGAAGACCAACAACGTGGTGTGGAAACAGCGTATCGGTACCGTTCGCGATAGCGCACCGGTTCCGCTGCCGTTCAAAATGGGTATGCCGATGCTGGGTGGTCCTATCACCACCGCAGGTAAGGTGTTCTTCATTGGTGCGACCGCAGATAACTACCTGCGTGCTTTCAGCACTGATACCGGCGAACTGTTATGGCAGGCACGTCTGCCAGCAGGCGGCCAGGCGACACCAATGACCTATGAAGTGGATGGCAAGCAGTACGTTGTCATCGCGGCAGGGGGTCACGGCTCGTTTGGTACCAGGCTGGGCGATTATGTGATTGCCTACGCGCTGCCAGACCAGAAGTAATTCACGCAGCTGTGAATAAACTAAGGCGGACTCCGGTCCGCCTTTTTTGATCGCACTACTTTTTCATGCCACGCCAGTTGAGCCAGGCGCAAAACAGCATCACCACGCAGGTTGCCAGAAACACCGGCCGCATCCCGAATGCACCGCCCACCAGTCCACCGAACAGCGGGCCGCTGACCTGGCCGATATATTGTGCCGATGTCGAATATCCCAGCATCCGCCCAACCTGTGAACCCGGCACGTTATGACGAATGATCGCCGTGATGCACGGCATCAACCCGCCCAGCGCCATCCCCATCAGAAAACGCAGCAGCACCAGTTGCCAGGCCGCCGTGATAAATGCCTGGGGTATCAGCAGCAGCCCGCTAACGACTAAACCGCCGGTCAGCACCCGCCAGTGCCCTACCCGATCGGCCAGCCGACCCAGTCGTGGTGCCGCCAGGACCGTGCCCAGCGCCGCCGCGGACATCACCAGTCCGGCTATCAGGGTAATCTGGTGGTCGCCCTGCACAAACTCGCCCACGTAAAGCGTAATAATCGGCTCAATCGACATGCTGGCGAAGATCAGCAACATGCCAGAGAGCCACATCAGCCGTATCAGGCTGTGATTAACCGGCCCGGCTTCAGGATGCGGTTGCTGGCTGGCGCGCGATGTAGCGGGAGCACGTGGCTGCTCTTTGAGTAAAAAGGTGGTGGCGAGGAAGGCGAGAAAAATCACGGCGCCGGTCAGCCAGAAAGTCTGACGAATCCCGATCAGTGGCGGTAGCACACCGCCCAGCAGCGGTCCGACCACGTTGCCGGCCATAATGCCGGAAGACAACACCCCCAGCGCCCAGCCGGTCTGCGCTTTCGGCGTTTGTGCCGCCACCAGAATGGTCGATCCCGATGCGTAGCCGCCCAGCAGCCCCGCCAGCAGGCGCAGCGCCACCAGTTGCCACGGCGCGGTCGCCATGCCAATCAGCGACATCGCAATCGCCATCCCGAGACTGGCCCGAATCAGCATCAGCTTACGACCATAGCGGTCAGCCAGCCTGCCCCACAACGGCGCCGTCAGTGCGGCGCTGAAAAAGGTCGCGCCGTAGGCAAGGCCGGACCAGCGGGCGATAGCGGCAGGCTGCTCAACGCCGAGTTGCTGAACATAGAGCGGCAGGAACGGCAGCAGCAGCGTCATCGCCACGATAGTGGTAAAAGAGCCGACGACGCAGACCCCTAAGTTACGTCGCCAGTGCTGAAACTCTGCAGTTTCGGGTGACTGTTGCATGATGATATCCGGTGAGTAATCAGGGATACAGGCTAACCGGCGTAGCGGAGTAACAACAGTCGCGGCGGGATAGTTACTCTGTGGCGCTGATTGTTGTCAACAGGCAACAATCAGCCTGTATTCAGCGCCGCAACCAGGGCATCGCACAGCAGCGTCACGGGCGACGCCGGTTCAGGCGTGTCGTGCAGCAGCAGATAACTTTGCAGACGATCCATCTGCCACTCCGGCAGCAGTTGCTGAATATCCCCGCGCGCCATCGCCTCCTGGGCCATGTAGGAGGGCAGATAGGCGATGCCGCTCCCCGCCAGTGCCGCATTGAGCAGCGCCATACTGTTATTGGCGCGAAAACGGCTGCGTACATCCAGTGCCAGCCGCTGTTTATCACGGCGGAACGGCAGTGCGGCGGTGTGCGCCGGACCATGAAACAGCAGCAGGTCGTGGCGTGGCAGCATCTCAGGATGTGTGATAGCGGGTCGCTGCGCCAGGTAGGCGGGCGCGGCATAGAGCCCCCACTCGATTTCGCTCAGTACCCGAAAATTGCCCTGCTGTGGCGATCGGGATCGGATCACAATCGCCAGATCCGCCTGATCATCCAGCCGATCGTGACTGCGATCGGTCAGATCAAGATCGACATTGATATGCAGATGCCGACGCAGAAAGCGGTTAAGGACAGGGACTACGCACTGGCAGCCGAACGTAACGGGTGCTTGCAGCCTGACATGGCCGACGGGCTGCTGATGCACCTGCAGCACAAAGGCTTCGGCGCGCTGCACTTCGGCCAGCATCCGCACACAGTAGGGATAGTACGCCTGGCCCAGCTCGGTCAGCGCCAGCCGCCGGGTGGTGCGTTGCAGCAGCCGGATACCGAGCCGCAGCTCAAGACGGGCGATCTCCCGGCTGACATGGGATTTGGACAAGCCGAGTGCGCGTGCCGCCTCACTGAAACTCTGTAATTCCACAACCCGTGCAAATACCAACATGGCGGATAAATTCGCGCCGTTTTCCATGTTTCCCGACTCCGACAGTAAAGGGATGCTGGCAACAAACTAACACGTTCGGGCGGGGTCACTGTGGCTGATGGGCAAAAAAAGGCGAGGCGAAGAACACGTGGAGAGAAGCGCAAAGCGCGGGCCGACCTTCCCGTCCGCAGGCTGTGACGGGAAGGTCTTATCAGGCATCAGCTGGCCATCGCCAGAGGGAATAGCAGCCGATCCGGCTCGACGCGACGCTGACGGCGCAACTGGCCAGGCGTCACCATAAAGTAGTTTTTAAACGTGCGGGTATAGGCCTGCTGGGTATCAAAGCCATAGTTCATCGCCACCTGCAGTATCGCTTCGTTGCTGCTCAGCAACGTGAGCGCAGACTCGGTTAAACGGCGCTGACGGATATATTCTGCCAGTGAAAAGCCGGTATGCTGGCGAAACAGCCGTTGCAGATGCCAGCGCGAATAGCCCGAGCGGCGCGCCACCTCATCCAGATGCAGATCGTGTCCTAAGTTGTTCTCAATCCAGTCCAGCAAACTCCGAATAAACTCGCGCTGATTCATGGTTCCTCCTGTTGATGCTGATGTGCAGTGGAGCCACTCTACCCGCTAAAATTTATCCCTTAATTAGCAGAAAATTAGCGCAGAATTAGCAACGGCGGAAACGGAGGCGGAATCGCGCGGCCAGCGGGGCTTTAGTGTGAAAGTTCGTGAAGAGATTGCTGCTGAAAAAAGGCAGAAGATAAAAACGCTGAGTCAGACAAATTTATTTCTGCATCATAAGTGACAGGGGCATTCAGCCCTGTCAGGCGTCAACATGTTTGAGATATCGCTGATATTCCTGAGCCAGAAAATCAACGCCTTCCTTTCGGGTGACATAATCAACATCAATTGAGGTTATGGATGTTACATCAGGCTGATCAGGATAAAGATGCAGGTAGGTCAGATACCAGTACATAACAGCCTGACCGCCTACAGTAATAACCGGTGACGGAAGTTGTCCGGCGTTATCAATAAGATAACGGTTGAGTTTAAGGATCTGTTCTTCTGGAGGAATAGCGTGCAATGTCATAAAAAAAGCCCACCTGTATGATGAGCTTATTTTACTACCTGGCTGATTTCAGCACGGCGTGACATCAGAAAAATGCGAGGCTGCGTCCACTTTTTGCAGGCACAATACCCTGAGGACGTTTTTCAAGCACGCGGCCCGGAGCCTGACCATTTCGGACGGCTTCAACACGATCCTGATACTCGCGCTGATGTCTGATTTTTGCTTCCTGGGCTGACATACTATTCACCGCTGAAATGTCTGGCATTAATCTGTTGCTCAAATATACGTCACCCCATTTACGCTTGCAATCGCTGGCATCTCAATGGATATGGATGGGGACATCAGGCCACCTGACTCCTCCATAAAATACCGGTGACGGCGGTCCGCGAAATAATTCATGCTGTGGCAAGGCGGCAAATGCGTGAGTCCCCAGGAGCTGACATCAGTCAGTGACTGGGATGAGCAAAAGCAGCCAACGCCGCCACAGTGCGAAGTATGACGGCGGATAATTCTGGCCTAACAATTGGTGAGTAAACTCTCTCCCTATCTTTATGAAGGAGATCAGCCATGCGCGTGTTACTGGTTGAAGATGATGAAATGATCGGCGCGAACCTGCAGCAGGCACTGGAGGGGGCGGGCTGGTCGGTGGACTGGGTGCGTGATGGCATCTATGCCCAGAATGCCTGGAGCGAAGGCGGCTACAGCTGCGTGCTGCTCGATCTCGGCTTACCGCGCGATGATGGCCTGCAGGTACTGCGCCGGGCGCGCGGGCGCGGCGACGCCACGCCGGTGCTGATTCTTACCGCACGCGACACGGTGGCGCAGCGGATTCAGGGACTTGACAGCGGCGCTGACGACTACCTGCTTAAACCGTTCGATTTACAGGAAGTCATGGCCCGGATGCGCGCGATTACCCGACGCAGCCACGGCGCAGCAGACTCGGTGCTGGGCAGCGGCGATGTGCAGCTGGATATGATGACCCGCGAAGTGCTCTACAAAGGACAGCGCGAGCAGCTTACGGCGCGCGAATATGCCCTGCTCTACGCCCTGCTGGAGCGGCCAGGCGCTATTCTGTCGCGCGAGCAGCTGGAAAATCGCATCTATGGCTGGGGCGATGAAGTCAGCAGCAACGCGGTGGATGTCCTGATCCACGGGATGCGCCGCAAACTGGATAACGACGTGATCCGCAACGTGCGCGGGCTGGGCTGGCGGGTACCGGCAATATGAAACCCTTCACCTTTATGCGTTCATTACGCAATAAATTACTCTCTACGCTGCTGATTATTCATCTGCTGATGATCGGTGGCGTCACCTGGTATTTCTTCAGCTGCTATGGCGATATGGTTGGCACCATGAAGGACGATCAGCTGGCAAAAATCGCTGATGCCTGGTCCACTAATAAACAGATGCCCGCCCTGATGCCGATGCTTATTGCGCCGGACAAAGCGAAAAGCGCCTTTGTGGTGCAACTGTGGGACGATCGGGGTCAGTTACGGGCCAGCTCATGGCCGGAGCTGCAGGCTCCGCTGCAAAATCAACGGGGCTATCGCGACGTGCATGTGGGTCAGTGCGACGACTGCGAATGGCGCATCTATACCCGGCCCGGCTTACCTGGCAGCGAGATAAAAACTATCCAGGTGATGCACAACCTCAGCTACATGAAGGCATTGATGGTCAAGCGGGCGCTGTCAGCGATCATTCCGTTGATCCTGATGATGCCGCTGTCACTGCTGGTGATCTGGCTGGTGGTGCGCAAGATCACCCGGGATCTGCAGGTCGCTTCGCGTCAGATTGCCGCGCAGGAGACGCACCATCCGCACAATGTCTCACCCGAAGGCTTGCCGGATGAGATCCTGCCGCTGGTGGCCGCCTATAACTCGCTGCTGAGTAAGCTGCGTGAGGCCTGGTCGTCGCAGCGTCAGTTCCTGGAAGATGCGGCGCATGAGCTACGCACGCCGGTAACAGCGGTGACCTTGCAGCTGGAAAACCTGCGTCAGCATATCCAGCCAGGCGAAGCGAGCCGGCAGTTCAGCCAGCTGGAAGCGGGCGTCACACGCACCCGTCATCTGGTCACGCAGTTACTTAATGTCTCGCGTCAGGATGACCAGAGCGTGGTCGCCAGCGTCGAGCATATCGAACTGGACGATCTGCTGAAAGAGAGCATTGAGCAGCTGATGGTGGTGGCAGATAAACGCGGCATCGATATCGGCTTTAATGGCTCCACGCAGTATCGTCTGCAGGCCAGCCGTTCCGAGCTGCGCAGCCTGTTCGATAACCTGATTGGTAACGCCATGTTGCACACGCCGGAGGGCAGCCTGGTCGATGTGCTGCTGCATCGGGTCGCAGGTAAAACAGTGGTCGATATTGTCGATAACGGGCCAGGCATGCCGGAATCCTTTATCGAACGCGCGTTTGACCGTTTTACCCGTTCGCCTGACGTTAAAGCCCAGGGCAGCGGACTGGGATTATCCATTGTGCGCAACGTCGCACAGAAGCATCAGATTCACGTCGCCCTTTCCAATTGCCTGACGCCACAGGGTGCCATTTGTGGTTTGCAGGTTCGCGTCACCCTTCCCTGATCCCGCCCGTTTGATCACGAACCAGACAACGTAAACGGTTGCCTGGTTCCGTTCGATCCTGGTCATTATTGTGAAGCGCATCACATTTTAGCTGAATTGTAATGCAACACTTTTTGACAAACGTGAGCAAAATCTATTTTCTATCGATCTGTTACAGGCACGCTACGCGGGCTGAAGAACTGGCTGTTATTTGCTGTGAAACCCTCATTCCCATCAAGGGACCGATTTCTCTCTGACTGCGTCTGCTGTGCGGCGGTCAAAAGCATGTGGCTGATAATAATGAAATTTAAAACGTTAATAGCAGGTGCCGTGCTGGCATGTTCATTGAGTGGCGCTGCGCAGGCCGCTGAAAGCGATCCGCAGTATGTCTCCGACTGGTGGCATCAGAGCGTTAACGTGGTAGGCAGCTACCACACCCGTTTCGGACCGCAGTTTAACAACGACGTTTATCTGGAATATGAAGCGTTTGCGAAGAAGGACTGGTTCGATTTTTATGGCTACCTCGACCTGACCAACTTCTTCGGCGCAGGCAACAGCAACGCCAACGGCATTTTTGATCACGGTTCACCGATGTTTATGGAGATTGAGCCGCGCTTCTCTATCGACAAACTGACCGGCACCAGCCTGGCCTTTGGTCCGTTCAAAGAGTGGTATTTCGCTAACAACTACATCTACGACATGGGCCGCAACAGCGATAGCCGCCAGAACACCTGGTATATGGGTCTGGGCACCGATATCGATACGCACAGCGATGTCGGCCTGTCGCTGAACGTCTACGCCAAATATCAGTGGGAAAACTACGGTGCGGCGAATGAAAACAGCTGGGATGGCTATCGCTTCAAGGTGAAATACTTCGTGCCAATCACCACGCTGTGGGGCGGCAATCTGGGCTATGTGGGCTTCACCAACTTCGACTGGGGTTCCGATCTCCGCGATAAAGGCGGTTCATCACGCACCAGCAACTCCATCGCCTCCAGCCACATTCTGTCACTGGGTTACGATCACTGGCACTTCTCTGCGGTGGCGCGTTACTTCCACAACGGCGGACAGTGGGCGGATGGACAGGAACAGAATTTCGGCAACGGGCCGTTTGAAGTGAAATCGACTGGCTGGGGTTACTACCTGGTGGCGGGTTATAACTTCTGATTACGTGCGGCGGCCTGAATAGCGCCGCCGCGCTTTAATCCGGGCAGTTGCCATTAATTAATACGGCGCCGCAAATTACGACGCCGGCTGGCCCGATTATTCCTGCGGCTTCTCGACGTTGATGCGCCATGGAATGTTGAACTTATCAATGAACATCGCGAATCCGTTCGACCAGAACGTCTCCTGCCACTCAGTTGTCACCTTGCCGCCTGCCGACAGTTTCTCAAACCAGGCTTTACCCTTTTCGACATCGGTAGTTGAGAGACTGACCGCGTAACCGGCATGCTCAGACGCTGGCGGCTGATCGGTGTTGCCATCGCTCAGCATCAGCTCACCGTCACCAATACGCAGCTGGGCATGCATGATCTTTTCTGGCGGCTGCGGCGCGGCAGACTGATCGCCGACCTGCTCACCCTGATCCGGCATATCACCGAATTTCATTTTAGAGAGCAACTCTCCCCCGGTCGCCTGCAGGTAAAAGTCGATAGCCTCTTCGCAACGGCCATAGAGAAACAGATAAGGACTGACTTGCATCGTAACCTCTATATTTGTCGGGTGGATTTTTTTTAGTACCTTAACAGTGTAGACGATCGACTTTACTCGCTGATTTTACTGGCAATAACGGCGAAAGAGTTGTGCCATATAACTGCTCATTGGGGTCAGCGTCGTGTCTTTGCGCTGGATCAGATAGAAGATCGCTTTCGGCAGGGGTTCGTCGAGCGTCAGCGCCACCAGCGACCGGCCCAGAATCGGGTCGTCAATGACGTCGACCGACAGAATACTGATGAAATCGCTTTGCGCGACCAGGCTGGTGCAGGCCATAAAGGTTTCACAGGTCACCACAATTTTCGGGGCCATGCCGCGTTCACCAAACAGATCGTGCAACAAGCGGTAGTAACTGCCTTTAGGCGTTGGCATCGTCCAGTCCGCCTGCTGTAACTCCGCCAGAGAACGCGCCTTTTCCAGCGGATGGCCTTTGCGCACCACCACCTTGTACTCGCGCTCCATCATCCGCTCATACATCAGCTCCTGATCGAGATGGCTCTGATCGTAGGTATTAATGGTGAAATCGAGCGCGCCCTGGCGCAATTCATGCACCATCGACACCAGCTGGCCTTCGACGATGCGCACCTTCACCAGCGGGTATTCGCGATGAAACTGGTTAATCACCTGCGGCATAATGGTGCGCGCCACGCTGCCACCGACGCCGATATTCACCTGACCGCCACCCAGTCCCAGCCGCTGCTGAATATCCTCTTCGGCGACCCGCAGCTCTGCCAGCACCAGGCTGGCATGCCGAAAAAAGTTATCACCGATATCGGTTAACACCACGCCCTGCTGACGGCGGATAAACAGCTTTGCCCCCAGCTCGCGCTCCAGTTCCTGAATCGCTTTGGTTAACGCCGGTTGTGACAGCCCGGAAAGACGGCTTGCCGCCCGGATACTGCCCTGTCGCGCCACGTCAACGAAGGCGCGCAGCTGATGGAGCTTGAGATTGGCAGACATAATTTTGCGATAACCGTTGTTTATCAGTCACAAGATATTCGCATCTTATGCCGGTCAATACCATTGTGTAGATTCGGAGCAATGCATAAAAAATCAACAACGAGGAGAGAGCCGATGAACCCCCTTTCAGACCACGTCAGCGCCCGGCTGCCACAGCTGCAACAGTGGCGTCGCGACTTCCATCACTATGCCGAATCGGGCTGGCTGGAGTTCCGCACCGCCACCTTCGTCGCTGAAGAGCTGCATAAGCTCGGTTATCAACTGAAGCTGGGCCGTGAGGTCATCGACGCCGAAGCGCGGATGGGCTTGCCCGACGAGGCGGTGCTGAAGCAGCAGGAAGCGCGCGCGCTGCAACAGGGCGCGCTGCCGCAGTGGATCAGCCACTTCTCCGGCGGATTCTGCGGCATCGTGGCAACGCTTGAGACCGGCCGTCCTGGCCCGGTGATGGGCTTCCGCGTCGATATGGATGCCCTGGATCTCAACGAGAGCCAGGCTGACGATCATCTGCCGCAGCGTGAAGGGTTCGCCTCCTGCAACGCAGGCATGATGCACGCCTGCGGACATGACGGCCACACCACCATCGGGCTGGGTCTCGCCTCGGTGCTGATGGCGATGAAAGATCAGCTCAGCGGCACGATTAAACTGATCTTCCAGCCCGCCGAAGAGGGTGTGCGCGGCGCAAAAGCGATGGTGGCGGCGGGCGTGGTCGATGACGTTGATCGCTTCACCGCCATTCATATCGGCACCGGCGTGCCGGCAGGCGAAGTGGTGTGCGGCAGCGACAGCTTCCTCGCCACTACCAAGCTGGATGTTCACTTTACCGGCGTCGGTGCCCATGCGGGCGGTCGTCCTGAAGAGGGGCGCAATGCCCTGCTGGCCGCCGCACAGGCAACGCTGGCGCTGCATGGTTTAACCCAGCACAGCGGCGGCGTGGCACGGGTCAACGTGGGCGTGCTGCAGGCGGGAACCGGCCGCAATGTGGTAGCCGACTGCGCCCTGCTGAAAGTCGAAACCCGTGGCGTGACCAATCAGGTCAACGACGACATCTATCAGCAGGCGCTGCGGGTGATTGCCGGTGCGGCGGCGATGTATGGCGTTGAGCAGCAGGTCTCGCTGATGGGGGCCGCGCGCAGCTGTACCCCGACGCAGCCATGGGTTGATTTCATCCATCAGCAGGCGGACGCGCTCGGTATCTTCAACTCCGTGGTCGATCGTAAAGCGCAGGCGGCGGGTTCGGAAGATGCGACCTACATGATGGAACGGGTAAAGCAGCGCGGCGGTCAGGCCTCTTACGTCATTTTTGGCTGTGAGCTGGCGGCGGGTCACCACAATGCGAAATTCGACTTTGATGAGCGGGTGATGCCGGACGCCATCACGCTGCTGGCGACGCTGGCGCTGAACCAGGCGCAGTATGGGGGCTCACGATGATGGAAGACTTTATTGCCGACTATATCGCTCGTCATCAGCTTCGTTTCAGCACGCTCAGTGACGCCATCTGGGACACACCGGAGACCCGCTTTGCTGAAACCCGCTCGTCAGCCCTGCTTTCTGATGCGCTGGCAGAAGAGGGATTCAGAGTGGAACGCGGCGTGGGTGGCATCGATACAGCGTTTATCGCCAGTGCGGGCAGCGGCAAGCCGGTGATTGCCATCCTTGGCGAGTTCGATGCGCTGGCGGGCCTGAGTCAGCAGGCGGGCTGCGCCCGGCCACAACCGCTGGAAGCCAACGGCAACGGACACGGCTGCGGTCACAACCTGCTCGGCACGGCAGGTGTTGCGGCGGCCTGTGCCGTGAAAGCCTGGATGGAACAGCATCACACGGGCGGCACGGTTCGCTTTTACGGCTGCCCTGGCGAAGAAGGCGGTTCGGGCAAGACTTTTATGGTGCGCGAAGGGCTGTTTGACGACGTTGATGCCGCCGTGACCTGGCATCCGGAGGGGTTCAGCGGCATGTTCAATCTGCGCACCCTCGCCAATATTCAGGCGGCGTTCAGCTTCAAAGGCGTTGCGGCGCACGCGGCCAATTCTCCCCATCTGGGCCGAAGCGCCCTGGATGCCGTCACGCTGATGAATACCGGGGCCAACTTTCTGCGCGAGCATATCGTCCAGGAGGCACGTCTGCACTACGCCATCACCAACAGCGGCGGTGTTTCGCCAAACGTGGTGCAGGCCGATGCGGAGGTGCTCTACCTGATCCGCGCCCCGGAACTGCCACAGGCGCAGGCGATCTATGAACGGGTGATCAATATCGCCAGGGGTGCAGCGCTGATGACCGACACCACGCTGACCGTACGTTTTGATAAAGCCTGCTCGGATTACGTGCCGAATCGCGCGCTGGAAGCGGTCATGGAGCGTTATTTGCATCAGTTTGGTTTGCCCGACTACAGCGACGAAGAACGCGCGTTTGCGGCTGAACTGCGTGCCACGCTCACTGATGACGATCTGCGCAATGCCCGGCTCAATGCCGCCCGAACCGGTGGTGAAGCCGGTCACGCCTGGGCTGAAAAACTGGGTGACAAGCTGTTTATGGATGAGGTCGCGCCCTATGCGGTCACACGTGAACTGCTTTATGGCTCCACCGACGTCGGCGATGTCAGCTGGGTGACGCCGACTGCACAGTGTTTTGCGCCCTGCTTTACCTTCGGCACGCCGCTGCACACCTGGCAACTGGTGGCGCAGGGACGCACCAGTATCGGGCATAAGGGGATGTTTCTGGCGGGCAAAGTGATGGCGGCCACGGTGTTAACGCTGTTAACGGATCGGCAGGCGCTGGCTGGCTGCCGGGCCGAGTTTGATCGGGTACGCGCCGCGCAGCCCTATCACTGCCCGATCCCGGCGGGGATCACACCAACAAAACTGGCCGAATGAGCCAACGGCCGTGTCTCTGACGCGGACCACTATAAAAAAATATTGCAAACACTTCCCCGATTCAGCGGTGCCGGAACTGAACTCACCGCCTGTCGCACAACGCGACCGGCGTCAGGCCTTGCTACCGCCGATAAAAGGGATACAAGACGAGAACCAATACCATGGAAGCAACATCCGAGAACCGCAGTCCTGGCCGGCTCTTCAGCTGGCTCGAGCGCGTGGGGAATAAAGTCCCCAACCCGTTTTTACTGTTTGTCTATCTGATCGTGGTGCTGATGGTGGCGACCGCCATTATCAGCGCGCTGGATCTGGCGGTGAAGAATCCGAGCAACGGCGAAATCGTGCGGGTGAATAACCTGCTGAGCGTCGCAGGCATTCAGTGGATCCTGCCAAATATCATCAAAAATTTCAGCAGCTTTACCCCGCTGGGATCGATTCTGGCGCTGGTGATTGGTGCCGGACTGGCGGAAAAGGTCGGCCTGCTCCAGTCGCTGATGGTGAAGATGGCGTCACGCGTTAGCCGCCGTTATGCCAGCTACATGGTGCTGTTTATCGCCTTTTTCAGCCATATCTCCTCGGATGCCGCGCTGGTAGTGATGCCGCCGCTGGGCGCACTGATCTTTCTGGCGGTGGGCCGTCATCCGGTGGCGGGCCTGCTGGCCGCCATTGCCGGTGTGGCCTCCGGCTTTACCGCCAACCTGCTAATTGTCACCACCGATGTGCTGCTCTCGGGCATCAGCACTGAAGCGGCTAAAGCGGTCAGCGACACGGTGCATGTCAGCGTCATCGATAACTGGTTCTTTATGGCCACGTCGGTGATTGTGCTGACGATTGTAGGCGCGCTGCTGACCGATAAATTTGTCGAGCCGCGACTGCCAAAGTGGCAGGGCAACGGCGAGAAGCTGGCGGCGCTGACGCCGCTTGAAAACCGCGGTCTGCGGGCTGCCGGGATCGCCGCGCTGCTGTTTATCGCCCTGATGGCGCTGCTGGTGGTGCCGGAAAATGCACCGCTGCGCAATCCCGCCACCGGCGCCATTATTCCCTCGCCTTTTATTCAGGGCATTGTGCCGATCATCATTCTGTTCTTCTTTGTGGTGGCGATTGCTTATGGCGTGGTCACCCGACAGATCCGCCGTCCGGATGATATCCCGCAGTTGCTGGTCGATCCGATGAAGGGCATGGCGGGTTTTATCGTGATGGTGTTTCCGCTGTCGCAGTTCGTGGCGTTCTTCAACTGGAGCAACATGGGCAAATTCATGGCGATCGGGCTGACTGATGTGCTGGAGAGCGCAGGCGTCAGCGGCGCGCCCGCTTTTCTCGGCCTGATGTTCCTGTCGGCGTTTCTCTGCATGTTTATCGCCAGCGGCTCAGCCATCTGGTCGATTCTGGCACCGGTCTTTGTGCCGATGTTTATGCTGCTCGGCTTCCATCCCGCCTTTGCCCAGATGATTTTCCGCATCGCCGACTCCGCCGTGCTGCCACTGGCACCGATGTCGCCGTTTCTGCCGCTGTTTCTCGCCTTTTTGCAGCGTTACCAGAAAGATGCGCAGCTCGGCACCTATTACGTGCTGATCTTCCCCTATCCGCTGGTGTTCTTTATCAGCTGGATAGCGCTGCTGCTGGTGTGGTATCTGCTGGGTCTGCCGATCGGGCCAGGCGTCTGGCCGAAAATGCCGTAAAGCTGAGTGCCACGGATGGCAAAACCTGCAACGTACGTTGCTAAATAGTCAGCAACGACCCTCTCGGCAACGGCGGATGAATTGACTATTCTGCTATTTCTTCGCTTGCTAACGGTTAACTATTTTAATAAGCCTCCGACCGGCTGCGAGTCGTCTCTACACTGCCTGAGGTTCACGCTGACATGACCACCTCCTCCACCAGCCTGCCACCGATGCACGCTTCATCGGCGGCCCGTAACAGCTTAGCCGCTCGGGTTGATGCGCTGCCCTCCTCCGCCGGATTGTGGCGCTTTATTACGCTGCTGGCGCTGGGCGGCTTTTTTGAGCTTTATGACCTGTTTGAAACCGGCTATATCAGTACCGGCCTGCTGTCGACGGGCGTATTTCACACGGGTGCGGCAGGCGTGCTGGGCTTCTCCGATCAGGCGGCCTTCGCCTCAGCCACTTTTCTCGGTCTGTTTTTTGGTGCCAGCCTGCTGGCACCCTACGCTGACCGCTTTGGTCGCCGTCTCACCTTTATGTGTGCGCTGCTGTGGTACGGGCTGTTTTCACTGCTGATGGCGTTCCAGCAGAGCGCAGAGATGATTATTCTGTTCCGCTTTCTGGTGGGGATCGGGCTGGGCGTCGAGCTGGTGACCATCGACACCTATCTGTCGGAATGGGTGCCGACCCATCTGCGCAGCCGCGCCTTTGCCTTCTCCTTTTTCGTGCAGTTTTTATCGGTGCCGGCCGTGGCGCTGATGTCGTGGTGGCTAATTCCGCAAACGCTGTTCAGCCTTGAAGGCTGGCGCTGGGTGGTCATTGCGGGCGCGGTCTGCTCGCTGGTGATCTGGCTGGTGCGCAGGAACCTGCCGGAGTCGGCGCGCTGGCTGGCGCAGCAGGGTCGTCATCAGGAGGCGCATCAGGTGCTGTCCACGATGGAGCAACGCTGCGGCATCCCGGCAGGACCCGCTTTTTCAGCCGACGACGCCGCGGCGCAGCTGCCAAAACGGGGGCGCTTCAGCGAGATCTGGTCACCCGCTTACCGCAAGCGCACCCTGATGCTGGTGGTGATGAATTTTTTCCAGGCGATCGGCTTTTTCGGCTTTGGTAACTGGCTGCCTGCGCTGCTGTCAGGCCGCGGTGCCACGGTGACGCACAGTTTGCTTTATGCCTTCTTCATCACGCTGGCCTATCCGCTGGGATCGCTGATCTGTAGCCGCTACGCCGATAAGCTGGAAAATAAGTGGCAGATTGTCCTGTCTTCGCTGATGACGGTGGTGTTCGGCACGCTATTCGCCTTCCAGACGCAGCCGGTGTTGCTGATTCTCTGCGGCTTCCTGATCACCTGGTCCAACGCCTGGCTGACCTTCAGCTTCCACGCCTATCAGACCGAGATTTTCCCGACCCATATTCGGGCGCGGGCGGTCGGCTTCTGCTACTCCTTCAGCCGTCTCTCTACGGTATTCAGCAGTATTTTGATTGGGGTGATCCTGCAGTATGCCGGTACGCCAAGTGTGATTACCTTTATCGTGCTGAGCATGATGATGGTGATGCTGTCGGTAGGGATTTATGGGCCGAAAACGCGCGGTATCGATCTGGAGAATATCTAAAAGAAAAGGCCGTCATCCTGATGATGACGGCCTTTTTTACTGCCGATTATTTGCCTTCCAGTACCCGGATATCTGCACTGCCCAGCCGATCTTTCTCATCTTTACGCAGCTCAGCGACCTGTTTCGCGCTGACTGGCTCCGACGCCTTGTTGCCCCAGCTGTTACGCACGAAGTTTACCACGTCCGCCACCTGCTGATCGTCAAGACGCCAGCCAAATGCTGGCATAGTAATGGTCGACGGCGCGCCATTTACGCCAGGCAACTGTCCGCCCACCAGCACGATATGGATCAGTGAGGTCGGATCGTCCGCCAGCACCACCGGATTACCGCGCAGCGCCGGATAGAAACGTTTATAGCCGCTGCCATCGGTTTTATGGCACGCCGCACAGCTGTCGACGTAGGTGGCTGCACCCCTCGCACTGTCGTCACCTTTCCACAACGCTTTGGCGGTAGCGTCATCGACGCTGAAGGCTACCTGATGCGAATCTTTCGCGCCCAGCGACTTCAGATAGCGTGCAATCGCCGTGATATCGGACTCGCTCAGGTGCTGCAGGCTGTGTTCCACCACGTCGGTCATGCCACCAAAAGCGGCGGTCTGATCGTTGCGGCCATAACGCAGGAACTGACGCAGGTCCTCTTCGCTCCAGCGACCCAGTCCATCGCGGTTGTCACCACGCAGATTGCTGGCGGTCCAGCCATCAATCGGTGCGCTGCTGCCCGCCAGATAGTCGCTGCCCTCATTGTTGGTCAGCGCCTTCTCCTGCATCGTGATGCTGCGCGGCGTGTGACAGGCCCCGCAGTGACCCAGTCCTTCTACCAGATAGCGACCACGTGCCAGCACCGGATCTTCCTGGGCTGCAGGCTGGAACGCTTTCACGTCGGGCGCAAAAATCCCGCGCCAGATCGCCAGCGGCCAGCGCATCGACAGCGGCCAGGGAATGTCGCTCTCCCGGTTTGGCTGCCCGACCGGCGCGACGCCATGCATGAAGTAGGCGTAAAGCGCCTTCATGTCTTCATCGCTGACCACGGCATAAGAGGGATATGGCATCGCCGGATAGAGCGTATCGCCATTTTTCGCCACACCCTGACGCACCGCTTTCTGGAAGTCGTCGTAGCTGTATTCGCCAATGCCAGTCGCGGGATCGGGCGTAATGTTGGTGGAGTAGATGGTGCCAATCGGTGTTGCCATCGGCAGCCCACCGGCAAAGGCCGCGCCGCCTTTGCTGGTGTGGCAGGCCACACAGTCACCGGCTCGCGCCAGATACTCACCCCGTTTAACCAGATCGTCCTGGCTGCTCTCCGCCAGGGCGGCGAACGTCAGGGAGCCAAGAATCAGAGCCAGAATGCCATTTTTCATCGCCATGTCCTTATGCCTGCACCAGTGGGCCTGGATTTTTCAGGTAGTGTTCGCGAATCGCTTTAGCTGACCAGTAGGTCAGCGCCGCCACCATGCCGGTCGGGTTGTAGCCCAGTCCCTGCGGGAAAGCTGATGCGCCCGGTACAAACACATTCGGTACGTCCCAGCTTTGCAGATAACGGTTAACCGCACTGGTTTTTGGATCGTCGCCCATGATCGCCCCGCCACTGATGTGGGTAGTCTGATAAACCGTGGAGTCGAAATGGGTGCCCGGCTTTTTCGCGCCGCCGATGATCATCTTCGGATTCATCGCTTCCGCGATATTGCGCATCTTGCCGACCATGAACTGCGCCATTTTGATGTCGTTCTCCTGCCAGTCAAAGGTCATGCGCAGCAGCGGCTGTCCATAGGCATCTTTGTAGTTGGGATCGAGATCAAGGTAGTTGGCGCGATAAGACTGGTGGGCGCCGTGCGCATCCATCGACAGATGATGGGTGTAGGTATCCGCCACCGCCGCTTTCCATTTGCTGCCCCAGTTGGGCGTACCCGCCGGCACCGGCAGGCCGGAGATCGGTTTGGTGCCCGCCTGGTTAACCCAGAATGGCGAACCACCAACAAAGCCCAGCGGCCCATGGTCGAAGTTATCCGCGTTGAAATCATCAACCGCAACGCCTGCGCCACCCGCACCGATAAACGGATTAGTGGTGGTGTTCTTATCAAACAGCGCCTTCAGCGTAGAGAGGTTCTGATAGGCGAAGTTGCGGCCTACGGTCCCTTCGTTGGTAATCGGGTTGTAGGGTTTGCCGATGCCCGACAGCAGCATCAGGTGAACATTGTGGAACTGGAAGGCGGAGAGGATCACCAGGTCAGCGGGCTGAACCTGCTCGCGGCCCTGCCCATCCACATAGGTCACGCCGGTCGCACGCGTTTTGTCATCGCTGAGATTGACCCGCAGCACATAAGAGTTATTGCGCAGCTCAAACTTCGGTTCCTGACGCAGCGCAGGCAGGATATTGACGTTAGGCGACGCCTTGGAATACATGTAGCAGGCGTAGCCGCTGCAATAACCGCAGAAGTTGCACGGCCCCATCTGTGCGCCGTAGGTGTTGGTATACGGACCCGAGGTATTGGCGGACGGCAGATCGTAAGGGTGATAGCCGACCGACTCTGCCGCCTGAGCAAACAGCTGCGCCGAGTAAGTGCGCTTCTGCGCGGGCAGCGGGAAGTTATCTGAGCGATCGGGTGCAAACGGGTTGCCGCCTGTATCTTTGCCGACCACTTTGCCTTTGATACTCCAGGCGCTGCCTGAGGTGCCAAAAACCTTTTCCGCTTTGTCGAAGAACGGCTCCAGCTCATCATAGCTGACGCCAAAATCCTGAATCGTCATGCCTTCCGGAATGAAGTTCTTGCCGTAGCGCTCTTCGTAATGGCTGCGCATCCGCAACTCAACCGGATCGACACGGAAATGGACGCCGGACCAGTGAAGACCCGCGCCACCGGTGCCGGTGCCGGGCAGAAACGCCGCCAGCTGACGATAGGGCACTGCGGTCTGCGACGCATCATGACGAATGGTCACGGTGCTTTTGGAGAGATCCTGGAAAAGCTTTTTGCGGACGTTATAGGTCAGCTCATCAATGGATTGCGGATAAGAGCCATCGGGATAGGTATCGCGGTGCGGTCCGCGCTCCAGCGCCAGCACGTTCAGGCCCGCTTCGGTCAGCTCTTTCGCCATAATGGCACCCGCCCAGCCGAAGCCGACAATCACCGCATCCACTTTTTTCATTTCGTTTGCCATGCTTAGCTTCTCTCCCCGCGAATCGACACTGACGGGAACGGATAACGTTCGCCGCGCTCTACCCAGTCCATAAAGTCGGCGCGTGCGCCAGGGAAGTTAATCAGCTTCCAGCCGACCATGCCCTGATTCCCGCCGTGTATAGGATCGCTGAAGAAGCCTTCACGGGTATTCTGCAACAGGAAGCTAAAGAAGACTTTTGCCGGCAGCTGGCTGAATTCAGCACTGCCATTTTCCATCGCCTGCAGTAAGGCATCCTGCTGCTCGCCACTGAGCTGGGCGAACACCTTGCCGTGCTGCTTTTTGCTGTAATTATCGGCATCGGCCAGACCGAGGCGGTAGATCTGCTGTGGCACCAGCGGCAGCTGATAGCCCAGCTCTTTCGGCAGGTCAGGGTTAAACGGCCCCTGCATATACCAGTTCGACCCCGTGGCATACGGCGTATTCATCTGACGATCGATAAACTCAGGCACGCCCGCTTCCAGCGCACCAGGACCGCGTTCATCGCTGGGGATAAGCCGTGCCACGGCGGCGGTAATAAAAGCAAACTCTTCGGCGGTGAACCAGTTCGGCTGGTAGTCGCGCGCCTGCTGTGGCGTGGCCGGGGTTTCAGCCGCCTGTGTGGCCAGCGGCAGGGAGAGTGCACCCATCGCTGTGGAACCTACCGCCATTGCAGGCGCCAGGGTAATTGTCTTCAGCAAAAAATCCCTGCGTGAATGACCCTTTTTTTGTTCTGACATGACATTGCCTCATTCCCGCGCTGACCGGCGGTATGAAAAAAATAGGTGGTTGCGTTGTAATGGTTTTTATCAGCAGATACAGGCCAGGAGCCTGTTTGTTACCGGTAACAAACAACCTATTGTAACACTGCCATTCACAAAGATTTAGTTCCAGGAAACAAAACCGCACAATTTCATTAACATCTATCCCCCTCCTGTCATTAGCAGAAACAACAGACTACAGACAGCGACCCGTCAAAAACGTTATAACAGGCAACACACAACAGCGGAGTGCCTATGTTTAAGTCTTTTTTTCCGCGGCCAGCGCTGTTTTTCAGCTCTGCGGCTGTCTGGAGCTTAGTAGCGATTTTTGCCTGGTTCGGCTTTGCCGCGCATCTGCCCGGCATCTGGCCCACCTTTGAAACAGCAATGAAACAGCCCCTGCCGACGACGGCAGCGCGTTTTATCGCCGTGAGTCAGCTCTGGTTCTACCTCTATTACTGGATCATGGTAGCCATTTTTGCCGGGGCCTGGCGGTTGATTGATGCGCATCCATGGCAACGCTGGTCAGTCTGGGGCTCCGCGCTGATCATCTTTGTGACCTGGTTTGGCGTGCAGGTCGGAGTGGCCATTAACGCCTGGTATGGACCGTTTTATGATCTGATTCAGAAAGCGTTAACCAAAGCGGGATCGGTGCAGATTGCGGAGTTTTACCATGAGGTTTTCTCTTTTCTCGGCATCGCATTAATCGCAGTGGTGATTGGCGTACTCAACTCCTTCTTTATCAGCCACTGGGTTTTCCGCTGGCGTAGCGCCATGAATAACTACTACATGCACAACTGGCAGCGTCTGCGTCATGTCGAAGGTGCCGCACAGCGTGTGCAGGAAGACACCATGCGGTTTGCGACCACGCTGGAAAACTGGGGTGTCAGTTTTATTCAGGCGATTATGACGCTGGTGGCGTTTTTACCGGTGCTGGTCGCGCTCTCCCATCACGTGAAAGATATTCCCATCCTCGGCAATATTCCTTACGCACTGGTGATTGCCGCTGTGCTCTGGTCAGTGTTTGGTACTGGCTTGCTGGCGCTGGTAGGGATTAAGCTGCCGGGGCTGGAGTTCCGCAATCAGCGGGTTGAAGCCGCCTACCGTAAAGAACTGGTCTACGGCGAAGACAATGCCGATCGTGCCACACCGCAGACGGTTCAGGAGTTGTTCAGTCGGGTGCGGGTTAACTACTTCCGTCTCTACTTTCACTATCTCTACTTCAACATCACCCGCATTCTCTATCTGCAGGTTGATAACGTGTTTGGTCTGTTCCTGCTGTTTCCATCCATTGTGGCGGGCACCATCACGCTGGGCTTACTCAACCAGATCACCAACGTGTTTGATCAGGTGCGCGGCTCGTTCCAGTATCTGATCGCCTCCTGGTCGACGCTGATCGAACTGATGTCGATCTATAAGCGTCTGCGCAGCTTTGAGCAGATTCTGGATGATGTTCCGCACGATGAGATGATGCGCGAAGCGTCGGAAGAGGTGTAACTACTTAAGGATGGCGGCACGGGTCGATTGCCACCCCACTCTCCTCAGCCACGGATCATCCCGCAAAGAACCTGCAGGACTCCTGTAACAGCAGAGATGTGCTGCTCCTGGCCCGCGAAAGCGGGCTTTTTTAATGCTTAAATCAGCCGTCATGCGTGTTCTCTGGCTTGAATTTATAAGCTGTAGCTTATAATCTGTACCCTGTATGACGGAATATATACAAGGAAGTATGTCATGTGGACCGTACTCCTGAGCCCGCGCTTTGAAAGCTGACTAAGTGAGCAGGAAGAAGCCCTGCAGGAAAAAATGTTAGCGGATCTGGGAAAGTTAAAAGTATACGGCCCTGATTTGCCTCGCCCTTATGCTGATACTCTCAAGGGCTCGCAGTACAGGAATATGAAAGAACTCCGCGTACAGTTTTCAGGAAAGCCAATTCGGGCATTTTATGCATTTGACCCTGTCCGCCAGGCTATTGTGTTATGTGCCGGAGATAAGAGTCATGACAAACGTTTTTATATCCGAATGATACGCATCGCTGACGATGAATTTTCAGCCTGGCTGGCTGAACAGGAGAAGGGAAATAATTAATGAGAACCCTGGATGATGTTATCGCCGACTTCTCCCCTGAGAGTCAGGCGCGAATCAAAAAAATGTCTGATGAAATGATTCTGGAAGTCGGGCTTCAGATGATTCGCGAAGAGCTTCAGTTATCACAAAAGACGCTCGCCGAGGCCATGGGCGTGCGTCAGCCTGCCGTTGCTCAGATTGAGCAACGCGGAAATGAGATTAAGTTTGCCACGCTGAAACGCTATGTCGAAGCAATGGGCGGAAAACTCAGTCTTGATGTGGAACTTCCGACCGGAAAAAGAGTGGCCTTTCGCATCTGAACCCTCAAAACGGCGAAAGCGATTCTGTTTAAATAAAAAAGCCACTCGTCAGAGTGGCTTTCTCGTTTACAAAGACCGGATGTAAAACAGCTTCAACACAGCAGTGCCCGGGACGTCACGCCTTACAGTGCAATACGCATCACGCTGTCAGGATTTTTTGGCGGCGCCTTACGCGAGCCAGGCTGCTTCACGCTGACATAAAGCACCTTGCCGTCTGCCGAGAGTGCCAGACTGTTAGGCAGCGCCGGGGTTTTTACCGTGCGCTTCACCTTATAGCTGCTGGCGTCGATGATGCTGACTTCCCCGGCTTTGCGATGGGTGACATAAAGCTCATCGCGATCACCATTAAACAGCACCGCCAGCGATTCCGGCACATCAATCCGCTGAATCACCTGCTGATTACGCAGATCAACCACCAGCACCTGCGCCTGCTTTGAATCTGTCAGGAAGGCGCGCTGACCGCGCGTATCCAGCGCGATGTTCAGGAAGAAGTGCTCTTTATCTCCGTCAATCTTCTGCTTTTTCTCAATGGCATTGGTGCGCGCATTGATCGTCACCAGTTCACCATCACCGTTGGTGACGTAGACCTTTTGCGCGTCTGAATCTACCGCCAGGCCGGTGCCCATTTTACCGGTATTCGGGATGGTACTGACAAGCTTCAGCGTGCTGCCATCCACCACCCAGACCACGCTTTGCGGTCCCAGGCCGGTGATATAAACCCGGTTAGTTTTAGCATCAACCGCCACCTGACGCGGCTGCAATGGGCGCACTGTCTCACTGCGCTTACGGCTATCCAGCACCAGCGTGTTGAGCACTTTGCCGCTGCTGGCGTCAATGGCCGTAACCGAGCCGTTTACGGTGTTGCCGATGTAGAGCACGTTGGTTTGCGGGTTGATCGCCGCGCCGAACGATTTCAGCTCCGTGTTGATCGACTGCTGTACCGCCAGCGTAGCCGGGTCGAGACGGAAAACTGTGCCGCCGTCACCGCTGCTGTTCTGCGCTGTCGCCACGAACAGCGCGTTATCTTTCGGGCTGACTGCCAGTTCATAGACGCCTTTACCCACGGCCTGATTGAGATCTTCAGCCTGCACCGCCAGCCATCCTGAGGCAGAGAACAGGGCCGTAGCCAGTAACAGCGGACGCAGGGTCCGGCACGTATTGGTAATCGCTTTCATAACTTCTCCATAGTTAATCCACTGCAGACGCAGTGAAAAGAAAGCCCGACATTGCAACCAGAAACAGCTGACCAGCAGTCAGATGCAGAATTGTTTTTGAGAATAATAATTATTTCGGGGGGAAAGGGACAGGATTATTAGCGGATAAACGCCGCCAGGACGCCCAAAGGCGTCCTGTCAGCACAAGAGGGTAAAACTTAACTTATTTCAGCAGCTCAGCGGTCATGTGAACGCCGTTGTTAGTGTAAGCTTCAGTGATTTTATATGAAGCACCAGCTTCCTGAGCCTGCGCAGCGATTTTCGCTTCAGCACCATCCAGCGTAGAGTCGATGGCGGTCACAGATTGGGCGAAGCTGGCAAATGGCAGAACAGAAAGCGCGATAACAGCTGCAAAAGTTTTGATAGATTTCATGGTCAATTCCTCGGTTAATTTTTATCAGGTAAGGCGTGCCGCCTTGTTGATAGATATATTAGTCCGGAAGTTGATCAGTAAAAAGCGGAGGGTTTTGCTTAACTCGTTCAGTAAAATTGATGATAAAAAGCACATTTCGCACAGTTATCACTCAAAAGGTTAATAATCTACCTCCATAAAAAAAGGCAGCATATATTGCTGCCCTTGAGGATTTAACCGTGATGTCGTACCCGGGTGAAGATGGTCAGCGCGGCCAGCAGCATCAGCACTCCGCTGGCAACGAACACACCGCCTGCGCCGCGCAGGTCAAACATCCAGCCGCCCGCCGCCGCGCCGACAGTAATCGCCAGCTGGATGGTGGCAACCAGTAAACCGCCGCCTGACTCCGCATCATCCGGCACCGCGCGCGAAATCCAGGTTGACCAGCCGGTTGGCATCGAACCAAACGCCATACCCCAGATCGCCACGCCTGCACCTACCATCCAGCTGACATCGCCAAAGCTCACCAGCAGCAGCGCGGTGACACTCATCAACAGCGCCATGCCACTCAGGGTCAGTGATACGCTGCGGGTGACCAGGAAACCGGCCAGCGAGGTGCCAAAGAAGTTCGCCACACCAAAGGCCAGCAACACCAGCGACAGCTGATTGAGGTTGAGCTGCGCAACGCTTTCCAGAAATGGACGCAGATAGGTAAAGAAGGCGAAGTGACCGGTAAACATCATGATTACCGCCAGCATTCCCCAGCGCATCACACCAATACGCAGCAGCGCCAGCACCCCGCCGTTGCGGGCTTTGTTCTCTGCCGGCATGGCGGGCAGGGTAAAGAACTGCCACAGCAGCGCCACCGCACCCAGTCCGGCAGTCAGCATAAAGATGTTGCGCCAGCCCACCAGTCCGCCGAGATAGCTGCCCAGTGGCGTAGCGATAATCGTCGCCAGCGAGATACCGCTGAAGACGATAGAGAGCGCACGCGGCACCTGATCGGTGGGAACCAGGCGCATGGTGATGGCGGTTGAGAGTGTCCAGAAGCCGCCAATGGCCATACCCAGCAGCACCCGCGCCAGCAGGATCACCGTCAGGTCAGCCGCAAACGCCACCATCAGTGCCGACGCGATCAGCAACAGCGAAAACACCAGCATGACGATGCGGCGGTCGATGCGCCGCGTGACGCTGCCGGTGACCAGACTGGTAAACAGCGCCACCAGCGCGGTGATGGTGACGGTCTGTCCCGCCTGGCCTTCGGATACGCCCAGGCTGTGAGCCATCGGCGTCAGCAGACTCACGGGTAAAAATTCGGCGGTGATGAGGCTGAACACCCCAAATGCCATAGCAAATACCGCGCCCCACGCGGGACGGGTCGGCGAGGAAACCTCATCAGCCACTTCGGTTGTCAGACTCATGCTGCTTCTCCGGAAGATAAAAAAGTGAGTGTGAGCATAGAACGCCGTGTCAGGACGATCTATGATGCTTACACCTTCATTTTTGATAATTCGTCTGGAATCACATGAGCCACTATGGAGATCTGACCAGTGAGCTGCTGATGGGGATGCGCCTCTATGGCGTGAACTATCAGCGTATCGCAGTGAGCGCGCCGTTTGGGCTGCGTTATGATCACGCGCCGGGCCGGGCGCAGTTCCACTTTGTCGGACGCGGCTCACTGATGGTGCGCAGCGCCTCCGGCGAGGTGTTTCAGCTCAACAGCGGCGATGCGCTGCTGGTGCCGCACGGCAAACCCCACAGCCTGATCTCCAGTGAGGAGGCGAGCTGCCAGTGTATTAAGAACATGGCGAGCAAGCCGCTCTGCGACAGCGTCTGCGCCATTGCAGCCCCGGAAGATGCCTGTGATGACGAGCACAGCGTGCTGTTATTCAGCGCCTGCATGGCGTTTGAGCTCGGCGGCATGCAGCCGCTGATCAATACCATGCCCGATGTGATGCTGGTGAGTACTCTGCTGTCGCAATACCCGGAGATTCAGCCGATTCTGGCGGCGATGGAGCGGGAGTCGCTCACCCGCCAGGCGGGATTCGCCGGGATTCTGTCGCGTCTGGCAGACGTGGTTGCCGCGCTGATTGTGCGCGGCTGGGTAGAGAACGGCTGCGGCGAGCGCAGTGGGCTGGTGCAGGCGATGCGCGATCCACGTCTGAGTCAGGCGATTGCTGCGATGCATCGGGAGCCAGGAGAAAACTGGACGGTGGCGCGGCTGGCCAGCGTGGCAGGCTGTTCGCGCTCAGTGTTTGCCGGACGGTTTCTCAATGCCACCGGCATGACGCCGCTGCGCTATCTGACGGAGTTGCGGATGCGGCTGGCGGTGCAGCGGATTGTGAACAACGGTGAAGCGGTGGAAGCCGTGGCTTATCATCTTGGCTACGGCTCGATTGCGGCATTCAGTCGCGCCTTTAAACGGATTGTCGGTCAGTCACCAGGCGCACTGCGTGCCGGACGCGACGGCACGCAGGCGCTGGCCTCTTAACTGGGCCGCTTAATCTCTTCTCTTAACGAAAGACGCTGATCGCTTCGACCAGACGGTTAGCCTGATGAGTCATACGACCTGAAGCCTCGGCGCTTTCTGTCACACGGGCGGCGTTCTGGTGGGTGATATCATCAAGATCTTCCACCGCTGAACTGACTTCGCTGAGCGCGGTCGCCTGTTCGGCCGTGGCGGCGCTGATCTGAGCGATCAGTGCGGTGACATTCTGCACCTGCGACACGATATCCTGCATCGTGCGGCCTGCCGCGCTGGCGTGCTCATTGCCCGAGTTGACCCGGCTGGCGCTGGTTTCAACCAGCATTTTGATTTCGCTCGCGGCTTTGGCGCTGCGCTGCGCCAGGCTGCGCACTTCTCCGGCGACTACCGCAAAGCCTTTGCCCTGCTCACCGGCCCGCGCCGCTTCCACGGCGGCGTTCAGTGCCAGGATATTGGTCTGGAACGCAATCCCGTCAATGACGCTGGTAATATTGGCAATCCGCTTTGAACTGTCAGCAATTTCGCCCATCATGCCCATCATTTCGGTCATCACCTCACCGCCTTTGCTGGCAGCGTGGCTGGTGCCGGCTGAGAGGGTATTCGCCTCATGCGCAGTTTCAGTGTTGCTCTTCACCGTGGCGGTCATTTCGTTCATGGTGGCCGCAGTCTGCTGCACGTTGGCAGCCGCCTGTTCGGTACGGCGGCTGAGTTCGTTGTTGCTGCGGGCGATGGCGTCGCTGGCGCTCAGCACGTTGATCGCCTGGCCGCTGACATCATCCACCAGCCAGCGGAACATCAATCCGAGCTGACCGATGGCGCGCAGCGTCACACCCACCTCATCAACGCGGTCCATCTGCTCCACTTTATGGCTGGCACCGGTTGCCACGCTCAGCGCCTGTTTGCACATCCGCTCAATAGGGCGTGAAATCTGCTGCTCCAGCCACAGGCTGCAGAGCAGAAGCAGCGCAACCATTCCCGCGGTAAAGCCTGCCAGTGCCGTGGGCGCCATGCCCAGCGCCCAGACGCCTGCCACCGAGAGGGGCAGTAACGGCAGCAGCGTTGTGCGGATCCGCCAGCGAAGGGGCAGCGTCTTCAGGATTGAGGCGGGACGACGCCAGCCGCTGCGAACCAGCAGGCCTTTGTGAAAACGTCGCCCTCTGGCGCGGCCTTCACGAAAATCCTGATAGAGCACCTCAGTCTGACGCACTTCCTCTGCCGTGGGTTTGGTGCGCACCGACATGTAGCCCTGCACTTTACCGTCGCGGACTACCGGAATGGCGTTGGCCCGCACCCAGTAGTGATCGCCATTTTTACGGCGATTCTTGACCAGTGCCGTCCAGGGCTCACCCTGTTTCAGCGTCGCCCACATGTCGGCAAACGCTTCTGATGGCATATCGGGATGACGCACCATGTTATGCGGCTGGCCGTTGATCTCGTCGGCGTTGAAGCCGCTCGCCTCGATAAACGCGTCGTTAGCGTAGGTGATGTGGCTGTTAAGATCGGTGGTCGACATCAGTGTCGCATTATCGTCGAACAGATATTCACGCTGAGAGACAGGCTGGTTGTTACGCATCAAAAGTCCTTGGAGACCCGACGTCCTGCACGCGACGGTCTGAGTGTCGGCATGAAAACTGTGGGCTGAGAGATAACGATTACCTTTTTTTATGTTTTCGGCATGCTTCTGCCTACTCTTTAGCGTTTAAGTTAAATTAGTGGCAATAATAAAGCCGCTTTGTAGCGGCTTTCACATTTTTGGTTGATTATCCATCCGTTAGCCGGACTGGAGAATTCCGGCAGCGGGTCAGCTGAGGTCGACATTACGGGTGCCAAACCACCAGGTGAGCAGGAATCCGCCGATCCAGGCCACCATCAGCCCGGCCAGATAGACCGCCATGCCAGCGAAGATCCCCTGGCTGGAGGTCATCAGTGGCAGCGTGACCAGGCCGGAGGGTCCGAATACCGTATTCATCCCGACCGGCAAACCCAGCCACGCCACCAGCCCGATAAAGAACCCGCCCAGCGCACCACCGCCGCAGGCGGTGATAAAGGGCTTGAGGCGCGGCAAAGTGACGCCGTAGATCAGCGGCTCACCGACGCCAAGCAGCCCCGGCACGATAGCGCCTTTGATCTGCGCCCGCAGCAGCGCCCCTTTTTCTGCTTTGCACCACAACGCCAGTGATGCGCCGACCTGGCCTGCTCCCGCCATCGCCAGAATCGGGAAGAGCGAGTTAAAACCCTGGGTTTCCATCAGCGCAAAGTAAACCGGAATAAAGCCCTGATGGATGCCGAACATCACCGCGATCAGGAACAGCCCGGCCAGCAGCGCACAGCCAAAGGGATTGTTATTGAGATGGATAAACAGCCACGACATCCCTTTAAACAGTTCGCCGCCCAGCGGCATGATCAACAGATAGGTGATGGCGCCGGTGATCAACAGCGTAAACAGCGAGGTGAGGATCATATCGAGATTGTCGGGAATGATTTTGCGCAGCTGTTTTTCAATCCACGCCCCGATAATCGCCGCCATCAGCACGCCAATAATGTTGCCGCGCGGGTCGATCGCCAGGCCAAAGAAGTTTTCCATGCCGCTGTAGTAGCCGGTGGTAGCCGTGGGCACATAGCCGAGCACAAACAGCGAGGCGATGATTGCGCCATTGACGCCGCTGCCGCCAAACGCTTTCTGCGCGTTGTAGCCAATCAGGATGCTGAGAAAGGTGAACAGCCCTTTACCGAAGACTTTCATGTACGCCACGGTATGCAGCAGCCAGGGCGCGTGGTCACCGGGTGCGTTGAGGTGGAGACTCTGTTCAATCAGCGTGGCAAATCCCAGCAGCAGCCCCGCGCCGATAAAGCCCGGAATCAGCGGAGTGAATATGGTGGCGAAACGCGACAGGAACTGATGCACGCCGCTGGTCTGTTTCGCCTTTAGCTGCTGCTTCTGCTGCTGCGCCAGCACGCGAAGTTCCGCTGTTTCGCCCTGCGGTGCCAGCGCGGTATCACCCTGAGCCAGCAGGTTCTGCATCCCCTCGGCGGCGGTTTGCGCCTTGCCAGGCCCCAGCACAATCTGCAACTGTGCCTCGCTGTCGATAACGCCTAAGACACCCGGCAGGCTTTTTAACCGTGCCAGATCACTCTCTCCCGGCTGATTGAGCGTCAGGCGGAGCCGCGTCATGCAGTGACCACAGGCCGCGATATTTTGCGCGCCACCGACCGCCTGCAGGATGTCGCGCAACAGTGCCTCGGTGATTCTGGCCATTAGCGTGCTCCCGCTGCCTGTAAAGCCTGACGGATAAAGCCCTGATGCTGACTGAGCAGCGCTTTCGCCTCATCAGCAGCCAGGTCAGCCAGTACCATCAGGATGGCGGTTTTGCAGTGTCCTCCGCAGGCGGTGAGCGCGGCGCTGGCCGTCGCCTCATCACAGTCAGTGGCCTGCATGACGATGTTAACCTGACGCTGCACCAGTTTCTGATTGGTGGCTTCCACATCGACCATCAGGTTGCTGTACACTTTTCCGCTGCGGATCATCGACCCGGTGGTGAGCATGTTGAGCACCAGTTTTTGCGCCGTGCCCGCTTTCATACGGGAAGACCCGGTGACCACTTCGGGGCCGACCACCGGCGTGAGCGCAATCGCGGCAACCTGCGACATGGCGCTGCCTGGATTACAGGTGAGCGATACAGTGGTCGCGCCAAGTTCGTTTGCGTATGCCAGCGCACCCAGTACGTAGGGTGTGCGACCGCTGGCGGCGATGCCAACCAGCACATCGTGGCGGCTGAAGCGGATATCTTTCAGATCCTGCGCGCCCTGCTCCCGGTTGTCTTCCGCGTTTTCTACCGCCTGGAGTATGGCGGTATGGCCTCCTGCAATCAGGCCGATCACCTGCTCGCGGGGTGTGCCAAAGGTAGGTGGGCATTCGCTGGCATCCAGTATGCCCAACCGACCGGAGGTGCCTGCGCCGCAATAGATCAGTCGTCCACCGGCCTGGAAGGCGGCGCAGATGGCGTCAACGGCGGCGGCAATCTGCGGCACGATGGCCTCTACCGCCAGCGCCACCTTTTTATCTTCATCATTGATGACGCGCAGCATCGCTTCGGTGGAGAGTTCGTCAATATTCTGGCTGGCCGGGTTGCGGCCTTCGGTGATCATCTGGCTGAGGTCGAGTTTCATGGCGGGCTCCGCAAAGGAATAAATTATTCAAATTACTAACTATCATAACGAATGATTAATTCATTGGGTGAGATCTTTTTTCGATGGATGTGGGGTGAGTCATGTTGCGGGGGATCAGATTGGTTGAGTGATGAGTATAAGCATTACGACCTGGGTGCGGTGCATGTTAGTGGAATCGCTGGGAGACTGGTGCAGGTCAGAATAGGTTCACCTGATCGTAAAGGCGCATTCGTCATCCATGACGCTCGGCCCACGCGATTACGCACCTCATCCATGAGGTGCGCCCGTTGCCGGGCCAACGCTCTGCGTTGTTCAAAAACGCTCCCGGCGTTTTTGTCCCTGGCGTGGGACGCTTTACTCTTCAGGTATCAGAAAATAGTGATCAATTGCCTGCCTCATAATGGGTTCTGAGGACACCATTCGACATCGCGAGGGAGCCGCGTCAGCCAATTAAAACCCGCAAAATGCGGGTTAAACGCGCATCCATTTAATCAATATAAAGTTGTGACGTTCTGCAGCCATATAAAGCAGCCAGCTTCTCAAGCGTTTGTTTTTGAGGTTTCTTTCTCGACTCTAACTTCGACACGCCAGCCTGCGTGATGCCCAGTTTATTCGCCACCTCTTCCTGTGACATGTGACGATGCAAACGCCAGGCAACATGCAAAGGAACGGATTGCCGTCGGCTGATTTTCATTACATCGTGAGGAATCGTTTCATCATCGTCTGGACCCACTTCATAAGGGACAGACTCAAACACATCATCTAAATGACGTTCAGCCATGAGCTTATTAAACAGCTCTATAGGGATGACAGCACCAGTGCGGTTCCCGCGCTCGTCCGTCAGAAACTGTATAGCATTCATGGGTAATCACTCCTTACTGGTACGGCAGGCAACACTGTCTGATCGTCTGCCTGTGCTGCGGAACGCTAAACCCGGCTGCACAGAACTTATTGATGACGCACATTGCTCCTGCCACACTGCTAGCGCTTTTTGTACGTGGTCGATGTTCTTCTTACGACTTCAAGTATATCTATCACTACTGGCTGACCTTTCTCTATCTTCCAGAGTACGCGGTAGTGACCTACTACCAGCTTCATTCGCTTCTGTTTATCATCAGTCAGCTTTTCGACTTTCAGATGGGGAATATCCGGCCATTTAGCCAGCGCCTCTACAGCATCTTCAATAGCGTTACCCTCTTTCTGAGGCAGCCCATAAAGCTGTTTCAATGCCTTTTTCGTCCAGTTAATTTCTGGCATCCGTCAACACTCCATGTTGTCAAAGAAGACAGTCAACTTACCGCAACGAAATATAACTATAATCAATCATAACAACAATACTATCGTCTCATAATTATGGTTTTTAGTTATAAAAATATAACCTTTTAATTTTCAGTCAACCTGTATATCTGCCATGAAAAATCTCATAAAAAAAAAGGCCCAACTTTCGTTGAGCCCATTCTTACGTTAATGCCGTGTTCAGCTTGCGGTCTGTGTCCGCAGCTCCAGCTCATACTCTTTCGCCTTTTCGACGTCGAACTGGTTTTCCCAGCGGGCAATCACCAGCACCGCCAGCGCATTACCGACCACGTTCAGCGCGGTACGCGCCATATCCATGATGCGGTCAACACCGGCGATAAACGCCAGACCTTCCAGAGGAATGCCGACGCTGCCCAGCGTGGCCAGCAGCACCACGAAGGAGACGCCTGGCACGCCAGCGATACCTTTCGAGGTCACCATCAGCGTTATTACCAGCACAATCTCGTCGGTCAGCGACAGGTCAATGCCATACAGCTGCGCAATAAAGATCGCCGCGATACTCTGATAAAGCGTTGAACCATCCAGATTAAACGAGTAACCGGTCGGCACCACGAAGCTGGTGATCGCTTTCGGCGCGCCGTAGGCTTCCATCTTCTCCATGATACGCGGCAGCACCGTTTCCGAGCTGGAAGTGGAGTAAGAGAGAATCAGCTCATCCTTCAGGATACGCATCAGCGTGGTAATCCGCAGCTTACAGAAGCGCGCCACCCCGCCCAGCACCACAAAGGCGAAGAACAGAATTGCCGCGTAAACCAGCAGCACCAGCTTAGCCAGCGGCCAGAGCGAGGCAAAGCCGAAGTTAGCAATCGTCACCGCAATCAGCGCAAACACACCCACCGGGGCATAGCGCATGATCATGTGCGTCACTTTAAACATCGCTTCAGAAATGCCACGGAACAGGTTCACCAGCGGATCGCGCTGTTCTGACGGCAGTGACGACAGGCCTAAGCCAAACAGCACCGAGAAAAAGATAATCGGCAGCATGTCGCCCTTCGCCATTGAGGCGAAAATATTCTGCGGGATCAGCGACAGAATGGTGGTCACCAGGCTGTGCGGACCGCCCTGTACCTCTGCCGTTGTCGCTTCATATTTAGAGATGTCCACCGTTGCCAGCGTTGACATATCAATGCCGGTGCCGGGTTGAAATACGTTGGCCAGCGTAATACCGACCACAATGGCAATGGTGGTGATCACTTCAAAGTAGAGAATCGTTTTGACGCCGATACGTCCCAGCTTCTTTGCATCACCCACGCCAGCGATGCCGACAATCAGGGATGAAATCACAATCGGTACCACAATCATCTTGATAAGATGAATAAAGATATCGCCTGCCGGGCTGAGAATGTTGGTGACTAACCATTCACGATTGTCTGGCTGATTATGCAACACAGCACCCACAACGATGCCAAGCACCAGGGCTGTCAGAATCTGCCAGGCCAGGCTGATTTTAAAACCTTTCATAACGTGTAATTTCCTCAGTCAAAACCCGTTTCTCTCTACTGCGAAGGTGCAGAAGACAATACACACAGGGAGTGAGCAAAAAGCCCGGTAAATTAGAGGGTGTCTTGAAACAGCGCCTCGTATGAAAATCTGATGATTCCCATACCCATTTTCAGACGCGGTCTGAGTTGATACCTGCAGAACAGGGGCGAGATAAGTACCATTTTCACTGTGGTAAATGCAACCCCTGGCGGATCCGATTAAAAGTTCACCATCTAAGCAGCATAAAGTGCTGCTGGAGCTGAAAAACCCTAACCTGCTGTTATGAAAAGTATTACTTCGATGAATTTACGCATAGCTATGCAGAAACGATTAAAAACTGATCCGGCGCGTTTGCTCGCTTTTTATTCAGGATGAAAGCGTAAAAGCGATGCCTTACTTCTCCAGCGCCGCCAGAGCGTTAACCTGATAGATCAGAATGGCTTAACGCTTCTCGGGGGATGTGTATCACGTGATCTGTGGCGCAAAAAAGAAACAAAGCTTTGGCGCAGGCTTTAATTAACCATTGATTGACATATCATTAACATCTTCAAGGAGATCCGCCATGAGCCAAATACACAAACATCCCGTTCCAGAGAATATTGCAGCAAACACCCTGATTACTGCAGAACAGTATCAGGCGATGTATCAGCAATCTGTCGACGATCCAGACAGTTTCTGGGGCGAACAGGGCAAAATCCTTGACTGGATCAAGCCTTACAGCAAAGTGAAAAACTGCTCGTTTGCACCAGGTAACATTAACATTCGCTGGTACGAAGATGGCACGCTCAACCTGGCGGCAAACTGCCTTGACCGTCATTTAGCCACGCGCGGCGATCACCCGGCGATTATCTGGGAAGGCGACGACGCCAGCGAAAGCAAAACCCTGACTTTCCGCCAGCTGCATGCCGAAGTCTGTCGCTTCGCCAACGTGCTGGAACTGCTGGAAGTGAAAAAAGGCGACGTGGTGGCCATCTATATGCCGATGGTGCCGGAAGCCGCAGTAGCGATGCTGGCCTGTGCGCGTATCGGTGCCGTTCACTCGGTGATCTTTGGCGGTTTCTCACCGGAGGCGGTCGCGGGCCGCATCGTCGATTCCAGCGCCTCGCTGGTAATCACGGCCGATGAAGGGATCCGCGCCGGTCGCAGCATTCCGCTGAAGAAAAATGTCGATGACGCGCTAAAAAATCCTAATGTCACCAGCGTGAAAAATGTGGTGGTGTTCCAGCGCACCGGTAAAGATGTGGGCTGGGTTGAGGGCCGCGATCAGTGGTGGCACGACCTGATGCTGAACGCGAGCACCAACCACGCTGCCGCAGAAGTCGGCGCGGAAGATCCGCTGTTTATCCTTTATACCTCCGGTTCAACCGGCAAACCCAAAGGCGTGTTGCACTCCACCGGCGGGTATCTGGTCTATGCCGCGACCACCTTTAAGTTCGTCTTTGATTACCATCAGGATGATATCTACTGGTGCACCGCTGATGTTGGCTGGGTGACGGGCCACAGCTATCTGGTTTATGGCCCGCTGGCCTGTGGCGCCACCACACTGATGTTTGAAGGGGTGCCGAACTGGCCAACGCCGAGCCGTATGGCGGAAGTGGTCGATAAACATAAAGTCACGCTGCTCTACACCGCGCCCACTGCCATCCGTGCGCTGATGGCGGAAGGTGATAAGGCGATTGCCGGCACCGACCGCAGCAGCCTGCGCATTATGGGATCGGTCGGTGAGCCAATTAACCCGGAAGCCTGGGAGTGGTACTACAAGAAAATCGGCAACAGCCGCTGCCCGATTGTTGATACCTGGTGGCAGACCGAAACCGGCGGCTTCATGATCACGCCGCTGCCGGGTGCGACCGAGCTGAAAGCGGGTTCCGCCACCCGACCGTTCTTTGGCGTGCAGCCCGCGCTGGTGGATAACGAAGGTCAGCCACAGGAAGGCGCCTGTGAAGGCAATCTGGTGATCACCGAGTCGTGGCCGGGTCAGGCACGTACCCTCTATGGCGATCACGACCGTTTCGAGCAGACTTACTTCTCTACCTTTAAAAATGTCTACTTCAGTGGTGATGGTGCCCGTCGTGATGAAGATGGCTACTACTGGATCACCGGACGCGTCGATGACGTACTCAATGTTTCCGGTCACCGACTCGGCACCGCCGAAATTGAATCGGCGCTGGTCTCGCACCCTAAAATTGCCGAAGCGGCGGTAGTGGGGATTCCGCACAGCATCAAAGGCCAGGCGATTTATGCCTATATCACGCTGAATCATGGCGAAGAGCCGTCGCCGGAGTTGTACACCGAAGTGCGCCAGTGGGTCCGTAAAGAGATTGGCCCGATAGCCACACCGGATGTACTGCACTGGACCGACTCACTGCCGAAAACCCGCTCCGGCAAAATCATGCGGCGTATTCTGCGCAAAATTGCCACCGGGGATACCAGTAATCTTGGTGATACTTCTACGCTCGCCGATCCTGGCGTAGTAGAAAAACTGCTTGAGGAGAAACAGTCGATCAAAATGCCTTAAGCGCACGCTGTCCGGCGGGAAGATCGCTTCCCGCCACACCCGCCCTACGCAGTCTGTTTCGGTAGTCACAAATATTATAACCAGCTGAATCCGCGCCCTGTCGCGAGGTTCTCGCCTGCAAGCCCTCTGGAGAAAATGTGATGAATGACGCCCTTTCGAATCAGGATGCCATCAATCAACAGATTGAGCGTAATCCCCTTTTTCATGAATTAGTCCGTAAGCGCCAGGCGTTCGCGACGCTGCTGTCGCTGATCATGCTGGTGCTCTATGTCGGCTTTATCCTGCTGATCGCGTTTGCACCCGGCTGGCTCGGTACCCCGCTGCATGCCGGCACCAACGTCACGCGCGGTATCCCGATTGGGGTCGGGCTGATTGTGATGTCGTTTGTGCTGACCGGCGTCTATGTCTGGCGTGCCAACGGTGAGTTTGACCGTTTAACGAAAGCGATCCTCAGCGAGGTGAAATCATGACTCGTCTCACCTTATGGCTGCTGGCCTTAATGCTGCCGTTTTCAGCGCTGGCTGCCGATGCGATAACCGGTGCCGTGCAGCGCCAGGCGACCAACTACCAGGCGATTATCATGTTTACGATTTTCGTCGGGGCCACGCTGGGAATTACTTACTGGGCCTCAAAGCGCACCCGATCACGTAATGACTACTACACCGCGGGCGGCAATATCACTGGCTTCCAGAATGGCCTGGCGATGGCGGGTGACTTCATGTCGGCCGCCTCGTTCCTGGGCATTTCGGCGCTGGTTTACACCTCCGGTTATGACGGGCTGATCTACTCGCTCGGCTTCCTGGTCGGCTGGCCGATGATTCTGTTTTTAATCGCTGAGCGACTGCGTAACCTGGGTCGCTACACGTTTGCCGATGTCGCCTCATATCGTCTGAAGCAGATGCCGATCCGCACCCTGTCAGCCTGCGGCTCGCTGGTGGTCGTGGCGCTCTACCTGATCGCGCAGATGGTCGGGGCCGGTAAACTGATCCAGCTGCTGTTTGGCCTTAACTACCATGTTGCGGTAGTCCTGGTCGGCATTCTGATGGTGATGTATGTGCTGTTTGGCGGCATGCTGGCCACCACCTGGGTGCAGATCATCAAAGCCGTGCTGCTGCTGTTTGGCGCCACCTTCATGGCGGTCATGGTAATGAAGGCGACCGGTTTCAGTTTTAATACGCTGTTCACCGAAGCGATGGCGGTCCATCCAAAAGGCATCGCGATTATGCAGCCTGGCGGACTGGTTAAAGATCCTATCTCGGCGCTGTCGCTGGGGCTGGGGCTGATGTTTGGTACAGCCGGATTACCGCATATCCTGATGCGCTTCTTCACCGTAGCGGATGCTAAAGAGGCACGTAAAAGCGTCTTCTGGGCCACCGGCTTTATGGGTTACTTCTACTTCCTGACCTTTATTATCGGCTTCGGTGCCATCCTGCTGGTGGGCGCTAATCCGGCCTTTAAAGATGCCAGCGGCGCGCTGATTGGCGGCACCAATATGGCGGCGGTGCATCTGGCGAACGCCGTGGGCGGCAGCACCTTCCTGGGCTTTATCTCTGCGGTTGCCTTCGCCACGATTCTGGCCGTTGTCGCAGGCTTAACCCTGGCGGGTGCATCGGCGGTGTCTCACGACCTCTATGCCAGCGTGTATCGTAAAGGTCAGGCGAGCGAGAAAGATGAACTGCGGGTTTCAAAAATTACCGTGCTGGCGCTGGGCGTGGTGGCGATTGCGCTGGGTATTCTGTTTGAGAAACAGAACATCGCCTTTATGGTCGGGCTGGCCTTCTCGATTGCGGCCAGCTGTAACTTCCCGATCATCCTGCTGTCGATGTACTGGTCAAAACTCACGACGCGTGGCGCGATGGTGGGCGGCTGGCTCGGTCTGCTGACCGCCGTTATCCTGATGATCCTCGGCCCGACGGTGTGGGTACAGGTGCTGGGCAACGCGAAGGCGATTTTCCCCTATGAGTATCCGGCGCTGTTCTCCATGGCGGTGGCCTTCGTGGGCATCTGGCTCTTCTCCATTACCGACCATTCGCAGCAGGGCGCAGAAGAACGTTCACGCTTCCGTGCACAGTTTATCCGCTCGCAGACCGGCACCGGCATCGAACAGGGCAAAGCGCACTGATCGTGGCTTTTCGTTCATAACGAGCAGGCAATAAAAAAGGGCGGCTACCGAAGTAGTCGCCCTCTTCTTTTGCGCAGCAGAATCAGAATCGCAGCGATGCACCCACGTACGGGCCATCGACCAGCACGTTATCTTTGCGTCCATCTTTGTTGTTCAGTTCGATGTACTGATAACCTACACGCAGGTTAAGCAGTGAAACCGGCGTGAAGCTCAGGCCGCCACCGGCTTCCTGATAGCTGTCGAGCTGATCGGTGAAAGACTCTGGCGCGTAATAATATTCGCCATACAGGCCCCACATGCTGTTGAAGCTGTAGTGTGCTGCACCACCCAGCGCCACCGCAAATCCATCTTTTCCATCTTCAGGATGGGTGAAGATCGCTTTTGCGGTCGGCGCCAGACGCAGCGGCCCGAAATCAACGTTGTAACCCAGACCGGCACCGTAGGTACTGCCGTCATGGTCGCTACGCAGCCAGTTACCTTTCAGAAACAGACCGGGTGTTGTGGTGCCCAGACCCACATTCAGGTTGGTGTTGTGTTCGCTGACATCAACACTGCCTTCAATCGCCTGAGCGGCACCGCTCATTAAAACCAGCCCGAGGGCGCTCCCGGCAACAAGTTGCTTAAACATGATTCCACTCCGTGAAAGGACAATTAATTCGGCCGCAAGGTTAACAGCCTGAAATGGGGAGACAACAAAATCTGGAAAACTTTACGTAAAAATACGTGTCTCAGCGCAGACCAGCGTCTGTGCGACGGAGTGTAGCCTATATTGTCCACATCAGGTGCCCAATCAGCGGGGCCAGCACCACGGTCACCACGCCAGAGAGCATCATCACCAGGCTGGCGACCACGCCCTCCTGCTCGCCAATCTGATAGGCGCGTGCCGTGCCGGCGCCGTGGGACGCCGCACCGAATCCCGCGCCTTTCGCCACGCCCTGCTTAATGGCGAGCCGCAGAAACAGCACGTCGCCGATTGCCATGCCAAACACGCCCGTGATCACCACGAACAGCGCCACCAGATCGGGCTGCCCGCCAATCGGACCCGCCGCAGCCAGCGCAAACGGCGTGGTGATAGAGCGCACGGCCAGGCTGCGCTGAATCGACTCCGGCAGGGTTAACAGCCGCGCCAGCCAGACGGAACTGCAGACGGCGACCAGCGTCGCGGTCACTACGCCCGCGCTCAGCGACAGCCAGTGGCGCTTAATAATTTCCACGTTCTCATAGACCGGTACGGCAAACGCCAGCGTCGCTGGCCCCAGCAGCCAGAGCAGCCAGTGGTTTTCGGCGATGTAATCCTGCCAGCTGATATGCGTCAGCAGCAGCAATGCCACCAGCACCAGCGGCGTCATCACCAGTGGCATCAGCAGCAGCGTCCGCCAGCGGCGGTAAAGCCGTTTATTCAGTGCATAAACCAGCAGCGTAACGGCTACACACAGCAGGCTGAGCAGAAAATCACGCATGCGGATCCTGCTTACGCGCGGCGCGCGCGACTTCATACTGATAAAGCCGGTCCACCACCCAGGCAGTCGAGGCCAGCACCAGCAGCGTACTGACGCCGATCACCACACAGATGCGCCAGCCATCAACCCGCAGCAGATCGCCATAGTTCACCACCGCCACCACCGCCGGAATAAAGAACAGCAGCATCTCGGCCAGCAGCCAGCGTGATCCGGCTTTCACCCAGTTCAGCGGCACAATCCGCGTCACGATTAACGCCAGCAGCAGCAGCATCCCGACGATATTGGCGGGCAGCGGCAGATGCAGCCAGCTTACCAGCCGGTCGCAGGCGATAAACAGGCCGATATAGAAACCCAGCTGGAGCGGCAGGCTGAGCCATTGCACTGCGCGGTTGCTGCGTAAAGTGAGCGCTAACGCCATCACCTTGTCTCCCCGATTAAATTGATGTCACCAGTATAAATCGTCAACAGAAGGTGAAAAAAATGAATTAAAATTATCGAAATCATGCCTGAAAGGAATAGTTATGGATGTCCGCGCCCTGCGTTACTTTACTGAAGTCGTACGCCAGCAAAGCTTTACCCGTGCGGCGCAGAAGCTGTTTGTGACACAACCGACCATCAGCAAAATGCTGCGCCAGCTGGAGGAGGAGCTGGGCTGCACGCTGATCCTGCGCGATGGTCGTCGTCTGCACCTCACCGACAGCGGCCAGGCGGTCTATCAACGCGGCCTGGCGATCCTGCAGGAGTTTCATCAGCTGGAAGCGGAGATTGGTGACATCAACCAGCTCAAAACCGGTGAGCTGCGACTGGGTATTCCGCCGATGGTCGGTATGCAGATCGCCGGTTCGATTTCCGCGTTTCGCCGCCGCTATCCCGGTGTGAAGCTGAAAATCTCTGAGTTCGGCGGTCTGACCGTCCAGCAGGCGGTGCTGGCGGGCAGTCTGGATATCGCCCTGACCGCGCTACCGGTCGATGCCGAGCTGCCGCTGAACACCCTGCCTCTGATGCATCATCCGCTCTGCGTACTGCTGCCGCGTCGCCCGGAGTGGCTCAGCCGCCAGCAGATTGGACTGGCAGAACTGGCAGAGCATCCACTGCTGATTTTTAATGAGGAGTTCTCGCTGAATCGTCAGCTGATGCAGGCGTTTCAGCGGCTCAACCTGACGCCAACGGTGGCGGTTCGCAGCGGACAGTGGGATTTTCTGGCGGCGATGGTGCAGGCGGAGATGGGGCTGGCGATTCTGCCGGAGCCGATCTGTCAGCGGCTGGATAAGCAGTCGCTGCTGTGGCTGCCGCTGGAATCGGAGCTGAAGTGGAGTCTGGGATTGATCTGGCGGGAAGGGAGTTATCTGTCGCGCAGTGCGCAGGCGTGGATAGCCTGTTGTCGCGAGCATTGGCCGGATGAGCCGCCGCGCCTGTCGGTGTGAAAGGCTGGCACGCCGCATTAACGCGCAGGCGTGCCAGTCAGGACTTACTCCTCTTTTTCGATCAGCAGCGCTTCCAGCAGATCCAGGTCGTGCAGTAACTTCTGCATCGTCTCATTGGAGATTTGCTGGGTGGCGCGCAGATGATAGACCTCAGCACGTTCGGCACGCAGTCCGGTCAGGCGGAAGCGACGCTCCAGGTTCTCGGCGAACAGCGCGTGTTCAAGGTCATTCTTCCCTTCAGCGCGACGACGTAAGTTGCCAATCACCCGCAGACTCACCTCTTTAAGCAGCTCCGGATCGATGTTCTCTTCCGACTCATTCTCCAGCCGCTCTTCCATCTTGTGCAGGCTCTCAATGGCTGCGCCTGCCATTACCGCACGCGCATTCTGCAACTCGCGACGGTGTGCGCCTTTATCAATAGTATCAATGCCGCGCAGCAGAATCGGCAGAATCACTACCCCTACCAACAGCGAGAAGAGAATCACGCCGGTGGCGATAAAGACCAGTTCATAACGCGCCGGGAAAGGCTCGCCGTTGGTCAGGAACAGCGGAATCGACAGGACACCGGCCAGGGTAATCGCGCCGCGCACACCCGCAAAGGAGGCGATCAGCAGTTCACGCAACGAGTAGTTGGAGAACTCCAGCGGCTTCTTCTTCAGCAGGCGTTTGCTGAAGCGCTGCATAATCCACAGCCAGCCAAAACGCACGATCATCAGCGCGGCATAGACCAGCCCGATATCGGCAAACAGCATCCAGAGCTCGACGTTTGGATCGGCCTGCGCCTGATCAACAGAGGTCTGCAGAATATCCGGCAACTGCAGGCCCAGCATCAGGAAGACCATGCCGTTAAAGACGAACTCCAGCATCTGCCAGACGCTGTTGGCACGCAGGCGCATCGCCAGCGGTGCCTGACGAATAATACCGGAACGGGTGATGGTCATACCGGCAGCCACGGCCGCCAGGATGCCTGAGACACCCAGATGTTCAGCAATCAGGTAAGAGGCGAACGGCAGCAGCAGCAGCAGTACGGTCTGGGTAGCCGGATCGTCACCGCTCCAGCGGCTGAGCAGGCGCAGTGACTTACCGTAGAGCCAGCAGATCGCGACACCCGCAATCAGACCACCCACCGCCACTTTCAGGAACTCAACGCTGGCACCGCCCCAGGTAAACACCATGGTACCCATGGCGACTGCCACGGCAAATTTCAGCGATACCAGGCCCGAAGCGTCATTCATCAGGGCTTCGCCCTGCACGATCGACATAATCTTCTTGGGAATACGGCCTTCACCGACAATGCCTGAGAGCGCCACGGCATCGGTCGGTGACAGCACCGCCGCCAGCGCAAAGGCAGGGATCAGCGGGATACCTGGTACCAGCCAGTAGATCAGATAGCCGATGCCGATCACGGTAATCAGGACCAGCGCCAGTGCTAAGCCAATTATCTCGCGACCATGATGCAGGAACTCACTGATCGGCGTCTTCCAGCCATCCGCGAACAGCAGCGGCGGAATAAAGAGCACCAGAAACAGCTCCGGATCAAAGTCGACATGCAGACCAAAAGTTGGCCAGGCCAGCATCGCACCAACAGCGATCTGAACCAGCGGCAACGGGATCTGAAAAGGGAGAATGCGGGCCGCGACGCCAGAGAGCGACACGACCAGCGTCATGATGAGAATTGTAAAAAAGATTTCCATGCTTTCCTTAGGCGTCGTTTCTTTCAATCATTGGTTAAGCGCTAAAGTGTAAAACAAACTGCGGTGAAGATTGTCAGCTACGCGTGCGCCGGGCGGGAAAATAGTGGAAAATTCCGGACGTGCAGCCGCACGCCCGGTTGTACAGTCAGATCGCCCAGCCACCGGCGTAAAACGCCACCAGCGCGATAGCAATAATGACGGTGCCGACGTTGAGCTTGCGCCATTCCCCCGCGAAGAGACGCCCCACGACCAGGCTGGCGAAACCGATCATAATGCCGGTGACGATGTTACAGGTGAGCACGATAATCACCGCCGTTAACAGGCCCGACATCGCATCGACAAAATCATTAAAGTCGACTTTCGCCACATTACTGAGCATCAGCAGACCCACATACATTAATGCAGGCGCGGTGGCGTAAGCCGGCACCAGATACGCCAGCGGTGACATAAACAGAATGGCAAGGAACAGCAGGCCGACCACAATCGCGGTAAGACCGGTTTTACCCCCCGCCGCCGTTCCTGCCGCCGATTCGATATAAACCGCAGCCGGTGACGCGCCCACCAGACCGGCGAACAGGCTGCTGACGGAGTCGCTAGTCAGCGCACGGCCACCATTGATAATCTGGCCCTGTTTATCCAGCAGATTTGCCTGACCCGCGACCGCGCGAATGGTGCCGGTCGCGTCAAAGACCGCCGTCATCACCAGTGCCAGCACGCTTGGCAGCACGACCGGCTGCATCGCGCCCATAATGTCGAGGCTGAACAGCAGCGACTCACCGCTGGCATCACGCAGGCTCGGCAGCGCAAACAATCCTTTGTAGCTCACCGCCGGATCGAAAATCAGCCCCAGCAGCGAAATGGCGATAATTGTCATGAGTATACCGCCGGGCATCCGGCGCTTCTCCAGTCCAATAATCGCTGCCAGTCCCAGCAGCGTCATCATTACCGGGAAGGTGGTGAAGTGGCCCAGCGCCACCGGCAGGCCCGGTGCCGGGTTTTTCACTACCAGGCCTACACCGTCAGCCGCAATCAGCAGCAAAAACAGGCCAATTCCGACGCCGGTGCCGTGCGCCACGCCCATCGGCAGATTACGCAGGATCCAGGCACGAATGCCGGTCACTGAGATCAGGGTAAACAGCAGGCCCATCAGGAACACCGCGCCCAGCGCGACCGGCACGCTGATGTGCTGGCCCAGCACGAGGCTGAAAGCGGTAAAGGCGGTTAAGGAGATTGCACAGCCAATCGCCATCGGCAGATTGGCCCACAGTCCCATAATGATGGAACCAAAGCTGGCAACCAGGCAGGTGGCGACAAACACGGCAGTAGGGGGAAAACCGGCCTTGCCCAGCATTCCCGGCACCACGATAACGGAGTAGACCATCGCCAGGAAGGTGGTAAGTCCGGCCAGAATTTCCTGGCGCACGCTGCTGCCGCGCGCCGAGATCGAGAACCAGGCGTCCAGTTTTCCACTGGCCGGGCGTGATTCAGTTGACATAGTTGAGCCTCAAAAATTTTTGTTGTGTGGATCGCTCTGCGACCATCGCTGTCCCTGGAATAAGCGGGTAGACGGCGTCACTGTCGGGTTTTACCCGGCAGGCAAACGTTTACCTTGCCGCAGATAGTTGGCCGCCAGAAGCGGCCAGATAAAAAGGCATGCGATTATCCGGCGTTTAGCGGCACATTTTCAACTGTCAGAGGGAGATTCTTCAGCATAAAGATCAGGCTTAAGTCGCCAGCAGCCACGTGGCCCAGGCCGACGTCAAACGCTGACGCCCTGAAGTTAACGCGATTTTCAGGGGGATGCGCACTGGCGCAGCCGTGATGAGACACGACCCGCAAGTGGAAGAGGGGAATTAACCTGGCAGCGAAAGCTCGCCGCCCTGATCGATCGCGCGCTGCCAGGCGGCACGCTGTTGCACAGTCTGCAGCCATTTCTGGCTGGCGGGCATCTGCTCCAGTCCGGCACGTCGCGCAAGCGCCAGCAGCGGAAAGCTCATCTGGATATCAGCGATACTGAAGCGCTGACCGGCGAACCAGGGATTTGCAGCCAGATGCTGTTCGATCATCTGCATGTGTGGCTTAAGCTGTTTATCCAGGAACGCTTTCTGCACGCCTTTACCGAATGCCGCCCCGACCGGGCGCAGCAGCCACGGCACCGGTGCTTTACCCATCTGACCGAAGATCAGCTTCATCACCAGCAGCGGCATCAGCGAGCCTTCGGCATAGTGCAGCCAGTAGCGGCACTGCAGTCGTGATGCCTCATCACTCACTTTGAGCCGGAACTCGTGATCATATTTCTCTTCAAGATATTCGAGAATGGCACCTGACTCTGCCACTACCTGGTTCCCGTCGGTAATGACCGGTGATTTTCCCAGTGGATGCACTTTTTTCAGCGCCTCCGGGGCCAGCATGGTCGGTTCGCGTTGATAGCGTTTAATCTGGTACGGCACTTCCAGCTCTTCCAGCAGCCACAGCACCCGATGTGAGCGCGATTTCTCAAGATGGTGAACGGTGATCATCATGATTCCCTGTGTTTTGATCTTCACCAAGTATAGACGTCACTCCACATCCGGATGTTTATCATCCTGTTCCGGGTCAAGCAGCACCGCACCCGAGCCCTGCTGACCCAGCCGGTCGCCGGGATTGCGCAGCGGGCAGTCGCGCATCGACAAACAGCCGCAGCCGATACAGCCATCCAGGTCATTACGCAGGCGGGTCAGGGTTTCAATGCGCTTATCCAGCTCTTCGCGCCAGTGCTGCGTCAGCGCATCCCACTCCGGTGTCGACATGCGCTTGTCAGGCGGAATGTGATCCAGGCTGTCACTGACCGTTGCCAGCGGAATGCCGATACGCTGCGCAATCTTGATAATCGCGACGCGTCGCAGCACGTCACGGCTGTATCGCCGCTGATTGCCGCTGTTGCGGGTGCTGAAAATAAGTCCTTTTGTCTCATAAAAGTGCAGCGCCGAAACCGCCACACCGCTGCGGCGCGCCACTTCACCCGGTGTTAAGACCGGTTTCGGATAGTTGCGTTCTTTTTTCATCAGGCTCTTTACCTCAAGTTAACTTGAGGAATTATACTCGCTCTCCATCAAAACCACTAAACTCCCATTACCGCTTATTAAGCACCAGAAGGATGAGACCATGATGCAAGAAGAGATCATTCTTTCCCTGACGCACTGGATTGACCAGAACCTGGATAAGAGCCTGTCGATCGATGAGGTTGCCGCAAAATCGGGCTATTCGAAATGGCATCTGCAGCGTATGTTCCGTTCGGTAACGAAGCAGACGCTGGGGGGCTATATTCGCGAGCGCCGTCTGACGCTGGCTGCAGAAGCCCTGTCGCAGACACAGCGGCCGGTTTTTGATATTGCGATGCAGTATGGCTATGACTCGCAGCAGACCTTCTCCCGCGTGTTTCGTCGTCAGTTTTCACAGACGCCTACCGCTTACCGCCATACCATGCGCCGCCAGGCGATTCAGCGCCCTCGCCTGCTGAGTTTTGGCTGCAATGACGGTATCAGTAGCTTCACCCAGCGCACGACCGGCGAGTGCTGTCCGGTTCGTTGACCCCTCAGATGCGCCCGCCCGGGCGCATCTGACTGATTTCCCCGCCGTTCTTCTTCTACTGCTCACTATTCCCTCACGCCGCTACCATACCAGAGTCAAATTTTGTTCAAAATTTAAAATCGGGTGATATAATGTGACCCAAGTCACACTTTGAACCTGGGTTGACGGCGAAAAAGCACCCCCTGACACACTTTTCCGCCGCCGGTGATGTCCGCAGATTGTCAGGAATACTTACTGATATTGAGGTCCGGCCGATGGCTACGTTAACCGCCAGTTTACTTGTTATGCGTTGGGAATTGCTGAGCGCAATCATGATGTTTTTTGCCAGCACCCTGAAAACCAAACTTCGTCAGGATAGCCGTCACGTGATGGCATTTATGTGTGGCGGGATTGGTTTAGGCATGACCTGCTGGTTTGTTACCGGTCTGATGGGCATTACCCTGAGCATGGATAACGTGCATAACTTTCTGGAAATCTCAAAGCATGCCTTTATCGATGTGATGAGCCAGGCGCCTGCTGACTGGCCGATGCCCTGATTTTTGCGCATAAAAAACCCCGCTTAGCGGGGTTTTTTATATTGCTGTGTGTGCTTAAATTTTCTTCAACATGGCAGGGATATTAACATCCTGCACTGTAACGCCCGGGCTCTGCGTTCCGCGGCGGTCCTGAATCCACATATCTCCCATCATCTGATTTAAACCACGATCTAATCCGGTGACCAGTCCTGCACCTGGGGTGAAGGTCAGTTCGCCAAAGTAGATCCGCTCGTCATGGATATACCAGTCCACACGCACGTAGTCGAAATCACTGGCCAGCTTCTTGCTCAGTTCGAGCGCATGTTCCAGTGACGGCATAATCGGTGAGACATCCAGACCGGTATCGCGAATCTTGTGATAGGCCTCATTGAGGTTATTCACGTAGAAATTCATCGACAGCAGCGGCTGGCAGCGGTTGTAGATCACCTGCAGCACATATTCGAACTTGCCATCACGCTTGTTGAACATATGAAACTTGTAATCAATCGGCGCGCTTTTGCCATCACCAATGTACTTCTCAACCAGGATACGTGGCTTGATGTAGCGATAGTGAATCTCACGCGCTTCGTTGGCGAAGTCGGTCTTCAGCCAGCGATAGCAGTCATGAATGATCTGCTGCTTGCGCAGTGCGTCCGGCTCCTCCAGCAGAATCTCTACCATGTTGGAGGCGTGGTTCGGCTTGATCACCGTCCCCTTCCAGCAGGGTAAGCTGTTCAGCGTGGTCGGGTCAGTCGTTTCGTGTACCAGCGGGATCAGGTATTCATTACCGATTTTTTCAGCAATGAATTCGCGCACCGAGTACTTATCTGACAGACGACCATAGCTCTGGTAATCGCCGAAGATAAACTTACGGTACAACACCTTCTCGTTGAACACTTTTGGCTGACGCAGATTGGGCAGCTTTCTGAACTTATGGAAGTAGTAGATGCGGTCCTGATAAGCCCAGGGCATCTTCTTAATAAAATACTGCACACTTCTTCTGAGTTCTTCTTTCAACTTGAGCATATCTGACCTCATTTGTATGTTTTGTAGTTGAGTGAGGAAACCTGAATCTTTTGAATGACGCCGTTTTTAAAGAAGTAATTCATTACGGTCAGGGACAAAAGTTCTGAAAGGAAAACGCTCCACGCGGCCCCCATGATGCCGTGACCCTGGATCAACCACCAGGAGAGCGGCAAACTGATGACCATCAGGCAGATGATTTTCCTCAGCAAGTAGTTAAATCCTCCCTCTTTGACCATGTAGCGATACGCTACGGTCCCCATTGCCGAAAAGCTGGTCGCTATCGACAGCAACGTAATGAGACTTCCTGACTGTGTGAATTCCGGGCCGTACAACGCAATGATGATCCGCTCGCCATAAAGCGAAATGATCAGCAGCATCAGCAATGAAACCGCCATAACATAGCCATTGAGCCGCGCAGCCAGCTTAATGGCGACCTCGCCGCGCTCCCTGAAGATTTCAGTGAAGCAGGAGGTGATGAGCGCCACCGGGATAAAAATCCATGAGGCGGAAATGGTATTCGCCGCCGCAAACAGCCCGAGGTCGCGCGCGGGTGCCGTGCCTGCCAGGAACATCTGCGCCGCTTTTACCTGCACAGAGATAAAGATGCTGGAGATCGCCAGCGGCAGACCGGCATACATCAGATAACGCAGATAGGCCGTGCGCTTTTCGCGTGGTGGCATCTGATCCTGATGGTCCTGATAGAAGTTGTGACGCTTAATCAGGTATGGCACCAGAGTCACTGCGACAATCGACAGCGTCAGCCAGAGCGGATTAAGACGCAGCCAGGCGACGGTGAAGCTGATGCCGAAACTCAGCAGCATGCCCACGGCGTTGGCGATGGTGTTAAGACGCGAGGCAAGACGCGCGTTGTTATAAACGCTGAAGGTGTCCTGGGTGACAAAAACCGAGGCAACAAATGAGGCCAGTGCAAACGCCAGGAAATTTTCCTGCATGTTGTACCAGACCCAGATTAAGACTGGCACCGAAGTGACCAGCAACAGCACCATTCTCATCGTGCGGGCGATGGTCATCAGGCGCAGGCCTTTTGACGCATTTTTGCTGACGCGTTTAAACAGAATGGTTTCGGTGCCAAAGATTGCAACGGTTTGCACCATCGCAAATAGTGAAGTAGAAAACGCCATCTGGCCAAACACCGTTGGGCCAAAGGATTTCGCCACGTAAGACGTCACAAAAATGACGCCAAAAACGGAGATGATCTTCTCAGACATCATCCAGGCGGCATTAGACATTACGCTCAATTTCATCGACTCTTCCTTAGTATTACTCAACTACAACCGCTTCGGTACAACATCCCTGTAACGAATTAATAAGCGCTCAGTGGGCCTGGCGAAAATGTAAGACTTCAGACCAAGCTGGTCCGAAAATTGAGATGTAAATCATGATCCGGAGTGTTAATTCAGGATAATTCTTATTATAAATGGCGCGAATCACTTCAGATGGAAACGATTTCAGGCTGAAAATAAAACAACCTTTAAGAGCCCTTCCCGCCATATTAATCAAGTCGGTCAGGCTAAATATCCAATGTACGTAGAATTTTTTCGTATTTTGGATGCGATGAATTTATAACAAAAATCCCCCTCCAGGAAGGCACGCCCACCGGATAAGAATAAAATAAGATTTATCCCATGATGATATTTATTCTAAATATCTTAATTTAGGCTTCGCAATTCAATTCGCGCACTTTAATACTGCCTTAATAGAATCTTACAGTGCCAGAAATTATTAAAGTCATTCTCATCCATTAATCGATAAGAAAGGTAAGAGCATTTATGAGAAAGTCACGATACAGCGAAGATCAAATCACAAATGCCATTAAAGCTTCTGAATCGGGCGTGAAAGTCAGAGAGATTTGTGAAGAGTTAGGCATCTCTGAAGCCACGTTCTACAGCTGGAAGAAGAAGTTTTCTGGGTTGTCTTCGGAAGAAGGCAGAAAAATCAAAGAGCTGGAAGAAAAACTGCAGAACATCACGCGTGAACTGCAGACGCTCAACTCGGACAAAGAGATGCTGCAGAGTGTTCTGAAGCACTTCTTTACCACTAATGAAAAACGTCAGGCTGTGGATTTCCTGCAGGCCACCTTTGACATTGGCACCCGTCGCAGCTGCCGCTTATTAGATATCAGTCGCAGCGTATACCATTATCCGTCAGGCACGGAGAACCGCTAAACCCCAATGCTACCGCGCTTTTTAGACTTAACGCTGAGATTTGTTCTTACCAGAAGAGATGAAGATCATTTAACAGGACAATTGCGGCACCCTTTTCCGCTCCATTTATAACTAATGAATGGCTTCACGGCTAAGCTTCTTTTTTTGCGGTAAAATTGATTCACAACAGCAAACGTCTCGCATTCTACGGCTATTCTTCCCTTCCCAATCTCGTTTACGCGGGATTGGGCCCTCCCTTTCTTACGTAAGCCCAGCTAATCGTCGGAACTAAATCGTCTCAATATCATTAAGCCAATTTAAACATCGCGCAAAAAACAATCACCGTATATTTGAGTTAATGCTGGACCTGACTCAAATTTTTGCGGCTGCGTTTAATTCCGGGGAATGGGTTAATGGCATATACTTTCTCCAGGATTAATCCAGGATAAATAGTTTATTGCTCCTTATCACTAACGTTATGTGTCTATCTTTTCGCTCTCTTCATTGCGCATCATTGATGCCAGAGATTAATCTTTAATTATTAACGCAGCGGCGGAGTTTTCTTACTCATTCATCACTGAGTGAAGTTAATAGTGGTTTTCTGCCTCCCTTTCTCAGGACCATACCGCAATAAAAAGCCGCTGATAAAAGCATAACGTCCATAATGCTGCGCTATTTTTCCTGATTAACGACCGATATCTGAACAGTTACCTGCTGCCAGCGCTAAACATGGCTATGTTCAGGAGACCATCAGTCCCGTTTTTTCACTGACAAACAGGGGATGAAAGAGGCTTTCGGGGGTAAAGGCACGATTACGCAGAGGCATGAAATCGATTTCGCGGCACAAATCTGCCGGAGAGCGAGCAAATCGGGGTAGGGTTTAATCTTAAAAAGCCGCGCGGCGTGTTATCCGCGCGGCAGAGGTCTTTTGGCAATCTTCGCGGTTTACTCTTTAACCGCGACGACGAGAGGCTGCGGTTTAATGCGCATTGCCCACAGGACACCAGCCATCAGACAAATAATCCCCGTCACGGTGAGCAGGGGTGGCCAGCTTTGATACCAGAGAAAAGTCCACAACAGGCCGAAAAGGATCTCAAAAACAATCAGTGGCCCCATCAGTACGGTGGGCAGACGCTGGCTGGCAGCGTTCCAGCATAAGGTCCCCAGCCAGGAACAGAGCAGACCAATCGCCAGCATCAGGGAGATAAACACCGCAGGACGCGGCCCAAACGGCAGCGAAAAAGCCGGCTGTTGCCAGGCGAGCTGCGCGCTGACCAGCGCGTACATGATTAGCGCCATCGGCAGCGTCACAACTCCCTGCGCTGTTGCCCAGGTCGAGGGCCGCAGTTCGGGATGTGTACGCTGCCAGCGGGCATTGCGCAGCGGATACCAGGTCCAGCAGACCACAGCCAGCAGCGCCAGCGCGATACCGGTCAGATAACGGCTGAGATCAAGCGTGTGGCCCTGACTCTGTAGCTCCGCCGCATTCACGCAGAGTAATCCGGCCGCCATCATGACCAGTGCCGGAAACAGCCGCCGCCACGGCAGGCGTCCTTCAAGATGGCCGTAACAGAGATTGGCCGTCACAGCGATCACCACCGGCAGCGTGCCGATAATCATGGTGGAGACCGGTCCGCCAGTGCGCTGAATGGCGTTCGCCAGAAACGCATAGTAGAAGAGGTTTCCCACCAGCGAGAGCTTTACCGCTTCACGCCAGTCAGCCCGGGCCAGCTTGCGCAGGCGATGACGACCGTGCCAGGCCAGCGGCAGCGCAATCAGCCCAAACGCCACATAACGTCCCGCCGATTGCAGCGCGCCAGGATAGTCAGGCACCAGCAGCGGCCCGACAAAGATCAGCCCCCACAGCAGTCCGGCGGTGACGGCAAACATGACACCAGCAAACATAATTTCTTCCTTATATAGCTTTTTCGTTCAGTGTGGCGGGTTCGGGCGGGGAATGCTTGTAGCAGATTGCGGTGGTATCAGGGCTGGCGCACCTGCTTTTGATAGCGGCCCGGCGTGATGCCATAACGGTTTGCAAAGGCGCGGGTCAGATGGGCCTGATCGGTTAATCCCACCGCCGCCGCAACGCTGGCAGCCGCTTCACCCTGTGCCAGCCTTTGCTTGGCGTCGTAAAGCCGGAAAGCCATCAGCATCTGATGCGGCGTAACGTGATAGTGCTGACGAAAGGCGCGTAAGAAGTGCCACGGCGAAAGCGAGGCCAGCGCCGCCAGCTCATCCAGCCGCACCGGTTCTGCGAGGTTTGCGCGCAGAAAGTCTCTTACCTGATCAAAACGATGCCGTGCATCCGGTCTGCCCTGTGAGGACATGCGTGCCAGCGGACGAATCTGCAACAGCAGTTCAGCCAGCAGGCTCTGGCGCGCCAGTGGTGATTCCGCCTGCCAGAGTGTCGCCAGCGTGCGGGAGAGCGGCCGCGCCACGCGCGGATCGGTCAACAGCGCCTCGTTGAACCACCAGCCGCGATCGCCGGTCAGTTCATCCATCAGCTGCGGCTGAATGTAGATCATCTGGTAGCGCCAGCCCTCTTCACACGCTGACTCACCGGTATGCAGCTCATCCGGATTCATCATGACCAGCGAGTTCTCCGGCGCAGTATATTCGGTGCCGCGGTAGCGAAAGCGTTGCGCACCCGCTTCAATGGTGCCGATACCAAAGGCTTCATGGGTATGGGGTTCAAATGCGTAGCGGGAGATGTGGGCCTGATAGAGTTCCACACCGGGCAGCTCGGCGAGTTGCTGAAACCGGGCGCGGTCTTTCTCACAGGGAAAACTCGCCGGAACACCTTCCACTTCTCTCTCCTTATTTAACCAGTCGGTTTAGCATGCCTGTGACAGGGGGGAAAATGCAAAAGATTGCTTTCCGCAATGCCTCAGGTAACACTGCTTTTTTCAAACCGGATGGGATTAAGCATGGCACAGCGGGTAGTCGTGGTCATTGATATGCAGAATGGCGTCTTCAGCACGCCACGCTTCGACACAGCGGGAAGGATTGCACAGATTAACCGGCTGACCGAACGCGCCGATATCACAATATTTATCCAGCACCGCGAAGGCGAGATGTGCGAGGGTAATGCGGCTTTCGGGCTGCTGCCGGAAATCGCTCAGCCTGCTGGCGCACACTATGTGACCAAAACTGCCTGCGACAGCTTCTGGCACACCGACCTGGCCACGCTGTTAAAGAGGCTGGCGGTAGAGGAATTTGTGGTGTGCGGTTGTGCCACTGACTACTGCCTGGATACCACGATAAAAGTCGGTGCCAGTGCGGGCTATGCGATTACCGTTGCCGCCGATGCGCACACCACGGCAGATCGCCGCTGGGTCAGCGCCGAAGCACTGATTAACCAGCACAATGATGTGTGGGCCTCACTGCTGATCCCCGGCAACGTGCCACGTGTGCTGAGCACGGAGGCGATTCTGGCGGAATGGTCGTAGCTGGCCGCCAGACGCCGCGCATAAAAAAAGCCCGCAAAGCGGGCTTTTTTTGTACTCTCTGGCCAACGGAATCAGAACGGAATATCGTCGTCGAAATCCATTGGTGGTTCGTTGTTGTTGCTGGCCGGCGCGCTCTGTGGCTGCGGCTGCGGACGGGACTGCGCGCCACCACTGAACTGGTTATTGTTGCCCTGCGGCTGCTGCGGCTGACCCCAGCCATTGTTGTTGCCACCGCCCTGCGCGCCACCACCGGCTGGAGCGCCTGCACCGGCATTACCGCCCTGCTGACGGCCACCCAGCATCTGCATGGTACCACCAACGTTAACCACGACTTCGGTGGTGTAACGCTCCTGGCCACCCTGATCCTGCCATTTACGGGTGCGCAGCTGGCCTTCGATATAGACCTGCGACCCTTTTTTCAGGTATTCACCCGCGACTTCAGCCAGTTTGCCAAACAGCACCACACGGTGCCACTCAGTGATCTCTTTGTTTTCACCGGTCTGCTTGTCGCGCCAGCTTTCCGACGTAGCCAGCGTAATGTTGGCAACAGCGCCACCATTTGGCATATAACGTACTTCCGGATCCTGACCCAGATTCCCGACAAGAATCACTTTGTTAACGCCACGACTGGCCATGTTGCTGTCTCCCGATGAGTTAATGCATACAGTCTAATCTATCAATTCTAACACGTCCTGCGGTCTGTTTCCCACTTTCGAGCGGGGTTCCAGTTTTAATACTCTGCGCGCCAGAGGCTAAGAGTACTGGATATTTATTCAGTCTATTTTTTGTGCCATAATGACACGTTTATTCTGGCCGTGTCGGCAAGGCGCGGTGAGTGCTGCTAATCCGGGAAAGGTGAATGGATAAGATCGAAGTTCGTGGTGCCCGCACCCATAATTTGAAAAACATCAACCTGACCATCCCACGCGACAAACTCATTGTGGTAACCGGCCTGTCAGGTTCCGGTAAATCCTCACTGGCGTTTGATACGCTGTATGCGGAAGGTCAGCGCCGCTATGTGGAGTCGCTCTCTGCGTATGCGCGCCAGTTTCTTTCGTTAATGGAGAAGCCGGACGTCGATCATATCGAAGGTTTGTCGCCCGCCATTTCCATTGAACAGAAATCCACCTCGCACAACCCACGCTCGACCGTGGGAACCATCACCGAGATCCATGATTACCTGCGTCTGCTGTTTGCCCGCGTTGGCGAACCGCGCTGCCCGGATCATGATGTGCCGCTGGCGGCGCAGACCGTCAGCCAGATGGTCGATCAGGTGCTCTCCCAGCCGGAAGGCCGTCGCCTGATGCTGCTGGCGCCGGTGGTGAAAGATCGTAAGGGTGAGCACACCAAAACGCTGGAGAATCTGGCGACCCAGGGCTATATCCGTGCGCGTATTGATGGCGAAGTGTGTGACCTCTCCGATCCGCCAAAACTCGAGCTGCAGAAGAAGCACACCATTGAAGTGGTGATTGACCGCTTTAAAGTACGTGAAGATCTCGCAACCCGCCTGGCGGAATCGTTTGAGACCACGCTGGAGCTCTCCGGCGGGACAGCCATCGTGGCGGACATGGATGACAGCGCCGCAGAAGAGCTGCTCTTCTCGGCTAACTTCGCCTGCCCGATCTGTGGTTACAGCATGAGCGAGCTGGAGCCGCGCCTGTTCTCGTTTAACAATCCGGCGGGCGCCTGTCCGACCTGTGACGGCCTTGGCGTACAGCAATATTTTGATCCTGACCGCGTGGTGCAGAATCCTGAACTCTCGCTGGCGGGCGGTGCAATCCGCGGCTGGGATCGCCGCAATTTCTACTACTTCCAGATGCTGCGTTCGCTGGCGGAACACCTCGATTTTGATATCGAAGCGTCGTTCGGCAGCCTGCCAGAAAACGTACAGAAAGTGATTCTGTACGGATCAGGCAAAGAGAGCATCGAATTCAAGTACATCAACGATCGCGGCGACACCTCGGTACGCCGTCATCCGTTTGAAGGCGTACTCAATAACATGGAGCGCCGCTATAAAGAGACCGAGTCTTCAGCGGTACGCGAAGAGCTGGCGAAATTTATCAGCAACCGCGCCTGTGCCAGCTGTGAAGGAACCCGTCTGCGTCGTGAAGCGCGTCATGTCTTCGTGGAGAACACCACGCTGCCGACCATCTCTGAGATGAGCATCGGCCATGCGATGTCCTTCTTTGAAAACATGAAACTCAGCGGCCAGCGTGCGCAGATCGCCGAGAAAATTTTGAAAGAGATTGGCGATCGCCTGAGCTTCCTGGTCAACGTCGGCCTGAACTATCTTTCGATGTCGCGTTCCGCCGAGACCCTGTCCGGTGGTGAAGCACAGCGTATCCGTCTGGCCAGCCAGATCGGTGCCGGTCTGGTCGGCGTGATGTATGTGCTGGATGAGCCTTCAATCGGCCTGCACCAGCGCGACAACGAACGCCTGCTCGGCACCCTGATTCATCTGCGCGACCTCGGTAACACGGTGATCGTGGTTGAGCATGATGAAGATGCGATTCGTGCCGCTGACCATGTGATCGATATCGGTCCGGGAGCGGGCGTACATGGCGGCCAGGTGGTGGCTGAAGGCACGGTTGATCAGATCATGGCGCAGGAAGCGTCACTGACCGGCCAGTTCCTGAGCGGCAAGCGTGGCATTGCAGTGCCAGAGGAGCGTGTCAAAGGCGACCCGGCCAAAGTACTGAAGATTACCGGCGCACGCGGCAACAACCTCAAGGATGTCACGCTGACGCTGCCGGTCGGGCTGTTCACCTGTATTACCGGTGTTTCCGGCTCGGGTAAATCGACCCTGATCAACGATACGCTCTTCCCGATTGCCCAGCGGGCGCTGAACGGCGCGACCATCGCCGAACCGGCACCTTACCGTGACGTGGCGGGACTGGAGCACTTCGACAAAGTAATCGACATCGACCAGAGCCCGATTGGTCGTACACCGCGCTCCAACCCGGCCACCTACACCGGCATCTTCACCCCGGTGCGTGAACTGTTTGCGGGCGTGCCGGAAGCGCGTTCACGCGGCTATAATCCGGGCCGCTTCAGCTTTAACGTGCGTGGCGGTCGCTGTGAAGCCTGTCAGGGCGATGGCGTGCTGAAAGTCGAAATGCACTTCCTGCCGGACATTTATGTGCCGTGCGATCAGTGCAAAGGCAAACGCTATAACCGTGAAACGCTGGAAGTGAAGTACAAAGGCAAGAGCATTCACGAAGTGCTGGAAATGACCATCGAAGAGGCACGTGAGTTCTTCGATGCGGTGCCGGCGCTGGCGCGTAAGCTGCAGACGCTGATCGATGTGGGTCTCACCTACATCCGCCTCGGTCAGTCCGCCACCACCCTTTCCGGCGGTGAAGCCCAGCGCGTGAAGCTGGCGCGTGAGCTGTCGAAGCGTGGCACCGGTCAGACACTCTACATTCTGGATGAGCCGACCACCGGCCTGCACTTTGCCGATATCCAGCAGCTGCTGGAAGTGCTGCATAAGCTGCGCGATCAGGGCAACACCATCGTGGTGATTGAGCACAACCTGGATGTGGTCAAAACTGCAGACTGGATTGTCGACCTGGGTCCGGAAGGCGGCAGCGGCGGCGGTGAAATTCTGGTGGCTGGAACGCCAGAAACCGTGGCGGAGTGTGAGAAATCACATACCGCGCGCTTCCTGAAGCCACTGTTACAGAAGTAATTCTGTCAGGCCCGCCGCGTGCGGGCCTTTTACTCTCCCCTGTCGATTCAGCCAGAAAATTGCAGAATCAGGCAAGATTCAGACATGTATAGGCATATACGCTTTTCCCCACGCTGACTATCCTTAAGCGGTTCCTCTTTGGCACGCCCCTGGCGTCGCCCTGTTTTCGCAGCACATCAACGCTGCTGCACTTCATCGAATAACACTCACGACACATCGAAACTGGAGACACCATGAATATTACGCATGCGTATGCTGCTCAGGATGCAAAATCCAAACTGGCACCGTTCGATTTTAAGCCGCGTGAGCTGCGCGCCCATGACGTTCAGCTTGAGGTGCTGTTCTGTGGCGTTTGCCACTCAGACCTGCATCAGGCCCGTAATGAGTGGAAAAACACCATTTTTCCCGTGGTTCCGGGCCATGAAATTGTCGGTCGCGTCACGGCCGTTGGCCCGCAGACGCAGAAATACAAAGTCGGCGATCTGGTCGGCGTAGGCTGCATGGTCGATTCGTGCCGCAGCTGTCCGAGCTGTCAGCAGGGTCTGGAGCAGTATTGTGAAAACGGCTTTGTTGGCACCTATAACGGTGAAGATCGTGAAACCGGCGCCATTACCTACGGCGGTTACTCAACGTCGATGGTGGTTGATGAGAGCTTTGTGCTGCGCATTCCCGAGAACCTGGAGCTGGCGGGCGTGGCACCGCTGCTGTGTGCCGGTATCACCACTTACTCGCCGCTGCGCCACTGGAATGTCGGCCCGGGCAAGAAAGTGGGTATCGTAGGCTTAGGCGGCCTGGGCCATATGGGCGTGAAAATTGCCCATGCCATGGGCGCACATGTGGTGCTGTTCACCACCTCGCCTTCCAAAATTGAAGATGGCAAACGTCTGGGTGCCGATGAAGTCGTGATCTCTAAAGATGCGGAGCAGATGGCGCAGCACGCCAACAGCTTCGACTTCATTCTGAATACCGTGGCGGCTCAGCACGATCTCAACCCCTTCATCACCCTGCTGAAGCTGGATGGCAACATGACGCTGGTGGGTGCACCGGAGCACGATCACCCGGCACCGCAGGTATTTAACCTGATCTTCAAGCGTCGCAGCATCGCCGGTTCACTGATTGGCGGCATCGCAGAGACCCAGGAGATGCTCGATTTCTGTGGTGAGCACGGCATTACGTCAGACATTGAACTGATCGCGATGGACCAGATCAATGAAGCCTATGAGCGCATGCTGAAAAGCGATGTGAAATACCGCTTCGTTATCGACATTAATACCCTGCGCGAGCAGCCTGCCGCGTAACCCGCGGTCTCTGAAACCCTCTTGCTCAGGTAAGAGGGTTTTTTATTGCCGTTTAGCGGGCCGTTGCAACCTGCTGGAATGAGGCATCGACCAGATAGTAGATCTGCGAATCTTTCAGCGAACCGTCCAGGAACAGCGTGCTCCAGTGTGACTTGTTCAGATGCTCGCTGGGAATAATATCGCTATGCTCTTCGCGCAGTAATTCGGCCAGCGCAGGCGTCGATTTCAGCGAGACCGCTGGTCGCCCTTTCGCCTCATGTACCATCGCAAACAGCACGCCGTTGCTTTTAATCTGCGTGGCTTTCCAGTCACTGTGGACGCTCTGCTCCGCGCCCGGCTTGCTCATGCAATAGGTCAGTAAGTCTGAGTTATTCATTACGATTCCCCTTGTAAAGTGGCGACAATCCGCCTGGCACCGCCCTCAATGCGATGCTCGCCCAGCCAGATACCCTGCCAGGTGCCCAGCACCAGACGTCCCCGCTGAACCGGTAATAACAACGAAACCCCTAAGATCGACGATTTGATGTGCGCCGGCATATCATCACGCCCTTCGTAATCGTGCTGATAAGGCGCATTCTCCGGCACGTGCCGCATGAAATGCTGCTCCATGTCGCTGCGCACCGTCGGGTCGCAATTCTCATTTAAGGTTAACGACGCCGAAGTGTGCTGCAACAGCAGATGCAGCAGACCGGTTTTGATATCACGCAGTCCGGAGAGCGAGTTCACGATCTCATCGGTGACCAGATGAAACCCGCGCGGCTTCGCGCTCAGCGTAATAGTTTGTTGATGCCACATAGCTTATTCCTGAAACGGTGACCCCGTTTAAGTGTGCAGCATGTCGCCGAAAGGTAAACCCTGACCCATAAAAAAACCGCCAGAGAGCACCCTGACGGTTTTTTTTACAGCCTGGCGGCCGTTACATCACGGCGGCAAACGCTTCAGCCACCTGATGCACATTTTTGCTGTTCAGACCGGCCACACACATGCGGCCGCTGCCCACCAGATAGATGCCAAATTCGTTGCGCAGACGATCGACCTGCTGCGCACTCAGGCCGGTGTAGCTGAACATGCCACGCTGCTTCAGCAGGTAGTCGAAGTTTTTACCTGGCAGTGCAGTGCTCAGCACGTCCACCAGCGACTGACGCATGTCCAGAATGCGTAAGCGCATCGCTTCCACTTCAGCCAGCCAGCTGGCTTTCAACTCGTCATCGTTGAGTACGCGCGCGACAACCTGCGCACCGAAATTCGGCGGGCTGGAGTAGTTGCGGCGAACCGTGGCTTTTAACTGGCCCAGCACACGCGCTGACTCTTCGGCGCTGTCACAGACGATAGAGAGACCGCCCACGCGCTCGCCATAGAGCGAGAAAATTTTGGAGAAGGAGTTGCTCACCAGGGCTGGCAGGCCCGCCGCCGCGACCGCGCGCAACGCATAGGCATCCTGCTGCATGCCGGCCCCAAAGCCCTGATAGGCGATATCCAGGAATGGAATCAGCTGCTGTGCTTTCAGCACCTCAACGGTCTGATCCCACTGCGCATCGGTCAGGTCAGCACCGGTCGGGTTATGACAGCAGGGATGCAGCAGCACGACGCTCTGCGCTGGCAGGGTTTTCAGGGTGCTGATAAAGGCATCAAACCGCACGCCGTGGGTCTCTGCGTCATACCAGGGATAGGTATTTACCTCAAAACCTGCACCATTAAAAATCGCGACGTGGTTTTCCCAGGTCGGATCGCTGACCCAGACCGCAGACTGCGGGAAGTAGCGCTTAAGGAAATCCGCGCCCACTTTCAGCGCGCCAGAACCGCCCAGCGTCTGAATAGAGGCGATACGGCCCGCGTTTAACACCGGATGATCGGCACCAAACAGCAGCGGTGCAATCGCACTACGGTAGCTGTTCAGTCCTTCCATTGGCAGATAGAGCGATGCCTGATGCGGCTCAGCATAGATCTGCTCTTCGGCAGCGGCTACAGCCTTCAGCTGCGGGATGATGCCCTTTTCGTCGTAATAGAGGCCGATACTCAGGTTAACTTTGTGTTCGCGTGGGTCTTGTTTGAAGGCTTCCATCAACGACAGAATCGGATCGCCAGCATAGGCATCAACGTTTTGAAACACGGTGTAGGTCTCCATGATTGGTTCAGAGGGAAGATGCGGATTAAACCCGATAGCGTCCCGGACGGTGGTTCATTGCAATAATCAGATTCAGGATCACCGCACCCGCAATCGACGCGAGCAGGATGGGGCCACTCACCACAAAGAGTGACGCCAGCACGACGCAGGTATCGACGGCCATTTGCAGTTTCCCCGCGCGGATCCCAAAGCGATCCTGTAGCCACAGCGCCAGAATATTGATGCCGCCCAGGCTCGCCTTATGACGAAATAACACTATAAACCCGATTCCCATGATGACGTTACCGAACAGTGTCGCATAGAAGGGGTTAAGGTCAGAAAAGTGGACGAACAGCGGGTGCAGCTGGGTGAACAGCGACACCAGACCGACGGCGCAGAAGGTTTTCAGCGTAAACTCCCAGCCCATGCGTTTTACCGCCAGCCAGTAAAAAGGGATGTTGATCAGGAAAAACGCGCTGCCGAACGAAAGCGGCGACAGGTAGCTGATCAGAAAGGCGATGCCTGCGGTGCTGCCGGTCAGCGCCCCCGCCTGTTTCAGCATAATGACGCCGAACGAGACCATCAGGGTGCCAAGCACCATCGCCAGCGCATCTTCAATGCGCGAATGCGGGACGCGGGAGGGTTCTGCGATGTTATCCATGGGGTTTTCTCAGTGCAAAGGATGCGGTTTCGATGCAAAAAACGCACCATCGCCACAGCACTGAACTGCTGTAAACCGGGTGCCAGCGATATCCCATTGATATCTAAGGCGCTTTAAAAAAGAACTTTGTGCATAAATTCCGGCAGATACCGTCAACCTATGCGTTAAAGTCCGACTCTATGCGCGCTCTTCGCATTAATTGCCGCAAGTGTGCACCAAAAGCGCACAGCGCGCACCTTTTTAGCGCGTCTTCTGCTCAGGCAGCATCATCAGCCCGTTCTCTTTCATGCGTCCCAGCACTACCGAGGTTTTCACATGGGAAACGCTCTGGTGGCCCGCGACTAACTGGCTGATTAACGCACTAAGGGAATTGAGATCGGCCACCGCCACTTTAAGCAGATAGTCCGCATCGCCGGTGGTTTTATAGGCATCCACGATCGCCTGTTCCTGCTCCACCATCCGGTGAAAGCTCTCAACATATTCTGCGGTGTGGTTAATTAAACGCACCTCAATCAATCCCACCATCCCAAGCCCGATGGCATCGGGCGACAGCCGGGCATGATAACCCAGGATCAGATTAGCCTGTTCCAGATTGATACGACGGCGGGAACATTGTGAGGCGGAAAGGCCGACCAGATCGCTGAGTTCCTGATTGGTCAGACGGCCGTTGGATTGTAATAAAGTCAGGATTTTAAGGTCGTAATCGTCTACGTGAGTCATTCCGTTTCCACAGCGTGATGGGCGTCGCTTTGTTACAGATAACCCGATAACCCGAGAGGTTGTCCAACACTATTTTGTGATGATGGGGGCTGTCATGCACAGATCGTGCATGACAGCACAAACCGGGGATCATTCGTCGTCGTATTGCGGGCCAGCGTAGTTGTCGAAGCGTGACCACTGACCGTTAAAGGTCAGGCGTACCGTACCGATCGGGCCGTTACGCTGTTTACCCAGAATGATCTCCGCGATCCCTTTAAGATCGCTGTTTTCGTGGTAAACCTCATCGCGATAGATAAACATGATCAAATCCGCATCCTGCTCGATCGAGCCCGATTCACGCAGATCCGAGTTGACCGGACGTTTATCGGCTCGCTGCTCCAGCGAGCGGTTAAGCTGCGACAGCGCTACAACCGGCACGTTCAGCTCTTTGGCCAGCGCTTTCAGCGAGCGGGAGATCTCAGCAATTTCCAGCGTACGGTTGTCCGACAGCGACGGCACGCGCATCAGCTGCAGATAGTCGATCATGATCATGCTTAATCCACCGTTTTCACGATAGATGCGTCGGGCGCGCGAACGCACTTCGGTGGGCGTCAGGCCGGAAGAGTCATCAATGTACATGTTCTTCTTCTCCAGCAGGATGCCCATGGTGCCGGAAATACGCGCCCAGTCCTCATCATCCAGCTGCCCGGTACGAATGCGGGTCTGATCGACGCGGGAGAGTGACGCCAGCATACGCATCATGATCTGCTCGCTGGGCATCTCCAGACTGAAGATCAGCACTGGTTTTTCCTGCAGCATGGCGGCGTTTTCGCACAGGTTCATCGCAAAGGTGGTTTTACCCATCGAAGGACGTGCTGCGACAATAATCAGATCAGAACCCTGCAGGCCCGCGGTCTTTTTATTCAGATCCTGATAGCCGGTATCGACGCCGGTGACGCCATCGTGCGGTGTCTGATAGAGCGATTCGATACGCGAAACGGTCGATTCCAGAATCTGCTCGATGTTTTTCGGGCCAGCATCCTTATCCGCGCGCGCTTCCGCAATTTTAAAGACGTTCGACTCCGCGAAGTCGAGCAGCTCTTCGCTGTTACGCCCCTGCGGATCATAACCGGCATCGGCAATCTGGTTAGCGACGGCGATCATCTCACGCACCACCGCACGTTCGCGCACGATGTCAGCATAGGCGCCGATGTTCGCCGCGCTCGGGGTGTTTTTTGCCAGTTCCGCCAGATAGGCGAAGCCGCCCGCCATCTCCAGTTCGCCACGGGTTTCCAGCGATTCGGAGAGCGTAATCAGGTCAATGGGCTTGCTGTTTTCCAGCAGCCGCTGCATCTCTGAAAAAATCAGCCGATGCGAGCGGTTGAAAAAATCATTCGCGACGACGCGCTCAGAGACATTGTCCCAGCGCTCGTTATCCAGCATTAACCCACCGAGCACCGACTGCTCCGCTTCCAGCGAATGCGGGGGCATTTTCACGCCTGCGAGCTGGCGATCCTGCGTTTCGTTCGATTTGTTGGTGGGTTTATTTCCTGCCATAGTGAATGCATTACCGATCTTCTGTGGGGACGCGCAAGTATACCTTAGTTGGGGTGCGTGCCTCACCCTCATGATGAAACAATCACAGGAGTCAGAATGGCAAAGCGTATTCAGTTCAGCGCACATGGCGGCCCGGACGTTTTAGAGTGGACAGATTTTGAACCTGCTGACCCGGCCGAACATGAAGTGCAGGTAGAACATCGCGCTATCGGGATTAATTACATCGATACCTATGTTCGCAGCGGGCTTTATCCGGTCGCCGCTTTTCCCTCTGGCCTGGGTACAGAAGCCGCAGGCGTGGTGTCGCGGGTTGGACGTGGCGTGACATTATTTAAGCCCGGCGATCGCGTGGTCTACTGTCTGGCGTCGATGGGGGCCTATAGCGAAGTGCACAACGTGGCGGAAGATCGCCTGATGCATCTCCCGGAGGCGATCAGCTTTGAGCAGGGCGCAGCCAGCTACCTGAAAGGGCTGACCACACAATATCTGCTGCGCCAGACCTATAAAATCAGCGCCGGTGAGACCTTTCTGTTTCATGCCGCAGCGGGCGGCGTCGGGTTAATTGCCTGTCAGTGGGCAAAAGCGCTGGGTGCCCATTTGATTGGCACAGTCGGGTCAGCAGAAAAGGCAGCGATGGCGAAAAAGGCCGGCGCCTGGGCGACGATTAACTACCGCGAAGAGAATATTGCGCAACGCGTCAGCGAACTGACCGACGGGAAAAAAGTGGGTGTAGTTTATGACTCCGTGGGCAAAGATACCTGGGAAGCATCGCTGGACTCATTGCGCCGTCATGGGCTGATGGTCAGTTTTGGCAATGCTTCGGGTCCGGTGACCGGGATTGATCTCGGCATTCTGAATAAGAAAGGCTCGCTGTTTGTGACCCGCCCTTCACTGTTTGGCTATATCACCAACCGCCAGGAGCTGGAAACCGCCAGTGCCGAGCTTTTCTCGCTGCTGGCGAGTGGCGCAATTAAAGTTGATGTACCGGAGCAGCAGAAGTTTGCGCTGAAAGAGGCCAGCAAAGCGCACCAGATGCTGGAGAGCCGCGCCACGCAGGGATCCTGTCTCTTAATTCCATAGTAGTGAGCAACAAAAAGGGCCTCCCGCGGGAAGCCCTTCTCTTTTTTTATTTTTTGTTCGCGCTGGTGTAGGGACAGCGGCGATGAATTCGTGTCGAGTCGATGGCACATCGATTTGACGACAGGCATCCTGCCAGAAAACATAAGTAAAAAATATGTTTAATTGCAGATCAGCCCTGACCAATCTCTCACACTGTGATCTTCACCGCATTTAGCGCCAGCCTTTGCGGTCTAACCTGTTGATCTTACGCCGCAGCTTGCGACGTGCTCGCTCATCGCTGTCGCCAAAAAAGGCACGATGCAGCCAGACCGCAATCACCGCCAGCACCAGCCACGGCAACACTTTAATAACAATTGCAAACAGTCCACCGACAAACATCACGATGGTTGCGACCACCAGTGCCGCCAGCACGCCTAACAGCGAAACGCCGGTCAGCAACAGCATCAGGAAAAACCCCAATACGAATAAAATTTCCACGTCAGCGCTCCTTTTTGAGATTGATTGTTATAGCTATTACAAAAAACGTGCCAACAGTTAACTCATTGATTTTATTCTGATAAGAGATAAACAGAAGAGCGCAACCTGGTGAGAAAAACCACATAGTGGCGCAAAAAAACCAGCAAACAGAGCTGGTTTTTTCGGGTTCAGATGAGGCGTCAGGCTTCCTGCGGGATTTTATCGGCGACCAGCGCCAGCGCCGCTTCCAGCACACGAACATCAGCACCGGGTTTGTGGGCATTTTCACTCAGATGGCGTCGCCACTGGCGGGCGCCCGGGATCCCCTGGAACAGACCCAGCATATGGCGCGTGACATGTCCCAGATACGTCCCCTTCGCCAGTTCCGCTTCAATATAGGGATACATGGCGCGCACCACTTCAACCGGGTTAGCCGCCGGATGCTGGCGACCAAACAATGTCTGATCGACCTGCGCCAGAATGCCGGGGTTTTGGTAGGCTTCACGTCCCATCATCACGCCGTCAAGGTGTTGCAGATGAGTCTGTGCCTCTTCCAGGGATTTCACGCCGCCATTGAGGGCAATGGTCAGTTGCGGAAAATCGCGTTTCAGCTGATAGACGCGGGGATAGTCCAGCGGTGGAATCTCGCGGTTCTCTTTCGGGCTGAGGCCGGAGAGCCAGGCTTTACGCGCATGAATGATAAATGTCTCACACTCACCGCGTCCCGCCACCGTGCCGATAAAATCGGTCAGGAATTCATAGCTGTCCAGCTCATCGATACCAATGCGGGTTTTCACCGTGACCGGAATGGAAACCACGTCGCGCATCGCTTTAACGGCATCTGCGACCAGATTCGCCTCGGCCATCAGGCAGGCGCCGAAACGGCCATTCTGCACCCGATCAGAGGGACAGCCGACATTAAGATTCACTTCATCGTAACCGCGCTGCTCTGCCAGCTTCGCGCACTGCGCCAGTGCCGCCGGATCGCTACCGCCAAGCTGCAACGCGACCGGATGCTCAGCCTCACTGTAAGCCAGGTAATCCCCTTTGCCATGAATGATTGCGCCCGTAGTCACCATTTCGGTGTAGAGCAGCGTGTCACCGGTCAGCTGGCGATGAAAATAGCGACAGTGACGATCGGTCCAGTCGAGCATAGGGGCGATAGAGAAACGTTGCGAAGAGAAATTAGGCATGAAGCGCAGACAATCCGGTAATTAGGGGGTGATGGAATTCTGTGCAAGGATAACACAAGGGCGGGCGATAGTGCATCGCCCGCCCCCGAACAGTCTGAATAACGCGCTTAGAAGTTAAAGCCCAGCTGCATCATCGCGCCCCAGGTGTTGTTAGCACCCACAGAGCCCGCCAGATCCAGATGTACGGCTTTGTTAAACGGTGACAGACCAAAACCGGCCGTAGCGACATTTTCGTCATTAGAACGCATGTCCGCACGATAACCTGCACGCAGCTGCAGCCAGTCAAGTACGCGGTATTCCGCGCCCACTGCCGCATACTGGCTGTTATCCTGAGTTTTGAAGCGTTTGGTTTCAGTCAGATCCACATCGCCCGTCACGGTAAACGGACCTTTATCCCAGGCCAGACCGGTGGTGACCAGCGGGCGGATCTGGTAGGTGTCGCGGAAACCATTGACCTCTTTGGTCTGCAGATCGCGCGAAACCAGGTTCTGTCCGGTTACACCCAGCGTCCAGTTTTCAGCAAAGGTGGTCGCCAGACCGGCATCAACGTTAAAGCCGGTGTCGGTGCTGCGATACTGGCTGTTATTGATGTCACTTTTGTCGTAGTTGTAAATGCTGGCGGTGTAGTTATAGAGCCAGGTTTTCTGCACTTTCGGTGTGACGCCTACCGATACTGGCTGACCAGCGATGGTGAACTCATGCGCCACCGCAACACCATAATCGGTGACCAGCGCCGCTAAGCCATTCGCGCTGGAGCGCAGGTTATTTTGATCGCCAGGACGAGGAAACGCCCCGTTTTCTATACTGCGCAGGTAGTCAATATCACTCTGTACCACGTTAGCGCGGACGTGCGCTGTACCGTAGGCCTTAGTAATAAAGGCGAAAGGCAGAGTGTCGTTGGGGATGGTAACGGCCACGGCCGCGCCGGCAGAACCGTCTGCTTTGTTACCGCGCAAATCGCTTAGCTTATTTGCCACATCACCTGAGGCCGCGCGCAGTTCAGAGTTAACACGGAAAAAATCTGCAAGAGTGAGGTTGCCAACAACGTCGCGGTAACGATCCACGGTGTCCGTAATATCATCCACTTTATCTATCAGCTTATCTTTGTCAGTCACCTGAATGCCCGCTGAGGGAAAAATAATGCTGACGCTATCGTCGGGTTTGGCGCGTGTCATTAATGCCGGGTTCGCCAGCACTGCGGAGCCATAAAGAGAAGATGCTACGCCGGTGCCGCCCATGGCGTCATTACGTGCATCATACCAGGTCCCTGCCGCCATGGCGGAAGAAGAAAGGAAAAGCGCGGTCGTTACAGCTGTGTAGATTAGCGCTGAACGTTGAGCGGATTTTTTCACCATTTGCCTGCCATCACCTGAGAAATTGCCATTGAAACATTCAATGACTGAATAGTTTGTTAGCCCTATTGTGAACCCTGGCTAACGCGTTATTGCTGTGAATTCAAAGGAAACAGTGTCTTAATTCAAAGGATTGGACGTTTTCCAATCAAAAAACCGTTGTAATTGTTCAAACTGCATTGGGATATTTCAAATAATGCCAGACTTTTCTTAAGTCTTTCTGAACATTACTTCTTAACTCAGTGAGATGCAAAGCAAAATGCCAACAAATTCCGCTTCAGGTTGATTCGGAATGGATCTGATTTGTCGTCAGATTTGAGATAGAAGACGGCTTAAATTCTGATTATGCTGCTTTATCAGGCAAATGATGCTGTTTTTTCAGACGAAAACCAACCTCAGCGCCGCGAAACTATGTGTGATAAAATAACATCACTTATCCAGCGGAGAATTTTCATGACAAACATGACGTCGCAGCAAATTTTGATTCAGGCCGAAAAGATGTGCCTGCAGCGCGGTGTGCGTCTGACTTCGCAGCGTGCTGAAGTGTTGCGCCTGATGGCCGAGCAGCCTGGCTCGATCAGCGCCTACGATCTGCTGGATCAACTCCGGGTCAGCGAGCCGCAGGCCAAGCCTCCCACGGTTTACCGGGCGCTCGATTTCCTGCTGGAGCAGGGCTTCATTCATCGGGTGGAATCCAACAACAGCTACGTCATGTGTCATCATTTTGAGGCACCAGCACATACATCGGTGATGCTGGTCTGTGACCGCTGTGCCGCCGTTACAGAGAAGCAGGCGCAGGGCGTAGAGAAGATTATTGCTGGTCTGGCAGGTGAAGCGCAGTTTGCATTACGCCACAGCGTGATTGAAGCGCATGGTTTATGTGAAAATTGTGCTGCTGTTGAAGCCTGTACGCACCATGAAAGCTGCGAGCATGACCATCAGGATGAGGGTAAAAAGCGGGGGAAACGCGGGTAATCGGCACATCCTTGTGCGGTTCCGGTGAGGGCCCACCGGAACGCATTCAGCTGATTATCAACCTATTGTCTGATTACCAGCGATGATCTTTGTTCTGACCTTCCCAGTCGCTTACTTCGCGTTCGGCTTCATCTTTGGTAGAGCCGTAACGCTCCTGGATTTTACCGACCAGCTGATCGCGTTTACCTTCGATAACCTGCATATCATCGTCGGTCAGCTTGCCCCATTTCTCTTTCATTTTGCCTTTGAACTGCTTCCAGTTGCCGCTTGCTTCGTCTTTATTCATGGCAGACCTCCAATCCTCGGGTTTTAATGATTATCTTGCTACTTAACAAAATAACGATACAAAGCGCTGTTTAACTGCGCTGCATAGAGTTAATTGTAGTAGCCAATTTATTAACCGTGGAATAATACAGAATAATCCGTATCGGCTTGCGTGCAGCCACGGCTGACTCAGGCATCGAACCAGCTGTTCTGACGCCAGTGCTTACGCCAGATGAGCCACAGCGACAGGCCGCGCAGCGCCAGGAAAACCGTGACTGCCAGCCAAAGACCATGGTTACCCAGCACCGGTACGCTAAGCAGCGTCAGAAAATAGCCTGCTGCGGCAACTACCATGCTGTTACGCATCTCACGCCCGCGCGTCGCTCCGATGAACATGCCATCCAGCAGATAACACCAGACGCCGATCAGCGGCATTATCATCTGCCAGACCAGATAGCGGTCCGCTGTCTGCTGGAGTGACTGAAGAGAGGTCAGCAGGGTAACGATCTGCGGGCCAAAAATGGCATAGATCAGCGAGAAGAACAGCGCCACCACTACCGCCTGCCGACAGGCAGAGTGCCAGACGCGCAGGAGCTTGCTGCCATCTTTTGCACCATGCGCCTCACCCGCAAAAGCTTCAACCGCATAGGCAAAGCCATCCAGCGCGTAAGCCGTAAAAGTGATGAACATCAGTAATACTGCGTTAACCGCCACCACATCCGGACCCAGCCGGGCACCCAGTACGGTCAGCGAGGCGAAACAGAGCTGCAGCATCAGAGAGCGCAGCATGATGTCCCGGTTCAGTCGCAGCAGCCGGCCGCTGTCACCGCGCCAGCTCTGCTTCAGCAGGCTAAGCGTAATTCCGCGCAGTTTTAACACCCGCCAGACCATGATGCTGCCGACAACCAGCGTAATGTATTCCGCCAGCGCCGTGGCGGTTGCCGCCCCCGCGACACCCCAGTGCAGCCCCATCACCAGCCAGAGATCGAGCACGATGTTAACCAGGTTGCCCACCACCAGCAGGATCACCGGCGCGCGTGCATACTGCACGCCCAGCAGCCAGCCCAGAATGACCAGGTTTGCCAGCGTGGCAGGCGCACTGAGCCAGCGAATCTGAATAAACAGTGCCGCCTGTTCGAGTACATCGGGATTGCCGCCAACCAGATGGGTCGACAGCTGAATAATCGGATAACGCAAAGCGATGAACAGTACGCCCGCCAGCAGCGCAATGATCAGCGGCTGAGTCAGCGCGCGTGCCAGCGCCATTTTATCGCCAGCGCCAAATGCCTGCGCCGTAAGGCCAGTGGTACTCATTCGAAGGAAAAGCAGCAGCATAAAGAGGAAGCTGGTCACTGTAGTCCCGACCGCAACCCCGCCAAGATAGACAGGGCTGTCGAGATGACCAATTACTGCAGTATCGACCACTCCCAGTAAGGGAACGGTGATATTTGAAAGGATCATCGGCAGCGCAAGCCGCCAGAGATTTTTATCGGTTGCCGTAATAAAGCGCATTCGCCGTTCCGTGCTCAGTGTCGCTGCGCAAAAGAGGCAGCGACAAAATTAGGGCAGACAGAATAGCATCAGAGAAGGCGAATGCACGCTGGCAGAAGAATCAGAGCCACTCGCCGTTGCGCACCACGCCAACAGCCAGACCTTCTATGGTCAGTGACTGCGCACGGGTATCGACAACAATCGGGTCAAAATCGCTGTTTTCCGGCAGCAGATGCACGATAGCACCCTGCTTTTTCCAGCGCTTAACGGTGACTTCATCATCAATGCGGGCAACCACAACCTGGCCGTTACGCACATCCTGGGTTTTATGCACCGCGAGCAGGTCGCCATCCATAATCCCGATATCTTTCATCGACATTCCGCTGACGCGCAGCAGGAAGTCAGCAGACGGCTTAAACAGGCCCGGATCGACCTTGTAGTGGGTTTCGATATGTTCCTGCGCCATGATCGGCTCACCGGCAGCAACCCGGCCAATCAGCGGTAGCCCTTCTGAGGCTTCTTCTTCCATTAACAGTCGAATGCCGCGCGATGCACCGGAAACGATCTCAATGACGCCTTTGCGCGCCAGCGCTTTCAGATGCTCTTCTGCCGCGTTCGGCGAACGGAAGCCCAGCTGCGCGGCGATCTCGGCACGCGTAGGCGGCATGCCTGTTGAAGAAATATGGTCGCGAATCAGGTCATAGACCTGCTGCTGCCTGCTGGTTAATGCTTTCATCCCGCCCCCTGGTTGTTTATACAGTCGCTGTGAGTATATACAGGTATTGGTGAAATGGAAACCGATTGTCAGGGAAAACGCGCCCTCAGACGCGTTATGGAAGGCTTATCGCAAATGTGTCCAGAGCAGCGCGATCCAGACGAAGAGTGCCAGTAAGATGCTGATCAACACCGCCGCCGAGCCCATGTCTTTTGCCCGGCCCGCCAGCGGATGATGCTCCTGACCAATACGGTCGACCACTGCTTCAATGGCGCTATTGAGGATTTCAACAATGACCACCAGCACCACCGCCCCAATCATGAGGATGCGGGCGACCACATCGACATCCAGCCAGCACGCGATAACAATAGCGGCCAGCGCAGCCAGCGCTTCCTGCCGAAACGCCGCTTCATGTTGCCAGGCGGCACGCAGTCCCTGCCATGAGTAACCTGCAGCTTTTACTATTCTGATAAGTCCGGTGGCATTATTTGCCATGATGTGGGAACCCTTTCATCGGATTGACGTCAATGTCTGGGCTGCGTGCAATTGGCACCACCACAGATCTTCGCTGCGCTTTCTGGTATGCTTGCGGCGCTTTGCTAACAAGAGGCTTCATGTTGTCTATGTCAGGTTGGCGTAAACTCTATTACAAACTGCTTAATTTACCACTGTCGTTTTTGGTAAAAAGTAAGGCCATTCCGGCCGATCCCGTGTCTGAACATGGTCTGGATCCGACCCGACCTATTATGTATGTTTTGCCTTACGATTCGAAGGCCGACTTACTGACTTTACGCGCACAGTGTCTGCGGCATCATCTGCCCGACCCGCTCACTCCGCTGGAGATTGATGGTTCTCTGCTGCCGCGCCACGTCTTTATCCACAATGGCCCACGCGTCTTCCCCTATTTTGTGCCCAGCGTTGAATCCGTGAAAATCTTTCACGATTACCTGGACCTGCATCGCAATAACCCTAAGCTGGATATTCAGATGCTGCCGGTCACGGTGATGTTTGGCCGCGCACCAGGACGTGAAGTCCAGGGCGAAGCAACGCCACACCTGCGGGTGCTGAACGGGGTGCAGAAGTTTTTTGCGGTGATCTGGCACGGGCGCGACAGTTTTGTCCGCTTCTCGCCGACAGTGTCGCTGCGCCGCATGGCAACTGAACACGGTACGGATCAGTCGATCGCCCAGAAGCTGGCTCGCGTGGCGCGCATTCATTTTGCCCGCCAGCGGCTGGCGGCGATTGGCCCGCGCTTGCCGGCGCGTCAGGATCTGTTTACTCGTCTGCTGCAATCCAAAGCGATTGAAAAAGCAGTAGAAGATGAAGCTCGCAGCAAAAAAATCTCCCATGAGAAAGCGCAGCAGAATGCCGTCGAGATGATGGAGGAGATTGCGGCAAACTTCTCCTATGAAGCCATCCGCGTAACTGACCGCGTGATGGGCTGGCTCTGGAGTCGGCTCTATCAGGGCATCAACGTCAATGGCGGCGAAAAAGTCCGCCAGCTGGCGCAGGATGGCCACGAGATTGTCTATGTGCCGTGCCATCGCAGCCACATGGATTATCTGCTGCTCTCCTATGTGCTCTATCATCAGGGACTGGTGCCGCCGCATATCGCAGCCGGTATCAATCTCAACTTCTGGCCAGCCGGCCCGATTTTCCGTCGTCTGGGCGCTTTCTTTATTCGTCGTACCTTTAAAGGCAATAAGCTCTACGCCACGGTATTCCGCGAATATCTCGGCGAGCTGTTCACCCGCGGCTATTCGGTTGAGTACTTTGTCGAAGGAGGCCGTTCACGAACCGGTCGCCTGCTGGACCCTAAAACCGGCACCTTAGCCATGACGCTGCAGGCGATGCTGCGCGGCGGAAATCGCCCCATCACGCTGGTGCCGATCTATATCGGCTATGAGCACGTGATGGAAGTGGGCACTTACGCTAAAGAGCTGCGCGGCGCGGCGAAAGAGAAAGAGGGCTTCATGCAGATGGTGCGCGGCTTACGCAAGCTGCGCAATCTCGGTCAGGGTTACGTGAACTTTGGCGAACCCCTGCCGCTGGTCAACTATCTCAATAAGCGGGTGCCGGAATGGCGCGATGCCATCGATCCGATTGAGCCACAGCGTCCCAGCTGGTTAACCCCAACCGTCAACGATATTGCTGCCAGCCTGATGGTGCGTATCAATGAAGCGGGCGCGGCTAACGCCATGAACCTCTGTGTCACCGCCCTGCTGGCGTCACGTCAGCGCTCACTAACCCGTGAACAGCTGATTGAACAACTGGAGTGCTACACCCAGTTGCTGCGCAACGTACCTTACTCGCCAAATGCGACCGTACCCGATCTTTCAGCGGAAGCGCTGCTGGATCACGCCATGGGTATGAATAAGTTTGAGAGTGAAAAGGACAGCATTGGCGACATCATCATTCTGCCGCGTGAGCAGGCGGTGCTGATGACCTACTATCGCAACAATATTCATCATATGCTGGTGATGCCGTCGCTGATTGCCGCCATTGTTCAGCAGCATCAAACGCTGAGCGAAGCAGAACTGCTGCGTCAGGTGAGTCTGATCTACCCGATGCTGAAGAGTGAGCTGTTCCTGCGCTGGCAGACCGATGAGCTGCCGCAACTGCTGACCGAACTGAGTCAGGAGCTGGCGCGTCAGGGCCTGATTACGTTCGAAGCCGGTGAATTACGCTTTTCCTCAGCGCGCTATCGCACGCTACAACTGCTGGCCGCCGGTGTGCGTGAAACGCTGCAGCGTTATGCCATTACGTTCTCCATTCTCAGCGCCAAGCCGACGATTAACCGCGGCACGCTGGAGAAAGAGAGCCGGACGCTGGCACAGCGTCTGTCGGTGCTGCACGGTATCAATGCTCCGGAATTCTTCGACAAAGCGGTCTTTACCTCACTGGTTCTGACCCTGCGCGATGAAGGGTATATCAGCGACAGCGGTGATGCCGATGTTGCGCAGACTCTGGCGACCTGGCATATGCTGGCAGACCTGGTCACCAGCGATGTCCGTATGACGATTGAAACCGCTGTGGCGCACGACTGACCCCAGCGCGCATAGTAAAAAGGCGACCTCATGAGGTCGCCTTTTTTGTGCCTGAATCCCCTGTCAGAACAGCTGGCTGAACGGCGGAGTATTCATCAGCACACCTAGGAACAGCACCATCCCGACATAGTTATTATTGAGAAAAGCCTGGAAACAGGGTTGCCGCTCGCGTCCGGCGATCAGCTTCTGTTGATAAACAAACAGCGCGGCGGCCAGTAATAGCGTCCAGTAGAAGGCGCTGTTCAGATGCAGCATGAGGCCAACCAGCGCCATCAGCAGCAGCGTCGCCAGTTGCAGCAGACCAATGATCAGCTTGTCGAAACGGCCAAAGAGAATCGCGGTCGACTTCACGCCAATCTTCAGGTCATCATCCCGATCCACCATCGCATACTGAGTGTCATAGGCGACTGTCCAGCAGATGTTGGCGATGAATACCAGCCAGCAGACCAGAGGTAAGGACTCACTAACTGCGGACCATGCCATGGGAATGGCCCAGCCAAAGGCGGCACCCAGCACTACCTGCGGCAGGTGGGTATAACGCTTCATAAAGGGATAGACCCAGGCCAGCGCCAGCCCCACCACTGAGAGCATAATCGTCATCATGTTCATGGTCAGCACCAGCGCAAAAGCCGCCAGAGCCAGTATCACGAACAGCAGCTTAGCCTCTTTTGCACTCACCGCGCCGCTGGCCAGTGGCCGATGCTTCGTGCGTTCGACATGACCGTCTACTTTGCGATCGGCGTAGTCATTGATCACACAACCGGCCGCACGCATCACGATGACCCCGGCAACAAACACCGCCAGCACCGGCAGCGGCGGGATCGCCATGTCAGCCAGCCATAATGCCCAGAGCGTTGGCCACATCAGCAGCAGCGTACCGATCGGCTTATCGATACGCATCAGGCGCGTGTAGGCCCGCCATTTATTTATACTTAAGCTATTTTGCACCACAGGATCCTCAGACCAGATCGCGATAGAGCGGCGATGCCGGTAAAAACAGTTCAGTCAGCAACAGGGGTTTGCCGGAGAGACGCAGGCGTGAGCGCCGTCCCCACAATCCCTCCACCTGCCCCGGCTCAATAAAATCACGGGTCAGCGTTGAAGAGGAGAAGAGATAGCGACCCAGCGGCCGGGTGCCCAGCTGCTGCAGCATCGCTTCTGGCCCGTTAAGGGTGCTTTCCGGCACCAGCGTACGGCCAGCCAGCCAGGGCTGATCGTCGCCGAACAGCAACACTTCGCGCAGCCAGAAGCGTTGATCGTCTGGCAACAAGCCCTTTTCATCATCCAACTCGCTGGCGTCGATAAAGCCTTCACGCAGCGGCTGAACCGTGACCCGCTGGCAATGTTGTTCAAAACGGCGCGTCATTGAATCTTCCTCCATCAGCCAGTCGAGCAATGGCGGCGCAAGGGTTGCCTGCGACGGAGAAAGCCAGTTGAGTGCACGTAATAAGCTGAGCGCGTCTTGCGACATAGCACCACTCCCAATAATTTTCAGGACGCTAGTTTAGCGCAGAGACGCGATGCGAACACCTGCCGTCATGACAGACGGCAGGAGGATTACTCGCGTTTCAGGCGGTTGCTGTTTGCCAGCCACAGAGTGATTACCAGAATCAGAATCGCCGCAGAGTAACAGAGCGTATCGAAGGGGTTTTTATGGTCGACGATAATCAGGCGGATAATTGCCGTGATACCGATATAGACAAAATAGCGCAGCGGAAAGTGATATCCCGACTGAAAGTACTTAACAATCAAAGCAATAAATTCGAAGTAGAGGAAATAAATGACAATCCCCTCAATCAACAGATAGGAGGATGACTGCTCGCTGGTGTTAAACAGCACGTTTGCCAGATGGATAGTTTCTTTGCCTAAAAAGACGATCAGGATGATCGCCAGACTCAGCAGACCCAGATTCAGCACCCATTGCAGTACCGTTGCAAGGTGGCGGGCCAAAGGATTTTTGTCACTCATGTTGCGCCTTAAAAAAGGAGTTGTTAGCGCGCGGTATCATGCGCGAGTGTGACGCAAATCACAATAACTCCTCAGGCCTCCACATCAACACAGAGCGCATCGTAACGCCAGTATTCACAGTCGCAATCAATCACCTCTTTTTGCTGGTTGCGATTGATGCGGGTGATCAACAAACCAGGGCTGCCCGGTGCCACATTCAGCATGGGTGCGGCGACCTCCGGCAGCGGGCCGGGCAGGATGGTGAAGCGCGCGCCGCCGTAACGAATGCCGTAGCGCTGGTCATAGAGATCGGTCAGTGAGCGGGTCAAATCTTCATCAAGCAGACCAGGGAAAAAACGCGGATTGAGGTAGTGTTCCACATAGAGCACCGCGCGCCCGTCGATGCGCCGCAGGCGGCGGATGCAGTATACCGCCGAACCGGAGGCCAGCCGCAGCGCTGTCGCCACGCTGTCGTGCGCCGCGACCTGTTCGGCGGCGATGACCTCGGTAGCCGCCTGCCGTCCCTGCTCCATTGCCATGGCATGAAAGTGGCTGTGATGCAGCGGGTTATAGATCAGCCGCGGCGGTGCGATAAACCAGCCGCGACGCAGTTCCCGGTAGATCATCCCCTGGGCTTCCAGCTTGCCCAGTGCTTCCCGCAGGGTAATCCGGGTTGTGCTAAACGCTTCGCTTAAGGCACGCTCCGCCGGCAGTCGCCCGGCGCTGAACTCTCCTGCCTGAATACGCGTCAGCAGGACGCTGGCGATCGCATCCGCCGTTTTGAGTGCTATCGACTCCACAACAGTAGCCTCATTTTGGTGCGACTCCGCACTCTTACTGTTCAGGTAAACGCGCCTGTGACAGGCGAACGGGTCACATCTTTCATCGCCCATCCCCCGCACAGCGCCGCCCTGTCATAAATCGTTCATATACAGGGGCTACATTGGCTCGGTTCTTGCTGGACTAGACCAGACAGGCCCATCAACTTACACCCGGAGCAACTGAGATGAAAGCGTTTATCGCCTCTGTAGTAGCCAGTGCTGTAGTGCTCACCCTGCCCGTTGCGCAGGCCGCCGATAACGACCTTGCCGCACTGGAAAAAGCGGCACGCAGTGAAGGCCAGGTCAACAGCGTCGGGATGCCGGATAGCTGGGCTAACTGGAAAGATACCTGGAACGACATCAGCAGCAAATATGGCCTTAAGCACAGCGATACCGATATGTCATCGGCGCAGGAGCTGGCGAAATTCGATGCAGAAAAAGAGAACGCCAGCGCTGACATCGGTGACGTGGGTGCCGCCTTTGGCCCGATCGCTGTCGCTAAAGGTGTGACCCAGCCCTATAAACCCACTCACTGGGATCAGATTCCGGCCTGGGCTAAAGATAAAGATGGCCACTGGGCGCTGGCCTATACCGGCACCATCGCCTTCCTGATCGACAAGCAGCAGGTTAAAGATATCCCCCACAGCTGGGCCGATCTGAAAAAAGGTAAGTATGTGGTTACTATCGGTGACGTCGGCGTGGCAGCTCAGGCGGCCAACGGCGTACTGGCGGCAAACTACGCCTTAGGTGGCGATGAGAAGAACCTGAAACCGGCGCTGGCTTTCTTTGCCGATCTGGCTAAACAGGGTCGTCTTGGCGTTACCGATCCGGTGATTGCCAATATCGAAAAAGGCGAAGTGCAGATGGCGGTGGTGTGGGACTTTAACGCCCTGAACTACCGGGACCAGATCGACAAAAACCGCTACGAAGTGGTTATCCCGTCTGATGGCTCCGTGACCTCCGGCTACACCACCGTCATCAACAAATATGCGAAACACCCTAACGCCGCAAAACTGACGCGCGAATATATCTTCTCAGACCAGGGACAGATCAATCTGGCGAAGGGCTATGCCCGTCCGATTCGTGCTGAACATCTGACGCTGCCAGCGGACGTTCAGGCTCGCCTGCTGCCGCAATCTGAATATAAAAATGCCCGTCCGGTGAAGGATCAGGCTGCCTGGGATAAATCGTCGAAAATGCTGCCGCGCCTGTGGCAGGAAAACGTCATCATCAATATGCAGCAGTAATTCGCGGCAGGGAGAACGGAATGAAGACCATCCTGGTAGTGCTGGACGGCCTGAGCAATCAGGTCGCACAACATGCAATGGGTTACCTGCATGCCGAATGTTCGCAGGGCAACGGGTTTTATTACCGTATGACCTGTGAATTACCCTCGCTGTCACGCCCGCTTTATGAGTGCATTCTGACCGGTGTTCCGCCGGTCAGAAGCGGCATTATTCATAATGGCGTCAGCCGGTTAAGCCGCGAGCGTAGCGTCTTTCACTTTGCGCGAGCGGCGGGACTGACGACTGCGGCGGCGGCCTACCACTGGGTGAGTGAGCTTTATAACCAAACGCCGTTCGTTCCGGCGCGCGATCGTCACACTGACGCGCCGGACCTGCCCATTCAATATGGCCATTTTTATTCTGACGATAGCTATCCCGACTCGCATCTGTTTGAAGATGCAGAGAGCCTGCGGCTGCGTCACGATCCCGATTTTCTGCTAATCCACCCGATGAATATCGACGATGCCGGTCATAAATCGGGCCTCTCCTCGCCACAGTACCGCAACCGGGCACGCATCGCCGACGGCCTGCTGTCGCAGTGGATGCCCTTGTGGCTGGCTGAGGACTATCAGGTGATGGTGACCGCCGATCACGGCATGAATGACGATCGCTCCCACGGCGGCATTCTGCCGGAAGAGACCACGGTGCCGCTGTTTGTCTTTGGCCGGGCTTTTTCGCTGCAGCCTGACCTGGCACCGCAGCAGACCGATCTGTGCGGCACGCTGTGTGAACTGCTTGAGGTGGCGCATGACAAGCCGGTCTGTCGCGGCCTGCTGGCGGAGTCGAAGAGATGAGAGGAAAAGGATTCGCGCTGCTGCTGCTGTTACCGTTCACCCTGTTCTGGGTCGCCTTTCAGCTGGCACCGCTGTTGTGGATCGCCATTAACAGTTTCTGGAGTGAGATGAACAGTCAGTGGGGCTGGGATAACTATCAGGACATTCTCACCTCGCCCTTCTACCAGCAGGCGTTTCGTTTTTCGCTGGATATCTCACTCTGGTCAAGCGTCTACGGCTTACTGATTGCACTGGTCACCGGCTATTCACTGCATCAGCTCGGCGGCGGGCGACTGCAGCGCTTTCTCATCGCTTTTACCAATATGACCAGCAACTTTGCGGGTGTCCCGCTGGCGTTTGCCTTTGTGATTCTGCTGGGGCTGAACGGCTGCCTGACATTGCTGTTGCGCCATTTTGGTCTGGTTGAGAGCTTCAGACTCTTCTCGCGCAACGGCATGGTGCTGGTCTACACCTGGTTCCAGATCCCGCTGGGCGTGCTGCTGCTCTACCCGGCGTTCGACGGGCTGAAAAAAGAGTGGCAGGAGTCCGCTGCGCTGCTGGGTGCCAGCCGCTGGCACTACTGGTGGCACATCGGCCTGCCGATTCTGTTTCCGGCGCTGCTCGGGACCTTTGTGATCCTGCTGGCGAATGCGCTGGGCGCTTACGCCACGATTTATGCCCTGACCACGGGTAATTTCAACGTGGTGCCGGTGCGCATTGCCGCGCTGGTCTCCGGCGATATCTCGCTGGATCCCAACACCGGTAGTGCGCTGGCGATGCTGCTGGTGGCGATTATGGCGCTGATCACCCTGGTGCAGCAATATCTGGTGCGCCGTAGCTATCTCAATGCGAAACAGCCATGAAAGGAGCCGCCATGTCACGTGCTGAGCACCTCTATCACCGGATAATGGTCGGGTTACTCTTTACCCTGCTGGCACTGCCTTTACTGGCCACACTGCTTTATGCACTGTCGTCCGACTGGAGTAACACCATTCTGCCACAGGGCTATAGCCTGAAGTGGTTCATCCAGCTCTGGAGCGACCCGCGATTTCTGACGGCGCTGAGCCATTCGCTGCTGATTTGCCTGGGTGCGCTTATGTTCTCGCTGGTGCTGGTGCTGCCTGCCATGTTTGTAATCGCTTACTATTTTCCTCGACTGGATGCGGTGATGAACGTCCTGATCCTGATGCCTTTCGCCGTGCCGCCGGTGGTGTCGTCAGTGGGATTACTGCAACTCTACTCTTCGTCACCGCTGATGCTGACCGGCACGCCGTGGATCTTAATCGGCTGTTATTTCACTATCGCGTTACCCTTTATCTACCGGGCGCTGGCGAACAATATGCAGGCGATCAACCTCAAAGAGCTGATTGATGCCGCGCAGTTGCTGGGTGCCAGCACCTGGCAGGCGGCGCTGTGGGTCGTGCTGCCCAACCTGCGCAAAGGGATGCTGATTGCCGTGCTGCTCTCTTTCTCCTTCCTGATTGGCGAATTTGTCTTCGCTAACCTGCTGGTCGGCAACCGCTATGAAACCCTGCAGGTTTACCTCTTCAACATGCGTAACGGCAGCGGTCACTTCACCAGCGCGCTGGTGATCTCCTACTTCTTTGTGGTGCTGCTGGTTACCTGGCTGGCCAACGCCCTGAATCCCGAACGAGGCTGAATATGAGTTACCTTGAGGTCAGAGAGCTGAACAAGTCCTATGGACCCACGCCCATTTTTGAGCAGATCGATTTCAGCGCCGCTGAAGGGGAATTTGTCACCCTGCTCGGCCCCAGCGGCTGCGGTAAATCGACGCTGCTGCGTTGTCTGGCGGGATTAACCGGCGTCGACAGCGGTGAAATCAGGCTGGAGGGCAAAGATATCGTGCCGCTGGCCCCGCAGAAGCGCGCCATCGGTATGGTGTTTCAGAGCTATGCGCTGTTTCCCAACATGACGGTAGAGAAGAACGTCGCATTTGGCCTGAAGATGCAGAAACTGCCCGAAGCGCAGATTCGCCAGCGGGTGCTGGAGGTGCTGGAGCTGGTTGAACTCAATGATTATGCACGCCGTTATCCGCACCAGTTGTCAGGCGGGCAGTGTCAGCGCGTGGCACTGGCACGTTCGCTGGTGACGCGTCCGCGTCTGCTGCTGCTGGATGAACCGCTGTCGGCGCTGGATGCGCGTATTCGCCGCCATCTGCGCGATCAAATCCGGCGCATCCAGCGCGAGCTGAATCTCACCACCCTGTTCGTCACCCACGATCAGGAGGAGGCGCTGACGCTATCCGATCGTATCGTGCTGATGAACCGGGGCAAAATCGTGCAGAATGGCGATGCCGAAGCGCTCTATACCCAACCGGTCGATCTCTTCGCCGCCGGATTTATTGGCAACTACAACCTGCTGAGCGCTGAGCAGGCGACGCGACTGACCGGTCAGCCTTTCCACAGCCAGGTGGCCATTCGCCCGGAATCAATGCTGTTCACCGCGCCGGGCCAGGGCATTCCTGCGGAAATCCTCAGCCACAGCCTGCTGGGCAACGTGATCCGCTATCGTATCCGGGCGCATGATGTGGAACTTTCGGTTGATGTGCTTAACCGATCGGCGGCGGATTTGCATCCCGCTGGCAGGAAGATTGGTCTACAATTGGAGATGTCGACTTTGCGCCAGGTGGCTTAAAACACAGGAAAAAATCACGCATAGCACGGCAATCCCCTTCACAGATTGCTCTCTTCCGTCAGGCTGGCAGTCTGTGCTTTGAGCCTGACATTCGAGGAGCGACACCACGTGTTAACCCTGCTTAATTTACTCTCTGCGGTGGCCCTGCTGGTCTGGGGCACGCATATCGTACGAACCGGCATCATGCGGGTCTACGGTGCCGATCTGCGCCGCGTCCTGAGTCGCAGCATAGAAAAAAAACCGATGGCGTTTCTGGCGGGCATTGGCGTGACCACGCTGGTGCAGAGCAGCAACGCCACCACGCTGCTGGTGACCTCTTTTGTGGCGCAGAATCTGGTCAGCCTGACGCCCGCGCTGGTGGTGATTCTTGGCGCGGATGTCGGCACCGCGATTATGGCGCGTATCCTGACGTTTGATCTCTCCTGGCTCTCACCGCTGTTTATCTTCTTTGGCGTGGTGTTCTTCCTCAGCCGCAAGCAGACCCGTGCGGGTCAGTTAGGCCGGGCCAGTATCGGCCTGGGCCTGATATTGCTGGCGCTGCAGCTGATTGTCGAAGCGGCTCGCCCGATTACCCAGGCCGCCGGTGTCCAGGTGCTTTTCTCCAGCCTGACCGGCGACGTGATGCTCGATGCGCTGCTGGGTGCGGTGTTCGCCATCATCAGTTACTCCAGCCTGGCCGCGGTGCTGATCACCGCGACGCTCACCGCCACCGGCGTGATTTCGTTCAAGGTGGCGCTCTGTCTGGTGATTGGTGCCAATCTCGGTAGCGGCCTGCTGGCGATGATCAACGCCAGCGGCTCGAATGCCGCGGGCAAGCGCGTGGCGCTCGGCAGCCTGCTGTTCAAGCTGATCGGCTGCGTGTTCATCCTGCCGTTTGTCGATATTGTGGCGGAGTGGCTGGATAAGCTGCCGGTCAACGATGAAGAGTTAGTGATTTTCTTCCATGTATTTTACAACCTGATCCGCTGCGTGGCGATGGTGCCGTTTGCTGACCTGATGGCGCGCCTCTGTCGCCGTATGATTGCCGACGACGTGGATAACGCGCTGCACCTCAAGCCGAAGCACCTCGATCGCAGCGCGCTGGATACGCCGGCGCTGGCGCTGGTGAATGCCGCCCGCGAAGCGTTGCGCATGGGTGACGTACTGGAGCAGATGCTGGAGGCGTTTAATAAAGTGGTGCATGGCGAATCCCGCGAGGAACGCACGGTGCGCAGACTGGATGATGATGTCGATGTGCTCTATACCGCAATCAAACTCTATCTGGCGCGGATGCCAAAAGAGGACCTCCCCGAAGAGGACTCGCGTCGCTGGGGCGAAATCATTGAAATGTCGCTTAATCTGGAGCAGGCCGGGGACATCATCGAGCGGATGAGCGGCGATGTCGCTGACAAATCGCTGGCAGCGGGCCGCGCGTTCTCTGCCGAGGGATTAAAAGAGCTGCAGGAGCTGCATGAGCTGCTGATCGCTAACCTCAGAATGAGCCTGTCGGTGTTTCTGTCACACGATATCACCAGTGCTAAACGTCTGCGCCGCGCTAAACATCGCTTCCGTCTGATGATCCGCCGCTACTCTCATGCGCATGTTGACCGCCTGCACCAGAAGAACGTGCAGAGTATTGAGACCAGTTCGCTGCATCTCGGTTTACTGGGCGACATGAAGCGCCTGAATTCACTGTTTTGTAGTGTGGCCTACACGGTGCTGGAACAGCCCGACGATGAACGTGACTATGAATAAAACTGAGCGGAGTGAATAACCTGCCGCGCCGGAGCGGCGATCGTCCGGCGCGGCAGCAGTGAGATGCGGCGCAGTGCAATAATGCGCCGCCACTGTTACTTCTTCTTAATCGGCTTCCCTGACCAGTAACCCGCCAGCAGTGAACCTGACAGGTTGTGCCACACCGAGAACAGCGCGCCTGGCAATGCCGCCAGTGGTGAGAAGTAGAGTTTTCCCAGCGTCGCCGCCAGACCGGAGTTTTGCATGCCGACCTCAAGCGCCAGGGTACGGCAGGTTGACTCATCGAAGCCAAACAGCTTACCGCCCCAGTAGCCGCCAAGCAGGCCAATCGCGTTATGCAGGATCACCGCCGCGATCACCATCAGACCCACCGATCCAATAAAGGCCTGACTGCCCGCCACCACCGCACTGATGATCAGCAGAATACAGACCATCGAAAACGCAGGCAGCCAGGGTTCCACCCGGCGAACCACGCTGTTCATGCTGTGATGAATGATCAGTCCCAGGGAGATGGGGATCACGACGATCTTCACGATGCTCAGCAGCATGCCAGCCACATCAACCTGAATGTGGGTATCAACATAAAAGCGGGTTAACAGCGGCGTGGCGAATACACCCACCAGCGCAGAGACTGACGAGATCGTCACCGACAGCGCCACATCCCCCTTCGCCAGATAGATCATGACGTTGCTGGCGGTGCCGCTGGCAACTGAGCCGACCAGAATCATACCGGCAGCCAGATCGGGCGGCATATGAAACAGTTTTGCCAGTCCCCAGGCGGCTAACGGCATCACCAGATAGTGCAGAAAGGTTCCGGCAATCACCGGCGCAGGTCGGGTCAGGACCCGTTTAAAATCGTCGATATTCAGGGTCACACCCATGCCGAACATAATCAGCATCAGCAGATAAGTGACCCAGGGTCCGATGCCGAGAAACGTACCTGGAGAGTAATAAGCGGCGACAGACAACAGCACGGCCCAGAGCGGGAACAGGCGGGTTAACGTGGCGAGCATAGCCAGACTTCCTTATAAGAATGTTATGTTTTATGCAGATTTGCCATAGAGAGTCATCATGCAGGAACGACTGCCGTGACGAAGGCCGGATCATAACATTTCATTATCATGGCGTAAGGCGAAGATGGGTCGAGGCGGGAAAATGCGGATCGACTGCTGCCGATCCGCTGATTATTGACGAAATTACGCTGCTTTTTCCTCTAAACCGCGGTAGATCAAACCACCAATCACGGCACCGATAATCGGCATTAACCAGAACATCCACAGCTGAGAGATCGCCCAGTCACCCTGGAACAGGGCTGCCGCGGTGCTGCGTGCCGGGTTAACCGAGGTATTCGTTACCGGAATGCTGATCAGGTGAATCAGGGTTAACGCCAGACCAATCGCAATAGGTGCAAAGCCTTTCGGCGCGCGCTCGCTGGTGGCACCCATGATCACAATCAGGAAGATAGCGGTCATCGCCCCTTCGGCGATCATACCTGACTGCAGGCTGAAGCCGCCTGGCGAGTGTTCGCCGTAGCCGTTTGCCGCAAAGCCGCTGGCCGCTGCACTGAAGTCGCCTTTACCGCTGGCAATCAGATAGAGCACCGCGCCAGCGGCAATGCCGCCTGCCAGTTGCGCAATGATGTAAGGGATGGCCTGTGACGCGGGAAAACGTCCGCCTGCCACTAATCCCAGGGTCACCGCCGGGTTAAAGTGCCCGCCTGAGATGTGACCGACCGCATACGCCATGACCAGCACGCTCAGCCCGAAAGCCAGCGCCACGCCCATGAAGCCAATGCCCAGCTCCGGGAACGCAGCTGACAGCACGGCACTACCACAACCGCCGGCCACCAGTACGAAGGTACCCAGCGCCTCTGCGACTAACCTTTTCATGATATTTCCTAAATTTGGGTGAATTGATTCAGCGGCGGGATTATAAATCTGCGGAAAGGGAGCGCAATGCAGGTGCACGAAATGCGCAGAGAAAGGGATTGCCATTTGGCAATAACAGGCTGTAACTTTCTGTATTAATGGGATTTATCGGAAGTCGCGTGCCGGGGAGTAATGAGGGAGATATGAACCATTCTTGCCGCTTTTCAGGCCGCGCTGACGCGGCCTGAATGCCACAGAAGCCTACTCGAACAGATTGCGATGCAGCGTACGTACCACGCTTTCCGCATCGTTGCCCGGCACCAGGAAGCAGAGATTGTAGCTGCTGGCACCGTAGCAAATCATCCGCAGGTTGAACGGGTCGAGCACACCAAACACCTCTTTGCCGACGCCGCACGCTTTTGACAGCTGGTTACCGATAATCGCCACCAGCGCCAGATCTTCTTCCACTTCAACCCGGCACAGCGACGAGAGTTCAGTCAGTAAAGCCTGGGTCAGCAGGCTGGCACTGGTTGAGGTCGATCCGGTGGTGTCGAGCGTAAGCGCCACGCTCACTTCGGAGGTGGTGATCAGGTCAACCGAGACGTTATGACGCGCCAGAATATTGAAGAGTTCAGCAAGAAAACCAAACGTATGCAGCATGTTAAGGCTGTGCAGCGTTAACAGCGTCTGCTTACGGCGTAGCGCCAGCGCCCGAAACAGCGGCGGGTTGCGGGTTTCATTGCAGACGCGGGTCCCACCGGCTGCCGGATCCTTGCTGGAACCGACGAATACCGGAATACCCCGGCGTACGGCGGGAAGCAGCGTCGCCGGGTGCAGCACTTTCGCACCGAACGTCGCCATTTCAGCGGCTTCTTCAAAAGTAATTTCATCAATACGCTTCGCCGTCGGCACCACGCGCGGATCGGTGGTGTAGATGCCCGGCACATCCGTCCAGATATCCACACGCGCCGCATTCAGCGCTTCGCCCAGCAGCGCGGCGGTGTAATCACTGCCGCCGCGACCCAGGGTGGTGGTGCGCCCTTCGCTTTCACTGCCGATGAACCCCTGAGTAATGACCAATGCCTGCTCAATGCGCGGCTGTAACTGCGCCGTCGCCTGCTCCGCCAGCACCTGTACATCCGGTACTGCCCGGCCAAAATGATCGTCGGTACGCATTACCTTGCGGACATCGAACCACTCCGCATTAACCTGGCGTTCACGCAGAATTTCCACAAACAGCAGTGATGACATCAGCTCACCGTGGCTGACCAGTTCATCGGTCAGGGCATTCGAGGTGGCCAGTGAGGCGGCTTCGGAAAGCATGCTGATATTGTCGATCATCCGATCGATTTCATCGCGGATCACTTCCGGACGCTGCAGTCGATCAACAATGGCGTACTGGATACGGCGGATATCATCAAGCAGCACAGCGCGCTGGGGAGCCTGCTGGCCTTCAGCCAGCGCAACCAGCAGATTAGTAATGCCCGCCGAAGCAGAGAGCACCACCAGACGCGTGCTGGCGTCCTGCAACACCACATCGGCGCTGCGGTTCATCGCTTCAAAATCGGCTACGCTGGTGCCGCCGAATTTTGCCACTATCAGTGTTTGAGACATGTAGGACCTCGTGTCAGGTTATCTTGTTCTCGCCGATGAAAGGGTCGAGAAACATTCTTTCAGCCAGGCACAAGGAAAGAGCAGAAACGGGCGGACAAGATCGGATAGACGAGTCACCCAGAAGCGCCCCACCTTGCGAAACGTCGACTGCAGACGTTTCTGGTGACAACCCAGAGGATTCAGCCCCTGTAGCCGACAGGCAGCACACCGCGTGCTGACCCACCTCGGCGTCGCTCCCCATCATGTGTTTTCACCGGATACGGTTCCTCCAACACACTGCCTGGGCGACGCGCCTCTTCTGGCTTGCGCACAGGTGCGCAAGTAGGCGCATAGATCTAGCCTTTTCTGGACCTGCTGTCAATGTCAGCGATGCCCGGAGCGCCGCATCAGAAAACAAATGACTCTGCGTCGCAGCGGCTACAGTGCTTAATGGGTTCAGCCCATGCAGCAATCCCTGATACGGCACAACGTTTTGCGCAGACTTTCGCGTCACACTTTACCGCGCGTTGCCTCTGCGGTCCGCTGGCTGTTCGCGCCAGTGAATGCTGGCGATAAACAGCGGCGTTCAGATCGCCTGTCCGGCGCGCGCTGACAAAATTTTTCCTTTCAGTTACAACTGTGGTCATACTGAAACGCTAAACGGGCATGATGTGCCTCCGATGGAATGACGGTTCTTAATATCAACAAGAGTGTTGCCATGAAAAATATCAATCCGACACAAACCGCAGCCTGGAAAGCGCTGCAACAGCATTTTGAGCAGATGAAGTCGGTAGAAATTGCCGATCTGTTCGCCCAGGATGCCGATCGTTTTGCCAAATTCTCTGCCACCTTTGATGATCAGATGCTGGTGGATTTCTCCAAAAACCGCATCACCCAGGAAACCCTCGATAAGTTACAGGCGCTGGCCAAAGAGACCGACCTGAGCGGTGCCATTAAGTCTATGTTCTCGGGTGAGAAGATTAACCGCACCGAAGATCGTGCGGTGCTGCACGTCGCGCTGCGTAACCGCAGTAACACGCCGATTCTGGTGGATGGCAAAGATGTGATGCCAGAGGTCAACGCGGTGCTGGATAAGATGAAAGGCTTCTCTGAGCGCATCATCAGCGGCGAATGGAAAGGCTATACCGGTAAAGCGATCACCGACGTGGTGAATATCGGTATCGGCGGCTCTGACCTCGGCCCGTTTATGGTGACTGAAGCGCTGCGCCCGTACAAAAACCATCTGAACATGCATTTTGTCTCTAACGTTGACGGCACCCACATCGCCGAAACGCTGAAAGACCTCAGCCCGGAAACCACCCTGTTCCTGGTGGCATCGAAAACCTTCACCACCCAGGAAACCATGACCAACGCCCACAGCGCGCGCGACTGGTTCCTGAAAACGGCAGGCGACCAGCAGCACGTAGCGAAACACTTTGCTGCGCTGTCGACCAACGCCAAAGCGGTGGGCGAATTTGGTATCGACACCAACAACATGTTTGAATTCTGGGACTGGGTTGGCGGCCGCTATTCACTGTGGTCAGCGATCGGCCTGTCGATCATTCTCTCGATTGGTTTCGATAACTTCGAGCAGCTGCTGAGCGGCGCACATGCCATGGACCAGCACTTCGCCTCTGCGCCGGCTGAGCAGAACCTGCCGGTGCTGCTGGCACTGATTGGCATCTGGTACAACAATTTCTTTGGTGCTGAAACCGAAGCGATTCTGCCTTACGACCAGTACATGCACCGCTTTGCCGCCTATTTCCAGCAGGGCAATATGGAGTCAAACGGCAAGTATGTGGATCGTGCCGGTCATCCGGTGGACTACCAGACTGGCCCAATCATCTGGGGCGAACCTGGCACCAACGGTCAGCACGCGTTTTATCAGCTGATCCACCAGGGTACCAAGCTGGTTCCGTGCGACTTTATTGCGCCGGCCATTACCCATAATGCGCTCGCGGATCACCATCCGAAGCTGCTCTCTAACTTCTTTGCCCAGACTGAAGCGCTGGCGTTTGGTAAGTCACGCGACGTCGTAGAGAAAGAGTTTACCGATGCCGGTAAATCTGCAGAGTCTGTGGCCCATATCGTGCCGTTCAAGGTGTTTGAAGGTAACCGCCCGACTAACTCCATCCTGCTGCGTGAGATTACCCCTTACAGCCTGGGCGCACTGATTGCCCTGTATGAGCACAAAATCTTCACTCAGGGTGTCATCCTGAATATCTTCACCTTCGATCAGTGGGGTGTGGAATTAGGTAAGCAGCTGGCGAACCGTATTCTGCCGGAACTGGAAAACGAGGACGAAATTACCACTCACGACAGCTCCACTAATGCCTTAATTAACCGCTATAAATCCTGGCGTTAATCGGCGTTAATTTCATCGGGCGGCCACTTTGCCGCCCTTTTTATGTCTGTTTTTACATCTGAATGGGCTGTTTATATCGTCGGAGAGCATGGGTTGTCAGGGAAAAGTCTTAAAATAACCTAAGATAATTCTGAACATCGATGCGCTGAACGGGCCAGCATAAAGTATAAAATGGTCCTGAAATCGGGCAATCTCTATTGTTAGCTATTGATTCATAATCATATTCAGTTTCAGCAATCCTGAGTAAATTCTGATTATTCTTATTCCGTACCAGATATTAATAAAAAAGAACATTACGCTTTGCAATTGATTCGCCAGTAGCGAAATATCTGGCATCAGCCCGAAATATTCCGATATAAAAAGTAGTTATCCCCAATCCAGCTAATTAAATCACGTGTCCACCCCGCTATTCACCCTGGTTTTTCCGGTGCTGAACTCTGGTATTTTGTTGCCCTATACTGAACGCGCCCGCAATGGGACTGTCCGTCGATTTTGCCGCAGTCTGACTGCGTTGCAACCTCAGCGGACAGAGATCCTTCATTCACTCAATGCAGGAAACGCTGTTATGAAAAAAACTATGGTTGCCGGTGCAGCCTTGATCTTCGTTGCCGTCTCTTCCAGCGCATTTGCTGCGCCGGAAGAAGCTGGTACCGCAGCTGGCGCGCAGGCGGGAGCAATCTCTGCTGGCACGTCGACCGCTGTGGGTATCGGTGCACTTGGCGCGCTGGTCGGGCTCGGCATTGCCGCTTCTGGCGGTGGTGACGGTGCAAATACCGGTACAACAACCACGACCACGACGAGCACCACTCGTTGATGGATGCCCGACCCCCGTCTGATTGCTGATCTGCAGCAAAGGGGCAGAGGCTAAACCACTGACTTCGGTGAGTGAGGACGCTGAGCCACGTAACCTGTATTTCTGCAGCCGGAACGGGACGGGCAGAGCACCTTTAAACATAACCACACGCCTGTGTGGTTATTTTTTACTTTGGCATGACTTATCAGGGACACACAGTGCGCCAACTTCCTCTGCTGCTCGCTTGCCTGCTGCTGCAGGCCTGTACACAAACGCAAAAAGGTCTTGAACAGACTCTGCTGCTTGCGGTTAACGGTCCGGACGACGTGACCGTTACCGATCAACAGGTCAACAATCTTCCCTATGCCAGTCTCTATGCTCGCCTGAATGAAGGTCCGCGCATTTTTGTAGTGCTCGGCTACAACGAGAAAGGTCAGCAGAAATGGGTGACACAGGATCAGGCGATGCTGGTGACACAGCATGGCCGCCTGGTTAAAACCCTGGGCTTGCCGGATAACCTGCTGAGCGTCAGCAATCTGCAACAGGATCCGCTCGCTGACAGCCTGCATATCAGCAACGGTGCAGGCTGGACCCGCATCGTGCAGTGGACCGAACAGGGCAAGGTTCGCGGCGCGACTGTGCGTTCAACCTTCCAGCGCGGCACCGACGAAGTCCTGACCGTGGCGGGCAACCGCATTCCGTGCCGCGTCTGGCATGAGCAGGTGAGCATCGACAGCAGTAACCGCGAGTGGGAAAACACCTTCTGGATCGATAACAGCAGCGGCGATGTGGTGCAGGCCCATCAGATGCTGGCGGCAGACGCCTTCCCTGTAGATATCACTATTCTGAAGCCGGCGAAATCATGAAAAAAATCACTTTTTTGCTGGCCGGGCTGAGCCTGTTCAGCGCCGCAGAAGCGCAGGCAACTGCGCAGGTTATCGTTCATGCACCGCACAACGGCGGTCAGGCTGAGCTGAGCCAGGTCGCGGATCTCTCCCAGCTGGTGACTCTGCCTCCACTGCAGGTCAACACTGACTGGCGTGCGACCTTTATTGCCGAGCGCGGCGCCAGCGCAGTGGCACAGCAGCACTATCAACAGACGCTGGGCGCGTTACGTGCCTGGCGTGCCGACAGCAGCGGCGATCGGGCGGCGGCCATTGATGAAGTGATCCGCCAGCTGAGCGCCATCAAAGTAGCAGGTCGCCAGTTCACGTCGCTCGACCCGGACTGGATCCGTCTGCATCCGGCTGACAACCGTCGGCTGGAAGGCAGCTATGACCTCTATCTGCAGGCCCCCTCAGATTCTGTACTGCTGCTCGGCGCGCTGAGCGGCGCAGGCAAAGTGAGCTGGCAGCCGGGTAAATCAGTACGCGACTATCTGGATGGTCATGACGCACTCTCCGGGGCAGAACGCAATTTTGTCACCGTGATTGCACCTTCAGGCGCCACACAGCAGGTGCCGGTTGCCTACTGGAATCATCGCCACGCGGAAGTGGAGCCAGGCAGCATTATCTGGCTCGGCTTTTCGTCATGGAGCCTGCCAGGCAGCTATGAAGACCTTAATGAACGCATCCTTTCCGTACTGACTCACCGGATACCAGACTGATGAAAAAACGTTATCTCTTCAGCCTGTTGGCTGTTTCCGTGGCGGCAGCCTGTCAGGCGCAGGCTGACACCTGGCCCGAGCCGGTGGGCCCTTCACAATCCGATTTCGGCGGCGTGGGTCTGATGCAGGTGCCGACGGCGCGCATGGCCAAAGAGGGCGAGTTCAGCCTCAACGCGCGCGACAACGATCAGTACCGATACTACTCCGCGTCACTGCAGCTCTTTCCCTGGCTGGAGACCACTGTGCGGTATACCGACGTGCGCACCCGTCAGTACAGTGCGGTCTCAGAATTCAGCGGCACGCAGAGCTATAAAGATAAAGCCTTCGACCTGAAACTCCGTCTGTGGCAGGAGGGCTTCTGGCTGCCGGAAGTGGCGGTGGGAACCCGCGATCTGGGCGGTACCGGTCTGTTCGACAGCGAATACCTGGTGGCGACCAAAGCATGGGGACCGTTCGACTTTACCCTGGGGCTTGGCTGGGGCTATCTCGGCAATAGCGGCACCGTGAAGAACCCCTTCTGCTCATACAGCGACAGCTATTGCCAGCGTCCGCAGGTGGGCGAAGCGGGTTCAATCAACGGCTCGCAGATGTTCCACGGTCCGACGGCGCTGTTTGGCGGCGTGGAGTATCAGACGCCCTGGCAGCCGCTGCGCCTTAAAATGGAGTATGAGGGCAACGACTACCAGAATGACTTTGCTGGCCGCCTTGAGCAGCGCAGCAAGCTCAACGTCGGCGCGATTTATCGCGTAACCGACTGGGCTGACATCAACGCCAGCTACGAACGCGGTAACACCTTTATGTTTGGTGTCACCATTCGCACCAACTTCAACGATCTGCGTCAGGCGCACATCGACAGCGAGAAGCCTTCCTACAATCCGCAGCCGCAACCTAAGTTGCTGGAGCCGACGGTGGTGGGCACTCAGCTGACCGATCTGAAATACAATGCCGGTCTTGATGGTCCGCGTATTCAGACTCAGGGTCACACGATCTATGTGTCAGGCGAGCAGACGAAGTATCGCGATACCCGTGAAGGGGTGGATCGTGCGAACTGCATCATCATGAACCACCTGCCTGACGGCATCGACACCATCAATGTCACCGAGTCGCGCTTTAACATGCCACAGGTGACGACTGAGACGCAGGTCGCCAGCCTGCGTAACAATCTGGAAGGCTATCCGCTGGGCCATGAGCAGCCACTGCAACAGACCCGCAAAGAACCGGTCGATCCGGGTACCACTGAGCAGGGGATGTTTATCCGTCAGGATCGCCTGAACTACAGTCTGTCGCCGGTGCTGAATCAGTCGGTGGGCGGCCCGGAAAGCTTCTATATGTATCAGGTCGGCGTGATGGCCAGCGCTGATTACTGGCTGACGGATCACCTGCTGGTGGGCGGTAGTCTGTTTGGTAACCTCGCCAACAACTACGACAAGTTCAACTACAACGGCGCACCGGCGGACTCTTCGCTGCCGCGTGTGCGTACCCATATCCGCGACTACGTTGAGAACAACGTCTACGTCAACGATCTGCAGGCGAACTATATGGGCCACCTCGGTAACGGCTTCTATGGTCAGGTTTACGGCGGGTACCTGGAGACGATGTATGGCGGCGTGGGCGGCGAGCTGCTCTATCGCCCGGTCGATGCGAACTGGGCGGTGGGCGTCGATGCCAACTATGTCCGTCAGCGTGACTGGGACAACATGATGCAGTTTAACCGCTATAAAGCCTCAACCGGCAACCTGACCGGTTACTGGCGTCCATGGTTCATGCAGGATGTACTGGTGAAAACCAGCGTCGGTCAGTATCTGGCGAAAGATAAAGGTGTGACGGTCGATGTGTCGAAGCGCTTCGACAGCGGCGTGATGGTGGGTGTCTATGCCACCAAAACCAACGTCTCGTCTGAAGAGTATGGCGAAGGCGACTTCACCAAAGGCTTCTATATCTCCATCCCAATGGATCTGTTCACTGTGACGCCAACGCGCGGTCGCGCGCAGGTGAACTGGGTGCCGCTGACGCGTGATGGCGGTCAGATGCTGGGTCGCAAGTACCAGCTGTATGATCTGACGTCCGATCGCGACGCGCGCTTTAACTAAGCAGATGGCGGCCTCAGGGCCGTTTCATGCGGTTAACAGAAAGCAGGCTCAGGGAGCATATGCCTGAAGCAAAGCATAGCAATGAGATCGCGCCTGCTCAGGGAACCCGGTCAGATCGGAAAGGCGCTAATGCCATCCCTGGCCGCTCGTCCCGCGCCGTCCCTGGCGCGGGACGCTTTCCTCCTCTGACCGGGTTCCCTGCGCGTTAAGTTTCTTCATTGCTGCCACATTTAACCGGAGCTGGATTTGTCAGCAGTCTGAAGCGGCCCTCAGGCCGCTTTTTTATTTAGTCCGCGTCGTAGCCGAGATTTGGTGCCAGCCAGCGCTCCACTTCCATGACCGACATCCCTTTGCGTGCCGCATAATCTTCCACCTGGTCACGCTGGATCTGCGCCACGGCGAAATAGCGGCTGTCAGGATGGCTGAAGTACCAGCCAGAGACTGACGCGCCCGGCCACATGGCAAAGGATTCGGTGAGCTTCATGCCGGTCTGTTCTTCCACCGCCAGCAGACGCCAGATGGCGGCTTTCTCAGTGTGCTCCGGGCAGGCCGGATAGCCTGGTGCCGGACGTATCCCCTGATAATTTTCCCGAATCAGCTCTTCATTGCTGAGATTTTCGTTGGGCGCGAAGCCCCAGATCACCTTACGTACCCGCTCGTGCAGGTATTCGGCAAAGGCTTCCGCCAGACGGTCAGCCAGCGCTTTCACCATGATCTTGTTGTAGTCGTCATGCTGACGATCGTACGCCTCCGCCAGCGCATCCTCTTCCAGCCCGCCGGTCACCGCGAAAGCACCGAGATAGTCCGCTTTGCCGCTCGATTTCGGGGCCACAAAATCCGCCAGACAGTAGTTGGCGAAGTCGGTTTTTTCGGTCTGCTGGCGTAAGTAATGACTCACACACAAAATCTCATCACGCCGCTCATCACTGTAGAGATGAATATCATCGCCGACACGGTTAGCCGGAAAAATACCGACCACGCCACGTGGCTTCAGCAGCGACTGCTGGCTTAATTTGTCGAGCATCGCATTGGCATCGGCAAACAGACGCTGCGCCTCTTCACCCACCACCTCATCCTCCATGATGCGGGGATATTTGCCCGCCAGCGACCAGGTCATAAAGAATGGCGTCCAGTCGATGTAGTTGCGCAGCGTTTCAATGCTGGCCTCCACCTGACTGACCCCGGGACGATGCGGCACGGGTGGCGTGTAACTCTCCCAGTCAATTGAGGTGGCGTTATCGCGCGCCGCCTGCAGCGAGACCGGCGGTGTGCGCGGCTTTTTGCGTGCATGCTGAATGCGCACGGTCTCGTACTCTTTGCGGGTTCGGGCGACGAAATCCTCTTTTAACGTGGCGGAGAGCAGCGACGACACTACGCCAACGGTACGTGAAGCGTTCTGCACGTAGACCGTCGGGCCGCTGTAATGCTGCTCAATTTTGACAGCGGTATGCGCCTTCGAGGTGGTCGCGCCGCCAATCAGCAGTGGTAAGGTAAAGCCCTGACGCTCCATCTCTTTCGCCATGTTGACCATCTCATCCAGCGACGGCGTAATCAGGCCTGATAAGCCGATGATGTCCGCATTCACTTCGCGCGCCGTTTTGAGAATTTTTTCGCCCGGCACCATCACGCCAAGGTCAATGATTTCGTAGTTATTACACTGCAGCACCACGCCGACAATATTTTTGCCGATGTCGTGCACGTCGCCTTTGACCGTGGCCAGCACGATTTTACCGTTGCTGCGCCCCGCCTCTTTGCTGGCTTCGATAAAGGGTTCCAGATACGCCACCGCCTGCTTCATCACGCGCGCCGATTTCACCACCTGCGGCAGGAACATTTTGCCCTCACCGAACAGGTCACCGACCACGTTCATGCCAGACATCAGCGGGCCTTCAATCACCTCTATCGGCCGTGGTACCTGCTGGCGCGCCTCTTCGGTATCCTGCTCGATAAACTCGGTGATCCCCTTGACCAGCGAATACTCCAGCCGTTTCACCACGTCCCAGCTGCGCCATTCCGCGAGCTGTTTTTCCTGCGAGCCATCGCTTTTGCCGCCACGGTATTTCTCCGCCAGCGCCAGCAGCCGCTCGGTGCCATCATCCCGCCGGTTAAGAATCACATCCTCTACCGCCTCGCGCAGTTCTGCCGGCAAATCATCATAAATCGCCAGCTGGCCTGCGTTGACGATGCCCATATCCATGCCTTTACGGATGGCGTAATAGAGAAAGACGGCATGTATCGCTTCACGCACCGGATCGTTGCCACGGAATGAAAACGATACGTTGGAGACGCCGCCGGAGATCATCGCATGGGGCAGCTCGCGCTTGATATCTTCGCAGGCACCAATGAAATCCATGGCGTAGTTGTTGTGTTCGTCGATGCCGGTGGCGACCGCAAAGATGTTGGGGTCGAAGATAATATCTTCCGGCGGGAAACCGACCTGTTCGGTGAGGATCCGGTAAGCACGGCGGCAGATCTCAATTTTACGGGCGCGGGTATCCGCCTGACCCACTTCGTCAAACGCCATGACCACCATCGCCGCGCCGTAACGCCGGACCTGACGGGCATGATGGATAAAGGCCGCTTCACCCTCTTTCATCGAAATTGAGTTCACGATCCCTTTGCCCTGAATGCACTGCAACCCTTTCTCAATCACCTCCCATTTTGAGGAGTCGATCATGATCGGCACGCGGGCAATATCGGGTTCGCCAGCAATCAGATTCAGAAAGCGTACCATCGCCGCCTCGGCGTCGAGCATGCCTTCATCCATGTTGATGTCGATGATCTGCGCGCCGCTCTGCACCTGCTGCAGCGCCACTTCCAGCGCTTCGTTATACTTCTCTTCTTTGATCAGCCGTTTAAATTTTGCCGAGCCGGTGACGTTGGTGCGCTCACCGACGTTAACAAACAGTGACACTGCGGTGATGTTAAGCGGCTCCAGACCGGAGAGACGACAGGCCACCGGGATCGTCGGCAACTGACGCGGTGCGACGCCTTCAACCGCCGCCACCATGGCAGCGATATGTTGCGGTGTGGTGCCACAGCAGCCGCCGATAATGTTCAGGAATCCGGCGGTGGCCCATTCACCAATCTGCTGCGCCATCAGTTCCGCATCCAGATCATATTCACCAAAGGCATTGGGCAGACCGGCGTTGGGATGGGCGGTCACGTAGCCTTCAGCGATGCGCGACAGTTCCGCCACATACTGACGAAGTTCGTCGGGTCCCAGCGCGCAGTTCAGGCCAAAAGAGAGCGGTTCGGCGTGACGCAGCGAGTTGTAAAAAGCTTCGGTGGTCTGGCCGGAGAGCGTTCGGCCGGAGGCGTCGGTGATAGTGCCGGAGATCATCAGCGGCAGCGCCACGCCCAGCGCTTCCATCTCGGTCTGCACCGCATAGACGGCTGCTTTGGCATTCAGCGTATCGAACACCGTTTCAATCATGATGATGTCGGACCCGCCCTCCACCAGCGCGCGGGTCGATTCGCGGTACGCCTCCACCAGCTGATTAAAAGTGACGTTACGGTAGGCAGGATCGTTGACGTCGGGTGAGATCGAGCAGGTGCGGTTGGTCGGGCCGAGCACACCCGCAACATAACGCGGACGATCCGGCGTTTTCGCCGTCCACGCATCGGCGCAGGCTCGCGCCAGGCGGGCCGCTTCAAAATTGATCTCCGCCGATAAACGTTCCATCTGGTAGTCCGCCATCGCAATCGACGTGGCGTTAAAGGTGTTGGTTTCGAGGATATCCGCACCCGCCGCCAGATAGGCGTCGTGGATCTCGCGGATCACCGCCGGTTTACTCAGCACCAGCAGATCGTTATTGCCTTTGAGATCGCAAGGCCAGTCAGCAAAACGGCTGCCGCGATAATCCTCTTCTTCCAGCTTATAGCTCTGGATCATGGTGCCCATCCCCCCATCCAGCACCATAATGCGTTGTGCGAGCTGCTGTTTTAACGCGTCGATTTTATTGCTCACTGTTGCCCCATTCACGTCAGTCTGCTGGCGGAAAAGCCCGTTTTTCATTCTGGCACAAGCTGGTCAGGCGACAAAGTAACCTCGACTGAGAGATTTTCAGGTCACGGCTGTACAGGTCTGACCAGAAAACCAGCGTTTGCAATGCGCGTGATTAAAACGAAAATGATTTCCACAATGCAAAAGGAGAAACAATGATGGCAACGCCGGTTCCTGTTAAGCGCGGCAAGAAACCCCGTGGCACCCCTGTCGCCGCACCCGCGGGCGGTCAGGTGCAATCGCTGACCCGCGGCCTGACGCTGCTGGAGCTGATTGCTGACTCACATGGCAGCGTAGCGCTGACCGAGCTGGCTCAGCAGGCGGGTTTGCCTAACTCCACCACGCATCGCCTGCTCAGCACCATGCAGCAGCAGGGTTTTGTCCGGCAGGTGGGCGATCTCGGGCTGTGGACGATCGGCGCACACGCCTTCGTGGTCGGCAGCAGTTTCCTGCAGAGCCGTAACCTGCTGGCGCTGGTACACCCGGTGCTGCGTAGCCTGATGGAGCAGTCCGGTGAAACGGTGAATCTGGCGGTGCTGGATCTCAGCGATCACCAGGCGGTGATCATTGATCAGGTGCAGTGTACCCAGCTGATGCGAATGTCCGCGCCGATTGGCGGCAAGCTGCCGATGCATGCGTCTGGCGCAGGTAAAGCGTTTCTGGCCCACCTGGGCGATGAGCAGGTCACCGCCCTGCTCCATCAGAAAGGATTACATTACTACACGCCGAAAACCCTGATGTCGCCGCAGAGTCTGAAAGAGAATCTGGCGCTGGTGCGCAAAGCGGGCTTCTCGTTTGATGATGAAGAGCATGCGCTTGGACTACGCTGTGTCGCCGCGCCGATCTATGACGAACATGGCGAGGCGTTTGCCGCGCTCTCCATCTCCGGCCCCATCGCCCGCATGACAGACGATCGGATTACTGAATTAGGTGCACTGGTCATCCGCGAAGCGCGCCAGGTTACGCTGGCGTACAGCGGTCGTTAACTTTATCTGCGCCGTAGCAGACGCTGAAACGCTGCGTCTGCCGCCAGGCGATCACCTCTTCCACATGACCCTGGGCGATGCGCTGCTGCTGCGCGCGCCACCAGCGGGCGTCGAATATCTCCGGATGCAGTTGCAACAGCAATGCGCCGGTAGCGGCTTCACTGCATAACGCATAGCGGAAGGTTTCCGGGAAGACATCGTCCGGCCCGACGCTGTACCAGGGCTCGGCGCTGAGTTCATCCTCCTCATAGCGCGCCGCGGGCACATCCCGGAAGTGCAGCTCCTGCATCGGGCGAATCTCATCGTAATCGTAAAAAATCACCCGGCCATGGCGCGTGATGCCGAAGTTTTTAAACAGCATGTCTCCGGGAAAGATATTGGCCGCCGCCAGCTGTCGGATGGCATTGCCATACTCCTCAATCGCGTGACGCCGCTCTGCGGCATTCGCCTGGGCCAGGTAGAGATTAAGCGGCTGCATACGGCGCTCCAGCCACAGGTGACGAATAATCAGGCGATCGCCTTCGATATGCAGCTTCTCAGCCACGCAGGCGTGGAGTTCTGCCAGCAGCGCCGGTGAGATGCGCGACAGCGGCAGCGCAAACTGCTCGAACTCCTGCGTATCCGCCATACGTCCCACGCGATCGTGCTCTTTGACCTGCTGATAACAGGCGCGGACCTGCGCTTCCGTCACCTCTTTTTGCGGCGCGAAGCGATCCCTGATGACCTTGAACACCCAGTCAAAGCCCGGCAGCGTGAAGACCAGCATCACCATGCCGCGCACGCCGGGTGCGATCTCAAAGGCCGTCTCATTCTCTGCCAGCGCCTGAAGATACTCGCGATAGCTCTCGGTTTTACCGTGCTTCTGGCAGCCAATCGCCATATAGCGCTCCGCCAGGGTTTTGCCAGGCAGAATCGGTTGCAGCCAGGCGACCAGCGCCGCAGGCACCGGCGCATAAACCATGAAATAGGCGCGGGCAAAACCAAAGACAATGCTGGCGTCATTCACATCGGTCAGACAGGTGTCGATCCACAGTTCGCCCGTTTCACTGCGCTGGATCGGCAGCAGACAGGGCAAGATGCCTTCCGGCAGATGCAGCCGCGCCACCAGCCAGGCGGTTTTGTTACGATAGAAGAGTTCACTGTTAACCTCGAGCCAGCCCTGGTTCAGCCGGGGAAAATGCGACTGCAGGTGGCGGACAATCCAGCCGACGTCGCGAGCGCGCTGCTGCCACGGCAACGTCAGCGGTAAATCGCTCAACACCTGATCCACCAGTGCCAGCCAGCCCCGCTCCGGCTGATAACGGCGCGATGACGGGCGCGAAGGTGTGACCGGTGCGGTCAGGGATTGAGAGCTGAAGATAAACAGCCGGTCAGGCTGCAGATCGGCATGTCCATGTAACCGGCAGTAGACAGAATTAAAGAAGCTTTCGGCAATTTCATGCCGTGGATAGCCGGGCAGCAGGCTTTGATAGTGGTCCTTAACCCGCAGCCAGAACATCTCATCCCAGCTGGCCGCACCGTTCAGCACCCGCAGTTGATCGGCAACCAGGCTGACGTGATGGTCATAGAGATGAATACGGGCCTTCATGGCATGTTGCACCGCCTGCCATTCCGCCTGCTCAAACCGCTGCTGTGCGCCAGCAGTGATGTCGAGAAAGCGACCATACTGTGCATCAAAACCCTGCAGGATAGTGTGGGCGATCAATGATTCGCGTGGCGGCATAATCAGCTCCGGTAAACGCCCGCCCGCGGTTTGCGGACGGGGAATCAGTCAGAGGAAAAGGGTCAGAACTGATGCTCTTCGGTCGAACCGGTGAGCGCGGTGACCGAGGACTTACCGCCCTGAATGATATTGGTTACCTGATCAAAATAGCCGGTGCCCACCTCTTGCTGATGCGAAGAGAAGCTGTAACCGCGATCGCGGGCAGCGAACTCAGGCTGCTGAACCTTTTCAACATAGTGACGCATCCCTTCGCCCTGGGCGTAGGCGTGGGCCAGATCAAACATGTTGAACCACATGCTGTGGATGCCCGCCAGCGTGATGAACTGGAAGCGATAGCCCATGTCGCTGAGCGCCTGCTGAAACTTCGCGATGGTGCGATCGTCGAGGTTCTTCTTCCAGTTGAACGACGGTGAACAGTTGTAGGCCAGCAGCTTGCCGGGGAAACGCGCATGAATGGCGTCGGCAAAGCGCTGCGCCATCGCCAGATCCGGCGTTGAGGTTTCACACCACAGGATGTCAGCATAAGGTGCATAGGCCAGCCCGCGACTGATCGCCTGTTCAATGCCGGCGTGGGTGCGGAAGAAGCCTTCTGCCGTCCGGTCGCCCTGGATAAAGGGACGATCGTATTCATCGCAGTCTGAGGTAACCAGATCGGCGGCGTCGGCATCAGTTCGTGCCAGCAGCACGGTTGGCACGCCCATCACATCGGCAGCTAGCCGTGCCGCCACCAGTTTCTGAATGGCTTCCTGAGTCGGTACCAGAACTTTGCCGCCCATGTGACCGCATTTTTTTACCGCCGCCAGCTGATCTTCGAAGTGGACCGCCGCCGCGCCCGCCTGAATCATCGCCTTCATCAGCTCATACGCATTCAGCACACCGCCAAAACCGGCTTCAGCATCGGCCACAATTGGCAGGAAGAAATCGGTGTGGCGGCTGTCCCCCGCTTCAATGCCGCTGGACCACTGAATCTGATCGGCGCGCTGAAAGGTCTGATTAATGCGCGTCACCACTTCCGGCACCGAGTTCACCGGGTAGAGGGACTGATCGGGATACATCTGCCCCGCCACGTTGGCATCCGCCGCTACCTGCCAGCCAGAAAGGTAGATCGCTTCGATGCCCGCTTTGGCCTGCTGCAGTGCCTGCCCGCCGCTCAGCGCACCCAGGCTATTGATATACCCTTTCTTCGCCTCGCCATTCAGCAACGCCCATAATTTTTCCGCACCGCGCTCTGCCAGCGTACAGGCGGGCAAGACCGAGCCGCGCAGATTGACGACCTCTGCTGCGCTGTAAGGGCGGGTAATGCCCTGCCAGCGTGCGGTCTGCCAGAGTTGTTCCAGTTGATCGATCTGTTGAGTACGTGTCATGGCAATAACTCCTCTGTTCAGGGGATCAGGCGATAGCCTGGCAGGGTAAGAAAGGAAACCAGCTCGCGCTCGGTGGTGATCTGAGCCATCAACTGCGCTGCGTCGTCATAGCGACCGGCGCTGAAGTGGGCTTCGCCCAGCGCGTTTTGCAGCAGATGCAGCTCTTCGTTAAGCCAGCGCAGAAACAGTTCAGCTGTGACCTGCTGGCCGTTGTTCAGCATTTGCTGATGATGAATCCATTGCCAGATTGAGGTGCGTGCGATCTCAGCGGTGGCGGCATCCTCCATCAGTCCGTCAATCGGGACACAGCCGTTACCGCTGATCCACGCCTCAAGGTATTGCAGCGCAACACGGATGTTGGCGCGCATACCGGCTTCGGTGCGCTCACCCTGACAGGGCGCCAGCAGCTGCTCCGCTGTGATCGGCGCATCCTCTTCCCGCATGACCTGCAGCTGGTTTGGCCGGTCGCCCAGCGCGGCGTTGAAGACCGCCATCGCGGTCTCTGCCAGACCAGGATGAGCAATCCAGGTGCCGTCATGCCCGTTACCTGCCTCCCGCTGCTTATCTTCCGTCACGCGCTGCAGTACCCAGGCATTGCGCGTGGGATCTTTAGCGGGGATCAGCGCTGACATCCCGCCCATCGCAAAAGCCCCCCGCCGATGACAGGTTTTAATCAGCAGTCGCGAATAAGCGTCCAGGAACGGCTGAGACATGGTGACGGACTGGCGATCCGGCAGCACGCGATCCGCATGCTGTTTCAGGGTTTTGATATAGCTGAAGATGTAATCCCAGCGGCCACAGTTGAGGCCAACAATGTGATCGCGCAGATTCCACAGGATCTCATCCATCTGAAACACGGCGGGTAAAGTTTCGATCAGGACAGTGGCTTTGATCGTGCCACGCGGCAGATCGAACTGATCCTCGCTGAAACTAAAGATCTCACGCCACCAGGCGATCTCCTGCCAGCTCTCGGTTTTCGGCAGATAGAAATAAGGCCCGCTGCCTTTGGCCAGTAACGGCCGGACGTTGTGGAAGAAATAGAGCGCGAAATCAAACAGCCCGCCCGGAATTGCCTTCCCCTGCCAGCTGACATGTTTTTCTGACAGATGCAGGCCGCGCACCCGGCACATCAGCACCGCAGGGGTAGCGCCGAGCTGATAAATTTTGCCTTTGTCGCTGGTATAACTCAGGGTGCCCTGTACTGCTTCGCGCAGTGTCAGCTGCCCTTCAATCAACGTTGACCACTCCGGAGACAGCGAATCCTCAAAGTCGGCCATAAAGACTTTAACGTTTGAGTTCAGGGCGTTAATCACCATTTTCCGATCGGGTGGGCCGGTGATTTCGACCCGACGATCTTCTAAATCTGCCGGAATAGATTGAATACGCCATTCACTGGCCCTTATGGAAGCCGTTTCCATATTGAAGTCTGGCAGATAGCCCTGGTCATATTGCTGCTGACGCTGCTGGCGAGCCGATAACAGCACTTCGCGTTGCGGTGCAAAGCGTGCGACCAGAGACTCTAAAAAAGAAACAGCCTCGGGCGTTAACAGCTGCTGTTCTGCATGGCTAAAGGGCTGGCTGAAAATCAGGGTATGGCTGATCACTGAGTCTGTCATGCTGGCGTTCTCCTGTATTCAAAGGATCGAAAGCAGCGGATCCACACGGTGTTTATTTTGTGAGCTACAGGATCAGAGCATAAGCATTTATTTTTTTAAATCAAAAACTATTTCCATTTTTGAATATAAATTAACCTATCCTTATGTTTTATCTGCAATAAAACTTTAACCCATTAAAGGAATCGCTTTCATTTAACGTTTTAAAGGCGAAAAAAAACCGTGTTGCCATCGGCTAACACGGTTCAGTTGATCTTCAGACAGGACTATTCCAGCGTTGGGTTCATGTGACGCAGATCGAACGGCGTGATCTGGTAAACGTAGTAGTTGAGCCAGTTCGAGAACAGCAGATTGCCGTGACTGCGCCAGGTGGCGCGGGGTGGCAATACCGGATTATCCTGCGGGAAATAGTTATAAGGGACTTCCGGATTCACCCCCGCTTCATAATCGCGATGATACTCACCAGATAACGTCAGGGCATCATATTCCGGGTGACCGGTAACAAACACCAGACGTTTGTCTTTACTCGCCATCAGATAGGCACCGGTTTGTTCCGATTCAGCAAACAGCTCAAGATCGGTGTAATCCGTTATCAAATGAGTGGGAAAATCAGCATAGCGTGAGTGCGGTGCGAGGAAATTATCATCAAAACCGCGGGTCAGTAACGCATGGGGATGCAGTATCTGATGCTCATAGACACCAGACAGTTTGTTATGCCGGGTTTGCTTGGGAATGCCATACAGAATGTTAAGCGCAGCCTGAACCGCCCAACAGACAAACAGGGTTGAGGTGACATGCTCATTGGCCCAGTGCAGAACGCGCTGAATCTGTGGCCAGTAAGCGACATCATTAAAATCAACCAGCCCGAGTGGTGCACCTGTCACGATTAAGCCATCGTAGTTATCATGCTGGATATCTTCAAAATTGCAGTAGAAGTTGTTGAGGTGCTCAGTGGGCGTATTGCGTGACTCGCGGCTGTCGATGCGCAGCAGCTGAATATCGATCTGTAAGGGCGAGTTGGAAAGCAGACGCAGAAACTGATTCTCCGTTTCGATCTTTTTCGGCATCAGATTCAGTATGAGCACTTTAAGCGGGCGGATCTCCTGAACACTGGCGCGCGACGATGTCATCACAAAGACATTTTCGTCACGCAAAAAATTCACTGCCGGTAATTCGTCGGGAACCCTGATTGGCATAACCTGCTCACCTCTTACAACCATATAAACGTTTAGACATCTGGATGCCCAACATTAGCCTGATCGTTGTAAGATGTCGAGGTTTGATGCAGAAAATGAAAATGTTTCAGCTTAACGTGGCAAAGTGCAGACGTAAAAAAGCCCCGCACTTCCGTGCGGGGCTTCTTCACTTATTTAATGCCTGGCAGTTCCCTACTCTCGCATGGGGAGACCCCACACTACCATCGGCGC